>Ga0308171_1000018_pt1 | contig 639209 bp, 569 predicted proteins | sample PhyGR1_FD_202135 | JGI IMG/M metagenome (GOLD analysis project Ga0308171, IMG submission 202135) | Phyllosphere microbial communities from UC Gill Tract Community Farm, Albany, California, United States - DLSLSG.R1 | ecosystem: Host-associated > Plants > Phyllosphere > Unclassified | place... | reverse complement strand
TTGAGAGTCCTGAAGGGACGTTGAAGACTACGACGTTGATAGGCCGGGTGTGTAAGCGCAGCGATGCGTTGAGCTAACCGGTACTAATGACCCGTGAGGCTTAACCTTACAACGCCAGAGGCGTTTTGGTCTGAGAGACCGGATTTTCAGCTTGTTTACGGACTGGTCTGCGGCGCCTGAGAGGGGGCTGCAGACGAAACAGAATTTGCCTGGCGGCTTTAGCGCGGTGGTCCCACCTGACCCCATGCCGAACTCAGAAGTGAAACGCCGTAGCGCCGATGGTAGTGTGGGGCCTCCCCATGCGAGAGTAGGGAACTGCCAGGCATCAAATAGTGAAGAAGCCCCGGACGAAAGTCCGGGGCTTTTTTACGTCTGAAATCAACTAAAATCGCATAGAATAGAGCGATTCAGTGTATGAAAATCACGCAAATCTCATCTCAAACTTTCATTTCAAGAAGCTAATCCAGCATAAATACGCCACGACTTATCCCAAATCCCACCTAAAGCTGAAACATTTTCATAAACCGCATGAAGACTCGACATTCCCGACATAACAAGCTAATGTCGGGCATCTGGATGTCTAAACGTTTATACGGTTATCAGTAAGAGGTGAGTAGGTTATGCCAATCAGGATTCCCGACGAATTACCGGCAGTGAATTTTTTGCGTGATGAAAACGTCTTTGTCATGACGTCGTCGCGCGCCAGTGTTCAGGAGATCCGTCCGCTAAAAGTGCTGATTCTTAACCTGATGCCAAAGAAGATTGAGACAGAAAATCAGTTCCTGCGTCTGCTCTCTAACTCCCCGTTGCAGATTGATGTGCAGCTGCTGCGCATTGATAGTCGCGAGTCGCGCAACACGCCGACGGAGCATCTGAACAACTTCTACTGCAACTTCGAAGACATCCAAAACGATAACTTCGATGGACTGATTGTGACCGGCGCGCCGCTGGGATTGGTCGATTTCAATGATGTCGCTTACTGGCCGCAGATTCAGCGCGTGCTGCATTGGGCGAATGAACACGTTACCTCCACGCTCTTTGTCTGTTGGGCGGTTCAGGCGGCACTCAACATTCTGTATGGCATTCCTAAGCAGACGCGGCAGAACAAATTGTCCGGTGTTTATGAGCACCAAATCCTGCATCCCCACGCCTTACTAACGCGCGGTTTTGACGACAATTTCCTGGCCCCGCATTCACGCTATGCTGATTTTCCGAGCCAGCTGATCCGCGATTACACCGATCTCGAGCTATTTGCCGAATCGGAATCCACCGGCGCATATCTGATGGCGAGCAAAGACAAGCGCCTGGCGTTTGTCACCGGCCACCCTGAGTACGATGCCCTGACGCTCTCGGGTGAGTATCATCGCGATTACGATGCTGGCCTGCAGCCGGACGTGCCGTTCAATTACTTCCCGCACGACAACCCAGAGCTGCCACCGCGCGCCACCTGGCGCAGCCACGGCAACCTGCTGTTCTCCAACTGGCTGAACTACTACGTTTATCAGATCACGCCGTTCGATCTGCGCCGGATGAATCCAACACTCGAATAGATCAAACACCTCGTTTGATCCTGCCGCGCTAGCCGAAAGCTATCGCGGCTTTTTTTTGCCTTCAATTCACCAGTGGAAGTTATTGCCTTTAATTCGAGAGATTAAATTACATAAATATCAATATGATAAATTAACATAAACATTAAAATGGAAATAGTTTTTGAAATTAAGATAAAAATCATTATGCTCTGATCTTGCAGGTTATAAAACACCCTACATCCGGATCCGATCGTTAAACGATGGATCAACTCAGGAGGCAGCCCGCATGACAGACTCGGTTATCAGCAATACGCTAACCTTCAGCCAGCCCTTTACCCACGCGGAAAAGCAGCTGCTTACCCCAGAAGCAATCGACTTTATACACGCATTAGTGGTGCGCTTTGCACCAGAGCGCGAACGCCTGCTGAAAGCACGCCAGCAACGACAGAAGCGTTACGATCAGGGTGAGTTACCCGGCTTTGATTCGGAAACCGCTTCCATTCGTGAAAATGCGTGGCAAGTTCGTCCTATTCCGCAGCTGCTTCAGGATCGTCGCGTAGAGATCACCGGGCCGCCGGATCGCAAAATGGTGATCAACGCGCTCAACGCGAACGTCAACGTCTTCATGGCCGATTTTGAAGATTCACTGGCGCCAACCTGGCAGAAGCTGATCGACGGACAATTAACACTGCGCGATGCCGTCAATGGCACGCTGAGCTTCACCAGTGAAACCGGCAAGATCTACCAGCTGCGCGCCAATCCGGCGCTGCTGATGTGTCGGGTGCGCGGTCTGCATCTGAATGAAAAGCATGTGGAGTGGCGCGATCGGGCCATTCCCGGCGGATTGTTCGACTTTGCGCTCTACTTTTTCCACAACGTTGAAGCGCTGCTGGAGAAGGGCCACGCGCCATGGTTCTATCTGCCGAAAACCGAGCATGCCGCTGAAGTGGCGTGGTGGCGTGAGATCTTCCGCTTCAGTGAAGATCGCTTCGATCTGCCGCGCGGCACCATCAAAGCCACGGTATTGATCGAAACGCTGCCGGCGGTATTCCAGATGGATGAGATCCTGTGGGAACTGCGTGATCACGTCGTTGGCCTGAACTGTGGCCGTTGGGATTACATCTTCAGCTACATCAAAACGCTGGGCCAGCATCCCGATCGTATCCTGCCGGATCGCCAGCAAATCAGCATGGATCAGCCATTCCTCGATGCCTATTCACGCCTGCTGATTCGAACCTGTCATCGTCGTGGTGCGCTGGCGATGGGCGGTATGTCGGCGCTGATTCCGAGCAAAGACGCGGAGCGCAATGTATGGGTGACGCAAAAGGTGCAGGAAGATAAGGCACGAGAAGCGGGCAACGGTCACGACGGAACCTGGGTGGCGCATCCCGGCCTGGCTGATATCGCGATGGAGGAGTTTGACCGTCGGCTGGGCGATCAGCCCAATCAACTGCACATCACGCGTGAGCAGGATGCGCCAATCACCGCCGAACGTCTGCTGGCGCCCTGTCGCGGCAAGCGTACTGAAGCCGGCATGCGCGCCAATATCCGCGTGGCGCTGCAATATCTGGAAGCCTGGATCAGCGGCAACGGCTGCGTTCCGATTGATGGGTTGATGGAAGATGCCGCCACCGCTGAAATCGCCCGCACCTCCATCTGGCAATGGATTCATCACAAACAAATTCTCAGCGATGGCCAGCCGGTAACGGTGGCGCTGTTTGAACGGCTGCTGGAGGAAGAGCTGGCCACCTTGCAGCAAACCGTTGGCGCAGAACGTTTTCAAAATGGACGCTTCGACGATGCCGCCGCGCTGATGGCGCAAATTACCACCGATGACGAACTGGTTTCCTTCCTCACTCTGCCGGGCTACCGCCTGCTGCCTTGAACCTGGAGATATGACGATGAATCGTACGCAACAGATCAAACAACTGGAATCGAGCTGGAATGATGCGCGCTGGCAGGGAATTACTCGTCCGTACAGTGCGGAGGATGTGGTCAATCTGCGCGGTTCGGTCAATCCCGCCTGCACGCTGGCGGAACGCGGTGCCACCAAACTCTGGTCGCTGCTGAATGGTGAATCGAGCAAAGGCTACATCAACAGCCTTGGCGCGTTGACCGGCGGACAAGCGGTGCAGCAGGCGAAAGCCGGCATAGAGGCGATTTACCTCTCCGGCTGGCAGGTGGCGGCAGATGCTAACCTGGCCGGGCAGATGTATCCCGACCAATCGCTGTATCCGGTGAATTCGGTGCCAAATGTGGTGGAGCGGATTAACCAGAGCTTCCAGCGTGCCGATCAAATTCAGTGGGCCAGCGGCGTATCGCCAGAAGACAGTGATTTCATTGATTATTTCCTGCCGATTGTCGCCGATGCGGAAGCGGGCTTTGGCGGCGTGCTCAATGCGTTCGAGCTGATGAAATCGATGATTCAGGCCGGTGCCGGCGCGGTGCATTTTGAAGACCAACTGGCGGCGGTGAAGAAGTGCGGCCACATGGGTGGCAAGGTATTAGTCCCAACGCAGGAAGCGATTCAGAAACTGGTGGCGGCGCGTCTGGCCGCAGACGTCATGAACGTACCGACGGTGTTGCTGGCGCGCACCGATGCGGATGCCGCCGATCTGATCACCTCAGATTGCGACCCGCGCGATGCGGCGTTTATCACCGGCGAGCGCACCTCGGAAGGCTTCTTCCGCACGCGTGCCGGGATTGAACAGGCGATCAGCCGCGGGCTAGCGTATGCGCCTTATGCCGATGTGCTGTGGTGCGAAACCTCAACGCCAGATCTGGAGATGGCGCAGCGCTTTGCCGACGCGATTCACGCGCAGTATCCCGGCAAGCTGCTGGCTTACAACTGCTCGCCTTCGTTCAACTGGAAGAAGAACCTTGACGATCGCACTATCGCCCGTTTCCAGCAGGCGCTGAGCGAAATGGGCTATCGCTTCCAGTTCATTACGCTAGCCGGGATTCACAGCATGTGGTTCAACATGTTTGACCTGGCGCACGCCTATGCACAGGGCGAAGGCATGCGCCATTACGTGGAGAAAGTGCAGCAGCCGGAGTTTGCGGCGCGCGATAAGGGTTACACCTTCTCATCGCATCAGCAGGAAGTGGGCACCGGCTATTTCGATCGCGTCACCAACGTCATCCAGGGCGGACAATCCTCTGTGACCGCGTTGACCGGCTCCACCGAAGCCGCACAATTCTGAAGCCGTTGTAAGGTCGCCATTCAATGGCGACCACTTACCGCTAAAGGAGCGTTGCCGATGACACCGAGAGAATCGCTGATCGCCCACACCATTCTGCAAGGTTTTGACGCGCAGTATGGCCGCTTTCTGGATATTACCGCCGGTGCGCAACAGCGCTTCGAGCAGGCCGACTGGCACGCGGTGCAGCAGGCAATGAAAGCGCGTATCCATCTTTACGATCACCATGTTGGCCTGGTCACCAACCAGCTGCGCATTCTCAATGACACTTCGGACTGGGATGACGCGTTCTGGCTACGGGTGAAAAGCCATTACGAAACCTTGCTGCCCGGCTATCCGCGCCATGAAATCGCCGAAAGCTTCTTCAATTCGGTCTATTGTCGCCTGCAGGGCCACAGCCATTTGTCGCCCGAGCGTCTGTTTATCTTGCCGTCGCAGCCCTATGCGCCCGCACCGGTTGCGCCGCGCCCGCTGTCGCGCCTCTATCGTCCACAGAAGAATTGGCAGGAAACACTGCGTCAGGTGCTGAATGACATTCCGCTACGTCTAACGTGGCAGGATCAAACGCGCGATATCGGCTGGATTGTGCGCCATCTGCACGAGCAGTTTGGTGCCACACAGCTGGCGACGGCGACGCTGGATGTCGCCAGCGAACTGTTTTACCGCAACAAAACCGCGTGGATTGTGGCGCGCCTGCAGCTGAGTGATGGCATGGTGCCCTGTTTGCTGCCGATTCAGCGCGATGATGCTGGCCGTTTGTGGATCGATACCTGTCTCACCGACAGCGATGATGCCAGTATCGTGTTTGGTTTTGCCCGCGCCTATTTCATGGTGTACGCGCCGGTGCCTGCCGCGCTGGTGGCGTGGCTGCAACCGATTCTGCCGGGAAAAACCGTGGCAGAGCGCTACATGGCGATTGGCTGTCAGAAGCACGGTAAAACCGAATGCTACCGTGAATACCTACACTATCTGGCGCACAGCCAGGAAGATTTCACCGTCGCGCCCGGCATTCGCGGCATGGTAATGATGGTGTTCACGCTGCCGGGGTTTGATCGCGTATTTAAGGTGATCAAAGACCGCTTCGCACCGCAAAAAGAGGTCACCGATGCGCAGGTGCGCGACTGCTATCGCATGGTCAAAGAGCACGATCGCGTGGGTCGTATGGCGGATACGCAGGAGTTTGAGCACTTTGCGTTACCGCGCGCGCGAATTCCGGCCGAGCTGATGGCGGAGTTTGAGCGCGATATCCCGGAAAAGCTCGAGCTGCGCGACGATGTGGTGATCATCCGCCATTTGTGGCTGGAGCGCCGCATGGAGCCGCTTAATCTGTGGCTGGCTCAGGCTTCGCCGGAACAGCGGCAGCACGCGATTGGCGAATATGGTGATGCGATTCGTCAGCTGGCGGCGGCAAATATTTTCCCCGGCGACATGCTGTACAAAAACTTTGGTATGACGCGTCATGGCCGCGTGGTGTTTTACGATTACGACGAAATCCGCCCGATGACCGAACTGGTGTTCCGCGATGTGCCGCAGGCGCGCTATGAGGAAGATGAGCTGCAGGCCGAGCCGTGGTACAGCGTCGGGCCGGATGATGTGTTCCCGGAAACCTTCCGCTATGCGCTGTGCAGCGAACCCTCGACCGGCAAACTGCTGCAGGCGCTGCATCCGCAGCTGTTTGATCCCAACTGGTGGCGCGCGCTGCAAACGCGCATCCGCGAAGGGCATATTGAAGAGGTAATTGCGTGGCGCGCCAGCCAGCGTTTCAGCGCGCGCTATGCGTCGGTGGCCGCTTAGCGGCCAGAATAGGTTTGGGTCACCTGCTTCGCGGCGCGGATCACCAGCGCTCCCAGCTCGGTGATGCGGTCGTCAGTCATGCGCGCAATCGGGCCGGAGATTGAGATGGCGGCGAAGGGTTCGCCATGTTCGTCATAAATCGGTGCCGCAACGCAGCGCAGACCCAGCGCGTGCTCTTCATCATCGTGCGAAAAGCCCATCTTACGAATCAGCGCCAGATTCTCCTTCAGGCTGTGCGGCGACATCAGCGTTTTCGGCGTGTAGTGATGCAGCCCTTTTTGATGCAGCAGCGCGGTAACTTGCTCATCGCTCAGATGCGCCAGAAACGCTTTGCCGGCGCCGGATGCATGCATCGGCAGCTTGCCGCCAATCGGCGCGGACATGCGCATCAGCTGCGTACACTGCACCTGATCGATGATCACCGCCTGATAATCGCTGAGATCCAGCACCGCCAGATTCACCGTCTCGCCGGCGTCTTCCATCAGCTTGCGCAGCAGCGGATGCACAATCGCCAGCAGATTGCGGCTCTGCAGGAAGCTGCTGCCGACCACAAACGCGTGCGAACCAATGGTCCACAAACCTAAGTCGCCCACCTGATGCACAAAACCTTGCTGTTGCATGGTGGAGAGCAGGCGATGAGTGGTGGAGTTGGGTAAACCGGCCTGTTGTGCCAGTTCGGTCAGCGCCACGCTGCCGTGGGATTCGGCAATCAGCTCCAGCAGGCGCAGACCACGCGTCAAAGATTGTACTTGCCCGCCGACGGGCGCGCTGGTGGTAGCCGTTGTCGCACGCGGTTTCTTGCCGCGTTTCACGGGCGCAGGGGTTGCCATAACGTCTCCAATTCGCATCAATGCTGGAAACCATTTTCGTTTTTAACCGCATTAATGCAAACGCTGACTTTCTGGTCAGACCTGTCATCGGAAATAGCTGAAAATGTCTCATCTGAGCTGACTTTTGATCACCTGCAAGTTGTGCCAGTATGACTGGCTGGCATATAAGCCAACGCAATGACGTGGACGGGGCGAGAGTGAGCAACAAAACAGAAATGCTGCAGCAGCAGCTGGCGCAACGCATTATGATTCTGGACGGTGGCATGGGCACCATGATTCAGAGTTATAAACTGAGTGAGCAGGATTTCCGTGGCAGCCGCTTTGCCGACTGGCCATCTGATTTGAAGGGCAACAACGATCTGTTGGTGCTAACCAAACCGGAGGTGATCCGCGAAATCCACGATGCCTATCTCGCTGCCGGCGCGGATATTCTCGAGACCAACACCTTCAACTCCACCACCATTGCGATGGCCGATTACGCGATGGAAGCGCTGTCGGCGGAGATTAACCTCGAAGCCGCCAAACTGGCGCGTGCCAGCGCCGACGCATGGACGGAGAAAACGCCGCATCGTCCGCGCTACGTGGCGGGCGTGTTGGGCCCGACCAACCGCACCTGTTCTATCTCGCCGGACGTCAACGATCCCGCCTATCGTAACGTCACCTTTAATCAGCTGGTGGAAGCTTACCGCGAATCGACGCATGCGCTGATCGCCGGTGGCTCCGACCTCATCATGATCGAAACGGTGTTCGATACCCTGAACGCCAAAGCGGCGATCTACGCGGTGCAGGCCGAGATGGAAGCGATGGGCGTGACGCTGCCGCTGATGATCTCCGGCACCATCACCGATGCGTCCGGTCGTACGCTCTCCGGCCAAACCACCGAAGGTTTCTATAACTCGCTGCGCCACGCCGAACCGCTGTCGTTCGGCCTCAACTGTGCGCTTGGCCCGGATGAACTGCGTCAGTATGTGGCGGAGCTGTCGCGCATTGCTGAAGGCTACGTCACCGCGCACCCGAACGCCGGTTTGCCCAACGCCTTCGGTGAATACGATCTCGATGCGGCGATCATGGCTGAGCAGATTGGTGAGTGGGCGCGCGCCGGTTTCCTCAATATTATCGGCGGCTGCTGCGGCACCACGCCGGAACACATCGCGGCGATGGCGGCAGCGGTAGAAGGCGTTGCGCCGCGCCAGCTGCCAAAGATTCCGGTTGCCTGCCGCTTAGCCGGGCTTGAACCGCTTAACATTCAGGCCGATTCGCTGTTCGTCAACGTCGGTGAACGCACCAACGTCACCGGCTCGGCCAAATTTAAGCGTCTGATCAAAGAAGAGAAATACAACGAAGCGCTGGATGTGGCACGCCAGCAGGTAGAGAACGGTGCGCAAATCATCGACATCAACATGGATGAAGGCATGCTGGATGCGGAAGCGGCGATGGTGCGCTTCCTCAATCTGATTGCTGGTGAGCCGGATATCGCCCGCGTGCCAATTATGATCGACTCCTCCAAATGGGAAGTGATCGAGAAAGGCCTGCAGTGCATTCAGGGCAAAGGCATTGTGAACTCTATTTCGATGAAAGAGGGCGTGGAACCGTTTATCGCGCACGCGCGCAAAGTGCGTCGCTACGGCGCAGCGATGGTGGTGATGGCGTTTGACGAAGCGGGTCAGGCGGATACGCGGGCGCGCAAAATTGAGATCTGTCGTCGCGCCTACAAGATTTTGACCGAAGAGGTCGGTTTCCCGCCAGAAGACATCATTTTCGACCCGAATATTTTTGCCGTAGCGACCGGCATTGAAGAACACAACAATTACGCGATGGACTTTATCGGTGCCTGCGAAGACATCAAGCGCGAACTGCCACACGCGATGATCTCCGGCGGCGTCTCCAACGTGTCGTTCTCGTTCCGTGGCAATGAACCGGTGCGTGAAGCGATTCACGCGGTGTTCCTCTATTACGCCATCCGCAACGGCATGGACATGGGCATCGTGAACGCCGGTCAGCTGGCGATTTACGACGATCTGCCTGCCGAACTGCGCGACGCGGTGGAAGATGTGGTGCTGAATCGGCGTGACGATGGCACCGAGCGCTTGCTGGAACTGGCGGAGAAATATCGCGGCAGCAAAAGCGACGGCGAGCAGGAGAAACAGCAGGCAGAATGGCGCAGCTGGGACGTGGTAAAACGTCTGGAATACTCGCTGGTGAAAGGCATCACCGAGTTTATTGAGCTGGATACCGAAGAGGCGCGCCAGGCAGCAGCGCGGCCGATTGAAGTGATTGAAGGGCCGCTGATGTCCGGCATGAACGTGGTTGGCGATCTGTTCGGCGAGGGCAAGATGTTCCTGCCGCAGGTGGTAAAATCAGCGCGCGTGATGAAGCAAGCGGTGGCCTATCTCGAACCTTATATTCAGGCCAGCAAAGAGGCCGGACGCAGCAACGGCAAGATTGTGCTGGCAACGGTAAAAGGCGATGTGCATGACATCGGCAAAAATATCGTCGGCGTAGTGCTGCAATGTAACAACTACGAAATCATTGACCTCGGCGTTATGGTGCCGAGTGACAAAATCCTCAAAACCGCGATTGCCGAGAACGCCGATATCATCGGGCTTTCCGGCCTGATCACGCCGTCGCTGGATGAGATGGTTAACGTCGCCAAAGAGATGGAGCGCCAGGGATTCACCATCCCGCTGCTGATTGGCGGCGCGACTACCTCGAAAGCGCATACCGCAGTGAAAATCGAGCAGAACTATAGCGGACCAACGGTCTACGTGCAGAACGCCTCGCGCACCGTGGGCGTGGTGTCATCGCTGCTGTCCGAAACGCTGAAAGAAGATTTCGTGGCGCGCACGCGCAAAGAGTACGACACGGTGCGTATTCAGCACGCGCGCAAAAAGCCGCGCACGCCGCCGGTGAGCCTGCAAACTGCGCGCGATAATGATTATGTCATCGATTGGGAAAGCTATACGCCGCCGGTGGCGCACCGCCTCGGTGTGAGTCCGGTTGAAGCCAGCATTGAAACGCTGCGTAATTACATCGACTGGACGCCGTTCTTTATGACCTGGTCGCTGGCCGGCAAATATCCGCGTATCCTGGAAGATGAAGTGGTGGGCGAAGAGGCCAAACGCCTGTTTGCCGATGCCAACGCCATGCTCGATATGCTGAGCAGCACCGGCACGCTCAATCCACGCGGCGTGGTGGGGATTTTCCCGGCCAACCGTGTCGGCGATGACATTGAAATCTACAGCAACGAGAACCGCAATCAGGTGCTGTGCGTCAGTCATCACTTGCGTCAGCAGACCGAGAAAACCGACTTCGCCAACTACTGTTTAGCCGACTTTGTGGCACCGAAATCCAGCGGTAAAGCCGATTATCTCGGCGCGTTTGCGGTTACCGCCGGAATTGAGGAAGATGCGCTGGCCGAGGCGTATGACAAGCAGCACGATGATTACAACAAAATCATGGTGAAAGCGGTGTCGGATCGCCTGGCAGAAGCCTTTGCTGAATATCTGCACGAGCGCGTGCGGAAGGTGATTTGGGGCTTTGCCGCCCATGAAAATCTCAGCAACGAAGAGCTGATTCGCGAAAATTATCAGGGCATTCGTCCCGCACCGGGTTATCCGGCTTGTCCGGAACACACCGAGAAAGCACCGATCTGGCAGTTGCTGGATGTGGAGAAGCATACCGGCATGAAGCTCACCGAATCTTTCGCCATGTGGCCAGGCGCGGCGGTTTCCGGCTGGTACTTCAGCCATCCTGATAGCAAGTACTTCGCCGTGGCGCAGATTCAGCGCGATCAGGTGGAAGATTACGCCGCGCGTAAAGGCATGAGCGTGAGCGAAGTTGAGCGCTGGCTGGCACCCAATTTGGGTTATGACGCAGATTAATAGTCGGTAACGCGCAATAAATGGCGCCGCTACGGTATGTGCACCTCTCCGTAGCGGCGCGATTTATCGCGCGGGTTTCACACCACCCGCGCTGATGTTAATTAAATCGCGCATCACGATCTGACGTCAGGTCATACAGCTGATATTTGCGACCCAGCATCTGACCACCATCACGCGTCAACGGCACCCAGTTTACCTGTGCGCGGCCTCGCGTTGGCGTCACGGTAAACAGATCCATCGGCACCGAAATGTAGAAGCCTTTAGTGAAGTCGCCTTCGCCATAGGCTTCCGCCGACACGTTGGTTTTGGTGGCGTAGAAGCCTACCATCACGCCGCTATCAAACCGCTTCGACACATCAACGGTAACGCCTTTATCCTTCGCCAGATATTCACCGACGCTGGCTTTCACCAATACGTCCTGCATAAACCACGGACGCCAGTACGCGGTGAAATGTCCGGTTGGCGCTTTGTAATCGGTGAACTGCATCATGTTGTCCCAATCACGCTGCTTCACGTAGTTGGCATCAACCCCGAAGGCCCAGTTGCTATCTATCGGACGATACAGCACTTCGCCGCCGACGCCGCCGTACATGGTTTCCAGATAACCGCCGTAAACCTGGCCGTAGAAACCGTTGCCCAGCGCCTGCATGTAGTTGGCTTGCAGATCGTTAACGTAAACGTTGTTCTCAACGTAATCACGAATATGCGTACGCACGCGCGGCAGCGTTGAATCCGCCGGTGCGCCGTTGTAGTTGAACTTATCGTAGTTATTGGCGAGGTTGCCAAACAGGCTGCCGCCGACCAACAGGTGATCGGTAAGCCAGTAATCGGCGTTGGCCATCACGCCAACCTGATACATGTAGAAGCTTTCCGGTCCGCCGACGGACTGATTCAGCACCGGCGACAGGCTGTAGTTCAGACGATCTTTGCGGATGAAGAAACCTTGCTCGGTGGCACCGGGATCGACCGGATTTTCACGCGTCTGCTGCAGCGGCTGTTCATGCCCCAGCGGATAACCCACGAGTTCGTTATGCAGGCTGGCAACGTTGGTGCGCGTGCTCACCTGCGGCATATTGAAGCGCGACTCGGTGACGTCGATGGTATCGATGCCGGCCGGCAGGTTGTTCATGATAATGCGATTGGCGCGATCGACCCCTTCGCGCGTATCGCGATATTTGGTCTGCTCGCCGGACACATACAACGTGCTGCCTTTGGTTTGAATATGCGGGCCATTCAGTCCTGCGTTGTACTTCAGATCGGTCAGCTGGTTTGCCACCACCGTTGGCTGCAACAGATCGCCCTGCGGCTGCGGGTTGTAGGCCGGCTTCTCGCTATCGATATGCGACTGATGCAGATCGTTGAAATTGGTGCGCAGGGTAAAGCCGAACATAAAGGTGTTGCCGCGCTCGTAGCTGGCGTTGATGTCCGCCCAGTCGGTGAGGCGATAAATCGCGCCGACGTTGACCTTACTGCGCTGATCCAAACGACCGGCGAAATCATCCTGATAATCGTTGCCTTCGTACTCCAGCTTGAGGCGCAGCGGCTGCCACGGTGTTTGATACTCTACGCCGCCAAACAGCGCCGCCGGACCGTGGAACATCTGCGAGCCATTAATTGAACCCGCTTCGCCACCGCCGGTGCGGCTACAGAAGCTGTCGCTGTAGGAGCAGAACGGGTTCTTAATGGTGCCGCTGTTGCCGAGATAACCCCAGCCCAGACCCAAGGTGAAATCGAACGGGCCCCATGCTTTGCTCGCCACCAGATATTCGCTGTCGAACAGACCGGTACCGCCTAAATCGCGTGAGCCAACCGCCACTTCTGGCAGCCAATAGCTCTCTTGCCATAGGCGCAGCTTCACATCGAAGGCTTTATCTTTATAGCTTTGGTTGCCGCTGAAACCTTCTACTGCGCTGTAACGGCGGGTACGCACATCGGTATAGCGTACGGTGGTTTCCAGCCACGGGAACAGCTGCAGCGAGGCAGAATAGTAGCGATATTGATCGTTATCGCGGAAGTTGACGCTAAATTCGCCCTCTTTCGCCATACGCGCGGTGGGCGTCTGCATCAGGCCAACGCCACCAAAATCCGATTGAGAAGGACCGACCGGGTCAGGCCAGGTTTCCGCATGCACCTGGCAAGCGGCGGAAACAGAAGCAGCCAACAGGCTGAGAAGTAATTGTTTTTTCATCAGTCTGGTATCCGGTGAGTCAGAACGGAAAGCATGCGCTCATTCAAATCGCTTTGGCCCCATGGCAAGCTCCATGAGGTGAAACCGAGCCAGATAATGCTGCCGGGTTCCACTTCGATATGGCGATGATTCCAGTAGGCAACCGGAACTTGCTGGGTGCTGCCGGACGGCGCAATCACCGTGGCATAGCTGCGTTCCGCGCCGGACAGACGATCGTGGCCTTCGAGGTAATCACGCACTTCGCGGCCAGGCTGCCAGCGCGCTTTACCCGGATTGCTCAACGCCCCCAGCACCAGTACCTGCGTCGGCTGCGCCAGCATATAGAGGTCATAGCTGCCTTGCAGCGTGCGGTTATCCTGTGGACGCAGACGCACGTCATCGGGATCGAGCGAGGTGAACTGGCGGCCCGTTACCTGCAGCGCGCCAAGCTGGTGGATAACCGAGCCGATGGTTGCGGCCAACGACTCGTCGCTGTCGGCTTGCCAGGCGCGCAGATCGGCCAGCAGCTGCTTCTGTTGCTGCTGTGCTACCGCCGTTGCGCCGCGTTCGGCAATCACTGTGCCCGGCCACCAACTGCGCAGTTCAGGATGGGTGAGCAACTGACTAAGATTCTGCGCATCGTTAATTTGCAGTGTGTTTTTTCCCGGCAGATCGTGCACGGTGACTTGCGCCGCCGCCAGTGCGTGGCCAGCCGTGAGCAGCGTCAATGCTGCCAGCATTGGAGTTATTTTTTTCATGATTTCGCCGGCTTCAGAATGGTGGTTTCAACGGGGAAGGCATCGGCGGCCAGCATCTGGTTGGCCTGCAATACCGTGCCATCGCGGTTATCGATCCAGAAGGTGTTCTGCCACTCCGCGCCTACGTTCTCCATGCGCACGGTTTCATGCCAGACGCGGCACGGTACGCGTTCACCGGCGATGTCCAGCACCGTATCGTCACCGCGCTCGAAGCGGGAAACCGCTGTGGCGGCACGCACTTTATCTTGCTCGCGCCACTGCACCACGCGCGTCCAGCTGGCACCGTTTTGCAGATGCAGCGCATCGGCGAGCGGATCCTGCGCCAGGTTACTGACGTCAGCGAGGTTGCTCGGTAAACCCAGGGTTTTGATCAGACGGCCATGCTGCATCACCAACATCGCTTTATCCTGGGTGATCCACTTCTGTTGGCCGTTTTCGTTGTAACCGAGCACCACGAAGATGCGCGGTCCTTCATTGATGCGGGCATAGAGGCTGGCGTAGGGCAGGTTAGCAACCTGCTCGTTGGTGACCGTGACATCATCCGGGCCATTCACGGCCAGCATCACGGTTTGTTCGAGGCCTTTTTGCGTTTGTGTGCAGGCCTGCAACAACAGGCAAAGAAGTAGCAAAGAGAGTCGGCGCACGGGGTATCCCTGTCTAAATAAGCCAAGCAAAAAATAACCACACGGGTGTGTGGTTATGCTTAAAGGTGCTACATCAACGAGTGGTGCTCGTTGTGGTGGTTGTTGTTGTACCGGTATTTGCACCGTCACCGCCGCCAGAAGCAGCAATGCCGAGACCCACTAACGCACCGAGCGCGCCGATACCCACAGCGGTAGACGCGCCGGAAGAGATTGCTCCCGCCTGCGCGCCTGCTGCAGCACCAGCTTCTTCCGGCGCGGCAATCGCAGCGGAAGAAACGGCAACGTAAAGTAAGGCTGCACCGGCAACCATCAGTTTTTTCATAACAACGTTTCCTGCATTTATATGAATCAATGAATGTAGGATTTACCCAGATTTCGGGCGCGTTCAGTATAGGGCAACAAATTACCAGAGTTCAGCATGAGTAAAAGAGGGCAGGAAGTCGGGGTTTTTCTGGTGATAAATACGGCGAATTGGCGTTAGCTGCTTTTTTTTAACGCCTTTTTTCAGGCTGATAGGATAAGTGAATGGCTGCGCATTTCACGGCAGAGTTTTTCACTTTTGCACTAATTATTGGTACGGAATGGGAATAATCGGAATTTACTTATAAGGCTTAAATTAAAATCATAGATCTATCAGATGGATAAACTATTTTTAGGGTTAAATTAGGTCCATTTTTAAGCCAGGTAAGGTGCGGTAAATTGAAATGAATTACGAATTTCCTTACGCCACTTTAAGATTTTTCTAACCCTGTTTAAGGCAGTAATTAATAATATTGCGAGTGAGATGGTCTGGTTGACAAAGAAAAGGCGGCAATTACGCCGCCTTATGTAAATTAGCCGGAAAATTAACGCCAGGATTTGTAGCGATTAATTAAGCCATTGGTGGAGCTATCGTGGCTGCTAATTTCAGCGTCATTTTCCAGTTCTGGCAGAATACGGTTTGCCAGCTGTTTACCCAACTCAACACCCCATTGGTCAAAGGTGAAGATGTTGAGAATCGCGCCCTGAGTGAAGATCTTGTGCTCATACAGCGCAATCAGTGCACCCAGGCTGAACGGGGTAATTTCACGCAGCAGGATGGAGTTGGTTGGACGGTTACCTTCGAACACTTTGAACGGCACGATGTGCGCGACAGATTCGGCAGATTTACCCGCATCGGTAAACTCTTTCTCCACCACATCGCGTGACTTACCAAACGCCAGCGCTTCGGTCTGCGCGAAGAAGTTCGACAGCAGCTTCGGATGGTGATCGGTCAGCACGTTGTGGCTCAGTGCTGGTGCGATAAAGTCGCACGGAATCAGTTTGGTGCCCTGATGAATCAGCTGATAGAACGCATGCTGGCCGTTGGTGCCAGGCTCGCCCCAGATGATTGGGCCGGTCTGGTAATCCACTGGATTGCCTTCACGGTCAACGTATTTACCGTTGGATTCCATGTTGCCCTGCTGGAAGTAAGCAGCAAAGCGATGCATGTACTGATCGTACGGCAGAATCGCTTCGGTTTCGGCACCAAAGAAGTTGTTGTACCAGATACCGATCAGCGCCAGCAGCACCGGCAGGTTCTGCTCGGCAGGCGTGTTGGCGAAGTGCTTATCCATGGCGTGCGCGCCGCTCAACAGCTGCTCGAAGTTCTCGAAGCCGATGGAGAGAATGATCGACAAGCCGATAGCTGACCACAGTGAATAGCGGCCGCCAACCCAATCCCAGAACTCAAACATGTTGTCGGTATCAATACCGAACTCACCCACCGCTTTACCGTTGGTCGACAGCGCAGCGAAGTGCTTCGCCACGTGCTGCTGATCGCCCGCAGTTTTCAGGAACCAGTCACGCGCGCTGTGGGCGTTGGTCATGGTTTCTTGCGTGGTGAAAGTTTTAGATGCCACGAGGAACAGCGTGGTTTCCGGGCTGAGATCTTTCAGCGTTTCGGCGATATGGGTGCCATCGACGTTAGAAACAAAGTGCATGTTCAGGTGGTTTTTATACGGACGCAGCGCTTCGGTCACCATGAACGGGCCGAGGTCTGAACCGCCAATCCCGATATTCACCACGTCGGTGATGGCTTTGCCGGTATAGCCTTTCCAGTCGCCGCTGATGATGCGCTCGGAGAAGCCTTTCATCTTCGCCAGCACCGCGTTGACTTCCGGCATCACATCTTTGCCGTCCACCACAATGGGCGTGTTGCTACGGTTACGCAGCGCAACGTGCAGAACTGCACGCTCTTCGGTGCGGTTGATCTTCTCGCCGGAGAACATCGATTTGATGGCGCCTGCCAGATCGGTCTCTTTAGCCAGCGCCTGTAATTTTTCGAGGGTTTCCTCGGTGATGCGGTTTTTTGAGAAATCCACCAGCATCTGGTCATCGAAAGTGGCAGAGAATTTCGCAAAACGATCGGCATCTTGCGCAAACAGGTCGGCGATTTGCACCGATTTCATCTGCTCAAAATGCTGCTGCAGCGCTTTCCAGGCAGCGGTTTGGGTCGGATTGATATTTTTCATGGCAACACTCTAGTTGATATAAGAACCGTCATTCCATCCGGGGCGTCCTGCTGGCCCGGCATCCATAGCATTCTTGCACGGGGATGAGTATGACCACAGTTACTGGCTAAGGGAAAAAATTTGTGACCGTGGCCGCACTGTTTCAGGTAAATCCGGCAGCGATTGTCGGTGCTGCGCCAGCAGAATTCCCTGTGCCGCATCAGAAAAAAGCCGCTTTTGTCTGATTCGGACACTACTTTAGGCCGCTGTTGGTGGGCGCGTTTGTTCAACGATGCGTTTACCGAAGTGTAAAAGTGAGAAATCCTCAAAGTGCGGGGATGGACAGGGGGGAAAATAATCAGTAATTTATGCGCGCTACTTACACCTCCGGGTGTAAGCCAGAAGAGGCGCGTCGCCCAGGCAGTGTGTTTGAGGATCCGTATCCGCAGAGAACACATCAGGGGGTGTGACGCCGAGGTGGGGCAACACGCGGGGTGTTGCACTGTCGGCTGCAGGGGCTGAATCCTCTGGGTTGTCACCAGAATCGTCCACAGTCGGACGGTTCGCAAGGTGAAGCGCTTTTGGTGACTTGTCTACTACTGATCTTGTCTGCCCAATTCTGCTCTTCTCTTGTGCCTAGGCTGCTACTATGTCTTCCGCCCCAAAACGGAAGAAAGATAACCTGACACGGGGTTCGTAATATGTCCCAAAATCTTATCGTGGCTAAATTTGGCGGCACCAGCGTTGCCGATTTTGATGCTATGAACCGCAGCGCAGATGTTGTGCTGTCGGACGCCAATACCCGCTTAGTGGTGCTCTCTGCCTCCGCTGGCGTGACCAATCTGCTGGTTGCCCTTGCTGAAGGCCAGGAACAAGCGCAGCGCGCTTACCTGCTGGATGAAATCCGCCGTATTCAATATGCCATCATCGATCGTCTGCAATCGCCGGATGTGATCCGCGATGAGATTGATCGCATGCTGGAAAACATCACCATGCTGTCTGAAGCCACCTCGCTGGCGACCTCACATGCGCTAACCGATGAGCTGGTGAGCCACGGTGAGCTGATGTCGACGCTGCTGTTCGTGGAGATTCTGCGCGAGCGTCAGGTCAACAGCGAATGGTTTGACGTGCGTAAAGTGATGCGCACCAGCGATCGTTTTGGTCGCGCAGAACCCGAAGTGGCGACGCTGAAAGAGCTGGCCGCAACGCAGCTGCAGCCGCGCATTGCGGAAGCGCTGGTGGTGACGCAGGGCTTTATCGGTAGCGAAATCAAAGGCCGCACCACCACGCTTGGTCGTGGCGGCAGCGACTATACTGCTGCGCTGCTGGGCGAAGCGCTGCAGGCCGCGCGCATTGATATCTGGACCGATGTGGCCGGTATCTACACCACCGATCCACGCGTGGTGTCCACCGCTAAACGCATCGAAGAGATTACCTTCGAAGAAGCAGCGGAGATGGCGATCTTTGGTGCCAAGGTGCTGCATCCGGCCACTTTGCTGCCGGCCGTGCGTAGCGATATTCCGGTGTTTGTCGGTTCGAGCAAAGATCCGGCTGCGGGCGGTACGCGCGTGTGCAACGAAACCAAGAATCCACCGCTGTTCCGTGCGCTGGCGCTGCGTCGTAAGCAGACGCTGGTAACGCTGCACAGCCTGAACATGCTGCATGCACATGGCTTCCTCGCCGAAGTGTTTAACATTCTGGCGCGCCACAGCATCTCCGTTGATCTGGTGACCACTTCCGAAGTGAGCGTGGCGCTGACGCTGGACAGCACCGGTTCAACCACCACCGGCGACAGCTTGCTGACCCAGGCGCTGTTGACCGAACTCTCTTCACTGTGCCGTGTGGAAGTGGAAGAGAATCTGGCGCTGGTGGCAATCATCGGCAACAACCTGTCAAAAGCGTGCGGCGTCGGCAAAGAAGTGTTTGGCGCACTCGAGCCGTTCAACCTGCGCATGATTTGTTACGGTGCCAGCAGTTATAACCTTTGCTTCCTGGTGCCAACCCCAGATGCCGAGGAAGTGGTACGTGCGCTGCACAAGAATCTTTTTGGTTCTTAAGACCAGTTTTTAGCATGCATAATCAAGCCGGACCGGGTCCGGCTTTTTTATTGGTGAAATTTTTTAAACAATAATTCAAGCCCAGCGGCATTCACTGCTTCGCTCCAGACATTTCTGATGAACCCCATTATGGCTCGCGAGAACCGTCTCAAATACGCTGCTATCGCCTAAAAATCACTCTAATCTCTTATTCTTCGGTTGCGCTTCAATCGCCAAAAACGATAATCCCGCCGCGAAAACATTAAATTATTTGAGGGAACAGAGATGAAAAGATTAGTGGCTGAAACGCTGGGCACTTTCGTGCTGGTGTTGGGCGGTTGTGGCAGTGCGGTTTTGGCCACGGCGTTTCCAGAATTGGGTATTGGTTTTGCCGGTGTTGCGCTGGCGTTTGGTCTGACGGTGTTGGTGATGGCATTTGCCGTCGGCCATATTTCGGGCGGCCATTTTAACCCGGCGGTGACCATCGGTCTGACGGTTGGCGGACGTTTCCCGGCGGCGCAGGTTGTGCCTTATATTATCGCGCAGCTGGTGGGTGCGGTTGCGGCGGCCGGCGTGCTGTATTTGATCGCCAGCGGTAAAGCCGGTTTCGATGCCGTGGCCAGCGGCTTCGCGTCGAACGGTTACGGTGAACATTCGCCGGGGGGCTTTAGCCTGCAGGCGGGCATGATCGCCGAACTGGTGCTGACCGCCGTATTCCTGATTGTGATCATGGGCGCGACCGATAAACGTGCTCCGGCTGGCTTCGCGCCCATTGCAATCGGCCTGGCGCTAACGCTGATTCACCTGGTGAGCATTCCCGTCACCAATACCTCAGTCAACCCGGCGCGCAGTAGCGGTGTGGCGATCTTCCAGGGCGGCTGGGCATTGGAACAGCTGTGGATGTTCTGGTTGTTACCAATTATCGGTGCCGCGATTGGTGGTGCGATCTACCGCTTTGCACTGGAAAAAGCAGAGTAACTTTGCCGTATTTCAGCGGATCGGCAGCAGCCGATCCGCATTTTGCCCCGCAAGCGACTTCCCGCCTTACGTCAAGATAATGAAATGTTATGATCCCGCGTCCGTCGCTGTGGTCGTTCCCTGCGCGACATTTCATCTGTGGCAATATAAAAAAATTCCTAAGGAAGTCTGGTTATGCTCGGCAAACTTACCCGCCTGTTCCCGCTCTGGGCCGTGCTGCTCTCGGTCGCTGCTTATTATTCTCCTGGCACCTTTCTCGGCATTGGGCCGTGGGTGACTTACCTGCTGATGCTGATTATGTTCGGCATGGGCGTGACGCTAAACATTGATGATTTCAAACGCGTGCTGGTGCGTCCGGCGCCGGTGATCGCCGGGACTTTCCTGCATTATCTGGTGATGCCGCTGGCCGCGTGGGGCCTGGCGAAGCTGTTCCAGATGCCACCGGATCTGGCGGCAGGCATGATTCTGGTCGGCAGCGTGGCCAGCGGCACCGCTTCTAACGTGATGATTTATCTGGCGAAGGGCGATGTGGCGCTGTCGGTGACCATCTCATCCGTGTCGGCGCTGGTAGGTGTATTCGCCACACCGCTGCTGACACGCTTCTACGTTGATACCCACATTCAGGTGGATGTGGTCGGCATGCTGCTCAGCATCGTGAAAATCGTGGTGATTCCGATTAGCCTGGGTCTGATTATCCATCACTCCATGAATAGCGTGGTGCGCCGCGTTGAGCCTTATCTGCCGGCGTTTTCGATGGTGTGCATTCTGCTGATAATTAGCGCGGTGGTGGCTGGCAGCCAGGGCTTTATCGGTTCTGTCGGCTTGATGGTGATTGTGGCGGTGATCCTGCACAACGCGATCGGTCTGTTGGGCGGTTATTGGGGCGGTAAGCTGTTTGGCTTCGATGAATCGACCTGCCGCACGCTGGCGCTGGAAGTGGGCATGCAGAACTCAGGTCTGGCGGCGACGCTGGGCAAACTTTACTTCTCGCCGTTAGCGGCCTTGCCGGGCGCGCTGTTCTCGGTGTGGCACAACCTGTCAGGTTCGCTGCTGGCCGGTTACTGGTCGGGTAAACCGATCGATAAGAAGCAGAAGTAATATTCAAAAAAGCATCACATTCAATTCATGCACATAGCGTAGCGGCGCAATAAAATAAATTGCGCCGCTACGCTGCCTGCGCTCTGAATGTATTACAGCTTCAGATAGGTACGAATCCCATCCAGGAACATCTGCGTCGCCAGCATAATCAAAATCAATCCCATCAGGCGCTCCAGCGCGTTAACGCCTTTGTCGCCCAGCAGGCGTAAAAACAGACCCGACATCAGCAGAATCACCACCGTCAACCCCCACGCGATCAGCAGCGCGCCGACCAGATGCGTCATTTGGTTGGGATATTGATGCGACAACAGCATCAGCGTCGCCAGCAGGGACGGACCGGCCACCAGCGGAATTGCCAGCGGCACGAGGAACGGTTCTTCACCGGCCGGCAAGCCACTCGAGCTGCTCTCCTCTGACGGGAAAATCATGCGGATGGCGATCAGAAAAAGAATGATGCCGCCGGAGATCGACACGGTTTCGGTGCGCAGATTGAGAAACGCCAGGATGCGTTCACCGGCGAATAAAAACAGCAGCATCAGAATCAGCGCAATCAGCATTTCACGCATCAGTACCACGCGGCGGCGTTTGGGTTCCAGATGCTTCAATACCGACATAAAAATCGGCAGGTTGCCCAGCGGATCCATAATCAACAACAGCAATATGGTCGCGGATATCATTTCAGTCATGTTGGTTAGCCATTATTAGTTGTACTGCTGAAAAAGTTGGCGCAATCGAATTAATTCACTTGCCAGAAGTGCTGCATTTTGTAGAGTTGACGGTCATAGGTAAACCTGATTATTACGCAGACCGGCACGATTATCCGGCCAGTCTTTTCCTCGCACCACACGGCCTCTTTCGAGAGCACCCGAGACGGACAGAAAATGAAGAATGTAGGTTTTATTGGTTGGCGTGGCATGGTCGGCTCAGTGCTGATGTCACGCATGAGCGAAGAACGCGATTTTGATGTCATCAATCCGGTCTTCTTCTCCACGTCACAGCTTGGTCAGGCGGCGCCGACATTCGGCGGTAAGTCGACCGGTGCGCTGCAGGATGCTTTTGATATCGAGGCGCTGAAGGCGCTGGATATTATTATCACCTGCCAGGGCGGCGATTACACCAGTGAAGTCTATCCGAAGCTGCGCGAAAGCGGCTGGCAGGGTTACTGGATTGACGCGGCTTCCACGCTGCGCATGAAAGATGACGCCATCATCATTCTCGATCCGGTTAACCATAACGTGATTCGTCAGGGCCTCGATAACGGCATCAAAACCTTTGTCGGCGGTAACTGCACCGTTAGCCTGATGCTGATGTCGCTGGGCGGTCTGTTTGCTAACGATCTGGTTGAGTGGGCCTCGGTGGCGACTTATCAAGCGGCATCGGGCGGCGGCGCGCGTCATATGCGTGAACTGCTGACGCAGATGGGCATGCTGCATGACCACGTGGCGAAATCGCTCCAGGATCCGGCTTCGGCAATTCTGGATATCGAACGCAGCGTGACCGATTTCACCCGTTCTGGCACTTTGCCAACCGACAATTTCGGCGTACCGCTGGCGGGCAGCCTGATTCCGTGGATCGACAAGCAGCTGGATAACGGCCAGAGCCGTGAAGAGTGGAAAGGCCAGGCGGAGACCAACAAAATCCTGCGTACCAGCAGTGTGATTCCGGTTGATGGCCTGTGCGTGCGCGTTGGCGCGCTGCGCTGCCACAGCCAGGCATTCACTCTGAAGCTGAAAAAAGACCTGCCGCTGAGCGAAATCGAACAGCTGCTGGCCTCGCATAACGAATGGGTGAAAGTGGTGCCAAACGACCGCGACATCACCATGCGCGAACTGACGCCAGCCGCCGTCACCGGCACCCTGACCACGCCAGTAGGCCGCCTGCGCAAACTGAACATGGGGCCGGAATACCTTTCTGCCTTCACGGTGGGCGATCAGTTACTGTGGGGCGCGGCTGAACCGCTGCGCCGCATGCTGCGTCTGCTGATCGACTAAGCGCAGCGGCAAACCAGAAAGGCCGGGGTTTCCCGGCCTTTTTTTAATTATCCAGGCCGCAAAAATTCATGCAAATTGCGCCTGACAAGTGATCCGCTTCCCTTTTTTGCTTGCCCGATAAGTATTTTTCACGATCCTCCCTGGCTTCTGCTATCCCCAAGCTATGATTTAACAGAGATGTGCCGGTTGTTAACTGTTTTTGTTTTTTCGAACTGAATGGTTGTTGTACACGGTGAAGATCTTTCCCACGGACGGTTGTGTCCTCACGGTGTACCTATGGCTCAATGAAAAGCAGCGCACCCGAGGCGATAATCCTGCCGACTCTGGTCGCCTGCGCAAAATCATAGGAAGAAAGTCATGTCAGAGCTTCCCGATCGCCAGGCGATCAATGCCCTTTTTGCCGGGAATTATGCCGATCCCTTTTCACTACTGGGCATGCACCAAACGGCTGCAGGCCTTGAAGTGCGTGCGCTGCTGCCCGATGCCTCCGAAGTTTGGGTCATTGAAACCAACACCGGACGCAAATGCGCCCAGCTTACCTGCCTCGACTCACGCGGTTTCTTCTGTGGCGTGATTCCGCGTCGTAAAAACCGCTTTGGTTATCAGCTGGCGGTGAACTGGCACGGCCAGCAAAACCTGATTGATGATGCCTATCGCTTCGGCCCGCTGCTGGAGGAGATGGATGCATGGTTATTGGGTGAAGGCACGCATCTGCGCCCCTACGAAACCCTCGGCGCGCACGGCACCACCATTGATGGCGTGCACGGCACGCGGTTCGCCGTTTGGGCACCTAATGCGCGTCGCGTATCGGTGGTAGGCGAGTTCAACTTCTGGGATGGCCGACGTCATCCCATGCGTTTTCGCCGTGAACTTGGCGTCTGGGAACTGTTTGTGCCGGGCGCGGTAAACGGCCAGCTGTATAAATTTGAAATCGTGGATAATTCCGGCCAGATGCGCATCAAAGCCGATCCCTTCGCCTTTGAAGCGCAGATGCGTCCGCAAACCGCCTCGATGATCTGCGGGCTGCCGCCGAAAACCGAGATGCAGCCGCAGCGTAAGGCCGCCAATGCTTTTGACCAGCCGATTTCGATTTATGAAGTGCACCTCGGTTCATGGCGACGTCACACCGATAACAACTTCTGGCTCAGCTATAAAGAGCTGGCGGAGCAGCTCATTCCTTACGTTAAAGAGATGGGCTTCACCCACATCGAACTGATGCCGATTAACGAACACCCCTTCGACGGCAGCTGGGGCTATCAGCCGCTCGGCATGTATGCGCCGACGCGCCGTTTCGGTACGCGCGATGAGTTCCGCCACTTCGTGGCCGCCGCGCATGATGCTGGCATTAACGTGCTGCTCGATTGGGTGCCAGGCCACTTCCCAAGCGATGATTTCGGCCTGGCGAAGTTCGATGGCACCGAACTCTACGAACACAGCGATCCGCGCGAAGGTTTTCATCAGGACTGGAACACGCTGATCTACAACTTTGGTCGCCGTGAAGTGAGCAATTATCTCTCCGGCAACGCCTTGTACTGGATGGAGCGTTTCGGCATTGATGGGCTGCGCGTCGATGCGGTGGCGTCAATGATCTACCGTGATTACAGCCGCGCCGAAGGCGAATGGGTGCCGAACCAGTTTGGTGGACGCGAGAACCTCGAAGCGATTTCGTTCCTGCGTCACACCAACCGCGTTTTGGGTCGCGCCGCACCAGGCAGCGTCACGGTGGCGGAAGAGTCCACCGATTATCCCGGCGTTACGCGCCCTTCAGAAGATGGCGGCCTCGGCTTCTGGTTCAAATGGAACCTTGGCTGGATGCACGACACACTGGACTATATGAAGCTCGACCCGGTGCATCGCCGTTATCATCATCAGCTGATGACCTTTGGCATGATCTACAACTACACCGAAAACTTCGTGCTGCCGCTGTCGCACGACGAAGTGGTGCACGGCAAACGTTCGATTCTCGATCGCATGCCGGGCGATGCCTGGCAAAAGTTCGCTAACCTGCGCGCCTATTACGGCTGGATGTGGGGTTTCCCCGGTAAGAAGCTGCAATTTATGGGCAATGAATTTGCGCAGGGTCGCGAATGGAACCACGACACCAGCCTCGACTGGCATCTGCTGGAAGGTGAGGATAACTGGCACAACGGCGTGCATCGTCTGGTGCGCGATCTCAATCACACCTATCGCCATTACGCGCCGATGCATCAACTCGACTTTGATGGGCAAGGTTTTGAGTGGCTGGTGGTCGATGACTACGAAAACTCCGTGTTTGTATTTGTGCGCCGCGATCGCGACGGCAATGAAATCATCGTAGCCAGCAACTTTACGCCAGTGGCGCGTCACAACTATCGCTTTGGCGTCAACCAGCGTGGCGGCTGGCGCGAGATCATGAATACCGATCAGCACGATTATCACGGCAGCGACACGCGCAATCACGGCGTGGTACACACCGATGAGATGGAGAGTCACGGTCGGCCGCAGTCGCTGAGTTTGACCTTACCGCCGCTGGCAACACTTTGGCTGGTGCGGGAGAGCGACTGATGCTGGAGCAGGGGCAGCCGGAACCGTTAGGTGCGCACTATGATGGGCACGGCGTTAATTTCACGCTGTTCTCCCAGCATGCCGAACGCGTTGAACTCTGCCTGTTCGACGCGCACGGTGCTGAGCGCCGTTTCGCGCTGCCCGCGCGCAGCGGTGATATCTGGCACGGCTATTTTCCCGCGCTGAAGCCCGGCCAGCGCTACGGCTATCGCGTTCACGGTCCGTGGGCGCCGCAGCAGGGACATCGCTTCAATCCGGCTAAGCTGTTGGTCGATCCCTGCGCCAAAGCGGTGGCGGGTGAAGTGGCGGACGACGCGCGTTTCAACGGCGGCGAACGTGAGCTAAATGGTTTGGATAACGCCGCCATCGCGCCGAAATCGTTGGTGACTGCCGAAGATTTTGACTGGGAGGACGATCACGCGCCGCGCACGCCGTGGGGCAACACGGTGATCTATGAAGCGCACGTACGCGGCTTAACCCAGCAGCATCCGGAAATTCCGGAAAGATTGCGTGGCACTTATGCGGCGCTGGGTCATCCTGCTATGGTGAAGTACCTGCGCCACCTCGGCATCACCGCGCTGGAACTATTGCCGATTGCCCAATTCACCAGCGAGCCGCGCCTGCGTCGTTTGGGATTGAGTAATTACTGGGGCTACAACCCCTTTGCCTTGTGGGCGGTGGATGCGCGTTACGCCTCGGGCGAAAACGGTTTAACGCCGCTGCAGGAGTTTCAGCAGGCGGTTAAAGCACTGCATGCCGCGGGCATCGAAGTGATTCTGGACGTGGTGTTCAACCATACCGCCGAGCTGGAAGAGATCGGGCCAACGATTTCCCTGCGCGGCGTGGATAACGCCAGCTATTACTGGCTGGATGGCAACGGCGACTATCAAAACTGGACCGGCTGCGGCAACACGCTAAATCTCAGTCATCCGCAGGTGATGACGTGGGCGCTGGAAGCGCTGCGCTACTGGGTGCGTGTTTGCCATGTTGATGGGTTCCGTTTTGACCTCGCCAGCGTGTTGGGACGCACACCGGAGTTTCATCAGGATGCGCCGCTGTTTGCCGCCATCAAAGCCTGTCCGCTGCTGTCGCAGGTGAAGCTGATTGCCGAGCCGTGGGACATCGGCCCCGGTGGTTATCAGGTCGGCAACTTTCCGCCGGACTTCGCCGAGTGGAACGACCATTTTCGCGATGCGGCGCGCCGTTACTGGCTGCATGGTCAACTGAATAATGGCGATTTCGCCCGCCGTTTTGCCGCATCCAGCGACGTTTTCCAGCGTGAGGCGCGACTACCGCACGCCAGCATCAATCTCATTACCGCTCACGACGGCTTCACGCTGCGCGATGTGATGAGTTTTAACAACAAACACAATCAGGCTAACGGCGAAGACAATCGCGACGGCAGCAGCAGTAACTTCAGCCATAACCACGGCAAAGAGGGACTGCAGGTCAATTTCGATATTGTCGAACGGCGGCGGCGCAGCGTGCATGGCTTACTGACCACGCTGCTGCTGGCGCAGGGCACGCCGATGCTGCTGGCGGGTGACGAACGCGGTCACAGCCAGCATGGCAACAACAATGCCTATTGTCAGGACAACCCGCTGACCTGGTTGAACTGGCAACAGGATGATTTTGGCCTGGTCGACTTCACTGCTGCGTTAATCCGTCTGCGCCAGCGCATTCCCGCGTTGACGCAGGATCGCTGGTGGCAGGAGGGCGATGGCAGCGTGCAGTGGTGCAATGCCAGCGGCACACCACTGGAAACCGAGCAGTGGGAACAGGGGACGCACCGAATGCAGATCCTGCTCTCCGGCCGCTGGTTAATAACAATAAACGCCACGGAATCGGTGAGTGATATCGCCTTACCAGACGGAGAGTGGCGTGCCATTCCTCCTTTCGCCGGGGAAGATAACCCCATCCTGACAACTGTCTGGCACGGTCCCGCACACGGTGTGTGTGTGTTCCTAAAGCAATCATAAGGAGTCAGACATGGTGAAATTAGATAGAACAGATCATCTGATGCTGGCGCGCCAGCTCCCTACACAAACGGTCGCCCTGATCCTTGCTGGCGGGCGCGGTACGCGCCTGAAAGATCTCACCGCGAAACGCGCCAAACCTGCCGTGCACTTCGGTGGCAAGTTCCGCATCATCGACTTTGCGCTGTCCAACTGCATCAACTCGGGCATTCGGCGCATCGGCGTGATCACCCAATATCAGTCGCATACGCTGGTGCAGCACATCCAGCGTGGCTGGTCGCTGTTCAACGAAGAGATGAACGAGTTTGTCGATCTGCTGCCGGCGCAGCAGCGTGCCGCTACCGAACATTGGTATCGCGGGACTGCCGATGCGGTGACGCAAAACCTCGACATTATTCGCCGCTATAACGCGCAGTACATCGTGATCCTCGCCGGGGATCACATCTACAAAATGGATTACTCGCGCATGCTGCTCGACCACGTCGATCGCGGTGCCAAATGCACCATCGCCTGCTTGCCGGTGCCGTTAGCTGAAGCCACGGCGTTTGGGGTGATGGCGGTGGATGCCGAAAACAACGTGATCGATTTTGTTGAAAAACCGCCGAAGCCGCCGTCAATGCCGGGTGACGATACCCGCGCGCTGGCCAGCATGGGCATTTACGTATTCAACGCCGATTACCTTTACCAACTGCTGGAAGAGGATCTGCATGTAGCCGATTCCAGCCACGATTTCGGCAAAGATCTGCTGCCGAAAATCGTCGCCAGCGGCGAGGCGTATGCGCACTCCTTCACGCTCTCCTGCGTGCAGGTTGATGAAAACGCTGAGCCGTACTGGCGCGACGTCGGAACGCTGGAAGCTTACTGGCGCGCCAATCTCGATTTAGCGTCGGTCACGCCTGAGCTGGATATGTACGATCACAGCTGGCCGATTCGTACCCACATGGAGCCGCTGCCGCCGGCGAAATTTGTTCAGGATCGATCCGGCAGCCACGGCATGACAATGAATTCGCTGGTCTCGGGCGGCTGCATCATCTCCGGTTCGGTGGTGGTGAACTCGGTGCTATTCCCGCGTATTCGCATCAACTCGTTTTGCAATATTGATTCCGCAGTGCTGCTGCCTGATGTGGTGGTTGGCCGATCGTGTCGTCTGCGTCGCTGCGTGATCGATCGCGCCTGCGAACTGCCAGAAGGTATGGTCATTGGCGAAAACCCCGACGAAGACAGCCGTCGTTTTTACCGTTCTGAAGAGGGCATCGTACTGGTGACGCGCGCCATGCTGGCCAAATTGGCCGGAGGCGGTCAGTAAGTGACGAAAGAATATAGAGAAAATTGCCGCGTGGAACGTGTGCGATAACAATAGGGGTTCAGGATGCAGGTTTTACATGTCTGTTCAGAGCTTTTCCCGCTGTTGAAAACCGGCGGACTGGCTGATGTCGTCGGTGCATTACCACAGGCGCAAATAGCCGATGGTACGGATGCGCGGGTGTTGATTCCCGCCTTTCCGGATCTGCGTAAAGGGATTCCTGATACAGAGGTCCTGACGGAGTTGCAAACTTTTGCGGGACCGGTACGCTTACTTTTTGGACAATTTAACGGCGTTGGTATTTATTTAATCGATGCGCCGGGATTGTATGAACGTCCCGGCAGCCCGTATCACGATACGTCGCAGTTTGCTTACGTCGATAACTATCTGCGTTTTGCGCTGCTGGGCTGGATGGGCGCCGAGATTGCCAGCGGGCTGGATACCGACTGGCAGCCAGATATCGTGCATGCGCATGACTGGCATGCTGGCTTAACCTGCGCCTATATTGCGGCGCGCGGGCGTCCGGCGAAAACGGTGTTCACCGTGCATAATCTGGCGTATCAAGGGCTGTTTTCGGCGCGTCATTTGGATGAGATCCAGATCCCGCGCGCGTTCTTCGACATGCATGGACTGGAGTTCTTCGGGCAAATTTCCTACCTCAAGGCGGGGCTGTTCTTTGCCGATCACATTACGGCGGTCAGCCCGACTTACGCGCTGGAGATTACCCGACCGGAATTTGGTTACGGCATGGAATCACTGCTCGAACAGCGACTGCGTGAAGGGCGCCTGAGCGGGATTCTGAACGGCGTCGATCCGGGCATCTGGGACCCGGCGCACGACCTCCTGCTCACCGCGCGCTACGACAGCGAAACGCTGGAGAGCAAAGCGGAGAACAAGCGCCAGCTGCAAATTGCCATGGGCCTGAAGGTGGATGATAAAGCACCGGTGTTCTGCGTCATCAGCCGTCTGACCAAACAGAAAGGGCTGGATCTGGTGCTGGAAGCGCTACCGGGCTTACTGGCGCAGGGCGGACAGTTGGTGCTGCTCGGCCAGGGCGATGCGGAGCTGCAGCAAGGTTTCCTTGCGGCGGCGGCGGAGCATCCGGGCCGCGTTGGCGTGCAGATTGGTTATCACGAAGCCTTCTCGCACCGCATTGTTGGCGGCGCGGATGTGATTATGGTGCCGAGCCGTTTTGAGCCATGCGGCTTAACCCAGCTGTATGGTTTGAAATACGGTACGCTGCCGCTGGTGCGTCGCACTGGCGGACTGGCGGATACGGTGCAAGACAGCTCGCTTGAGAATCTGGCGGATGGCGTCGCCAGCGGTTTCACCTTTGAAGACAGTAATGCCTGGTCGCTGCTGCGGGCGATTCGGCGCGCATTTGTTCTGTGGTCTCGTCCTGCACTCTGGCGTTACGTTCAGCGGCAGGCGATGGGGATGGATTTTAGTTGGCAGGTGGCAGCACAAGCCTACCGCGATCTTTATCAACGTTTGCTGTAATGAGAGATTGGGATACTTGATATGAATGCACCTTTCACCTATGCCTCACCCACGCTGACGGTTGATGCACTGAAGCACTCAATCGCCTATAAGCTGATGTTTACTATTGGTAAAGATCCATCGATCGCGAATAAGCATGAGTGGCTTAACGCCGCGCTGCTGGCGGTGCGTGATCGCATGGTGGAACGCTGGCTGCGCTCCAGCCGCGCGCAGCTCTCGCAGGATGTGCGACAGGTTTATTACCTGTCGATGGAGTTCCTGATGGGGCGCACGCTCGGCAACGCGTTGCTGGCGATGGGCATTTATGAGGATCTCAATCAGGCGCTGGAAGAGATGGGCCTCGACCTCAGCGAACTGATGGAAGAGGAGAACGATCCCGGCCTCGGTAATGGCGGTTTGGGGCGTTTGGCGGCCTGCTTCCTGGATTCGCTCGCCACGCTCGGTTTACCGGGGCGCGGCTACGGCATTCGTTATGACTACGGCATGTTTAAGCAGAATATCGTCGACGGGCAGCAGCGCGAATCGCCGGATTACTGGCTGGAGTACGGCAATCCGTGGGAATTTCAGCGCTTTAACACGCGCTACAAAGTGCGTTTCGGTGGCCGTCTGCAGCATGAAGGCGCGCGGGTGCGCTGGGTGGAAACCGAGGAGATCGTGGCGATGGCTTACGATCAAATCATTCCCGGTTTTGATACCGATGCCACCAACACGCTGCGCTTGTGGGGCGCGCAGGCCAGTAACGAAATCAACCTCGGTAAGTTCAACCAGGGTGATTACTTCGCCGCGGTAGAAGATAAAAACCACTCGGAAAACGTGTCGCGCGTGCTCTATCCCGATGACTCCACCTATTCGGGACGCGAGCTGCGTCTGCGTCAGGAGTATTTCCTCGTCTCCTCGACGGTGCAGGATATTCTCAATCGTCACTGGCAGATGCATGAAACCTGGGACAATTTGCCGGACAAAATTGCCATCCACCTCAACGATACGCATCCGGTGCTGGCGATCCCGGAACTGATGCGCATACTGATCGACGAGCAGAAATTCAGCTGGGACGATGCCTTTGAAGTGACCTGTCAGGTGTTCTCCTACACCAACCACACGCTGATGACGGAAGCGCTGGAAACCTGGCCAGTGGATATGATTGGCAAGATCCTGCCGCGTCATCTCAGCATTATTTTTGAAATTAACGACTACTTCCTGAAAACCATTCAGGAATATTACCCGGATGATTGGGAGCTGTTAGCGCGCATCTCGATCATCGATGAGAACGACGGCCGCCGCATTCGCATGGCGTGGCTGGCGGTGGTGGTGAGCCACAAAGTTAACGGTGTGTCAGAGTTGCACTCCAACTTGATGGTGCAATCACTGTTCGCTGACTTCGCGCGTCTGTTCCCGGGTCGTTTCTGCAATAAAACCAACGGCGTGACGCCACGTCGCTGGCTGGCGCTGGCGAATCCGGCGCTCTCCGAGGTGCTGGACGAGGCGATTGGCCGCAACTGGCGCACCGATCTTGGCCAGCTCAACGAATTGACCACGCAGATCGATTATCCGGCCTTTATCCAGCAGATCGCCGACGCCAAGTTTGCCAATAAAAAACGCCTGGCGGATTGGGTGGCGAAGAACATGGATATCGTGCTCGATCCGCATGCGCTGTTTGATGTGCAGATCAAGCGCATCCACGAATACAAACGCCAGCTGCTGAACGTGCTGCACGTGATTACGCGCTACAACCGCATCAAGGCCGATCCCAGCGCTGAATGGGTGCCGCGCGTTAATCTCTTCGCCGGCAAAGCGGCGTCGGCCTATTACGTGGCGAAACACATCATTCACTTGATCAACGATGTCGCCAATGTGATCAACAACGATCCGCAGGTGAAGAACAAGCTGAAAGTGGTGTTCATTCCAAACTATGGCGTGAGCCTGGCGCAGATCATCATTCCGGCGGCGGATCTCTCCGAGCAGATCTCCACTGCCGGTACCGAAGCCTCTGGCACCAGTAACATGAAGTTTGCGCTGAACGGCGCGTTAACCATCGGTACGCTGGATGGTGCCAACGTTGAGATGCTGGAGCATGTCGGCAAGGAGAATATCTTTATCTTCGGCAACACTACGCCGCAGGTCGAGAAGCTGCGCACCGACGGTTACAACCCGCGTAAGTATTATGAGGATGATCCTGAGCTGCATCAGGCGCTGACGCAAATCGCCAGCGGGGTGTTCAGCCCGCAGGAGCCAGGGCGCTACCGTAATCTGTTTGATGCGCTGGTGAACTTCGGCGATCACTATCAGCTGCTGGCGGATTACCGCAGCTATGTGGATACGCAGGACAAGGTGGACAAGCTGTATCGCCAGCCGGATAAGTGGCAACGCAGCGCGGCGCTGAATATCGCCAATATGGGTTATTTCTCGTCGGACCGCACCATTCAGGAATATGCGGATGAGATCTGGCACATTTCGCCAGTGAGATTGTAAAAGTTACACATTTCGTAGCGGCGCAATTTATTGCGCGACGTTTAAAAGACGCGCAATGAATTGCGCCGCTACAATTCGTGCAAAATTATTTCAACGTGATGCTTTTGACGATCCCATCAGCATCGCTTTGCGCTTGCTGCTGGTTGTCGGCTGGCAAGGTAATTTGCAGCGTCAGCAGTTTGCCATCCACTTTCGCCAGAATCACCGAAGACCATGAGGTCTGATTGTTGGCAGAAATCACCGTATCCAGCTGCTGTGCCGGCTGGTCTTTCAGCGTCACCGCTTTATTAGACACCACCTGCAGCTGAGGATCGCGACCGCGCTGCTGCTGTTCCAGACGCTGTGCCAGCGCATCAAGCGCTTCGTTGGTGGGATCGCCGGCAATTACGATAATCGCGCGCTGACCGGTTTCGTCGGCATAGACGTGCATGTTGGTGGATTCAGAGCCGAGCTTGCCGCTCTTGTCAGACATGCCCGCCGGTAGAGAGAAACTCAGTTTGCCGTCCATCAGGTTAACCGTCTGGGCCGACTGGCTGGCGCTCGCACCGTTATTGTTCGCTGCCGCATCATCTTTCTTCTGGTCACATGCCGCCAGGCCGATAACCAACAGGCCAATACCCACATATTTCACTACGTTACGCATTCTTTTCCCTTTTACATGATTCCAGTCAGCCGTTATACAAGCGGATTTAGTTAGCAAAAGCAACCGCCGGAGTGTCAGGAAATCTTAGCGTAATGCGGCATTTAGTGTATGTGCAATTAGCCGAAATTGATCTGCTGCTGCGCGGAACGTTCGGCTAAGCGCTTCAGCATGGCATTTAGCAGCACGCCGTAAGCGGGCAGGAAGAAGATCATGCAGATCAGCACCTTGAAGCTGTAATCCACCAGTGCGATTTCGACCCAATGCGTGGCCATAAACGGATCTGGGCTCTTGTAGAAGGCGATGAAAAAGAAGGCCAGCGTATCGCTGATATTACCGAGGAACATCGCTGCCGCTGGCGCAATCCACCACTGCGATAAACGGCGCAAACGGTTAAAAACGTGCACGTCGAGGATTTGTCCCAGCGCATAAGCCATAAAGCTGGCGCAGGCGATACGGGCAACAAACAGATTCACCTCTTCCAGTGACGCCCAACCTTGCCATTCGCCCTGATAGAACACACACGAAACGATGTAGGAGATTAGCAGCGCGGGAATCATCACCGCCAGAATAATGCGACGAGCCAGCGGCGCGCCAAAGATGCGCACGGTCAGATCGGTGGCGAGGAAAATAAACGGAAAGCTAAACGCGCCCCACGTGGTGTGGAAGCCGAAGATGGAAACCGGCAGCTGGACCAGATAGTTACTGGAGGTGATCACCAGCAGATGAAATAGCGATAGCCAAAACAGCGCATGCATGCGCTGACGAGCAGAGAAGTTAATCATTGTAAGCCTTTTTAGTGATGGGGTGAGGGAACCCAGGTTCGTGCATTGGCACGGTGGTAAATAAAAAATCGGCGGCATCTTAACGCGTTGCGCAATTTATGCAATGGTTAATTTTAACGCAATCGTTATCGCCTTGCGTTGGCTTATTCGCGCGCTAGAATGAGCGCCCATCCCTAACAACTGACAGAGAATCATGAGCGATCCCTTTTCTGCGCCTGACCATCAGCTTGATGCCCTTGGCCTGCGCTGCCCGGAGCCGGTAATGATGGTGCGTAAAACCGTGCGCAGCATGCAGGCCGGTGAAACCTTGCTGATCATTGCTGACGATCCCGCCACCACGCGCGATATCCCCGGTTTCTGCCGCTTTATGGAGCATGAGTTGCTGGCACAGCAGACCGAAAGCCTGCCGTACCAGTTTCTAATTAAAAAAGGCGCCTAACGCTGGCGCAGCAAGCGCAGCGCGTTGGCTGTCACCAGTGCGGTGGCACCGGAATCCGCTAAGACCGCCAGCCACAAACCGGTGAAGCCGAGCAGCGTGGTGACCAGAAAAATCGCCTTTAATCCCAACGCCAGTGCCACGTTCTGACGAATGATGGCGCGCGTGCGCCGTGCCAGCACAATGGTGCGCGGCAGAATCGCCAGCTGATTTTGCGTTAATGCCACATCTGCGGCTTCCAGTGCCACATCGGTGCCGCTGCCCATCGCAATGCCGATGGTGGCGGCTTTCATGGCGGGCGCATCGTTAATGCCATCGCCGACCATTGCCAATGCGTGCTGTGTGCCTAACGTCCTCACCGCCGCAACTTTATCGGCGGGCAGTAAACCTGCGCGATAATCGATGTTGAGCTTAGCGGCAATGGCCGCAGCCGCGCGTGGATTGTCGCCGGTCAGCATCATGCTGTTAACACCAAGCTTCTTCAGTTCAGACAGCGCGCTGAGGGCTTCAGTGCGCAACTGATCCTGCAAGGCTAACGCGCCAAGAACCTGCTGCTCCTGTAACAGCAGCACCACGGTTTGGCCTTGCGCTTCCAGCTGAGCAATCTGCTGCTGTTGTGCATTATCAAGATGGCTGACTTCGCGCGGCGCCAGCAGTTGATAGGTCACGCCATCTATCGCAGCACGAATACCACTGCCGGCCAGCGTTTGCTGCTGTGCAGCTTGCGGAAGCCTGAGCGCGCGCCGCTCGGCCTCGCTGACAATCGCCCGCGCCAGCGGATGGGTGGAACCCTGTTCTACGGCGGCGGCGATGGTGAGCAAGTTGTTTTCCGCCATCACGCCAAATGGCTGGATGTGGCTGATCTGCGGTTTACCGGCGGTCAGCGTGCCGGTTTTGTCGAACGCCATCATATTTACGCGACTGAGCCGCTCCAGCGCCGCGCCGCCTTTGATCAGCGCGCCCTGACGCGCGGCAGCAGCCAGGCCGGAAGTGATGGCGGCTGGCGTGGAGATCACCAGCGCACAAGGGCAACCAATCAGCAACAGCGTCAGCCCTTTATAAATCCACGGCAACCACGCACCAAAACCCAGCAGCGGCGGCAGCACCATCACCAGCAGCGCCAGCAGCATAATGGCGGGCGTATAGATGCGGCTGAAGCGATCGATAAAACGCTCAACCGGCGCACGATGGGTTTCGGCTTCCTCAATCAGTTGCAGGATGCGGTCAATGGCACTTTGGCCCGGCTGGGAAATTACTTTCAGCGTCACCAGACGATCAAGGCTGGTGGCACCGGCCATGATCTGCTCGCCTGGCTCACGCGCTACCGGCAACGATTCACCGGTCAGCGCGCTTTCATCAAAGCTGGCGCTGGCGTGCAGCAGTTCGCCATCGGCGGGTAAACGTCCGCCGGCCGCCACTTCAATCACATCGCCGGGCTGCAGCGCTTCTAAGCGGACGTTTTCCCGCTGTGTGCCGTTGATGCGCGTGGCGGTAGCGGGACGCAGCGCCATCAGCGCGGTGACGCCACGGCGTGCGCGTGTGGCGGCGTACGCTTCGAGGCGTTCACCCAGTTGAAACAGCAGGAGCACCATCGCGGCTTCGGCGTGCGCGCCAATCACCAGCGCACCAGCGGCGGCAATGGTCATCAGCATCTCAATGCTGAACGGCGAACCGCTACGCAGCAGTTTCCAGGCGCTGCGCGCGATCGGCGCTAAACCTAACAACGTGGTGGCGATAAACAGGCGATCGCCCCAAACCGGCGAAAGCTGGCTCAGCAGCCAACTGGCGAGCATCATTCCGCCAAGCAGCAGCAAACCGGCGTTTTCCTGCCAGCGGCTTTCGGGTTGTGGAGGCGATGGGGAATCGCTGGCGCTCAGCGCGAAGCCGGCATTTTTCACCACCTGTTCAATGATGGCGCGGATATCCTGGTCGGCATCGACCACCAGTTTTTCACTGGCAAAAATCACGCGTGCTTGCTGAACCTGCGGTACACGTTGCACGGCGGTTTCGATTTTACGCGCGCAGCTGGGGCAATCCATGCCCGCAATCTGCCAGCGGAATTGATGTGAAGAGAGGGCGGGCCTGTCGCTTTCGGCGTCGCTTTCGCCGCCTGGCGATCCGCTGTCGCTGTCACAGCAGCCGCAATCGCTGTCTGGCGTGATGGGCTGCGCCGCGGAGATGTTCAATGTTGCGGGTTTTACGCTGCGAATCGAGCACAGCGGCTGTGACTGACGGTGTGATTTGCCACAGCGGCAAGGGTGAGCATGTTGATGCATGTAACCTCCGGAATCAGGGGCGGGCTGATGCCCGCGCCCTAATGCTACACTCTGGAGTGGACTCCAGAGTCAAGCGGAAGGTAAGGTTATCTTCAGTAGAGCCACAGTGAACGCACAATCATGAAGTGACCGGCGAAGTAGCAGGCGGCGACAATCGCGCTATCGGCGCTGAAACGGCGGCGATAATGCGAGATAAACCAGACAATATTGGCTAACAGCAGCAACGCGGCACCCACCAGCAGCGAGAAACTGAAGTCAGTTGGACGGAAGAAGTAGTTCTCCGCCGCCATCCAGTTCATCACTAGCGTCATGCCGATCAAGGTGCAGATAGGCCAGCGCAGATCTTCCAGTTTGCTCCACAGAATCCCGATAACGATCACGCCAATGATCAGGAAGGTGAGGGGAATCGGCCAGAAGAAACTCATGGTCATGTGTGCGGCAAAACTGATGGTGTACAGCAGATGCGACAGGAAGAATGCGCCTAGCGCATAGAGCATTTGCTGACGCGGTAACAGCATTAACGCGTCACCCACCAGCGTGGCGACCAGCCCGGCCAGAATCAAATAATCGGTGGTGTTGAAGGTTGGCGCTTGCCACGCCCAGGCAACGAGTAACAGCAAGGTGACAGGTTTAAATAGCCAGCGTTGCCATTGCGGACCGCGATATGAAGCATCGACGTAAAGCCAGCCGGAAAAAAGTACGGCAAGGAAAGACCAAAGCATGTTTTCTCCCTTTTCTGGACGAAATGTCCGCCAGTTTGATGAATTTTCCCAAAATCACCCTCTCAGTGTAAGTTACCGGCGCCAAATGTGACAATCAGCCGACTCTGGTTGTATGCTTTGTCGTCTTTACCCGTTCCGAATTAACGCAAAGCACGAGATAAATCATGAGCAAACCACCGCTAATCTTTTTCATCGTACTGGCCATTATTGCCGTTTTGGCGACCCGTCAGTTTATTAAACAGCGCCGCGAAACGGCGGTGAACGATGCCTCGCCGGTGCGCTCGCTGAGCGTGGAAGTGAAAACCAAACGCGAATTTCCGTCGCCCAATCGCCGTTCACGTCAGCGTGAAGAGATTGTGGCGGAAGAGATGAAATATGAAGCCTGGTTCCATCCGTTGAACGGTGCCAGCGATATTAAAGTGACGGTGAATGCGAACCAGTATCACCAGATCGATAAGGGCGCTAAGGGCGAGTTGAAGATGAAAGGCACGCGTTTTGTGAGTTTTACTCCGGCCCCGTAGGGTCGCCATTCATTGCGACCTGACTATAAACCGCACGAAACTACATCTTCGGATAATGCTTTTTCTGCCACGCCAGCAGCTCAAACACGCCAAAAAAGAAGATCTTCGCCTGGGTTACGCCGCTCAGTTTTGGGGCGTCTTTGGGCTGTGTGGCGCGCAGCAACACCAGCTGCAGGCCGTGCATAATCACCATGAAGAACAGCGCCACGTGCACGAAATAGCGCAGCGGCGTTGGGAAAGGTTGCACCAGATTGAGCAATAAAAAGGCCCAGACGCAAATCATCAGCAAACGTCCCAAATTAAGCCACATCGTGCGTCTCCTGTTGGCGTTGATATAAGCGATAAGCCACCTGACCGGCAATCTTCTCGCGGTACAAATCCCAATTTGCGGGTGCGACAGGTGCACCATTTTCCACTTCGCTCTCGACATAAATCAGCGCTTCAGCCGCTAACCAGCCATTTTGCTCCAGCAGCGTCAATGTTTCCTGTAACAGCCCTTTACGGAAAGGCGGGTCAACAAACACCACGTCAAACGGCTCGCCCGGCTGGCTTAACCACTGCAGCGTGTTGGTTTGCACCACTTTTGCCTGCGCAGCACGCAGCGTTTGCAGATTCTGTGACAGCTGTTGCGCCACCGAACGCTCCAGCTCCAGCAGCGTGGCCGACGCTGCATAGCGAGACAGCGCTTCCAGCCCTAACGCGCCGCTGCCGGCGAAGCAATCGAGGCAGCGCGCTTCCTGAATATCCGGCGCCAGCCAGTTAAACAGGGTTTCACGTACACGATCGGTGGTCGGGCGCAAACCTGCGCTATCCGGCACCGGTAATTTACGGCCGCGCCACTGACCACCAATGATGCGGATCTGGCCAGCGCTGCTGCTGCGGGGGGATTTACTCATTTCGCTCACAACTCGTCATATTTTGTTGCGTAGTTTAACGGGCGTAGCGGGCAGAAGAAACGTTAAAAAAGGGTGCTGTGGTGCGCTGGCTGGAAAGTGTTAGACTACTGAGTTGGTATAGCGCGCGTAATTACCTGATTTTTACGCCGCTCACCCGCTTAAAATTGAATATTTTATCCCCTGGGAACAAGCGTGCTACCGGGAATAAGCCATCGAGGAGTAGGGTCACACAATGGCAAAAGAGAAAAAACGCGGCTTTTTTTCCTGGTTAGGCTTTGGCAAAGAAGAAGAGACGCAACAACCTGCTGAAGAGCAGCAGCAAACTGCCGAGGTGGTCGCTGAGCCTGCCGTTGAAGAGAGTGCGCTCGATCGCGCCGAAGCGCAGGCTGTTGAAACCGTCGCCGTCACCGAACAGGTGGCGGAACAGCAGCAGGTTGAACCGGAACTGATTGAAGAGCCGGTCATCGAGCCGCAGGAACCTGAGCCGGTTACCGCAATCGTTGAAGAGGTGCTGCCAGAAGAGATAGCAGCGCCGGATGTGGCACCTATCGAAGAAGAGCCGCAGCTGGAAGAGCTGGCGCTTGATGAGCCTGAACTGCATGAAGAAGCGCCATTAACTGACGAAGAACTGGAAGCGCTGGCGTTAGCGGAAACCTATGCGGAAGATGCTGAGCTAGCCGAAGCCACGCAGGATACCGTGAGCGATCTGCCGCTGGCCGCTGCGCCAATCATCGCGCAGGAGCAGGAGCGTCCGACCAAAGAGGGCTTCTTCGCCCGACTGAAACGCAGCCTGGTAAAAACCCGCGAAAACCTCGGTTCGGGCTTTATCAGCCTGTTCCGCGGCAAGAAAATCGATGACGATCTGTTTGAAGAGCTGGAAGAGCAGCTGCTGATTGCCGACGTTGGCGTCGAAACCACCCGCCGCATCATCACCAATCTGACACAACAGGCCAACCGCAAGCAGCTACGCGATGCGGAAGCGCTGTATGGCCTGCTGAAAGCGGAAATGTCCGGTATTCTGGAAAAAGTGGATCAGCCGCTGGAAGTGGGTGGCAAAACGCCATTCGTCATCCTGATGGTGGGCGTCAACGGCGTGGGTAAAACCACCACCATCGGTAAGCTGGCGCGTCAGTATCAGGCGCAGGGCAAATCGGTGATGCTGGCAGCGGGCGATACCTTCCGTGCCGCCGCCGTTGAGCAGCTGCAGGTCTGGGGCCAGCGCAACAACATTCCTGTGGTGGCACAGCATACCGGCGCAGATTCTGCCTCGGTGATTTTTGACGCCATCCAGGCGGCCAAGTCGCGCAATGTGGATGTACTGATCGCCGATACCGCGGGTCGTCTGCAGAACAAATCGCACCTGATGGAAGAGCTGAAGAAAATTACCCGCGTGATGAAGAAGCTGGACGAAGATGCGCCGCATGAAGTGATGCTGACGCTCGACGCCAGCACCGGGCAAAACGCTATCAGCCAGGCCAAACTGTTTCATGAAGCGGTGGGCCTGACCGGCATCACCCTGACGAAACTGGATGGAACCGCCAAAGGCGGCGTGATCTTCTCGGTTGCCGATCAGTTCGGCATTCCGATTCGTTATATCGGTGTTGGGGAAGGCATCGAGGATTTACGGCCGTTTAAGGCCGCAGACTTTATTGAGGCACTGTTTGCCCGAGAGGAATGATTGGGATGATTCGCTTTGAAGAGGTCAGTAAAGCTTACCTGGGAGGACGTCAGGCGCTGCAGGGAGTGGATTTCCATCTGCGTCCCGGCGAAATGGCGTTCCTGACCGGCCATTCCGGTGCGGGGAAAAGTACCTTACTAAAGCTGATTTGTGGCATTGAGCGCCCGAGCGCCGGGCAGATCTGGTTTAGCGGCCACGATATTTCGCGTCTGCGTCACAGCGAAGTGCCTTTCCTGCGACGTCAAATCGGCATGATTTTCCAGGATCACCATTTGTTGATGGATCGTTCGGTCTACGACAACGTGGCGATCCCGCTGATCATTTCCGGTGCCAGCGGCGAAGATATTCGTCGGCGCGTGTCGGCCGCGCTGGATAAAGTCGGCCTGCTCGACAAAGCGAAAAGCTATCCGATTCAGCTGTCTGGCGGTGAACAGCAGCGCGTCGGCATTGCCCGCGCGGTGGTGAACAAGCCTGCGGTGCTGCTGGCGGATGAACCCACCGGTAACCTCGACAATGCGCTGTCGGAAGATATCTTGCGCCTGTTCGAAGAGTTCAACCGCGTTGGTGTCACGGTGTTAATGGCAACGCACGATGTCGGGCTGATTGCACGCCGGAATTACCGCGTGATGACGCTTAATCAGGGACGTCTGCACGGAGGCCACGATGGTCAATAAACGCAACAAGCGCGCACCAGCGCCGAAAGCGAAGCAGCCCTCTAAAAGCAAGGCGCTGAAAGGCGGCTGGCAGGAACAATGGCGCTATGCGCTGCGCGGCACGCTGTCGGATATGTGGCGTCAGCCGCTGGCGACGCTGCTGACGGTGATGGTGATCGCCATTTCCCTGACGCTGCCGAGCGTATGCTACATGGTGTGGAAGAACGTCAGCCAGGCGGCGACGCAGTGGTATCCCGCGCCGCAGCTAACGGTTTATCTGGATAAAGCGCTGGATGACACTGCAGCGGAGAATGTCACCGCGCAGCTCAAGCAGCTCGATGGCGTGGACAACGTCAACTATCTGACGCGTGAAGAAGCGTTGAATGAGTTCCGCAACTGGTCTGGTTTTGGTGGTTCGATGGACATGCTGGAGCAAAATCCGCTGCCGGCGGTGGCCATCATCACGCCGAAACTTAATTTCCAGAATTCGGACACCATGGCGAATCTGCGCGATCGCGTATCTAAAGTGCAGGGCGTTGATGAAGTGCGTATGGATGACAGCTGGTTCGCGCGTTTAGCGGCGCTAACCGGGCTGGTAGGGCAGATTGCCTCAATGATCGGCCTGCTGATGGTGGTTGCGGTGTTCCTGGTGATCGGCAACAGCGTGCGGCTCAGCATCTTTGCGCGGCGCGATACTATTAACGTGCAGAAGCTGATTGGTGCCACTGACGGCTTTATCCTGCGTCCATTCCTGTACGGCGGTGCGCTGTTAGGTTTGGGCGGCGCGGTGTTGTCGCTGCTGCTCTCGGAAGTGCTGGTGTTGCGCCTGCAATCGGTGGTGGCGCAAGTAGCAACCGTATTCGGTACCACCTTTGTGCTCGAGGGTTTTTCCTGGGATGAAGGGCTGCTGTTACTGCTGATCGCCGCCATCATCGGCTGGATTGCCGCCTGGCTGGCAACAGTGCAACATTTACGCCGTTTTACGCCGCAGTAACCAAAAGCAACGTTTTTTGCTATACTCTTCCTCTGCTGCCGACGACTTGGGAGCAGAGGAATTCTCCTATATCCCCCGCCGTCATCTGTGTGTAAAATATTCACTGCTATATTTGAACTTGTGGATAACTTTGTCGTCCAAGTAGCACAGATTGCTTCTGGTTTTTTCGCGACGTTGACATAATGTAGCGTTTGCGCAAGGAACTGTGCAGCAAGTCCATTGAATTTGTGAGGGTTTGAATGACCAAAGAAATGCAAACTTTAGCGATTGCTCCTCTGGGTAACCTGGAATCTTACGTTCGGGCTGCCAACAACTGGCCGGTGCTGACGGCAGAAGAGGAAAAAGCATTGGCTGAGCGGCTGCATTACCAGGGCGATCTGGATGCAGCAAAGACGCTGATCCTGTCTCACCTGCGCTTTGTTGTTCATATTGCTCGTAACTACTCCGGTTACGGCTTGCCGCAGGCGGACCTGATTCAGGAAGGTAACATCGGCCTGATGAAGGCGGTGCGTCGCTTCAACCCTGAAGTCGGCGTGCGCCTGGTGTCGTTTGCCGTGCACTGGATTAAAGCAGAGATTCACGAATACGTGCTGCGTAACTGGCGTATCGTGAAAGTCGCGACCACCAAAGCGCAGCGCAAGCTGTTCTTTAACCTGCGTAAAAGCAAACAGCGTCTCGGTTGGTTTAACCAGGACGAAGTAGAAATGGTCGCACGCGAGCTGGGCGTGAGCAGTAAAGACGTGCTGGAAATGGAATCGCGCATGGCTGCGCAGGATATGACTTTCGACATGTCGTCTGATGACGAAGCAGGCGAAGGCAAAGCGATGGCGCCGGTGCTGTATCTGCAGGATAAAACCTCTGACTTTGCCGATGGCATCGAAGAGGACAACTGGGATGCACATGCGGCTGACAAGCTGAGCGATGCGATGCTGAGCCTCGACGAGCGTAGTCAGGACATTATCCGTGCCCGCTGGCTGGACGATGACAACAAAACCACGCTGCAGGAGTTGGCCGACAAATACGGCGTCTCTGCGGAGCGCGTGCGTCAGCTGGAAAAGAACGCCATGAAGAAACTGCGTGTGGCGATTGAAGCCTGATAGTGATCGGGTGGAAAAACGGGGCGACTTTTAAGTCGCCCTTTTTATTACCTGGTCGCTACGCATCACGTTCAGACATTCCGCGCGACATCCTTTCAACGTACCCAACCATCAGCCTGCGCACGAAAACCACAAGCCTGCATAAACGCCGCACGCACCCCCTGATCGGCGTCGCCGTCATCGGCAATCCACCAATCTGCTAACGCGCTATTCTGCGCGATCGTCTCTTCCAGCAAGTATTGCCCCACGCCACGTCGACGCGTGACTTCGCGAACGTTGAGGTGGGTAATTTTCCCCTGCGTGCCGCTGAGGGTCAGCTGCAGCGCCGCCAGTAATCGGTCGTTAAAACGCGCCGCATACAAACGCTGCGTGTCGCTGAGTTGTGCTTCCAGTTGCACAATATCGATTTCCGGCCAGACTTTAGCTAAATCGATACGATCCTGAGCGGTTAACGATGCTAAGCGCTGGATTGTCAGCTTCATACCTAATACCTGTACTAGTGCAAAGGCGATAGTGTAGCGAATTTAGACAGTCAGAGCGCTGTCACTTTTTTCTGATGAAAATAGGTCAAATGCCGGTCAGTTTGCCAGGATTGTGGAGTAAGCCATCAACGATAGTTGAAAAAGCCAGCATAACGCGCTGGTATCCTGCTGAAAAATCGGCCATAACAACCAGACGATTCTGCTGATCCACTCAGTCAATTCTGAATATGTCAGTTGATTTACAGAAGAAAGTTCCTGTTTAATAACCTGAAAAATAAAGCCTTATTACCTATAAATGCCAGAAAAGCGCGCTAACCCATTATTGCAGAATGAGTTTTCCTCTTTGACTGGCAGAAAATAAACAATCACAACAAACACGACACAACAGATGGGGAAGTTCGCATGAAAATGAGTAAAGGACGCGCATTACTGGCGGGCTGCGTTGCCCTGGCGATGAGCCATGCGGCGCTGGCTAAAGACATCAAAATTGCCATCGTAGGCGCATCAACCGGTCCGGTCGCGCAGTACGGTGACATGCAGTTTACCGGTGCCGCGCAGGCGATTAAGGACATCAACGCCAAAGGCGGCGTTAACGGTGACAAACTGGTTGGCGTGGAATATGACGATGCCTGTGACCCGAAACAAGCGGTTGCGGTTGCCAACAAAGTGGTTAACGACGGCATCAAATACGTTATCGGCCATCTGTGCTCCTCCTCTACTCAGCCAGCTTCAGACATCTATAACGATGAAGGCGTGCTGATGATCACCCCAGCCGCTACCGCGCCTGAACTGACTGCACGTGGCTATGCTGACGTGCTGCGTACTACTGGCCTGGATTCCGATCAGGGCCCAACGGCGGCGACCTACATCCTCGACCACATCAAGCCAAAACGTATCGCTGTGGTGCATGACAAACAGCAATATGGTCAGGGCCTGGCGGAATCGGTGCAGAAAACCCTGAAAGCCAAAGGCGGCAACGTGGTGCTGTTTGAAGGTATCACCGCCGGTGATAAAGACTTCTCCACGCTGATTGCGCGTCTGAAGAAAGAAAACGTCGATTTCGTTTACTACGGTGGCTATTACCCGGAGCTGGGCCAGATTCTGCGTCAGGCAAAATCCGCTGGCCTGAATGCCGGCTTCATGGGTCCGGAAGGCGTGGGCAATGCTTCTCTGTCTAACATCGCTGGCGATGCGTCTGAAGGCCTGTTCGTGACCCTGCCGAAACGTTATGACCAGCTGCCAGAGAACAAGGCGATTGTTGATGCGATTAAAGCCAACACCGCGTCTAACCGCAAAGATCCAACCGGTCCGTTCGTCTGGACCACCTACGCGGCGATTCAGTCGCTGGTGGCCGGAATCGAACGCAGCAAGAGCGATGAGCCCGATGCGATTGCGAAGAACCTGAAAGAGGGCGCTGCCGTTCCAACCGTGATGGGCAACCTGAACTGGGATGAGAAAGGTGACCTGAAGGGCTTCGAATTTGGTGTCTTCAAATGGCACAAAGACGGCTCTTCTACCGCAGTTAAGTAATCCCCCAAAATTCCCTTTCCCGCACGCGGGAGAGGGAATTATTCAGCTCCAGAGCAGGTCCTCACTATGTCCGAGCAGTTTCTCTATTTTATTCAGCAGATGTTCAACGGGGTGACCCTCGGGAGCACCTACGCGCTGATCGCCATCGGTTACACCATGGTTTACGGCATTATCGGCATGATCAACTTCGCCCACGGCGAGGTGTACATGATCGGTAGCTATGTCTCCTTTATCGTGATTGCCGCCCTGATGATGATGGGTATCGATACCTCGTGGCTGATGATCGCCGCCGGTTTCGTGATGGCGGTGATCATCTCCAGCGCCTATGGCTGGAGCATCGAGCGCGTGGCGTACCGGCCGGTGCGATCGTCCAAGCGCCTGATCGCGCTGATCTCCGCGATCGGGATGTCGATCTTCCTGCAAAACTACGTCAGCCTGACGCAAGGCTCGCGCGATCTTGCGCTGCCAAGCCTGATCACCGGCCAGTGGACGTTGGGCGAGAGCAACGGCTTTGCGGCCACGCTCTCCACCATGCAACTGGTGATTTGGGTGGTGACCTTCCTGTCGATGCTGGCGCTGACGCTGTTCATCCGTTATTCACGCATGGGCCGCGCCTGCCGCGCCTGTGCAGAAGACCTGAAAATGGCCAGCCTGCTGGGTATCAACACCGATCGCGTTATCTCTCTCACCTTTATCATTGGTGCCGCGATGGCCGCGGTGGCGGGCGTATTGCTCGGTCAATTCTACGGCTCCATTAACCCATTCATCGGCTTTATGGCCGGGATGAAAGCCTTCACCGCCGCAGTATTGGGCGGTATCGGCAGTATTCCAGGCGCGATGATTGGCGGCCTGGTGCTGGGCATTGCAGAAGCGCTAACCTCGGCGTATCTGTCGACCGAGTATAAAGATGTGGTCTCCTTCGCGCTGCTGATTGTGGTGCTGCTGGTGATGCCAACCGGGATTCTTGGCCGTCCGGAGGTGGAGAAAGTATGAAACGCCTCGGTTTGGTCAACGCCGTGATCTCCACGGTGATGTTGCTGATTCTCGCTACCTTCTTTATGGGAGTGCGCCTCGATCTGGACGGCACCAAACTGGTGGTCGCCAATGCGGGCGCGGTGCGCTGGAACTGGATCTTCATGGGTTGTGCGGTGGTGTTTGTCTTCCAGCTGCTGCGTCCGCTGGTGCAGGGTAAATTCAAACGCAGCGGCAAAGGTTTTGTTCTGCCGGGTTTTGATGGATCAACGCCAAAGCAGAAGCTGTTGATGGCGCTGGTGATTGCCGCCGCCGTTATCTGGCCGTTTCTGGTCTCGCGCGGCAGCGTCGATATCGCCACGCTGACGCTGATCTACGTGATGCTCGGTCTCGGGTTGAACGTGGTGGTGGGTTTATCTGGTTTGCTGGTGCTGGGCTACGGCGGTTTCTACGCCATCGGCGCTTACACCTTCGCGTTGCTAAATCACTATTACGGTTTTGGTTTTTGGGAAAGTCTGCCGCTGGCCGGTTTAGTCGCCGGTGCGTTTGGCCTGATGCTCGGCTTTCCGGTGCTGCGCCTGCGCGGTGACTATCTGGCGATCGTCACGCTCGGCTTCGGTGAAATCGTGCGTATTCTGCTGCTGAATAATACCGCGATCACCGGCGGCCCGAACGGCATCGCGCAGATTCCCAAGCCAAGTCTGTTTGGTCTGGAGTTTGGCCGCCGCGTCAGTGAAGGCGGCTGGAGCACTTTCCATGATTTCTTTGGCCTGAAATACGATCCCAGCGACCGCGTGATTTTCCTCTATCTGGTGGCGCTGCTGCTGGTGGTGCTGACGCTGTTTGTGATCAACCGTTTGCTGCGTATGCCGCTGGGCCGCGCGTGGGAAGCGTTGCGTGAAGATGAGATCGCCTGCCGTTCGCTCGGCCTGAGCCCAACGCGCATCAAGCTGACTGCTTTCACCATCAGCGCCGTGTTCGCCGGCTTCGCGGGGACGCTGTTCGCTGCACGTCAGGGCTTCGTCAGCCCGGAATCCTTCACCTTCGTCGAATCGGCCTTTGTGCTGGCGATTGTGGTGTTGGGCGGCATGGGTTCGCAGCTGGCAGTGATCCTTGCAGCGATTCTGCTGGTGGTATCACGCGAGCTGATGCGTGATTTGAACGAGTACAGCATGCTGGTGCTCGGCGGTTTGATGGTGCTGATGATGATATGGCGTCCGCAAGGTCTGCTGCCGATGAAGCGTCCGCATCTGAAGATGAAAAGCAGTAAACAAGGAGAGCAGGCATGAGTCAGCCTTTATTAGCCGTTGAAGGCCTGATGATGCGCTTCGGCGGCCTGTTAGCCGTCAACAACGTGGCGCTTGAGCTGCATCCACAGGAAATTGTTTCGCTGATTGGTCCGAACGGTGCCGGTAAAACCACGGTGTTCAACTGCCTGACCGGTTTCTACAAGCCGACCGGCGGTACCATCAAACTGCGCGAGCAGCCGCTGCAAGGTTTGCCGGGCCAGAAGATTGCGCGTATGGGCATTGTGCGTACCTTCCAGCATGTGCGTCTGTTCCGTGAAATGACGGTGATTGAGAACCTGCTGGTGGCACAACATCAGCACCTGAAAAGCGGCGTGTTCTCCGGCTTGTTCAAAACCCCGGCTTTCCGTCGCGGTGAGAGCGAAGCGCTGGATCGCGCGGCAACCTGGCTTGAACGCATCGGTTTGCTGGATCTGGCTAACCGTCAGGCGGGTAACCTTGCTTATGGTCAGCAGCGTCGTCTGGAGATTGCGCGCTGCATGGTGACGCGTCCGGAAATCCTGATGCTGGATGAACCGGCGGCCGGTCTTAACCCGCGTGAAACGCACGAACTCGATGAGCTGATCGCCGAACTGCGCGGTGAGCACAAGGTTTCCGTGCTGCTGATTGAACACGATATGAAACTGGTGATGGGCATTTCTGACCGCATTTACGTGGTGAATCAGGGAACGCCGCTGGCTAACGGCACGCCGGAACAGGTGCGTAACAATCCGGATGTGATCCGTGCTTATTTAGGTGAGGCGTAACATGGCAAACCCGATTTTAACTTTGCAGAATGTCAGCGCCCATTACGGTCCGATTCAGGCGTTGCACAACATTAATCTGCACATCAATCAGGGTGAAATCGTCACGCTGATCGGTGCCAACGGCGCGGGTAAAACCACGTTGCTCGGCACTTTGTGTGGCGAACCACGCGCCACCAGCGGCACCATCACCTTTGATGGTAAAACAATCACCGACTGGCAAACCGCGAAAATCATGCGTGAAGCGATTGCCATCGTGCCGGAAGGCCGTCGGGTGTTTTCACGCATGACGGTGGAAGAGAACCTGGCGATGGGCGGTTTTTTCGCCACGCGTCAGCAGTATCTGGAGCGTATCGATCGCGTTTATCAGCTGTTTTCACGGCTGGCAGAACGTAAAGCACAGCGCGCGGGCACCATGTCTGGCGGTGAGCAGCAGATGCTGGCGATTGGTCGCGCGTTGATGAGCCAGCCGCGTTTGCTGCTGCTGGATGAGCCGTCGTTGGGTTTGGCGCCGATTATCATTCAGCAGATCTTCGACACCATTGAGCAGCTGCGTAAAGAGGGCATGACCATCTTCCTCGTCGAGCAGAACGCCAACCAGGCGCTGAAGCTGGCAGATCGCGGCTATGTGCTGGAGAACGGCCACGTGGTGCTGGAGGACAGCGGCGAAGCGCTGCTGTCCAACGAAGCGGTGCGGAGTGCTTATTTAGGCGCATAAGTTAGTGCTCGCTGTCCCCCATCCCGGCCTTCCCCCGCTAGCGGGAGAAGGAGACGCTGCCACATGCCACTCCCAACTCACATATAGCAGCATCTTCCTCCCCCATTAATGGGGGAGGACCGAGGAGGGGGACAGCCAGCACGTACCAGCCAGCACTCCTAACCCACCTGTCACATCCCCGTCATAAACCTGTTATTAATCCGTCATTTCCTCGTGTCATGTTACGTCGCGAACTAAAAAATGCGCGCATTCGCGCGTACTTAACAGCACAGGAAAAACCTTATGTCCGCTTTTACGCTTCGTCCCCGCCTGATGAGTGTCTTGCTCGGTCTGGCGCTCAGCGGTAATGCGCTGGCTGCAACTGAGATCCCTTTCTGGCACTCAATGGAAGGCGAGTTAGGCAAAGAAGTTGATTCTCTGGCACAACGTTTTAACCAGGCTCATCCCGATTACAAAATCGTTCCGACTTACAAAGGCAACTACGAGCAGAGCTTAGCGGCGGGTATCGCGGCAGTGCGCGCCGGTAAAGCACCTGCGCTGCTGCAGGTGTATGAAGTCGGTACGGCGACCATGATGGCGTCGAAAGCTATCGTGCCGGTCAACCAGGTGTTTAAAGACGCCGGCGTGCAGATGGAGCCGAAACAGTTCGTGCCAGCCGTTGCCGGTTACTACAGCGACAGCAAAGGCCAGCTGATCTCGCAGCCGTTCAACAGCTCCACGCCGGTGCTGTACTACAACAAAGATGCGTTCAAAAAAGCCGGTCTGAACCCGGATCAGCCACCGAAAACCTGGCAGGAGCTGGCGAAAGACGCCGAAGCGCTGCGCAAAGCGGGCCTGACCTGCGGTTACGCCAGCGGCTGGCAGGGCTGGATTCAGATTGAAAACTTCAGCGCCTGGCATGCGCTGCCGGTCGCCACCAAAAATAACGGCTTTGACGGTACCGATGCTGTACTTGAATTCAACAAGCCGGTGCAGGTGCGCCACATCGAAATGCTGGAAGCGATGAACAAGAAGGGGGATTTCACCTACTTCGGTCGCAAAGATGAATCCACCGCCAAGTTCTACAACGGCGATTGCGGCATCACCACCGCGTCTTCCGGTTCGCTGGCCGACATCAAACACTACGCCAAATTTAACTTCGGCGTAGGCATGATGCCGTACGATGAAACCGTTCCGAACGCACCGCAAAACGCCATCATTGGCGGCGCGAGCCTGTGGGTGATGAAAGGCAAAGATGCCAACACCTACAAAGGCGCGGCGGAGTTCATGAAGTTCCTCGCACAGCCGGAAATCGCTGCCGAATGGCACCAGAAAACCGGTTATCTGCCTATCACCACCGCCGCATACGAACTGACTAAGCAACAGGGCTTCTATGACAAGAACCCCGGCGCAGACATCGCTACGCGTCAGATGCTGAACAAAGATCCGCTGCCGTTCACCAAAGGCATGCGTCTGGGCAACATGCCACAGATTCGTACCATCGTGGACGAAGAGCTGGAAAGCGTGTGGACCGGCAAACAGGCGCCGCAAGCCGCGCTGGATAACGCTGTGAAACGCGGTAACGAACTGCTGCGCCGTTTTGAGCAGCAAGTGAAGTAACGCTGTTATCTCGGGGTCGACGCCTGGCGTTCGCCCCGATTTTTCTCCTGGATTGAGCCTGCTATGTCCTCATCGCGCCCGGTATTTCGCTCCCGTTTTCTGCCCTATTTGCTGCTGCTGCCGCAACTGGTGATCACGGCCATCTTCTTTCTGTGGCCAGCCGGTGAAGCCTTGTGGTATTCACTGCAAAGCATTGATCCTTTTGGCATCTCCAGCACCTTTGTCGGAATGGCGAACTTTAAACGCCTGTTCAGCGACGAGTACTATCTGGCGTCCTTTTGGACCACCATTGAATTCAGTGCGCTGGTCACGATTTGCGGTATGACCTTTTCCCTGCTGCTGGCGGCGCTGGTGGATTACGTGATTCGCCTGCGCAAGCTTTACCAAACCTTGCTGCTGCTGCCATACGCGGTGGCGCCGGTGGTAGCGGCGGTGCTGTGGATGTTCCTGTTTAATCCGGGCCTCGGTTTGTTCAGCCATCTGCTGAACCAAATGGGCTACAACTGGAACTACGCGCAAAACAGCGGTCAGGCGATGTTCCTGATTGTGCTGGCGTCGATCTGGCAGCAAATGAGCTACAACTTCCTGTTTTTCTTCGCCGCGCTGCAGTCGATTCCCAAATCGCTGGTGGAAGCGGCAGCGATCGATGGCGCCGGTCCGGTGCGTCGCTTCTTCAATTTATCCCTGCCGCTGATTACGCCGGTGAGCTTTTTCCTGCTGGTGGTCAATCTGGTGTACGCCTTCTTCGATACCTTCCCGGTGATCGATGCCGCCACCGGCGGCGGTCCGGTGCAGGCCACCACTACGCTGATCTACAAAATCTATCGCGAAGGCTTCACCGGGCTGGATCTCTCATCCTCCGCCGCGCAATCGGTGTTGCTGATGCTGCTGGTGATTGGCCTGACTATCCTGCAATTCCGCTTTGTCGAGCGTAAGGTGCAATACCAATGATTGAGAATCGACGCGGGCTGGACATCTTCAGCCATACCTTGCTGGTGCTGGGCGTGCTGACCATTCTGTTCCCGCTCTACATCGCTTTTGTCGCGGCGACGCTGGATAACGAGGCGGTGTATCAGGTGCCGATGACGCTGCTGCCGGGTACGCATTTGTGGGAGAACATCGCGCGCATCTGGACGCATGGCGTGAATGGCAACGGCCCGGCATTTGGCATGATGATGCTCAACAGCCTGCTGATGGCGCTTGGCATCACCATTGGCAAAATTAGCGTCTCGATGCTCTCCGCCTTCGCGCTGGTGTGGTTCCGCTTCCCGCTGCGCTCGCTGTTTTTCTGGCTGATTTTCATCACCCTGATGCTGCCGGTGGAAGTGCGTATTTTCCCAACGGTGGAAGTGATTTCGACGCTGAATATGCTCGACAGCTACAGCGGCTTAACGTTGCCGCTGATGGCATCGGCGACGGCCACTTTCCTGTTCCGTCAGTTCTTTATGTCACTGCCGGACGAGCTGATTGAGGCGGCGCGTATCGACGGTGCCAGCCCGATGCGCTTCTTCTGGGACATTGTGTTACCGCTGTCCAAAACCAATCTCGCCGCGCTCTTCGTGATCACCTTTATCTACGGCTGGAACCAATATCTGTGGCCGCTGCTGATCATCAACGATGCCAGCCTCAGCACCGCCGTCGCCGGAGTGAAAAGCATGATCAACAGCAGCGGCGGGCCGACGCAGTGGAATGAAGTGATGGCGGCAATGTTATTAACCCTGATTCCACCGGTGGTGGTGGTACTCGTGATGCAACGTGCGTTTGTGCGTGGCCTGGTAGAGAGTGATAAATAAATGGCAGGCGTAACCCTTCAGACCGTTACCAAATCGTACGACGGAAAAAATCAGATCATTCAGCCCCTGAATATCACCATTAACGATGGCGAATTTATGGTGATGGTCGGCCCTTCCGGCTGCGGTAAATCGACGCTGCTGCGCATGGTGGCGGGCCTTGAGCGCGTATCGTCGGGCGACATCTACATCGACGACAAACGCGTCACCCACATGGAGCCGAAAGATCGCGGCATCGCCATGGTGTTCCAGAACTACGCGCTCTATCCGCACATGACGGTGGGCGAAAACATGGCGTATGGCCTGAAAATTCGCGGCATGGGCAAAGTGCAGATTGATCAGCGCGTGATGGAAGCCGCGCGCAGCCTCGAACTGGATCATCTGCTGCATCGCCGCCCGCGTGAGCTGTCGGGCGGACAGCGTCAGCGCGTGGCGATGGGGCGCGCTATCGTGCGTGAACCGGCGGTTTTCCTGTTTGATGAGCCGCTGTCGAATCTGGATGCGCGTCTGCGCGTGCAGATGCGTCTTGAGCTGCAACAGCTGCATCGCCGCCTGAAAACCACCAGCATCTACGTGACGCACGACCAGGTAGAAGCGATGACGCTGGCGCAACGCGTAATGGTCATGAACAAAGGCGTGGTGGAGCAGGTGGGCACGCCGGTGGAAGTCTACGAGCGTCCGGCCAGCCAGTTTGTTGCCTCGTTTATCGGCGCGCCTGCCATGAATTTGCTGCCAGGACAAATCAGCAGCGACGGCACGCGTTTCACGCTGGATGCGCTTAACAGCTTGCTGCTGGGCGAGAGCAGAGCCAAATGGGCCAATCGCCCGCTGACGCTCGGCATTCGTCCCGAACACATCAAACTCAGCAGCCGCGATGCGGGCGGCATTCCGCTGGTGGTTGAAACGCTGGAGATGCTCGGCGCGGACAATCTGGCGCACGGCCGCATCGGTAACGCACGCATGGTGGTCCGTTTGCCACACAGCGAGCGCCCGCTGGCGGGCAGCACCTTGTGGCTGCATCTGCCGTCAGATGCGTTACACTTCTTCGATTCAACCTATGGAAAGCGTCTGGAATGAGTCAACACAACTGGCCTTATCCGCACATTGTCGCGCATCGCGGCGGCGGCAAACTGGCCCCGGAAAATACCCTCGCGGCGATTGATGTCGGCGCGCAGCACGGTCACACCATGATCGAGTTTGATGCCAAGCTGTCGCAAGATAAGCAGATTTTCCTGCTGCACGACGACACGCTGGATCGCACCAGCAACGGTTGGGGCGTGGCGGGCGCGCTGTCGTGGCATAAGCTGTCACAGCTGGATGCCGGCGGCTGGTTTAGCCGCGATTACGAAGGCGAACCGCTGGCGCTGCTGAGCGAAGTGGCCGAGCGTTGTCGCCAGCATCAGATGATGGCGAACATCGAGATCAAACCCACCACCGGGCAGGAGGTGGAAACTGGCCGCAATGTGGCGCTGGCCGCACGCGAACTGTGGCAAGGACAAACCGCACCGCTGCTCTCCTCCTTCTCTTACGCAGCGCTGGAGGCTGCGATGGAGGCAGCACCTGAACTGCCGCGCGGGTTGCTGCTGGATGAGTGGCACGACGATTGGCAGGCGCTGACCGCGCGTCTGGATTGCGTGTCGATCCATCTCAACCACAAATTACTCGACGCCAAACGCACCGCGCAGCTGAAAGCGGCCGGTCTGCATATTCTGGTGTATACCGTGAATCAGCCCACGCGGGCGCGCGAGCTGTTGAGTTGGGGCGTCGATGCTATCTGCACCGATCGCATCGATATTATCGGTCCCGACTTCCGCTAGTTCTGCTGCTGTTTCTGGCCCGGCTGCGACTGAATCACCCGCTGCTGGGCGCTATCCCGCTGTTCCTGCACCTTGCGCTGGACATCCTGACTTTGCTGCTGCTGATTCTGCTGCAACCTGAGCTTCTGCTGTTGCTGCTGATTCTGCATCTGCGACTGCATCCGCTGCTGGCTCGGGTTGAAGCCGGGTTTGTTCGGGTCGTTGATGCTGTTCAACGTATTTGCCATGCTGCTTAACGGCAGCAATGCTGCGATCACAATTAGCCATTTGTTCATGGTCTTCCTCCATTCATGCAGCCTGCTGTGTGCTGATGCTGCCAAGGTGGCAACACGCGCTGCAGTCATAAGTTTATGCGATATCACAAACCTATGATCCAGGAGTGCGCCGAATTTAGCTTACTGCTACGCTTTTTACCGTGTTTGCAAACACTTGCATCAATAAATAACAAATGGATACCCAAAATAATTCAAGGCGCAGGAAGGCGGCAAACGAGAGAGTCCCGATGAGCTTACATAAGTAAGTGATTCGGGTGAACGAGAGCAGCCAACGCATCTGCACCTTGAAATATGAAGAGTATAAATAACTTTAAAAGGATGGTGGCAGATGAGGATACAGGGCAACGTGCGTCAGTTCGGCTGGGCATTATTGATGAGTTTTACCGTGGTGCAGGGCGCACACGCTGCGCCCGCCAACGCGCCGCCGGTTTCGTATGGCGTTGATAGTGATACCTTTCACCCGGTAAAAGCCAAACATGGCATGGTGGCATCGGTGGATGCGATGGCTACAGAAGTCGGCGTCGATATTCTTAAGCAGGGCGGTAACGCGGTGGATGCGGCGGTTGCGGTGGGTTTCGCGCTGGCGGTGACGCATCCGCAGGCCGGTAATCTCGGCGGCGGGGGCTTTATGCTGCTACGCACCGCATCGGGCCGCACCACCGCCATCGACTTCCGCGAAATGGCACCGGCGCGCGCGTCACGCGATATGTTCCTTGATAAGCAGGGCAACGCTGATAGTAAGTTGTCACTCACTTCTCATTTAGCCTCAGGTACGCCGGGCACCGTGGCCGGTTTTTCGCTCGCGGCGCAGAAATACGGCACCTTGCCGCTGAGCAAATTACTCGCGCCTGCCATCAAACTGGCGCGTGACGGTATCGTAGTGAACGATGCGCTGGCCGACGATCTCGCCACCTACGGCAAAGAGACGCTGATCAACCACGACAACAGCCGCGCGATTTTCTACAAAGCCGACGGTAAGCCGTATCAGAAGGGCGAACGTCTGGTGCAGAAAAACCTCGCGCGTAGCCTGCAATTGATTGCTCAGCAAGGGCCGGATGCGTTCTATAAGGGCAAAATCGCCGATGAAATTGCCGGTGAAATGGCGCAGCACGGCGGCCTGATCGGCAAGCCGGATCTGGCGGCCTATCGCGCGGTGGAACGTAAACCGGTGAGCGGCACCTATCGCGGCTATGAAGTGTTCTCCATGCCGCCGCCATCGTCCGGCGGGATTCACATCGTGCAGATCCTCAATATCCTGGAAAACTTCGACCTGGCAAAATTCGGCTTTGGTAGCGCGGATGCGATGCAGGTGATGGCGGAAGCGGAAAAATACGCTTACGCCGACCGTTCCGAATACCTTGGCGATCCTGATTTCGTCAAAGTGCCGCAGCAGGCGCTAACCAGCAAAGCCTACGCCAAAACCCTGGCGCAGCTGATTGACGTCAATAAAGCGCGTCCATCCAGCGAGATCAAACCCGGTAAACTGGCGCCGTATGAAAGCAATCAAACCACGCATTTCTCGGTGGTGGATAAAGATGGCAACGCGGTCGCGGTGACTTACACGCTGAATACTTACTTCGGCAGCGGCATTGTCGCCGGACAAAGCGGCATCTTGATGAACAATGAAATGGATGATTTTTCGGCCAAACCGGGTACGCCAAACGTCTACGGCTTAGTCGGCGGCGAGGCGAACGCGGTGCAACCGGCTAAACGTCCGCTGTCATCAATGTCGCCTACTATTGTGGCAAAAGACGGTAAAACCTGGCTGGTTACCGGTAGCCCAGGCGGCAGCCGTATTATCACCACCGTGCTGCAAATGGTGGTGAACAGCATCGATTTCGGCATGAACGTAGCGGAAGCGACCAACGCACCGCGCTTCCATCATCAATGGTTGCCCGATCAGCTGCGCGTGGAAAAAGGCTTCAGCCCTGATACGTTGCGCCTGCTGGAAGCCAAAGGCCAGCATGTGAAAGTGATGCCCGCGATGGGCAGCACGCAGAGCATTATGATTGGGCCGGACGGCACGCGTTATGGCGCATCGGATCCGCGTTCAGTGGATGATTTAAGCGCAGGTTATTGATCGCTAATGCGCAATAAATTGCGCCGCTACGATATGTGCACGTCTTTGTAGCGGCGCGATTTCAAAGGTTATTTCAAGCGCGCCATATAGTGCGTATCCACCATTTCGCCGTCGCGCATGGCGTGGCGACGTGCGGTGCCTTCGATCTCAAAGCCAAACTGCTGATACAGGCCAAGCGCTTTATGATTATCGGCGAACACCGTCAGCTCAATGCGCGTCACCTGCAGCCAGTTGTCGCACAAATCAATCATCGCTGACATCAGCGCTTTACCGACGCCGCGCCGATGAAAAGCAGAATCGACGCCCATGCCAAAGGTCGCGGTATGGCGACGGCGCGCCACCGACAGCACTTCCACCGTGAGTTGCCCGGCAATCTGATCGTCAATGCACGCCACTAGCATATGCACACCCGGACGCAGATTACTGAGGCGGTCCTGCCACAGCGTCGGCGATTGATACGGCAGATGCAGCGTGTTGGCCTGCGGTTCAGGCTGACTGTACATGCGCGTTAAAGCAGCAGCATCTTCGGGAATAGCGTGACGAACAACGATCTGACTCATGAGCGACTCCTTGTGCAAAATGGATAAAATCCCCTTTAACATCAAGGAATTCTCGCTCTTCGTCAATGCAAAATAATTCGCAAAAGGGCTTTACAGACGCGAATGATAATGATTATTATTGCCATGCGAGCTCGGAAACGTCTCCTGACAACCGGGTAAGCACGACATTGCTCACATTGCTTCCAGGTATTATTTAGCCAGCTCGGGTGCTGGCTTTTTTTTTGCCTTTACAGCGTGTACCAGGTTGCCGCACCGGGCCCGACCGGCAGATTGAAGACAAACACCCAAAGCACAAACAGCAGCGTCCAGCCAATCATAAACACCACCGAATACGGCAACATCATCGCCACCAGCGTACCGATGCCCATGTCGCGTCGATAACGCGCCGCCACCGCCATAATCAGGCCAAAGTAACTCATCATGGGTGTAATCACGTTGGTCACCGAATCACCGATGCGATATGCCGCCTGAATCACTTCGGGCGCAAAGCCGACCAGCATCAGCATCGGGACAAAGATCGGTGCGGTCACCGCCCATTGCGCCGAGGCGGAGCCAATCATCAGGTTGATAAAGCCGCAGATCATGATGAAGCAGACAAATAGCAGCGGCGCGCCCATATCGATTGATGCCAGCAGATTAGCGCCTTTCACTGCCACCACGGTGCCGAAATTGCTCCAGTGAAAAAACGCCACGAACTGCGCAGCAAAGAACACCAGCACGATATACATGCCCATGCTGCTCATACTGGCGGACATGGCGTTAATGACGTCGCGATCGTTGCGCATATTGCCGATCAGGCGGCCATATACCATGCCGGGAATAGCGAAGAAGACAAAGATAAACACCACGATGCCCTTCAGGAACGGTGAACCCGCCAGCGTGCCGGTTTTCGGGTTGAGTAACACGCCGTAGCCCGGAATCACGGTCAGGATCAGCAGCAGCGTAACGCCAAGAACCGCCCAGCCCGCGCCTTTCAACGCCCGACGTTCTTGCGTCGTCAGCGCGCCCATATCGCCTCGCACCGCATCACCTTCGCTGTCGTGATATTTGCCCAGTTTAGGTTCGACGATGCTGTTGGTGATCCAGGTGCCAAGAATGGCAATCACGAAGGTACTGACAAACATAAAGTACCAGTTCACTTCCGGGCCAACATGGTAGTCAGGATCGATAATCTGCGCGGCGCTTTGGGTAATGCCCGAGAGCAGCGGATCGATGGTGCCAAGCAGTAAGTTGGCGCTGTAGCCGCCAGAAACCCCGGCAAACGCCGCGGCCAGGCCCGCCAGGGGATGACGGCCCAATGAGTGGAAAATCATCGCGGCCAGCGGAATCAGCACCACATAGCCCAGCTCAGAAGCGGTGTTGGAGATAATGCCAGCGAAGACGATGGTGAAGGTGATGAGCTTTTTCGGTGCGTTAAACACCAGCGCGCGCATCGCCGCCGAGAGCAGCCCTGAATGTTCGGCAATCCCCACACCGAGCAGCGCAACCAACACGGTGCCGAGCGGCGCAAAGCCGGTAAAGTTGGTGACCAGATGGCTGACGATGCGTTGCAAACCTTCGGCACTCATCAGGCTAACCACGTGAATCACACCGTCTGGTGCGCGTCCTGCCGCGCCAACTGGGCGGGGATCGATCACGTTGACGCCAAACGCTGCGGCAACGGCAGACGCAACAATGATAAACAGTGAAAACAGGGCAAATAAAGTAATCGGATGCGGTAATAAATTACCCAGCCATTCAACGGTATTCAAAAAGCGCTCAATCGGGCGCTTAGCGGGTGGAGTGATGTGTTCTGACATAATTTTTCCTTGTTATTCCTGCTTGCAGGGTCCGTGATGCTCATTGTTATGTAGTGGGTTATCTACAAGACCCATCTCGTTCGCACTTCCTCATCAGTAAAACCTGGGTCGTTTTTTCGTTTTCATTCACTTTTTTTGAACAGAGGGATGAAGTTTTTCAGCTATCAATCAATCCTTCGCAGTACCAAACTGTAAAAAACATTGAGGAGAATTGAACATGATTTATGTACGCAAAGCTGAAGAACGCGGTCACGCTAATCACGGTTGGCTGGATAGCTGGCACACCTTTTCTTTCGCCGATTATCACGATGCCAACTTTATGGGCTTCTCGGCACTGCGCGTGATTAACGAAGATGTTATCGATGGTGGTCAGGGCTTCGGCACCCATCCGCACAAAGACATGGAAATCCTGACCTATGTGCTGTCTGGCACCGTTGAACATCAGGACAGCATGGGCAATAAAGAGCAGATTCCGAGCGGTGAGTTCCAAATCATGAGCGCCGGTACCGGCGTGCGACATTCGGAGTACAACGCCAGCGCCACCGATCCGCTGCACCTGTATCAGATCTGGATCATTCCAGAGCGCAAAGGCATTGAGCCGCGTTACGCACAGCGCCGTTTCGATGATGTTAAAGGCCGCCAGTTTGTGCTGACGCCGGATGAACGTGACGGATCGCTTAAGGTGTTTCAGGACATGACGTTGTCGCGCTGGGTCTTTGCTGAGGGCGAAAGCGATGAAGTGACAGTTGAAGCCGGTCGTCGCGTGTGGATTCAGGTGGTGAAAGGGCTGGTGAGCGTGAATGGCGAACAGGTTGGCAGCAGCGATGCGCTGGCGATTTGGGATGAAAGCGCGCTGAGCATCAAAGCTGACAGCGATGCAGAGATTCTGCTGTTTGATTTGCCACCGGTTTAAAGTTCGCGCAATAAATTGCGCCGCTACAATATTTGCACGTATTTGTAGCGGCGCGATTGATCGCGCAGGTTTTCCTCAAAAGCAGTGCATGACAAAAAAATGATAAACTCGTCGTATCTCTGATTTCAGGCGCATACGATGAAGAAGAAAAGACCGGTATTACAGGACGTTGCCGATCGCGTCGGCATCACAAAAATGACCGTCAGTCGCTACCTGCGCAATCCCGATCAGGTTTCTGCGGCGCTGCGCGATAAGATCGCCGTGGCGCTGGACGAACTCGGTTACATCCCCAATCGCGCCCCCGATATGCTCTCCAACGCCACCAGCCGCGCTATCGGCGTGCTGCTGCCTTCCTTAACCAACCAGGTTTTCGCCGACGTATTGCGCGGCATTGAGGCCGTTACCGACGAAGCGGGTTACCAAACGCTGGTGGCGCATTTTGGCTACAACGCGCAGAAAGAGGAGTTACAGCTGCGATCGCTGCTCGGCTGGAACATCGACGGCGTGATCCTCACCGAGCGTACCCATACGCCGGGCACGCTGCGCATGCTGGAAGTCGCGGGCATTCCAGTGATTGAAATGATGGATTCGGTCACGCCGTGCCTCGATATGGCGGTGGGCTTTGATAACGTCGAAGCCGCGCGGCAGATGACGCATGCTATTCTGAAAAAAGGCCATCGCCATACGGTTTACCTCGGCGCGCGCCTTGATGAACGTACCTTGCAGAAGCAACAGGGCTACGAAAAAGCGATGCGCGAAGCGGGGCTCACGCCACACAGCGTGATGATGGAGGATGCCTCCTCTTTCAGCGCCGGCGCGCAACTGCTGTGCGAAGCGCAAAAGCGTTATCCGGAAACTGACAGCCTGTTTTGTACCAACGATGACCTGGCGGTAGGCGCGATGTTTGAGTGCCAGCGTCAGGGATTACGCGTGCCGCAGCAGATGGCGATTGCCGGTTTCCACGGCCACGACATTACGCAAGTGGTGAATCCGCGCCTCGCCACGGTGTTAACGCCGCGCGAGCGTATGGGACGGGAATCGGCAGCGATGCTGCTGGCGCGCATTGGCGGCGATCGCACGCTAACGCAACCGCTGGATGTTGGCTTTGAAATCTCCGAAGGTGACAGCATCTGATTTTGGCGATTATTTGAGTCAGTTCACACTTTCGTGCTTTTCCACCTGAGAAGGGTTGCCAGCCTTTCAGTGGGCTCTGACAATGGCAGCTCGATTTGTTATCGGTAACATTGGGCAGAATTCACTGCCGGAGCGCAAAACAATGACAACGCCATCTCCATCGCACCACGTCTTTATCCTGATGGGCGTTTCCGGCAGCGGAAAATCTGCCGTCGCCAATCAGGTTTCTCATCAGTTAAACACTGCGTTCCTCGATGGGGATTTCCTCCATCCGCGCAGCAACATCATGAAAATGGCGGATGGTCATCCGCTGGACGACAACGATCGCCAGCCGTGGCTGCAGGCGCTGAATGATGCGGCATTTGCCATGCAGCGCACGCAGGAGATCTCCATCATCGTCTGTTCGGCGCTGAAAAAGTCCTATCGCGATATCCTGCGTCAGGGCAACGAGAACCTGAAATTCATCTATCTGCAGGGCGACTTCGAAACCATTGAATCCCGCCTGAAAGCGCGTAAAGGTCACTTCTTCAAACCGCAGATGCTGGTGACGCAGTTCGCCACGCTGCAGGAACCCGGCGCGGATGAGCCCGATGTACTGGTGGTTGATATCAATCATTCACTGGATGAGGTAGTTGCGGCCACGGTTGCGACCATTGAGGGTGCAATCAACAAGGGTTAGTCATGAGTACCGCAACGCTAGTGTTAACCGCAGCAGGCTCTGTCCTGCTGCTGCTGTTTTTGGTGATGAAAGCGCGTATGCACGCCTTTGTTGCCCTGATGTTAGTCTCCATTGGTGCCGGTCTGTTCTCCGGCATGCCGCTCGATAAAATCGCACAAACTATGGAAAAAGGCATGGGCGGAACGCTCGGCTTTCTCGCCATTGTGGTGGCGTTAGGCGCGATGTTCGGCAAGATCCTGCATGAAACCGGCGCCGTCGATCAGATCGCCATTCGCATGTTGAAAACCTTTGGGGAAAGCCGCGCGCACTATGCGATGGGCGTCGCTGGCTTGATCTGTGCGTTGCCGCTGTTCTTTGAAGTGGCGGTGGTGTTGCTGATCAGCATTGCGTTCGCCGTGGCGCGTCGCACCCAAGGCAATTTAGTTAAGCTGGTGATCCCGCTGTTTGCCGGTGTTGCGGCGTCCGCCGCGTTTCTGCTGCCGGGTCCTGCGCCGATGCTGCTGGCCGCGCAGATGCACGCAGATTTTGGCTGGATGATTCTGCTGGGCCTGTGCGCCGCGATTCCGGGCATGCTGATTGCGGGCCCGCTGTTTGGCAGCGTTATTGCGCAGCATGTGAGCTTTAGTGCACCGCCGGAAGATCATCAGCCGGAAGTGGAAGAGGGCAAACTGCCGTCGTTTGGCTTTAGTCTGGCGCTGATTCTGTTCCCGCTGCTGCTGGTGGGCCTGAAAACCATCGGCGCACGCTTCACAACGCCGGGTTCCCATCTGTATGAGTGGCTGGAGTTTATCGGCCATCCGTTCACCGCGATTCTGCTGGCCTGTCTGGTGGCGATTTATGGCCTGGCTTATCGTCAGGGCATGGATAAAGAGAAGGTGATGCAGGTGTGCGGCAGCGCGCTGCAACCGGCGGGCATTATTCTGCTGGTGATTGGTGCGGGCGGCGTGTTTAAGCAGGTACTGGTGGATTCGGGCGTTGGCCCGGTTTTAGGGCATGCGTTGACCGGCGCAGGCATGCCGATTGCGCTGGCGTGTTTCATCCTTTCTGGCGCGATTCGCGTGATTCAGGGTTCGGCCACCGTGGCGTGTTTAACCACCGTCGGTTTAGTGATGCCGGTGATAGAACCGCTGCACTACAGCGGCGCGCAGCTGGCCGCGCTGTCGATCTGTATCGGCGGCGGCTCGATCATTATCAGTCACGTGAATGATGCGGGTTTCTGGCTGTTTGGCCGCTTCACCGGCGCCACCGAAGCCGAAACGCTGAAGACATGGACGCTGATGGAAACCATTTTGGGCACCACCGGCGCGATTGTTGGCATGATTGCGTTCAGTTTGCTGTCGTGATGTAAAACCAGCGCAATACATTGCGCCGCTACGGACCATTACGCGGATTTGTAGCGGCGCGATTCTGACCTTGTTAATCCTCTTCCCGCTCATCATCCGGCTGATCTAAAACCGTGTACGCCACGGCGCAGAACAGCGAATTTAAACGCTTCAAATCGCCCAGCAAGCCAAGGTGCAACGAGCTGGTTTCAATGCTTTGTACGTTCTGCAGATGCAAGCGCTCGACGTGCGCGTGGGAGAAACGGCGAATCAGGATGCGGAAGCGGTGCTTGGATCGGCGCAGGCGTTTGGCGCTGGTGACATCGTGCGACAAAAACACCGACAAACTCAGACGCAGGTTATACAGCACCTGTTCCTGCAAGGTTTGCAGCTCCTCCAGCCCTTCGGCAGAGAAGGCGCGGCGCGCGGTCAGTGACTTATCCGCTACGTCGGCGCACATGCGTTCGATAATGTCGCCCGCCTGCTCCAGGTTGAGCGCCATCTCAATGATCTCCGCCCAGCGGCGCGAATCATCCTCCGGCAAATCCTCTTTCGGCATACGCGCCAGATAGAGTTTGATCGCGGTGTAAAGCACATCAACATCATCATCCAGCCGCCGCACCGCGCGCTCTTCGCGCAGGTCGCCGTGCACCACCTTATTGAATGACTCAATCATCTGCTCGACCACATCACCGATGCGCAGTGTTTCGCGTGAGGCGTTAGCCAGCGCTAACGCCGGCGTATCCAGCGCGCTGCTGTCGAGGTGTTTGGGTTTGAGATGGGCTTCGTTTTCGGGATCATCGGCAATCATACGGCGGCACAGGCGCGCCATTGGATCGGCAAACGGCACCATGACTAAGCAGCGAATCAGGTTGTAGAAGACGTGGAAGAAGATCACCAGCTCTTCGTCATTGACCGGCAGCTTATCCAGCACATCGGCGACCACATTGACGAACGGCAAAATGGCGATGCTGCCAATCAGCTTAAACAGCAGGCTGCCGAGCGCGACGCGTTTGCCCGCTGCATTGGAGCCGCTGGCGTTGATCATTGCCAGCAGGCCGCTGCCGAGGTTGGCACCAATCACCAGACAGAGTGCCACCTTGAAGGAGATGACACCGGTAGCGGTCAGCGTGGCGGTAATCAGGACCGCCGCGAGGCTGGAGTAACTGATGATGGCGAACACCGCGCCAATCAGTGCATCAAGCATCACATCGCCGGTCAGTGTTGAGAACAGTACCTGAACGCCCGCCGCTTGGGTGATCGGTTTGGCAGCCGCGACAATCAGCTGCAGCGCCAGCAGAATCAGGCCAAGCCCAATACTGGCGCGGCCTAACTGCCCAATGCGCGTTTGCTTGCGGCTAAGAAAGAACACCACGCCAAAGAAGATAAACAGCGGCGACAGCCACGACAGATCGAAGGTCAGGATACGCGCCATGATCGCGGTCCCGACATCCGCGCCCAGCACCACCACCAGCGCTGGCGTCAGACTGACCAGATTCTGTGCAACAAAGGAGGTAACCAGCAGCGTGGTGGCGTTACTGCTCTGCACCAGCGCCGTGACGCCAATGCCGGCAAGAAACGCCATCGGTTTTTTTTCAACGCTGCGACTGAGTACGCGACGCAGATCGGCACCGTAAACGCGCATGATGCCGGTGCGCACAATGTGTGTGCCCCACACCAGCAGCGCAACGGCGGAGAGTAGATTAAGCAGAGTTAACACGTATAGAGGCTCCTCATCCGTCAGGCTCAAACCACACCGATTGCCAGCCTGACGGTGAGCACAACCGGTAAAACCTTCGCCGCGTTGTGTCGCCTTTTTTCGTTTAAATTAAGCAACCTGGCGCAACGTCGACATCTCTAACTGTAGCCCAATCTGCATACCAGCGGGATGCAAATCTGCCACGCTGCGGTTGAGGACATCTATCGAGAGTTCCACGTTTTGCGCACGCACCCGATAGCGAATCACGTTGCCAAGCAAGCTGTGGCTGAGGATGGTGGCGGGAATGCCCGCCTGCGGTGCGCACAGCTGGATCGACTCCGGGCGAATCGCTACCTGACCGCTAAACGCCTGTCCGGTCAGCTGCGTTGCCTGTTCGGCGCTCAGCAGGTTGTAGTTGCCGATAAAGCCGGCGGCAAACAGATCGGCCGGTTGGGTATAGAGCATTTCCGCGTTGCCGTTCTGCACGATCTTTCCCCGATTCATCAGCACGATGCGATCGGACATGGTCAGCGCCTCTTCCTGATCGTGGGTAACAAACAAGGTAGTGAGTTTCAGCTCGCGCTGAATATTGCGGATCTGTTCACGCAGATGGCGACGAATGCGCGCATCCAGCGCCGACAGCGGTTCATCCAGCAACAGCAAGCGTGGACGCGTCACCAGCGAACGCGCCAGCGCCACGCGCTGACACTGTCCGCCAGAGAGCTGATGCGGATAACGCCGCGCGAAGTCGGTGAGTTCCACCAGCGCCAGCACTTCCATCACGCGTTTCTGAATCTCGCTGCTCGCCAGTTTCTGCATCTTCAGGCCAAACGCCACGTTCTTCTCAACCGTCATATTGGGGAACAGCGCGTAGCTCTGAAACACCATGCCGATGGTGCGCTTTTGCGGCGGCAGCGGCACGATATCCTGTCCTTGCAGCAACACGTTGCCGCTATCCACTTCGGTTAACCCGGCGATACAGCGCAGCAGCGTCGATTTGCCGCAGCCGCTGGGGCCGAGCAGCGTAACAAACTCGCCTTCTTCGGCACTGAAATCGATGTTTTCAAAAATGGTGGTCGGACCGTAGCTTTTGTTCAGCTGGGTGACGCTCAGATAACTCATGGTCAGCCTCGTTCAGGATTGAGGGCATTCGCCAGCCAGGTAACCAGCAGGACGACGGCAAAATAGGAGATCACCAGCGCGCTGGTGAAGTGGCCGCTGCCGTTGCGCATGTTAAACAGATAAACCTGCAAGGTTTCATAACGGGTGCCGACCAGCATATTGGCGAAGACAAACTCACCAATCAGGAAGGAGAAGGAGAGCAGCACCGCGATAAATACCCCTTTGCGCAGGTTCGGCAACACCACAAACAGCGCCGCCTGCCAGGTGCTGGCACCGAGCAGCTGCGCGGCATCAATCAGCTCTTTCAGGTTGATGGCCTGCATATTGTTGGAGATGGCGCGATAGATAAACGGCAAGGCGATGGTGAAGTAGCAGCCGATCAAAATCCACGGCGTGCCGGTCAGCATCAGCGGCGACGACGAATAGAGTTGCAGCAGCCCGACCGACGACACCACTGGCGGCACGGCGAAGGGCATCAGGATCAGCACGTTCATCACCGCATCCAGTTTCGGATAGTAGTAAGCGATCACAAACATGGCAGGCAGCACCAGCACCAGCGAGAACAACAGCGCACCGCAGCAAACCAGCAGCGAATGGCCGAGTGCGGTCAGAAAACGCGCATCGCTCCACAGCGCGCTGAGCCACTTCAGCGTAAAGCCCTGCGGCAGGATGGTGTCGCTCCAGCTGGTGGAAATGCCGTACAGTAACGTCGCCAGCAGCGGCGCGGCTAAAATGGCCAGCAGCAGCCAGACAATCAGGCGATGATAAAATTTTTCCGCGCGCGACACGTGTAGCTCCTCAGGAAGGTTTGGCGTTGAGATAGCTGCGGCGCACCAGGTACTGCTGCACCACGGTAATCAGCGCCATAATCAGCACCAGCAACATCGCCAGCGCGCCGCCGGTGTTGGGATCAAGCGAGATGTCGCCAGAGACCAGCGCGGCAATGCGTACCGGCACCACGTTAAAGTTGCCGGTAGTGAGCGCGTAAATGGTGGCGTAAGCGCCGAGCGCGTTCGCCAGCAAAATCACGAAAGTACCGAGCAGCGCCGGGAACAGAATCGGCAAACCGATGTGCCACCAATAGCGCCAGCGGCCCGCACCCAGCAGCGCGGCAGACTCTTGCCAATCCTGTCGCAAGCCATCAAACGCGGGATAAAGCAGCAAAATGCCGAGCGGGATTTGGAACCAGGTGTACACCAGCACCATGCCGTCACGCGAAAACAGCTTAAAGCCTTCCAGCACGCCGTAATGGCGCAGCAGCAGCGTCAGACAACCGTTCAGACCGAGCAGAATGACAAAGGCAAACGCCAGCGGTACGCCGGCGAAGTTGCTGGTCATGTTGGTAAATGACATCAAAAAGCGCTGAAAGCGGCCGCTGCCGAGCTGATGCAGCGAATATCCGGCAACCAGCGAAATCAGCAGGCCGTAAATGCTCGACCAGATGGAGATGTCCAGCGACAGGCGAAACGCCTGCAAATAGAACGGCGAGGTGAGGATATCGCTGTAGTTGTCGAAGCCCCAACGCTCATTGATGTCGCTCCAGAAGCTGTTGATGGCAATCCACAGCAGCGGCGCGAGCTGGAATGCCACCCAGAACAGCGCAAACGGCAGCAGCAATAGCGCGGCGAGCGTTTTGCCTTTCATTACTGCGGCTCCGCCAGTAACGCGCGACATAGCGGTTTGTCATGTTCGACGCCGAGCAAGGTGCACACGATGCCGCACAGTTCGGTCTGCTGCGGCTGAAGATCCGGCTGCAGCGAGAAACCTTTGCCAAACACGAACAGCGGCACCTGCGTCTCTTCCGGCAAAATGCCGCCGTGCGAGCGGTCATCGTTCATGCCGTGATCGGCGGTGACAATCACCTGATAACCGGCCGCCAGCCAGTCCGGCATCCACTGCGACAGATAACCATCGGCCATGCGCGCGCGGTTGCGATACTGCGGCGATGACAGGCTGTGCTTGTGTCCGGCATCGTCAATGTTCATCGGGTGGATCAGCAGGAAGTCGGGATCGTGCCGCAAACGCAGGCTTTCTGCATCTTCAAACAGGTGGGAATCCGGATAACCGTCGTCCCAGTAAAAGTGGCCATACTGAATCGGCAGATCGGGCGCGACCGTGTGGCGGTCGCGCGCCGCGTTGAACGGGGATTGATTGTAGAGCTCACTCACCCAGTGGTAGGCGGCTGCCGCGGTGGTGAGACCGGCGGCACGTGCGTAATGGAAGATGCTGCGCTGATTACTCATGCGACTGACGCCGTTGTGAATAATACCGCTGCGCACCGGTGGAATGCCGGTGAGAATGCATTCGTACAGCGGGCGCGACAGCGAAGGCAGTTCGCAAGTCAGCGTATAATATTGGCCGTTGCCCTGCGCGCATTCAGCAAACAGATAGCCCATTGCGTGCTGCGCTACCTGATTACTCAGCCCATCCAACACCACCAGGATCGTTTTCATCCCTTCTCCTCTATGCAATCGTCAATTCGAGTGCGCATAAATGCGCACCCTACAACGGCTTTCATGGCGACCATCGAACCTGATGCGTTACTGCTTCATGTTGATGATGACGTTCTCTTGCCACAGACGCGGCAGCATTTTCGAGGTTTTATCCCACGCGGCCTGGTCTTTGATTGGACGGGCATTCTTATACTCAGACTGCGGCAGCAGCTTGGCCTGCACGTCGGCGGGCAGAGTTAAATGCTCGGCACGAATCGGGCGCGCATAGCCTTTCGCCAGGTTGATCTGGCCTTCATCAGACAAGATGTATTCACGCGCCAGCTTGGCGGCGTTCGGATGTTTAGCGTATTTATTGATGATGGTGCTGTAGCCAGAAGTGACGGAACCGTCGGAAGGGATCACCACTTCGTAGCGGTTTTTGTCGATCTGATCGCGGTAGTTCAGACCGTTAAAGTCCCACACCACCGCCACCTGAATTTCGCCTTTTTCAATGTTGGCAATCACCGGATCGGTCACGCCAAGACGGCCTTCTTTCGCCAGATCGCCGAAGAAGCTCAACGCCGGTTTCACATTCTTCTCGTCACCGCCTAATGCATAGCTGGCCGCTAACACGCCGTTCGCTGCCTGAGCCGCAGTGCCGACGTCACCGATAGTGACCACATACTTACCTTTCTTCAGATCGGCCCAGCTGTGCGGCACATCTTTGACCTGCTGCTTATCCACCAGGAACGCGATGGTGCCGGTATACGCCAGCATCCAGTTGCCATCCTGATCTTTTGCCCAGCTCGGGATTTGCTCCCAATGCGTTGGCTTATACGGTTGCGCCACGCCTTTAGCGACGGCAATCGGACCGAAAGCAGCGCCCACATCACCGATATCGGCGCTGGCGTTCTCTTTCTCTGCAGCAAATTTTGCCAGTTCCTGCGCCGAGGACATGTCGGTGTCGCTGTGCTTCAGGCCATATTTGCTGTTGAGGTCACTCCAGGTATCTTTCCAGTTGGCCCAGCTATCTGGCATGCCGACGCTGTTGACCTGACCTTCGGCGCGCGCGGCTTTTTCTAAAGCGGCGAGGTCATTATCTGCGGCTTGCGCGGCAGGCACCGCAAGCAGTACGGCACTGGCTACTACAGAGGCGATAAACGCTTTCATCTCGATTGCTCCCGGTATATGTTGTGGGACTTCTTGGTCTAGTCCAGCAAGAACCGAGCCAATGTAGCCCGAATAGATGAAGGTTTTATGACCATGTTGGTGAAACGGGGTGTGGCGCGACGATCCACATGCGGTTACAGCGCGCTAAAGCGTGGGTTGTTCTCTGTCACATTGTAGTCATCGAACTGTCATAGTGCAGATTTGCCCCAAAATGAGGCTGAAAAATGATGTCGAAAACGGCGGATGTGATTGCAGCAGGGCTGCGGGAACGCATTGAAAGCGGTGAATTTGCCGGTGGTCGTTTGCCCGCCGAACGTAGCTTAAGCGAACACTATTCCACCACGCGCATTACGCTGCGTGAGGCGCTGGGTTTGCTGGAAGCGCAGGGCATTATCTATCGTGAACTGCGTCGTGGCTGGTTTCTCGCACCGCCTCGGCTGGTCTACAACCCCTCTCATCACAGCCATTTTCACGCCATGGCCGCTGAGCAAGGCCGTATTGCCAGCACTGAAGTGCTGGAGGCGCGCGAAGTGCCAGCGCAATTAGCCATCGCGCGTCATCTGCAACTGCTGGAGGGCGATCGGGTTTACCGCATTCGCCGTTTGCGCCGTATTGATGGTCGCGCCGTGTTGTATGTCGAGCATTACCTCAATCCCGCCTTCTTTCCGGGATTGCTGGATGAAGACCTGACGCGTTCACTCACCGATCTTTATGACCAGCGCTATGGCATTCGCTACGGCGGCGCGCGTTTTACCATTTTGCCGGGACCGCTGCCGGTGCGCGCTGCGCCTGCGCTCAACGTGGCGAGCGGCACGCCCGGATTGTTGATTACCCGCATCAATCGCGATCAGCACAAGCGCGTGATTGATTGCGACTGCGAGTTCTGGCGCTATGACGCGCTGTGTGTGGATGTCGAAGTATAAATATTGTGATTTTGATCACACTACAGCATGATAGCGCCAGTGAGTAATTGAGAGCGTGAGGCGCAAAAATGACAATAAAAACAGGGGTTGGGCAGTACATCTCTTTAGCATTGCAGTGGGTGCTGAATATTGGTCTGATCATTCTGGCCATTATTCTGGTGGTGTTCCTCGGTAAAGAAACCATTCATCTGGCCAACGTGCTGTTGAGCACCGGCGAGCAGACGTCTTCCTATCTGCTGATTGAAGGCATCGTTATCTATTTCCTCTACTTCGAATTTATCGCCTTGATTGTGAAGTACTTTCAGTCGGGCTATCACTTCCCGCTGCGCTACTTCATCTACATCGGCATCACGGCGATTATCCGCCTGATCATCGTCGACCATAAAAATCCGTTCGATACGCTCTACTACTCGGCGGCGATTTTGATTCTGGTGGTGACGCTGTGGTTGGCGAACAGTAACCGCCTGAAACGCGAGTAATAATATCGCGTGGCACAACGAGCCGTGCCACGCATTCTCCTCTGCGCTAAACTAGGGCAACTTTTTTCCCGGAGATGTCCTGATGTCGCATGACGCGCTGCGCCAGTTACGCGCACTGCACTGGCTGCCAGCCTCTTCACCGCAGCTTTCTGCCCCGCTACTTGACTGGTTAATGGAAGAAGACTCCATGACGCGTCGCTTCGAGCAGCATTGCCAGCAAGTGACCGTAAAACTGATCCGCGAAGCATTTATTGGCGCTGAAGAGATCTCGGAGGAAGCGGAATTTTTGCCCGCCGACCCGCGCTTCTGGTTACGTGAAATTGTGCTGTGCGGTGATGGCGAACCCTGGCTGATTGGCCGCACCGTGGTGCCAGAAAGCACGCTGAACGGCCCCGAGCAGATGCTGCAACAGCTCGGTACGCGCCCGCTTGGCCGCTATCTATTCTCTTCATCTACCCTGAGCCGCGATTTTATCGATCCCGGTCAGGTTGGCGATTTATGGGGACGCCGTTCCCGCCTGCGTTTGTCGGGCAAGCCGCTGCTGTTAACTGAACTGTTTTTACCGGCGTCGCCGCTCTATCGCGCGCTGGATCAAGGATAAAACCACTGTGCAAAACACCTTACCCATGACCAAATGGCAGGCTTACTGCCGCCTGATGCGTATCGATAAACCCATCGGCACTGTGTTACTGCTGTGGCCAACTCTGTGGGCACTGTGGCTCTCCGGCATGGCGATTCCACCGCTGCCGGTGCTGCTGGTGTTTGTGCTCGGCGTTATCGTGATGCGTGCTGCCGGCTGCGTGATCAACGATTACGCAGACCGCAAAATCGATGGTCACGTCAAGCGCACGGCGTCGCGTCCGCTGGCCAGCGGCGCGGTATCCGGGAAAGAGGCGAAGTTGCTGTTTGCCGGTCTCGGTTTGCTGGCGCTTATGCTGGTGTTGACCATGAACACCATGACTATTTTGCTGTCGTTTGGCGGCCTGGCGCTGGCGTGGGTTTATCCGTTTATGAAGCGCTACACGCATCTGCCGCAGGTGGTGCTCGGCGCAGCGTTTGGTTGGGCGATTCCGATGGGATGGGCAGCAGTTAGTGAGTCCTTACCTTTAGTCTGCTGGCTGGTTTTCCTGGCGAACATCTGCTGGACGGTGGCCTATGACACGCAGTACGCGATGGTCGATCGCGATGACGATTTGAAGATTGGCGTAAAATCAACGGCGATTCTGTTTGGCCGTTACGACAAACTGATTATTGGTTTACTGCAGCTGGCAACGCTCGGTTTGATGGCGCTGGTGGGCATGATGCTTCAACTGAATGGGGCGTTTTACTGGTCGCTGCTGCTGGCTGCGGGCTTGTTTGTGCATCAGCAGAAGCTAATTGCCCAGCGCGAGCGCGATCCCTGCTTCCAGGCGTTTCTGAATAACAACTATGTGGGCATGGTGCTGTTTCTCGGCATTCTGCTCAGCACCGTGCCGTTCGCGGATCTGTTATAAACAAAAAAGGCGCACTGAAGTGCGCCTTTTTATTAGCTTATCGCCGCGTTAATCGTGGGTGACCGCGCTTTCAATCGTCAGACGCACGTCGCTGGTCACCAGTTCCGCCAGCATCTGCCACATCATATGACTGCGTTCGGCATCGGCATCGCCTTTGTCACTGATATATCCTTCATCACGCAGCGTGAGGACCAGCGCAGTAAACACTGCTTTATCAAAGAACTCTGGTGCGTTGATACCGTGCAGCACAGACAGGCGTTGAGCCAGCGTGCGGCTCTCTTTCTCCAGCGTGCCACGGTTGATGGCCGGTTTCGCGCTGAGGATAGCGAAGGTAATCGCGAAGCGCTGCAGCGTCTCACGAATACCCGCCGCCAGCAGTTGCAGCGAACGGTGACGTGCCGGCGTCATTCTTAGTTGACCATCCTGCAAGGTGATCAGGCCCTGACGCGCCATCTCTGCACAGAGTGCGTTAAGTAGCGCAGGCAACTCCGCCTTGTCCCAGCGCAAGAACAACTCGCTCTTTAGCATCGGATATACCAGGCTAACCTGACGCAGCAGCTCTGCTTCGCTGATTTCACGATGTTGCTGCACGATGGCGGCAATCAACGATGGCATCACCAACATGTGATGAATGTTGTTGCGATAGTAGGTCATCAGCACCGCCTGCTCGCGCGGCAGAATGATGATGTCGCCAATGCTGTCTTGCTCGGTCTCGAACTTGTTCATGCCCATAGCGTGATCAAGCAGCGCTTCGGCGCTCATGTCAGGCACCGTGGCTTCTGGCGAATAGGGCACATTGCGCAGCAGCTGGGTGTAGCACTCTAACTGCTCAATCAGCTGTTCGCGGGTCAGTGAACGCTGACGTGACGCCAGCAGTGCAGTGACGCACAGGTTCATGGCATTAGCTGCACCGGCTTCGTTGATGCGCACCATCAGCTTCGCCGCAATGTCATTCACGGCGGGCGTCATCCAGGCAGGGCGTTGCGGTTCGATAGGATCAATCGCATCACGCCATTCGGGCACGTTTTTGTTCAGATAGTTCATCAACGGCAGGGGTTCACCGAAGTTAACGTAGCCCTGTCCCAGGTTGCGCAGCTTACGTAAACCGCGCACCATCTGCAGGAAACTCTCTTTCTCTTTGGCCGCACCCCGCAGCTCTTTGGCGTAGGTGCCCACTTCCATCACATGCTCGTAGCCAATGTAAATCGGCACGAAGGTGATTGGACGACTGCCGCCGCGCAGCATCGCCTGCAGCGTCATTGATAGGGTGCCGGTTTTTGGATCCAGCAAACGACCGGTACGCGAACGTCCGCCTTCCACAAAGTATTCCACGGAGTAACCCCGGCTAAACAGCTCGCCAAGATATTCACGGAACACGGTGGAATAGAGTTTGTTGCCCTTAAAGGTACGACGAATAAAGAAGGCGCCCAGACGACGGAAAATCGGGCCGGCTGGCCAGAAGTTCAGGTTAATACCGGCAGCAATGTGCGGCGGCACCAGGCCTTGATGATAAAGCACGTAGGAGAGCAGCAGGTAATCCATGTGGCTGCGGTGGCAGGGCACATACACAATCTCATGACCATCCTGCGCCAGCTGACGCACGCGCTCACCGCCATGCACGTTGATGCCCTGATACAGGCGGCTCCACAGCCAGCCCATCACGCGGTCAGTGACTTTAATCGCTTCATAAGAGAAGTCCGCCGCCACTTCTTCCATCATTTCGATGGCGTTCTGCTGGGCTTTCTCATGCGAAATCTTTTTGCTGCGCGCTTCATCTTCTACTGCTTTTTCGATCGCTTTGGATTGTAACAGCTTGTTGAAGAGATCCTGACGCGCAGGCAGACGCGGGCCGACCGCAGCCAGACGTTGGCGGGCAAAATGAATGCGCGCCACGCGAGCCAGCTTTTGGGCAATCGACTTATCGGTGCCGTGCTCGGTCGCCATCTGGCGCAACGAAACGGTTTGCGAGAAGCGAACAAAGCTGTCGCGGCCGTGCCACAAAATGGCGAAGAACTTCTGCACGCCATTGAGCACGCGCAGATGTGGCGTGGATTCACCGGAGGTTTCACGTCCCGGCGCACGACCAAACATCACCGCGACCGGCAGCATTTGCACATCGAGTTGCGGGTTGCTGCGGTGCAAATCCAGATAATCGTGGAACAGCTTTACCGATTCGGGATTGGCCACGAAATAGGGAATTACGCGTGGGCCATCGTGGATAAACACGTGGCGCGGCAGCAGGGTGCCATCGATCTCCAGCGGAGCCAGCGGATCGGGCAGATCATGTTTCAGGCATTGAGCACGCAGTGTGAGCAGGTCAGCCTTTGAATCATAAGGCAAAACATACATCACTGGACGTGTCGGATCGATCCCATGTTCAGAGATAGGATCGGTCGGAATGACCTTACTTTTTACCAAAATAGAGAGTGGTAAATTCAATAATTTGTAATAGAGTTTACGCCAACCTGACATAGACAACTTTAAGCCTCTTGTTAGCAAAGCGCGGCAAGCATACCAGAAAGCGCAGCGAAGGTCTGTGGCTCTGCCGCCTCAAACTGCCCACACATTGACGTCAAAATAGTTCAAGGGTTCCATAGACATGGCAAATAACGTCACCGGTTTAGTAAGAATAGTGAAAGCCGCCGGTTATTCCTGGCAGGGCCTGCGTGCCGCATGGCAGCACGAAGCCGCTTTTCGGCAGGAAGCCATTGCCGCGCTGGTGGCCATTCTCGTGGCTTGCTGGCTGGATGTAGATACCCTTTCCCGCATCCTGATGATTGGCTCGGTAGTACTGGTTATCATCGTTGAGATCTTTAATAGCGCTATCGAAGCGGTGGTCGACCGCATCGGGCAGGAGCAACATCCGCTCGCGGGCCGCGCTAAAGATATGGGATCGGCTGCCGTATTGCTGACTATCTTACTGGCTCTGTTCGTCTGGATCGCGCTGCTCTGGACGCATTTGAGATAGGGATTCCAGATTCATCAAACCGCTGATTTTTCCCTCTGTTACGGTTTTCATTTCGCGAATACCTGTATATACTCACAGCGACTGTATAAACAACCAGGGGGCGGGATGAAAGCGTTAACTGCACGGCAGCAACAGGTCTATGACCTGATTCGCGACCATATTAACCAGACGGGCATGCCGCCAACGCGTGCGGAAATTGCTGCGCAACTGGGTTTCCGCTCGCCCAATGCTGCCGAAGAGCATCTGAAAGCGCTGGCGCGTAAAGGCGTAATTGAAATTGTTTCCGGCGCATCGCGCGGAATTCGTTTGCTGATGGAAGAAGAACCGAGCGAAGGGCTGCCGCTGATTGGCCGCGTCGCTGCCGGTGAACCTTTGCTGGCACAAGAACACATCGAAGCCCACTATCAGGTGGATGCTAATCTCTTTAAACCGAGCGCCGATTTCCTGCTGCGCGTGAGCGGTATGTCGATGAAAGATATCGGCATTATGGATGGCGATCTGTTAGCGGTACACAAAACGCAGGAAGTGCGTAACGGGCAGGTTGTCGTGGCGCGCATTGATGATGAAGTCACAGTGAAACGCTGGAAAAAGCAGGGTGCGATTGTCCATCTGCTGCCGGAAAACACCGATTTTCAGCCGATTGTCGTGGATACCCGTGAGCAGTCGCTAACCGTTGAAGGTTTAGCTGTCGGGATTGTGCGCAACGGTGAGTGGCTCTGATCAGTTTCTGATGCTCCTTAACTGCGGCGGTGCGTGTTTGCGCTGACCGCAGTCTGCTGTTTTACTTCTCTGTGACTCTTTCTGCGGCTCATTCTGGCGCCATTACGCTGATTACCGCACACAACGGAATGGGCTGATGCAGCTGTTTTCCTCTTCAGATAAAACGCTCTGGCGGCTAGCGCTGCCGATGATCCTGTCAAATATCACCGTCCCATTACTGGGTGTAGTGGATACCGCCGTTATTGGTCATCTCGATAGCCCGATCTACCTCGGTGGCGTCGCCGTGGGCACAACCGCCACCAGCTTCATCTTTATGCTCCTGCTGTTCCTGCGCATGAGCACCACCGGACTCACCGCTCAGGCATTTGGCGCCAATGACAAAACGGCGCTGGCGCGCGCCTTAACACAGCCGCTACTGATTGCGCTGGTTTTTGGTGCGCTGTTTATGGTGCTGCGAACGCCGGTCAGCAGCCTGGCGGCAGCGTTAATGGGTGGCAGCCCGGAAGTGCAGCAACAGGCGAAAATATTTATTGAGATTCGCTGGCTAAGTGCGCCCGCAACCTTGGCCAATTTGGTGATTCTTGGCTGGCTGCTGGGCGTGCAGTATGCGCGGGCACCGATGGTGCTGCTAATCATCGGCAACCTGGTGAATATCTTGCTGGATCTGCTGTTCGTGCTCAAACTGCATTGGGGTGTCGCCGGAGCGGCGGCGGCTACCGCGCTGGCAGAATATGTCACGCTGGGCGTGGGCTTGTGGATGGTGGCGCGGGTGCTGAAGATGCGCGGTATCCATTTTGCTTTACTCAAAAGCAGCTGGCGCGGCGATGCGGCGCGGCTATTCCGCCTCAATCGCGACATTATGCTGCGTTCTTTGATGCTGCAAATCTGCTTCGCGTCGCTCACCATCCTTGGCGCACGCATTGGGCCGGATGTAGTGGCAGTCAACGCGGTGCTGCTGATGTTCCTCACTTTCACCGCATACGCGCTGGATGGATTTGCCTACGCGGTTGAAGCCTGTTCGGGTGAAGCGGTTGGGGCCAAAGATCGCAGCCGACTATTGCTGATTTGGCATGCGGCTTGTCGCCAGGCATGCTTCGTCGCCGCGATCTTTGCGCTGATTTATGCATTCACCGGTCCGGAGATTGTGGCGATGCTGACGTCACTGGAAGCGCTACGAGAGATGGCCGACCGCTATCTGATTTGGCAAGTGATTCTGCCGCTGGTTGGCGTCTGGTGCTATCTGCTGGACGGCATGTTTATCGGCGCGACGCGCGGGCGTGAGATGCGCAACAGCATGGTGATGGCGGCGATCGGCTACGGCGTATCGCTGCTCACGCTGCCGTGGCTCGGTAATCACGGTTTATGGCTGGCGGTGACGGTATTCCTCGCGTTACGCGGACTAACGCTGTGGCTCATTTGGCGTGGTCACTGGCGGCGCGATAGCTGGTTTAACGCCTGAATAAGCGAAGCGTAACCTACAGATTAATCTGTATTTCTCTGCAAACTGCGAAGCGGCTACTACAATTACCTTATACGGCGCACATGAGTAGCGCGTTGTCTGGGTATATCGCCAGCTAAGCAGGCAATATATCTATCTCACTCAGGATGTAGTGGAGGAATATTATGAACAAAGACGAAGCGAGCGGAAACTGGAAGCAGTTCAAAGGCAAGTTTAAAGAGAAGTGGGGCAAGCTGACCGATGACGACTTCACTGTGATCGAAGGTAAACGCGATCAGCTGGTTGGTAAAATCCAGGAACGCTACGGTTATGGTAAAGACCAGGCCGAGAAAGAAGTGAAAGACTGGGAAACAACCAACAAAGATTATCGCTGGTAATCTCACTTCACGGATGATGCTCCCACCCGCCAATCATTTAGCGTAGTGATTGGCCCGGCACAAGGATGTGCCTCCCTATTTTCTTACCCGCTTTTTACCCTCGGCTTGATGGTCATGCTCGCAGCTTTCATGGTGCGTACAAGCCGCCACTTCTGCGCAATTTTCACACAGGCCATGTGCCTCAATCACGGTATGTCGCAGAGAAAATCCCGCCTGATCCGCTAATGCAGCGATGGTTTTTTCCACGCCATGAGCATGTTTTTCACTAACTGACGCACAACCGTCACACACCAACATCACCGAAGTATGTGCTGGCTCATCAAAATGATGGCAAACCACGTAACTGTTATTTGACTCTACGCGATGAATAAATCCCTGTTCCAGCAGGAAATCCAGCGCGCGATAGATGGTGGGCGGTTTTGCTTGCGGTTCACTGACACGCAGTTGATCCAGCAAATCGTAAGCGCTTATCGAACCATTTTGCTCTGCCATTAAGCGCAACACTTCGGCGCGTTGAGTGGTCAGGCGCACGCCGCGATCAAGGCAAAGTGATTCAGCCTGGGTAAGAAGTTGTTCTGGCGTGAGGTTTGACATAAGCATTCTCCGGGTTGCAGGTGATGTTATTTTATCACACATAATTTTACGCTGCTGTGATTGCTTATTGTCCTTAAAATCCCTAAGAAAATTCTCCCCAATCAATAGATTACCATCGCCATTTTCCCGTCAATATTGCTGCAACCCTAATGTCTGTAAAATGCGTCCGGCCAGGCAGCGCAACGCCTGCACGGATTTTGCTTTGCAACTCACCGGGTTAGCGGCTATGGTTCAAAAGGTCTTAAGTAATTTCTGGTCTCATTTTACTCACTGTTAATTTTTCTGCATAAAAACACAGCGGAATGGCGTGGAAGCGTCCAATTCTGCGAATAGCAGTGCTATTTCCTTTTAATTCACAGCAATGAAGCGTTAGCCAGGGTTCAGAATAGCGGCTAACTAAACTTTCAGTCGGTGAGTGATTCAGCGACATTTCAAAGGTGATGGCAGGCTCATGGCGAAGACATTATTCAGGCACAAAAAAGTAGCTTATCTTGTTGGTTTGAATGCAGTATTTCTCTCTTCCTCAGCTCTGGCAGCAGGTACATGGTACGACGCGCGTAACGACGCAATGGGCGGTACCGGCGTAGCCTCTTCCACCTGGAGTTCAGCGGTGCTGGCTAACCCAGCATTGATGACCAAGGCGCAGCCTGAAGATAACGTCAGCATCATTCTGCCATCAGCCGGCGCACAGGTTACCGATAAAGACAAATTGATCGATCGCGTTGACGACATTACCGATACCGTTGATCGTTATCAGGACGTGATCGATGACCTAACCTTTCAGGATTACCTCAATGGTTACCCGCAGCTGAAGGCCGCCGCAGGCGATATGGCAAACCAGCTCAGCGATCTGCGTGGTAATAAAGCTCACGCGACAGCCGGTGTGGCCGTGGCCGTCACCGTTCCGAATGAAACCTTACCTTTTGCCTTTATCACCAAGGCTTACGGCACTGCGATTGTGCGCGCCAACGTGGCAGATAGCGATATTGCCTACCTGCGCGCGGTTGCCAATGGCACGAGAGTGCCTGTGCCGGGTGATGAAAATAATTTGCGCTCTAGCGCCAATGGCCTGGCGGCATTAGTCACCGATTATGGTGTGTCAGTCGCGCATGAGTTCTCGATTGCCGGCCATCCGGTTTCTGTCGGCGTGACGCCAAAGCTGCAGAAAACCTGGCTGTATAACTACACCGCGAGTATCTACAACTACGACAAGAGCGACATCAACAGCAGCCGCTACCGCAGCAGCGATACCGGTTTCAACATGGATGCGGGTGTCGCAACAGATTTCGGTGAGAACTGGACCTTTGGCGTGACCGGACAAAACCTGATCTCGCGCGATCTCGATACCAAAGAGGTGAACGGTTACCGCGATACTTATCAAATTCGTCCGCTGGTCACTACAGGGCTTTCCTGGAATAACGGGCCGTTTACGCTGGGGGGGGATGTTGATCTGACTGAAACCAAGCGCTTCAAGTCGGAAGACACCAGCCAATTTGCTGGCGTAGGTGCGGAATATCGTGTGCTGGATTGGCTGGCGCTGCGTGCCGGCTATCGCGCCGATCTGAAGTCGACCGATACCGACGTGTTCACCGCCGGTTTGGGTGTGTCACCGTTCAACAATGCTGTCCATCTGGACCTGGCCGGTTCTGTAGGTAAAGACAACACCGTAGGTGCCATGCTGCAGCTCGGATTCAACTTCTGATTACCCGTCTGATAACGGGCGGCTGTGCCGCCCGTTTTGCTGTGATATGATTGCGCAGTTTCTCATCACTTACTTACTGCGGATTTACTGCGTTTCATGACCGATACTTTCTCCTCGCAACGTTTTTCCATCGCCCCAATGCTCGACTGGACCGATCGTCACTGTCGTTATTTTCACCGTAAGCTGAGCGGTGACACGCTGCTGTACACCGAAATGGTGACGACCGGCGCGATCATTCACGGTAAAGGCGACTATCTGGCCTACAGCGAGGAAGAACATCCGCTGGCGCTGCAGCTGGGTGGCAGCGATCCCGCCGCGCTGGCGCAGTGCGCTAAGCTGGCAGAAGAGCGTGGCTACGATGAGATCAACCTCAACGTGGGTTGTCCATCCGATCGCGTCCAGAACGGCCGTTTTGGCGCCTGCCTGATGGGCGATGCGGCGCTGGTTGCCGACTGCATTAAAGCGATGCGCGATGTGGTGAGCATTCCGGTGACGGTCAAAACCCGCATCGGTATTGATGAGCAGGACAGCTACGAATTCCTGTGTGATTTTATTGGCACTGTGGCGCAACAGGGCGGCTGCGATACCTTTATTATCCACGCGCGCAAAGCGTGGCTGTCGGGTTTAAGCCCGAAAGAGAATCGCGAGATTCCGCCGCTCGATTATCCCCGCGTTTACCAGCTGAAGCGCGATTTTCCGGCGCTGACCATGGCGATTAATGGCGGCATCAAAACGCTGGAAGAGGCCAAACTGCATCTGCAGCATATGGATGGCGTGATGATGGGGCGCGAAGCCTATCAGAATCCGGGCATTCTGGCGCAGGTTGACCGCGAGCTGTTTGGTCGCGATACGCCGCGCGTCGATCCGGTAGCGGTGGTGCGCTCGATGTATCCCTACATTGAAGCTGAACTATCCAAAGGCATGTACCTCGGCCATGTGACGCGCCATATGCTTGGCCTGTTCCAGGGCATTCCGGGTGCGCGCCAGTGGCGTCGCTATTTAAGTGAAAACGCCCACAAACCCGGCGCCGATGTGCGCGTGCTGGAAGCGGCGTTAGCGCTGGTAGCGGATAAGATCCCCCAGGAAGTGATGTAATCACTGTTTAGCATGCCGGAACCTTCCGGTTTGATACGGTGCGCCTTCATGCGCACCGTAAAGCCAGTATCATAATTTTATAGATGGTTATTTCTACGCCGAGAATTAGTTTTTTTCATCACCTCATTATTTCTTCATTCAACTCTTGTCCATTGCTTTCAAGCAGTTAGCTATTTTTATAACCTGGCACGTATCTTGTAATGTTCCTGATGTTACTTACACAGGAGAGCCTTCGTGGAAATTCTATTTGTTATCGGCTTTTTTCTGATGCTGCTGTTCACCGGCGTTTCGTTGCTGGGCGTTATTGCGGCAATGGTGGTGGCGACCGCTTTGATGTTCTTTGGCGGATTGCTGGCAATTGTTATTAAAGTGTTGCCATGGCTGGTATTGGCGGTTGTCGCTGTCTGGCTTTATCGGGCATTTACCACGCCTTCAGGTGAGGCAAAGTTGCGCAGGCTGAAAAGAAAAATCAGCGACTTAGATAGAAGGGACTGGCGCTAATTGCGGTGACGATCACAGACTCGGATATTGCTTAGCATTATTCCGCATTTAAACATATTTTTTACTTATGTTTTCTGTCAGGATGATTGGCGTTGTTTAAAACGAATTCATCGCCGCTGTCCCTACACCAGCGCGAACTATAAAAAGAAAGAAAAAAAGGGGCTTCCTACGGGAAGCCCCGGTTGCATTTAGCGATTAGGGAATCAGCAGGCTGGAACCCTGAGTCGCGCGACTCTCCAGCACCTGATGCGCGCGCACCGCGTCACTCAAGGCAAATTTCTGCTGCTCGGGCACGTTAAGCTGAATCGCGCGGCTGGCGATCAGTGAGAACAACTCATTGCTGGCGGCATCCAGTTCTTCACGGTTGGTGATGTAACCGAACAGCGAAGGTCGGGTGACGAACAGCGAGCCTTTCTTGTTGAGAATGCCGAGATCAACGCCGGTAACCGGACCCGACGCATTACCAAAGCTGACCATTAATCCGTGGCGACGCAGGCTATCCAGCGATGGTTCCCAGGTATCTTTCCCCACTGAGTCATACACCACGGCCACTTTCTCGCCATGGGTCAACTCGCTGACGCGCTTCGCGATATTCTCTTCACGATAGTTAATTGTCGCCCAGGCACCGGCATCTTTAGCTATCTTCGCTTTGTCAGCCGAACCCACCGTGCCAATCAGATGTGCGCCGAGCGCTTTGGCCCATTGGCAGGCGATCAATCCCACGCCACCCGCAGCGGCATGGAACAGGAAGATTTCATCAGCTTTCACTTTATAGGTTTGGCGCAGCAGATACTGCACGGTTAAACCTTTGAGGAAAGAGGCCGCGCCTTGCTCAAAGGAGATGCTGTCCGGCAGGATCACCAGACGATCTTCCGCCACATTGTGCACTTCGCTGTAGGCGCCCAGCGCGGCCTGGCAATAGACCACGCGATCGCCCGCCTTAAACCGCGTCACCGCCGATCCGACGCGTTTCACCACGCCGGCGGCTTCGGTACCCAGGCCGGAAGGGAAGCTGCTTTGCGGATACAAGCCGCTACGCACGTAGGTATCAATGTAGTTAATGCCAATCGCCTTGTTTTCCACCTGCACTTCATGTTCGGCGGGATCGGCCAGTTCGAAATCGACCCATTGCAGTACATCTGGGCCGCCGTGTTGGTTGAACTGAATACGCTTTGCCATTCTGACTCCTGTGATTGTTCATCTTGGGACGGTATACTTGCGCGTCCCTTTCACGATCGGTAATGCATTCACTATGGCAGGAAATAAACCCACCAACAAATCGAACGAACCCCGCGATCGGCAGCTGGAAGGCGTGAAAATGCCGCCGCATTCCATAGAAGCGGAGCAGTCGGTGCTCGGTGGGTTGATGCTGGATAATCAGCGCTGGGACAACGTTTCTGAACGCGTCGTCGCCAGTGATTTCTTCAACCGCTCGCACCGTCTGATTTTCACGGAAATGCAGCGATTGCTGGAAGCTGGCCAGCCGATCGACCTGATTACGCTCTCTGAATCGCTGGAAACGCTGGGCGAATTAGAGATGGCCGGCGGCTTCGCCTATCTGGCCGAACTGGCAAAAAATACGCCAAGTGCCGCGAACATTGGTGCTTATGCCGATATCGTGCGTGAACGTGCGGTAGTGCGCGAAATGATTTCTGTGGCGAACCAAATCGCCGATGCCGGTTACGATCCGCAAGGACGGAGCAGTGAAGATCTGCTCGACTTCGCTGAATCGAACGTTTTCAAAATTGCTGAACAGCGCGCTAATAAAGATCAGGGCCCGCAGAATATCGAGCAGATTCTGGAAGCCACGGTATCGCGCATTGAGTCGCTAGTCTCAACGCCGCACGACGGCGTCACCGGCGTCGATACCGGCTATCAGGATTTGAACAAAAAAACCGCCGGTTTACAGGGCTCGGATCTGATCATCGTCGCGGCGCGTCCTTCGATGGGTAAAACCACCTTCGCCATGAATTTGTGCGAAAACGCCGCGATGTTGCAGGACAAGCCGGTGTTGATTTTCAGCCTGGAGATGCCCAGCGAGCAGCTGATGATGCGTATGCTGGCGTCGCTGTCGCGCGTGGATCAGACGCGCATTCGTACCGGTCAGCTGGAAGATGAAGATTGGGCGCGCATTTCCGCCACCATGGGGATTTTGCTTGAGAAGAAGAACATGTTTATCGATGACTCTTCTGGCCTGACGCCCACCGAAGTGCGCTCACGCGCGCGCCGCATCTTCCGTGAAAATGGCGGGTTGAGCCTGATCATGATCGACTACCTGCAGCTGATGCGCGTGCCTGCGCTGTCGGACAATCGTACGCTGGAGATCGCTGAAATCTCGCGCTCACTTAAAGCGCTGGCGAAAGAGCTGAATGTGCCGGTGGTGGCGCTGTCGCAGCTAAACCGCTCACTGGAACAACGTGCGGATAAGCGCCCAGTGAACTCGGATCTGCGTGAATCAGGTTCGATCGAGCAGGATGCCGACTTGATCATGTTCATCTACCGTGACGAGGTGTATCACGAAAACAGCGATCTTAAAGGCATCGCCGAGATCATCCTGGGTAAGCAGCGTAACGGCCCGATCGGTACGGTACGCTTGACCTTTAATGGCCAATGGTCGCGCTTTGATAACTATGCTGGCCCGCAATACGACGACGAATAACCCTTCCAAACCGGATGCATGCACGTTTTGTGCATGCATTTCACGTCATCAGAAAATAGTGTTGGACAACCCCGGCTTTAATCAGGTTATCTGTAGCAAAGCGCCCCTTATTACGCTGTGGAAACAGAATGACTCAGGTAGACGATCACGACCTTAAGATATTGACATTATTACAATCTAACGGACGCCTCACCAACCAGGAACTCAGTGATTTAGTCGGACTTTCGGCGTCGCAATGTTCACGCCGCCGCATCAATCTTGAGCAGGCCAATCTCATTCTCGGCTATCACGCACGCCTCTCGCCCGACGCGGTGGGCCTTGGCATGGTGGGATTGATTGAAGTGCGATTGAAAAACCATACGCCGGATTATGAAGAGAGTTTCCATCGCATGGTGGAAGAAGAAGCCGCGATTGTTGATGCGTTCAAAACCACCGGCGATGCCGATTATCTGCTGAAAGTGGCGGTAGCCGATCTGGCTTCACTGAGCGCGCTGATCAGCCAGTTAGTCGCTGGCCATCAAAGCGTGGCGCACGTGAAAACTTCCGTGGTATTGAGCCGTTTGAAAGAGAACGGTTTGATGATCATCCCACAGCACAAAACGCGCCAAAAAAGTGCGTGACGTGCTAGTCTGGTGCAATTATTGCCTTAATAATGCAAAAAACGCGCACCAGAAAACGGATTTGTGCATGAGTTGATGGTTTGATTCTCAACTGATACACAAAAACCTGCAATAAAGCGCCTTAGTTATCAATTGGATAATCACTGGCACCCATCGGCGGCGAGCGTACGCCGCCGATGTGGTGCGTTTTTTGCATTTGAACCGCATCATTTGCAATGAGATTAACCCATGGATAACGTTGTTCAACCCACTAAAGTTCCCCATTCGCTGATTGAAGATGCGCTGGCGATAGTCCTCGGCACGCTAATGGTCTCTTTCGGCGTCATTATGCTGAAACAGGCGGGTGCACTCACCGGCAGTTCTGCCGGTATTGCCTTCTTAATCAGCTATTTGTCACCGCTCTCCTTCGGTAGCGCCTTCTTCCTGATCAACCTGCCATTTTACTGGCTGGCCGTGCGGCGCATGGGCTGGGAATTTACCCTGAAAACCTTCTGCGCGGTTGGCCTGGTGTCGCTGTTCACCCATCTGCATCCACTGTTTGTGCATTTTTCTGCGCTAAATCCGTTTTATGCGACACTGTTCGGTAACGTGGTGATGGGCATTGGGTTTATAGTGTTGTTCCGTCACAAAGCCAGCCTCGGCGGTATTAATATTTTGGCGCTCTGGCTGCAGGACCGCATCGGTCTGCGTGCCGGAAAACTGCAAATGGCGGTCGATACCTGCGTGGTATTAGCGTCGCTATTTGTGGTGTCGTTACCGATGCTGTTTGCTTCAATCGCGGGCGCGGTGATCCTCAATCTCATCATCGCAATGAATCATCGTCCCGGCCGTTACATGGTTTGATGACGCATCTTTACCTCTTATTTATGACCAATCATGGAGATCTGCACCGTGTTTCAAAACGTTGATGCCTATGCCGGCGATCCGATTCTGTCGTTGATGGAAACCTTCAAACAAGATCCGCGCGATAACAAAGTAAACCTGAGCATTGGTCTCTATTACAACGAAGCGGGCATCATTCCTCAGCTGCAGGCGGTTGCCGCAGCAGAAGAGCGCCTGCAGGCGCAGCCGCATCAGGCGTCGCTGTATCTGCCGATGGAAGGTCTGAACGCTTACCGTAACGCCATTGCACCGCTGCTGTTCGGTAAACAACATCCGATGCTGCAAGCGGGCCGCATTGCGTCCATCCAGACGTTGGGCGGCTCAGGCGCGCTGAAAGTCGGTGCTGATTTCCTTAAGCGTTACTTCCCGGCGTCCAACGTGTGGGTGAGCGATCCGACTTGGGAAAACCACGTCGCGATCTTCAACGGTGCCGGTTTCGAGGTGAATACCTATCCGTGGTATGACGCGGAAACCAACGGCGTGAAGTTTGATGCGTTCATCGCCAAACTGAAAACCTTGCCGAAGCAATCCATCGTGCTGCTGCACCCGTGCTGCCATAACCCAACCGGCGCCGATCTCACCAACGCACAGTGGGATGAAACCACCGAAGTACTGAAAGCGCAGGAGCTGATTCCGTTCCTTGATATCGCTTATCAGGGCTTTGGCGCGGGCATGGAAGCGGATGCTTATGCGATTCGCGCGATTGCGGCCGCGGGTCTGCCTGCGCTGGTCAGCAACTCGTTCTCCAAGATTTTCTCGCTATACGGCGAGCGCGTTGGCGGCCTGTCTATTGTCTGCGATAGCGCGGAAGAGTCCGCTCGTGTGCTGGGCCAGCTGAAAGCCACCGTGCGCCGCAATTACTCCAGCCCGCCAAACTTCGGTGCGCAGGTGGTTTCCTGCGTACTGAACGACGAAGCGCTGCTCAACAATTGGCTGGCAGAAGTCGAAGCGATGCGTCTGCGCATCATCGACATGCGTCAGGCATTGGTTGAAGTATTGAGTACCAAACTGCCGGGACAAAACTTTGATTACCTGCTGAAACAGCGTGGCATGTTCAGCTATACCGGCTTGAGCGCGCAGCAGGTTGACCGTCTGCGTGATGAGTTTGGCGTGTATCTGATCGCCAGCGGCCGCATGTGCGTTGCCGGCCTGAACAGCCGTAACGTCAACCAGGTTGCTGAGGCGTTTGCTGCGGTGATGTAAGCCAGGATTTGATGATTAAAAAACCGTCGGCGCAGGCTGGCGGTTTTTTTTAACTTATTTGTTAAGGATAAACGAGACTGGTCTTGTTAGGGCTTAACTCCTTGAATGTAAAGATTCTCCAGCCAAAAAATGGCCGAGCGCGACGACTTAATCGCGAATCTTTATGTATAAGGAAGCATGCCCATGACCCTGACAACCCGTTCTTATTTACTCAAACCTATGGCTATTGCGCTTGCGTTAGCCTTCACCATTCCGGCTTACAGCGCCGAACTGACGCGTGATAATGGCGCACCCGTCGGCGATAACCAGAACTCACAAACCGCAGGCGAAAATGGCGCAGTGTTACTGCAAGATGTGCAGCTGATCCAAAAGCTGCAACGCTTTGACCGAGAACGCATTCCAGAGCGCGTGGTACATGCACGCGGTACCGGCGCGCACGGCGAGTTCCGCGCCAGCAAAGACATCAGCGACTTAACCATTGCCGAAGTCTTTAAACCAGGCAGCGTGACGCCAGTATTTGTGCGCTTCTCATCCGTGGTGCACAGTAAACATTCACCGGAAACGCTGCGCGATCCGCGCGGTTTTGCCACCAAGTTTTACACCAGCCAGGGCAACTGGGATTTAGTGGGTAACAACCTGCCGGTATTCTTCATCCGCGACGCGATTAAATTCCCGGACATGGTGCATGCCTTTAAGCCTGATCCACGCACCAATCTTGGCAACGACGCGCGCACCTTTGATTTCTTCTCTCACGTACCGGAAGCCACGCATGGCCTGACCATGCTGTTCTCCAATATGGGAACGCCAGCAAACTATCGCCAGATGGATGGCAACAGCGTGCACGCCTATAAGTTCGTCAACGCCAAAGGCGAAGTGCACTACGTGAAATTCCACTGGAAAACCCTGCAGGGCGAGAAAAATCTCGATCCGGGCGAAGTGGCGGCTATTCAGAGCGGCACCTTCAGCCACATGACCGAAGATTTAGTGGCATCGATCAACAACAAAGACTTCCCGAAATGGGATCTCTATATTCAAACCATTAAAGCCAGCGATCTGGATAAATTCGACTTCAACCCGCTGGACGCCACCAAAATCTGGCCGGGTATCGCAGAAGTGAAAGTCGGCCAGATGGAATTGAACCGCAACGTGGATAATTTCTTCCAGGAAACCGAGCAGGTGGCGATGGCGCCATCGAATCTGGTTCCGGGCATAGAGCCATCGGAAGATCGCTTGCTGCAAGGTCGTTTGTTCTCTTACGCCGATACCCAGATGCACCGTTTGGGCGCCAATGGCCTGACGTTGCCGGTCAACGCGCCGCGCGTGCCGGTGAGCAACGGTAATCAGGACGGCGCAATGAACAGCGGCAAGGCTGACGATCATGGCGTCAACTATCAGCCAAGCCGTGTCTATCCACGCGAAGAGCTGCAGAGCGCCCGATACAGCCACAGCCCGCTGAGCGGCACCACGCAGCAGGCGATGATTGCTAAAACGCAGAACTTTAAGCAGGCGGGCGATCTGTATCGTTCCTTCAATGACAAAGAGAAAACCGATCTGATCAATTCTCTGGGCGGCGCGCTGAAAGGTGTGGATGTGCAGAGCCGCGCCATTATGTTGTCGTACTTCTACAAGGCTGATAAAGAGTACGGCGAGCGTCTGGCTGCAATTACTAAAGACGATGTGGGCAGCATCAAAACCATGGCCGCTAAGCTGAGCGACTAACCTTCAGTCGGCAGAGTTCACGCTCTGCCGCTTTTTCCTCTCTTCAGGGTTTACCTTTCGCCGACATGCTGCACACTTAAACGGTGTAATTACTTTTAGGATTCTGGCATGTGGCATCAACAAACGCTTACGCTTGGCGCCAAAGCGCGCGGCTTTCATCTGATCACCGACGAGATTGTCGGCCAGCTTCATGGCTTATCCGATGTGCGCGTCGGCCAACTGCATCTGCTGCTGCAACATACATCGGCGTCGTTAACGCTCAATGAGAATTGCGATCCCACCGTGCGCAGCGATATGGAGCAGCATTTCTTACGCCATGTTCCAGAAAGTGCGCCTTATCAGCACGATTACGAAGGGGCTGACGACATGCCGGCACACATCAAATCGTCACTACTCGGCGTTTCGCTGCTGATTCCGGTCAACCGCGGTCGCCTGATGTTAGGTACGTGGCAGGGAATCTGGTTGGGTGAACATCGGGTGCAGGGCGGTGCGCGGCGTATCGTGGCGACCTTACAAGGGGAATAAAAGATGAATACTTCGGATTTACTGACGTACTGCATGAGCAAGCCGGGCGCGGAGCAAAGCTTTAAAGAGTGCTGGCAGGCGACGCAGATTAAAAGTGAAGGTGTGCTGTTTGCCATGCTTTATGAGGTAAAAGGGCGTCCGGCCTTGTCGCTGAAAGCTACGCCTGCGCTAGCGGAATTGTTACGTGAGGAGCACAACGATGTGTTTCCCAGCGAACATTTAAATAAGTCGCACTGGAGCACGCTGTGGCTGGATGGTTCGCTAAAAGATTCGCAGATTTATTATCTGGTGGATGCTTCCTGGCAACAGGCTGACGCCACGCGCGCGGCGGGCGTCAACCATGATGAACACTGAGGCAAATTAAGCCGCAGATTCCTCGCGCAGAGTATTGATATCAATCACGAAGCGGTATTTCACGTCGCTTTTCAGCATACGTTCGTAGGCTTCGTTGATTTGATTCATCGCGATCAGTTCGATATCTGAAGTGATACCGTGCTTGCCGCAGAAATCCAGCATTTCCTGGGTTTCCGCGATGCCGCCAATCAGTGAACCGGCGATGCTGCGACGTTTCAAGATCAGGTTGAAGACCTGCGGTGCCGGGTGATCGTGCTCCGGCGCGCCGACCAGCGTCATGTTGCCATCACGCTTCAGCAGGGCAATGAACGGGTTGAGATCGTGCTGCGCTGCAACGGTGTTCAGGATGAAGTCGAAGCTGTTGGTGTGTGCGGCCATTTGGTCGGCATCTTTCGAGATCACCACTTCATCAGCGCCCAGACGTTTACCATCTTCAATTTTTGACGGTGACGTGGTGAACAGCACCACATGTGCGCCCATCGCATGAGCTAGCTTCACGCCCATGTGACCAAGGCCGCCCAAACCGACGATACCGACTTTTTTACCCGGACCGACATTCCAGTGGCGCAGCGGTGAGTAAGTGGTGATACCGGCACACAGCAGTGGCGCAACGCCCGCCAGATCGAGATTTTCTGGTACGCGCAGCACGAAGCTTTCATCTACTACCATGCTGGTGGAGTAACCGCCGTAAGTGATTGCGCCGGTTTCACGGTCTTCGCCGTTATAGGTGCCAACGAAGCCATTTTCGCAATACTGCTCCAGCCCTTCCTGACAGCTTGGACAGCTGCGGCAGGAATCAACCATACAACCAACACCGACCAAATCGCCCACTTTGTAGTTGTGGGTGTGAGCGCCAACGGCCGTCACGCGACCGACAATCTCATGGCCAGGCACCACAGGAAAAATGGTGTTGCGCCATTCGTTGCGCGCGGTATGCAGGTCCGAGTGGCAGACGCCGCAGTACAACACTTCAATCTGCACATCATGAGCGCGCAGTTCGCGTGGCTTAAAATCGAACGGGGCGAGTTTTGCTTTCGCGTCCTGTGCGGCATAGGCATGCGTAATATTCATGGTGTCTCCAGTAGGATGTGTCGTGATTTCTATGCGGGATCCCGTTCAGCGCACTGAAGGGATAAAGGGCGTAAGGGACGCCAAAAGGAACGTTGTAAGGATAGTCAGCAGGGGGGAATGCGTATATGCCTGAAGTTGTCTGATTCTTGCCTGTTCCTGCATTTCGTTGCGGAATCCGACAGAAAAAAACAGGCCCGCATTTGCGGGCCTGAGAGAAGTTTACTTCTTCAACATTGGCTTAAGGAAACGCGCCGTGTGTGATTTTTCACACTCCGCCACCGTTTCTGGTGTGCCGGACACCAGGATTTCACCGCCGCCGCTACCGCCTTCCGGGCCGAGATCGACAATCCAGTCTGCGGTTTTCACCACGTCGAGGTTGTGCTCAATCACCACGATGGTGTTGCCCTGATCGCGCAGCTGATGCAGCACTTCCAGTAACTGCTGAATATCCGCAAAGTGCAGGCCGGTGGTCGGCTCATCGAGGATATAGAGCGTCTGGCCGGTGCCGCGTTTTGACAGCTCACGCGCCAGCTTGACGCGCTGCGCTTCACCACCAGAAAGCGTGGTAGCTGACTGGCCCAGACGGATATACGACAGGCCGACATCGACCAGCGTTTGCAGCTTACGCGCCAGCGCCGGCACCGCATCAAAAAATTCGCGGGCTTCTTCGATGGTCATATCCAGCACTTCGTGGATGCTCTTGCCTTTGTATTTAATCTCCAGCGTTTCGCGGTTATAGCGCTTGCCTTTGCACTGGTCGCACGGCACGTAGATGTCGGGCAGAAAGTGCATCTCTACCTTGATCACGCCGTCACCCTGACAGGCTTCGCAGCGTCCGCCGCGCACGTTGAAGCTGAAGCGCCCCGGATTGTAGCCGCGTGAACGCGCTTCCGGCACGCCGGCGAACAGTTCGCGCACCGGAGTGAAAATGCCCGTGTAGGTCGCGGGATTCGAACGCGGTGTGCGACCGATCGGACTCTGATCGATATCGATCACTTTATCGAAATGCTCCAGGCCGGCGATTTCACGATAAGGCGCGGCTTCGATGGTGGTCGCGCCGTTGAGCTGGCGCTGCGCAATCGGGAACAGCGTATCGTTGATCAGCGTCGATTTACCCGATCCGGACACGCCGGTGATGCAGGTAAATAAGCCAACCGGAATCGTCAGCGTGACATCTTTGAGGTTGTTACCGCGCGCACCGGTGAGTTTCAGCACTTTGGCTGGATCGCCTTTGACGCGCTCTTGGGGAATCGCAATCTCACGTTTGCCGCTGAGGAACTGGCCGGTCAGGGAATTTTCATTCGCCATGATCGCGTGCACATCACCTTCGGCAACCACCTGACCACCGTGCACGCCCGCGCCTGGGCCGATATCGATCACATGGTCAGCGGCACGAATCGCATCCTCATCGTGCTCCACCACAATCACCGTGTTACCGAGATCGCGCAGGTGAATCAGCGTGCCAAGCAGGCGTTCGTTGTCGCGCTGGTGAAGGCCGATTGAGGGTTCATCCAGCACGTACATCACGCCGACCAAACCGGCACCAATCTGGCTGGCCAGACGAATACGCTGCGCTTCACCGCCGGAGAGCGTTTCCGCCGAGCGTGACATCGACAGGTAATTCAGGCCGACGTTCACCAGGAAGCTCAGGCGATCGCCAATCTCCTTCAGGATTTTTTCCGCAATCTGCGCACGCTGGCCGCTCAGCTTCATATTGGCGAAGAAATCCATCGCATGACCGATGCTCATTTCTGAGATGGTCGGCAGGTTGGTGTCTTCAACAAAAACATGACGCGCTTCACGACGCAGACGCGTACCTTCACAGCTGGCGCAGGCACGGTTGCTGATAAATTTCGCCAGCTCTTCGCGCACCGCGTTGGATTCCGTCTCTTTATAACGGCGCTCCATGTTGTGCAGTACGCCTTCAAACGGATGGCGGCGCACTGAGGTGTCACCGCGATCGTTGATGTATTTGAATTCGATATTCTCTTTGCCGGAACCGTACAGAATCACTTCGCGCGCTTTGTCGCTCAGGCTGTTAAACGGAGCTTCGACATCGAATTGCAGATGCTCTGCCAGCGAGCGCAGCATCTGGAAGTAGTAGAAGTTACGGCGATCCCAGCCGCGGATGGCGCCTCCGGCCAGCGACAGCTCGGGGTTCTGCACCACTCTATCGGGATCAAAATATTGCTGCACGCCCAGTCCATCGCAGGTCGGGCAGGCGCCAGCCGGGTTGTTGAACGAGAACAGGCGCGGTTCGAGTTCACGCATGCTGTAGCCACAGATTGGGCAGGCAAAGTTGGCCGAGAATAGCATCTCTTCGGCGCTGGTATCGTCCATATCGGCGACGATCGCCGTGCCACCGCTCAGTTCCAGCGTGGTCTCAAAGGATTCGGCCAGACGCGTTGCCAGGTCCTCGCGCACGCGGAAGCGGTCAATCACCACTTCGATGGTGTGCTTCTTCTGTAACTCCAGCTTCGGCGGATCCGACAGATCGCACACTTCGCCATCAATACGCGCACGGATATAGCCCTGCGCGGCGAGGTTTTCCAGCGTTTTGGTGTGTTCGCCTTTGCGATCTTTCACCACCGGTGCCAGCAGCATCAGACGACGGCCTTCTTCCTGCGACAGCACCTGATCGACCATCTGACTCACGGTTTGCGCCGCCAGTGGAACGTCATGATCCGGACAGCGCGGTTCACCCACGCGCGCGAACAGCAGGCGCAGGTAGTCGTGAATTTCGGTAATGGTACCGACAGTGGAACGCGGGTTATGCGAAGTCGATTTCTGCTCAATGGAGATGGCGGGCGAAAGACCTTCAATATGGTCAACGTCCGGTTTCTCCATTAATGAAAGAAACTGGCGCGCATAGGCCGAAAGCGACTCGACATAGCGACGCTGGCCTTCCGCATACAGCGTATCAAACGCCAGCGAAGACTTACCGGAACCTGACAGACCGGTGACCACAATGAGCTTATCGCGAGGGATGATCAGGTTGATGTTCTTCAAATTATGGGTGCGAGCACCGCGGACTTCGATCTTATCCATTCACCTTTCCCGGATTGAACAACACTCGCCATGCCTTGCCAGCACGACCAGCAGAAACGGTCCATTATGGCACAAAAAATAAACTGAATAAATATCCAGTGTTTTTGCTATCCTGTCCGCCGATAAATTTTGGAACCCCGCTCTAAAGTGGGCACACGCCAATGTGACGTGATACAATTTTTCGCTTAGACTTTTAGCATCAACTCATCGGGAGACAGCAACATGGCCAGTCGTGGCGTAAACAAAGTGATTCTAGTCGGGAATCTGGGTCAGGATCCGGAAGTGCGCTACATGCCAAATGGTGGCGCGGTAGCCAACATTACGCTGGCCACGTCAGAAAGCTGGCGCGATAAGACAACCGGTGAAAACAAAGAGATCACGGAATGGCACCGCGTTGTGCTGTTCGGCAAGCTGGCGGAAGTGGCTGGCGAATACCTGCGTAAAGGTTCTCAGGTTTACATCGAAGGTCAGCTGCGTACCCGTAAATGGACCGATCAAGCCGGCCAGGAAAAATACACCACTGAAGTGGTGGTTAACGTTGGCGGCACCATGCAGATGCTGGGCGGACGTCAGCAGGGCGCGAACGCAGGTGGCGCATCGGCGGGCGGCCAGGGCGGCGGCAATAATAACGGTTGGGGCCAGCCACAGCAGCCACAACAGCAGCCGCAGGGCGGTGGCAACCAGTTCAGCGGCGGTGCGCAGCAGCGTCCACAGCAGCAGAGCGCGCCTGCTAACAACGAACCGCCAATGGATTTTGACGACGATATTCCGTTCTGATAATCCGCCTGAGCTATCTCAGGCCGGACGTTATCGAATCCAGAAATGCCATTCCGCGAGGAGTGGCATTTTTTTTATCTCAAGCCAAACAAGGTGCAGCCTTAATGCGGTCGCCATTCCCGCAATAACGCTTCCGTCTCACGTACCAGCACCGGGTTGCCCGGCATAATCAAATCGGCCCACACTTCGTTGTGCTGATTGATTTGCTGTTGTGCGGAAACATACGTGCGGTCGGCGGTGGTATGCGCATCGGCGGCAACAGTGATGTGATAGCCGAGGCTGGCGCCGACTTTGATGGTGGTATCGACACAGTAATCAGTCGCGCAGCCGCAAATGACGAAGCTTTTAATACCGCGTTGGTCGAGCTGAGCGGCGAGATCGGTTTGCCAGAAACTGTCGCAGGCGGTTTTATTGACAAAGATGGCGTTGGCCGGCTGCTGCAACTCGGGCACGATGGCCCAGCCTGCTGAATTGACCTCTAAACCTGGGCCAACGTGCTGGATGAAGATCACCTGATCGGCCGCAGCGGTTAACTGATTGATCCGCTCGCAGCGTCCGGCACGATCAAAACGCGGCGATGCCAGCACGCCGTTTTGCATATCCACTACCACAACCACACGATTAGCCATTTTGATCTCCTGTTAAGTTTTGACAGTGTCCGGTGAACTCGCAACGAGGTAAAGCAAATCCGCTTTGCATTTATCGCCACTGCCGCGCATGCTTATAAGCGATTTTTCCCGGAGGTGTGTCGTGAAGGTGGTTCCTGAAATCTTTCCTTGTGAGCAAGATCGTGCGCAGTTTCAGCATTTTGCTGAGCTGCCGGGCATCGAGCTGTATCAGGCGCACATCTCCCGCTACGCTTTTGAACCGCATACCCATGAAGCCTTTGGCATCGGCACTATCGAATCCGGCGCCCAGCGCTTTCGCTATCGCGGAGCCAGTTACACCGCGCCGCAGCATTCGCTGGTGATGATGAATCCTGACGAGCTGCACACCGGTGAATCTGCCTGCGACGAAGGCTGGCGTTATCGCATGATCTATATCGATCCGCAGGAGATGGATCGTCTGACCGGCGATCGTCATTGGTGGTTCACCGATGCTCTGCGCACCGATGCGCGTCTGGCGCAGCCGTTTTCTCAATTGCTGGCGCAGATGTGGCAGGCGGAAACCCCGCTGGAGCGTGAAAGCATTTTGCTCGAACTGCTGGAGTTAATGCGTCCGCTGGCGCGTCAGGGACAGCAGCGACCTGTCGAAGGTGCACATCGCTTTGATGCGGTAAGAGACTATTTGCGTGAAAATCTCGCCGAACCGGTGCGCCTCGAAGAACTTGCTGCGCTGGCATCACTGTCGCCGTGGCATTTCCTGCGCAGTTTTAAACAACACTTCCACGTCACGCCGCATCAAATGCTGATGGCTTTTCGTCTGTTCGCAGCAAAACAGCAGCTGGCACGCGGCGACAGTGCGGCAACCGTCGCGGCATCGGTTGGTCTTACCGATCAGGCTCATCTCACCCGCGCCTTCGCGCATCGCTACGGCATCACGCCGGGCCGCTATCAAAAACAAGTGTTCCCTTCACGCTAACCGCAATCTGCTACAAGCCTTTAGCCCCCGCCTGCGTCACACTGCAGCGGAATGCATATAAAGGAAGAGTTTATGTTTGCTGGAATACTGTTTGCGCTGGCGGCGGGACTGATGTGGGGATTGATCTTTGTGGGCCCGCTGTTAATACCGGATTATCCCGGCACCTTGCAATCGGCCGGACGCTACGTTGCCTTTGGTTTGGTGGTGTTGCCGCTCGCCTGGCTGGATCGCCGTCGTTTGCGTCAGCTGTCGCGCAAAGACTGGATTGAAGCGCTGAAGCTGTCGCTGATTGGCAATTTGCTCTATTACGCGTTTCTCGCCAGCGCGATTCAACGCACCGGTGCGCCCATTTCTACCATGATTATCGGCACCTTGCCGGTGGTGATTACCGTGACGGCCAATCTCTGTTATGGCCATCTTGAAGGGCGCTTGCCGTGGCGTAAATTGACGCCAGCGTTGCTGATTATTGCTGTGGGCCTGGCTTGCGTGAATGCCGCCGAACTCCAGACGCAAGGCCCCGATTTTGATTGGTCACGCTATCTCACCGGTTTAGGGTTAGCGGTTCTGGCGGTGGCATGCTGGACATGGTATCCGCTGCGTAATGGTTTATGGTTACGCGCGCATCCCCAGCACAAGCCATCCAGCTGGGCGACGGCACAAGGTTTGGTGACGCTGCCGCTGGCAATAGTGTTCTATCTATTAGTCTGCGTGCAGCTTCACTGGCAGCAACCTGCATTTGCGCTGCCATTCGGGCCGCAGCCGCAACGCTTTCTATTATTGATGTTAGGTATCGGGCTGATTTGCTCATGGTTGGGCACGCTCTGCTGGAATGCGGCCAGCCAACGCGTGCCGACGGTGATCATGGGGCCGCTGATTGTGTTCGAAACCTTAGCCGGTTTGCTATGGACATTTCTGTGGCGACAAAGCTGGCCGCCGCTGCTAACCGCGCTTGGCATTGGTTGTTTGATTATTGGCGTGATCTACGCGATGCGTATTAAACCCGAGCCGCACATCACTGCGGTATAGGTCATCAAAATAGGGCTGCTGAAAAATCATTTCGGCAGCGTACTACGCTGTATTTTAAGAATTTGACTAACCCTTTTCACGCGCCTCTTCGCCCATTCAGGCGCTCAGCTGGCTATCGATATAACATTTTGGCTAATTGCAGCCCTCTTTTTAGCGCTGATTTGTCATAAAAAGTCATACCGTTTCATCCGACGCATGAGTGTTTAACCGTATTAAGGCTTCCTGAACCTTCACGAATCTCCGATCTTCCTGGCTATCGCAGGCCCTAAAGCGGAAAAAACCGACGCATTAACGCGCAAAAACATGCATCTAACCTACCTTTTATTGCCATTTGGCACTGAAGATTGGCACTTGAAAACCACTTTTTGCTTAAGGGAATCGTGAGATGTTAAGAAAGATTCCATTAACCTTTGGCAAAAAACCATTAAGCGTAGCGATGAATAGGGTGCAGGAATTTAACTTATTTCCCGCTTTTTGGCCGTTATTGTTTAGGGCAGGTAACCTTTGTTATCAGGATTATTCCTGGCAACAGAAGAGGGAATTATGGTCTACGCGCGTCAAACGATTGACGACTCGATCTCAGAACAGATCCAGATGAAAACAGAGGTTGTGTGTGAGCGGTTACACGCGGTTGTTCATTAATGCTTAACAGAACTATCCGCATTCAGGACTGATGATTAATGTTGGTAAAGTAATGATCGAAGCGCCAATCTCATCGAAATGAGATTGGACTTCGTTAGAATGGCTTGAATAGAGAGACTTTTGCTGATGTGAATCTATTTTACCGCAAAAAAGGAAGCAATTCCGCGATGGTATTCATCAGGAAAAATTGGTGCGAATTGTTATGTTGTGAACGCCGTATTAAATGATCTTCATATCTTCTGGTAAGAACAAATCTCAGCATTAGGTCAAATAACATCGGCCTTAATGGTATTAGCGATTATCTGTACCTGCAGGATAATGATAAACGCTACGGCTAATATCCAGTAAACGGCAGCTACGACGGGTACCTATGTCGAATGTCGTTTGCAGAAAGTTAACCGCCTGACGCTTTTCATTGGTGGTGAAGAAGTTTTTCAATACGCTTTGCAGCATCTCTTTATCGGAACTCAGTGATTGCAGCTCACGCGTGAGGTTAAGTAGCTGATCTTCCAGCTCCTTGATTTTTCTACCTTCTTCGGAAGAGAGCCCAGAAAACTTCTTCTTCCAGCTATAGAAAGTGGCCTCGGAAATGCCAAGCTCCTCACAAATCTCCCTGACTTTCACTCCCGTTTCAGAAGCTTTAATGGCATTTGTGATTTGCTCTTCGCTATATCGTGACTTTCTCATAAATGCTATTACCTTTCTTATCAATTAGTGGATGAGAATTACTGTATTAATATCTGGCACTGCAAAAACACTATTAATGCAGTATTAAAGTGCGCGATTTGAATTGCGAGGGTTAAATTAAGATATTTAGAAGAAATATCATCATGGGATAAATCTTATTTTATTCCGAATGGCATTGAACGCCTTCCTGGCTTTAGGTTTTTGATATAAATTCTCTCCATCCCAAATGCAGAAAAATACTACATTCATTGGAAAATCGGCATAAACCACTTGCAGAAATGTCAGGGTATGCCAGTAAACTTTTGCTTAGAATTTAGGCTGAAATCGTTTACATCCACCGAGTTTCGCACCGGATATAATCGGAATTTTCCTGAATATAATTCCTAATTGCTGACGCAAGTCTCATTTTTCGGACCAGTTTGGTTTGAAGTTAATAAATTAAGTCAGGCCCACTGAGCGCTTGTTAATTCATTTCAAGGACGTTGTACCGAAAGTTGTTGTAGTTCGTAATACTAAGGATCAGTCAATGAAATTGAGCGTAATGTCGAATGCCGCCTGGATGATGTCTGAAAAGATCGTCTCCGTGTTCGGCGTCATATTTGTGACCTCCTACGTGGCAAAATCCTTTGGTCCAACCATCTTTGGCCAAATGGCGTTTTCGACCTCACTGTTTTCCATGGTGCAGACCGTGGCGATTTTCGGTACGGAAACCATTCTGTTTAAACGTATCAGTAAGAGTGCACCGAAAGGGCTACGCCTGATGACCGTAGCGCGCAACATGCGCATGGTTTTGCTGTTGCTCACATCGCTGCCCGTCTTGATTTGGGTCTGGTACAACATGCAGGAAAACTTCCTCGCTTTTGCACTGGCCTCGTTTATTTCTTCGGTTTTCGTGACGCAGGACACCTTCAGTGTCTACAACAATGCGCGCTTAGCGTCGCGGCTGAATACCATCGCCAACTCTGTCGGATTGCTGCTGGGCTTCAGCTTAAGTTTCGCCATTGCCTGGCTGCACCTCAATCCGCTATGGCTGACCGTTTCGATTGTCGCCGTCACGTTGGTGCCGTACGTCATTAAGCGTTTTAACTTTTATCGCGAAAATCAGGATGTGGCGCCGCCGCAGGATAAGCGCAACACCTACCTGCGCTATTTGTTGTACGCCGGATTGCCGCTGGCCATTTCCAGCATCTTTATCTCGGTGCAGGTGAAAGCGGCACAGATGTTCCTGGCAGGCATCGCCTCAGCGCGCGATCTTGGGTTGTTCGCCGCCGCCAATACCATTTCGGCCTCCTGGATTTTTATCCCGGTCGCCATCATCACTTCCTGCTTTTCGGAAATCTTCCGTGAGCGTGGAGAAACCGCCATCAAGCTGACAGCACGGCTTAATGGTTATGTCATGGGTGTTTCATTGTTGTTGTTAGCGGTGATCGCGATGTACGGCGAAAAAATCATCATCGCTTTATATGGTCACGAGTACACACAGTCAGGAAGTCTCATTACGTTGTTGTCGTTAGCAACCTGCTTTTCGGCGATGGGGACCGTAGCGTATCGCTACATGGTCAAAGAAGGCGGGTTTAATTATCTGTTGAAGAAAATCGTTTGCCTGATGGTCATCAGCTTGCCGCTGTCGTGGTGGCTGATCCAGAGCTACGGCATCATGGGTGCTGCATGGAGCGTTTTCATCTCAGAATTGCTGTCTCTTACCGTAATGAATTACTTCTTCAAAAACGGCGTCATCCAAAAAATCCAGGTTTCCTCACTCAACTACAAAACCTACAAATGAGGTCAGATATGCTCAAGTTGAAAGATGAACTCAGAAGAAGCGTTCAGTACTTCATCAAGAAGATGCCCTGGGCATACCAGGATCGTATCTACTATTTTCACAAGTTCCGCAAATTGCCTAATCTGCGCGAGCCGAAAGTGTTTAACGAGAAGGTGCTGTATCGCAAATTCATCCATGGCGATTATCAGATTTATGGTCGTCTGTCGGACAAATATTCGGTGCGTGAATATATCGCCGAGAAAGTGGGCAGCGAATACCTGATCCCGCTGGTTTACGAGACCAGCGATCCCAGCTCATTGCACACGCTGCCGAGCTGGAAAAATACCGTTATCAAGCCGAATCACGCCTCCAACATGGTGGAGATCCTGCTGGAAGAGCCGGATGCGTTGAAGAAGCAGCAGATTATCAACGATTGCCATCGCTGGTTGAAGACCGATTTCGCCAACGAAGCGCGCGAGATTCACTATCGCTACATCAAGCCACGCATTCTGGTGGAGCAGTACATTGGCGATGGTAAATCGGCACCGATTGACTACAAGTTCCATATGTTCAACAAGCGTGACGGCAGCTTTGAGTATGTGCTGCAGGTGATCTACAACCGCTGCAATCCGCTGTTGTCGATGAACTTCTACGTCAACAACCTCAACGAGGCGTATCACAAAATTCGTGATACCGGCCTGGATGTGACGCCGCAAATGGCCTCGTTGCAGCACGCGTTGGCGTTGAGTAAAAAGCTGGCGAGCGATTTCGATTATGTGCGCGTGGATTGGTACATCGATAACGAGCAGATCTATTTCGGCGAATTAACCTTCACGCCGGGCGCGGGTTTGGTGACCGGTCTGGATCGCGGGCTAAATCAGATGATGGGTGATATGTGGATTCAGGATCGTCGCGGTACGAAGATACCGGGCATCACGGTGGCGGAAGTAACCATTCCGGCCGTATTGAAGAAAATTTAGAATCACACAGCAAAATAAAAAACCCCGCTTCGGCGGGGTTTTTTATTGGCGGCGATTAAGGCATTGGCCAATCGGTTGGCGTCTGGCTCATCACTTCGATAAAGGCGTTTTTGGAGATTTCCATAAAGTTATGCAGATTCTCCATGCTCAGCGTGATACCGAGTAGGCCAGTAACAAACCAGCATGACATGCCAACGCCGATGCCACCGCACAGCAGCGCCATCACGTGGTGACTGTTCTGACGCAGTCGAATTTTCATGGTGCTGGCGAAAAACATCATTACCGCACTCAGGAGTTCCCAGCGCATTACAATCAAACTGGTGGTTAGGGTGGCCATCTGCAAAAACCTCTTAGAATCAGTGATATCCCCGACATTCAATCGACATCACTGGCGGCTAAGAAGGAAGGTCAGGGAAGTCCTTCTGGCCGTCTTACTGAAGACAGAAAAGTGTGACTTGGCTCACATTATATCACTCGATTTTAAATTTTGAACAAAATTTATACCGGGTCCGGTAGAAAAATTTTTATCGAACTGAGGAAAAAACAGGCAGGAAAAGCGAGGTGCGCCCGCAAGGGGCGCGCAGAGAGGGTTAGCTAACCGGGCAGCACTCGCCGGTGGTACGCTGGGCAAAACTAGTCATGTTGTTGTCTGCACAGTCAAAACTGAGCAAGCGCGGACGCTGAATCATCGCCTGGCGACGCATGGTATGACGATAAGCGGTTGGCGTTTGCGAGAACTGACGGCGGAACACGCGCGAGAACGTCTGCTGCGAGTCATAACCGTATTGCATCGCGATATCGAACACCGGACGCTGGGTTTGACGCAGCGCTTCAGCGGCCAGCGTCAGACGACGTTCGCGAATATAGCCACCCAGCGTTTGTTTCGTGACGGCACGGAACATACGCTGCAGATGCCATTTTGAGTAACCTGATTTTGCCGCGACTTCATCAATTGACAGCGCTTTATCCAGATTCTGATCGATCCAGTTGGACAGCGAATGAATGATTTCCTGTTGCATCATAGCCTCATCCTTCTGATGTTTTTTGCCTGGTAAGAAATTCGAAGTTTTGCTGGGGTGCGAGTATAATTCCTCAAGTTAACTTGAGGTAAAGGCCCTAAATGAAAAAAGAACGCAATTACCCGAAGCCGGTTTTGACGCCGGGCGAAGTGGCGAAGCGCAGCGGCGTGGCGGTGTCGGCACTGCACTTCTATGAGACCAAAGGATTGATCTGTAGCTCGCGCAACGGCGGCAACCAACGTCGCTACAGCCGTGACGTGCTGCGTCGCGTTGCCATCATCAAAATTGCACAACGCATTGGCATTCCGCTGGCGACGGTGAGCGACAGCCTGACGCATGTGCCGGCTAATAAACGGATGTCGACACAAGAGTGGGACGCGCTGACGCAGCACTGGCGCGAGGAGCTGGATAAACGCATCGAAACCCTCACGCGCTTGCGTAACGATCTTGATGGCTGCATTGGCTGCGGCTGTTTATCGATGCGCGATTGCCCGCTGCGCAATCCCGGTGACCGGTTGGGCGAGCAAGGTTCGGGCGCGGTGTTACTCGATCCGGAACAGGACGAGCAAAAACGCTGATCGACTATACTTGGCGGAACACTTTTACCGGCAAGGAAACCGTATGATCACCGTTCACCATCTGGAAAATTCCCGCTCGCATCGCGTGTTATGGCTTCTGGAAGAGCTCGCGGTGCCTTACCAAATCAAACGCTATCAGCGTGAAAACAGCCTGCTGGCACCCGATTCCTTAAAGAAAGTGCATCCGCTAGGCAAATCCCCGGTGATTACCGACGGCAATCGCGTGATTGCCGAGTCAGGCGCGATTCTCGAATACCTGCAACTGAAGTACGACAGCGAGCATCAGCTGACGTTGAGTCATGAAGATGAGCAGATTCAGGCGCGCTACTGGCTGCACTATGCCGAAGGTTCGCTGATGCCATTGCTGGTAATGAAACTGGTGTTTGCGCAGTTTGGCAAAAAGCCGGTGCCGTGGCTGCTGCGTCCGGCCGGCATCGCCCTGAGCAAAGGGATTCAGAAAGCCTGGCTGAATAAACAGCTGGCTCTACATGGTCGGGTAATTGAAGAGCATCTCACGCAGCATGCGTTTTTTGCCGGTTCACGTTTTAGCATCGCCGATGTGCAGATGAGCTTCCCGCTGCTGGCGCTGCAACTGCGTGGTTCCCTACGCGATACGCCTGCCACCGCCCGCTGGCTGGAAACCATGCAGCAGCGCGCGGCCTGGCAGCGGGCGATCCAGCAGGGCGGCGCGATTGAATTAAGCAATTGATTTATCGAATCTCGTACGCATCGTAGCGGCGCAATTTATTGCGCAACATATGGACGGGCACGGAGCCGCCATTTATGTGCGCGATAAATCGCGCCGCTACAAATTGTGCATGCCATTGCGACACGCCTAAAGGCGAACAATCGCCTGGATTTATCCTGTCATGCCCGTGATTAAGAGTTGAAAACCCCAGGGCAAACGCCAGATAATCGTTTGCCTTTTTTCCGCGTCCCCCTTTACGGCCTGGAATACGCGGCGACGTAAACGTTTGCCTGGATTTTCATCATGAAAAACCGCCATCAGGGAACGGCAAACGTGGCCGCGCGGCGACTCACATCACAAAAAAATTGAGGAAGAATTATGTCTGGCGAATCGCGCCCGGCCAGTGGAAAACTGGACGCCTGGTTCAATATCTCTGCACGCGGCAGCAGCGTGCGTCAGGAAGTATTGGCGGGTCTGACAACGTTTCTGGCGATGGTGTACTCCGTCATCGTGGTGCCCGGCATGCTGGGCAAAGCGGGCTTCTCGCCAACGGCGGTGTTCGTCGCTACCTGTCTGGTCGCCAGTTTTGGATCGATCATCATGGGTTTGTGGGCCAATCTGCCGATGGCGATTGGTTGCGCCATCTCGCTGACCGCCTTCACCGCGTTCAGCCTGGTGCTCGGCCAGCACATTAGCGTGCCGGTGGCGCTTGGTGCGGTGTTCCTGATGGGCTTGCTGTTCACGCTGATTTCGGTCACCGGCATCCGCGCATGGATTCTGCGCAACCTACCAATGGGCGTGGCGCATGGCACCGGCGTAGGTATCGGCTTGTTCCTGCTGCTGATCGCCGCTGACGGCATTGGTTTAGTGGTGAAAAATCCGGCTCCGGGCTTGCCGGTGGCGTTGGGTCAATTCGCTTCGTTCCCGGTGATCATGTCGCTGGTGGGACTGGCGGCGATTTTTGGTCTGGAAAAACGCCGCGTGCCGGGCGGCATTCTGCTGACCATCATCGCCATCTCGATTCTCGGCCTGATTTTCGATCCGGCGGTGACCTATCAAGGTCTGTTTGCCATGCCGAGCCTGAAGGATGCTAACGGGCAATCAGCGATGTTTAGCCTCGATATCATGGGCGCGCTGCAACCGGTGGTGTTGCCAAGCGTGCTGGCGCTGGTGATGACCGCGGTCTTTGATGCCACCGGCACCATCCGCGCGGTCGCGGGGCAGGCGAATCTGCTGGATAAAGAGGGGCAGATTATCAACGGCGGTCGTGCGTTAACCACCGATTCCGTCAGCAGCCTGTTTGCCGGCTTGGTCGGCGCTTCGCCAGCTGCGGTCTATATCGAATCGGCGGCGGGCACGGCGGCGGGTGGTAAAACCGGTCTGACGGCGATTGTGGTGGGTTTGCTGTTCCTGGTGATCCTGTTTATGTCGCCGCTGGCCTATCTGGTTCCGGCTTACGCGACCGCGCCGGCGCTGATGTACGTTGGCTTACTGATGCTGAGCAACGTGGCAAAAATCGACTTCAACGATTTCGTTGATGCGATGTCCGGCTTGCTGACCGCCGTGTTCATCGTGCTGACCTGCAACATCGTCACCGGCATCATGCTCGGCTTCGCTTCACTGGTGATTGGACGCCTGTTTGCCGGTGAGTGGCGCAAGCTGAACGTGGGCACCGTGGTGATTGCTGTCGCGCTGGTCGCGTTCTATGCCGGTGGCTGGGCCATCTGACCTGAAAGTTGAATAATTCCAGGATTATTCGCTTTCTGCATCACGCCGCACATCGGGTTGCTCCGCTGTGCGGCGTTTTGTTTTACACTTTCCCACGCAACAACATCGCTTTAATGAAATTGATTCGCCTAAGGAAAGCATGGAAATCTTCTTTACTATTCTCATCATGACGCTGGTGGTTTCACTCTCCAGCGTGGCGGCACGTATTCTGCCGTTTCAAATTCCCCTGCCGCTGGTGCAAATTGCCGCCGGTGCACTGCTCGCATTTCCCGTCTTCGGCCTGCATGTCGATTTTGATCCGGAACTGTTCCTCGTGCTGTTCATTCCGCCGCTGCTGTTTGCGGATGGCTGGAAAACGCCGATAAACGAGTTTCTGCATCACGGTCGCGAAATCATGGGGCTGGCGCTGGTTCTGGTGCTGATCACGGTGGTCGGGATTGGCTACCTGATCTACTGGCTGGTGCCAGGGATTCCGCTGATTCCCGCCTTCGCGCTGGCGGCGGTGCTTTCGCCAACCGATGCCGTGGCGCTGTCCGGCATTGTCGGTGAAGGACGCATCCCGAAAAAAATTATGTCGATTGTGCAGGGCGAAGCTCTGATGAACGATGCGTCGGGCCTGGTATCGCTGAAGTTTGCCGTCGCGGTGGCGATGGGCACCATGGTGTTTACGTGGGGCGGCGCCAGCGTTGAGTTTCTCAAAGTGGCGGTCGGCGGTTTGGTCGCTGGTGTGGCGATATGCTGGCTGTATGGCCGCTCGCTGCGTCTGCTGAGCCGCTGGAGCGGGGATGACCCGGCAACACAAACCGTGCTGCTGCTGCTGTTACCGTTCGCCTCGTACCTGATTGCAGAACACCTTGGCGTGTCGGGCATTCTCGCCGCCGTCGCCGCCGGTATGACCATTACGCGTTCCGGCATTATCCGCCAGGCACCGCTGGCGATGCGTCTGCGCGCGAACAGCGTGTGGCAGATGCTGGAGTTCGTGTTCAACGGCATGGTGTTCCTGATGCTCGGCCTGCAGCTGCCCGACATCCTTTCCACCTCGATTGCGCAAGCGCAAGCCGATCCTAACGTGGAACTGTGGATGCTGTTTACCGACGTTCTGTTGGTGTACGCCGCGCTGATGGTGGTGCGTTTCGGGTGGTTGTGGATCATGAAGCGCACCAGCATGCGTCTGCTGAAGAAGAAGCCGCTGGAGTTTACCAATTACTCACTGCGTGAATTGCTGATTGCCTCTTTTGCCGGCGTGCGCGGTGCCATTACCTTGGCCGGTGTGCTGTCGATTCCGCTGTTCCTGAGCAACGGCGATCCGTTCCCGGCGCGCTATGAGTTGGTTTTCATCGCTACCGGCGTGATTCTGGTGTCGCTGCTGGTTGGCGTGGTGCTGCTGCCGATTCTGCTGCGCGACGTGGAAAGCATCGATAAGGTCGGCCATCGTCGTGAGATTCAGTTTGCGCGTGCCGCGATGGCGGGTGTGGCGATTGAGAGCCTGCATAAAATGGAGCAGCGTCTTGAGAGCGACACCGAAGAGAACATCGATCCTGAGCTGCTGAAAGAGGTCAGCCTGCGCGTGATTGGTAACCTGCGTCGTCGCGCGGAGGGGAAAAACGATATCGAGCAGGCGCAATTTGCCGAAAATCTCGAGCGTCGTTTCCGCCTCAATGCGCTGCGCGCCGAGCGCGCCGAGGTCTATCATCTGCGCGCCACGCAGGAGATCTCCAACGAGACAATGCAGAAACTGCTGCACGATCTTGATCTGCTGGAAGCGTTGCTGATTGAGAAAGAGGAATAGCAGTAAGCCATATTGTTCATCGGTAGCGGCGCAAAACATTGCGCCGCTACGCTAATGTGCTGCGGTTGTTTTTACACCGACAGCCGCGGCGCACTATCCGGCCAGTGTTCACGGCAACATTCAATCCACGCCTCGGCGCTGCGCGACAGATAACTGCCTTCCCGCCAAATCAACCCCAAACTCCACTGCAGCTCCGATTCCAGTGGCAGCCACAGCAGCGACTGCTTATCCAGCCGCTGACAAATGGGCTCCGGCAGAATCGCCAGTCCCATGCCCGCCTGCACCATCGCGGCGAGAAAATCCCACTGCGCGCTGCGCAGCGCAATAGTTGGCGTCAGGTTCTGGCGTTGAAACGCTTTACGAATCTGGCGATTCAAGGCGAACTCTTCATTGAGGATCAGCAGCGGATGTTCGGCTAACTCTGCCAAACCGACTTTACGGTGATCGCGCCATTGTTCACTGCGCGGCAGCAGCACGCACAGCGGATGGTGCATCAGCTCCAGCGTATTGAGCGGCAGTTCGGATTCGATCGGCAGCGCGGTGAGGGCGATATCCAGCGCGCCACTCAGCACCGCTTGCTGCGCCGTCAGTCCGCCGAACTCGGATATTTTCAGCTGTACGCCGGGATAACGGCGGCGAAAGGCGGAGATCGATCCGGCCATCTGCATGCCGACCATCGGCGGAATACCCAGCCGCAGCTCGCCGGTTTTCAGCTGGTTGATATCGCCCAACTGCGCTTCAAGCTGGTGGAACTCTTGCAGAATCACCAGTCCGCGTTGGTAAACCGCCTGACCGCTATCCGTTAGATGCAGTTTGCGGCCCTCGCGCAGCAGTAAGGTGCAGCCGAGCTCCTCTTCCAACTGACGCAGCATTTTGCTGATGGTCGGCTGCGTCACGAACAGCTTCTCAGCGGCGCGGGTGAAGCTCTGCTGGCGCACCACCTCAGTGAAGTAGCGCAGGGCGCGTACATCCATAAACATTCCTTTTTGGCATAGTTTGAATAATTTTAATTCATTTCTTTCACAGTTTGCGGCGGATTTATACTGGGCACCTCAATTCTTCATCCAGGTAACAAGCAATGATGGCATTAAGTCCGCGCAGAACGGATCTCCTGCAACGTACGTTTGTTCCGCTGCAGCTGGTGCTGTATGTCGGTTTGTTTATTTTCAGCGACAGGCTGGTGAGCTGGCTGCATCTGCCGCTGCCCGCCAACGTAGTGGGCATGGTGCTGCTGCTGGTGTTGATAATGACGCGCATCGTGCCGCTGCGCTGGGTGAAAGCTGGCGCCAACTGGCTGCTGGCAGAAATGTTGCTGTTCTTTATTCCAGCGGTAGTGGCGGTAGTGAACTACAGCGATTTGCTGCGCAGTGAAGGCTGGCGCATCTGCGTGGTGATCGGCGTCAGTACCTTGCTGGTGCTGGCTTCGACGTCACTGGTGGTTGATCGTTTATATCGCTTCGAACTGGCGCGCGCCGCACGCAAGCAGGCGCATCATGAATGATCTGCTGATTAGTCTGCTGTGTCTGGCGTTCACGCTGCTGGTCTACTACCTCAACAAAATTCTTTATCGCCGCTGGCGCACGCTGCTGTTGATGCCGCTGGTATTGACGCCGCTGGTGCTGGTGGCGCTGTTGCTGCTCACTCACGTCAGCTGGAAAAATTACATCGCTGAAAGCCACTGGCTGATTTGGCTGCTTGGCCCGGCGACGCTGGCATTTGCCGTGCCGGTGTATGAGAACCTTGAGATCATCAAGCGTCACTGGCTGTCGCTGAGCGTGGGCGTGCTGACGGCCACGCTGGTGGCGGTATGCAGTTCAGTGTGGCTGGCGCGCTGGCTGACGTTACCGGAAACCATTCAGCGCAGCCTGGCGGTACGCTCAATCACCACGCCGTTTGCGCTGGCAGCCGCGCAGCCGATTGGCGGCCAGCCGGATCTGGTGGCGCTGTTTGTGGTGATCACCGGTGTGTTTGGTATGGCGGTGGGCGACGTGCTGTTTCTGCGTCTCGCCATCAAGCAGGGCGTGGCTAAAGGCGCCGGTTTTGGTGCTGCATCACATGGCGCAGGCACCGCGCGCGCGTATCAACTCGGCCAGCAGGAAGGCGTGGTGTCGAGCCTGGTGATGATGCTGTCTGGCGTCGTCACCGTCATTCTCGCGCCGCTATTAAGTCACTTACTGTGGGTATCGTAATCCGCTGGTTTTGAGTCATTGCTCATACTGCCACCCCATCGCTTTGCTTATTGTTTGCCCGCTTAAACGATAAGGAAGCGATAAATGAAAAGTCAGTATTTTGCAATGGGGCTCCTGTTGGCCTCCGCTGGGGTAACTGCTCAGGAAATCGGCGTGAAGGGGGGCAGTGATTTCTTTGCGGCCGCCATCAACAGCCAAAAAACCGCGCCAGGCCTGCAATATGGCGTGGAATACGTGAATGCTAAACATCAGTCAGAATTGCTGGACGCCAATCTGGGTTACGGCGTGGCTGTAGGCGCAATGCGCATTGTGCCGCGCGTCGGTTTGTTCTGGGCTGAATTGAACCACGATAAAACGTCCAGCTACGGCGTTAACGCGGGTATACGCGCGATGGCTCCACTGCCACAAGCGCGCCATACCTGGCTCTATCTCGATTTCAGCATGGCGCCTAACTTCAGCACCTATAAGCTCGATCATCTGCATCAGTTTGAGGCCGGAGTTTACTACCAACCGGCCCACTGGTTAACGCTGAGTTCCGGTTACCGCTATCTCGGCAGTGGCTTGCACGAATATAAAACCCATCGTGCGATTGATGGTCTTTTTATCGGCGCAGCCTGGCGCTTCTAATCTGAAAAGTGGCTTTAGGGCCACTTTTTTCCCCGCCGTAATCCATTTTTACGTAAAGCTTTCCAAATAATGTTGTCTCTCGTCGCCAGGCTGGTACCCTTGCCGCCGAATTAATTGTCCTTCATGGAGTGGAATCACATGTTAAAGCAACTTGTTACTGGAAGCGTTTTGGGTCTGGCACTGCTGAGCAGCGGCGCACAGGCAATTGAGGGCAGTGTTGACGTGGGTGAGCATAGCACCAACCTGAACCTTGGCCTCGGCACCACTTCACCGGGCCTGTTCCTGAAAGGCAACTGGCTGCGCAGCGATCACGATGGCAGCACCTACGGTGCGGGCCTCGGCTATAACATCGACGTGGGTGATTTCCGCATTGCGCCTACCGCGAAAGCGCTGTTCACCCATCCGGAAGATGGTCGTGATGGCTTCACCGTGGCAGTTGGTGGCGCAGCGCAATACAGCTTCAACAGCATGTGGGGCCTGTACGGCGAATATTACTATGCGCCAGAAGCGTTCTCCGATCGCCTCGATAGCTATCAGGAAGCCTCTGGCGGCCTGAGCTTCACGCCGATTTCGCTGCTGAACCTGCGTGTGGGTTATCAGTACATTGAGCTGAACAACAAAGGTAGCCGCAAAGATAACGTACTGGTCGATGGCCCGTATGTTGGCGCATCACTGCGTTTCTAATTGTTTAAACTAGAATGAAAAATGGCGGCCCAATGGGTCGCCATTTTTGTTTGGGTGCGGTCTGTCCCTCATCCCGGCCTTCTCCCGCAAGCGGGAGAGGGAGAAAAACGAGCTCGATCGGTTCCCTTTCCCATTTATGGGAGAGGGTTAGGGTGAGGGAAAGCCAGCACGGACTTAATGCGATTTCCCCTGCGAAATCCCAATCCCCGTCTGTGAGCGAATAAACTGCCCACGGAAGCGGGCACGTTCCTGGGCACCGCGTGCAGAATGGTCGGTAATTGAGAACAGCCAGATACCGATAAATGCCGCCAGCATTGAGAACAGCGCCGGATACTCATACGGATAGATCGGTTTCTCATGCCCGAGCACCTGCACCCAAATCGTCGGGCCAAGGATCATCAGCAGTACCGCAGTAACGAGTCCCAGCCAACCGCCCACCATCGCGCCGCGCGTGGTCAGTTTTGACCAGTACATCGACAGCAGAATAATCGGGAAGTTACAGCTGGCGGCAATCGAGAACGCCAAACCGACCATAAATGCAATGTTCTGTTTCTCAAACAAAATCCCCAGCGCAATCGCCACCACACCTAACACCAGCACGGTGATCTTCGAGATGCGCAGTTCATCGCGTTCCGTCGCTTTACCTTCACGGATCACGCTGGCGTAGAGATCGTGTGAAACTGCCGAAGCTCCCGCCAGCGTCAGACCTGCCACCACCGCCAGAATGGTGGCGAAGGCCACGGCCGAGATAAAGCCGAGGAACAGGCTGCCGCCGACCGCGTTCGCCAGATGCACCGCTGCCATGTTGGTGCCGCCGAGCAGCGCGCCGCTGGCGTCTTTAAAGGCTGGATTCGATCCCACCAGCAAAATCGCGCCGAAGCCAATAATAAAGGTCAGGAAGTAGAAGTAGCCCATAAAGCCGGTGGCCCAGAACACGCTTTTACGTGCTTCACGCGCATCGGCCACGGTGAAGAAGCGCATCAGAATATGCGGCAAACCGGCGGTACCGAACATCAAGCCGAGACCCAATGACAACGCCGAGATGGGATCTTTCACCAGCCCGCCCGGCTGCATAATCGCCGCGCCTTTCGGGTGCACCGCCATCGCTTCGGTGAACAGCGTATTGAAGCTGAAGCCGGTGGCTTTCATCACCATAATCGCCATAAAGCTGGCACCAAACAGCAGCAGCACCGCCTTGATGATCTGCACCCAGGTGGTCGCCAGCATGCCGCCGAACAGCACGTACAGCACCATCAGAATCCCGACCATCACTACCGCGATATGGTAATCAAGGCCGAACAGCAGCTGGATCAGCTTACCGGCACCCACCATCTGCGCGATCAGATACAGCGCCACCACTACCAGCGAGCCGCAGGCTGACAGCGTGCGAATCGGTTTCTGCGCGAGGCGATAGGAGGCGACATCGGCGAAGGTGTAGCGCCCAAGGTTACGCAGACGTTCGGCAATCAAAAACAGGATCATCGGCCAGCCGACGAGGAAGCCGAGCGAGTAGATCAGCCCGTCGTAACCTGAGGTGTAAACCAGCGCAGAAATACCGAGGAAAGAGGCGGCGGACATAAAGTCACCGGCGATGGCGAGGCCATTCTGGAAACCGGTGATATTGCCGCCTGCGGTGTAGTAATCACTGCGCGAGCGGGTGCGTTTCGAGGCCCAATAGGTAATGCCGAGCGTCGCCGCGACAAACACCACGAACATGATGATGGCTTCATAGTTGGTGGCTTGCCGTTGCACCGCGCCGGTAATGGCATCGGCGGCAAACACGCTGGCGGGCACGATGGCTAAAAATACCGAAAGCAGGCGCTTCATGATTTCACCTCGCTCAGGATCTGTTTGGTCAGACGATCAAACTCGCCGTTGGCGCGCCACACGTAGACGCCTGTCAGCACGAATGACATCACGATCAAACCGACACCAATCGGAATGCCGCGCGTAACGTTAGTGCCCGCGTGCAGCGGCGTACCGAGCCAGGCGGGCGCAAAAGCGATCAGCAGAATAAAGCCGATATAGAGCACCAGCATGATCACGCTGAGCAGCAGCGCAAACGCCTGGCGCTTGTGCACCAGTTCATGAAAGCGCGGATTATTCTCGACTTGTTGCCAGACTGCTTCCTGTTCAGGGGTTTCGTTCATCACATTTTCTCCAGAGGCAAGGCGGCCAGCATACTCACGATTAAATGATTTAACTGACTGAATATTCTAGTTTTATAAGTTGTGCGAACTCAGAAGTACGTGGCATATAAGGGCGGCCAAATGGTCGCCCCTACAACAGAAGCCGGTTACGGCATGGTGATGGACTGTTTCTCCTCCAGCAATTTCTCTACCACGCCCGGATCGGCCAGCGTAGAGGTATCGCCGAGATTGCTGGTATCGCCCGTAGCGATTTTGCGCAGAATGCGACGCATAATCTTGCCGGAGCGGGTTTTTGGCAGCGAGTCGGTCCAGTGCAGCACATCCGGCGTGGCAATCGGGCCAATCTCTTTACGCACCCAGTTACGCACTTCGGTATACAGCTCTGGCGACGGCTCTTCGCCGTGGTTAAGCGTGATATACGCATAGATTGCCTGGCCTTTGATGCTGTGCGGAATGCCCACCACCGCCGCTTCGGCAATCTTCGGATGCGACACCAGTGCCGATTCAATCTCGGCGGTGCCGAGACGGTGGCCGGAGACGTTCAGCACGTCATCGACGCGGCCGGTGATCCAGTAATAACCCTCTTCATCACGGCGCGCGCCGTCACCGCTGAAGTAGCGATTTTTGAAGGTGGAGAAGTAGGTCTGTTCGAAACGATCGTGATCGCCATACAGCGTACGCGCCTGGCCTGGCCAGGAATCGACAATCACCAGGTTTCCTTCGGTGGCACCCTCGAGCGGATTGCCTTCGTTATCCACCAGCGCTGGCTGCACACCGAAGAACGGTTTAGTAGCGGAACCGGCTTTCAGTTCGGTCGCGCCCGGCAGCGGCGTGATCATGAAGCCGCCGGTTTCGGTTTGCCACCAGGTATCGACGATCGGGCAACGGCTGTCGCCAATCTTCTTGTAATACCACTCCCAGGCTTCCGGGTTGATCGGTTCACCCACCGAACCCATGATGCGCAGGCTGCTGCGATCGGTGCCTTCAATCGCTTTATCGCCTTCGGCCATCAGCGCGCGAATCGCGGTTGGCGCGGTATACAGCAGCGTCACCTTATGTTTATCCACCACTTCCGCCATGCGGCTCGGCTTCGGCCAGTTCGGCACGCCTTCAAACATCAGCGTGGTCGCGCCGCACGCCAGCGGACCGTAAATCAGATAGCTGTGGCCGGTGATCCAGCCGACATCGGCGGTACACCAGTAAACATCATCAGGATGATAATCAAACACATACTTAAAGGTGCTGGCGGCATACACCAGATAACCGCCGGTAGTGTGCAGCACGCCTTTCGGTTTGCCGGTGGAACCGGAGGTATAAAGGATAAACAGCGGATGTTCGGCATCGACGGCGACCGGTTCATGCTGATCGCTGGCCTTTGCCGCTAAATCGTGCCACCACAGATCGCGGCCTTCACGCCAGCCGGTATCTTTACCGGTGCGCTTAAACACCACCACATTTTTCACCGTGGTGACGTTTGGATTGTTCAGGGCATCATCAACGTTTTTCTTCAGCGGGATACTGCGTCCGGCGCGTACGCCTTCATCGGCGGTGATGATCAGTTTGGCGTTGGAATCGACCACGCGCCCGGCGACGGCTTCCGGTGAGAAGCCACCGAAGATCACCGAATGCACCGCGCCAATGCGCGCACAGGCCAGCATCGCAACGGCGGCTTCAGGCACCATCGGCATGTAAATCGCCACCACGTCGCCTTTCTTCACGCCCAGGCTATCGAGCACATTGGCAAAGCGGCAGACGTCCGCATGCAATTCGCGGAAAGTAATGGTTTTGCTTTCGCTGGCGTCGTCGCCTTCCCAGATAATGGCGGGATGGTCGCCACGCGTGGCGAGATGGCGATCAAGGCAGTTCGCGGCGAGGTTCAGTGCGCCATCTTCATACCAGCGAATCGAAATATTGCCGGGGGCAAAGGAGGTATTTTTCACTTTGCTGTAAGGCTTAATCCAGTCGAGGATTTTGCCTTGCTCACCCCAAAAGGTGTCGGGATCGTCAACCGATTGTTGATACAGCGCCGCATACTGATCGGCATTAATGAGAGCATTCGCTGCAATGGCAGCGGGTACGGGATGCTTGTGTATTTGGCTCATGGCTGACCTCCTTGAAGATGTTAATCATATGTCAATCAATGGTTAATTGAAGACCACGACAGGGCTTTGTTTCTGTTTTGTAGTCTGGATCACGACCTTTTATCACTGCCAAATCCCCAGCGAACGGCGGGCAAAAACGCCGCGCCAGCAGCGCGATCTTCTGCCTTAAGCCTGCGAGATCGCTGCCTCTGTTGTGTAAATAATCAGCAAACGCGCCGGGCCGCTTTTTGCGCAATATTGCATAGCTATGCTGAAACTTATCGAATTAACACTTTTCATAACAGCGAGTTATGGCCGTTAACCTTTGTCAGCATTTTATGCTACTAACCTGAATAAGATTTGCGCTATCGCGCCGGGGGTTGCATTTACCGTAGTGAAAATGGTACTTATCTCGGCCCTGTTCAGCAGGTATCAACTCAGACTGCATCACCCCGCAGGCGCAAAATGCCTGCACAGCTGTAACCGACGTAGTCATAAATAACCCTCTATTTTATCGGGCTTTTGCTCACTTCCCTGTGTGACATTTCTCCTGCACCTTCGCAGCAGAGCAAAGGGGTTTTTAACTGAGGAAATAACGCGTTATGAAAGGTTTTAAGTTCACCCTTGCATGGCAGATTTTAGTCGCGCTGATTCTGGGCGTGATTGTGGGAACCGTGCTGCATAATCAGCCCGACGATCGTGAATGGTTAATCACTAACATTCTGACGCCCGCGGGTGACATCTTTATTCATCTTATCAAGATGATTGTGGTACCGATTGTTATCTCCTCACTGATTGTCGGCATTGCTGGCGTGGGTGATGCGAAAAAGCTCGGACGTATTGGTGTTAAAACCATTATCTATTTTGAAGTGATCACCACCCTTGCCATTGTGGTCGGCATCACGCTGGCCAACGTATTCCAACCCGGCAGCGGCATTGATATGTCAACGCTGGCAACGGTGGACATCTCTAAATACGAAGCCACCACCGAAGCGGTTCAGGGTGCACCGCACGGTCTGGTCACCACCATTCTGTCGCTGATCCCACAGAACATCTTCGCCTCGCTGGTGAAGGGCGACATGCTGCCGATTATCTTCTTCTCGGTGCTGTTTGGTATGGGCCTGTCGGCGCTGCCATCGGAACATCGCGATCCGCTGGTCACGGTATTCCGTTCGATTTCCGAAACCATGTTTAAAGTGACGCACATGATCATGCGTTATGCGCCAGTCGGCGTGTTTGCGCTGATTGCGGTCACCATTGCGAACTTCGGTTTTGCGTCGCTCTATCCGCTCGCCAAGCTGGTGCTGCTGGTGTACGTGGCGATTCTGTTCTTTGCTTTCGTGGTGCTCGGCACGGTGGCGCGCTTCTGTAAGCTGCGCATTACCACGCTAATGCGCATTCTGAAAGATGAGCTGATTCTTGCCTATTCTACCTCCAGCTCAGAAACCGTGCTGCCGCGCATTATGCAGAAGATGGAAGCCTACGGTGCGCCGAAAGCCATCACCAGCTTCGTGGTGCCGACCGGTTACTCGTTCAACCTCGACGGTTCAACGCTGTATCAGAGCATCGCGGCGATCTTTATCGCCCAGCTGTATGGCATTGATCTGTCGCTGACTGACGAGATCATTCTGGTGCTGACGCTGATGGTGACCTCGAAAGGCATCGCTGGCGTGCCGGGCGTCTCCTTCGTGGTGCTGCTGGCAACGCTGGGCAGCGTGGGCATTCCGCTGGAAGGACTGGCATTTATCGCTGGTGTCGATCGCATCATGGACATGGCGCGTACCGCGCTGAACGTGATCGGTAACGCGCTGGCGGTGCTGGTGATTGCGCGCTGGGAAGACCAGTTCGACACCAAACAAGCCGCCGCCTACGAGCAACAGCTGCGCACGCAAAGCGCCAGCTAATCTTCCAGGTGCGCATGAATGCGCACCCTACGAAAACCTCGCCATTCATGGCGACCGCTACGCACAGAAACCCGCTTCGGCGGGTTTTTTTATGTCCGCTGCGGCAAAAAACAAAAAAATCCCGCGCAGCAGAGGAATTAACAATTCCGTGTGATATATAGTTTTACGAATAAATTATTCTCATACAGGAGTGTCTCATGCAGATCGATCTGAGCCAGATGATCACCGAAGGTCGTAATCCCGCCAGTCAGAACATTGATGAGCTGACCACCGAAGCGATGCTGCGGGTGATCAATGATGAAGACAAAAAAGTGGCGCTGGCGGTGGAAGCCATCGTGCCGCAGATTGCGCAGGTGGTGGATGCCATCACCCACGCCTTCAGCAAAGGCGGTCGCCTGATCTATTGCGGCGCAGGCACGTCGGGTCGTCTGGGGATTCTGGATGCCAGCGAATGTCCGCCGACCTTCGGCACGCCGCGCAGCCAGGTGGTTGGGCTAATTGCCGGCGGCCACACCGCGATTTTGCAGGCGGTGGAAAACGCCGAAGACAACGTGGAGCAGGGCGCGCAGGATCTGCGTGATATCAATTTCAACGCTAACGATGTGCTGGTCGGGATTGCCGCCAGCGGCCGCACGCCCTATGTGCTGGGCGCGCTGGCGTACGCGCGTCAGCAAGGCGCATTTACCGCAGCGTTAACCTGTAATCCCAACAGTCCAATGTCGCAGGCCGCGGATGTGGCGTTGACCCCGGTGGTCGGCCCGGAAGTGGTCACCGGTTCTTCGCGCATGAAAGCCGGCACGGCGCAGAAGCTGGTGCTGAATATGCTCACCACCGGCGCGATGATTCGCAGCGGCAAGGTGTACGGCAATCTGATGGTCGATGTGGAAGCCACCAACCAGAAGCTGGTGCAGCGCCAGGTGAATATCGTCAAACAAGCCACCGACTGTGACGATGCTACCGCGCAGCAGGCGTTGGCGGCGTGTAATGGGCACTGTAAAACCGCGATTGTCATGGTGCTGGCGGGATTAACGGCCGATGAAGCGAAATCGCTGCTGAGTCAGAATCAGGGCTTCATTCGCAACGCTTTGCGTGACGCAGGAGCGCAATAATGGCGGCCATTACTGAGGATCTGGTGCGCGACATTTTGCTGGCGGTGGGCGGCGCCAATAATGTGGTGCAGTGCGGCAACTGCATGACGCGCCTGCGTCTGACACTAAACGATGCCGCGCGAGTGGATAGCGCCACACTCAAAACGCTGCCGGGCGTGCTGGGCGTGATCGACAGCGATGCGCAGCTGCAGATCGTGCTCGGTCCCGGTAAAGCGCAAACCGCAGCAGAGAAAATGCAGGCACTGCTTAATCAACAGGCGCCGGGCGATCTGCAGGCCATCGCCAGCGCGCAAAAGCAGCAGATGAAGGCGAAGCAGACCAGCGCATTGCACCGTTTTCTCTCCTGCTTCGCCACCATCTTTACGCCGCTGATCCCCGGTTTTATCGGTGCCGGCTTGCTGCTGGGTTTCGCCACGCTGATTGAGCAGATCTTCCACCTTAATCAGCCTGGCGATCATGCACGCTGGCTGCTGGATACCGTGGCGTACATGAAGGTGTTTGGTAAAGGGCTGTTCACCTTCCTGAGTATTTTGATTGGCTATAACGCGCAGAAAGCCTTTGGCGGTACCGGCGTCAACGGGGCCATTATCGCCTCGCTGTTTGTGCTCGGTTATATCCCTGACGCGAAGGTCGGTTATTACAGCGGGATGCAGGATTTCTTCGGCATGGTGATCGATCCGCGCGGCAATATTATTGGCGTGCTGCTGGCGGCAATATTTGGTGCCTGGATTGAGAAACAGCTGCGAAAAATCATTCCCGATAATCTCGATATGATCCTGACATCGTTGCTGACGTTATTAATTACCGGCGCGGTGACTTTCCTGGTGATTATGCCAATCGGCGGCGAATTATTTAAAGGCATGTCGTGGTTGTTCATTCATCTAAATAACAATCCGTTTGGTTGCGCTATTCTGGCCGGACTGTTTTTGATCGCGGTGATGTTTGGCATTCATCAAGGCTTTATTCCGGTCTATTTCGCGCTAATGGAAACCCAGGGCTTTAACTCGCTCTTCCCAATTCTGGCGATGGCCGGCGCCGGGCAGGTCGGCGCGTCACTGGCGTTATGGTGCAAAGCGGATAAAGACTCACTGCTGCGTAAACAGATCAAAGGCGCCATTGTGCCGGGCTTGCTCGGTGTCGGCGAACCACTGATTTATGGCGTCACGCTGCCGCGTCTGAAACCCTTTATCACCGCCTGTTTTGGCGGTGCGCTGGGCGGCTTCTTTATCGGGCTGGTGGCATGGCTGGGATTGCCAGTGGGAATGAACACCGTGTTTGGCCCTTCAGGATTAGTCACATTGCCGCTAATGACCTCATCGCAGGGCATTTTTGCCGGCATGGCGGTGTATCTCGCTGGGCTGATCATGGCGTGGATTGGCGGGTTCGTCTTTACCTGGTGGGGCGGCACCCGCAATGTGGATTTAAGTTAAGTGAAGTACGGATATCGACCAGGTCGGCATAAAGCGTGACCTGGTCTAACCGTGATCACGATCACGCTTTTAAACTCTCTCAAGTCGCTTAACCCGTCACAGCCACATTCACTGCTTAAGTACCGTTTGTAAGTAAAGCGTTAGCAAAAAATAAAGGTTTTATTAAGGAGATAGAAAGCCAGACCTAATATTTAAAATGGCCTCAAATTATTTAGAATATCCAACCTGCATCGCAATTAATTCCCCGAGATGACAATAGGTTACTCATAATTGTCTTTTGCACTCACCAGCGAAAAAGTCTATACCTAAAGCCAATTAATCTATAACAACAATTCCATCCCTTTTTTCACTGCACCGTATTTCTTCACACAGTTGTTCTCAAATTAGATTGCTACACGGGATTGGTCATTATCTGCCGCTTTATCCCCACGCGAAGAATTTAACGCTGTTGCAATAACAGCGCGGACGCTGCACGCCCACTGGAGGAAGTATGAGGTTTACATTAAATCCTATCGCATTAGGGATGTTGGCGGCGCAATTGCTGATCTATCCAGCGATGCAAAGTCAGGCTGTTACGTTGGGGACTTACACACCAGAAAATAATGACAACCAAACCGGTAAAATTACCGTCAGCAGCGGCAATGAAAGTCTGACCGGCAATCAGGCATTCACGGCAGGAACGGATGGCGCGGTCACCACCACGCTCGGGCAAGTGGCGATCACCTCGGGATCGCAGTATCTCAATCAGGATCGCCTGGATCCCGGCCCGCAAAACTTTGCGATCACTACGCCCGATCCCGCAACCGGCACCAACAGCACATTCCAGGTATATAACTCCGCCAGTCTTGTCGCCTTAGCGCCCGTCACCAGTGCCACCAGCGTGCCGGATGTGCAGAACGTCAATGATGCGCAGTACATCGATGCGCGCATTGCGGATGTCACCGGCGGCACGCTGGATGTGAATATCGGCCAGGCGAATGCGCTCAGCAGCGCCAGCACCAACAGCTGGACCATGGCCGCCAAACAGACACAGCTATTTGATGTGAGCGGCACTGGCACGGTGAACTGGAACAGCAATAACCGCATCAGCTTTTTCGGTGCCACCGCCACGCCGGACGGCGCGGGATCGGCCACCAGCAGCTATCAGGTGCAAAACCTCGCCACCTATAACGGCGCATTCAGCGTGCAGACGCTGGATGGCAAAAGCACCAGCTTTACCGTCACCAACGCCAGCCAGCTGCAAAGCTACAACAACTGGCTGATCGGCCAGCTGCAGGCGGGCAATCTTGATAAAACCCGCTATCTGCCTGAGTTCAATAAAGCTGTCACCTTCACCAATGCCAACATCGTCTACAACGTTAGCGCCACGCCGCCAGACGAGGTGACGCAGGCGATCGGCAATCGCATTGTGATCAATGCCAATGGCGCGGACGCGAGAGTCAATCTGGCGGCGGGTAAAACGCTGGAAGTGGTGGGCGCGACGGGCGGTGCGATCAAAGCCTCCAACGGCGCGCAAGCGGTGATTGATGGCAAACTGGCGAGTCGCGGCAGCATCACTAATAACGGCACGGCGCTGGTGTTAACCGATAACAGCAGTGGAACCAATAATGGGGTAATTAACGGCGGCTTCCTCAATCGTCAGGATGGTACCGGCATTGGTTCGACCGGCTACGGTGCCAACGGCGTAGCCGTGCAAACCGGTAGCACCTTTAACAACAACGGCATCCTCAACCTCGCCACCACCGGCAGCAATTCACAATATGGCGTGGCGGGCATCAATCTTGGCGTGTCCTCCACCGCCAATAACAGCGGCAATATCAACGTCGGCGTCAACGGTTCGAGCGCGCGCGGTACCGCGTCTGGCGTGTTACTGACCGACGCCACTTCCAGCTTCACCAATAACGCCAGCGGCAATATCTACATTGGTCGCGGACCGCAGAACAGCCTGGGTGAAGCGACGGCGGATATCGCGATGAACCAAAGCGGGTTGACCAGCGGTATCGCCCTGGTCGCCAACGGCAACGCGGTTAACAACGGCAGCATTACCCTCGGCACGAGAACGCAAAATGCGGCGGGGATGTCGGCGACCGGCGCGAATAACGCCACCATGATCAACACCGGCACCATCAATGTGAACGGTGCGGCTGCCACCATTCCGCGTGAAAACGTCGGCATGCTGGTGACCAACAGTGCCGGCAACATCAATAACGCGGGTACCATTAACCTGAATGGCGTGAACGGCACCGGCCTGAAAGTGCTGGCGACCAATGGCAACACCGCCAGCGCCACCTCAACCGGCACCATCAACGTGGCAGGCGGCGCCGATCCGGCCAGCGGCACGCGCAACTATGGCGTGTGGGTGGAAGGGCAAGGTGCAACCGGCACGGCGCAGGCCACCGTTGATGGCCCGATCAATCTCAGCGGCAATGGCGCGATCGGCGTACATGCGCGCGGCAATTCCACGGTGACCGTGGATCCGGCTGCCGTGCCGACTTTTTCTAACGGTACCAATCAGATCGCCTTCTTCGCCTACGGCCCCAATGCGCTGATTAACGTGCTGGGTAACAATCCGTTTGATGTCACCACGCAGAACTCCACGCTGTTTCGTGTTGAGCAGGGCGCAGACTTCAACGGTAACGCCTTGTCGCTCACCGCGTCGGGTGCCGGTTCTACCGCCGTGCTCGGCAGCGGCGCAGGCACCGAAGTGAGCAGCGATGCGGCGGTGATCAACGTCAGCGGCAGCGGTGCCAATGGCATCACGGTGGAAGGGGGCGCAACGGGTATTATTGATGCCGCAACCACCATGAATCTCACCGGTAGCAACGCAATTGGCGCGATCGTTGACGGACAAAAACACGATATCTTTGGCAGAAACAGCGGCTCGCCGGTGACCAGCACCCGCCTGAACTCTGCGGCGTCATTGAATGCGTCACAGAGTGGATTGACCGGTTATCTGGCCCGCAATCGCGCGCAGTTGACCAACAGCGGCGATATCACCTTCAGCGGCGCCAACGCCACCGGCATTCGCGTCGAGAGCGGTGCGACCGGCACCAACAGCGGCAATATCAACATCAACGATGGCGGCACCGGCATCGCGGTGAACAGCGGCAGCAGCACCTTTGCCACCACCGCCAATAACACCGGCACCATCAATGTTAATGGCGGCAGCACCACTAACCGCAGCCGAGGCGTCAGCGCCAGCGGCAATCGCGCGGTAGCCAACCTGAACGCTGGCACGCTGAATCTCAACGGCACCGGCGCGATTGGGGCGGAAGCGCTCAACGGTGCGCTGGTGAATATCGCCGCCGGTTCAGCGCCGGTATTCAACAACAGTGACCAAATTGCTTATCACGCGGCGGGCAGCGGATCGCGCATCAGCTCCGCCACCAATGCGTTAAATATCAACAGCAGCGGCTCAACCGGCTATCGCATTGATGACGGCGCGGCGCTGAGTTTCACCACGCCGACCACCCTCACCGCCAGCGCCAGCAACAGCACCGGCGCGATTATCTCCGGCAGCGGCAGCAGCCTGAATAGCAGCAACGCCAACTTCACCGCCAGCGGCCAAGGCAGTACGGCGATCCGTGCTGAGGGCGGTGCGAACGCCACGCTCGATAGCGGCAGCAGCATCAATCTCAGCGGCAGCAACGCGGTCGGCGTGCTGATTAATAATCTGCGTACCGATTTGAGCAACGCGCTGGATGGCACGTCAGCGGCCACCCGCGTTACCAGCAACGGCAATGTGAGCGGCGCGGGCAATGGCGCGATGGGTTTTGATGTCACTAACGGCGCAGAGCTGGTCAACAACGGCAATGTGAACCTCACCGGCAGCAACAATATTGGGATCCGTTCGCGCGCCGGCAGCACGCTGACCAACAACGGCGTGGTCAACGTAGCCAACGGCACCGGGCTGGATGTCTCCGGCAGCGGCAGCACGCTGGCGAAAGGCGGCACCATCAATGTCGATAACGGTATCGCGGGCGTGCGCATCAGCGACGGCGCGCAGCTGGCGCTTACCGGCAGCGACACGGTGATCACCACGCGCGGCAATGCGCACGGCATCCTGCTGGACAGCGGTGCGACCGCTCTCAGCGCCAGCGACGCCACGGTGAACGTGCTGGGCAGTGGCAACGGCATCGAAAACCGCGCCGAACTGAGCAACGTTGGTCTGAGCAATCTCACCATTAACGTCGGCGACGGCAACGGGATTCGCACCGCCGTGCCATTTGATCCGGCTTCGACGGTGACCACCAACGTCTCCGGCAGCGGCAGCGGCCTGAATATCGCCAATGCCGATGGTTCCACCACCCGCGGCGATCTGACGCTGGGTTCGGGCTATCAATTTAATGTTACCGGCGCAGGCGGCACCGGTATCCGCGCCAATACCACCGGCAATGTCACCACCGCTGCCAACGTCAATATCGACAATGCGGCGGGCGGATCGGCGCTGGTCTCCAGCACAGCGGGCACCATCGTCAATACCGGCAACTTCACCTCCAACAGCCTGACGGCGCCGGTGGTGGATCTGCGCGGCGGTAAAACCATCTTCGAGAACCTCGGCAACATCATCACCGCTAATCCACAAACCGTGGCGGTAGCGGGCAGCAACGCCGATGACGAAATTCTGCTGACCGAAGGCGCGGTGCAGGGCGATATCAATCCGGGCGGCGGATCGGATCGGTTCCGCTGGACGGGCGGAACGCTCAACGGCAGCCTGACCATGGGCAACGACAACAACAACACCGCTGAAGTGAGCCATGTCGATCTCGGCACCACCTACCATCTCACCAGCGGTAATGGCACCGGCAACACCTTGACCTTCAATCAGATCGACGCGCGCGGCGGCAGCTTCAGCGCCGACGATCTCAGCAAAGGCGTTAATCTTGGCAGCGGCTGGAGCACCATCAACTTCGCCAATACCCAATGGACACTAACCGATAACCTGCAGCTGGCGCACAGCACCATCAATGTCGATGCGGATTCCACGCTGTATGCCGGCGATAACGTGCATCCGACGCTATCCGGCGGCACCGCCGATTCGCTGGTGGTGAACAACGCCGGTACGCTGGATCTCACCAACGGCGCGGGTTCACCGGGCAACACGCTGGATATTGCTGGCTCGCTGGCGTCGAGCGGCGGCCAGCTCAATCTGGTCACTAACCTCAACCAGGGTGGTGCGCTAAATAATCAGTTTACCGACCACATTAACGTCACCGGCAATGCCAGCGGTACCACGCTGGTGAATGTGAAACTGGCTGATGCCAGCACCGGCGCACTCACCGATCTCAATCAAAATGGAGGGGTAGAGGGCAACGAAGGGATCTCGCTGGCGCAGGTGGGCGGTAATGCCAGCGCTAACAGCTTCGCGTTGAAGGATGGCTATCTCGGTGCCGGGCCGTGGCAATATCGACTCTACACCTTTGCACCGGGCAGCAGCGATCCCAACCAGCGTTTAGTCAGCGGCAGCGGCAATAACTATTGGGATTACCGTCTGGCGAACTACTACGTGTGTGAGGATAGCGCTAACTGTCAGCCGACCTTCGTCACCGATGCCTTTGGCACGCCGCAAAGCTACGATTCGCGTCCGGCGGTGGTGCCGCAGGTGCCATCTTATGTGTCGGCACCGGTTGGCCTGGCCTATTACACCTCGGCGATTATCGACGATCTGCATAAACGCCTCGGCGAACTGCGCCACGAGCAGACACGTCCGCAAGGCAACGGCGGCGAGATGTTCCTGCGCTATATCGGCTCGAACCTGAAGTACAAGAGCGATAAGAGTTTCCGCGACTTCGGTTACGACTTTGACCTCGATTACAGTGCGGTGCAGGTAGGCGGCAATCTGCTGCGACTCGATGGCGAGCAGGATAGCCTGCGCGGCGGTTTAGCCTATACGCGCGGTAATACGCGCATTCGTCCGCATGCGGCCGACGGTTACAGCAGCACCACTTTCGACAGCGACAGCCTGGCGTTTTACGGCACCTGGCAGCGTCAGAGCGGATTCTATCTGGACGGTGTGTTGTCATTTGACTGGCATCGCGGCGAAACCGATATCGCCCGCACGCAAGAAGTAGCGAAGCTGAAAGGCCACGGCTGGACGGCATCGCTGGAGAGCGGCTATCCGTTTGCGTTGGGCGATGGCTACAAGCTTGAGCCGCAGGCGCAGCTAATGTACATGAAGCTGAATATGAATGATTTCACCGATAAAGACGGCAATAAAGTGCGTTACGGCGACTATAACCAAACTATTGGTCGTCTCGGCGCGCGCCTCGATCGTACCTGGACCGACGACAGCAATCGTCAATACACCCCTTATCTGCGCGCGAACTACTACAAAGGTTGGGGCGGCAGCGCAGATACCTCGGTGTCATCGGAGGATAATCCGGCATTTGGCGCCACCTTCAGCAGCGGCAAGTTTGGACAGATGTGGGAAGTGGGCGCCGGCGGCACCGCAACCTTGCAGAAGGATGTGTCACTCTACGCCGAGGCGAATTATCGCAAAGAGATTGATGGTAATGGTGCCAAAGGGTGGCGGTATAACGTGGGGGTCCGCTGGCAATTCTGATTTCCCTGCGCCCTTTGCGCTGCAGGTGCGTTGGCTGCGCTCACTCACCCCGGTCACAGAGTTCACTCTGCTCCCGGGGATGAGCGAGCTTGCCGCCTTCCTGCGACACAAATGGCTTTGGGAAATCCCATCTCCCTGCGCCCTTTGCGCTGCAGGTGCGTTGGCTGCGCTCGCTCACCCCGGTCACAGAGTTCACTCTGCTCCCGGGGATGAGCGAGCTTGCCGCCTTCCTGCAACACAAATGGCTTTGGGAAACTCCATTGCCCTTCGCCCTGCAGGTCTGATGAATGCGTTTAAATTAAAGATTGATTTGGTTTACTGTAAAACCCGGTTAATCGATGAGCTAAGTGAAAAAGTGTGAAAGCCGCTGCAAAGCGGCTTTTTTATTGGCCTGAATTTGAAACTGGTGCTAAAGCTCAAGCCGTACGATGCCGAAAAGATAAAAAAGTATTATCGATTGCTTCTTTTCGCCTGCGTATTGCAAGGACACACACATGCGTAACAACCAGCCCGTCACTCAGCGTGAATTCGCTTTTGACGATGACGCCACATTGATGTCGACTACCGATCTCAACAGCTACATCACCTATGCCAACGATGCCTTTATTGAAGTCAGTGGCTTCAGTCCGGAAGAGGTGAATGGCCAGCCACACAACATGGTGCGCCACCCGGATATGCCGCCGGAAGCCTTTGCCGATATGTGGGCGACCCTCAAACAGGGCGAACCGTGGACGGCGCTGGTGAAAAACCGGCGTAAAAATGGCGATCACTATTGGGTGCGCGCCAACGCCATTCCGGTGGTGCGTGAAGGCAAAGTGCAGGGTTTTATGTCGGTGCGCACCAAGCCGTCGGTGGAGGAGGTTCGCCAGACCGAAGCGCTGTACCGCGACTTCCGCGAAGGACGCGTCAAAGGACGCCGCTTCCATAAAGGCTTGATGGTCGGCACCGGCTGGCGTCGGCTGGGCTCGATCCTGAAAACTCTGCCGCTGCGCTGGCGCATCCGCTCAACCTTATTAACGCTGCTGCCGCTCTCGGTGATTGGCGTCTGGCTGCTGGGCCTTGCACCTCTTGCCGTTGGCTGCTTTGCCGGCGGCATGGCGGGCCTTTTACTGCTGGCGAGTCTGTGGCTGGAGCAGCAAATTTCACGTCCGATGGAGCGCATGTGCCGTCAGGCATTGAGCGTGGCGACCGGCGCCAGCCATAAAGTGGAGCAGATCGACCGCGTCGATGAGATTGGCGTGACGCTGCGCGCCATCGGCCAGCTTGGTCTGATGTTCCGCTGGCTGGTGGATGATGTCAGCGGCCAGGCGATCAACGTGCTGAGCGCCAGCGATGCCATCGCGCGCAGCAACGACGAATTGAGCCGCCGCACCGAACAAGCAGCGGCTAACGTGCAGCAAACCGCCGCCACCATGAACGAAATGACCGCCACGGTGAAGAGCAACACCGATACCGCCAAAGAGGTCAATGGGCTGTCGGAAAACACCAGTCATGCGGCGATCAAAGGCGGTGAAGTGATGCAGGAGATGGTGGGCATGATGGCGGAGATCGCCGACAGCTCGAAGCGCATCGCCAACATCACCAGCGTGATTGACGGTATCGCTTTTCAGACCAATATTCTGGCGCTTAACGCCGCAGTGGAAGCCGCGCGCGCCGGTGAGCAGGGCAAAGGCTTTGCGGTGGTGGCCGGTGAAGTGCGCAATCTCGCACAACGCAGCGCCAAAGCTGCCAGCGAAATCAAACATCTGGTGGAAACCAGCGCCAGCCGCGTGCAATCGGGCAGCGATCACGCTGATGCAGCTGGGCACACCATGCAGGAGATTGTCGATCAGGTGCAGAATGTCACTGCGCTGATCGCGCAAATCAGTGGGGCGACCGCCGAGCAGGCCATCGCGCTAACGCAGGTCAGCACAGCGGTGGAAGATCTCGACGATATCACCCATCGAAACGCCGCGCGCGTGGCGGAAAGCGCCGAAGCGTCCGGTCGCATGAAGCATCAGGCCAATCGTCTGGTGGAAGCGATCAGCGTGTTCCGTTAACGCATGTCGCGTTCGGCGCGCAGTGCGCCGGGTGGCGTGCCAACAATGCGTTTGAAGGCGCGGCTAAACGCCGCCAGCGAACCGTAACCGAGGTGGAAGGCGACGCTTTCCACCGCTTCGCCCTCGTTCACGATACGTTCCACCGCCAGCCGCATGCGCAGCTCGGTAAGATAGCGCAGCGGCGTCATGCCGGTTGCCGTCTGGAAGCGCGCGGCAAACACCGAGCGTGAACTGCCGGATTCGCGCGCCAGCCGCTCCACCGTCCAGTTTTCGCCGGGTGCGCGATGCATCGCCGCCATCGCCAGGCTGAGACGCGGATCGCGCAGCGCCTGCACCAGGCCGCTGCCTTTGCCGCAGCCGTTCTCCACCCAGCCCCGCACAATTTGCGCCGCCACCACATCCGCCAGCCGCGACAAAATCCCGGCGAAACCGGCTTTGCGCTGCCGCGTTTCGCGTTCCATCGCATCGAGAATCGGCTGAATTTCCGGATACTGCGCCAGCAGCGTACTCACCAGCATCACGTCGGGCATGGTGTGCACCAGCGGCTGCATGCCGCCCAGTTCAAACGCCATGCAGGCGCTGAACAGAATCACATCGCTGTTATCCGGGCAGAGTTCGGTGCTGTCGTCGATGGCGCAGACGCTGGCGCAAATCGGGCGGCTATTAAACGTCGAAATGGGTTCGCAAACGGCCTCTTCGCTGGAGATCAGCGCGTGCGGTTTGCCGTGCGGGATCAGCAGCGCATCGCCCGCCTGCAGCGGATAAATCACGCCTGACGCCGAGCGAATCAGTAACGATCCGCGCCCAACAAAATGCAGCTGCGCGCGACCAGGCGCGTCGTCATATTGCAGGCCAAAAGGCGCGTGCAGCGCGATACGCTGGTATTTGACGCCGTACAGGCGCATGCCCATCAGCAATTCACTGGTCAGATCTTCATAGCGACTCATACCAATCCCAGACGAATAATCAAAAAACAAAGTTTCTGCATCATAGATCGTCTGGTGATCTGTCACTATGCTTAACGCTAAATATTTTGTGATGGGGATCACAGATGAGCCTGGATACTGAAATAGTCGAAACACCGTTAGACGTGGATAAACCGGCCTGGGGCGCGGTGTTTGCCATGGCCTTTGGCGTGTTCGGCCTGATTACCGCAGAATTTCTGCCGGTCAGCTTGCTGACGCCGATCGCCGACACGCTGCGTATCAGCGAAGGGCAGGCGGGACAAACCGTGACCGTCACTGCGCTGGTGGCGCTGCTCACCAGCCTGGTGATTGGCAACGTGACGCGCCAGCTCGATCGTCGCGTGGTGATGCTGGCCTTTACGCTGCTGCTGATTGCCTCGGCGCTATTGGTGGCTTTTGCCGAGAATCTGCCGATGATTCTGCTGGCCCGCGTGCTGCTGGGCGTGGCAATTGGCGGCTTCTGGACGCTCTCGACCGCGATTACCATGCGTCTGGTGCCGAGCGATCAGGTGCCGCGCGCGCTGTCCATCGTGTTTAGCGGTATTTCGCTGGCGACCATTATTGCTGCGCCGCTCGGCAGCTATCTGGGCGGCATTATTGGCTGGCGTAACATCTTCATTCTGACCGCTGCATTAGGCGTGCTGGCGCTGCTGTGGCAGTTCTTCACCTTGCCCGCGATGCCGCCGATTAATAAAGCGCGCAGCGGTGGCGTGCTGGATCTGCTGCGTAAAAGCGTGATGCGCTGGGGCATGCTGGCGGTGATCATGATGTTTACTGGCCACTTCGCCTTCTTTACTTATCTGCGTCCGTTCCTCGAAGGCAGCGCGCAGCTGAACGTCAATCAGCTGTCGCTGGTGCTGCTGGCGTTTGGCGTGGCGAACTTCTTCGGTACTTCGCTGGCAGGATATCTGGTGACGCGCAGCGTATCGCTGACGTTAACCGCGATGGCGCTGGTGATGAGCGTGACCGCGCTGCTGCTGGTGAGCTTCGGCGAGGTGTCGTGGCTGGTCGCGGCGGGCGTGGCGCTGTGGGGCCTGGCGTTTGGTTCGATGCCAACCGGCTGGTCAACGTGGATCTCCCGCGCGGTGCCAGACGATGCGGAATCAGGCGGCGGTTTGCTGGTCGCCACCATTCAGCTGGCGATCACCGCCGGTGCCGCAGCCGGCGGCTGGATGTTTGATCTGCAAGGCGCTGGCGGCGTGTTCCTCGCCAGCGGCGTGCTGATGCTGCTGGCGGCCATCACCATCTTCACCCGCGTTCGTCATCACGGCTGATGCGTCTGCAATCCGTAGCGGCGCAATTTATTGCGCGTCTTTGACCTTATATAAGGCAGAAAGGTGCGCGATTAATCGCGCCGCTACAGAGATGTGCGCTGTGCCTATCGCAGCCATATATCCTGCCTTTTAATTAAATGTCAGATTTTTAACCCTTTGCACAAAGGTTAATCCAAACGTGCTTTTTATGTTCAAAATATTCGAATGACAACGGCAAATCTCTCCGCTTTTTACTGATCAATTCTGCGCCTATTATATCTCTCAACAAGGCGATGACGCCTTACTCAATCAAACGTACATTAAGGAATTGACCATGAAAACCATCAAAACTTTTGCTGCTGTTGTTGCTCTGACCGTTCTGCCATTCGCTAGCTTTGCGCAAAGCATCACTGCAACCGCTTCAACGCTGGATGGAGCAGAAGCGCAAATCGCTGCTCAGGCGCATGAAGCTGGTGCTTCGTATAAAGTGACCGAAGCCAACTTCAACAACGGCGTGCACATGACTGCTGAACTAACCAAATAAGTTGCATTAACGTTCTGTGCTGACAGGGTGCCTTCGGGCGCCCTGGCGGCGTTGGTAAGCTGATAAAATCCTGTCACTTTCCCTTCGAAATGATTACTATTCTCAAAAAGTAGCACCCTTCGTCGGCTCGCCTCGGGCTGTCTTTTTAACATTGGTTGTAATGTCGGGCTTTCACTTCACTGCCATCAGGCGGTGTTTTTGCTATGGAGAAGTTATGAAGGCGAATAAAAAATCGTGGGCGCTGCGTCCACTGCTGCTGGCAACAGCGCTGTTCTCAACCTCTGCGGTGATGGCGGCGGAGTCTCAGCCGTTGAACCAGGCGATCTCAAAAGGCGCTTACGAGTTGGCGTTCAGCAACAGCGATAATGCGCTGTTCCTGGCGACCGCGCAGAGCACCACCGACAAAAAAGGCGGCACCGTTTATCGTCTCGATCCGCAGGATCTGGCGGTAAAGCAAACCATTAACACCGATCTGCCGACCTTTGGCGCGGCCATCAACCAGAAAACCAACATTCTCTATTTGGGTAACACCCGCGATGCTGCACTGACTGCAGTGGATGCCACCAGCGGCAAGGTGATCAACACGCTGGTGCTGGACGGTCGTCAGCGCAGTGAAACCGTGCGTCCGCTGCAGCCGCGCCAGTTGGCGGTTGATCCGGCGACCGATCGCGTTTACATCACTGGCCTCGGTGAGCAGAGCGTGGTGTGGGTGGTGGATGGCAAAACTCTGCAACTGATCAGCACCGTGCCGAACACCGGCAAAATGGGCACCGGTTTAGCGATCGATTCTGCGGCGCAAAAACTGTACGTCACTAACTCCGATGGCGAACTGGTGACCATCAATACGCGCCTGAACGCGATTGAAAAGCGTCAGAAAATCGATGGCGACAACGATCACTTCTTCCTCAATATCTCGCTGGATACCAAAGGCCATCGCGCCTTCCTCAGCGACTCAAAACAACCGCAGGTGCTGGTGCTGGATACCCGCACCCAGCAGGTGATCCACAAGATCGATGTGCCGGAATCGCTGGCGGTATTGTTTAATGCCGATCGTGATGAGCTGTACGTCACGCACCGTAAAGCGGGCGAAATCAGTATCATCGACGCCAGCAGTTACAAAGTAAAACGCACGGTGAAAGCGCCGGGCCTGCCAAACAGCCTGGCGCTTTCCGCCGATGGCAAAACCCTGTTTGTCAGCATCAAGCAGCCGGGTTCACGCAAAGAACCACCAAAGAATCCAGATAGCGTGCTGCGTATCGCTTTATAAGCGGTAATAGTCTGAATTAAAGGGCGGCTTGTGCCGCCCTTTGCATTTCCGCACTTCGCTGCGCCTATTCTTTACGCACATACGCTACCTTGTAGGACGACAACACCAATGGAGAGGATGCAATGAGCCAGTTTTTTATGCATGAGAAAAACGATCTGGTTAACGAAGCCATCGAAGGGGTTTTGCTGAGTACGCCGTGGCACAACCTCAGTCGCCTCGATCTCGGTGATGAGATTCGCGTGGTGGTGCGTTCGGACTGGGATAAAAGCAAAGTGGCGCTGATCTCGGGCGGCGGTTCTGGCCATGAACCGGCGCATGCCGGATTTGTCGGCAAAGGCATGCTGACGGCGGCGGTGTGCGGCGATATCTTCGCCTCGCCGAGCGTCGATGCGGTGTTGAACGCCATTGTTAACGTCACCGGCGATGCCGGTTGCCTGCTGATTGTGAAGAACTATACCGGCGACCGTCTTAACTTCGGTCTGGCGGCAGAGAAAGCCAAAAACCTCGGCTACAAAGTTGAGCTGGTGATGGTGCAGGATGATATCGCGCTGCCGGAAAACCCGCAGCCGCGCGGTATCGCCGGGACTGTGCTGGTGCACAAAATCGCTGGCTTTGCGGCGGAGCAGGGACAATCGCTGGATGAGGTCAAAGTGCTGGCACAGCGTGCGATTGATGCCATATCGTCCATCGGTTTGGCTTTCGCCACTTGTCATGTGCCGGGCGAAAAACGCGATGAGCGCGTCGAGCCCGGGCACAGCGAGCTCGGCATGGGCATTCACGGCGAGCCGGGTGTAATCACGCTGGATACGCAAGACAGCCGCCAAATCACCAGCATCATGACCGATAAACTGGCGCAGGCGCTGCCGGACGGCAAGCAAGCGCTGTTGCTGATCAACAATCTCGGTGGCTTCTCGCAGCTGGAGCTGGCACTGCTGACGCGTGAAGTGTTGCAGTCGCCGCTAGCGGCGCGCATCACGCATCTGCTGGGGCCGGCAACGCTGGTCAGCGCGCTGGATATGAAAGGTTTTTCGCTGACGCTGCTGGCGCTGGAGGAGCCGTTCCTTGAAGCGTTAAACGCGCCGGTTCAGGTGCTGGGTTGGGTGCCGGTGTATGACTTTGCGCCGATCAGCCTGCAACGTGCTGAGAAAATCGGCAGCGTGCTGGATTTTGATGCCTCTGAAAATGCGGAGGTGGCGCGCATCGTCGCCAGCGTCACGCAGACGCTGATCGATCTGGAAAGCGAGCTGAACGCGCTGGATGCCAAAGTAGGCGATGGCGATACCGGCTCAACCTTTGCCGCCGGGGCGAAGAAAATTCAGCGCGGCCTGCAGGAAAAACAGCTGCCGCTGGATGAGCTGCCAACCTTGCTGGCGCTGATTGGCGAGCAGCTGGCGACGGTGATGGGGGGATCGAGCGGCGTGTTGATGTCAATTCTGTTCACCAGCGCCGGCCAGCAGCTGGAAGAGGGCAGTGCGCTGCCACAGGCCTTGATGCACGGGCTGGAGCGCATGAAACATTACGGCGGCGCGCAGCCGGGGCATCGTACGTTGGTGGATGCGCTGCAACCGGCGCTGGAAGCGTTAGTGGCGGGCGAGTCGCTGGCTGCGGCGGCAGAAGCGGCGCAGAAAGGCGCCGACGCCACTGCGCAGATGCAGAGCGCCAAAGCGGGGCGTTCCGCGTATCTGAACCAGCAGAGTCTGGATGGCGTGAAAGATCCGGGCGCGTATGCGATTGAGAAGGTGTTTGCGGTGTTGGCGGGTTAAACAGAGTGCGCCTGGCCCCTCACCCTAACCCTCTCCCGCAAGCGGGAGAGGGGACTGATCGAGCACATATTTAACATTTGGCAGCGTCTCCCTCTCCCCGTGGGAGAGGGCCGGGGTGAGGGCACCAGACCGCACCGCACTACCACCTTACTCCGCGGCTTCGCGCATCATCTCTTCGTGTGGAATATCCTGCAAAATCTGCTCGAAACTGCGCAGACGTTTATAGATCGACATCAGCGTAATCAGCGTTGACCACGACGTGATCAAATACTGGAACGACGAGCGCACCTGATCAAACACATTGGTGATCTGGTTCAGCAGACCGAGCGTAATGGTACCCGCCACAATCGACGGGAACAGCACAAACAGCCCGAACACGTTATCCACCTGCAGATACATAATGCGGGTGATGTTGAAGTACAAATAGTGGAAATAGAGGCGGAAATAGTTCTGACGCACGCGGCTAAACAGCTCCTGCACCGTCGGCGGTGAGGCGCGTTCAGGATCGTCTTCGCCATATACCAGCTCTTTACGGTAGGCCGCTTCCACCCGCTGATTGCGGAACTCCAGCCCCGGCAGTTTAATCCCCACCAGCGCCAGCAGCGCGGTACCAAACAGCGACCACAGCAGCGCGGCAATCACCAATGCATACGGAATGCTGCCAAGAATGGGCACCTCTTTCACATGGTGCGACAGCGTGACCAGCACCGGCAGGAACGCCACCAGCGTCATAATCGCCTGAATAAAGTTGATGCCCCAATCCTGCAACGTGCCAGCAAAGCGCATGGTGTCTTCCTGCACACGCTGTGCCGCCCCCTCAACCAGACGCAGACGCTGCCAGTTGTGCATATAGTAATTGTTCATCGCGGTACGCCAGCGGAATACCCAGTGGCTGACGAAGAACGAGTTCATCACGCCAATTACTACCGCAATCAGCGCGATACCGAGAAACGCCAGTACTTGCACATAGAACTGGTGGATGGCAACGGAACCGGCTTTGGTCAGCGCCTGTTGAATCATGTCGTAGAACGGGCCGTACCAGGCGTTAACGCCCACGCCGACCTGCACGCCAAACCAGGTGACAAAGATGATCAGAATTGAACCCCAAACCGACCAGCGCTGCCACGGATGGTTATCAATCACGCGCCACGCCAGCGCAAAGAGGCCAGCAACGATCCAGTAATAGGCGTAAAACCACAGTTGGCTGATGTGAATAAAACGGCTGGCATTGGTTGGCAAAGGTTCGTGCATCGCCGCCTGTAGTGCAGGCCAGCGCGCCGGGAAATCACTGAAAAAGCCAAACCAGGCAAAAATCGCCAGCAAACTCCAAATCGCAGCTGAGCTGAAAAACAGCGTTGGCCGCGGAAAAAAGGACTTAAACATAGGCACTCCGCTGTTGTGTGTACGCTTTTATACCGCTTCAGACCTCTATCTGTCTGTTGTGGGTTGTATCTGACGATGTCAGTTTCGCCGCTGCGATGTAAAACGACAGCGGCAATTGTTAAGTAATTAGTGCGAATTTGTTTCTAACAACTAAATTATCCACAGCAATGGTGTTACAATATTTGCACTGTTACCGGTAACAGTGCTGCTGTATCCCTTAAGCTATCAATAAAAAAACAATACAACGCAACTACTTAACTTTCATGCCGCATTATATGTGGTACTGAGGCAATGTCATGTCAGAACAAAAAAATGGTCACACTCGCAGGGATTTTCTGCTGAGAACCATCACCCTGGCGCCGGCAATGGCGGTGGGCAGTACGGCGATGGGCGCACTGGTGGCACCAATGGCCGCTGGGGCAGCAGAACAAAACGCATCACCACAACAGGCGCGTAGCTACCAGCCCACCTGGTTCACCGCCGAAGAGTTTGCCTTTATCACTGCGGCCGTGGCGCGCCTGATCCCCAACGACGAACGCGGTCCTGGCGCACTGGAAGCCGGCGTGCCGGAATTTATCGATCGTCAAATGAACACGCCGTATGCCACCGGTAACAACTGGTACATGCAAGGTCCGTTCAATCCCGATCTGCCAAAAGAGTTAGGTTATCAGCTGCCGCTGGTGCCGCAGCAGATCTACCGTCTCGGCCTCGCCGATGCCGATGGCTGGAGCAAAAAACAGCATGGCAAAGTGTTTGCCGAGCTGACGGGCGAACAGCAAGACGCGCTGCTGACCGCGTTTGAAAGCGGCAGCGCCGAGTTCCCGCAGCTGCCGGCGAAAACCTTCTTCTCCTTCCTGCTGCAAAACACCCGCGAGGGCTATTTCAGCGATCCGATCCACGGCGGCAACCAGGGCATGGTGGGCTGGAAGCTGATTGGCTTCCCAGGCGCACGCGCTGACTTTATGGATTGGGTAGAACGCGGCGAACGTTATCCGTTCCCGTCAGTGGATATTCGCGGGGAGAGGACGTAAGCGTGGCAAATGAATTGAAAAAAGTGGATGCGGTCGTCGTCGGTTTCGGCTGGGCGGGTGCCATCATGGCGAAAGAGCTGACCGAAGCGGGCCTGAATGTGGTGGCGCTGGAGCGCGGTCCGCATCGCGATACCTACCCGGATGGATCTTATCCGCAGTCGATTGACGAACTGACCTATAACATCCGCAAAAAGCTGTTCCAGGATCTGTCGAAAAGCACCGTAACGATTCGTCACGATGCCTCGCAAACCGCCGTACCTTATCGCCAGCTGGCAGCGTTTCTGCCCGGCACTGGCACCGGCGGCGCGGGTCTGCACTGGTCAGGCGTGCATTTCCGTGTTGACCCGGTAGAACTGAACCTGCGCAGCCATTACGAGCAGCGTTACGGTAAAAACTTCATCCCGGAAGGCATGACGATCCAGGATTTCGGCGTCAACTATGACGAGCTCGAACCCTTCTTCGATCAGGCCGAGAAAGTGTTCGGCACCTCGGGCAGCGCCTGGTCAATCAAAGGCAAACTGCTGGGCAAAGAGAAGGGCGGCAACCCGTACGCGCCAGATCGTTCCAGCGACTTCCCGCTGCCGGCGCAGAAGCGCACCTACTCGGCGCAGCTGTTCGCGCAAGCGGCGGAATCAGTGGGTTATCACCCTTATGATATGCCGTCGGCCAACACCTCAGGCCCCTACACCAACACCTACGGCGCACAGATGGGCCCGTGCAACTTCTGCGGTTTCTGCAGCGGTTACGCCTGCTACATGTATTCCAAAGCCTCGCCGAACGTCAACATCCTGCCCGCGCTGCGTCAGGAACCGAAGTTCGAGCTGCGCAACAACGCCTACGTGCTGCGCGTCAATCTGACCGACGATAAAAAACGCGCCACCGGCGTGACCTATCTCGATGGTCAGGGCCGCGAAGTGGTGCAGCCTGCGGATCTGGTGATCCTGTCGGCGTTCCAGTTCCACAACGTGCACCTGATGCTGCTCTCCGGCATTGGCAAGCCGTATAACCCGATTTCCAACGAAGGTGTGGTTGGGCGTAACTTCGCCTATCAGAACATCTCGACGCTGAAAGCGCTGTTCGACAAAAACACCACCACTAACCCGTTTATCGGTGCCGGTGGCGCAGGTGTGGCGGTGGATGATTTCAACGCCGATAACTTCGATCACGGTCCGCACGGCTTCGTTGGCGGTTCGCCATTCTGGGTGAACCAGGCCGGTACCAAGCCGATCTCGGGTTTGCCGACGCCGAAAGGCACGCCAAACTGGGGCAGCCAGTGGAAATCTGCGGTCGCGGATACCTATAACCATCACATCTCGATGGATGCGCACGGCGCGCACCAGTCGTATCGCGCCAACTATCTCGATCTCGATCCGAACTACAAAGATGCCTACGGCCAGCCGCTGCTGCGTATGACCTTTGACTGGCAGGATAACGACATCAAGATGGCGCAGTTCATGATCGGTAAGATGCGCAAAATCACCGAAGCGATGAACCCGAAAATGATCATCGGCGGCGCGAAAGGGCCGGGCTCGCACTTCGACACCACCGTGTATCAAACCACGCACATGAGCGGCGGGGCGATCATGGGTGAAGATCCGAAAACCAGCGCGGTGAACCGTTACCTGCAGAGTTGGGATGTGCCGAACGTGTTTGTGCCAGGTGCGTCGGCTTTCCCGCAGGGACTCGGCTACAACCCAACGGGCATGGTCGCCGCGTTGACCTATTGGTCAGCCAAAGCGATTCGTGAACAGTATCTGAAGAACCCCGGCCCGCTGGTACAGGCATAAGGAACACGGCGATGATTAAAAGCATTTTAGCCCTGTTTCTGGGCACCATGACGTTCGCCGCAGTGGCGGACGAAGCAGGTTCGGACGCGTTGGTGAAGCGCGGTGAGTATCTGGCGCGCGCGGGCGACTGCGTGGCCTGTCACAGCGCGCAGGGCGGCCAGCCGTTTGCCGGTGGACTGCCGATGGCGACGCCGATCGGCACCATTTACTCCACCAACATCACGCCGGATAAAACCACCGGGATTGGTGACTACAGCTACGACGATTTCCAGAAAGCGGTGCGTCACGGCGTAGCGAAAAACGGCGACACGCTTTATCCGGCGATGCCGTATCCGTCTTACGCGGTGGTCAGCGATGACGACATGAAGGCGCTCTACGCCTACTTCATGCATGGCGTGCAGCCGGTGGCGCAGGCCAACAAAGAGAGCGACATTCCGTGGCCGCTGTCGATGCGCTGGCCGTTGTCCATCTGGCGCGGCATCTTCGCGCCGGACGTGAAAGCTTTCCAGCCGGCGGCACAGGAAGATCCGCAGCTGGCACGTGGTCGCTATCTGGTGGAAGGTCTCGGTCACTGTGGCGCTTGCCATACGCCGCGTAGCATCACCATGCAGGAAAAAGCGCTCAACAACGGCGAAGGCAACAACTATCTTGCCGGCAGTAGCGCGCCGATTGATGGCTGGACCGCCAGCAACCTGCGTGGCGATAACCGCGATGGCTTAGGCCGCTGGAGCGAAGAGGATCTCAGGCAGTTCCTGCGCTTTGGCCGCAACGATCACACCGCCGTATTCGGTGGCATGACCGATGTGGTGCAGCACAGCCTGCAGTATCTGAGCGATGACGATATCAGCGCGATTGCTAAGTATCTGAAATCCCTCGGCGCGAAAGATCCGAATCAAGCAGTGTTTAAGCAGGATGACGCGGTGTCTCAGGCGTTGTGGAAAGGTGACGACAACCAGCCAGGCGCATCGACGTATGTCGATAGCTGTGCGGCGTGCCACAAAACCGACGGCAGCGGCTATCAGCGCTTCTATCCGGCGCTGCGCGGCAATCCGGTGGTGATGGCAGACGATCCGACCTCGCTGATTCACATCGTATTGGTCGGCGGCACTTTGCCGGGCGTGAAAGGCGCACCCACGGCGATCACCATGCCGGCGTTCGGCTGGCGTCTGAACGATCAGCAGGTGGCGGATGTGGTGAACTTTATCCGTGGCAGCTGGGGCAATGGCGTGAAGTCGAGCGTGTCGGCGAAGGATGTGGCCGAGTTGCGTAAAGACGAAACCGTGCAGCCAAAGCAGGGTAATGCGGATATTAAGGTGTTGGAAGGGCAGTAATCCGTTGTGTGCTCGCTGTCCCCTATCACGTGCTCGCTGTCCCCCTCCTCGGTCCTCCCCCATTAATGGGGGAGGAAGATGCTGCTATATGGTAGTTCTGAAGCTGCATGTGGCAGCGTCTCCTTCCCCCGCTAGCGGGGGAAGGCCGGGATGGGGGACAGCCAGCACGATCTGGGGGACAGCCAGCACGATCCGGAACAGCCAGCACGCTCAACCTTCAAATATTCTCCAAATCCATCCCACGGGTTTTCGGCCCGTAAATCCCCACCGACAGCATCACAATCAGCATGCTTAGCACGATAAAGGCGATCACGCCCTGGCTGCCGGCATACTGCAAAATAAGGCCAATCAAAATACTGCTGAACACCGTCGACAGGCGGCTAAACGAGTAGCAGAAACCTACCGCGCGGGCGCGAATGTGCGTCGGGAAAATCTCGGTCTGATAAGCGTGATAGCTGAAGGTTAGCCATGCATTGCTGTAAGTGATCAGGAAACCACAGATGATCATCAGCACCGGATGGGTCATAAACGCAAACAGCGTGCCGAACACCACCGTCATCAGCGATGAAAACACGATCTGCCATTTATTCTCGAGCTTATCGGCGTAGCGGCTGCAAATCAGCGAGCCGAGCGGGTAGGCCAGCGTAATGAAAAACGCATACAGCAGGCTGTGCGTGACGGTGGCGCCTTTGCCCGACAGCAGCGCCGGCAGCCAGTTGCCGAAGCCAAAAAAGCCAATCGCCTGAAAGAAGTTCATCACCACCAGCATCAGCGTGCGCTTGCGATAGGCCGGTGCCCAAATCTCGCTGAAACGCCCTTGCTTAGGTTGCTCAGGTGCGAACCGTCCCCCATCCCGGCCTTCCTCCGCAACTGGGGGAAGGGGAGAAGCGATACCACAGCGCTTTTCCATCGCACTCAGCACCTGATGCGCTTCCTGATGTCGTCCTTGTTGCGCCAGCCAGCGCGCCGATTCGGGCAGGTTTTTTCGAATCAGCCAGATCACCAGCGAGCAGACCGCACCGGCAATCACCACCCAGCGCCAGCCTTCAAGACTGAGAATGGTTTGCGGCACCAGCCACCACGACATCAGCGCCACCGTCGGCACCGACAGAAACTGGATAAAGAAGGAGAAGGCGAACGCGCGGCTGCGCAGATGCGCCGGCACCCATTCGGAAAGATAGGTATCGATGGTCACCAGCTCGACGCCGAGGCCAATGCCGACCAGGAAGCGGAACAGGATAATCATCTCTGCGCTCTGCTGGAACGCCATCAGCAGCGAAAACGCGCCGTACCACGCCAGCGCGCACATAAAGGTCAGGCGGCGACCAAAACGGTCGGCGTAGGGCGCAAGCAAACTCGCGCCGACAAACAAACCGAGGAAGGTGGCCGAGGCAAATGCGGCCTGGTCGGCGATGCCGAACACGCCCGCAGAACCGGTATGAAACACGCCCGCCGCCACCAGGCCGGAGCTGATATAGCCGGTTTCAAACAGATCGTAGAGCTCAAAGAAGCCGCCCAGCGCCAGCAGCGTGATAAAGCGCCACAGGCCGGCGGACGAGGGCAGCGCATCAATGCGCCCGGCTAAGGTGCGGCGATCCGCGCTCATGTGATCGTTCGCCATCCCTGTCGACGTGATGGTTGTCATTATTATGTATACCTCGTGTTTGCAGAACCCGCTGACGGCTGAGATGGGTTTTAAAAATGATTAACCGTTAGCAAGCGAAGGAATAGCAGGATAATAAATTCGCTGAGAGTTGCCGAGAGGCGGGACGGTGACATTTTGGCAACATACGTTGCAGTTCACAGAAAAGTGATCGCCATCCGTGGCGCAGGGTTAGTGCAGACTTGGGTAGACGCCGGGACCGATAGGTAAACCCAGCGCGTACCACGCCAGCAGCAGCACAATCCAGGTGGTGAAGAACACCAGCGGATAGGGGAAGATCAGTACGTAATAGGTGCCCAGTTGCGCATCTTTTTGATAACGCTGCAGGAAGCCGAGGAACAGCGGCAGGAACGGCGACATCGGTGCCAGCGGCAACACCGCAGAATCGGCGATGCGGAAGATCATCTGAGCAAACGCCGGATGGAAGCCAAGCAGCATAAACATCGGCACAAATACCGGCGCCAGAATCGACCAGATCGCCGATCCGCTGGCGATAAACATGCACAGGAACGCCGACAGGAACATCAAGCCCATAAACGCCGGTGCACCGCTGATACCCGCGCTCTCCAGCACATCGGTCAGGCCAATGGCCATGAACTTGCCCATGTTGCTCCAGTTGAAGAAGGCCACGAACTGCGACAGCGGAAACACCATCACAATAAAGCCCGCCATGCTCTTCATCGGATCCACCAGTAGCTGCGGGATATCATCCGCGCGGCGAATCTGCTTGGTTACCGCGCCATAAGCAATCGCCACCACAAAGAAGAACAGGATGATGATCGGCACAATGCCCTGAATAAACGGCGAGGGAATAATGCCGCCGGTTTTCGGATTGCGCAGCGGCGCGTGTTCCGGCACCACCAGCAGCGCCATCAGCGCGATAAACACCAATGCGGCGATGCCGGCGGCTTTCAGGCCGCGATTCTCCAGTGCGGTGAGCGGCGGCAGACGATCGCTATTGCCGCCGTTCCACGCGGGCAGGCGCGGCTCGACAAACTTGTCGGTCAGCAGCGCACCGGCGATGGTCAGCACAATCACCGAACTGGCCATAAAGTACCAGTTGTCGATCACGCTAACGTGTACGGTGTCGCTCACCGCTTTGGCGGCTTCGCTACTGATGCCGGACAGCAGCACATCGGTGGTGACAATCAGCAGATTGGCGGTAAAACCGGACGCCACGCCCGCGATCGCCGCCATCAATCCCGCCACCGGATGACGTCCCACCGCGAGGAAAATCAGCGCGCCGAGCGGCGGCATTACTACCAGCGCGGCATCGGACGAAATGTGGCTGAAGAAGGCGATAAACAGCACCATGTAGCTGGCGTAGCGACGGCTCACGCGCGAAGCCATCTTCACCATCAGCGACTGCAGCAGGCCGACTTTTTCCGCCAGGCCGGCACCAATCACCAGCGCCAGAATCGATCCCAACGGCGTGAAGCCGCTGAAGTTTTTAATGATATTGGGCAGGATCCATTGAATCCCTGCCACGCTCAGCAGGTTATTCACCCGCACCAGCTCGCCGTTGGCCGGGTTTTTCACCGCCACGTCGAGGCTGCTGAGCACGGCGGTGGCCACCATCAGCACCACAATCAAATAGACGAACAGTAAAAACGGGTTCGGCACTTTGTTGCCGACGCGTTCAATCCAGCTAAACAGCTTTCCAGGGCTGCGGTTCTCCGTTGTTATTTCCATGGCAGGTCCTCATCAGTCGTCTTATTGTGTTTGCAAGCCCGCTGAGGGCTATATTTTTTTATGTTTGGTCTTACAAATTTGCACATACCGTAGCGGCGCAATTCATTGCGCATTATCTGGATGGGCACGGAGCCGCCATTGATATGCGCGATGAATCGCGCCGCTACGAATGGTGCGGGTTGATGCTTTACGACGTTAACTTCGACGGTGTGACATCCGCTGGAATCGGGCAGACGTAAGGCTGCTCGCGGCGTACGCGCTGGAACTCGTCGCGGCAGCGCGCCAGCGCCGCGTCATCCTGCAGCAAGGTCAGCGCGGTGGCGGCCATCACTTTGGCGGCCAGACACATGCCTTTGTGCGCAATGGACGTGCGGCCCTGCGCCACCAGCTGCCAGGTGTGCAGCGGCGTGCCGAAGGCGAAGCAGGGCGCAAAGCATTGCGCGGTGGGCGTCACCCAACTCACATCGCCAACGTCGGTTGAGCCGTAAAGGATCTCGCGCGTCACCGCATAGGGCGCCACTTCATTCATCAAAATCTTGTCGCCCAGCGCCGCTGCCCAGGCAACGCCCGCTTCACCGCCGGTGCGCGCCGCATTGAGACGCGCGTTACGCAGATCGTCTTTGCTTAGCGTGGAGCGCATCTCGGCGGCAAACGCCTGTTCCGCTTGACTGTAGTCAGGCAAACCAAACTGATGCAAATAGCGCTCCATCACGCTTTCCAGTGCGCGATTCGGCACGTAATTGGAGCAGGCTTTATCGAAGCGCACCGTCATCTGCGTGTCGGTCATCAGCGCCGCGCCTTTGGCGATGTTGATGACGCGCTGATAGATATCCTGCGCCTGATCGAGCTGCGGCGCGCGTATTAGGTACAGCACTTCGGCATCGGCTTGCACCACATTGGGGGAGACGCCGCCGGCATTGGTCACCGCGTAGTGCAGACGCGCTTCCTGCACGATGTGCTCGCGCAGAAAGTTGGCGCCGGTGTTCATCAGCGTCACCGCATCCAGCGCGCTGCGCCCTAAATGCGGTGAGTTGGCCGCATGCGCCGCCACGCCTTTGAAGCGGAAGGCGGCCTGAATATTGGCCAGCGTGCTGAGGTTGAACATGCCGCTGAAACCTTCAGGATGCCAGGTCACCGCCGCGTCGACATCGTCGAACAAGCCTTCGCGCACCATAAAGGTTTTGCCGGAGCCGCCTTCTTCGCCGGGACAGCCGTAAAAGCGCAGCGTGCCGCGCTGGCCGTGTTCCGCCCACCAGGCTTTGATGGCGAAAGCGGCGGCCAAACCGGCGGTGCCGAGCAGATTGTGTCCGCAGCCGTGGCCGTTGCCGTTTTCCACCAGCGGCTGTGGCGTGGCGCACCCCGCTCGCTGGCTTAAACCGGCCAGCGCATCGAACTCGCCGAGAATGGCGATCACCGGTTTGCCGCTGCCAATGCTGGCGATAAACGCGGTATCGATGTTACCGACGCCGCGCTCCACGCGAAAACCTTCTTGCTCCAGCGCATCGGCCAGCAGTGCGGAGGACTTTGTCTCTTCAAAACGGGTTTCCGGTACGTCCCAGATGGCATCGCTGAGGGCGGTAAAACGCGGCTGATTTTGATTGATGTAGCGATCTATAAATTCGCTGTGGCTCATCGCTGGCCTCCAAACTGTGCGTGATTGAGGGCCAGCGTCGCCAGCGTTTGCACCGCGGTCGCCATGATCGCTTCGTCAAAATCGAACTTCGCGTTGTGATGGCCCGCCGCCAGATCGCAGCCGAAAATCACGTAGGAGGATTGGCCGCCGCGCTGCTGCACGCGTTCCAGCATGTAAGTGGCATCTTCCGAGCCCGCCGCCTGCTGTTTCGTATCGACCACTGAGGTGAAAATGCCCAGCGCCTCGGCCTGCTGGTGGATGAACGCCACCCACGGCGGGCTCGGTGTGCAGCTGCGCGCGCCGCCCATCAGCTTGACGTCATATTCCACGCCGTACATCGCCGCCGCACCGCCAATCACGCGCAGCGCCTGCTGATAGATATCATCGTTGACCTGGTTGCTGACGCCGCGCGTTTCCACCTTCATCAGCGCGCAGTCGGGCACCACGTTGCGTCCGGTTCCGGCCTGCAATACGCCGACGTTGACGCGCGCCACACCGCCGCTGTGCTGCGGCAGGTTGTGCAGCGCCAGCGTGGCCTGCGCCGCCGCCAGCAGGGCGTTGCGGCCCTCTTCTGGTTTGCCGCCGGCGTGCGCGCCGACGCCGGTGAAACTGACGTCGAGTTTGGTGGTGGCGAGGAAGCTGTCGCTGCCACAAACGATTTCGCCGGCGGGCACGCCGGTACCAAGATGAATGGCGGTGAACAGATCGACATCATCCACCACGCCAGCGGCCACCATCGCCTTCGCACCGCGTACGCCTTCTTCCGCTGGCTGGAAAATGATTTTGATGGTGCCGCTCAGCTGCGCTTTCATCTCCATCAATACGCCCGCCAGCGCCAGGCCGATGGTGGTGTGGCCGTCGTGACCGCAGGCGTGCATCATGCCGGGATTGCAGGAGGCAAAGCCTTCGCGCGTTGGCAGATGATCGGCGGCGCGACTTTCGTTCTGATCGAGCGCATCCATATCCACGCGGAAACCCATCACCGGGCCGGGCCGACCGGTTTCCAGTGTAGCGACCACGCCACAAAATCCGCCGGAGAAGTGTTTAATCCACTGCGGCAGCGCGCCTTGTGCCAGCGCGCGCGCTTCCTGCTGCGCCAGCACTTCATCAGAGGGCAATCCCATGCGCGAGTCGGCATCGATCACCTCGCGGCCCAGCTTGAGTTGATAACCAAGACGATGCAGCTCTTCTGCCACCAGTGTGGCGGTGCGAAACTCCAGCCAGCCCGATTCGGCAAAGTGGTGCAGATCGCGTCGCCAGGCCTGCATCTGCGGGATGCGCGCGTTGACGAGGTCAGAAAGGGTTTTCATCGGCATTTCCTTTGTGTTGGTTTTTTATGCATTCATTCGAATCTACACATTGGTTTTGCCGCGCATAAGATGCGAATATCTTGCTACTGATAAACAACGGTTATCACCAAACTATGTCTGCGAACCTCAAACTTCATCAGTTGCGCGCTTTTGTTGCTGTGGCGCGTCAGGGCAGCATCCGCGCCGCCAGCCGCTTGTCCGGGCTTTCACAGCCTGCGCTGACCAAAGCGATCCAGGAACTGGAGCTGGCGCTGGGCGCGCGCCTGTTCGAGCGGCGACAGCAGGGCGTTACGCTGACTGATATCGGTGATAACTTTTTCAAGCATGCCAGCCTGGTGCTGGAAGAGTTGCGGGTGGCGCAGGAGGATATTCAGCAGCGGCTGGGATTGGCCGGCGGGCGCGTCAACATCGGCGTGGGCGGCAGTATTGCGCGCACCGTCATGCCGCAGGTGATCAATCAGTTTCATCGCGAATATCCGCTGGTCAAGGTGCGGATTGTTGAAGGTCAGCTGGTTTCGATGGTGCATGAACTGCGTCAGGGCGAGCTGGATTTCACCATCAATACCTACGATAAAAATCATCTCGATCAGGAGTTAGTTTTTGAACGGCTGATGGAGCGCGATTATCAGGTGGTGATGCGCAAAGGGCATCCAATGGCGCATGCGCGCACGCTGGCCGAGCTGCAACACTGCGACTGGACCATGCCGACACCGCAAGGCAGCTATTATCGGCTGCTACACGATCTGTTTGGCGAGCGCGGCATGGCGCCGAAAATCGTCGTCACCTGCGAGACCTTTATGGCCTGCACCAGCCTGGTGGCGCAGAGCGATTTCGTCAGCATTATTTCGCGCGACGTGATTGAAGACCCGACGCACGGCGGCCAGCTGATTTCTCTCGTTCTCGACGAACCTTTACCGAAAGCCACTTTCTATCTTATCCAGCGTAAAGACACCGCGTTGACGCCGATGAGTGCCTACATGGCGCAGCTGTTCCGGCGCTGCTGTCAGCAAAGGTAAGAGTGCGGCCCGGCTCGCAGCCGATTAAATAATGCGCACTACACTTGCAGTGGACATTCCCTTTATGGAGAACAGACCATGCAAGTTACCCCGTATGTGTTTTACAGCGGTCGCTGCGAAGAGGCGATTGCTTTCTACCTCGACGCCACCGACGGCGAGCTGCTGTTCAAGATGACCTATGGCGATATGCCGGATGAAACGCCGGTGGAGGATGAAGGTTGCATCTCGGGCGTGAGCTTCTCGCCGGAGCAGATCATGCATGCCCATCTGCGTATCGGGCAGGGTGAATTGATGATGAGTGACGGCGCACCGCAGGCGGCGTATGGCGGTTTTGCTGTGAGTTTATCCACGCCGGATGAGGCGCAGGGCAAGCGTTGGTTTGATGCGTTGTCAGCGGGCGGTGAGGTGACGAAAAGCTGGGCACCGACGTTTTGGGCCAATGGCTTTGGCATGTTGACCGATAAGTTCGGCGTGCCGTGGATGGTAAATGCGTATAAGCCGCAGATTTGAGTGGATGGTGCGCGCTGGCCCTCACCCCAGCCCTCTCCCGCAAGCGGGAGAGGGAGTTGGTAGGGGCACGATCTGTTCCCTCTCCCACTTGTGGGAGAGGGTTAGGGTGAGGGAAACCAACAACTTAGAAGTTGTAACCCACCACCAAATAGTAACCCCAACCAGTTGATTTCACTTCAAACGGACCGTTACCGAAGTTCAGCTCCTGGCCGTCAGCCCACTGGCCGCCGTTGTGGAAATAACGCGCCACGGTAGAAACATGCCAGTGATCGTAGTTCAGCGACAGAATGTGGCTGGACGCAATCGAGTTGCTGGTGCGTGAACGATCGGACTTATCACGCAGATCTGAACCCCAGTCGAAGTTGGTGAAGCCGATATAGCTCAGCTTGCCGCCCCACAGATCGGTAATCGGCACAAAGTATTTCACCTTAAAGCGATAACCATCCCAGCTGTTTTCGTTCGCCGCACCGTAGTTTTCCCACTGGTATTTAGCGTAAACGTTCAGCGACAGGCCGATATCGCTGTGCGTATCGATGTCGGTGCCAAGACCCATGTACCAGGTGTTCTGACGGTTATCGCTGTTGCGACCCATGTCATAGATGTAGTTGTTAGCGAAGTACCACTCTTTAAACGGACCAAAAGAGAGATCGGTGCCGGTCAGCTTATCGATGGAGAAACGTGGCTCAATTTCCATGAACATCGGCGAACCGTGGTCGAACACGCCGTTAGCGTTGCTGTTGCCCACGCCGAAGAAGTTGGTCAGATCGAGGTAGCCGTAGAAATCGAACCAATCCTTTTTGGCAAAGGCTTCATATTCCAGGTACACGTCGTTGTTGAACTGGGGTCCAAAACGGGTGTGGTAGCTGCCCACCACGTTCACGCTCTGATGCCACCAGTCAGAAACGTACTGCGGATCGCTGTCTGCCGCTTGTGCCGCACCAGTCCAGCTGCTGGCCAATAAGGCCCCTGCTATCAACGCTTTATATTTCATTATTGTTAACCACATGCTTTTGATCGCCGGGCCGTCGCCGCGATCGGGTGAAATTGATCCCAGGGGATGGGCAGTGAGTTGTCGTATCCGGTCTGCATCGCCAGATTTTCAAGCTTGCGTAATGTGCCTGTAACAGAGGCATAGAAAATAGATTTTGGTCACGTTTGTCAAAAAGTGTTGCAGTTTGATTCACTGAAAATGTGATCGCTATCACATTAATCCCGTGTAGCGAACGGAACCCCGCAACCGTTTACGTGTCGCGTACAGCAGGGAAAGTTATTGATGTAGGGAAAGGATGTAGCGGCGCGATTTATCGCGTTGTTTTGATGTCGCACCGTGCCCATAGCAACTTTGCGCAATAAATTGCGCCGCTACGGCACGGTGAAGTTTATGGCAATGTCACGCGTACCTGCAGGCCGGCAATCTGGCCCTGCGGATCGTGGCGGTTCGACAGCGCAACCTGCATCTGATGTTTCTGCGCTACGCTGCGCACAATCGATAAGCCCAGTCCGCTGCCTTGCGCCTGCACATCCGGCGAACGGGTGAAGCGGTCAAAGGCGCGCTCGATAAAGGATTCCGCCATGCCGGGACCGTTATCGACGATATCCACCACGGTGTGATTGCCGACGCGATGCAGCAGCACATCGACCAAACTGCCTTCCGGCGTATGCAGCATCGCATTGCCAATCAGGTTATCAAACAGGCTGCGCAGATCGGAGCGGCTGGCGTGCAGGCGATAGTGTGTGGTGCCGTTGAAGCCGATATCGATGCCGCGCTTATCCGCCACCACCATCAGCTGCTCAATGCTCTCTTTCAGCAGGTCGTCCAGTTCGATGCTTTCCACTGTGGCGACCACCGATTGATCTTCCTGACGCGAGATATTCAGCAGCTGCGTCACCAGATGGCGCGTGCGCGTCACGCCCGCTTCCAGCTGGTCAAACTGGCGGCTGGCTTCACCGGGTTGAATATGTTGCCGCAGATTCTCCAGCTGCAAGGTCACGGCGGTGACCGGCGTGCGCAGCTCATGCGCCGCATCTTCAAGGAACTGGCGCTGCGATGACCATGCCGCGCGCAGTCTATCCAGCAAGGCGTTGTAAGCTGCCACCAGCGGCAGCACTTCATCCGGTAAACCATCAGGTGAAACGCTATGCGGATGCAGGGTTTCCTGCGCTGCGATATGGCGCGACGCCACGCGTAAATCGCGCGTAATAGCACGCACCACCAGCCATATCACAATCAGTGAGAGCGGCATCATCAGCACCAGCGGAATGATGGCGGAGAGCGCTCGCTTGACCATGATACTTTTCATGTAGCCGATATTGTGTAGCACCTGAATGTTGCCAATTTCACTGCCCAGCTCGCCGGGCCGCGTGTAAACACGCCATTCGCAGTCGTCGCCACAGTCTCCGACTTTCAGATCGGTCCAGCCTTTTTTCAGCTGCAATGGCGCATGCAGGCCCGGCCAGGAGCTGGCGCGCAGATGATTGCTTTCGTCCCACAGCTGAACGATATAGGTGCTTTTCAGTTTCTCTTCATGCATCACCATCGGCATTAGGGCCGGCATACGTTGGCTGCTGGCCCACGCATCGGCGATCTTGGCGAGCTGGTCGTCTTTCATGGTGCCCATCATGTCGCCGTAGCAGTGATAGAAATACCAGGTGACGCCGCCAATCATCGCCAGATGCAGAATCACCAGCGTGGCGAGTAGTTTGTTACGCAGCGAGCGCATAAAGGTGAAAGGTTTCATATTGCCGGTACCCGCCAGCCAAGTCCGCGCACGTTGCGGATCACTTCGTTATCCAGTTTGCGACGCATTCCGTGGATCAGCACATCCACCGCGTTGCTACTGACCTCTTCGCCCCAGCCGTAAATGCGGTTTTCTAACTGTTCGCGCGAAAGAATGGCGCCCGGCCGCTCCAGCAAGGCGTAGAGCAGGGCATATTCGCGTGCGGTGAGCTGTTCGCGCTGGCCTTTGTACAGTACCTCGCGCGTCATGATGTCGATCTGCACATCGCCGCTGCCGAGCAGAGAATCTGCTGCACCGTGGCGACGGCGGGTAATGGCGCGCATACGCGCCAGCACTTCTTGCAGATCAAAGGGTTTCAGCAAATAGTCGTCGGCGCCGCTGTCCAATCCCTGAATACGTTGCTGCACGGTATCGCGGGCGGTGAGCACCAGCACCGGCGTCATGTCGCCGCGCGTGCGCGCACGACGCAGCACCTGCAGGCCATCTTCACGCGGTAAGCCCAGATCCAGTAACACGCAGGTATAGCCGCCTTCAGCCCAGGCATTGCTGGCATACACGCCGTCGCGTACCCAATCCACCGACCAACCTGCTGCTTCCAGCGCTTGCTGCAGATTGGCGCCAATCATTTCGTCATCTTCTACCAGCAGCACACGCATAATGCCCTCCAACTTAACTGAACGCAGTGTAGCGACAGACAATTAGGCCAGAATTATACCCGTTTTCCCGCTTGCTAATTCTGCGCTAATTTTCTGCTAATTAAGGGATAAATTTAACGCGCTATTGTGGCGGCACTGGACATATTGCCAACGCAGGAGAATCCCATGAATCAGCGCGAATTTATCCGTAGTTTGCTGGACTGGATAGAGAATAACTTAGGGCACGATCTGCATCTGGATGAAGTCGCACGCCGCTCGGGATACTCCCGCTGGCATCTGCAACGTCTGTTCCGTCAGCACACCGGCTTTTCACTGGCCGAGTACATTCGCCAGCGCCGGTTAACCGAATCTGCGCTGACGCTGATTAACAGCGATGAGGCGATTTTGCAGGTGGCGATGAGTTACGGCTTCGATACGCAGCAGGCTTATACTCGCACCTTCAAAAACTACTTCATGGTGACGCCAGGCCAGCTGCGCCGCCAGCGTCGCGTTGAGCCGGATCGTTTATTGTTCCCATTGGCGATGGCGAGTTGATGTATGCCTATGCGCATCATTCGTAGCGGCGCAACTTATTGCGCAATATCTGGATGGGCTCGTTGCCATCATTGATAAGCGCGATGAATCGCGCCGCTACGAAATGTACGCTGATGGACTAATGACGCCTTTTGCTTTTAAGCTGCTGTTCTCACTCTCTTAACTGCCAGAGAACATGGACAACAGCGACAATCTCTCCGCCATGATGCTGTTTGCACGCGTCGTGGAACGGCAAAGCTTTAGCGAAGCCGCACGCACCTTAGGCGTCTCCAAATCCCACGTCAGCCGTGAAGTGGCGCGCCTGGAAGTGCGCCTCGGCATTAAGCTACTGCAGCGCACCACGCGCAAAGTGGTGCTGACGGAGCTCGGCCAGGCTTACTATCCGTTCTGCGTGCGCATGCTGGAAGAGATGCATCGCGCCGACGCCTTTGTGCAGCAGGTACATCAACTGCCCGCAGGCAACGTGCGCTTGCAGGCGCCGATCACCTACGGCTGCCAGTGCGTGGTCCCCACGCTGAATGACTTTATTCGCCGCCATATTCACATCAACGTCGATCTCGACCTCACCCCCAGCGATGACCCGCAACCCAGCGCCGACGTGGCGATTGTGATCCGCGCGCGTGCGCCCGACGCGGCTAATTATCGTGAACTCGCCAGCATTGATTGGGGCTTGTACGCCACGCCAGATTATCTGGCGGCGCATGCGCCCATCGATCATCCCGACCGCCTGATGCGCCACGACTTGCTGCTGTTTCACGGCCCCGCGCACACCGCCGCGCTGCCGTTTCGCCGTGATAAACAGCGCCTGGCGCTGGATGTGCACAGCCGTTTCCGCGCCAACAACAGTATGGCGCTGCTTAATGCCGCACTGGCGGGCACCGGCATCGCTTATCTGCCCGCTTATATGACGCAAGATGCCTTAGCGCGCGGCGAAATCCAGCAGGTGCTATCAGATTGGCAAATGGATCGCCTGCACAGCTATCTATTGCTGAAAGAGCAGCCGCAACCCTCTTCGCCGGTCACCTTACTGTGCGATGCGTTAATCAACACCCTTGGCACAGCGTAATTGTTGTTATCTGGCAACAATGCTGCGCCGCCTGGCAATTATCCGCGCTACTCTATTTTCTGCGCAGCGTCACTGTTAGCCTGCTAAAAAAGCAAAAAACAGGGATATTACCATGCAGCAACCTCCACTCGCGTTAGCGCCCGAACAGCAACACTGGAAGCGAAATTTATGTGTCTGCGTGCTGGGTTCGTTCAGCACCATTGTGGCGATGACGCTGCTGTTGCCGTTTCTGCCGCTCTACGTGCAGCAACTCGGCGTGCAGGAACCCGCGGCGATTGCGCGCTGGTCGGGTGCGGCCTACGGCGCCACCTTCCTCAGCGCCGCCCTGACCGCGCCGCTGTGGGGCAAACTGGCCGATCGTTATGGCCGCAAACTGATGCTGATCCGCGCCAGCCTCGGCATGGCGATTGCCATGTCGCTGATTGGTATGGCCACCGCGCCGTGGCAGCTGGTGGCGCTGCGTTTGCTGGCGGGTTTGCTCGGCGGCTACGCCTCGGGATCGACCATTCTGGTGGCGGCGCAAACGCCGAAAGAACAAACCGGTTGGGCGCTCGGCGTGCTGTCATCCGGCATTATGGCCGGCAACGTGGTGGGGCCGCTGCTGGGCGGCGTGTTGCCGCCGCTGATTGGCATTCGTCACACCTTCTGGCTGACCGGCGCGGTGATTTTTCTCGCCTTCCTCGCAACGACCTTTTTGCTGAAAGAGGTGCCGCGCTCCTCTGGCAAGAAAACCCCACAGAAGATTGCTGACGATGCGAAGTCACTCAATTTGCCCGTGGTGCGGCTAATGTGGCTGTCGGGCATGCTGCTGATTTTCGCCAATATGTCGATTGAGCCGATCATCACGCTGTATATCGGCCAGTTTGTTAACGGCGATCACGCCATCACCGTCACCGCCGGATTGGTGATGGCCGCCGCCGCGCTCGGCAGCATCATTTCCGCGCCACGTCTGGGACGGCTGGCCGATCGCGTCGGGCATGGTCGCGTGCTGGTGTATGGGCTGATAGCCTGCGCGCTGCTGCTGATCCCGCAGGCGTTTATCCGCGAAGCGTGGCAATTGGTGGTGCTGCGTTTTCTGATGGGTATGGCGCTGGGTGGATTGATGCCGTGCGTCACCGCGCTGATTCGTCACAGCGTGCCGCAGTCGCAGGTGGGCAAGATGCTGGGTTATTCAACCTCGGCGCAGTATGTCGGTCAGGTTTCAGGTCCGCTGTTCGGCGGCTTTATTGGCGGCGCGTTTGGTATGCGGCCGGTGTTTATGGCGACCTGTGTGATCATGGCGCTGTGCGCGCTGTTAAATGCCCGGGTGCTGCGCAAGCGTTGAAGTTAAAACCCGCACATACCGTAGCGGCGCAATTTATTGCGCAATGCCTGGATGGGCGTCGAGCCGCCATTGATATGCGCGATGAATCGCGCCGCTACGAAGTGTGCAATAACAAAACATTGAGCATAAAAAAAGGCGGACTTCGCAGTCCGCCTTTTCATTACATCAACACATCAACGCGAAAACTTACTTCGCATCAGGCAGTGCATAAGCAATCACATAATCGCCCAGCTTGGTGCCAAACGAACCGTGACCACCGGCAGCGATAACAACGTACTGCTTGCCATCCACTTCATAGGTCATCGGCGTTGCCTGGCCGCCTGCTGGCAGACGTGCCTGCCACAGCATTTCACCGGTATTGGTGTCGAACGCACGCAGGTAGTTATCTGCGGTAGCACCAATGAAGAACACGTTACCGGCGGTGGTGATTGGGCCGCCCAGCATTGGCATACCCATTTTGAACGGCAGTGGCACTGGCGCGCTATCGCGAACCGTACCAATGCGTTTTTTCCACACGGTTTCGTTGGTCTTCAGATCAACTGCGGAGACATAGCCCCACGCCGGTTGTTTACATGGCAGACCAAACGGTGACAGGAACGGATTCAGCTCCACGCCGTACGGTACGCCGTACTGTGGCTGGATACCGGTTTCGGTACCTGAACCGCCTTTATCGTCAGCCGGTGGCTCGATCGGGTTGCCCGGACCGCGCGGAATCAGCTTCGACACAAACGGCAGCGCCATTGGGTTAGCAATCGCAATCTGACGATGTGGGTCAACTGCGATACCGCCCCATTCGAACATGCCAAGGTTGCCTGGGAACACCAGCGTACCTTGCTCAGACGGCGGGGTGAACGGGCCTTCATAGCGCAGACGCTTGAAGATCACACGGCACACCAGCTGGTCGTACAGGGTCGCGCCCCACATGTCCTTGTCCGTCAGATTCTGTTTCGGACGGAAGGTCAGTTCGGAGTACGGCTGAGTAGGTGCAACGTGGTCACCTTTGGCGGCGCCCTGTGGAACCGGAGTTTCCGGCGCAGGGACAACCGGCTCACCGGTACGACGATCCAGAACAAAGATGTTACCGGTTTTCGCCGGTGCATAAATCACCGGTACGGTTTTGCCATCTTTAGTCGTGATATCGGCCAGCGTCGGCTGCGACGGCAGGTCCATATCCCACAGATCGTGATGCACGGTTTGATACGACCACACCAGTTTACCGGTGGTGGCGTTCAGCGCCAGTACGCTGCTTGCATAACGTTCCTGCTCTGGTGTGCGGTTGCCGCCCCAGATATCTGGCGTTGACACACCCATCGGCAGGTAAACGATATCCAGTTTCGGATCGTACACCGCCGGTGCCCATGAGTTCGGTGAATTCATGGTGAAGCTGTGTTCATCCGCTGGAATCGCGTTTGGATCTTTGGCACCCGGATCGAACACCCACAGCAGTTTACCGGTGTTAACGTCGAAGCCACGGATGGCGCCTGACGGCTCACGGGTAGAGTAGTTATCGGTGACCGCACCCGCGACCACGATGGTGGTGTCGGTGATGACCGGCGGCGACGTCGGCTCATACTGGCCTGGCGTCAATACCGGCTGCTTGTGCTGCAGATCCAGTTCACCGTTGTTGCCAAAGGCAGCACAACGTTCACCGGTTTCCGCATCCAGCGCGAACATGCGGCCATCATTCACCGGCAGGTAAATGCGGCGTGAGCACAGCGCAGGTTGGGTATTGGCCGCATCGGCCGCAGCAGGCACTTCGTGGTAAGAAACGCCACGGCAGGTCACGTGCTGGAAGGTTGGATTCGGCTTGAGGCCCGGATCAAATTTCCACTTCTGCTTACCGGTTTTGGCATCCAGCGCAAACAGAATCTGGTGCGGTGAGCAGAGATACAGGGTGTCACGGATTTTGATTGGCGTGACTTCATCGGTGATTTCGCCCGGATCGTTTGGCGTCTTCAAATCGCCGGTCTGGAACTGCCAGGCAACCTGCAGCTCTTTAACGTTACCGGTGTTGATCTGCTTCAGCGGGGAGAAGCGGGTGCCTTGCTGGTCACGCGCATACGCCGGCCAGTCTGCATCAGCGATGTTGCTCAGCGGCTGTGCCTGCGGAGCATTGGCTGCTGCCGCTGGAATTTCACCGTTCAGCTCTTGCGGATCGTGGAATACCGCCCACGCCAGCACCAGCACGCTGGCAAGCAGCGCCACTGACAGCAGCGCCAGAGCGCCTTTGCCGGCATTATTCAGACCACGATATACAAACGGCAGAATCAGCCAGATGCCGAAGATCACCAGCACATCGGTACGCGGTGCCAGCGCCCAGAAGTCGAAACCGACTTCCCACACGCCCCACACCAGCGTTGCCAACAGCAGCAATGCGTACAGCAGTAATGCTGAGCCGCTACGGCGCCACAGCAGAATAGCGGTGATCAACATGACCACACCGCCAATAACGTAGTACCAGGAACCACCAATGGCGGCTAACCAAACGCCACCAACCAGCATAAACGCGCCCGTCAGCAGTGCAAACAGCACTGTGAGAAAACGGATTACGCCAAAAGATGAGGAAGCTTTCCCCATAATATTGACCTCTTTCTTTGCCATTAAAAACTAAAAAGGAAACAACGCGTTGGGTTGCTTCCCGACATAGAGTACGAAATAACGAAACGGTTCGAGCGACGCTTTCCGTGCGGCGAGATGTTCCCTTTGCGTTAAATTTTATCTTAAAAACGTTAAAGGGTTTGATATTTTTAGTGCTTTGCACTCGTTGAAGGGAAGTACTGCGACATTTTATGAGGGAATAAAGGTGTTATGTCCGGTTAGATCGGGCCACAACACCTAAGAGCAACACATTGTGTAAACGTTTACCCTTCAAACAGCGTGCTGCTGGTGCGTTGTTCCTGCCAGCCGCTCAAATTAAGTTGCGCATAGTGCTCAGCGGGCAACGTTAACTGTGGCGTGCGTAATATTACTTCCACTTCTCTTTCACGACAGGATTCCAGCAGAAAAGGAAAGCTGAACTTGAGATAATTATCGTGAAAAAACTCGTCGGTCAGCGCAATACCGCTAAATGGAAACGCAGCGATATTCTTCCAGCAGGTGCCGGGCGGTGCCAAATCATAGAGCCAAAATGAGAAACGCTCTGCGGCCCTACGTAAAGCACTATCTTGCTGAACTAAATCGGCATAATTGATTGCCAGCTGTACATTCTCATCCTGCAGGCTGGAATAAATTTCCGGATCCTGTAAAAAACGCATAAGGTTATTTCCCGTTAACGGGATGATTATTAATTCGGGTGTATCCGGCAACTGATTATGCAGCGAAATTATGTTGCGTCCATTAAGTATTGCTGTGTTTTCCTGTTCGCAATGCATAAAGGGGGCTGAATAACACACGCCAGCTAGCGCCCCGTCGAAGCGATGGATGCGCTCAGTAACATAAGGATTATAAGAACTGTTTTCCATTTATCTCTGTGAATAAATTAATTAACTGGAGCGTCTTAATTATTATAAGGACGGCGGGATAATGAAATCTAAACACAGTCAATATAGATCGTTTTGTTTATCAAGATCACCTTTTTTTAACTGTCACTGATAGAGAGATATTAGGCGCTGAGCAGGATGAATTAATCGACTATTGCCATATTGGGAAACTTTTGGATATTTTCATCTCATAACCATCAGCCTGCTAATATTAAGAGCTCCATGCTTAGCTAATTTTTGGATAAGCTTCTGTTTTTAAACAGCACGGCTAGCCATTGCCTGGCTCAGTAAGATGCCGCACTCTGTGGCCTGAAAAAATAAAGCGGAAGCCGCAACGTGGCTTTTCACCAGGTTGGTGCAACGACGCTAACCGATGTAATTGTTTAGGATGGGATAAAACTATGGGTTCTCCAGTCTCCGCAGCAGAGGATTCATTGCTGCGGCACAGGTCGTTTGTCGCCTTTTGGCTGGCGCGCACCTGTTCATCGTTTGGTTTTCAAATGTTTTCGGTCGCGGTCAGCTGGCAAATCTACGCGTTGACCCACAGCGCGATGGCGCTCGGCATGATCGGTCTGATGCAGTTTCTGCCTTCTGTACTGCTGGCGCTGCCCGCCGGGCATCTGGCCGATCAGCTTGACCGTCGTCGTATCGTATTGCTCGGACAATTTATTGAGTGGCTGGCGCTGCTGGGGCTGGTTGCGCTCACGCTGATGAACTGGGCGGGCAAGATCGAGATTTGGGGATTGGTGTTTCTAATCTCCGTCGCCAAGGCGCTTGAGTGGCCAGCGATTACCTCGATGCTGCCGGCGCTGGTGCCGCCGCCGATTCTGGCGCGCGCCATGGCCGCCAGTTCGGTGGGCGGACAGGCGGCGGTGATTATCGGCCCAACGCTCGGTGGCTTCCTTTATGTCGCCGGTCCGGAAGTGGTGTATGGCGTCTCGGCGCTGTTCTATCTGTTCTCCATCGTGCTGGTGAGCCGACTGCGCTATGAGCGGCCGCCGCAGGCGCGCTTGCCGATGAATCTGCCGAACCTGTTTGCGGGCGTGCGCTTTATCCGCGATCGCAAAGATGTGCTCGGCGTGATTTCACTCGATCTGTTTGCCGTGCTGCTAGGTGGCGCCACCGCGCTGCTGCCGATCTTCGCGCAAGATATCCTGCATACCGGGCCGTGGGGCTTGGGCATCCTGCGCGGCGCGCCGTCGGTCGGTGCGCTGCTGGTTGGCGTGTGGCTGAGTCGTCACAAGTTGGAAAAGAACGTCGGCATGATCATGTTCGGCTCGGTGGCCGGTTTTGGCGTGGCGACGCTGGTGTTCGCGCTCTCCACGCAGCTGTGGCTGTCGGTGATCGCGCTGGCGGCATTAGGCGGCTTCGATATGGTCAGCATGGTGATTCGCGGCGCGCTGGTGCAACTCGATACGCCGGATGACATGCGTGGCCGCGTGAATGCGGTCAACGCCATCTTCATTAATACTTCGAATCAGCTCGGCGAGTTTGAGTCAGGTTTACTGGCGGCATGGATGGGCGCGGTGCCCGCGGCGGCGATTGGCGGCATCGGCACGCTGATCGTGGTGGGCGTGTGGATGACGATTTTCCCGCATCTGCGTAAGCGGCAGAAGCTGGAAAACGAAACCGTTACCTAACTTCAACATCGCGCGATGAATCGCGCCGCTACGGTTTGTAGCGGCGCAATTTATTGCGCGTGTCTTACGCGGTTGCTGCTTTCCCCAGGTTGGCGTCAAATTTTTTCCAACTCTCCGTCATATCCACCACGGTTTTCGATTTTCGCGCTTCATCGATTTTGATCGCAGTGAGGCCCGCTTCCAGTGCGTCCACCACTGAAACCTTCAGCGGCGTTCCCTGTGTAATGTGTTTCACAATCTCTTCGGCCATCAGCGCATCTGCGCCGTAATGGCCGTCATAGGCATTGCCGTCATACTCGGTATCCACTTCGCGCGCACCGGTGCGCGCGTTGTGCACGCGGAAGTAGTTACGCACGAAGTCACCTTCGGCCATGCCATCGGTGCCCATCACGCAGAAGCGGCGGAACTCATCCGGTACGTTAAGGTTGGCGTGGAAGGCGAGGGTCGCGCCACCGGCATACTCAATCAGTGCGGTTTGGTAATCGACGATGTCGGCATCGCCGTCAAACACCGCATCGGTACTCGACCAGCCGCTCGGTTTAACGTGATACACCTCTGACTGCGCTGTTACCGCACCTTTAGGCGCGTGCTGCGGGGTGAAGTTTTTGCGTCCGCCAAAGCTGGCAACACGTACCGGACGCTCGCCGACCAAACCCTGGTAAAGATCGATATCGTGGCAGCATTTTTCCAGAATATACGGGCCGGCGTACTTCTCCAGACGGCGCCAGTCGCGCTGGAAGAACGCACCGTGATACGGCTTGATGTGTTCGGTGGCTTCAATTGAGGTGATTTCGCCGAGGCGATTTTCATCACGCGCGGTGAGCAGGTCGCGATAGAGCGGCGAGTAGCGCAATACCAAGCCGACCAGAATGCGCTCGTGACCATATTGCTGCACCAGCTGCGCCATCGCCATGGTCTGCTCTTCGTTGATCACCACCGGCTTCTCGGTGAACACCGTGTAGCCCGCCGCTAAGCCCTGACGAATGTGTTCAAGGTGCATAAAGTTAGGCGAACCCACCAGCAGCAGATCAAAGCCGCCGTGTTGAAGCAGCGCATCCACGCTAGCAAACGCGGTGCCCGCGTCGATGCCAAAGCTGTGCAGATTCGGTAATCCCGCCGGAGCGGGATCGACATAACCCACCACGGAAAACGCTGTGTCGGCTTTGTTGAACTCTTTCACCACATGGGAAAGACGAAAGCCCAGACCAATAATGCCCACTTTCATGTTGTACCCCTGAAGCCCGTTGCCTTTAAGCCGCCCGACCTGTCAGGCTGCTGATAATCTGACCGCTAACTTATTACGACAGAAAAACTAATGTCAATCCGTGTGGCGGATCTCAATTGGTGAAAAATTGTTATTTATATGATTTATATCTATTTTAATTAACTATATGGATTGCCTATTTATTTATTATTGCGATTTAAGTTTTTTTCCCCTATCTTTCGCACATCTATAAGCGTCATACCGTTTCGGGCTGGCAGGAGGAAGCGCGTGCAATCACTAATGCTGGGTATTGATGGCGGTGGTACGCACTGTCGTGGACGCCTGACCGACAGCGCCGGACGCCTGCTGGCGGAAGCCAAAGGCGGTCCCGCTAACGTCTGGTCGCAGTTTGATGCCGCCATCGTGGCCATTGATCAGGTCATTGACGATCTGTTTACGCAGGCGAATTTACCCGCTGAAGCGCGCGACCGCACGGTGATCGTCGCCGGTTTGGCGGGCGCGAACGTCGCCTCGGTGCAAAGCCGTCTCGCCAGCTGGCAGCCACGCTGTCAGGCGCGCTATCTGTTTACCGATGTCGAAATCGCCTGTGCCGGTGCGCACGCCGGTGCGCCAGGCGCAGTGTTTATTATTGGCACTGGCAGCCAGGGCGCGGCCTGGGATGGCACGCACTTCACGCTGCTCGGCGGCTGGGGTTTTGCCCTGTCAGATGCCGGTTCGGGGGCGATTCTCGGCCAACGCGCGCTGCGGCTGGCGCTGCTGGCGCACGAAGAGATTGTGCCCACCTCGGCGTTAACGCAGCGCATCATGGCAAGCTATCAAAACAGTCCGGAACAGCTGCTGATGTGGTCGAAACAGGCGACACCCGCTGATTGGGGCCGCGTGGTGCCTGAGGTGTTCGCTGCCGCGCAGCAGGGCGATGTGCACGGCACAGCGCTGGTGCAGCAATCCGCCGCGGATATCGTGCAGATGGTGCAGCCGCTGCTGGTGCGCAGCCACGGCAAGCTGGCCTTGATGGGCGGATTAGCCGCGCCCATTCAGGCGTGGCTGCCGGCGGATATCGCCGCGCTGCTGGTGCCGCCGCAGGGCGATGCCCTATGCGGTGCGCTTCGCCTGGCCATGCAGTTCAGCCTGACACTTCCCGCTTAACTTCAGATAAAGAGGCTCATGAGCGCTCCCAACGTAACCGCGCGCATTCTGCGGCTGATTGTCGAAAATGCGCCTATTAGTCAATCCGATCTCAAAGTGCGCAGCGGCCTGAGCATGTCGACGGTGTCGCAAGCCACCAATCGTCTGCTGACCGGCGGCATCGTGCAGGAGCTGGGGCTACGTCGCGTCTCCATGGGACGGCCCAAAACGCTGCTCGGCCTCAATCCGGATCACGCCAGCGTGGTGGGGATTCAGCTTAATGCCGAACGTAACCTGATGGTGCTGACCGATCTCAGCGGCAACATCATCGGCGAGCAGCAAATTCCTTCCGGCGCGATGACGCCCAAACAGCTCGGCGATGCGCTGGCGAAGTTTTTGCGTGGCGTTGAGGGCAAAAAGGTTGGGGCGATTGGTCTGGCGCTGTCGGGTTTGGTCGATGCCAGCAATGGCGTTTGCGTGCTGTCACGCGCGCTGGGCTGGGATAACGTGCCGATTGCCCGTCTGCTGGAAGAGCGCTTCTCGCTGCCGGTATTTATTGAAAATGATGCCAACGCGCTGGCGATGGCGGCGCTGGTGTTTGGTCAGCTCGGTCATGCGCAGTCGGCGGTGATAGCTACGTTCGGCAAAGGCATCGGCGCGGGGATTCTGCTCGATCGCCAGCTTTATCGTGGTCGTCACGGCAAAGCTGGGGAGATTGGCGTGTCGCTGCTGGGCGATGGTTCTGAGCGCCTGCTGGAGGATGTGGCGTCGTCGCAGGCGATTCTGCAGCGCGTGGCGGCCACCACCAAAGAAGAGGTGCCGCATACGCTGCGCGATCTCGATGTGCGTCCAACGCCGGAGGTGCTGAGCGCGCTGGCCGAGGCCGGGCAGCATTTGGGGATGTCGCTGGCGAATCTGTCGGTGGCTTACGATCCGGACGTGGTATATCTGGCGATGGAGCCGCAAATGGCTTCGCGCATTTTGCTCGACCACGTTACGCAGAGTTTCCAGACTTACCGTTTGAAGCTGACGCCGCACATGACGCCGCTGCAGTTCCTTACGGAATCCAACCGCATGTGGGCACAGGGCGCTGCCGGGTTTGCGGTGAATAAGCTGCTGGATTTGTTGGCCGCACAGGCCGATGAAGAGATCGCACCGCAATAATGAATCACGCGATAAATCCCCGCCCATTCCGTCGCGGCGCGATTTATCGCGCCGCGACGAAAAGATGCGGCTTTTACACCTTATCTGAGTCGCAAACCCTGCTCATCAAACAATAAACAATGCTCAGCACGCAGCTGATAACTCAGCCGCTCGCCAATCGCGTGTTCCGCCACGTTACGCTCCTCAATCACCAGCAGCTTCTCTTCGCCGATATCGAGATAGAGATAATTGGTGTGTCCCAGCATCTCGCTAAACGACAACTCGCCGCTGAAACTCAGGACATCCTCATTGCTGCTCACTGGCTGGAAATGCTCTGGACGTACGCCCAGCGTGATTTTCTGCCCTTCGCGGCACGACGCGGCGATCGGCAGCGTAAGCTGATTAATACCCAGCGCCGGCACGCGTAACTGCACCGCGCCCGGCGCGATCGCGGCCACTACGGCTGTGAGGAAATTCATCTTCGGCGAGCCAATAAACCCGGCGACAAACAGGTTGTCGGGATCGCGATACAGCGCCATCGGCGCGCCGACTTGCTCAATGCGGCCCTGACGCAGCACCACAATGCGATCCGCCAGCGTCATCGCCTCCAGCTGATCGTGCGTCACGTAGATCATGGTGTTGCCCAGCGAAGCGTGCAGGCGAGCAATCTCAATGCGCATCTGCAAACGCAGCTCGGCATCGAGGTTCGACAGCGGCTCATCAAACAGAAAAATGCGCGGATGGCGGATTATCGCGCGGCCAATCGCCACACGTTGCCGCTGTCCGCCGGACAGCGCGCGCGGTAAGCGGTCAAGAAATTCTGTCAGATGCAGGCGCGCCGCAGTCTGTTTGATCGCCTGCTCAATTTCCGCTTTCGGGCGCTTCATTACTTCCAGCGGATAGGCCAGATTGCCGCGCACCGTCATGTTCGGGTAGAGCGCATAGGACTGAAACACCATGGCGATGCCGCGCTCGGTGGCGTGCTGATCGGTCATATCGGCGCCTTCAATCAGCAACTTACCGTCAGTGATCTCCTCCAGCCCGGCAATCATGCGCAGCAGCGTAGATTTCCCGCAGCCGGAAGGGCCGACAAACACCACGAATTCGCCGCTGTTAATGGTGAGATCGATGCCATGAATCACGTTTACATTTTCGTAGGACTTTTTAACGTTTTGCAGATGCAGGCTGGTCATGCGATGCCTCGAATCAGAGAAGTTGGCCCATATAAATGGCGTTGCTGCGCATAATCGGCGTGAAGCCAAGGCGCTGATAGAAGCCGCACACCTGCTCGTTCTGCAGGCTGACGCCGAGATAAACGCCCGGCACGCCCGCGGCACGCAGATCGTGTAGCAGCTGTTCAATCAGCTTGCGGCCCCAGCCACCTTGCTGCGCGGCGGGTAACAGATTGATGTGCAGATGCGCAGGCCATTGCGTCACCAGCTGATCCGCTGCCGCATCGGGCTGATGAATCGCTTCCAGCACTTTGCTGTCGAGCGGCGCCTGCGGCGCGTAATCGCGATACTGCTGTTGCAGCTGTGGCCACCAATCAGTATTCAACTTTGCTTCGAAGGCGCGCGTATCGGGCGCGGCGACCGCGTAGCCGACTACCTCGCCGTGCTGTTCCAGCACATAAGCAAATTCGGGCGCAAAGCGCGCGTAGGGAATGACAAAGCGCAGGCCGGGCAGCGCGGGATCGGAGTAGAGCGCGCTGGCATCGGTGCCGGCATTGGCGGTCTCTAAGCAGATGCGCGACAAGGCGGGAAAATCTGCCTCGCTGGCGCGACGAATAACACCTTCAGCCGTCATGGTGAAGCCTCTGTGGTCAGGAGATGAACAGATTTTACGGTAAAGAAAGCCGACTTAGTTTTCAAGGTGTAATAATTGCGCTGGCGCACAAAGCTGATGCGAACTATAACCACAAAGCATGACTGGGCGGCTGACAAACTCACGCGCAACGCCGGTATGAGCGCTGGTTGAAAGCACATTGCCTTTCGCTCACCTATCGCAGTGAGGATAACTATAGGATTTTCGTATGCTCTATCAGTGAGTTAATGCGTCTCTCTTGGCTGAGTGATTTATACCGATGCTCAGGCTTTACTGTGCGGCGCTGTCCGGTTTGCGCGCTGAATCGCAGCATCCTCTGCTGTTCTGGCGGCTTTTCTTCTTACTCTTTGCACTGTATCACAGAGCAAAAATTCCGCAGAGGTGATGTTTGACTTTCTTTTGTGCATAAAGTAAGTATGAATTATGTGCGTTGTCGCTGCTGAATCAACCTGCCGGGAATCGCAGGTGTCGAGATGAAGGGATGCCAGTCATCTGTTGGAGAAACCGAGCATGATGTGTGATTCAACCAATCGTCCTTCCCGTTTGCAAAGCTCACTGCGCACGGTGTCGCGTCTGGTCTCCGCCGGGATTCTGCTCGGTGCGACCATGGCGGCCGCGCAGGCCGTTACCCTGAATGAGTGGGACATTTACAACTATCCGCAGCAGACCGAGGCGGTGGATGAAGCGGTAAAAGCGTTCCAGCAAAAGAATCCGGGCATTGTGATTCAGCGTTCGGTGCACTCCTTCGAAGACACGCGCATTCCGCTTAAGCTGGCGCTGACCGCCGGTGACGGCCCGCAAATCGCCCAAGTGAATCAGGGCGGCGGCGATATGGGCTCGCTGGTGAAAGACAAGCTGCTGTGGCCGCTGGATGATTACGCCAAAACTTACGGCTGGACCACGCGCTTCCCGGATTCAATCCTGAAACGTAACCGCTGGTCAGATAAACAAGATTTCGGCAGCGGCAAACTCTACGGCGTAGCGAGCCTCGGCGAGATGGTGGGTTTGTACTACAACAAAGCGCTGCTGGATAAAGCCGGTGTTGCGGTGCCTAAAACCTTGCCGGAACTCGAACAGGCGATGGAGAAACTCAAAGCCGCTGGCACACCGCCGATGATGCTCGGCCTGCTCGACGGCAACATGGGCCAGCAGCTGCTCAGCACCTTGTGGGAAGCGCAGATTGAGAGCAGCGACCGGAAAAAACTCGACGATCTGATTTACGACGTGGGCGGCACGTTCAAAGACGACAAGCTGGTGAAAGCCGCCAATATGATGAAGGGCTGGAACGACAAAGGCTATCTGTTCCCCGGCTTCCAGGGCATTGGGCATGACGATGCGGCGACCCTGTTCCAGAATGGTCAGGCAGCGTTCCTGGTGAGCGGAACCTGGTATCTCGGCCAGTTTAAAGACAACAAAGATCTGCACTTCGCTGCGATGCCAGCGGGCGAGGGCGTGCAGCATCCGCTGATGGTGGGTGGCACCGATCTGGCGTTCTCCATCACCAGCACCGCCAAAGACAAAGCGCAGCAGGATGCCGCAGCGAAGTTCATCGATTACATCGTCTCAGATGAGATGGCGAACCGCTGGCTAAAAGTGGGCTTCCTGCCGGCCGGCACCAGCAAAAATGCGCAGATTCCGGCGGATAACCCGCTGCTGGCGGAAGCGTATCAGGTGTGGGTGACGCTAAATGACAACGATGGTCTCGGCCATTATCTCGACTGGGCCACGCCAACCATGAACGCTGAGCTGAATCAGAATGCGCAGCTGCTGCTGGCGGGACGTCAAACCGCCGACCAGATGGTGATCAACTTCGATAACAACTATCAACGTTACCTGAAAACCCTCAAGCACTGATGACGTACGGTCCGGCGCAAGTGGCCGGGCCGCGAACAGGCCCGCAAGCGAGTACGGTTATGCTGAATAAATCTGCCTGGCGCAATGCGCTCTATCTTCTGCCCGCGGTGCTGGTGTATGCGGTGTTTCTGCTGATGCCGCTGTTGGCCTCGTTAGGGATCAGCTTCACCGAATGGGACGGCACCTCGTGGCCGATTTTCATCGGCATGGGTAACTATCTGCGCATGTTCCAGGATCCGGTGTTCTGGGTGGCGCTCGGCAATAATGCCTTGCTGATGCTGTTCTACACGCTGTTTCCGATTGGCGTTGGACTGCTGCTGTGCAGCTTCCTGTATGAGACGCGCAATAACAAAGAGCGCAGTGTGCTGCGTATTCTCTTCTTCCTGCCGTACATCATGCCGATGGCGGTGCTTGGCGTGGTGTGGCGCTGGCTGTATAACCCGGCGTTTGGCCCTATCGATCAGTTCCTGCGCGCCGTGGGTTTGCCGCAGCTGGCGAAGTCGTGGCTGGGCGATTTTACCTGGGCGCTACCCGCGGTCGGCTTTGTCGCCACCTGGTACTTCTTCGGTTTCTGCCTGGTGCTGTTTATGGCGGGCTTGCAACGCATGGATCCGTCGCTGTTGGAAGCGGCCGATCTCGATGGTTCATCACGCCGCCAGAAATTTATGCGCATTACGCTGCCGTCGCTGCGTCCGGAACTGCGTATCGCGCTGCTGCTGACGGTGATCGCCAGCTTGAAAGCCTTCGATCTGGTTTACGTGATGACGCAAGGCGGGCCGGGCACTTCCACTATGGTGACCAACATCTTTATGTATAAGCAGGGCTTTGACCTGCACTACTTCGGCTATGCCTCCGCCGTGGCGGTGTTCAGTATGCTGATTGTGTTAATGATCAACGGCTTAATTCATCTATGTCTACGGGAGCGTCACTGATGCGCGGCACGCCAACTGTCTCACGCGCGCTGATCTGGATTGTCGCGCTGATGACCATCCTGCCGTTTTTAATGGCGCTGATGACCTCGTTCAAAACCCAGATGGAGCTATTTCAGGGCGTGTTTACCTTGCCCTCGTCGCTCAATTTCAAAAACTACATCACCGCGTGGCAGCAGGGACATTTCAACGTCTACTTCATGAACTCGGTGCTGGTGGTGATTCCGGTGGTGATCTGCAGCATCCTGCTCGGCATTCTGGCGGGATTCGGTTTTGCCTGGCTGAAGATCCCCGGCAAAACGGTGGTTGCCGCGCTGCTGGGTCTTGGCATGGTGCTACCGAGTGAAGCCTTTATTATTCCGCTCTATCACGAGCTGCGCTGGATGGGCCTCACCAATACCTATCTGGCGCTGATTCTGCCGCAAATTGCCTTGTCGCTGCCGTTTACCACGCTGATGATTGCCACCGCGTTGCAGCAGGTGCCGCGCGAGCTGGTGGAAGCGGCAGTGATGGATGGTGCATCACGCCGCAAAATTCTCTGGGGCCTGCTGGTGCCGGCGATTTGGCCGACGCTATCCACGCTGGCGCTGCTGCTGTTTATCTGGACGTGGAACGAGTTCCTTATCCCGCTGATTCTGGTGAATAAAGATGAGCTGCGCACCTTGCCGATCGGCATGATGTTTTTCCAGAACAAAAACACCATCGATATTCCGGTGCTGATGGCGGGCGCGATGATTGTCATCCTGCCGCTGGTGGCGGTGTTCCTGGTGTTCCAGCGCAAATTTATCAGCGGCGTCACCGAAGGCGCGGTGAAATAACCATCTTGTCCACCAGCAAAAGGTTTTGGTCATGCGGCGCGTGCTGCAATAGCGCATCGCCGCTATTCAGGAGAACCGCATGCACGTTTCATTGGCTGATTTCTACCCCATCGCCGATGGCGAAACGCTGGATACACACTGCTTCCAGCGCGCACTCAATCATCTGGCAACGCGCGGCGGCGGCACCTTATCAGTGCCGCCTGGCCGCTATCATCTCGGCACGCTAACGCTGGGATCCAACATTAATCTGCATCTTGAAGCGGGCGCCACGTTGCTCGCCAGCTCACGCGTTGAGGATTATCAGCAGCAGCTGGCGCAGAGCCAGGCTGAACTGTCGCAGCATGTGCTGCTGTACGCCGTCGGACAGCGCAATATCAGCATCAGTGGCAAAGGGGTGATCGACGGTAACGGCGATGCGTGGTTTGCTGCGGAAAAGGACGAGCAGGGTTATCGCCTGCCACGTTCTCAGCGCCCGCGCATCGTGGTGTTTGAGGATTGCGAGCAGGTGACGCTGCAAGATTTCACCATCATTCAGGCGCCGATGTGGACGGTACATCTGGTGAGTTGCCGCCATGTACATGTCGACCATCTCACCATCAATAACAGCATGAGCATGCCGAACACCGATGCGCTGGATATCGACAGCTGTGAAGCGGTGTTTGTCAGCAACAGCTACCTGAGCGCGGCCGATGATGCCATCTGCATCAAAACCAGCCAAAAACCCGCGCATCTGCGACGTGCCGCGCGACAAATCATGATCAGCAACTGCCTGCTGCGCTCCTACAGCTGCGCGTTCAAAATCGGTACCGAAACCTTCGATGACGTGGAAGATGTCACCGTCTCCGGCTGCACCCTCTTTGAATCCAACCGCGCGATTGGTTTGCTGTCGCGCGATGGCGGCCAGTTCCGCCGTTTGCTGTTCAGCAATATCACGCTGGCGTGCCGCCACGCGCCGCCGTGCCATTGGGGCAAAGCCGATGCGCTGTTTGTTTCAGTGCGCGCGCGCGATCCGGCGATAGCGCCGGGCAGCATTGAGCAACTGCAATTCAGCAACGTCAGCGGTGTGATGGAAGGGGCAATTAACCTGCATGCGGAACAACCGGGACAGATTCGTGATGTGATGCTGGCGAATGTGCAGCTGCGGCAAGTGATAGCAGCAGGTGCGGATCAGGGACATTACGATGTGCGCCCGCCGTGTAACCCCGAATCGCCGACCGGCATGGGCCTCGACAATGCGTACAAACTGGATAGCACATCGGGCTTAGCATACGGCGTCGCTGCTTATCCGGACGGCTTGCCGGGCGTGTTTGCGCGCGGCGTGGAGAATCTGCAGCTGCATAACGTGGTGATTACGCGCCCGCAGCCGTTGCCCCACGGCTGGCATGCGGAAACAGTGCAGATTCTTTAGGGCACGCCTGGAGGTTACAACGCAGCAGCGATAGCCGCGCCCAGCTCCTCGGTTGACGCGCGGCCGTTGGGCTCGCGCGTCAGGCTGTTGCCCGCCGCCAGCGTAAGCTCGATGGCATCCAACACCGCTGCGCCCGCTTCGGCGTAATCGAGGTGCTCCAGCATCATCGCGCCACTCCAAATCTGACCAGTCGGGTTGTTCACGCCTTTACCGGCGATGTCGGGTGCCGATTCAAAGGCGCTGTAATTAATGCGTTGATTTTGATTATTTGTAATCATATTTGATGCTTTGTGAGCAACATCAAACAAATTAAGCCCTGTTTAGCCTATAAAACGCCTCTAATATGCGTGAATTCATTCTTCTTTGAGCGAAATGAATCATAAGCATAAGTGGGGTGGCGAAGTGCGTAGACACGGTGAATAACAACATCGGCCACCTCATCAACGGGACGCGTGAAGCCCAGCGCGTTCCACGACCCTACGTTATCGATGAGGCTGAAATGAAACAATTCTCTACAGAAGGGATGGTGATTATCGTCGGGATTGTCATTGCGTACATCCTGTTCACCACCTGGCTCACCTGGCGTCTGCGCAGTAAAAACAGCGGCGACTTTATGGCTGGCTCCAATGTGATGCCGGCATTTGTGGTGGGCGTGATGCTGATGTCGGAATACATCGGCGCAAAATCCACTATCGGTACGGCTCAGGCGGCCTTCGAGGATGGCTTTGCCGCTTCATGGTCGGTGATTGGTGCCGCCATCGGTTTCCCGCTGTTTGGTTTTCTGCTGGTAAAACGCATCTACAACACTGGCAAAATCACCATCTCTGCGGCGATCGCTGAACGTTATGGCAACTCAACCAAAAACATCATCTCGCTGATTATGATCTATGCGCTGTTGCTGGTTAACGTCGGTAACTACGTTAGCGGTGCGGCGGCGATCTCAACGGTGCTCAACCTCGATCTCACTACCGCTGCGGTGATCACCGCGATCGTCAGTACGTTCTATTTTATGTTCGGCGGCATGAAAGGCATCGCCTGGGTCACGCTGCTGCACAGCGGACTGAAATATATCGGTATTCTGATCATTCTCGGCGTGGCCCTGCACATGACCGGCGGCGTCAGCCCAATGATCAAAGAGATGCCGCATTTCTACTGGACGTGGGACGGCAACGTTGGCGGCAGCACTATTTTCGCCTGGATGATTGGTACTATCGGCTCGATCTTCTGTACGCAGTTTGTGATTCAGGCGATTGCCTCGACCAAAAGTGCCGAGTCCGCCAAACGTGCAACCTGGGTGGCGTTCTTCTTCTGCATGCCGATTGCCATTGCTATCGCGCTGATTGGCGTGGCGGCGAAATACCTGCATCCCGATATTAAAAGTCTCTATGCGCTGCCGGTGTTCCTGCAGGACATGAGCCCGTGGCTGGCGGGGATTGTCACCACCTCACTCGTGGCGTCGATCTTTGTCAGCGTCAGCACCGTAGCGCTGGCGATTGCCTCGCTGGTGGTAAAAGATTTCTATGTGCCCTATCGCAATCCGACGCCGGAGCGCGAGTTTCGCATGACGCGCTGGCTGTCGCTGCTGATCGGTTTCCTGCCGCTGATTTTCGTGCTGTTCGTGCCGGAAGTGTTGAAGCTCTCCTTCTTCACCCGCGCTATTCGGCTATCGATTTCAGTGGTGGCAATCATCGCCTTTTACCTGCCGTTCTTTAAAAGCACGCGCGGCGCCAATGCAGGCCTGATTGGTGCGTGCGTCATGACGTCAGTGTGGTATCTGCTCGGCGATCCTTTAGGTATCAACAACATGTACGTGGCGTTGATCACGCCTGCGGTCATCATGGTGATTGACCGCCTGATCCCTTCAAGCCAAACCCATGAGAAAAAAGCCCCGAAATCTTCAATGCAAAACAGTGGAGCCTGAAATGAGTGATTTAACCCTTACCGTTGAACGCAGCGGTAACCTCCATCCGCACGCGCAGGATGCGCAACAGCTCACGGCGATGCTGCCTTCGGTCTGCCCGCAGAACCATGCGGCGAATCTGCTGCCGCTTCCCAATGGCGACCTGCTGTGTGTGTGGTTTGGCGGCACGCAGGAAGGGATCGCCGATATTTCTGTGTGGTGCTCGCGGCTGAAAAGCGGCAGTACACAGTGGAGCGAGGCGCAAAAGCTATCGGACGATCCCACGCGATCGGAGCAAAATCCGCTGCTGTTCCTCGATCCCGAACAGGTGCTTTGGCTGCTGTGGACAGCGCAGAAATCCGGCAATCAGGACACCGCGATTGTGCGCTATCGTCAGTCACGCGATTTTGGCCGCAGCTGGGGGGCAATCGACACCTTGCTCGATCAGCCCGGCACCTTTATTCGCCAGCCGATTGTGGTGCTGCCAAACGGTAACTGGCTGCTGCCGGTGTTTTATTGCCGAACGCAGCCCGGCGTGAAATGGGTAGGTAACGATGATATCAGCGCGGTGAAAATCTCCAGTGATAAAGGCCAAAGCTGGCGCGATGTGGCGGTGCCAGACAGCCTGGGCTGCGTGCATATGAACATCACGTTGCTGCAGGATGGCAGCTTACTGGCGCTGTATCGCAGCCGCTGGGCCGATTTCATCTATCAAAGTCGTTCGATCGACGGCGGCGAAAGCTGGAGTGCGCCGCTGGCGACTGACTTGCCAAACAACAACTCGTCGATTCAGGTCACGACATTGCACAACGGCCATCTGGCGCTGGTGTTTAATGCCATGAGCGCCAGAGATGCCAGCGAGCGCCGCTTATCGCTGTATGACGAAATCGAAGATGAAGAGGATGACGGCGATGTGGCGGTGGCGGCAGAGCCGCTGGTGCACAGCGGACGCAGCGCGTTTTGGGGCGCACCCCGCGCGCCAATGACGCTGGCGATTTCCGCCGATGGCGGCAAAAGCTGGCCATGGCAGCGTAATCTCGACGAGGGCGACGGCTACTGCATGACCAATAATTCGCAGCAAAAGCTTAACCGCGAGTTCTCCTATCCGAGCATCAAACAAAGTGACGATGGCGCGCTGCATGTGGCTTACACCTATTTTCGTCAGGCGATTAAATATGTGCGCGTCGATGAAAGCTGGGTGAAAGGATGAGCAGGCAGCGACACGCGCTGGTAACTGGCGTCAGCTCTGGCATAGGCGCCGCCATCGCCGATCATCTGTTGCAACAAGGTTGGCAGGTGACCGGTTTTAGCCGCACGTCGGTGCAGAACGATCATCCAGCGTTCACCTCGGTCAGCGTGGATCTGTTGGATGCCAATCTGCTGAAGCAGGCGCTACTGGCGCTGCCGAAGGTGGATGCGCTGGTGCATGCCGCAGGCATGATGGCGGCTGCGCCGCTCGGTGAGCTGGATGAGAAGCAGAGCGCGCGTTTGTGGTACCTGCACGTGCAGGTGGCGGAGATAATGGCAAATGTCTTGCAGCCGCAGATGACACAGGGCGATCGTATCTTGCTGGTTGGCAGCCGCACGTCACGCGGCGCGGCGAATCGCAGCCAGTACGTGAGCACCAAGGCGGCAATGGTGGGCATGGCACGCAGCTGGGCGGCGGAACTGGCACCCAAAGGCATCACGGTGAATGTGATTGCGCCGGGGGCGACGGAGACGCCCATGCTGCTGCAGCCCGGCCGCGCCAGTTCACCCCCAAAGCTGCCGCCGATGGGGCGCTATATCAAGCCACAGGAAGTGGCGGCGCTGGCAGGGTTTGTGCTGTCGCCTGCCGCCGATGCGATTACCGGGCAGGAGTTGGTGATCTGTGGTGGGGCGTCGTTGTAGTTTTTTCCCTCACCCTAACCCTCTCCCACAGGGAGAGAGAATTGAATAGTGCACCGACTAACTCCCTCTCCCAAAGGGAGAAGGAATTGAATAGTGCACCGACTAACTCCCTCTTCCAGTGGGAGAAGGAATTGAATAGTGCACCGACTAGCTCCCTCTCCCAGTGGGAGAGGGCTGGGGTGAGGGCAACAAGTCGCACCTAACCGCGCCGCAATCCCGCCACATCCACCTGCCACTGATGCAGCTTGTTATACAGCGCGGTGCGTGAAATCCCCAGCAGCTGCGCGGACTGGCGCAGGTTACCTTTTTGCTCACGCACCACCTGCATCACATGCTGGCGCTCATTCTCCTGCAGCGAGGTCAATTCGCTGGCGACAGGCGCGTTACGCTGCACCATCTCTTCCGGCAGATCGTGGCGCTCAATCTCCAACCCTTCACACAAATTCACCATGCGCTCGACCAGATTCTCCAGCTCACGCACGTTGCCGGGCCAGTGCCACGCCTGTAAACAGCGCATTGCCTCAGCGGAAAGCTGCGGCGCGATGCGCTTCAGCCGGGTGCAGAGCGCCTGAATAAAGGTATTCACCAAGCCGGGAATATCCTCCTGGCGCTCGCGCAGCGGCGGGATTTCCAGCGAAATCACATTCAGGCGATAGTAGAGGTCGCGGCGGAACGCGCCTTTTTCCACCGCATCCAGCAGATTGCAGTGGGTAGCGGCGATGATGCGCACGTTGACCTTGATGGGATGGGCCGCGCCGATTCGCACCACTTCGCCCTCCTGCAGCACGCGCAGCAGGCTGGTCTGCGCTTCGAGCGGCATCTCGCCAATCTCATCAAGGAACAAGGTGCCGCCATCGGCCAGCTCAAATTTGCCCGCCGAGCCGCCGCGTCGCGATCCGGTAAAAGCGCCGTCGACATAGCCAAACAGTTCGCTCTGCACTAAATCACGTGGCAATGCGCCGCAGTTCAGCGCGATAAAGGCTTCCTGCTGGCGCGGGCTGGCGTTGTGAATCGCCTGCGCGAACAGCTCTTTACCGGTGCCGCTTTCGCCGGTTAATAACACCGTACTGTCGCTGCGGCTGCTGGCGCGCGCTTTCTGAATCGCTTGCAGCACGCGCGGCGCGTGCCCGCGAATCATCTCAAAGGTGTAGCTGGCGCCGACGCCCATCACGCGGCGCGTAATGGCGCGGATACGTTGATTCTCGCGCAGCGACAGCACGCGGCCACCGTCTGGCGCGGGCATCAGCGAAATAAGGCAGGAAAGGGGATGCACGCCATCCGGCATAAATTGCAGCTCGCGGTCATTGCAGAACGGCATGGTGAGCAGCGATCCGCCTTGCGGTTGCAGCAGCACGTCGATCGGTCCGGCGCTGGGATCGAGGCCGCTAAAGATCTGGCGCGCATAGCGATTCAGCGTTTTGATGCGACCGTGACGATCGCAGACGATTACGCCTTCGTTCAGGGTTTCGAGGATCGACTGCTGCTCGGCCAGCAAACGGCGCAGCATCAGCTGCTGACCAACCGCTTCGGCTGCCGCTTGCACCGTGCCGAGCGTATGCGCATTAAAGTTGTCAGGCGTGGCGGTCAGCGTGAGTACGCCCAGCAGCTGGCCGCTGGCATCGCGCACCGGTGCGGCAGCACATTGGCGATGGCGTTTGCGCAGATCCAGCTTCCAGTTTTCGCCGCTCAACACGTACACCAGCCGCTGCTCAATCAGGCAGCGCGCGGTGCAGTTGGTGCCGAGCACTTCTTCGCGCAGGATGCTGCCGACCGGCGTCAGATCCGCGCCGCAGAAGTGCAGCGTCACGCCTTGCGCATCGGTCAGATTGATGTGGCCATCCGGGTTATACGCCAGCAGGTTTTCCATGATGCTGCGCGCCGCGAGGATCAACTCGGCATTGTGCTCAAGGATCGCCGCCAGTTCCGCAGCGGGTGGCGAGACATAGGCAAAGGTGGCGGGATCGATCGCGCGCTGCTGCGATCGCCGCCACGACTGCAAAATGCTGTGCCGCATCCAGCCGGGCTGTTCACCGCGTTCGAAGCTGTGCCAGCCCTGCCACAACAACGTATCCCATTCGCCCACCTCCGCGCTGTCCGGCAAGCTGAAGATCGGATCGCTTTCATCTTTAAACGGCAAACGCTCACTGGCACGCATGTGACACTCCTGAACAAGATGGAATGTCCATTTTATTGACATGTGAAGTTGACATGTAAATTTTGTTGCCAAATTGTGAGCAATATCTGTGTCATGCCTCACATAAAGCGGCGAATTGCAGTTGGCATCGCCTTTGCACTACCGATTGCACATCCCTGCGCTCGAATGAGCATATCCAAAACAATAAGGAATAGGTCATGACATTTCATCTTAAGCCAGTACACGTCGGCCTGATTGGCGCCGGACGCATGGGCAGCTTCCACGCGGAAAACCTGGCCTGGCGCGTGCCGGGTGCGATCCTCGCAGCGGTGGCCGATCCGCAACCGGGCGCGGCCAACGCGCTGACCAATAAGCTTGGCGTCGCTAAAGCGTACAGCGATCTGCATGCGCTGCTGCAGGATCCCGAAATTGAGGCGGTGGCGATTGCCGCGCCAGCGCGTACGCACGCCGAATGGGTGATCGCTGCCGCCGAGGCGGGCAAACATGTGTTCTGTGAGAAGCCGATGGCGGTAACGCTGGAAGAGGCGGATCGCGCGATTGCTGCCGCGAAAGCGGCCGGCGTGGTGTTGCAGGTCGGTTTTAACCGCCGCTTTGATTCCGGCTTTGCTGCAGCGATCGCGGCGGTGAAAGCGGGTGAAAATGGCACCACGCAGCTGAGCCGATCGCTGACGCGCGATCCGGGCCTGCACGATCCTTCGCGCATCCCACAGTGGACGATCTTCCTTGAAACCCTGATCCACGATTTCGACACGCTGCTGCACTTCAACCCTGGCGCGAAGCCGGTGGAAGTCTATGCGCTGGCCGATGCGCTGGTGCGTCCGGATTTCAAAGACAAAGGCTTGCTCGACACCTCGGTGGTGACCATTCGCTTTAATAACGGCGCGATTGCCACCGCCGAAGCCAACTTCCAGGCGGTGTATGGCTACGACGTGCGCGGCGAAGTGTTCGGTAGCAAAGGCATGTTGCAGGCGGGCCACATCAACGCCAATCACTGCGTGCGCTATCACCAGGATGGTATCGCGATTGCAACCTCCCGCATGGATTCAGATCTGCTGCGCGAAGCCTATGTGGCGGAGATGGCCGAGTTTGCCCGCTGCATTCGCAGTGGTGAAACGCCGCGCGCCACCGGTGAGGATGCGCGAAACGCGCTGGAGATCGCGCTGGCCTGTATCGACTCGGTGCAGCAGCAGCAACCCATCAAACTGGGAGCGCGCTAATGGCCGGTTATCAGCTGTCGGTATGTGCCGAAATGGTGTTTCTCGATCTGCCTTTTGTCGAGCGCGTGAAACGCATTCATGCACTGGGCTTTGGCGTCGAAATCTGGGGCTGGGCCAACAAAGATATCGATGCGCTGGCGGCAACCGGCGCGCGTTTCACCTCGATGACCGGCTACCTCAGCGGCAACCTGACCGATGATGATGAGATTCAGCAACTGCTGCAAAGTGCTGAAGCGTCGCTGGCGGTGGCCGAGCGGCTCAACTGTCCGGCGTTGAACCTGCACGGTACCGGACTGGATGACAAAGGTTTGCCGGTTAAACCTGTTGACGTGGTGACCGGCGCGATGTGGCTGAAAGCGGCCGATACGCTGCGCAAAGTGGCGCAGCTGGGCGAGCGCGCCGGACGCGTCTTCACGCTGGAGAACCTTAACTTGCCGGTTGATCATCCCGGTACACCGTTCGCGCTGGCGGCCGACACGCTGGCGCTGGTGGAAGCGGTTAACAGCCCGGCGCTGAAGATGAACCTCGACCTGTATCACGCGCAGATTGGCGAAGGCAATTTGATCGAACTGATTCGTCGCTGTGGTTCGGCGATAGGTGAGATTCAGGTGGCCGATGTGCCGGGGCGTCAGCAGCCGGGCACCGGCGAGATTAACTATCGCGCCATCGCCCGTGCGCTACACGATGTTGGCTATCAGGGCACCGTGGCGCTGGAAGGCTGGGCCAGCGGCGAAAGTGGCGCCGCGCTGCAGCAGTTTCGCGATCACTTCACGCTTTAACGGTTCCACCGCCGGGTATTCGCCTGTTGCCCGGCGTTAACTTCATGAAATGAATAATAATATCTTAACCCTACAGGACTAACCCATGAACATCAGAAATGTGATGCTGTGCCTCTGCACGCTGCTGCTCAGCCTGAGCGTGAGCGCTAAAACCTTCACCGTCGGCGTCGCGCTGGCGAACTTCGATCTCAACTTTGTCTCGATTCTGCGCACCCAGATGCAGGCAGAGCTGAAAGCTAACCAGCTCAATAGCCAGTTTGTAGATGCCAAAGGCGATGTCGCGCTGCAAGTGCAGCAGGTGGATGATTTTGTTAATCAGGGTGTCGATGCCATCATCCTCAATCCGGTGGACACTCAAGGCGTATTGCCAATGATTACCGCAGCGAAAAATGCCGGCATTCCGCTGATCTTCGTCAATCGTAAGCCAGAAGTGAAACTGCCAAGCGACATGGCGTATGTTGGTTCAGACTCGGCGTTGGGCGGCGAAATGCAGATGGAAGCGCTGGCGAAGAAGATGAATTACAAAGGTAACGTGGCGATTTTGATGGGCGCGCTGTCGAATGAGGAAGCGCGTGAACGCACCCGCGCGGTGGAAGCCGTGATTGCCAAATACAAAGATATGAAGGTGATTGAAAAGCAGAGCGCCAAATGGCAGCGCAACGAAGCGGTGGATGTAGTGTCGAGCTGGCTGCTGAATCAGCGCCCAATTGACGCTATCGCGGCGAATAATGATGAAATGGCGATTGGTGCCATCATGGCGCTCAACCAGGCGAAAAATGAGAAGATTTTGGTCGCCGGTATCGACGGCACGCCGGATGGTCAGCAGTTCGTGAAGAACGGCAAAATGACGCTGACCATTTTCCAGGACGCGAAAGGGCAGGCGACCGGCGCGGTGCAGGTGACCAAAGCGCTGCTGGAGAAGCAGAAAGTGCAGGAGTTCAACTGGATTCCGTATCAAACCATCACGCCTGAGAACTATGCGCAGTTCGCGGCGAAATAACATTTTTATTTACCAAAACTCTCCTGCTCGCAGGAGAGTTTTACGCTGGAAAGCCGATTTATTCCTCCTCCACTTCGCTTTATTTGCCTAACTCTGACTGATAAACTCCGGCTGCAACCAGTATTGTCTCTGGTTAATGATTGCTCAGGCATGATGCATTAACAGAACGCATGCGTTCGACCGGAGAGAAGTGCAGGATGGATAAAGAGATTCTCAACACCATAAATTCTCAGCACCTTTTTCCCGCGCACAGCGACCGGCATATTTTTTTTGGTGTTGATGGTAAATTCATTGGCCACTCGCTGATTACCATCATGTCGATAATCAAGCATGCCAATGATGTTCGTTATCACTTTCATCTTATCTCTTCGGAAATATCTGCAGTTGACACTGTGCGACTGGAAAAAATATTCGCTGGATCGCCACATGGGTTAACGCTGCATCATATTCAGGATAGTTTGTTTAGCGCGTTCCCTACCACAGAGTTGTTCACTCGCGCGACCTATTATCGTTTTCTCGCTCCGCTTATCTTGCCGCATGCCACTAAATTGCTTTATCTCGATGCCGATATAGTGTGTCTGAATCCTCTGGATGAATTATGGCAGATTGCCATGCCAGCTGACGTTATTGCCTTGGTGGTTGGCGAGATTCAGGCATTGCAACCGCAGTTGGCTGAAAAGGTGGGCTTGCGTGGAAAGCGCTATTTTAATGCCGGCATGATGCTGATTGATGTTCAAAAGTGGAACCGCGAGCAGATCAGTGAACGCGCTTTTAATTTGCTTAGCGAAAAGGGAAAACAATTCCAGTATCTTGATCAGGATGCGTTGAATACGTTGCTTGAGGACCGTGTGATATTTACGGAAACGCGCTTTAACACCATTAATATGCTCTCACACGATGATAGCGGTTATACACAGGATGTGCCGAAAAATACCTGCTTATTGCATTATGCGGGTGCCGATAAACCCTGGCAGCGGTGGAATCAACAGCACGTTGGCCATTACTATCGCGATCTTTATCAGATTTCGCCATTAGCCGACGTCTCTTTTGAAACACCGAAAAACGCGCAACAAGCGAAGAGAATGTACAAATTTTTGTTCCGTAGTCATCAATGGATGCCGGCACTCTATTGGCGCATTAAGTATTTTAAAATGAGGTATTTTTGAGTGCAGACTTTACGTTTAAAGCCGCTGTTAACCGAAAGCAATATTTATCAGCTGTGCTTTCTGCTGTTAACCCTGGCATTTGCGACCTCGTTAGTTATCCCCGCATATCCTAAGAAAACATTCTATCTGGTGGGTTATTTAACGCTATTCTTTCTGCTGGCCAAGGGAATAAAAAGAAAATTCATTATCGATAAGAGTGCTTTCATCGTCGCCGTTCCCATTCTATTATTGGGCATAGTCAGGGTAATATGGTCGCGTATTTATGCCGATGCCTATTTTAGCGATGTAGTGGATAACTATTTTCAGGGCGGTAAACTTTTCATTATCTCCGCTTTTGTCAGCTATTTTTTCATTGCGTGGCGTCACTGTTTGTCAGCGAAAGTCCTGCGCATTAGCGTATGCTTGTTAATTTTTGGCTTGCTGCTGACGCTGGGCGCCGGCTGGTACGAACATGCTCAGACGCAGCAACGCATTAAATTACTCACCGATTCAGCCGGTACCGTTTCATACCTGATGACGGCGTTAGCATTAACTGCCCTGTTTATTGTGAATAAGGTCATAGTTCGCCGCCTTAATCAAATCCTGCTGTTCACCGCTATCTTTGTGGTGAATATGCTGCTGATGTTCCTCACTGAGTCACGTGCGGCGGTGTTGGTGCTGCCCGTTTTATACTTGCTCTGTTTTTATCTGGTTCATCGCTGGGCAGGAAAATATTCGCTGGTGATTTTAGTTCTGTGCATTGCGGGGGGGCTGTTCTTCATGCCCAGCTCCATTATGCATCGGTTGGACAACATCCAGAACGAAATAGACAGCTATCAGAAAAATAATGATACCTCAATTGGTGCGCGCTTCTCGATCTGGAAAAGTGGCTATCACAGCGTTTCCTGGTCGCTGCTGGGGCAAAGTCCGGATGACAGAACGGATAAAGCGCGCGTTTATATTAAAACCTATGAACGCGCTAATCCTGAGGCTTATAAAAATGTGATGTATCACTTGCACGATGATTTTTTAGAAACGCTTTCGCTGCAAGGTATCGCGGGTGCTGTCACCCTGATTCTTTTTTATGTCGGTTTAATTGTGGCGGCAATACGTCGTCGGGCATTGGATGTTGCGCTGCTTCCTGTTTCCATTTTTATATTCGGTTTGACTGATACCGTATGGATTCAAAGCAGTTCAGTATTTATTCTGATGGCATCGATTATTATGAGCTATGCGCTGATGCAGCATAAGCCCCGAACGCATATCTAATATTTGTCAGGTCGCCATTGAAGGCGACCGATTTTCTCAACGCTTCAGTTCATTCTCCGCAATTTCATTCTCAGATATTTTTTCTTCAAACTAAATCTGACTTTACTGTCCAGCAAAAATGAAACGAAAGAGACGTTTTCAATCGCCTGCTTCACCACCTGTTTCTCATGTTCATCGTTAATCAGCGGATAAAACTTATGCGCCAGATTGATCCAGTGACAAGCGAGCAGGTTGCGGTAGCTTTCACCGAGCACATTATCCATCTGTTGCGTGGCTTTGATCAGCATCGATATTTTATCGGCATCCAGCGCGCTGGAGAGACTTTTTTCTCGTTTGAAATAGAGATACGGGCTCTGCTTCGCTAAAAATATCGTCTGACTGGCTTTCAGAATCGAGGGGAATAAATACGCATCTTCGTAGCAACTGAAGTCAGGGAAATGGTTATCTTCCAACAGCGAGCGTTTAATAAACTGACCGATAAAATGCGCCTGAATATCACGATGGATGAGGAATTTTTCAATCACCTGATGTTGCGACAAGGCGTTGACCTGCAAACCTTTCCACTGCTGTAGTTTGGTCTTCTTTTCATAAATTTCATTCAGCGGCGCCAGCAGAATATCGGGTTGTTGCGCCTGCAAAAACTGCACGATGTCAGCAAAAGAGTTCGGCAAAAGCTGATCGTCACCATCCAGCATCGTGACAAAATGGCCGCTGCATTTGCTGACGCCGAAATTTCTCACTTTGCCGATGTTACGGAACATCACGTCAAAGATTTTCACCTGGCTGAATGAAGCGGCAAAGCTGTGCAGCAACGCGCTGGTGTTATCTGTGGATGCGTCATTCACCACCACAACCTCGACCGCATCCTCAACGCCAGAGCAGGCCTTTTTGAGGCTGTTTAACGTCTCAACAATGTATTTTTCGCAATTGTGAGCCGTGACCAGGACGCTGAGAGTGCAAGGTGAATCCATAGTTAGCATCTATCCGTTAATGTTCTGAGAGCATTCATTGCTAACAAGTCTATCGCTTTCTACGCTGAAGGGAATGAAATTGTGTTGCATGGTTTAGGTAATCATACTCACAGCTCTGCGCGTCGTTAATCAGCACAACTAAACTTTCCTCCCGCCTTGCCGATGTTTTTTACCACTGAGTCCGTGCGCTTTGCCCCACGATTTTGGGGCTCTACGATCAACTTCTGGTGTGGAAAAATGTCATGATCGCAACGCCCTTGTCAGGCCCGGCGGCTTCGCCGGTGGAGATGGTTTCGCTCAAACGTATCGCACAGCGCGCGGATAGCCTGGCGGTGATCCTCAGTTGGGCGCTGTTGCCGATTGCACTTGGCGTTGGCTGGCTAAATGACAGCGTGCTGGTGGCGCTAATAGCGGGTTTGGTATTGGCGCTGCTGGCGACGTTTTTCGGCACCGCGCTGCGCGGTACGCTCACGTCGCGGCTGGTATTATCCGTGCTGTTAATCGGCTGGGCTGGGCTGCTAATTCAGGTTGGCGGTGGCGCAACCGAGTACCACTTCTCGGTGTTTGTGTTGATGTCGGCGCTGCTGGCGTGGCGAGATGTGCGCCCGTTATTGATGGGCGCGGCGGCGGCAGCCACGCATCATATGTTATTCAATTATCTGCAGGAAAATGATCTGTTTGGCGTGGTGGTGTTTCATCATCCCGGCTGGGACATGGTGTTTTTCCACGCGCTGTTTGTCGTGGTGCAAACCGCGATGCTGCTGGTGATTGCACGCCAGATGGCAGCGGATGCGCGCTCGGCCAGCGAAGTGGCGCAACTGGCGGCACACATTAATCAGCAAGCCGGTTATCTCACGCTGCGTGCCGATACTCAGCGGAGTGAAACGCCGTTCGCGCGCACCTTCAGTACTACGCTTGGGACCCTACACGGCACTTTGCATCAGGTCAGCGACGGCGTCGGTCAACTGCTGGCGGAATCCGACAGCATTCTGGAGCGCAACGCCGCGCTCTCGACGCGTACCGACGAGCAGGCGCAAGCGCTGGAAGTGGCGGCCAGCGCCATGAGCGAAATCAGTATCGCTGCCAGCTTAACCCGGGACAAAGCGCAAAGCGCGTGCGAGCTGGCGAGTGAAACCCGCGCGGTGGCGACGCGTGGTGAAGAGAATATCCAGTCGGCGATTCGCTCGATGGAGAAAATCAGCGAAGAGTCGAGAAGGGTGAAGATCATCCTGGAGCTGATCGACGGCATTGCGTTTCAGACCAACATTCTGTCGCTGAACGCCTCGGTGGAAGCGGCGCGTGCCGGTAATCAGGGACGCGGTTTTGCCGTGGTCGCCAGCGAAGTGCGTAATCTGGCGATGCGCAGCGAAAGTGCGGCACGCGAAATTCGTCAACTGATGGATGCCAGTTCCACCAGCACGGAACACGGCACCGTGCAGGTGGAGCATGCGGCGCAAACCATGCGCGAGATTCACAGCAGTATTAGCGGGTTATCGCAGCTGGTGACGGAACTGTCGGCGATGAGTGAGCAGCAGAATTTGAGCATTGAGCAGATTCAGCAGAGCATCAATAGCATTGATCACAGCGTGCATCATAACGTGCAGCACGTGGCCGAAACGCTGCAAGTGGCGCAGCAGCAACAGCAGCAGGCCAATGCGCTGAAGCAGGCGATTTCGTTATTTAAGTTGGGGTAAGCGTGACCTTTACAAAGGTCGCCATGAATGGCGACCTTACGTTAATTACTCTACGCCATTAACCAGCAGCACGCGGTATTTCGCGCCTTTCAGGCGATGCGCTTTGGCTTCCTGATACGCCGGGCTGAAATACCAGCCTTTCGCCGCCTCAGCATCCGGGAATTCGAGCACCACCACGCCTTCCGCTTCCGGGCCTTCCAGCGTTTCCAGGGCGCCATAAAACGCCAGCGGGGTGATGGGATGGTCGCCGCGCGCCTGTCCGGCTTTCTCGGCATACGTCGCCATCTCGTCCTGGTCTAAGGTTTCGTCCTTAATAAACACCACATATGCAGCCATTATTTCTCTCCTCGCGCCTGGCGTTTGTCTTCAGTGTTGTTATCGAAATCGGCGGCATCATGGCGCTCCAGCAGCTGATCCTGCGGCTCGGCACCAAAGGCACGATTCACTTTACGCCCGCGAATCACCGCCGGACGCTCGGCAATCTCTTTCGCCCAGCGCACCACATTTTTGTACGACTGCACATCAAGGAATTCGCTGCCGCCATATTGGTTGTTCAGCACCAGATTGCCGTACCACGGCCAGGTGGCGATATCGGCGATGGTGTATTCGTCACCGGCGAGGAAGCGATGGTCGGCCAACTGACGATCCAGCACGTCCAGCTGACGTTTAGCTTCCAGCGTGAAGCGGTTGATGGCGTATTCGATTTTCTCGGGCGCATAGTGATAGAAGTGACCAAAGCCGCCGCCGAGGTACGGTGCAGAACCTTGCAGCCAGAACAGCCAGTTCAGGGTTTCGGTGCGGCCAGCCAGCGAGGTCGGCAGGAAGTGACCGAACTTCTCGGCCAGATAGAGCAGGATATTGCCGGATTCAAACACGCGCTGCGGTGGCGTGACGGAATGGTCGCTCAGCGCCGGGATTTTCGAGTTCGGGTTTACATCGACAAAACCGCTGGAGAACTGATCGCCATCGCCGATACGGATCAGCCAGGCATCGTACTCGGCGTCTTTGACACCCACCGCCAGTAACTCTTCCAGCAGGATAGTAATTTTCTGGCCGTTTGGCGTGCCGAGCGAGTATAGCTGCAGCGGATGTTTGCCGACCGGCAAGGTTTTGTCATGCGTCGGCCCGGCGGTTGGACGGTTGGTTTTCGCGCCGTTACCTTTGGCTTCCGGGTCCCAGGTCCAGACTTTCGCGGGCTGATATTGATGTTCCGACATAGTGGTTTCGCCTTGTTGTGATTGTATTTTTGCTGCTACTGAGTGTAGCAGCGCGTGATACAGGCGATTTAACCGCGCTGGCGGTGGGACGCAAAGTCCGATTATGTAAAGTTCTCTTGCGTAAACAGCATAAAGTCCACTCTACCAGGCTGATAGGTGTCGGGAATGTCGCCCTCTTCCAGATGCCGCAGCATTAGCGTTAAGGCGAGCTGAGCATGGCGCAGGGTGTTTTGATCGAGGGTGAGGTTCAGCACGCGATCCTGCAACAGTCGGCGTGTGGTGCTGTACAACTCGTGCGTGACGTACAGCACTTTACCGTCGAGACGATGACGCGCCAGCGCTTCGTACACCTGTGTGTTGCCAATGCCGGTGTTATACAGCCCGACAATCGGCGGCGAGGCGGCCAGCGTTTTTTCTAACAGGCGGCTGATGCGTTCGCGCTCATCCTGACCGGCAAGAATCTCGCGCAGGCGCAGCTGCGGAAAGCGTTCGGCCAGCACCGCCTGAAAGCCCTCAATGCGCAGGCGGTGGGCTGCGTAATCCGCGCGTCCGCTCATCAACACCACTTCACCCGGCTGCGACAGCATGCTACCGAGCATCAAACCGGCGGTGCGCCCGGCTTTGTATTGATCGATACCGACGTGGCACAGCCGCGCGGCATCGGGCAGATCGGCGACCAGCGTGATCACCGGCACGCCGCGCGCTTTACAGGCGGCGAGCGCATCGTAGATCAGCGGGTTTTGATGGGCGAAGACGATCAGCGCATCCATCTTTTTACTGCTGGCGGTGATGTGTGCGGCGAGTTTTTCCGGTGCATTTTCCGGGATCAGCGTGCGATGCAGACGCAGGCGGCGATAACCGAGCTGGTCGGCGAGTTTGGCAAAGTCTTGCGCTAATTGCTGAAAGAAGAAGGAGGCGTTGCCGCTGAGCAGCACTTCGATCTGCCACGGATGGCGATGCTCCTCGGGCAGAATGCGTTTTAAACCGGCGTCACGCGCTGCCTGCAGGATTTTTTTGCTCATGGCGGGCGATACGCCACCGCGATCGTTGAGTACCCGGTCAACCGTGGCGACACCGACGCCCAGTTGTTTTGCCAGCTCGGCCAGCGTCACTGCTTTCATGTTGCGTGCATTCCAATAGAGCGGGCCCTCATCCTAACCTTCTCCCGCCAGCGGGAGAAGGGACCGATCGAGCAAGCCGCACCATCCCGTTCCCTCTCCCGGTGGGAGAGGGTTAGGGTGAGGGCATCAGCGCGCACTCAACTATCCCAACAGCTCACGCTCAATCAGTTCGCGGGTTTCCACCGCCTGATACTTCATCTTCTCCGGATAACCGAACAGCGCCGCTGAGATAATCGACTCGCCGCCAACCTTAAAGGTGCGGTTGGCAAAATTCATCTCGCGCAGTGCTTCAAACAGCGCATCGAAATTCACTTCGCCTTCCCCGACCGCCACGTGCTGGTGGATGGTGGCATCCACGCCTGGCGGGTTGACGATATAACGGCAGTGCTTGGTGTGGTTCATGGTATCGGCGATCAGCATATGTGAAAGATCGTCGCCGGCGTAATGCAGCATGTTCTTCACATCGCCCACACCTTTGTCGTAATAGAAGGTGTGCGGTGCGCTGTAGATGTACTTCACGTTTTCGCTGCGGAACGACTTCACAATGTCTGCAGTTTCGTTGCTCTGCTCGCAGAAATCCCACGGATGCGCCTGAATCTCGACGCGGATGCCTTCACGTTCGATGATTGGCAGCAGCTCTTCCATCGAACGATAGAACATCTCTTCACAAATTTCTGGCTCGTTGGGATTGCCCGACAGCTCGGTGTTGATCACCTGCACACCCATTTCGACGGCAATCTCGATCATGCGTTTCCAGTTCTTCACCGCCGCCTGACGACGCAGTTCATCCGGGCCAGACCAGCGATATACGGTAATGAACGAGGAGATCTCCAGCCCGGTGGCATTCAGCGCGTTTTTGTATTCGCGCATGATTTCACGGCTGGCTTTCGGATGTTTATAAAACGGGTTGATCTGCGGGTGCGGCGACTGCTCGATGTACTTGTAGCCCCATTCCGCCACCTGATGCACCATGCGCGTGATGCCGAGATCCCTGATTACATCCACATCAAAAGCGATTTTCATTGTTTTCTCCTGAGCGTTAAGCGGTGCGGACTTTGATGATGACCATACCGATCTTTTTCCGCGCTTCATCACGTATTCTGATGTGAAACCATCAGCCAGACCGCTTTGAATACGCACATGAATATCAAACATTTATTCTGAATGGTATTGAGATGAAATGAGTTATTTCATTTTTGCGAGAGCGATCAAAATAATGAGAGATTCTCTATCACTTTATGCCATTTACTGATGATTTTTGCGCGGGGTGATTGGTGATTTATCGCAGGTTAGGGCATTATTTTTGATAATTTATTATCATTTCATTCAGGAAGTAGCGCATGAGTAAAATCACCATGACCGCGATTGCCGCCGCCGCCGGTGTTGGCGTGGCGACCGTTGATCGCGTGTTAAATCGTCGTGCACCGGTGCGCGCCGCAACGGAGCAGAAGGTGCTGGAAGCCGCTAATCGCCTCGGTTATCGCATCGGCAATGTGCCGCTGCTGAGCGGCACCGCGCCCGCCGCCAGCGTGACGCTGCGCATGGGCTTTATCCTGCTGTCAAAATCCTACTCGTTCTATCATTCCCTCACTGATGCGCTACGCCAGCATACGCAGCCGTTTCATCCGGCAGGCAGCGAACCGCTTTTTACCTGGCACGACATTGATGATGTGGAAGCGGTGGTGGCCTCGCTGTATGCGCTGGCCGGGCAGGTGGATGCGATTGGCTTAGTTGCGCTGGACCACCCGCTGATTCGCCATGCGATAGAAAACATATCGCGTCAGGGCGTGCGGGTTTATGCGCTGTTTTCCAACTTTTCGCCGTGCGGTCACGCCGGTTACGTTGGTCTGGATAACCAGAAAGCCGGACGCACCGCCGCGTGGATTGCCACGCACCTGTTGCATCAGCCGGGTTCGGTCGGCGTGCTGGTGGGCGACCATCGCTTTATCTGTCAGGAGAGCAATGAGATCAGTTTCCGCTCCTATCTGCGTGAACAGGACAGCGCGCGACGCGTGCTGGAGCCGCTGAAGAGCAATGAATCGATTGATGGCGGCTACCGTTCCACGCGTCAGTTACTGGAAGAACATGCCGATTTGGCGCTGATCTTCGCGCCTTGCGGCGGCATTGAGGGCGTGATTCATGCGTTGCGCCAGCAGCCGCAGCGTAAGGTGGCGTTGATATGTCATGGTCCGGTGAAAGAGGGCGAGCTGGCGCTGATTGATGGCACCATTACGGTGATGATCCGCAACCGCATCGACGAAATGGCCATGCGTCTGGCGCAGATGGTGCAGCAGCATCATGCGCAGCCGGGCGATCATTTCTCCCAGATCATCCTGCCGTTTGATATCGTCACGCGTGAAAACCTGTAGGCCGCGTCGTTGCTGTATTTGATATATTTTCTATCATTTTAATGATGCGAAATACTATGATCGCTATCAAAAAATGAATGTTTCATGGTTGTTGGTGATGAAATATTTATTTGATACTTGCGCCATCTACTACCGCAAGGAACGATCATGACTATCCATATTGCTAACGCGCCCTGTAGCTGGGGCGTTGATGACCCGAAAAATCCCTTCCTGCCGCCGTGGCAGAAAGTCCTGAGTGAAGCGTCGCAGGCCGGTTATAAAAGCATTGAGCTGGGCCCATGGAGCTATCTGCCGGTTGAGCCTGCCGAACTGCGTCAGCAGCTTGAAGCGCACGATTTGTCGCTGGTGGCGGGCACCATTTTTGATGATTTGGTGAGTGAAGCTAATTTCCCGGCGATGGTTGAGCTGACGCACAACATCTGTCGTAACCTGTCTCTGGTACCGACCGCGACCAAAACCCATGCGGACAACAAACCCGCACCTTACCTGGTGATTATCGACTTCGGTAATCCAGAACGCGCCAAATACGCCGGTCAATCCGCCAAGGCGCCGCGCCTGTCAGCTGAAGCGTGGCAGCGCATGATGCAACACATCACCACGCTGAGTCAGATTGCCTGGAACGAATACGGCGTGCGTGCGGTGATCCATCCGCATGCCGGCGGATGCATTGAGTTCGCCGACGAGCTGCAACAGCTGGTGGAAGACATTCCGCATGAAGTCGCTGGTTTGTGCCTCGACACCGGCCATCTGTACTACTCCGGCATGGATCCGATTCCTTACCTCAGCCGCTACTGGGCTCGCATCGATTATCTGCACTTCAAAGACGTTAACGATGCGGTATGGCGCGACGTGATTGCGCGCGGCGTCGATTTCTTTGCCGCCTGCGCAGAAGGCGTGATGTGCCCGATTGGCAAAGGGGCAATTGATTATCCAGCGGTGCGCGCCTTCCTGGCGGAGCGCAATTATCAGGGCTGGATCACCGTCGAGCAGGAGCGCGATCCGCGCGATGCCGACACCAGCCTGCGTGACGTCACCGCCAGCCTGCACTATTTGCAATCGGTCGGATTCTGAGGAGAACAACATGATCAACGGCATTAAGGCTCTGGATCGCTCGCTGCGCTGGGGCATGGTTGGCGGTGGCGGCACCAGCCAGATTGGTTACATTCACCGTTCGGCGGCCACGCGTGATAACAACTTCACGCTGCTGGCAGGCGCATTCGATATCAACGCCGAGCGCGGCCGCGCCTTTGGCACTTCGCTAGGTATCGAAGCCGATCGCTGCTACGCAGATTACGAAACCCTGTTTGCGGCAGAAGCGGCGCGTCCGGACGGCATCGAAGCGGTGTCGATCGCCACACCCAATAACACGCACTTCGCCATCTGCCGCGCCGCACTGAATGCGGGTCTCCATGTGGTGTGTGAGAAGCCGCTGTGCTTCACCGCTGCCGAGGCCGATGAGCTGGAACAGCTGTGTGCTGAGAAGAAGAAAATCATCGGTGTGACTTATGGTTACGCCGGACATCAGCTGATTCATCAGGCACGCGAAATGATTGCCGCAGGTTTGCTGGGTGAGATCCGCATCATCAACATGCAGTTCGCGCACGGCTTCCATAACGAAGCGGTTGAATTGCAGAACGAAAGCACCAAGTGGCGCGTCGATCCGCGCTTCGTCGGGCCGAGCTATGTGCTGGGCGATTTGGCGACGCATCCGCTGTTTATCGCCGAAACCATGGTGCCGCATCTGCAGATCAAACGCCTGCTGTGCAGCCGCCAGAGCTTTGTCAAAACCCGAGCGCCGCTGGAGGATAACGCCTTCGTGATGATGGAGTACGACAACGGCGCAGTCGGCACCATGTGGGCATCGGCGGTGAACTGCGGTTCGATGCACGGCCAGAAGGTGCGGGTGATCGGCGAGAAAGCCAGCCTGGAGTGGTGGGATGAGCAGCCGAATCAGCTGCGCTATGAAGTGCAGGGCGAGCCGGTGCAGATTCTCGAGCGCGGCATGGGTTATCTGCATCCGAGTGCGCTGGCTGACGACCGTATTGGCGGCGGACATCCGGAAGGATTGTTTGAAGCCTGGTCCAATCTCTATCGCCGTTTTGCGCTGGCAATGGATGCCACCGATCGTGGCGATCAGGCATTCCTGAAAGACTTCTGGTATCCGGGCGCGCATGCCGGTTTGATGGGCGTGCGATGGGTGGAGCAGTGCGTGAAGTCTGCGGATGCGGGATCCATATGGATAGCGTGTTGAATGGGCCTTGCTCATGTGCGGAGCAAGAGGGCGTTAATGACTCAATCTTCCGCGGTCGCTTTTAGACCCTCGAAATTGCAGAATTCACTGCCAATTTAAATAAAAGTTAACTCGATTTTTTGAATGATTTTTCACCCCTCTACGCGCTCTTTATCAAGAGCGCAAATTCATTCTCCCCAGATTAAATAATCACTAAACGTGCAATTAACGCAACGGAATATAACAGTTTTATTTCTGTAATAGTTAAGCCGCCGTTATAAGAATCGTATAAATAATAACCACCCTTGCATTGATGGCTTAAGCATCATCTCGCATTTTTTAGCCTTTCCGGCGGCAATTACAGACATATCTTGAGGATACTGAATTTTGTCTCGATCGAACAAAATACTGTCTTAGGTAATTTTTTAGATCTTTAGATCGTTAAAATACAAATGTTAAGTTTTTTATTCTAAAAAAAGATCTTAAAAAAGATCAAAGATCTGTAAATTTACCCTCGCGCTAATTTTTTTAGGGTTATATTTCAAATTGAGCACGAATAATCAAAAAAACTTTCAATAGGTTGAAAGTTGTCATTTACTTAAAGCGGTCGAAGGGCTCCAACATTACTTCGATTAATGTTTTTTTCTGCTATGGAAATGAAAGTTCATTGCTTGAGCAGAGACATTTTTGATGACGATTTTTGAGGTTTAATCATGAAAAGCAAGTTCGCAGTATTGGTTGCAATTACGGCTTCTCTTGGATTTATTGGCACGACAACTGCTGCTGATGGCACGATTAATTTTACGGGTACAATTACCGATAACGCTTGCACGGTAGATACTGGCTCTGCCAACCAAACCGTGAATCTGGGCACCGTTTCGAGCAAAACCTTCACCGGAGCCGGTGTCACCGCGGCACCGACTCGCTTCAACATTAATCTGACAAGTTGTCCTGCTGCGGTAACCTCGGCCAGCGTACGTTTCGATGGCGCAACCTCTGCGGGAAATAACCAAATCCTCGCTCTGAACTCAGGGCAAACTGCCACCAATGTGGGTGTCGCGCTGTATGAGCAAGACAGTTCCACTCTCATCCCTATCGCCAGCAAATCGGCTGATCGTCCGATCACGGCAGCCGGCCCTAATGTACTGACCTACATAGCGAAATATTACGCTACGGCCACGCCAGTTACTGCGGGTACAGCAAACTCCACGGCGACCTTCACCATTGCTTACAACTAAGTAGTTTCAGAGCCGCGTCATGCGGCTCTTTCTTTCGTCACGGAGAGAGATGGATGTTTAAAAAAAGTCTTTGGCCATTGGCCATGGCACTTTTGTGCCTGTCGCCTATGGCTCAGTCTGGTGTGCAGATTGGCGGCACACGTCTGGTTTATGACGGTAAAAACAAGCTGGCCGCGATAAGTGTGACTAATCCAGACGATCGTCCCTATTTGATTCAATCCTGGGTTAGCGGTCAGGAAGAGAGTGATACCGCTGATGACACTTTCATCACCACGCCCCCGCTCTTCCGCCTTGAGCCTCATAGCCAGAATTCGGTGCGCGTTATCTACAGTGGTCACACGTTGCCAGACGATCAGGAATCCGTGTACTGGTTGAATATCAAGATTATCCCGACGGTCAATCGTCAGGCCACTAACGATCTCGTTATCACCATTAAAAACAAAATGAAGTTATTTTACCGGCCCGCAGAGTTAAGCGGCGATCCCGCATTGGCTTTTACCAGGCTCAAATTTCGCCAGCGTGAGGGCAAACTCGCCGTGTTTAATCCCACGCCTTACAGCGTTTCGCTCTACGACCTGACCGTAAACGGTTCAACTATGACCAAACCGCCGATGGTGTTGCCTTCACAGGAAATCGTTCTTGGCCAAAAAGTGCACGTTGGCAATCCGGTGAGCTGGCGAGCGATTAATGATTTCGGCGGCATTACAGCAGAACAAACATTAAAAGTGGGCACCGATTAAAGGAGAGGGCCATGTCGATGAGACAAAATATACCTTTAACGCTGAGGCCTGCTTTTCAGCGCACCTTACTTAACATGTTAATACTGGCTGCAATATCCATTAATGATGTGGTTGCAGAGGATTATTTTGATCCTGACACGGTGGAACGACACAGCGGCCAGCGTGCAAATCTGGATCTTTCCACTTTTAGCCACAGTGGAGGCCAGGCGGCGGGCGTTTACAACGCCGACGTTTACCTGAACGACAATTTTGTTGGATCAAAAAGCATACGCTTTGAACCCGGTGCGAAGGGTCTGCAGCCCCTATTAATAAAAGCTGATTTTATGCGGTGGGGCGTGAAAGAGAATGCCACACCCGCTTTCGTGAAAATCTCACCTGCGCAGGAAGTGACGAATATCGCTGCCATCATCCCGCAGGCGCAAACCCGCTTTGATTTAAGCCAGCAACGCTTAAACGTCTCCATTCCACAAGAATATGTACGACATAACGCACAAGGGTATGTTGGCCCAGATGAGTGGGACGATGGTGTCAACGCGCTATTTATGAATTATGGCTATTCAGGTGCCAATAACTGGAGTGATTATCGTCAGGGAAGTGATAACAACGCGTATCTCAATTTGCGTAGCGGTATTAATCTCGGGGCCTGGCGCGCGCGCAATTACACCACCTATAGCCATAGTCAGGGTGATGATAAGTGGAACAGTATTAATACCTACGTTCAGCGTGACATCAAACCCTGGAAAAGCCAGCTGGTATTGGGAGAGAGCTACACGCCATCAGAGGTATTCGATAGCTTCCCCTTTCGCGGAGCTCAGCTCTACTCAGACGACAATATGCAGCCCGAGAGCTTACGAGGATTCGCACCCGTTGTACGAGGCATTGCGCAGAGCAATGCGCAAGTTACCATTCGTCAGGACGGTAACATCATTTGGCAAGCCTATGTGCCACCCGGACCTTTCGCCATAAACGATCTTTATCCTACCTCGGCCAGTGGCGATCTTGAGGTGGTAATAAAAGAAGCGAATGGCAGCGTCCGACAGTTTGTTCAGCCATTTTCTGCGGTGCCTATCATGCAGCGTGAAGGGCGTTTCAAATATGCTTTCACGGCCGGACAATATCGTTCAACCGGGGGATCGGCAAAAAAGCCGGGCTTTATACAAGGCACAGGTATCTATGGTTTGCCTTATAGCTCAACCGTTTATGGTGGATCAATTCTGTCGGGTGATTACACGTCAGCATCGGTTGGTGTGGGGAAAGGTCTGGGGTTATTGGGTTCGATTTCGCTGGACGGGACATTCGCCAATGCCCGTTTAATGGAAGAAACTCATCGCGGTGGCTCATTTCGTTTTCAATATGCAAAAGATGTCGCAATGAGCGGCACCACTTTTACTCTGGCAGGCTACCGTTATTCCACCTCTGGTTATTACGATTTTAATGAAGCCAATGGCTATTACGCGAATACACTGCCGCCGGGTTTCCGGGGTAATCCCAACAACCGCAATGAAGTTGAACAAGCCCGACGCGAATGGCGAAACTGGCGTTATAGCCATAACAGACGCAGTAAATCCCAACTCAACGTTAATCAATCGTTGGGTGATTATGGCAGTCTTTTTCTCTCCGCTTACCAGCAACAATATTGGGGCGTGACAGAAAAGGAGCGCAGTTTGACGCTGGGCTATAACACCAGCTTCAACGCCATCAATTACTCCTTTAACTACAGCTATTCACAGACGCCGTTCTACACCAAACACGATCAAATTTTTTCGCTGGCGGTGCAGATTCCCTTTGACCGATTTTTACCCAAAAGCTGGCTGAACTTCTCGGGCAGCACCGACAATCGCGATAAAACCACTGGCGCGGTGGGGTTGTCAGGCACTGCACTGGCAGACAATAACCTGAGCTATAGCGTGCAACAGGGTTACACCAATCAAGGGGTTGGCGCCAATGGCAATGCGTCAGTCAACTATAAAGCACGCTTTGGCGAATACCAGGCTGGCTATAACTACTCGCGGAATACCCGACAACTGAATTACGGCGCAACGGGCGGCATTGTGGTGCATCCCTATGGTGTGACTCTGAGCCAGCCGTTGGGTGACACCATGGCCTTAGTGCGTGCTGAAGACGCGGAAGCGGTTCGCGTGCTCAACCAAACCGGCGTGCTGACTGATGGCAGAGGTTATGCCGTCGTACCTAACGTAACACCTTATCGCCGCACCTCGCTTTCGCTTGATGCCAATTCGCTCGGCGATAACGTCGATCTGCTGAGTGACAGCCAAACAGTGGTGCCTACGCAGGGGGCCGTAGCATTAGCCAATTATCCCACGGTATCGGGGGCAAAAATGGTCGTTACCTTGCGTGGGCGTCAAGTGCCGTTCGGCGCACGTGCCAGCGTTGCCAACGGCGAAACCCTTTCGCATGGCATCGTTGATGACAAACAACATGTTTACCTCAGCGGCGTGCCCGCAGCGGGCGTGGTTAAGGTGAACTGGAAGGGCGGCGAATGTCAGGCTCCGTTTACGTTAGGAAAGGCTCAGTTTGGTGTCAATTCTGTGACGGCACAATGCCGCTAAAGGAAGCATTTATGCGTTTATTTCTTTTATTACCGAGCATATTTTTTATTGGGTTGTACGTTAACTTTGCGCAGGCTTATACCTGTACCACCACCACAGCCGCGACGACAATTTCTCCTCCTGCGATAGTGATTCAACGCGATTTACCGGTGGGATCGTTGATTGGCAGCCAGATCACCTCGGGTGCGGTGAACACGTTTAACTGTACTAACACGGCCCCCGCGTTGACTTACCAAAGTGTGGGCGTAAAAGGCACCGGTAACTATGTCACGACCATTGGAGGCAGACGAATTTACAGCACCAATATTGCGGGGACTGGCTTTGCTATCGGTGGCATTTCAGTGAACAACTGCAATAACTTTAGTGGCTGGGTTGATGGAACCAGTACGGGAGATGGTAATGCGAACAATAGGTTGCTGTGTTCGGTCAATGGCTTAATGGCGGGACAACCTCTGCGCGAGCAAGCGTTGCTGCAGTTCTATAAAACCGGACCAACCGGATCGGGGATGGTCACCGCGCAGCAGGCAGGATCGTTTATTTTGCATAACAACCAGGCGTTCTGGCATTCACCGGAATCAACTATTCTTATGAATGGTTTTAGTGTCACAACGCTGGCGTGTTCAGTCAGTAATACTGCCATCGCCGTGAATATGGGCAATGTGGATAAGCGTGCGTTCAGTGGGACGGGCAGTTCACCCGATGCCAGCTTTACGCGTAATTTTACCCTTCCGCTTAACTGTAATGCCGGCACCCGCATCAATGTGAAGATTGATGGAAATGCCCAAAACTCCGCCAATGGGGTATTAAATCTGACATCAGGTGCCAATACGGCAAGTGGAGTGGGCGTGCAGCTGCTGTTTAACAATGCGCCTGTGCAACTGGGCGCTAATATTGTTGCCGGAACTTCGGCCAGCGCGGGGAATTATAATATTCCGCTTCAGGCGCGTTATTACCAAACGACCGCAACCATTACACCTGGCACAGCTAACAGTTCCGCGACTTTCACTCTGACCTATCAATAAATAATTTTCCCCCTGGCGGGGGAAAATTGTCAGTGATGACTCACCGATAGATCACTTCAACAGCTTTAATATGACCCGATGATTGCACGCTGACATTGCCGAATTGAAACGGCAGCGTCTGCTGTTGCTTATTGAATCTAATCTGACGCACTTTATCGACACCATTCTGGCTACATTGCACTGCGGCATGCTGGCTATTGGTCGTCGTCGTACAGGCAGGCTCAACTATCGCACCGGTAAAAGAAACGGTACCGCCCTCAGCCAGAACGGCTTGGGCAAATAGCAAACCAGAAAATAATACGAATGCTGTTTTCATCGGTCTTCTCCTGGTGGTGGCATAAAGAAGAACGACAAGTTAGGACCAAACTTTAATTAAAAATGGCGATAGTGAAAAAATATCCCCCTTAATGCGATCGCAGGTCGCTTAGAAAGCGCTGCGCGCGCGGGTGCTGCGGCTGGGTGAAGAACTGTTCTGGTTGTGATTTCTCCAGAATCTGTCCCTGGTCCATAAACCAGATGGTATCCGCCACCTCACGGGCAAAGTTCATTTCGTGGGTCACGCACATCATCGTCATCCCTTCCTGCGCCAGACCGCGCATCACCGACAATACTTCGCCGACCATCTCCGGATCGAGCGCCGAGGTCGGTTCATCGAACAGCATCACCGGCGGCTTCATCGCCAGCGCGCGGGCAATCGCCACGCGCTGCTGCTGGCCGCCGGAAAGCTGCGCCGGATAAGCATCGGCTTTATGCGCTAAGCCCACGCGCTCCAGCAATTCACCCGCCTGACGACGCGCTTCGCTGCGCTTTACGCCCAGTACTTTCATCGGCGACATCATGATGTTCTCGGCCACCGTCACATGCGGGAACAGGTTGAAGCTCTGAAACACAAAGCCGATGCGCGTGCGCAGCTGATTGAGGCGCGTGCTGCTGCCGTGAATATCGGTGCCATCAAACACAATCTGGCCGTCATCGATCGGTTCTAAACGGTTAACGGTGCGGATCAGCGTCGATTTGCCCGAGCCGGAAGGGCCGCACACTACCACCACTTCGCCGGGATTAATCTCGGCGCTCAGGTTGGTCAGCGCCTGATACGCGCCGTACCATTTATTAACCTGATTAAACATGATCATCGGTCCCATGCGGTTTCCTTATTGCGAAGAGGTTTTAGTCAGCATCACTGCGGGCGCCACGCTGGACGTTGGCTGCGGTGCTTGACGACGTTTCTGCGCAATGTGCGCTTCGAGTTTATTGGCCAGCCAGGTGAGGCTGAAGCAGATGAGGTAGTAGCTCAGCGCCACAATGGCGAACACCTGAAACGGTTTGGTCAGCAGCTGATTACTCACCTGATTGGCGGCAAAGGTCAGCTCCGGCACGTTAATCACGTAGCCCAGCGTACTGTCTTTGATAATCGACACCAGCTGGCTAACCAGGCTGGGCAGGGTGTTGAACAGCGCCTGCGGCAGGATCACCAGACGCAAAGTTTTCAGATGGCTCATGCCGAGCGCGCGTGAGGCTTCGTATTGGCCGTGCGGCAGTGCCTGAATGCCGCCGCGCACGATCTCGGCGATATAGGCACTCTCATAAATCACCAGCGTACACAGCATGGTGGCGAAGCCGCTGATGTTGTGGCCGATCAGCAGCGGCACACAGAAGTAGGTCCAGAACACCACCATCATCAGCGGGATGCCGCGCAGCAGATAAACCCAGCCGGTGGCGGGCCAGCTCAGCCAGCGCCACGGCGACAGGCGCGCCAGGCCCAGCAGCACACCAATCGGAAACGCCAGCAGCACCGCCAGCACCGAGATCAGCAGCGTACAGAGCACGCCGCCAATCGGACCGTTCGGGTATTGCCCCATCAACAGCAGCATGCCGTTGTCATGCAAAATGGTGAACATCTCAAACATCGCCATTACCTCGCATAGACGCGCTGGAAGCGGCGGGCCAGCAGTGCGCCAAGGCCCATCAGCAGCAGGGAGAAGAACAGATAGCCCACGGTCGCCACGATGTAAGATTCGAAGGTACGGAACGTTTGGTTCTCAATATCGCGCGTTACATAGGTGAGATCCGCCACACCAATCACCATCGCCAGGCTGGTGTTTTTAAACAGCAGCACCGTGTGGTTGATCATCGCGGGCATCGCATTGCGAATGCCCTGCGGCAGAATCACGCCGTGCATGGCGCGCACGTAGCTCATGCCGAGTGCGCGCGCGGCTTCGTTCTGCCCGTCGGGAATGGCGCGCAGGCCGCTGCGGATATCTTCGGAGAAGTACGCCGCCTGACACAGGCCCAGCGCGGTGAGGGAGAACATGAACTCGGCGTTGTAGTTGTTGATCCACATCTGCAGCGCTTCCGGCAGCAGCGTAGGAATGGCGAAGTACCACATCATCAACTGGATCAGCGTTGGCACATTGCGGTGATAAGAGACATAGGCTTTGACCAGCCCAACCGCGATGCGGTTTTCAGTCAGGCGAATCACCACCAGCAGCAGCGCCAGCACCATTGCCAGCAGCCAGGCACCCAACGCCAGTTCAAGGGTGATCACCGTTCCGTCAACGATCATCTGGCCGTATTGGCCGGTTATCACACTGCTGAAATCGAGAGCCATTCTGTTACCTCATCATCGCCTGCTACGCGCTGTGGTCGCCCGGTCGCATGGTGGAAAGACCGCCCGGCACCTGTAATGTCGGGGTGATTTCGATGTTGCCGATATTTACCGCCAGCGGTGCCGCGAGCGCGAAAGCAACGCAGTCGGCGATATCTTTGGCCTGCGGCAATTCAAAGCCATCAATGAAGCGGCGGCGCGCCTCTTCGTGATCGCCTGACACGTTGCCGAAGATATCGGTGGCGACGCGGCCCGGACAGATTTCGGTGATGCGCACTCGCGCGCCGTAGCAATCGACGCGCAGCTGGCGCGAAAGGGCATGCACGCCGGCTTTGGTGGCGTGATACACCGAGTTACCGTTGAAGTTGTAGATGGCAGCAATCGAGGTGATGTTGAAAACGTGGCCACGATCGCGCGCCACCATGCCCGGCACCAGCAAACGACACAGATGCAGCACCGCGCGCAGATTGACGTCCACCTGGGTTTCAATCACGTTCTCATCGGCATCGAGGATCGAGCCCGGATGCGACAGGCCAGCGTTATTCACCAGAATGTCGATTTCGAGATCCTGGCATAGCGCGGTCAGCGCCTTTATGTCACTGACATCCACCGCGTGCGGAATACAGCCGGTACGATCGGCCAGCGCTGCCAGCTGCTCTTTACGGCGCGCCACCGCGTGCACGGTGATGCCCTCCTGGCACAAGCGCTCAACGATCGCTTCGCCCATTCCCGCCGATGCGCCGGTCACCAGCGCGGTTTTGTAATCTGAAAATGGCATCTGCCTCTCCTCGTTATGGCGTCTTTTGACTGTATGCAGTTATGCCGCAAGGGCATAAGACATAAAAATTTTGAGGCAATAAGCGCCCCTTATAACCCCGCAGGGCCGCCATTCATGGCGACCGAAACATCAACACGTCCTCGCCATACTCCACCGCAGACAAATGCTCTACCGCGAACGACTGCACCGTGCCGCTATCCGGGCTGATCACCGGCACATACAGCGGCCCAACCTGCACCAGCGCCACCACCGCACCGGCCTCGATGTGCTGGCCGGGCGCGACAAAATCCTGCGGACTATGCGGATGGCGGCGCAGCAGCGTGCCGGGCATCGGTGCGCCGATGCGTTGCGTGATGGGGGGGATTTCTGCGGCGGGAAGCGTGACAGGCGCGGGCGTGGCTGGCGTGGCGGCGAAGGTCAACCGCACTGACCAGTGCTTGCCATCGAGCGCCAGGCTGTTCAGCCCGGAGGATTGCATCTTGCGCGCCAGCGCACGCAGCGTCGGCAGCGGTATTGCGGTTTTATCCATGGAATTCCCGTCAAAGCGAAACACGCCCGCCTGAGCGGGCAAAATCGTAATCTAGCGCGTTCGCAATACGGGCAGTAAGAGGGTTTCGCTTTGCGGCAATAAGCGGGACTTATCCCACCAACGTCAGAGGATGATTCTCAACGTTGCGGCGCGACATCAGCGACAGCAGGATCGATTTCACCGCTTCAGCCGGCTGTGACAGCGGCAGGTGATCCGACATGCAGAACGACAGCGACACCTGCACATCCGGATCGACGATCTTCGCCATCCACGCATCGCCGCTTTTCAGCATCGCGCGCGCGGCGGATTCCGGCATGATGGTGGTGCCGAGACCGGCGCTCAGGGCGGCATTCAGCGTGGTTTGCGACTCGATCTCGCATTTCACGCGGTACTGCAGATTGTTGTGTACGAAGGCATCGTCGAGCACTTTGCGCATGATGTTGTAGACGCGCGGCAGGAACAGATCGTATTGCGCCACCTGCGCCAGCGGGATCTCTTTCACCGGTTGCGCGAGGCTGAACGGACAGACGAAATAGAGATCCTCTTTCATCAGCGGCATAAAGCGCAGGCCGTGAATGGTGCGGTGATCGTAAATTACCGCCATATCCATGCGGCCATTCATGATCAGTTCGCTCAGCGTGGTGCCGAAGTTCTCATTGAAGTAGAGCACGATGCCGGGATGCTGCTGCTGCACTTCCATCATCAGCGGTAATGCGAGGTTTTGTGCCGCGGTGCCCGGCGCTAAGCCCACTGAGACGCTGCCGCTCAGTGACGCGCCGACCAGCTCGATGGCGCTTTGTGCCTGCTCGCACTGGCGTAAAATCGCCTGCGCGTGGGAATAGAGGGTTTTCCCGGCTTCGGTCGGCGTCACGCCGCGCTTGGTACGAATGAGCAGTTGCTGATTCACTTCCCCTTCCAGCGTAGCCAGCTGCTGGCTCAGCGCGGGCTGGGCAATATGCAAAATATCGGCGGCCTGGGTCAGGCTGCCCACATCAACAATTTTAACAAAGTACTTCAGGCGACGAAGATTCATGAACGCTTCCTCCAACAGAACGCATAGCGGGTATCAAGCAAAGTTGATGCCAAATAAGCTTTCGCGAATGAACTCAGACAGGAGGGTAGAGCCACAGTGCCTCCTACGGCAGGTGCTGAGTTGGACAGTTGCCGAGACGGCGAGGCTAAAACAGCGACCTTTGCACTGGTATGGTGCGATTCACTCATTAGATTTGGCGATGATGGGAGTGAGTAAACCGGCGGTGCGCGCTGCTAACCGGCACTCAAAGTAACACTCTATTAACATTGCGTCAGGCGCTGGCGCGTGACCTGCCGCGCATTTCCACATCAGGCTCGCCACCTTTATGGCGAAAGTGTGCGGTCGGTTCAGTCATCGCTTTGTGTTATATCACCACAACAAAGCACTATTAACCGCCGCTTCGGGCAAAAACCTATCCTCTGGTAAACGTCGTGTTTGCAGCTTGCTGCAAGCCGTTCATGCTGACACTGAGCCAGGATTAACCCATGCCCGAGATAGCCGATCGATTAAAGAATGTGACCGTTTCTGCCTCCGTTGCCATGACCCAAAAGGCCCGCGATCTCGCGGCGCAGGGCATTGATGTGGTGGCGCTTTCTACCGGTGAACCCGATTTCCCCACGCCACCTCACGCGATTGAAGCCGCTTATGCCGCTGCGCGCGCCGGGGATACGCGCTATCCGCCCACCGACGGCACGCCGGCGCTGCGCAAAGCGATCCAGCTGAAGTTCAAACGCGATAATCAGCTCGATTACGACGTCAGCCAGATCCTCACCGCTGGCGGCGCTAAGCAGATCATTTTTAACGCGATCCTCGCGACCATCAATCCTGGCGATGAAGTGGTGATCCCGACGCCGTCGTGGATCAGCTATGCCGATATCGTCAAATTCGCTGGTGGCGTGCCGGTGGCGCTACCCTGCACGCAGGAGAACGGCTTCAAACCGCTGCCGGCCGATTTAGACGCCGCCATCACCGATAAAACCAAATGGTTGCTGCTCAATTACCCGAGCAATCCCACCGGTTCGGTGGCGAGCCAAGCGGAGCTGCACGCGCTGGGCGAGGTGCTACTGCGCCATCCGCAGGTGTGGATCATGACCGACGATATCTATGAACAACTGATTTATGACGATGTGCGTTTCTACACGCTGGCGCAGGTTGAGCCGCGCCTTTTTGACCGCGTGCTGACGGTGAACGGCGTGTCGAAAGCCTGGTCCATGACGGGCTGGCGATTGGGCTTCTGCGGCGGCCCGGCGCCGTTGATCAAAGCGATGAGCAACGTGAATACGCAGAACAGCGGCGGCGTTTGCACCTTAACGCAGGCCGCGGCGGTAGCGGTGCTGGAGGGCCCGCAGGATCTGCTGCAAGAGCGCGCGCGCATCTATCGCCAGCGCCGTGATTATGTACTGGAGCGCCTGACGTCGATTGATGGCCTGCGCTGTCACAAACCGCAGGGCGCATTTTATCTGTTTGTGAATATCGCGGGCTACATCGGCAAAACCAGCGCCGGTGGCCGGTTGATCACCAATGATGCCGATTTTGTGCTGGCGCTGATTGAGGAGCAGCACGTGGTGACGGTGCAGGGCGCGGCGTACGGCATGAGTCCGTTTATCCGCTTGTCGTATGCCACGAGCATGGAGCGGTTAGAGACGGGATGCGATCGCATTGCGGCGTTTTGTGGTGGATGTGTTTGATTCATTGAAATAATTATCGCGCCGTTGCGGAGAGATGCAAAAACTGTAGCGGCGCAATTTATTGCGCGATAAATCGCGCCGCTACGTATCGGTGCGATGGATAAGCAGGCCGCTAATCAATGACCACCTCCGCCGCCGGGGCGACCTGATGGCCGCTGGCTTCGATTTCGCTGCGCACAATGGTGGCGAGCGCCAGGGAGCCTGGCGTGTCGCTGTGAACCAGAATCGAGCGCGCACGCACCGCTATCTCTTCACTTTCAATCGTCGTCACCGTGCCGTGCTGCAAAAACTGGCGCACGCGGGCGCGCAGCGCGCTTTCCTCGTTGATCACCGCACCGGCAATGCCGCGCGGCACCAGACGGCCTTGCGCGTCATAGGCGCGGTCGGCCAGGAACAGCGTCAGCGTTTTCAGGCCAGCCGCCTGCGCCGCGACTTCAATGATCGTATCGGGCTGGGCGAAGATGATCAGCTCGCTATTGATGCGCGCCACTAACTCCATCACCTGTTGCGCCAGGTCGGCATCGCGGTTGACGATGTTGCCCATCGCGGCGTGGAAACTGAAGTGGGAAACGTGGGTGCCTTCCGCGCGGGCAATCGCCGTCAGCGCGCCGAGTTGATAGGCCACCTGCTGACAAATCTCTTCGGCGCTAAACGGCAGTTCACGGCGGCCAAAACCCTGGCGATCCGGCAAGCCGGGATGCGCGCCAATGCCCACACCATGTGCCTTCGCCAGCCGCACCATGTTGGTCATGATCGCCGGATCGCCAGCGTGGAAACCGCAGGCGATATTGGCGGATGACACCACTTTCATTAGTGCGGCGTCATCGCACAGCTGGTAAATGCCGAAGCCTTCGCCCATATCGGAATTCACATCAATCTTCATGTCTGGTTTCCTTGTGCGGATTAAACGGTAAGCGCTTTACGCAGTGGCTGGCAGCTGAAGCGCAAACGGCTCAGCCAGCGCGCCACTTCCTGTTCGATGGCGATCGCTTCACGCACATCGCTGTGAATCAGCTGGATCGATTGGCCCGGCAGCACTTGTCCAAGCCGCCACAGATCCTGCTCGATCACGCCAGCGATCTTCGGATAACCGCCGGCGGTATTGGCATCGCTTAGCTGGATGATCGGTTCACCACCCGGCGGCACCTGCACAATGCCGGGGATCAGCCCGTACGATCGCATCTCAATGGTTTCAGAGGGGAAGATCGGATCGCCTGAAAGCCGATAGCCGGTGCGATTGCTTTGATTTGATACCTGCCAGGATTGCTGCCAGAAGCGCGCGGCATCGGCGGCAAACAGCGGGTATTCGCCGGAGGGAATGGCGCGCAGCTGAATGTCTCCGGCGCTGTTGCGGGGAAAAATGGCGTGTAATGCGCTGTCTGGCGGTTCAATGCCGATGCCGCTGTGTGGAAGTGCCGGGCCGCGATTTTCGCCGAGCGCCAGCCGATCGCCACGCTGCAGCGGACGTCCTTCAACGCCGCCGAAGCCACCGCGCAGCGCGGTACTGCGCGAGCCAAGCACCAGCGGCACATCAATGCCGCCAGCAACACACAGATAGCCACGCGCGCCGCTGCGTGGATAACGCAGCTCCAGCACTTGCCCGGCACGCACGCCGCAGCCCCACCACGGCGGCAGCGGCGTGCCATCCAGCGTGGCGCGGCAATCCGCGCCGGTCACCGCGATGCTGCTGTTTTGCAAAAATCGCACGCGGAACGGGAACAGCTGCACTTCAATTGCCGCCGCATTTTCGTCGTTGCCGAGGAGTAAATTACCGGCACGCAGCGCCAGCGGATCCATCGCACCGCTCACCGATACACCGATGTGGCGATAGTTGAAGCGACCTAAATCCTGCACCGTGTTGAGCGCACCGCTCTGTTCGATCTCAATCACAGCTCAATCCTCTGCGGCAGAAAACGGATGCGATCGCCCGGTGCCATCAGCGCGGGCGATGCGGCCAGCGGATCAAATACCGCCAGCTCGGCAAAACCAATCGCATTCCAACCGTTCGGGCCGGTCAGCGCCGAAACGCCCGCTTGCGCGCCACCGATGGTGACGGTGCCTTTCAACATGCTGAGCGACGGCACTTTCTTGCGCGGTGTCGCCAGCAGCGGATCCAAGCCGTGCAGATAGCCGAAGCCCGGCGCGCTGCCCAATGCAAACACCGTGTATTCGCTTTGATGGTGCAGACGCACCACCTCGCGTGGGCTCAAACCGGTATGGCGGCACACCGCCTCGAGATCGGTGGCGTGTTCACCGCCGTAATGCACCGGAATTTCAATCAGTTTGCCCTGCGGACTGATCGCCTGCGCCTGATCCCATGCGGCATGCAGCTGCATACGCACGGCGATTTCATCAGCTGGAATATGGCGGAACAGTACCAGCAGATTGGTGACGCCGGGGATCAGCGCTTCAATCGCTTCATCGGCATGCAGCAGGCGCGCCAGCGACCAGATACGGCGCTGCGCCGGGAGATCGAAACCGCCTGGCGCTTCCACCAGCCACGCGCGTGCGCCGATGGTGGAGAGCTTGATAGCAGAGGAGCAAGCCAGAGCGGGAACGCTGGCAGGCTGGAGAGCAGAGTGCGACTTCACGGGCATGGTTATTCCAGCGGTTCAAATTTCAGACTGGAGAGCGGCTGTACGCGCTCTTCACGCACCATTTGGTATTCGGTGTTGGGTCCAATCCACGTATCCCAGATTTTGTCGATGGTGCCGTCATCGTCCATCGCCTTCAGGCTGCTGTTGACGCTGGCCAGCAACGCCGGTTCATCACGCTTCATGCCGACACCAATCGGCTCCAGCGCCATCGGTTCTTTGATCATCGCCAGATTGATGCCGTCTTTTTTCGCCTGCGAAATGGTTTTGATGCCGGTCATGGTGTTGGTGACGAAGCCCACCGATTTGTTCTGCTCCAGCGCGAGGAACGCGGAGGCTGAATCCTGGAAGGTCACCGCTTTGCCGCCTTTGATATGGATTGATTGCTCAGAAGTGGTGCCTTTGGTGGCGCTGATGCGTTTGCCCTTGAAATAGCTCAGCGGCTTGTCGGCCAGCGGTGCTTTGACCAGCAGCATCTCCTTGGCGACGTAATAGGGATCGCTGAATTGAATCTGGTTGCCGCGGGTTTTGGTGTAGGCCAGATTGGCGATCAGTACGTCGGCGCGGCCGGTAGCAATCACCGCAATACGCGCTTCCACCGAGGTGGGAACCAGCGTCAGTTTGACGTTCATCTGCTTCGCCAGCGCGTTACATAGATCGATATCCATGCCCGCCAGCTGACGTGTTTTCGGATCCGGAGAAGAGAAGGGCGGCACGTCCGAATAGACCGCGCACTTTAGCTCGCCGCTGGATTTGATGTTGGCCATCATGTCGGCATGAGCAGCCGAAATAGCCAGCAGCGGCAGCAGTGCCAGCCCGATGGTGGTACGTCTTTTCATGGTCATGTGAACTTCCTCAATGATGAATACCACGGCGTCACCGGGACGGAGCGCCTGCGTTCTCGTTTTTCTGGACTATATCGGCTTTGTTTTCAGACGAAAAAGAGGGAAACCCTGTCGTGCAATAGCAAAAAAATATGGCTAAGCGGCGCATAAGTTCTTTCTATTCGGGCAGAGCAAAAAAGTGTTATCCAGCGCACACTTTTCTCGCCAGGCTGATTGCAAGTCCTCTCGGCAGTCCCGCCGATTGCATGTGGTAGAGAGAAGTGAAAAAGCATGAATGCCCGATTAGGCGTGTTACTGAAGATACTGGCCGCGCTGTGCGCCACCTTGATGCTGGCGTGTGTGAAGGGGCTGAACGGCGCCATTCCCACCGGCGAAGTGATTTTTTTCCGCAGTTTTATCGCGCTGTTGCCGCTGCTGATTTGGCTGAAAATGCAGGGCAACGTGCTGGACAATCTCAAGACGCGTAACCTTTTTGGTCACTTTATTCGCGGCTTCTCCGGCACCGGCGGCATGTATTTTAACTATCTGGCGCTGGTCTATATTTCGCTAGCCGATGCCACCGCGCTGAGCTATGCGGCGCCGCTGTTTACCGTAATCCTGGCGGCGATGTTGTTGAAAGAGCGGGTGCGGGTTTCGCGTTGGGTCGCCGTGGTGGTGGGATTATCCGGCATTTTGATCATGCTCTCTTCCAGCCTGAGCACCAGCGGCGCGCTGTTTTCCCATGGGGCCAGCAACGCGACGACGAGTATTGGTGTGGCATGTGCGTTGCTGGCGGCGCTGTGCTCCGCGACCTCTAACGTGCAAATTCGCTTCCTCAACGGCATCGAGAAGCCGGGCGCGATCGTGTTCTATTTCTCACTGATGACTACCGTAATTGGCCTGGCGACGGCGCTGTTTGGCTGGAGCAAACCCAGCGCGATACAGCTGCTGTTGCTGGTGGGCTGCGGCCTGTTTGGGGGGCTGGCGCAGATTCTGGTGACGCTGAGCCTGCGTTACGCCGATGCGTCACTGCTGGCACCGTTCGATTACACCACGCTGGTGTGGTCGATGCTGATTGGTTATCTGTTCCTGAACAGCCTGCCGGGCAGCACCACCTTGCTGGGCGCATCGATTGTAGCGCTGGCCGGGATATTTGCGGTGTGGCGTGAGAATCGCCAGCGCAAACTGGCGATGGTGAGCAGTACGCCTTAGCGTTGCGCAATAATTTGCGCTGCGACAAATAGGTGTACGCATCCGTAGCGGCGCGATTTATCGCGCAATGAATTGCGCCGCTACACATAGGTGCACGCATCGGTAGCGGCGCGATTTATCGCGCGGTTTTGTTTCTAACGAAACACATCATCAATGATTTCAACCTGCTTGGTGCGCAGCGTCTCATCCAGCCAGCTGCGTTCGAGTGAGCCGGTTTTCGCCAGCTCGAAGTTGTGTTCATCAACGATTAAATACGCTTGCGCCGCTTCGAGAATGCGTGCGGCATCCTGGCGAGGAATCACAATCACACCATCCGCATCGCCCAGCACGATATCGCCCGGTGAAACGTGAATTTTACCGCAGGCAATTGGCACGTTGATCTCGCCCGGACCATCCTTGAACGGGCCGCCCGGCGTGTGACCGGCGGCGTAGATGGGGAAGTCCATGCGTGACAACCCTTCGATATCGCGGACCGGTCCGTCCAGCACAATGCCTTCCATACCGCGCTGTCTGGCATAGGTCGCCATCACTTCGCCCATCAGCGACTGACTGCGATCGCCCTCGTTCGACAGAATAATCACATCGTTTCGGCCCGCCATATCCAGCGCTTTGTGCAGCATCAGGTTGTCACCGGAACGCGCTTTAACCGTCACCGCCAGGCCACACATGATCGGTTGGCGCGGCGCGGTTTTCAGGCTGATCTCGGCCGACAAGGCGGGCAAACGGCTCATGCAATCCGCCACCACCGCAGCCGGTAACCGGCGAAAAGCTTCCAACAGCGGTTCGGCATCGGCGGGACGACGTAAATAGATTCGGTTTCCTGCGCTCATGGTTATTTTCCTGTAGGGAGTGATTTAATTAATCGCGTTGTGTTCCTGGATAAATAATTAAATGTAAAAGTAAGCGTTTTTATTTTTGGTTGTGATGAGTCATTACTTCATTGAATAGGGTGTTCAGCTAACAAGCTGAATCATCGGATGATTACTGGAACGTGATTAAGCTTACGCGATTACGCAGATGTTACGCAGAGGATGTTACGGCTAACCGAGACAGGATCACGAATTACTATTTCGGATGAATTTAACTCACTGATAATTAATTTTATTGGATTTTATTATGGGGCGATAAATTAAAAGTATTAGCTGAGTCTTTAATTTATTTTCAGAAGCGTCTCTCAAATCTAAGACGTTCAGTACATCGGCAAGCAGAAATCATGATGAAAATCATCTCTCAAAATATAACTTCCAGTTTATATGGTGTCGATATAAACTACAGTTTATGAGAGGCAATTTTGAACAGTTGGGAAGTCGAAATTACTTTGCTCTTTGCAGCATGGCTGCAAGAACAAGATGATGAAATGGTTGAAGATGTGTTGTCGAGCCTCGAAGTTCTGAAAGTGTTTGGCCCAATGTTGGGGCGACCGGATGTCGATACGGTCACCGGTTCTCGTTTTGCCAACATGAAGGAACTTCGCGTCCAAAGTAATGGAAGGCCGATTCGCGCATTTTTCGCGTTTGATCCCGCAAGGAAAGCTATCGTGCTGTGTGCGGGGGATAAAACTGGAGTGAATCAGAAGCGTTTCTACCAATCGATGATCAAACTAGCCGATAAAGAGTACATGCAGCATCTGGAGGAATTAACCAATGCCAAAACTTGAAGAGCTGATCTCACAGCGTTCTCCTGAGTCCCAAGAGCGCATTAAAAATAAGGCAGACCAAAAAATTCTGGAGATCCGCCTGCGTCAGTTGCGTGAGGAGCTGGAACTTTCACAGGTGCAGCTGGCTGAAAAGATGGGTATCTCGCAACCTGCTATCGCAGCGATTGAGGCGCGAGGTGACGAGATAAAACTTTCCAGCCTGAAAAAATATGTAGAAGCGTTAGGCGGTAAGTTGAGTCTGAATGTTGAACTTCCCACCGGAGATGGTCGGATATTTCAGATCTGATGTGGGGGAAGATGTCGGTGAGAAACTGGCATCTTTTTCAGAACGCAGAAAAGCAAAAACCCAGCCATAAGCTGGGTTTTCAGAATGTTGGTGCCCGGACGCGGAATCGAACCACGGACACGGGGATTTTCAATCCCCTGCTCTACCGACTGAGCTATCCGGGCAACGGGGCGCATTAAACCCTAATGGCTTACAGCCGTCAACGGCTTTCGTCAAAAAAGCGGTGCAATCGTGATTGATTGCTTGCTTTTCAGACAAGGTGAACAAAAAGGCTACGCCAGCGCACCATTTTTACGGCACAGCGCGATACCAAGTACATCTTCCGCCAGACGGCGCGCCGTCGCGACATCCTGTACGTTGCGTTTCACCAGCAGTTTGCTCAGGCATCCTTCCAGAATCAGCTCCATCTGATCGGCCACCATGCTGGGATTATCCAGCGCTAAATCGACCAGAATTTCATGGGTGAATTGCCAGGAACTGCGCTTTTGCTGTTCGGCTAGCTGATGCACCGGCTGATCGGGTTGCGGATAGAAACTGCAGGCGGCGATAAACAGGCAGCCGGGAAAACGACCTTTGCTGACGTGCTCACTCAGCACTTCGTAGCGGGCTAACAGCTTTTGTTCGGCGCTGAGGTGTTCATCAAGCTGCACCTGACGACGCCAGCTGTCAATCTGCTGGCCGTGATAGCGCAGCGCGTCATACAGCAAGGCATCACGATCGGGCCAGAAACGCGTGAGTTGTTCGGCTTCAAGACCGGTTGCGCCAGCCAGCTGAGTTAGGGAAGTGGTGGCGGCCAGGCCGCTTTGTTCGAGCACATTCAACGCATGCTCGAGTATTTGTTCACGTTGCAAGTGACTCTCCTCTGGAATGCGGGCCCGCTCGCGGACGAACGGGCAGTGTCCTGCTGACAGTGTCGTTTAACGTGACACATTCTGCAAATGTGCGCGGAAATCGGCGGCGTTGAGGAAGCCGGTGACGCGCGAATCGGGGATCTCTTTGCCTTGCGCATCGAAGAACAGAATGGTGGGCAAACCTAAAACCTGCAGATGCTGCAACAGCGCGTTGTCCTGCGCGTTATTGGCGGTGACATTGGCTTGCAGCAGTTGTACCTGACTTAGCGCGTTACGCACGCCCTCATCGCTGAAGGTGTATTTCTCGAACTCTTTGCAGGCCACACACCAGTCGGCGTAGAGATCGACCATGGTGATACGGCCTTGCGCCTGCTGTAGCGCGCTGTCGAGCTGCTCGCTGCTATTGATGGTGTGGAACGGCAGATGCGCCACGGCTTGCGCACTGTTGCTGCTGCCAAACGCCCAATCCTGTAGCGGGCGCGCACTGACCAGCGCGGCGGCAAGCATGATGACTTGCAGCACGCGCCATTTGCCGCTGGCGCGCAGGCTGAGGCTGAATGCCCAGGCAAAAAATGCCACGCCAAGCAGGCTCCACAGACGGATGCCCCACAGATCGCCAATCACGCGTTCCAGCAGGAATACCGGCAGCGCCAGAATCACAAAGCCAAAACCTTCTTTGACGGTTTGCATCCAGGGTCCACTTTTTGGCAGCAGCTTGTTGCCAAACATCGTCACGGCAATCAGCGGCAGGCCCATGCCGAAGGCATAGAGCCACAGCGTGCCGGCTCCGGCCCACAGATTACCGCTCTGCGCGATGTACAGCAGAATGGCGCTGAGCGGTGCGGTGGTGCAGGGCGAGCAGATCAACCCGGCCAGTGCACCCATCATGAAGACGCCCGGCAGCGAGCCACCTTGCTGGCGATTACTCCACAGCGTGAGGCGCGTTTGCAGGCTGGCAGGCAATTGCAGCGAGAACAGGCCAAACATCGACAGCGCCAGCACGATAAACAGCGCCGACAAGCCAATCAGCACGTAAGGATGTTGCAGCGCCGCCTGGAAGCGTAATCCGGCCGCTGCCACAACCATGCCGAGCACGGTGTACGTCAATGCCATACCTTGCACATACACCATCGCCAGCGCGAACAATCGCCCCATCGAATAGCGGCGCGGGCCTCCTAAAATGATGCTGGAGATCAGCGGATACATCGGCAGCACACACGGTGTGAAAGCGACGCCAATACCAATCAGCAGCGCCCAAAGCGGTGAAAACGGCAGCGGCGTGCTGTGATTGGCGGGCTGCGCACTGACCGCAGGCGCAGCCTGATTGGCGGCAACCGCGCTCAGCGGCACCGCGCGGGTTTCCGGCGGATAGCAGAAGCCCGCAGCCGCACAGCCCTGATAGGTCACGGTGACGGTCGCGCCGGCAGCGGCCTGGCGCAGCGTGATCGGCAGTTGCAGATCCTGCGGATAGATTTCACTTTTGCCGTAGAACTCATCTTCGTGCGGCTGGCCCGGCGGCAGCGTAAGTGGAGCAATTTGCGCTTTTTGCGGCGTGACGTGGATTTGCTGGCGATAGAGATAGTAGCCATCCTTCACTTTCCAGCTGAGCGTCAGCTGATTGCCTTGCTGAGTGAAATCGAAGCCAAACGCCTGATCAACCGGCACAAAGCGGCTGTTATTGTTCGGGGAGAAGAGTGAGGCTTGTGCCGAAAGGCAGAAAACCAACGCCAGGCAAAAGCCGGCAAGGTGAAAGAGTCGTGCAGCCATAGCGAATGAATGAGCTCCGGTGGCGAATAGGCTGCGATAATAGCACGACCGCTTCGCCACGAGGTTTTCAGGATGTAAACGCGCTACAGAATCAGGCTGCCAAACAGGAAGCCAAACGCCACCGAGAAGGCAATCGCCAACAGGCCCGGAATAATAAAGGAGTGGTTAAACACAAACTTGCCGATACGGGTTGATCCGGTGTCATCCATTTCGACCGCGGCCAGCAGCGTAGGATAGGTTGGCAGCACAAACAGCGCGGAAACCGCCGCAAAGGACGCGACGGCGGCCAGCGGCGAGACGCCCAGCATCAACGCGGCAGGCATCAACGCTTTGGTGGTGGCGGCTTGCGAATAGAGCAGCGTAGAGGCGAAGAACAGCACCAGCGCCAGCATCCACGGATAACCTTGCAGCATATCACCGGCTAACGCCTGGATATCGTTGAGGTGCGCTTTGACAAAGGTATCGCCCAGCCATGCTACGCCCATCACGCAGATACAGGCGCTCATGCCCGATTTAAAGGTGCTGGCGCTGAGGATTTCACCGGTATCGACTTTACAGGTCAGGCAGATCAGCGTGGCAACGGTCAGCATAAACACCACGATGGCTTCGTTGCGTGGCAGCACGGGATTGCTGATCAGGCCAACGCTGTCGCTAATCGCGGTGGCGTAGAGCACCACGGCGGCGATGCCGATCAGGAACAGCAATACGGCACGCTTCGCGCCCGGTTTGATGTCATAAACCTGCTCACCGCGCAGTTTCACTTCACCTTTCGCTAAACGTGCCTGATATTTCTCATCATCCCTGAGCTCCTTGCCGAGAAAACTGGTGATGATGGCGGCGCAGAAGATCGCTGCCATGGTAGAGGGAATCGCCACACCCAGCAGCGCCAGATAACTCACGCCATGCGGTTCAAGGATTGAAGCGAAGAATACCACCGCCGCCGAGAGCGGCGAGGCGGTAATGGCAATCTGCGAGGCGACGACCGCAATCGACAGCGGACGCGACGGGCGTACGCCTTGTTCTTTCGCCACTTCGGCAATCACCGGCAAGGTGGAGAACGCGGTGTGACCGGTGCCGGCCAGCAGCGTCATGACATAGGTGACCAGCGGCGCAAGGAAGGTGACATAGCGTGGATGGCGGCGCAGCAGGCGTTCTGCTAATCCCACCAGATAATCGAGACCACCGGCGATTTGCATCGCGGCAATTGCGGCAATCACCGCCATGATAATTTCGATTACATCAAAGGGAATCGCGCCGGGCTTTAAGCCGCAAATCAGCGTCAACGCCAGCACACCTAAACCGCCCGCGAACCCAATACCGATGCCGCCCAGACGTGCACCGAGCCAGATTGCCAGCAGGACAATAACCAACTCCACTACTACCATTCGTTCCACTCCCTGAGCCGCGGAGAAATCCCGACTCTTAAAGTTGTAGCCGCCAAAATGAAAAAAGCACGCCGCATTGTATATGGGCGTGCTGTTGGCAACTTGATCCGGAACGGATTACTGTTCGTTTTCGTCGGTGTAGCGTTTGGCTTTGTACGCCGGATGCATCAGGTTCTGAATGGAGAAAATGTCATCCAGTTCGGTTTCCGTCAGCAGGCCGCGCTCCAGCACCACTTCACGTACGCTCTTACCGGTTTCGGCGCAAATCTTACCGACGATATCGCCGTTGTGGTGGCCGATGTACGGGTTGAGGTAAGTGACGATACCAATCGAGTTGAACACGTAAGCTTCACACACTGCTTTGTTGGCGGTGATGCCGTTGACGCATTTTTCCAGCAGGTTGAAGCAGGCGTTAGTCAGGATGCTGATCGATTCAAACAGCGCCTGGCCAATCACTGGCTCCATCACGTTGAGCTGCAGCTGACCCGCTTCTGACGCCATGGTGACGGTGATGTCATTGCCGATCACTTTGAAGCACACCTGATTCACCACTTCTGGCACCACCGGATTGACTTTGGCGGGCATGATTGATGAACCGGCCTGCAGTTCAGGCAGGTTGATCTCATTCAGGCCGGCGCGCGGACCGGAGGAGAGCAGGCGCAGGTCGTTACAGATTTTCGACAGTTTCACGGCCAGGCGTTTCAGCGCCGAGTGCACCATCACGTACGCGCCGCAGTCGGAGGTGGCTTCAATCAAATCTTCTGCAGGCACCACCGGCAGATTACTCACTTCCGCCAAACGCTGTACCGCCAGCTGCTGATAGCCATCCGGCGTATTGAGACGTGTGCCGATGGCGGTGGCGCCGAGGTTCACTTCCAGCAGCAGTTCAGCGGTGCGCAGAATGCTGCGAGTCTCTTCATTCAGCAGCACGTTAAACGCGTGGAACTCCTGGCCAAGCGTCATCGGCACCGCATCCTGCAGCTGAGTACGGCCCATTTTCAGAATGCTTTCGAATTCAACCGCTTTTCGCTGGAAACCTTCGCTCAGCTGATTGATGCCGTCGAGCAGTTTCAGGATCGAAGCGTACACCGCGATACGAAAACCGGTTGGATAAGCATCGTTGGTGGACTGACACTTGTTCACGTGATCGTTGGGATTGAGGTACTGATATTCACCTTTCTGGTGGCCCATCAGCTCCAGGCCGATGTTGGCCAGCACTTCATTGGTGTTCATGTTGACCGAGGTGCCCGCGCCGCCCTGATAGACGTCAACCGGGAACTGATCCATGCATTTACCGTTATTCAGCACTTCATCACAGGCCTGAATAATGGTGTTGGCGATATTGCGGGGAATGGTCTGCAACTCTTTGTTGGCGAGCGCGGCTGCTTTCTTCACCATCACCATACCGCGGACAAACTCCGGTATGTCGCTGATTTTATTGTTACTAATGTAGAAGTTTTCAATCGCACGCAGAGTATGAACACCGTAGTAAGCGTCTGCCGGAACTTCGCGCATGCCTAACAGGTCTTCTTCGATACGAATGTTGTTCGCCATGATTACCTTCTTGTTATTGCTGCCTGGTTACTGCCGGGCGTCGGGATGGACGGGCGGCAAACAACGTGCAGGTGAAGCGATTATATTGTCGTGGAATGTCAGCGCCGACATATTATCCATCTTCGCACTGACGGGCACGATCATATTCTGATGTTACAGAATTGTTTGTGCACAGATCACTTTACGGGCTTTTGCAGGCCCAGCGGTAATAACGATATGTGATGTACTTCGCAATTTTAAGTCAGTGGGAAAAAAATGGCAGGATCGGTTGAAAATGCCGGTGCAAATGCCCATCTCTATCAATACTGTCACATAGACCCTCCCTTTCTGCTGCCTGGCCATTTGCGGGGCAGCTCCAACTCACAGGAGAACTCGGTGCGCTGGTTACCGTTCGTGATTTTTTTTGTTTTGGCCTGGATTGAGATCTCTATCTTTATTCAGGTTGCGCATGCGCTGGGCGTGCTGCTCACCATGCTATTGGTGATCTTCACCTCGTGTATTGGTGTGTCGCTGGTGAAAAATCAGGGCATGAAGAACTTCCGTTTGATGCAGGAGAAGCTGGCGCGTAACGAAAGCCCGGCGGCTGAGATGACCAAAAGCGTTTCGCTGATTATCTCCGGCTTCCTGCTGCTGTTGCCCGGTTTCTTCACCGACTTCCTCGGTTTACTGCTGCTGTTGCCGCCGGTGCAGAAGCATCTGACGTTGAAGCTGATGCCGCACTTGCGCGTATGGCGCGGTCCGGGCGCCGGTCCGGATGCGGGTTTCACCGTGGACGGTGAATATGAGCGCAAAGATCAGGACCAAATAGGACATGACAAAGACCATTAGATAATCAAGGCGGCGCAAGCCGCCTTTTTGTTGCTTTTTTCGCCGTCTGTTGCAGAAACGAAAATATTTATATTTTTTGCCCTTGAAAGCCCACTTATTGCCCCTATCTCTTCCAGCACGAGGCTGGAAGCCCTGCTGTCCGGCTCAACCCCAAAAATGAATGATTGGACTTTCTAAAGGAGAGCTATCAAATGAAAATTCGTCCATTGCACGATCGCGTTATCGTCAAGCGTAAAGAAGTCGAAGCTAAATCAGCGGGCGGCATCGTGCTGACCGGTTCAGCTGCCGGTAAATCTACCCGCGGTGAAATCCTGGCTGTTGGCAAAGGCCGCATCCTGGAAAACGGTGAAGTTAAGCCACTGGACGTAAAAGTGGGTGATCTGGTGATTTTCAGCGAAGGCTACGGTGCTAAAACCGAGAAAATCGACAACGAAGAAGTTCTGATCATCTCCGAAAGCGACATCCTGGCAGTTGTTGAAGCGTAATTTACGCGCAATTCACTGAACGAAACGAATTTAAGGGATATTTGAAATGGCAGCTAAAGACGTAAAATTCGGTAATGACGCACGCGTAAAAATGCTGCGTGGCGTAAACGTACTGGCAGATGCAGTAAAAGTTACCCTGGGCCCGAAAGGCCGTAACGTGGTTCTGGATAAATCTTTTGGTGCACCGACCATCACCAAAGATGGTGTTTCTGTTGCGCGTGAAATCGAGCTGGAAGACAAGTTCGAAAACATGGGCGCACAGATGGTGAAAGAAGTGGCCTCTAAAGCGAACGACGCAGCAGGCGACGGCACCACCACCGCAACTGTACTGGCTCAGGCCATCATCACCGAAGGCCTGAAAGCCGTCGCTGCGGGCATGAACCCGATGGATCTGAAGCGCGGTATCGATAAAGCCGTTATCGCCGCCGTTGAAGAACTGAAAACCCTGTCTGTGCCTTGCCAGGATTCACGCGCGATTGCACAGGTTGGTACCATCTCTGCTAACTCCGATGAAACCGTGGGCAAACTGATTGCCGACGCGATGGACAAAGTGGGCAAAGAAGGCGTTATCACCGTTGAAGAAGGCACCGGCCTGCAAGACGAGCTGGACGTGGTTGAAGGTATGCAGTTTGACCGCGGCTACCTGTCTCCGTACTTCATCAACAAGCCAGAAACAGGCGCAGTTGAGCTGGAAACCCCGTTCATCCTGCTGGCTGACAAGAAAATCTCTAACATCCGCGAAATGCTGCCAGTGCTGGAAGCCGTTGCGAAAGCCGGTAAGCCACTGCTGATCATTGCAGAAGACGTGGAAGGTGAAGCTCTGGCAACGCTGGTGGTGAACACCATGCGCGGTATCGTCAAAGTGGCTGCGGTTAAAGCACCTGGCTTCGGCGACCGTCGTAAAGCGATGCTGCAGGATATCGCTATCCTGACCGGCGGTACCGTGATCTCTGAAGAGATCGGTATGGAGCTGGAGAAAGCCACCCTGGAAGATCTGGGTCAGGCAAAACGCGTTGTGATCAACAAAGACACCACCACCATCATCGATGGCGTGGGTGATCAAGGCGCTATCTCTGGCCGCGTAACGCAGATTCGTCAGCAGATCGAAGAAGCAACCTCTGATTACGACAAAGAGAAACTGCAGGAGCGCGTAGCGAAACTGGCAGGCGGCGTAGCCGTGCTGAAAGTGGGCGCAGCAACTGAAGTTGAAATGAAAGAGAAGAAAGCACGCGTTGAAGATGCCCTGCACGCGACCCGTGCTGCGGTTGAAGAAGGCGTGGTTGCCGGTGGTGGTGTGGCGCTGGTTCGCGTTGCAGCGAAAATCGCCGCATCTGGCCTGAAAGGCGATAACGAAGATCAGAACGTGGGTATCAAAGTTGCGCTGCGCGCAATGGAAGCACCACTGCGTCAGATCGTTTCCAACGCCGGCGAAGAGCCTTCAGTTGTTGCTAACAACGTGAAAGCAGGCGACGGTAACTACGGTTACAACGCGCAGACTGAAGAGTACGGCAACATGATCGACTTCGGTATCCTGGACCCAACCAAAGTGACCCGTTCTGCGCTGCAGTACGCTTCATCGGTTGCGGGCCTGATGATCACCACCGAAGCGATGGTGACTGACCTGCCAAAAAGCGACGCACCTGACTTAGGCGGCGCTGGCGGTATGGGTGGCATGGGCGGAATGGGCGGCATGATGTAATTGCCCCTGACTGCTTAAGTCATCTGGAAAACCCCCGATCGGAAACGGTCGGGGGTTTTTCTTTTGCTGGGGAACAAGGTATAAGTAAGGGCGCAATACTTCGGCTTTACGGGTTTAGGGCAATGAATGTTCAGAAAAAAAGTGCGCTTTTCTGCTACGCTGCCGCCCGACACTGATGATAATAAATGGGGATTACAATGCGGATTAACCTCTTGCTCGGTCTGGCAGTCGGAACTTTACTGCTGGCGGGCTGTAGCAGCTCCAATCAACTGAGTGCTGGCGGCGAACGTGTGACCTTCGTCGACCAACAACCCGCAAGTCAATGTCAGCTGCTGGGAACGCTTACCGGCTCTCAGAGCAACTGGCTGAGCGGTTCAGGCGGTGAAGGCAGTTCACTGCGTGGCGCAGCTAACGACCTACGCAACCGCGCGGCAGAAATGGGCGGCAACGTGATTTATGGCGCCACCAGCCCGACGCAGAATCTGCTGTCAGCTTTCGCACCGCTCGACAGCAAAATGACCGGCCAGGTGTATAAGTGCCCGTGAATTTTTCCGGCGTAAATGCATGAAAAGTTGAATGCAAAATGGCCGAATTGCTTCGGCCATTTTGTTATTTCCTCAATGCGGACATCTCATTCTGTACTCGCGCTAGCTCTTGTTGTGCTTCAGCGAGTTCTTCTTGTTTATCTTCTAGCTTATGCTGATATTTGCGAATTTTTTTCGCATCTGCGTCTACACGAGCGCGCCTTAAATCAAACTCGATTTCACCAATGGATTTCTGCTTATCCGCCACTTTATCTTTGAGTTTATCGAGTTGGCGCTGTGTATCGTAAATGACGTTACTGCGGGTGCAATGCGCATTCAGTTCAGCGAGCGCGCTGCGCAGGCCGTTAATCCGTGAATAATTATTATTGGCTTCAGCGTAACGTAATTCTTCGCTAATTGCCGCGTGACGCGTGGCGCAATCCTGAGCGGCCTTGGCTTTCATAGTAAAAACCAAACTCAGCGATAACAGTGCCAGTAGCGTTAATGCCACTTTTTTCATAACAGCTCCTGTATAACCTCAGCACACCATGTGCCAGATAATTTCAGGAGCTTTTATAGAGGAACGATGGGCAGGAATCATTCAGTTGGGTCTTGGTTATACCTGACGCAGCTGCAAATCCAGCGGCGTCTTGCTTGGCTCGCCGCCAATCTCACGCGCCAGTTTCGGCACCATATAACCGGAAACCATCGGCAGCAGCTGGCGCATCAGCCCACGTGCTTCCTCATCTGACACAAAGAAGTGCGCCGCGCCTTGCACCTTATCCAGCACGTGCAGGTAGTAGGGCAGAATGCCAGCATCAAACAGCGCATTACTGAGATCCGCTAGCGTCTGCGCATCATCATTCACATCACGCAGCAACACGCTCTGATTGAGCAGCGTCACGCCGGCACGCTTCAGCATCTGCATGCCGTAACGCAGCTCATCATCAATTTCCTGCGCATGGTTGATATGGCTCACCATCAATACCTGCAGGCGCGTGTCCGCCAGAATCTGACACAAGCTTTCGGTGATACGCGACGGGATCACCACCGGCAAGCGGCTGTGAATACGCAGGCGTTTGAGATGCGGGATTTTCTCCAGCGCGCCCACCAGCCATGCCAGCTCATGATCTTTCGCCATCAGCGGATCGCCGCCAGAGAAGATGATCTCGTCCAGTTCCGGATGCGTGGCGATGTAGTCAATCGCTGCCTGCCAGTTGCGCTTGTTGCCCTGATTATCCTGATAGGGGAAATGACGGCGGAAACAGTAGCGGCAGTTGACCGCACAGCCGCCTTTTACCAGCAGCAGCGCTCGGTTTCTATACTTATGCAGTAAACCCGGCACAACGCTGCTTTGTTCATCCAGCGGATCGGTGCTATAACCTGGCGCATCGATAAATTCCTGACGGCTGGTGAGCACTTGCAGCAGCAGCGGGTCCGTCGCATCGCCTTTTTTCATGCGTGCGATGAAGGCGCGCGGTACGCGCAGGGCGAAAAGCTTGCGCGCATCAGCGCCTGCAGCCAGATCAGCATGCTGATCAAGAGATAAAAGTTGCAGTAATTCAGCAGGTTCGGTGACAACATCAGCTAGTTGCTGCAACCAATCTTCTCTGACGGGGGGATTTAGGGTTACAATGTGTGCCATTTTTTTGGCTATTTACCAGTTCAATATTTACAGAGGGCCTTTATGGCGACTTATCTTAGCAACGATTTCCGTCCCGGTCTTAAAATCATGTTCGAAGGCGAGCCATATGCCATCGAAGCCAGTGAGTTCGTTAAGCCGGGTAAAGGCCAGGCATTTGCGCGCGTTAAAATGCGTCGTCTGCTGACCGGTTCTCGCGTTGAGAAGACCTTCAAATCTACTGACTCTGCCGAAGGCGCAGACGTTCGTGATATGACGCTGCAATACTCCTACAACGACGGCGACTTCTACTACTTCATGCACCCGGAATCTTTCGAGCAGTATCAGATCGAATCTAAAGTGCTGGATGACGTGACCAAGTGGCTGCAGGACAATGCGGATTGTATCGTTACCCTGTGGAACGATAAAGCGATCGCTGTTCAGCCACCGAACTTCATCGAAGCGGAAGTTATCGAAACCGATCCAGGCCTGAAGGGTGATACCGCAGGTACCGGCGGTAAGCCCGCTACGCTGTCGACTGGCGCGGTAATCAAAGTGCCATTGTTCGTACAGATTGGCGAAGTGGTAAAAGTAGATACCCGCTCTGGCGAATACGTTTCTCGCGTAAAATAATCGTCAAATCAGGCGCATCATTGATGCGCCTTTTTTCTCACTGTGTGTCTCCCTTCTCTTTTTTCATCTGTCCAATCCGCAGTTTTACAGATCAAGACTATGCTTTAAGAGCTGTACTTTTACTGCAACCAAAAAGGATATGGCTATGTTAAAGAAAAGTATTGTCGCGATTTTTTCCGTGCTGGTGCTCTCATCCGTTCTGACCGCTTGTAACACCACGCGTGGTGTTGGCGAAGACGTTTCGGCGGGCGGCAAGGCAATCCAGCGCAGCGCACAGTAAGATAGTCCGGTGCGAAAGCGACTTTCGCACCGGTCCTCTCTATTTCTGCTCCACCCAAATCAGCTCATCCACCGGGAATCCGGCACTTCTGGCCTGTTCAACCAGGCGTTGCTTAACATTTTCATCCAGCTGCGGCGTACGTGACAGAATCCACAGGTAGCTACGATTCGGCCCGCACACCAGCGCATAGCGATAGTCAGGATCCAATGCGATCACGTTGTAGCCGCCATAGAAAGGGCCAAAGAACGACACCTTCAGCGCGGCGCGCTGTTTATCGCCGGTGAAGTAGGCTTTGCCAACGCTCTCTTGCCAGCGCTGTTTCTGCTGATTGTAGCCGCGATTGATCACCTTCAAACCGCCATCCTCGCGCGGACTATAATTAGCGGTAACCTGTTGTAATCCGCGCTCAAAGCGGTGATCGAGACGGGCGATTTCATACCATTGGCCGAGATAGCGCTGACTGTCGAAACCTTCTACTACCGTAACACCTTTAGGCGGCGCGGTTGAGCAGGCAACGGAGAGAAACGCGCTCAGGCTGGCAAGCAGGGTTTTCCATGGGGACATTGTGGGATTCCTCTACGATTTTAATGGGTTAAGTATAGCTGCCCGCTAGCAAATTGCTGCCTGCGCCCGCTGCCGTTGTTTGCCATCGGCATTGCGGGTAGACTTCCACCCCTTATCTGTATGAGGAGTCATCAACATGAGCGAAACGGCAAGCTGGCAGCCGAGCGCACCCATTGCCAATTTGTTGAAACGCGCCGCTATCATGGCGGAAATACGTCGTTTCTTTGCCGATCGCGGCGTGCTGGAGGTCGATACCCCGGCGATGAGCCAGGCGACCATCACTGACATCCATCTGGTGCCGTTCCAGACGCGTTTTGTTGGGCCAGGCGCAGCCGAAGGGCGCGATCTGTGGCTGATGACCAGTCCGGAATATCACATGAAGCGCCTGCTCGCGGCCGGAAGTGGTCCGATTTACCAGATGGGTCGCAGCTTCCGTAATGAGGAGGCCGGGCGTCACCACAATCCCGAGTTCACCATGCTGGAGTGGTATCGTCCGCACTACGACATGTACCGCCTCATGAACGAGGTGGACGATTTGATGCAGCAGGTGCTGGAGTGCGACAGCGCGGAATCCCTGTCGTATCAGCAGGCGTTTATCCGCCATCTGGAAGTCGATCCGTTATCGGCTGATAAAGTGCAGCTACGCGAAGTGGCGGAGAAGCTGGGCGAGGGCGAGTTGGCCAATCGTGAAGAAGACCGCGATACGCTGCTGCAGCTGCTGTTTATGCTGGGCGTTGAGCCGAAGATTGGTAACGATAAGCCGTGCTTCGTCTACCATTTCCCGGCGACGCAGGCCGCATTGGCGGAGATCAGTACAGAAGATCACCGCGTCGCCGAGCGCTTTGAGGTCTATTACAAAGGGATTGAGCTGGCGAACGGTTTCCGTGAATTAACCGATAGCCGCGAGCAGCGTCAGCGCTTTGAGCAGGACAATCGTCGTCGAGCCGCGCGTGGCCTGCCGCAACATCCTATCGATACTTATCTGCTGGATGCGCTGGCGCACGGTATGCCTGCCTGTTCTGGCGTGGCGTTGGGCGTGGATCGTTTGATCATGCTGGCGCTGAAAGCCAGCTCGCTAAGCGAAGTGATCGCCTTCCCGGTCGATCGCAGCTAAATCATCAGGGCGCGCAAGCGCCCTTATGGCGTGGTGGTGGCGGGCGCGGTCACTTCCGGGAATTCCTGAATCGTCACCGGCAAGGTCATTTTCTTTTCATTGCGCAAGATCTGCACGTCAATCACCGAGCCCGGACGAATTTCTGCCACCTGATCCATGGTTTCCTGCGCCGAGAGCGCCGGTTTACCATTCACTTCCAGCAGCACGTCATTGGCCTGAATGCCGGCGCTATCGGCGGGGCCATTCGGCGTGACGTCACTGACGATAATGCCCTGCACGCGATCAAGATTACTTCCCTGGCCGTGCAGCGGCGGCAGTTCGCGCCCGGTGATGCCGATGTAGCCGCGAATCACCCGACCATCACGAATCAGCTTATCCATGATTTTGCTCGCCAGCGCGGTGGGAATGGCAAAACCAATCCCTTCCGGCGTTTCGCCATCGCTGCTTTTATCAAACGTCAGGGTGTTAATGCCCATCAGTTCACCCAGCGAGTTAATCAATGCGCCGCCCGAGTTGCCCTGATTGATCGAGGCATCGGTCTGCAGGAAGTTTTGTCGTCCGGATGAGCTCAGACCCACGCGTCCGGTGGCGCTGATAATGCCTTGCGTCACGGTTTGGCCGAGGTTGTATGGGTTGCCGATCGCCATGACGACGTCGCCGATGTGCGCGATACGTTTGGCGTTGATGGGGATAACCGGCAAGTTGGAGGCGCTGATTTTCAGCACCGCTAAATCGGTCATGGCATCGGAACCCACTAAGGTGGCTTCAAAGAAGCGTCCATCCTGCAGCGCGACGATGATTTGGTCGGCGTTATTAATCACGTGTTTGTTAGTGAGGATGTAGCCTTTGCCGTTCATGATGACGCCGGAACCCAGCGTGGTGATGCCGCGATTATTGTTGCCGTGGGCGCTGCGGTTATAGACGTTAACGACCGCGGGCACGGCACGTCGCACACCCTGATTAAAACTAACGGGTGCTTCATCGTCGCTGTTGTCTTGATCAAAGGTGACGTTGCTGCCCATACGCAGCGCAGGGATCGCGACGAGCAGTAAGCCAGCCACGATCAGGCCCATCACCACAGAACGCAAAAGTTTAAGAAACATGGTGTTATTTCAAGCCAGGTGAGATCGCAGGGCAGAATAGCATGAGAAAGGCGGACAAACACCTGCTTGTCCGCCTGTTGCGAGGATTATCGCAGAAGCAGGTAAATCGTCTCTTCGCCGCGCACCACGTTCAGTGCCAGCACCGGCGGTTTGCCTTCCAGCACTTTGCGCATTTCGGCAATAGAAGCGACGCGATTGCGGTTTACGCCGATGATCACATCATCTTTCTGCAAACCGACTTGCTCCGCTGGCGTGCCTTTTTCAATGGCATCGACTTTCACGCCTTTATCACCGGTTTTGGTCGCGCCGTCGCTCAGCGTTGCGCCTTGCAGTGCAGGCGACATCAGCTGCGCGCTGGCGGTGGTTTGCGCACTCTGTTCCAGCGTGACGGTGACGTTAACCGGTTTGCCTTCACGCAGTAGGCCGATTTTTACGTCCTGGCCCGGCGGTGTGGTGCCGACTTTCACTCGCAGCTCAGCAAAGCTGGTGATCGGCTTATCATTGATGGAGGTGATGATATCGCCAGCTTTGATGCCCGCTTTCTCGGCGGCTGACTTCGGCAGCACTTCCGAAACAAAGGCACCGCGCTGCGCATCGACGTTAAACGCTTTGGCGATATCGGCGGTCATTTCTGTGCCTTTGATACCAAGCTGACCGCGCTTCACTTCGCCGAACTGAATCAGCTGCTGCGCCAGGTTCATCGCCATATTGGCGGGAATGGCGAAGCCAATGCCGATGTTGCCGCCGCTTGACGCCAGAATCGCGGTGTTGATACCAATCAACTCACCATTCAGGTTCACCAGCGCACCACCGGAGTTACCGCGGTTAATCGCGGCATCGGTCTGAATGAAGTTTTCCAGTCCTTCCAGATTCAGGCCGCTACGACCGAGCGCAGAGATGATGCCCGAGGTGGCGGTTTGACCCAGACCAAACGGGTTACCGATGGCCACGGCAAAATCACCCACTTTCAGCGAATCAGAGTCGGCGATTTTCACCTGCGTCAGGTTTTTCGCGCCTTCAACCTGGATCAATGCGATGTCGGTTTGTTCATCGTGACCAATTAACTTAGCGTCATATTCGTTGCCGTCACCCAGCTGCACGCTGATTTTATCGGCGTTGCTGACCACATGGTTATTGGTGAGGATATAGCCTTTAGCGGCATCAATGATCACGCCAGAACCCAGACCTTCAAAAGGCTGCGGCTGCGATTGTCCCGGTGCCTGACCAAAAAAGCGCTTCAGTGGTTCAGGAATATCCTGCGCCTGCTGACCGCTGTCGGTACCTTCAACACGCACGCTCACTACTGCGGGCAGAACTTTTTCCAGCATCGGTGCCAGGCTTGGCAATGCTTGTCCCTGAATCTGGGCGGGAAGAGTTGCCAGCGCACTCGGCGCCGCAGCCAAACTCATCCCGATACCTAAGGCTAATGCGCTTAACAGACGTGCTTGTTTTTTCATTGCTACAACGCTCTCGCTGCGAAAGGGATAAAAGAAGTGTGACAGTAGTTTGTGGTTTGTGTTCGAAAACAAAAAGGGCACAGCTAAGCTGTGCCCCAAAAGGATTAATTACGCGGAGCGCGGTCGCTGCCACGTAACAGGCCGGATGCGCCTTCAGAGTAATCACGCGGCATCTGCACCGGCGCCTGATCGTTATCCGCTTCGGCTTCCGTTAACTGGTAGGCAAACGGATTTTTCTCGCCGGGCAGATTTGGCAGCAGGTCGTTAGACCCTTTCGCCATGTGCTGATACAGCTGGCGATAATCATGCGCCATATTGTCCAGCAGCTCGGCGCTGCGGGCGAAGTGGTTGGTGAGCTCCTCGCGGTAATCCGCCAGCTCAGCCTTCGATTTTTCCAGTTCATACTGCATGCTACGCTGCTCACGCAGCTTCTTGTTGCCAAAACGCATGACGACTGCGCCGACAATAATGCCAATCACTAAACCAATCAGCCCGTATTCCCAGGTCATAATGACTCCCGTGTAATTTCCGTTGTTTCGTAGGGCATTGCTTCTGTTGCAACATCAACTTCAATAGCAGCCACTATACCCAATAATCTATTGGAAGTGGAACTATCGGGCTGCATCGCTTAGTGTAGAGCGGCCTAATTTTCGTCAACCGACCCGTGAATCGGACTTTTTCAGGGATTCTGAGAGAACCATGCAAACCTCATCTCCGCTTGCACGCTACGAGCAGGCGCTGTCGCAGGGCGAATTTCGCCCGGATGACGTACAACGAGAAGCGATTACCCGCTTAGATACCATCCAGCAAGGATTGATTGCCCGCCAGCAACAGGTTGAACCGGCTGCCAAAGGTCTGTTGGGCCGCTTGTCTAAGATAATGAATAAAGAGAAAAGCACCCGCGAAGCGCCAGTGCGCGGCCTGTATATGTGGGGCGGTGTGGGACGCGGTAAAACCTGGGTGATGGATCTGTTTTTTCAGTCAATTCCTGGTGATCGTAAGCTGCGCCTGCATTTCCACCGCTTTATGCTGCGTGTCCATCAGGAACTGACGCAGCTGCAAGGCCACAGCGATCCGCTGCTAATTGTCGCCGATCGCTTTAAAGCGGAAACCGACATTCTCTGTTTCGATGAGTTTTTTGTCTCGGATATCACCGACGCCATGCTGCTGGGCACGCTGATGGAAGCGCTGTTCGCGCGCGGCATCTCGCTGGTAGCCACCTCGAACATTCCGCCGGATGAACTCTATCGCAACGGCCTGCAGCGCCCGCGTTTCCTGCCAGCCATCGAACAAATCAAGCGTCATTGTGAAGTGATGAACGTGGACGCGGGTATCGATTACCGTTTGCGCACCTTAACCTCGGCGCATTTGTGGAACTTCCCGCTCAACGAGGCCACGCATAGCGAAATGGAGCGCATGTTCCGCGCGCTGTCCGGCAAAGCGCGTGAAGACGCGCCGGTGCTGGAAATCAACCATCGCCAGATGCCCACGCTGGGCGTGCATGAAGGCGTGCTGGCGATCAATTTCCTGACGCTGTGCGGCGAAGGGCGCAGTCAGCACGACTATATTGAGCTCTCGCGCCGTTTTCACAGCGTCTTGCTGTATGATGTGCCGGTGATGATTTATAAGACCGAAGATCAGGCGCGCCGCTTCCTTGCGTTGGTCGATGAGTTCTACGAACGCCACGTGAAACTGGTTGTCGCGGCTGAAACATCGCTGTTTGAAATTTATCAGGGCACACGCTTGAAGTTTGAGTATCAGCGCTGCTTGTCGCGTTTGCAGGAGATGCAGAGCGAAGAGTATTTGCGTCTGCCGCATCTGCCCTGATGACGTGGCATAAATCGTAGGTTTTAGATGCAAAAAGGTTCGATCTTTGAGTTCGACTTCTCTATAATCTTGCGACCCCACGTTACAGCATCGGTTTTCTTTCCCAAGAACTCGATGTGATCCGGTAACTCACTTGAAGGGGTGGCTTGCTGGGCAAAATGGTCGTGTGAGCCTCAATCGTTTACTTAGCGTTTGGGATTTCACCAACGTGTAACTTTTTATTTGGGTAAGCTTTTCAATGAAAACTTTTACAGCTAAACCAGAAACCGTACAGCGTGACTGGTATGTTGTTGACGCAACGGGCAAAACCTTGGGTCGCCTGGCGACTGAACTGGCGCGCCGTCTGCGTGGTAAGCACAAAGCGGAATACACTCCGCACGTTGATACCGGTGATTACATCATCGTTCTGAACGCAGAAAAAGTTGCTGTAACCGGCAACAAGCGTACTGACAAGATTTACTATCACCACACTGGCCACATCGGTGGTATCAAGCAAGCGACCTTTGCAGAGATGATCGAGCGCCGTCCTGAGCGTGTGATTGAAATCGCGGTTAAAGGCATGCTGCCGAAAGGCCCACTGGGTCGTGCTATGTACCGTAAACTGAAAGTTTACGCAGGCAACGAGCACAACCACGCGGCGCAGCAACCGCAAGTTCTTGACATTTAATCGGGATTATAGGCAATGGCTGAAACTCAAAACTACGGCACTGGTCGCCGCAAAAGCTCTGCCGCTCGCGTCTTCATCAAGCCGGGTAGCGGTAACATCGTAATTAACCAGCGCTCTTTGGAGCAGTACTTCGGTCGCGAGACTGCACGCATGGTCGTGCGTCAGCCGCTGGAGCTGGTTGATATGGTTGGTAAATTTGACCTGTACATCACTGTTAAAGGTGGTGGTATTTCTGGTCAGGCTGGTGCGATCCGTCACGGTATCACACGCGCTCTGATGGAGTACGACGAGTCTCTGCGTTCTGAACTGCGTAAAGCGGGCTTCGTTACCCGTGATGCGCGTGAAGTTGAACGTAAGAAAGTCGGCCTGCGTAAAGCACGTCGTCGTCCGCAGTTCTCCAAGCGTTAATTGTTTGCTGCTCCGGCAGCGGCAGTTGGCTCAAAAAACCCGCTTCGGCGGGTTTTTTATTGCCTGCATTAATGATTTTTTCCCACGAAAAACGCGAGCTTTACCCGCATTTTGCCCGCAAATCATCACGCCCGCCCCACAAGCTGCTTAAAATCTGGTAAACTCACTGTCACTTTGCGCCTGCAAGACGCAGCGTTGTGCATGTCGTTCCTGTCCGGAAGACCGGTCGATGCTCCTGACGCTGACGGTAGGCGAATCTGATGAGCCGGTGAGTCGCCGCGTGGTTGGCTATTCGCAGTATCTTTTTGTGAACAAACTTGGAGGTTTTCATGGCTGTCGCTGCCAACAAACGTTCGGTAATGACGCTGTTTTCTGGTCCGACTGACATTTTCAGCCATCAGGTACGTATCGTACTGGCTGAGAAGGGCGTCAGCGTGGAGATCGAGCAGGTTGAAACGGATAACCTGCCGCAGGATCTGATTGACCTCAACCCGTATCGCACCGTACCGACGCTGGTCGACCGTGAACTGACGCTGTATGAATCACGCATCATCATGGAATACCTCGATGAGCGTTTCCCGCATCCACCGCTGATGCCGGTTTACCCGGTAGCGCGCGGTGAAAGCCGTCTGATGATGCACCGCATTGAGCAGGATTGGTACAGCCTGATGCGCACCATCGAAACCGCCAACGGTGCCGAAGCCGATGCAGCGCGCAAGCAACTGCGCGAAGAGCTGCTGGCGATTGCACCACTGTTCGCACGCACACCGTTCTTCATGAGCGAAGAGTTCAGCCTGGTGGATTGCTATCTGGCGCCGCTGCTGTGGCGTCTGCCGCAGATGGGCGTTGACCTGTCTGGCGCCGGTTCTAAAGAGCTGAAAGGCTATATGACGCGCGTGTTTGAACGTGACTCTTTCCTTGCGTCACTGACGGAAGCAGAACGTGAAATGCGCCTGCAAGCTCGGGGCTAATGTATGGAAATGTCGCAACTAACGGCGCGTCGTCCTTACCTGTTGCGGGCGTTCTACGACTGGTTGCTGGATAACCAGTTGACGCCGCATTTGGTGGTCGACATCAATCTGCCTGGTGTGCAGGTGCCGCTGGAATATGCGCGTGATGGACAGATTGTTCTGAACATCGCGCCGCGTGCGGTAGGCAATCTTGACCTCGCCAATGATGAAGTGCGTTTCAACGCGCGTTTCGGTGGCGTACCGCGTCAGGTTTCTGTGCCGATGGCTGCAGTTCTGGCGATTTATGCCCGTGAAAACGGCGCTGGCACCATGTTCGAGCCGGAACCGGCTTACGAGCTGGTGACGGACGAGCAGGAAGGTAGCGGTCAGGAAGAGACAATGATGTCTGTGATTGATGGCGATCGTCCGGATGATGCGACTGACGACGATCATTCGCCAGATGATGAGCCGCCGCCGCGTGGCGGACGACCTTCACTGCGTGTGGTGAAGTAAAACGTGCAATAAAAAACGGGCCGATTGGCCCGTTTTTTTTATGCCTGCGCGTCTTAGTAGACGTCGCGCAGGTAGCGTTTATCTTTCTTCAGCTGATCAACGTAAGCCGCCGCGCGCTCGCTGGACAAGCCACCGAACTGACGAACCACTTCATACAGCGCCGCATCAACGTCTTTTGCCATGCGAGATGCGTCGCCACACACGTAGAAGTAAGCGCCATCCTGCAGCCAGGCGTAAAGCTCAGCGCCTTTCTCCAGCATGCGGTTCTGCACGTAAATCTTCTCTTCCTGATCGCGCGAGAAGGCCAGATCCAGATTAGTCAGCAGACCTTTCTCCTGCCATGCCTGCAACTCTTCTTCGTAGATGTAATCGTGTGCCTGATGCTGGTCACCGAAGAACAACCAGTTTTTACCTTCTGCGCCCGTTGCCTGACGTTCCTGCAGGAAGGCGCGGAACGGTGCGATACCGGTGCCTGGCCCAACCATGATCAGCGGCGCATTGCCGTTTGACGGTACACGGAACGCTTTGTTTGGTGAGATGAAGATCGCCGGCTTTTCGCCGCGACGTACACGTTCAGCCAGATAAGTTGAGCACACGCCTTTACGCTCGCGGCCGCTGCTGTGATAGCGCACGGAAGCAATGGTCAGATGTACCTGATTTGGGTGGGCTTTCGAGCTCGACGAGATGGAGTAAGCGCGATGCTGTAACGGACGCAGCATGGCAACGAATTCCGGCACCGACAGGCTGCGCGTCAGCTCGAGCTGCAGCAGATCCAGCGTGTCTTTGCCCCACAGCCAAACGGCAAGGGTATCTTTATCGTCGTGCTGCAAGACGTGACGCAGTTCCTGGTTGGTGGTGTGCTGGCCAACCCACTCAATCAGTTTGCGTGACGGCTCGGAGATTTCGAACTGATAAGTCAGCAGATCGCCGAGGTTGCGATCAAAGCTGGGAACTGGCGTTTCGTAATCTGCTTTCAGCTGAGTCAGCAGCAGTGAAACCAGTGCTGCGTCGTTCACCGGGATCACACCCAGCGCATCGCCCGCTTCATATTTCAAACCGCTGTCGGTGAGATCAAACTCGAAGTGACGAATATCTTTCGCCGACTCTTCTGCCGAAAGACGCTTGTTAGTCACCAACGCAGCCGCATATGGGTTTTGCTTATTGCTGCCCGGAATGACGGGCGCTTCTGGCGCGCTTTCTAATGCTGTACCGCTGCTGCCTGCACTGGCGGCGAATTGCGGCATCGCCGTACCAATCCACGCGCTGGATGGCTCTTCGAAGTCGATATCGCAGTCGATACGATCGGCGACGCGTTTTGCACCGAGCTGCTCAAGACGCATATCGATGAATTTACCTGCCTGGCAGAAACCGTCGTAGCCGGTGTCGCCAATCGCCAATACCGCAAAGTGCATCTGCTCCAGACGCGGCGCGGTGCTGGCTGAAATCGCGTTCCAGAACAGCTGGGCGTTGTCCGGCATTTCGCCTTCGCCGTAGGTCGAGGTGACGATCAGCACGTGACGCATGGTAGCGAACACATCCAGATCCACTTCGCCCAGCGCTTGAACCACCGGCACCAAACCTTTGGCGCGTGCGGCTTTAGCGGCCGTTTGCGACAGCGCTTCAGCGTTGCCGGTCTGTGAACCGAACAGGATGTGCAACTGCGTATTGGTGCTGGCACCTGCAGCCGGTGCGCTCTGCTTGTCTTCTAATACCAGCAGGCGCGAATGGAGACCGGCGAGGAAGCCCGCCAGCCAGTATTTCTGCTCACCGTTAAACGGTGCATCTTCAGGAATGTAAGGAATTTTCATCGGTAAGGCTCAATCCTGTTCAAAATTTTATCCCTGTCATACTTCAGGTTACAGATGCGTTTGCCGCCTTTCTGCACCATGAAGTATTGAGGGAAAGGTCAAAATTACACTTGTTCATTGGCGCTGTAATCAGGAAAGTTTCCCGACCGCAGCAGCGATTTCTGGCAGTGCAGCACGCGCAAACAGCTCTTCAAAATCAGGTAGATGACCAAGCACTTCACGGTTGCAGGCATCCTGATAGATGATCCAGCCGTAAGTCGCCAGGCTGTCCATCGAGCGAATGTTGCGCTGCGTTAATGCCGCTTTGTAATCTGACATTCGTTTCGCGGCGATCAGGCTTGCCAGCTCGTCATCGCTGTAACTCTCAATCGCCGAGCGTGCATGACGTTGCAGCTTGCTGATGAGCGTGAAATCTTCGGTCATCAGAAGATTACGTACCGCTTTTTCTACTGCTGGATCTTCCACCGCCGTGCCTTTCGGCAGCTTGCCCAGCGCCAGCTGCTGCGCGAGGCTGAGAACGGTGTAGTTGTTCAGCAGAACAAACATCTCTAGCGTATCGGTCGCGCCATAAGCCGGAACTGCGCCGTTGGCAATGGTTTTACCGTCACGCCACGCTGATTTGAACTTCGCAACCTGATGCGCAGCCAGCGAGGTTGACAGCTCTTCAAGCAGGTCTTTACGTGATTTGGCTTTCAGGATTTCGGTGCCATCCTGATACAGCAGCAGCGAACGCGGCATCACATAAACAAAGTGGTGGCACTCGGTTTCCCAGTTATCCAGCAGCCAGGCCGCGCGTGGCGATTGGGTTGCTTCCAGATGCCAGTTCAGCATGGTCAGCACCGCTTGTTTGTGCACCTGCGCCATTTCATCTTCATCGGCGATAGAACCAAACAGCACCGAATCACCTGCTGCGTGGGCTGCCAGCGATCCATACGGATCGTACTGGTAAGCGAAACCGCCGCTCATGCCGTTGCCAAAGCCTTTACCAAAGGTGCCAAGGTTGAGGATGGCGCCGTTGGTCATGTATTCGCAGCAGAAGTCACCAACGCCTTCCACTACCGCGGTTGCGCCGGAGTTACGCACGGCGAAGCGGTCACCCGCCTGGCCCTGAACGAACAGACGGCCGCCGGTGGCACCAAACAGCGCGAAGTTACCGATCAACACGTTGCCATCGCTATCCTGTGCGCCGCCGCCTGGTGACATCACCACCAACTCGCCACCACACTGGCCTTTGCCGACACCGTCGTTACAGGTGCCGTAATGCTTCATCTGCATGCCGTCGTTGCAGAACGCGCCGAACGACTGGCCGGCAGAACCGCTGGTGTTAATCAGCACGGTGGCTGGCGCCAGATAGTGACGACCGCGATCGTCTTTCAGCACCGCTGGCAATGCAGCCAGCTGCTCTGTCGAGAGTTCATGGTTCAGCATGCGTTCGATATCGATCGCCAGCTGACCACCGACGCTTTTGTTACGGTTGTTCAGCGTGATGCCCGCGCCCAGCGCGATTTCACGGCTTGCCGCGCCAACCAGCTGCGTTTTCAGCTCGCTGACCCAGCCATCATCCAGCTCAAAGTCTTTTTCCAGATACACCGGCTTGGCAATTTTCTGCTCTGGCACCACGGTCAACATCGCACGCAGATCCAGTTTGCCGACTTCCAGCGGGTGATCCATCAAGTGCAGCAGATCCGAACGGCCACGCGCTTCACGCAGAGAACGCAGACCGAGGCGGGCGAGGAACTCACGCACTTCCTGCGCCACGTTGATGAAGTACTGCGCCAGCTGACGCGGATCACCATCAAAGGCTTCGGCGTTGGTGGTTAAACCGGCCGGGCATTTGACGTTACAGTTTTTCGCCATCACGCATTTCAGCATCATCAGCGCGGTGGTGCCGAACTCGAAGCTATCGCCGCCGAGCAGGGCAGATTTGATCACATCGCTGCCGGTTTGCTGCGCGCCGGAGCAGCGCAGCTGCACTTTGTCGCGCAGGCCGTTGGCACACAGCGCCTGATGCACTTCAGCGATGCCGATTTCCGCGACGCGGCCGGTATATTTCAGGCTGGTAACGGACGCTGCGCCGGTGCCGCCGGTGTTACCCGCGACGTTAATGACATCCGCGCCGGCTTTCGCCACGCCGACGGCGATGGTGCCGATACCTTCAGATGAAACCAGTTTGACGATGACACGCACGCGCGCGGCTTTACAGTCGTGGATCAGCTGCGCCAAATCCTCGATGGAGTAAGTGTCGTGGTGCGGCGGCGGTGAAACCAGCTCAACGCCCGGCGTACCGCCACGCGCTGCGGCAATCTCAACGGTCACTTTTGGTGCCGGCAGCTGGCCGCCTTCACCGGGCTTCGCGCCCTGACCGATTTTGATCTCCAGCTCTTCCAGCATTGGATCAGCAAGATAAGCCGCCCACACGCCGAAACGCCCGGATGCCAACTGCTTGATACGTGACGCGCGGATGGTGCCGTGACGAGAATAGTGCTCGCCACCTTCACCACAGTTACTCATGCCGCCAACCATGTTAGTACCGTGCGCGACAGCTTCGTGCGCCGGCGCAACCAACGCACCGTGGCTCATCGCACCGGAAGCAAAGGTACGCGTGATTTCGTGGGCTGGCTGAATCTCTTCCAGCGGCAGCGATGGCAGCGCGGTGAAGATCAGCGACAGATAATCGGCTGCTTTGCCGTAAGCGGTGATGTGCAGCACGCCATCCGCTACGTTGCTGCTTTCAATATCGTCGGTGAAACGGGTTTTCAGTGCCCGTGCCAGCGCTTCCAGGCGCTCGCTTTCTGGTTTCAGGCCAGCAATTGCATCGATCAGACGCAGCTCGAACTGGTTCAGGCTGCCGTTCACTGCTTCACATTTCAGGCCACGCGTAGCGAAGCCGTTGTTCACCAGCGAGTAGCGGCCCAGTTTGCGGCCGAATTCGGCTTCGCTGTCCACGTGGGTCAAATCGCACGGCAGCGCGAGGATGTCACGTAGCGCCGCCGGACGGCGTTTACGCTCGGCATGCATCAGGCTGGAGAACTGACGATAATCTGGCGTGATGGCAAAGCTGTCGATCACATCATTTGGGATGCGCTCGAAGCTGCTGTCTTTAAAGGCTTCCGCTTTGATGTTGAACGCATTATCCAGTTTGGCCAGCGTCATCAAACGAATAAAGTTGTCCTCTTCGCGCTCTTTGTTAGCAAAGCGAATCGGTTGTTCCGTCATATCAATGAAGGTACGCACCGCGATGGTGCCGTATGAGTGGCCCGCGCCTTCAGCACGCTCTTTGAACAGGCCGAGCAACGGCACTTCCGCTTCGCCCTGAATTTTTAATGCGCTTTGATGCCAGTCTACCGCCATCTGGGCGATCGCCGGGAAGCCCGCGCCGCCAACCGGCGTTTTAATATTCGGGAAATACTTTTTCAATACCGGATCGTCGGTATTCAGGAAGTTCGGCTCGAAGAACTCGCCGCAGCTGTAGCTCTCAACGGTACACAGGCCGACTTTACCCATGGTTTTCATCAGCGCTTTTTCGGCTGCTTTGGCATAGCGTTTAAAGGCTTTATTGCCTTCTTCGCCTTCACCGAATTTCTCTTCCGCACGCATCTGCACGCCGAGTGGGTAAACGGCAGAAGCACCGAAGCCCAGCGTCGCCGCGATATGGTGTGAAGAGATGCTTTGACCACTTTCGACCACCAGCGAAACATCCAGACGCAGACCTTCCTGCACCAGACGTTGGTTGATCGCCGACACCATCAGCAGCATCGGGATCGCTGCGTGAGTTGAAGAGATATGACGATCGGTGATCACCGCGATGCCGCCTTGCTGGCGTGCGAAATCGACAACCTGCTGGGCTAAGTCATCAATGGCTTTTTCCAGCGCGTTGGCGTTGGCCGCACGGCTGACGATATCTTTGCCGACCACCGGCTCATACAGCATCTCGAAACGCGCATAAGGAGCGACGGTTTGCTCGCGCAGGCGCAGCATGTCGAGGTGCGTCAGGATTGGCGTCGGAACAATGATTTGCTGACCTTTGCTGCGGCCGAGATGCGGCTTCGCACCCAGCGCAACACGCAGCGTCATGCCGTCCGCTTCACGAATGGAGTCGAGCGGCGGGTTGGTAACCTGGGCAAATCGTTGTGAGAAGTAGTGCGCCATGCCGCCTTCGTGGTCAGACAGGCCGTTGATGGCGTTGCCGTAACCCATGGCTGAGATCTTCTCAGCGCCGGTTTGCAGCATCGGATCCATCATGAATTTGAAGCTTTCCTGGTTGTAGTAGTAGGCGACAAAACGTTGATAGGTTTTGAGGTCACCACGATAACGCAGCGGCGAGCCGAGCTGCTCTGCCTGAATTTCTGGCAGGTCGGCGAGATCGATACGCGCTTTGCTCAGCAGTGACAGATAATCTTTTTCAGCGGCCAGTTTTTCCAGCGCTTCAACCGTGGTGTAAGAGCGTTTCTCTTTGTGATCGTAATAGAGCATGCCGCCCGCTTCGATACGGCCACGACGCAGCACGCTTTCCGGTGGGAAGGCGATCTGGCCCGCTTCAGACATCGCACCGATGTACTCCGCGGTTTCAACGGAACGCAGCGGACGCAGACCGAGGCGGTCAAGTCGCGCGCCGATCACTTCACCGTTACCGAAGATCAGCGCAGCTGGGCCATCGTTCTTCTCTTCATATAAAGAGAAGTACTCGAGCATGGCGCGCACTTCGTTCGAGAGCGAGGTATCGTTCTCCCACGCTGGCGGCATCATCGAAACTACGGCGTTGATCAGGTCGAGGTTATCTTCCATCAAACGGCTATGGATGCTCTGGTCGAGACGCGAACTGTCGGACTGACCTTTTGGACGCACGATTTTTTTACCGCGCGCCAGCATCAGTGCCGCTTCGGCAATGCGGTTTTTACGATCGGTGTTCAGCTCGCCGTTGTGCGCCATTAAGCGGAATGGCTGCGCCATGGTGGTATGCGGATCGGTGTTGGTCGAGAAACGGGTGTGGAAGAACAGCCCGCGCACCTGATGATCGGCATCGGTCAAATCTTTGAAGTAAGGAATCACTTCGTTGGAGTTCAGACGCGCTTTAAATACCTGCGTGCGCGAAGAGAGCGACAGCGGATAGAGGCCGCCGAATTCGCTTTCGGTAAAGGCGCGCGCTTCGATGTCCAGCAGCGCGCGATAAATCTGGCGCTCGAATTCGAGTTGTTCAGTCACTTCCTGCGGCGCGGCAAAAATCCACTGCACAATCGGCAGCTGGAATTGCAGGGCGGCCGGGCGCGTCACGCTGCCGTCCAGCGGCATATCGCGTTTCACTAATACCGGGAAGTTATGCGCCGCCAGCGTTTCTTCAACCAGACGCTCAGCATTTGCACGCAGCTCTGCGTCTTTTGGTACAAAGAAGTTACCGACGCCAAAACGGCCGGCTTCCAGCGCCAGACCGGTGACCTTGCGGAAGAAGTTCAGGGAGAGATCGACGTTCACACCCGCGCCATCGCCCACGCCTTCGGCAGACATGCCGCCTCGGTGCGGAACCGTGCACAGCGCGCTATGGGCCATCCGCAGAATCTCATGAGTCTGCTCGCCGTCCTTACGGGTAATGAAACCTACACCACAGCTGTCACTGCCAGCTGATGGGTCATACAAACCATAGGGATTCGGTTTTTGCGTGGACATTGAGAGTCTCCTTAAACTTCTTTTGACATTACCTGCATTATTTCGTGTACCGCAGCGTGACAATGTAAGCCAGCGCGGCGGTATCAATTCTTGTGCCGCTCAGTAAAGAGCAGGCGTCGCAGCACCGAGCAAGGGCTCTCAAGACACTGTTGTCACGTCCTTAATGAGCTGCTCTTTTTATTCCGGTCTCTTTCGGGAGATAGCTTGCATCCAGAGGGAGGCTTCTTGCTGCATAGATATGCCGAGACACAGGCCCACCAGGAAAGCTTCCAGTGGAATTCCAACTTATCGGGAAAGCGAACTCAGGTCAAATAGCCAGCTTTGATGCGGGTAATAGGCTTTCTTGTCACTTAATTAAATGATTAATAAGAATTTATTGCGTAAATTTATGTCAATATCCCGCTGCGCATTCCCCCAGGAAGTGTGAGCCGTCTCACTGTGACCCAGCCCTCTAATATCCAAACAATGCTGGCAGAAAGGGTTATAACAGCATTTAATGCTGTTAGGGGCAGTTGATACACAGCATGTATCTGTTTTTCTTATGGCGTCATATTTGAATCAAAATGGCGCTGCCATTAGTAAAATTAATCACACAAAGCATGCGTAGAAAGTCATTTAAATTGAATGGGTATGCAATAAAGAGGTGCAACCATCAGGATGAATGGCTGCCAGGGTGCTGATTAGCACCGGATGTTGAGGAAAGGTTCGCAAAAGCGCGGCCCTCCAGATTATTCAGTTGGCAGAATTAGTCAAGCGCTTTACGCATATAGAAGGGAACGTCGGCGAAATCACGCTGCGATGCACCATTACAGGGCATAACCTGCGCGATATGGCCGGGTGAAGCGGGGCAGCGCAGCGATAATTACGCTATCATGAGCCAGATTTCGTTCAGGGAGCTCGTAATGAAACAGATTCGTCTTTTAGCGCAGTACTACGTTGATTTGATGGTCAAACTCGGCCTGGTACGCTTTTCGCTGCTGTTAGCCTCAGCGCTGGTGGTGCTGGCGATGGTGGTACAGATGGCCGTCACCATGGTATTGCGTGGGCATGTGGAGAGCATCGACGTCGTCCGCTCCATCTTCTTCGGTCTGTTGATTACGCCCTGGGCGGTCTATTTCCTCTCAGTGGTGGTCGATCAGCTGGAAGAGTCGCGCCAGCGCCTGTCGAAACTGGTAGATAAGCTGGAAGAGATGCGTACGCGCGATCTCGAGCTGAACCAGCAGATGAAAGAGACCATCACCCAGCTTAATCAGGAAATTAACGACCGTATCAAAGCCGAGCAGGCGCGCGAGCAGGTGATGGATAAGCTGCGCGAAGAGATGGCACGACGCGAGCAGGCGCAAATTGAGCTGGAACAGCAATCCTCCTTCCTGCGCTCCTTCCTTGATGCGTCACCGGATTTGGTGTTCTACCGCAACATTGATAAGCAGTTCTCCGGCTGTAATCGCGCCATGGAACTGCTAACCGGCATGAGTGAAAAGCAGCTGATTGGCCTGACACCACGCGATATCTACGATGACGAAGCCGCCACCAAAGTGCTGGAAACCGATGAGAAGGTGTTCCGCCACAATGTGTCGCTAACCTACGAACAGTGGCTGCAATATCCCGACGGGCGCAAAGCCTGTTTCGAAATCCGTAAAGTGCCCTATTACGACCGTGTCGGAAAACGCAGTGGCCTGATGGGCTTTGGCCGCGACATTACCGAGCGTAAGCGCTATCAGGACGCGCTGGAGAACGCCAGCCGTGAGAAGACTACCTTTATTTCGACTATCAGCCATGAGCTGCGTACGCCGCTGAATGGCATCGTCGGACTGAGCCGCATCCTGCTGGATACCGATCTCAATCAGGAGCAGCTGAAGTACCTCAAAACCATCCACGTGTCGGCCATCACGCTGGGCAACATCTTCAATGATGTAATTGAAGTGGACAAAATCGAACGCCGCAAAGTGCAGCTGGATAATCAGCCGCTGGATTTCACCGGTTTCCTCGCCGATCTGGAAAACCTCTCCGGTCTGCTGGCGCAGCCAAAAGGGCTGAAATTTGTCATGGCGCCGGAGCTGCCGCTGCCCCATAAAATTTCGGCGGATGGCACGCGTCTGCGTCAGATTCTGTGGAACCTGATCGGCAATGCCGTGAAATTTACTCAGCAGGGCGAGATTGTGGTGCGCGTTGCCTATCGTCAGGATGAAACGCTGCACTTTGAAGTGCAGGATTCCGGAATGGGCATTCCGCAGGAAGAGCAGGATAAGATCTTCGCCATGTATTACCAGGTGAAAGATCAGCACGGCGGCAAGCCGGCAACGGGCACCGGCATCGGTTTAGCGGTCTCGCGTCGTTTAGCCCAGGCGATGGGCGGCGATATCAGCGTGAGTAGCGTCGCGGGGCAGGGTTCCTGCTTCACCGTGGAGATCAACGCGCCACGCGTCGCTGAGGAAGTGGAAGACGACAATCTGGATGACAGTATGCCGTTGCCGGCGCTGCACGTATTACTGGTGGAAGATATTGAACTCAACGTCATCGTTGCGCGTTCGGTACTGGAGAAGCTGGGTTGCAGCGTCGAAGTCGCGATGACCGGTACGGACGCGCTGGCGATGTTTGATCCGCAGGAGTTCGATCTGGTGCTGCTCGATATTCAGCTTCCGGATATGACGGGCCTCGACGTGTCGCGTGCCATCCATCAGCGTTACGCAGATGTGGCCCTGCCGCCGCTGGTGGCATTGACCGCCAATGTGCTGAAAGACAAAAAAGAGTATCTCGATGCCGGCATGGATGATGTGTTGAGCAAACCGCTTGCTGTGCCAGCGCTTACGGCGGTGATCAAGAAGTTCTGGGATTATCAGCCGGAGCTGGAAGAGATCGCCACCGAATCATCAGACGCGCAGTCGCGCACGCTGTTAGATGTGGCGATGCTGGAGCAATACATTGAACTGGTTGGCCCAGGATTGATTACCCAAAGCCTGACCATGTTTGAGCAGATGATGCCGGGCTACCTCGAGGTGCTGGATTCCAACATGATGGCGCGCGATCAAAAAGGCATTGCTGAAGAAGGGCACAAGATCAAAGGTGCGGCAGGTTCGGTTGGCTTACTGCATATACAGCAGTTGGCGAAGCAGATTCAGTCGCCGGAATTGCCAGCGTGGTGGGACAACGTGCAAGAGTGGGTCGATGAGTTAAAACAAGAGTGGCTGAAAGACGTGAACGTGTTACGTGAATGGGTAGCGGAGCGGGAAAAATTACAGGACGTTAGAAAAAAATGACCCCAGTCGAAACTGGGGTGCGCGAATACTGCGCCAACACCAGGGAAATGGGCACTGCTGCTATTATTAGAAATCGAATAAGAAAGCAGCAGTTCGGTATTGGTTAACGCTTCCAAATCACCTTAACAAATTCGCCAATGCTTGTGACAAGATTCATTAAATTGTGTGATGTTGAGCAGCGATTAAATACAGAAAACATTAATTTGCTGACACAGTCAAGCAAGGAATTAATTTCTTTGCCATATTGCACCTTTTTTGACCAATTGTTCTGCTTTTTGCCTGGTTTTGCTTCAGTCGTTAGCAGGAAAAGCCTGACACGAGCATGGAAAATGTGATTCTGACAAAAAATTGAAGTTAAGTTAGATTAACGTGCTGATATTGATGAATAAAGTAAGGTTTTTTGACGGCTTATCCAAAACGTTTTGGAAACCTTAAACGGAAAGTTCCAGTTTATAGTTTATTGAATGATGTAAACCAATTGTGCGGTAAATCGCTTTACCATTATTGAGGCCCAATGCAGGCAGGATCATACAGATTTGGTCGCATTTTTCAGATTGGTCTCTGTAATCAATGAACAAGTTCGAACATCATAAAAAATTATAGTTAAGCTTCATGAAAGCTTTTGCGTGAGCGATATCACATTCAGTTAAGTGTTCATGCACGCAGCGCCTGGTGCATTTAACATCATGGAACCGATTCCTTTTTGGCGGAAGTGCTTGATGTGATTGGCTCTAATAGAGGAACGTTGATTGCGCAGGCAACAATTTCACTGACGTTTTTGCCAATCAGAGGATAAAATTTAGTGGTTAATCGTTGGTGTTAGCTATTGTGACTTGGGTGATTGATTAATACAGGGAACAGGTAAGAGAAAATTGCATGAGCAAGAGTAAAGGGACGCTGGGAAAACGTATTAAAGTACTGATTGCTAAAGTGCTGCTGGCCTGGCTCGGCATCTGGTTAGCGGGCATTCTGCTGTTTGCTTTTTTACCGGTACCGTTTTCGGCGGTAATGATGGAGCGGCAAATCGGTGCCTGGTTTACAGGGCGTTTTGATTATGTGGCGCACTCGGATTGGGTCGGCATGGATGAGATCTCGCCGTGGATGGCTTTAGCGGTTATCGCTTCTGAAGATCAAAAGTTTCCCGAGCATTGGGGCTTTGATGTTGATGCCATTCAATCAGTGCTGGATAACGATGGCAATGAACGCATGCGCGGAGCTTCAACCTTGTCTCAGCAGACGGCGAAAAACCTGTTTCTATGGGATGGCCGCAGCTGGGTACGTAAAGGGCTGGAAGCGGGACTCACGGTGGGAATCGAAACCGTGTGGACCAAGCGGCGCATCCTGACGGTTTATCTCAATATTGCAGAATTTGGCGATGGCGTATTTGGCGTGGAAGAGGCCTCACAGCGCTATTTCCATAAACCCGCCAGCCGCCTGACGATGTCTGAAGCCGCATTACTGGCGGCGGTTCTGCCCAATCCGATCCGCTTCCGTGCCGATGCGCCTTCAGGCTACACGCGACAGCGTCAGCAGTGGATTATGCGGCAGATGCGCCAGTTAGGCGGCGAAGGTTTCCTGAATCGCTACAAGCTGCATTGAAAGGCTTAATCTTCGTCAAAGCCCGCTTCAAACAGTTCGATGACCGCGGCCAGCGCCTGCTCTTCCTGCGGGCCTCTGGCTTCGATTTCAATATGACCGCCTTTCGCTGAGTCGAGCATCAGCAACGCAATCACGCTGCTGGCTTCCGCTTCGGTGCCCGATTCGTTACGCAGCAACACTTCAGCATCAAAACTCTGCACCAGCTCGAACAGCTTCATCGCTGGGCGCGCGTGCATGCCCAGCTTGTTACGAATTTCAACGGTTTGCTTCACGGTCATGATTTGCGTTTTTCCAGAGTGCGATGACGAGACTGCACGTTTTTACCGCGTGAACGGAAATAATCCGCCAGTTGTTCCGCGATATACACCGAACGATGCTTACCGCCGGTACAGCCAATGGCGACGGTGAGATAGCTACGGTTATTGGTTTCCAGCATCGGCAGCCACAGTTCCAGATAGCTGCGCGTTTGATAGATAAAATTGTGCACTTCGGTGTGACGATCGAGGAAGGCGGCCACTGGACGATCCAGACCGGTCATCGGACGCAGCTTAGGATCCCAGTGCGGGTTTGGCAGGAAGCGCACATCGAAAACATAATCGGCGTCGATCGGAATGCCGTGTTTGAAGCCGAATGACTCAAACACCATGGTCAGTTCACGCTCACGCTTGCCTAACAGGCGGGTACGCAGCATCTCCGCCAGCTCATGAACCGACATCTCAGACGTATCGATAATCAGATCGGCGCGTGAGCGCAGTGGCTCCAGCAGATCGTTCTCTTCATCGATAGCACTCTCCAGCGACAAGTTTTTGCTGGAGAGCGGATGCAGGCGACGCGTATCGCTGTAGCGGCGAATCAACGTGTTGCGATCGGTATCAAGAAACAGCAGCTGCGGCGAAAAGGCATCGGGCAGATTGTTGAGCGCCGCTTCAAAGACTTCCGGTGATTCCGGCATGTTACGCACATCAATGCTGACTGCCGCAGAAATATTGCGTTCGGTTAAGGTATTCGCCAGCTCCGGTAGCAGGACTACCGGCAAGTTGTCGACACAGTAAAAGCCCATATCTTCTAGGGCACGCAGCGCGACTGATTTTCCTGAGCCTGACCGACCGCTAACGATCATCAGCACCATCACATTTCTCCCGTTTTAAACCGGCGAAAACGCCGGTAAAAGTGTTTCTCGCTTAAGAGTGTGCTTCCTGAGCTTCTGTGATAATGGCGTAGAGCTCTTGGTCGCTCTGTGCCGCGCGCAAACGACGACAGACGGTTTTATCTGCGAGGCGTTTGGCAACCAGCGAAAGCGTGTGTAAGTGGGTTTTACACTGGTCCGCGGGTACCAGCAGGGCAAACAGCAGGTCAACCGGCTGATTATCTACCGCATCAAAAGCGATAGGCTGATCGAGGCTAATAAACACGCCGACAGCGCGTAAGGTGTCCTCTTCCAGCTTGCCATGTGGAATGGCGATGCCGTTACCAATACCGGTACTGCCCATGCGTTCGCGGGTCAGGATGGCTTCGAAAAGCGTCTGGTGCGGCAGATTGAGCTGCTTCGCTGCCAGCTCGCTGATAATCTCCAGCGCGCGTTTTTTACTCTGGCAGTGTACGCCGCTACGGGTACAGTCCAGTGAAAGGACCGAGCTCAATTCCAGTGTTAGATCGTTGTTCATCATCGTTTCACTTGCGAGTTCACATAGCCGCGAGTTTCAGGCAATTGATTTCATTACCGTTCACCCGCTGGCGCTTGCGCAGATGACAAAACGGGGCGGTAAGTTCCGCCCCATTTATGCTCTAAGTGCCGAATCAGTCAGCACTCTGCAAGCGTGAAGGTTAGTGTTTTTTCAGTTTGTCTTTGTGCTTGGTCAGCTGACGGGAAAGCTTATCGATTAACCCGTCGATGGCCGCGTACATGTCTTCCGCTTCCGATGTGGCGTGCAGCTCTCCGCCGTTGACGTGCAGTGTTGCATCCGCAACCTGCGTCACCTTCTCTACCTTCAGAACAATATAAACCTGATTGATACGATCAAAATAGTGTTCCAGTTTGGCAAATTTGGTATTTACAAATTCACGCAGAGGTTCGGTAATTTCAACATTAAGTCCGGTAAGGTTTAGCTGCATAGGTCTTCCTTCTTCGTTCGGTCAAACCAATTGCTTGCGCTGGTTTGATGGCGGTATAGATAAAGACTCGCGATATTTAGCAACCGTACGTCGCGCAACCATGATGCCCTGTTCGGATAACATGGAGGTCAGTTTGCTGTCGCTCAAGGGTTTTGCGGGGTTTTCCGCCGAGATTAATTTTTTCACCAATGCACGAATCGCCGTGGACGAGGCTTCGCCGCCGCCTTCGGTGTTGACGTGACTGGAGAAAAAATACTTCAGTTCAAAGATGCCACGCGGGCTGTGTAAATACTTTTGCGTGGTCACGCGGGAAATGGTGGATTCATGCATATCAACAGCTTGAGCGATATCCGCCAACACCATCGGACGCATGTACTCCTCACCCTGCTCAAAAAACGCCTGCTGCTGTTCAACGATACAGCGTGTCACTTTCAGCAGCGTGTCGTTGCGGCTCTCCAGGCTCTTAATCAGCCACTTGGCTTCCTGTAAGTTGCTGCGAATAAACTGGTTATCGCTTTCATTACGGCCAGCTCCGCCCATCGCCGCATACTGCTGATTGATTTTCAGGCGCGGCATGCTGTCGGAATTGAGTTCAACCGTCCAGCGCTTGCTGATTTTGCGCACCAGCACATCGGGAATGACATATTCCGGTTCGCTGGTGTTGATCGACTGGCCTGGGCGCGGATCGAGTGACTGAATCAGCAGCATCGCCTCTTTCAGCACCTCTTCCTTCAGACGGGTTACGCGCATTAGGCTGCGGAAATCATGGTTGGCCAGCAGATCGAGATGTTCGCTAACAATCAGGCGTGCTTCCGCCAGCATGGGCGTGTCGGCAGCATATTGCGACAGCTGGACTAACAGGCAATCCCGCAAATCACGTGCACCGACGCCGATTGGATCAAAACGCTGCACGCGCTTGAGCACGGCTTCGACTTCTTCCAGCGCCAGCTCTTCATCACCAATACTGTCATAAATGTCTTGTAAGCTGACGGTGAGATAGCCGGTGTCATCAATGGCATCAACAATTGACGTGGCAATCGCGCGATCGGTATCAGTGAACGGCGTTAACTCAACCTGCCACATCAGGTAATCCTGCAGCGATTGGGTGGTTTCGCCTTGGTAGATCGGCAGTTCGTCATCCTGGTAATCGGTGCCGGTGCCTGACGGTGTGCCTGCGGTGTAGATTTCGTCCCAGGTAGCGTCGAGCGGAAGCTCTTCAGGCATATCTTTCTGTTCAAGCGCTTCGCGCGTGTCTAACGAATCACTTTCCTGATCCTGAAATTCACGTGCGTCAACTTCTTCGTGCAGTTCGGTTTGTTCAAGCAGCGGATTGCTTTCCAGCGCCAGTTGCAGTTCTTGCTGGAGTTCAAGCGTAGAGAGTTGCAGCAAGCGAATGGCTTGCTGCAACTGTGGAGTCATCGCCAGCTGTTGGCTGAGCCTGAGTTGCAAACCTTGCTTCATAATTCGGTAAGAATTTCCTAAGCAAACGTAGGGTGTTACAACACCTTATCAGAGTCTGAACTCTTCGCCCAAATAAACACGCTTAACTTGCTCATCTACAAGAATTTCATCAGGCGTGCCATGGGCAATTAAATGTCCCTGGCTGACGATATAGGCGCGTTCACACACCGCGAGGGTTTCACGCACGTTGTGGTCGGTAATCAGCACGCCAAGGCCGCTGTCACGCAGATGCTCGATGATTTTCTTGATGTCGATAACCGAGATCGGGTCAACACCGGCAAAAGGTTCGTCCAGCAGGATGAATTTCGGATTAGCCGCCAGCGCGCGGGCAATTTCCACACGACGGCGTTCACCACCCGACAGCGCCTGGCCCATGCTGTCGCGCAGATGGCCAATATGGAACTCTTCCATCAGCTCGTTGGCCCGATCCTGACGCTGTTCTTCGGTTAAATCATCACGGATCTGCAGCACAGCCATCAGGTTGTCGTACACGCTCAGGCGACGGAAGATCGAGGCTTCCTGCGGCAGATAGCCGATGCCGCGACGGGCGCGCGCATGCAGCGGCAGAATGCTGATGTCTTCATCATCAATCACGATGCGGCCGGCATCGCGCGGCACAATACCCACCACCATGTAAAAGGTGGTGGTTTTACCGGCACCGTTTGGGCCCAGCAGGCCGACAATCTCGCCGGATTTTACCTGCAGGCTAACATCTTCCACCACGCGGCGGCCTTTGTAGGCTTTCGCCAGGTTTTCAGCGATTAGTGTAGCCATAGCAATCAGTTACTCTTTTTAGGGCTCGCGGACGAACCGTTTTTGTCCTGCAGCTGCGACGGTACCAAAACGGTAGTCACGCGCTTGCTGTCGCCCTGGCTGAACGCCTGCATCTTCTGCTCTTTCACCAGGTAAGTGATGCGGTCGCCTTTGATGTTGCTGTCCTGCTGCTGAATGAAGGCATTGCCGGTCAGCTCAACAAAATCGTTCGCCAATTCATAGTGCAGTTTACTTGCGTGGCCTTGCACCGGCTTACCGTTATCCTGCATCTGATAGAAGGTGGCTGGCGTGCCGTAAGCATCAACAATGGTTTTTTTGCTATCGCCGCCCGGACGAGTGACCACCACTTTATCGGCGGTAATCTTGATGGAACCCTGCGTCACAATTACGTTGCCGGTAAAGGTCGCGACGTTGCCCTGCAGATCCAACGCCTGGTTAACGGAGTCGATATTTACCGGTTTGTCTGAGTCGCCGGTTAATGCCAGCGCAGGCAGGCTCGTTGCCAGCAGCGTACTCACCAGCAATAACTTAAGGCTATTTTTGTTCATTTTGAATTTCATAGGAAGTTTTGACCTTTTCAAGCAGCTCAGCATGTTTCGTCCGTAAATTGCCGCGCATTTTCATGCCAGTGGAATTAAAACTGCGGCCAAAAAGGGTGACTTGATCGTCAGATGTCACATCCTGGGTGACCAAATTAACCTGAGCGTTATCGGTAAGGATGCGCTCAAGCTGTGAATCCTGAGTCAAAGAATTGACTACAACGTTGCCGTAAAGATAAAGCATACGATCTTTGGTCAGCTTTGCCTTATCGGCGCGCACCGACCATGTCGCCACTTTATTAACGTCATAGGTGGTCATCACCGGATTATCGAACCAACTTATCTCATCAGCAGCAAAGTAGGTCACTTTATCGGAGACCAGCTTATAGCCCAGCGCGCCTGTGGGGTTATACACCACCGTGTTCGATTTCTCGCTAGTGTAGGTTGGCGCTTGATCGTTGGTTGCCACCGGCGTTCTGTCGTCATCCTGGTTGGTGAGATTCCAGCCGATCAGCACTAAGGCGATCAAGGCCAGGATCAGCGTCATCCAACGCCTGCTCTTACTCATATTGATTGCCCTTTGGCATCCTCAAATTTGTTCTGCGCCATCAAAATCAGATCGCACAACTCACGTACCGCACCGCGGCCACCGGCAATGCGGGTCACATAATGCGCGCGCGGCAGTAAAATCGGGTGAGCATCAGCAACGGCAACGCTCAAACCCGCCTGCGCCATTACCGGCCAGTCGATCAGGTCATCGCCAATGTAGGCGACCTGATTGGCCGTTAATGACAGTTTATCCAGGAGTTCCCGCCAGGCCAAAAGCTTATCCGATTGTCCCTGGTAAAGATGCGTAATGCCGAGCGTCTTACAGCGATCTTCCAGCAATTTTGCTTTGCGGCCGGTAATAATAGCCACTTCGACGCCGGAGGTCAGCAGGCAACGCACGCCATAACCATCACGCACGTTAAAAGCTTTCAGCTCTTCACCGCTGTTGCCCATATAAATGACGCCATCGGACATCACGCCATCGACGTCACAAATCAGCAGGCGAATCTTCGCAGCACGCGCCATGACGTCCGCGCTCACCGGACCGTAGCAAGTCTCGACCATCGCCGTTTCAGCACTCATTATTTCTTCCTGTTCAGACCACGCCAGCGCGCAGCATGTCATGCATATGTACCACACCGAGCAGGCGATCGTCATCGGCCACCAGCAGGGCGGTGATGTTTTTGTTTTGCATCAAATTAAGGGCGTCAACGGCCAGCATATTGGGGCGCACGCGAATGCCGCCGCTGGTCATCACTTCCTGAATGGTGGCTTTCTGGAAATCGATGCCCATATCGAACACGCGACGCAAGTCACCATCGGTGAAGATGCCTTCGATTTTCATTAGGTCATCGACGATCACCGTCAAACCGAGATTCTTACGGGTAATTTCCAGCAGCGCATCACGCATCGACGCATCACGGCTAACGTGAGGAATTTCATCGCCGCTGTGCATGATATCGCTAACGTGCAGCAGCAGTTTGCGGCCCAGCGCACCGCCGGGATGCGACAGCGCAAAATCTTCCTGGGTAAATCCGCGTGCTTCCAGCAACGCCACGGCCAGCGCATCGCCCATCACTAAAGTCGCGGTGGTGCTGGTGGTTGGTGCCAGGCCGAGCGGACAAGCCTCCTGCGGCACTTTCACGCACAGATGCACATCTGCAGCGCGGCCCATCGCGCTCTCAGGACGGCCGGTGATACAAATCAGCTGCACTTTCTGGCGCTTTAACACCGGCACCAACGCAAGGATTTCTCCGGATTCACCGCTGTTAGAAATCGCGATCACCACATCATTGGTGCTGACCATGCCGAGATCGCCGTGGCTGGCTTCGCCGGGATGCACAAAGAACGAAGGTGTACCGGTGCTGGCAAAAGTCGCGGCCATTTTTTTACCGATATGCCCGGATTTGCCCATGCCCATCACTACCACTTTGCCGCGGCAGGCAAAGATCATCGCGCAGGCGCGATCGAAATCATCATTGATATATTGATCAAGCTGCTCCAGCCCTTCGCGTTCGATGCGCAGCACCGCTTTGCCTGCTTGCTGAAAATCGAAATCCGGTTGCTGATGTGACATGGTCAGTCCGTCCTTAATAGCTTGTGATAAGCATGGGGCTCAGCCATAGCCACAGCACCCACGCGATAAAACCACCTAATAATAGTGTGCCTGCGATACGACCAATACGGCGTTTGCGCAGCAGGCAGAGCAGGGCGAACAGTACGCTCACTGTCAGCATCACCCAGTAATCACGTGCGAAGGCATGCGCATCAACGCTGCCGGGATGAATCAGCGCCGGCAGGCCGAGAACAATCGCCAGATTGAAAATATTGGCGCCGATCAGGTTACCGATCGCGATATCGTCCTCACCTTTCAGCGCGCCAGCCACCACGGTGGCCAGTTCGGGCAAGCTGGTGCCGACGGCGATTAGCGTCAGGCCCATCACCAGTTCGCTCACACCAAAGTAGTCGGCAAAGACGGTAGCGTTGTCGATCACCATACGCGTCGACATCGGCAAAATAATCAGTGCAACCGCCAGCCACAGAAAGGCCACGGTGTTGCCTGCCTCATCGCGCGGCAGCTCCGCCAGCTGTTCGCGGGTTAGCGTGTCGTTGTTATCGCGTTCAGCACGGCGAGCAATGCGAATCACCACCAGCAGATAACCCAATGCAATCAGCAGTAACGCTATGCCGTCGAGTCGACTTAAATAGTTATCAAACAGCATGATGCCGCTGAGCAGTGAGACTAGCAGCATTAATGGCAATTCGCGCCGAATCAGATTGGAGTGTACTGTCAATGGGTGGAGCAGTGCCGCGCCGCCCAGAATTAATAAAATATTGGTGATGTTCGAGCCCAACGCGGTGCCAACCGCTAAATCCATCTGCCCATGCTGTGCGGCCGAAAACGAGACGATCAATTCCGGTAATGATGTGCCAATGCTTACCACCGTCATACCAATGATCAGCGGTGGGATGCCAAAGGATCGACAGAGGATCGCGGCGCTAAATACCAAACGGTCGGCACCGTAAACCAGTAATATCAATCCGATAAACAGCAAGGCAGAGGCTACGAACATTAAAAATCCTTGATGGATGGAGGTGTCGGCGAACCTTGTCCGACGGGTAAAAACATTCTGCACGCACTAACAGGCGCTGATTTTGACTGTCTGAGAGGCAAAAGTAAATTTTAAGGCCGTTTTCGCCACACTAAGTGGGTAAGTTTCTGTAAAACTATCGTGCATTCGAGGCTACCAGGCTACCATCCACAGCTTTGATAGCGCCCGATCCGCATAAAGAGGTAAAGATGATCCAGCAGCAAACGAATCTGGTTGAGGTTCGTGGCGTCAGTTTCACGCGCGGAGATCGTACTATCTTCGACGACATCTCGTTAACGGTACCTGCCGGTAAAGTCACCGCGATTATGGGCCCGTCCGGAATTGGCAAAACCACATTATTGCGTCTGATCGGTGGGCAATTACAGCCTGATAAAGGCGAGATTTGGTTCCGCGATCAAAATATCCCGACGCTTTCCCGCACCAAATTGTACGAAGCGCGTAAAAAAATGAGCATGCTGTTTCAGTCCGGCGCGCTGTTTACCGATCTCAACGTGTATGAAAACGTTGCCTGGCCGTTGCGTGAACATACGCAGCTGCCGCCAGAGCTGTTGCACAGCACCGTATTGATGAAGCTGGAAGCGGTGGGTTTGCGTGGAGCCGCTAAACTAATGCCTGCCGAACTTTCTGGCGGTATGGCCCGCCGTGCGGCGCTGGCGCGTGCTATCGCGCTGGAACCCGAACTGATCATGTTCGATGAGCCTTTTGTCGGCCAGGATCCGATTACCATGGGCGTGCTGGTGAAGTTAATTGACGAACTGAATCATGCTCTGGGCCTGACCTGCATCGTGGTTTCACACGATGTGCCTGAGGTCTTGAGCATTGCCGATCATGCCTATATTGTTGCCGGACAAAAAATCATTGCTCAGGGTAGCGCGCCGGAACTGCGAGAAAATCCCGATCCGCGTGTGCGCCAGTTTATCGAGGGTCATGCGGATGGTCCGGTGCCTTTCCGCTTTGCCGCTGGCGATTATCTCAGCGACTTGACCCGCTCAGGGAGAACGTAAACTGATGTTGTTACAGGCGCTAGCGTCATTTGGACGTCAGGGAATCAATACCTGTGCCGCTTTTGGCCGCGCAGGCCTCATGTTATTTCATGCGTTAGTCGGTAAGCCGGCGTTTCGTCGCCATGCGCCGCTGCTGGTGAAACAGCTGTATAGCGTGGGCGTGTTATCGTTACTGATCATCGTGGTATCTGGCTTGTTTATTGGCATGGTGCTGGGTCTGCAAGGCTATCTGGTGCTCACCACTTACAATGCGGAAACCAGCCTTGGCATGCTGGTGGCGCTCTCGCTGCTGCGTGAGCTCGGTCCGGTCGTCACGGCGTTGCTGTTTGCAGGCCGTGCGGGTTCAGCGTTAACCGCTGAAATCGGGCTGATGAAAGCCACCGAACAGCTCTCCAGCATGGAGATGATGGCCGTCGATCCGCTACGTCGCGTGGTATCACCGCGTTTCTGGGCCGGATTTATCAGCATGCCGTTGCTGGCGTTGATCTTTACCGCCGTTGGTATTGCCGGTGGCGCGCTGGTTGGCGTGAGCTGGAAAGGGATCGATCCCGGTTTCTTCTGGTCGGCGATGCAGAACGCGGTAGATTTCCGCACTGATGTCGTTAACTGCATGATCAAAAGCGCAGTCTTTGCCGTCACGGTAACCTGGATTGCGCTCTTTAATGGCTATGATGCCATCCCGACCTCGGAAGGGATCAGTCGTGCGACAACGCGTACCGTGGTGCATGCTTCACTGGCGGTACTCGGTTTGGATTTTGTGCTGACAGCACTGATGTTTGGGAATTGATGCAATGCAAAGCAAGAAAAACGAAATCTGGGTTGGCGTCTTCATGCTGGCTGCGCTGCTGGCGCTGTTATTCCTCGGCCTGCGCGTTGCCGATCTCAAAACTATCGGCACCGAACCAACGTGGAAGATGTATGCCACCTTCGATAATATCGGCGGACTGAAAGTCAGTTCTCCGGTGAAAATTGGCGGCGTGTTGATTGGCCGGGTGTCAGATATTGCGCTAGATGAGAAAACCCTCTCACCGCGTGTGACCATGGATATTAGCGATAAATACGCTAATAAGATTCCCGACACCAGCTCATTAGCCATCCGCACTCAAGGCCTGCTCGGTGAGCAGTTCCTGGCGCTGAATTTAGGTTTTGACGATCCCGAGCTTGGCTCTTCTATGCTGAAAGATGGCGGCACGCTGCGTGACACCAAGTCGGCGCTGGTACTGGAAGACCTGATCGGTCAATTCCTCTATAAAAGCGGCGATAACAAATCTGACGATAAATCACAGGGTGCGCAGAGTGCACCGGCAGCACCTGCAACAACGGAATAACCTACGAGGTAAAACATGATGTTTAAACGTTTACTGATGATTGCCCTGTTGGCAATCGCACCGCTGGCAGCCAACGCCGCAGCGGATCAAACTAATCCTTACAAGCTGATGAACGAAGCGGCGGAAAAGACCTTCACCCGCCTGAAAAACGAACAGCCGAAGATTAAGCAGGATCCGAACTATCTGCGCGAAGTGGTACGTCAGGAACTGATGCCGTACGTACAGATAAAATATGCCGGTGCGTTGGTTCTTGGTCGCTATTATCGCGATGCGACACCGGCGCAACGTGATGCCTACTTTGCCGCGTTCGGTGATTATCTGGCACAGGCTTACGGCCAGGCGCTGGCGCTGTACAACGGTCAAACCTACCAGATTCAGCCGGAGCAGCCGATTGGCGATGCCAATATCGTGGCGATTCGCGTCACCATCATCGATCCTAATGGGCGTCCGCCTGTGCGTCTCGATTTCCAGTGGCGTAAGAACAGCCAAACTGGCAACTGGCAGGCGTATGATATGGTGGCCGAAGGCATCAGCATGATCACCACGAAACAGAATGAGTGGGGCGATCTGCTGCGTACCAAAGGCATTGATGGCTTGACGGCTCAGCTGAAAACCTATGCCGCACAGCCGATCACCCTGGATAAAAAGCAATAATGAGTGAACCGTTAAGCTGGCAGCGCACTGCCAGCACGCTGGCCTTAAGCGGCAAATTAGATCGTGATACTTTGCTGACCTTGTGGCAGGAACGTGACACTGCGGTGGCGGATATCACCACCATTGATGTCGCCGGGCTGGAAAGGGTGGATTCAGCGGGTTTAGCGCTATTGGTGCATCTACGTGAAATTGCGCGTGCTCAAGGCAGCGCACCACTTTTCTCTGGGATCTCCGATAAACTCCAGTCACTGATCACGCTGTATAACCTGCAGCAGATTATTGTTTCTGCGGAAAAAATCGCCTGATCAAATGATGTCGATGCTAAGCCCCTGATTTTTTCAGGGGCTTTTGCGTATTTAAGAGTCAGACGCTTTCCTCTAAGATGTCTGCCTTATTATTATTAAGCGAAGTAACGAGCGATGGAAAATAGTGAAGTTCAGGCCGTGCTGATGCAGGCGCTGGCATTAGAAGAAGTACACGTACTTAGCAACGATGGCAGCCATTTTCAGGTCATCGCGGTGGGCGAAATGTTCGGCGAACTGAGCCGCGTGAAGAAGCAGCAGGCTGTGTACGCGCCGCTGATGGAATATATTGCGGATAACCGTATTCATGCGGTTTCCATCAAAACTTATACCCCAGCCGAGTGGGCGCGCGACCGTAAACTCAACGGTTTCTAAGTGCCTCACCGGTTGTTTTATTGATAGATAATTGAGAGCGGTGTTAATGGACAAATTTCGTGTGCAAGGCCCCACCCGTTTAAGTGGTGAAGTGACCATTTCCGGGGCGAAGAATGCTGCGTTGCCGATTCTGTTTGCTGCGCTGCTGGCTGAAGAGCCGGTAGAGATTCAGAACGTACCGAAGCTGCGTGATATCGATACCACCATGAAGCTGCTGAATCTGCTGGGTGCGCGTGTTGAGCGCAATGGTTCGGTCCACGTTGATGCTCGCGAAGTTAATGTTTTCAGTGCGCCATACGATTTAGTGAAAACCATGCGTGCTTCGATTTGGGCGCTGGGTCCGCTGGTGGCGCGTTTTGGTCAGGGCCAGGTTTCACTGCCGGGCGGCTGCGCTATCGGTGCACGCCCGGTCGATCTGCACATCACTGGCCTGGAACAGCTGGGTGCGGAAATTAAGCTGGAAGAGGGCTACGTTAAAGCTTCTGTCAATGGCCGTCTGAAGGGCGCGCATATCGTGATGGATAAAGTGTCTGTCGGCGCTACCGTTACCATCATGAGCGCGGCCACGCTGGCCACCGGCATCACCATCATTGAGAACGCCGCGCGTGAGCCGGAGATTGTCGATACGGCAAACTTCCTCAACACGCTGGGTGCGAAAATCACCGGCGCGGGCACAGACAAAATCACCATTGAAGGTGTTGAGCGTCTGGGCGGCGGCGTTTATCGCGTGCTGCCAGATCGTATCGAAACCGGTACATTCCTGGTCGCAGCAGCCATTTCACGGGGCAAAGTTGTTTGCCACAACACGAAGCCAGATACGCTGGATGCCGTGCTGTCTAAATTGCGTGAGGCTGGTGCAGAGATCGAAGTGGGCGAAGATTGGATCAGCCTGGATATGCACGGTAAGCGTCCAAAAGCGGTGAATATCCGTACCGCGCCGCATCCTGGCTTCCCTACTGACATGCAGGCGCAGTTCACACTGTTGAACCTGGTGGCAGAAGGAACCGGTGTGATTACCGAAACCATCTTCGAAAACCGCTTTATGCATATCCCTGAGCTGATTCGTATGGGCGCGCATGCGGAAATCGAGAGCAACACAGCGATTTGTCATGGCGTAGAAACCTTGTCGGGCGCGCAGGTAATGGCCACCGATCTGCGTGCATCAGCGAGTCTGGTGCTGGCGGGTTGTATCGCGGAAGGCACCACGATAGTGGATCGTATCTATCACATCGACCGTGGCTACGAGCACATCGAAGATAAGTTGAAAGCGATGGGTGCAAATATCGAGCGCGTAAGCGGCGAATAATTTCTGCTTCCTAGATCAAAAAAACCAGTCACGGCAACGCGGCTGGTTTTTTTTCATTGGTATTACAGTCAGATCTTTTTACGATCCTTCGGCGATCGTATGCACTTCTTGCGATCCAATAACTGGCCGGTAACAGGATCGTAATATCGGCTTGGCCAGATGTCTGCTGGATGAACCTTGATCGCATTGGCGATTAGCCACTCACCTTTGGGCCAGGGACGCGACAGCGCATTGGCCAGCGTTGAGGAGCTGAGCCCTGATTCGCGTGACAGCGCTGCCAGTGATGTGCCTTTCTTACGTAATGCAGCAATGATATCTGCCGGGTGCCAATCCGCTTTCCTTGTGTACATAACTCTCTTCTCCATGTCCGTGTTATTACTTCATCTCCGCTGTAAAAAGGCGCTCCCGTGGCAGAGATATCTGGAAAAAACCCGCGTTTTTATAGCAAATGTTTCCCATAATTTTCCAGTAAATGTTTGGCTGGCGCACGAAACTGCGTCGCTTTTCGCAAAAGCGATGCAAGAGATGTAAGTAAAAAGGGAGAAGAGTGAGGAAGGAAACGGGGCCAGAGAAGGCCCCGTTGAAATCAGAAATCGCGCTGTACTGACATGTGCGCCAGCGCTTCGAGGGCGCTGCGCCACGGGCTTTCGGGTAATACCTGCAGGGCTGCGATGGCTTTATCTGCCTCTTCTTCAGCGCGTTTGCGCGTCCACTCCAGCGAGCCAGTCTGTTGCATCGCTGCCAGCACCGGTTCCAGCAGATGACGACCGTTACCTTCTTCAATGGCTTTACGGATCATCTGCGCCTGCTCAAGCGTCCCGTTGTGCATCGCGTGCAGCAATGGCAGCGTCGGTTTACCTTCGCTCAGGTCATCACCGGTATTTTTGCCCAGCGTTTCGCCATCTGCGCTGTAATCCAGCAAATCATCAATTAACTGGAAAGCGGTGCCAAGGTAGCGACCATAATCCTGTAACGCCTTTTCCTGCGCGGGCGTCGCCTCAGCTAAAATCGCCGACGCTTGCGAAGCAGCTTCGAACAGGCGAGCGGTTTTGCTGTAGATCACCCGCATGTAGCTCTCTTCAGTGATATCGGGATCGTTGCAGTTCATTAACTGCAGCACTTCTCCTTCGGCGATCACGTTGACCGCTTCCGACATCAGCGCAAGGATCTTTAAGGATCCCATGCTGGTCATCATCTGGAATGAACGCGTATAGATAAAATCGCCCACCAGCACGCTTGCCGCATTACCGAACGCGGCGTTAGCGGTGGCTTTGCCACGGCGCATATCGGATTCATCCACCACATCATCGTGCAGCAGCGTCGCCGTATGGATAAATTCGATCAGCGCCGCATTAGTGATGTGCAACGATCCCTGATAATTCAGCGCGCGTGCCGACAGCACAGCGATCATCGGACGGATGCGTTTGCCCCCGCCGCTGATGATGTAATAGCCCAACTGGTTAATCAGTGAGACTTCTGAATTCAGCTGCTCGAGGATGGTCTGGTTGACGGCCGCCATGTCCTGCGCGGTTAATTCATTAATCTGTTCTAAGTTCATTCGTCTTTTCAGCTTTACTCGTTTTTTGCATGGTAAGCGCTTTACACAGCGTGAGTTCAGGTAATCTGTTACTGATTGTACTTGAAAAATCGGGTTGCGAAACGTTTGCATTCGCCTTGCGCTTTTTTTCTGCAAGAGAGTGCAAAGTGCTCTTGTCTTCTGCTGGAGTATTGCGTAGAATTCGCGCCCTATTGTGAATATTTATCGCGCCGCCTGATGAATAGAAAGGCACGCGCAGAAGCGGAGTTTTATATGTACGCGGTTTTCCAAAGTGGTGGTAAACAACACCGAGTAAGCGAAGGTCAGACCGTTCGCCTGGAAAAGCTGGACATCGCAACCGGTGAAACCATTGAGTTTGACCAGGTTCTGATGATCGCAAATGGCGAAGACGTGAAAATCGGCGCGCCACTGGTTTCAGGCGGTGTGATCAAGGCAGAAGTTGTTGCTCACGGTCGTGGCGAGAAAATTAAAATCGTTAAGTTTCGTCGTCGTAAACACTACCGTAAGCAAGCTGGTCACCGTCAGTGGTTCACAGATGTGAAAATCACTGTGATCGGCGCGTAAGAGGAGATCTGACAAATGGCACATAAGAAGGCTGGTGGCTCGACCCGTAACGGTCGCGACTCCAACGCAAAACGTCTGGGTGTAAAACGTTTCGGTGGCGAATCTGTTCTGGCAGGTAGCATCATCGTTCGTCAGCGTGGCACTAAATTCCACGCAGGTAGCAACGTAGGTTGTGGTCGTGACCACACCCTGTTTGCCACCGCAGACGGCAAAGTAAAATTCGAGATTAAAGGCCCGAACAACCGTAAATATATCAGCATCGTTGCTGAGTAAGGTTGTCGTGCTGCAGACGTCTAACGTCTGAATACACGAATGAAAGGCCCCGCAGCTTTGCGGGGCTTTTTACATTCTGCTACTGAGCTTGCTGGATAACAGTTACGCTTTAGCACAGTTGTTGTACAATTTATGTACTCCTGGCTTTGCCAGTCTTGTATTATCCGCCGTCGGTCAGCGCAGAAGACCCTGGCGGACCCGTTTGCGGCCTGCAAGCTGCCGTGAACGACAGCGTGACGGAGAAATAAAATGAAGTTTGTAGATGAAGCGACGATCCTTGCGGTCGCGGGTGATGGCGGCAATGGTTGCGTAAGCTTCCGCCGTGAAAAATATATTCCAAGAGGCGGCCCGGATGGCGGCGACGGCGGCGACGGCGGCGACGTGTATTTGTTGGCGGATGAAAACCTCAACACCCTGATCGATTATCGCTTTGAAAAGTCTTTCCGTGCCGAACGTGGCCAGAATGGCCAAAGCCGTGATTGCACCGGTAAACGTGGTAAAGACATTATCGTTAAAGTGCCCGTTGGTACCCGCGTAATTGACCAGGGTACCGGCGAAACGCTGGGCGACATGACGCGTCATGAGCAGAAGCTGATGGTGGCGAAAGGCGGCTGGCATGGCCTTGGTAACACGCGCTTTAAATCCTCAGTTAACCGTTCCCCGCGTCAAAAAACCATGGGAACACCGGGCGAGAAGCGTGATCTGCAACTGGAACTGATGCTGCTGGCTGACGTTGGTATGTTGGGTCTGCCGAATGCCGGTAAATCGACCTTTATTCGCTCGGTATCCGCAGCGAAACCCAAAGTTGCGGATTATCCGTTCACTACGCTGGTGCCAAGCCTTGGCGTGGTGCGTATGGACAATGAAAAGAGCTTTGTTGTCGCCGACATTCCGGGCCTGATTGAAGGCGCAGCGGATGGCGCAGGTCTGGGTATTCGCTTCCTGAAGCACCTTGAGCGCTGCCGCGTGCTGTTGCACCTGATCGATCTTGCCCCTATCGATGAATCTGATCCGGTAGAAAATGCCCGCATCATTCTCGGCGAACTGGAGAAATACAGCGATAAACTGTTCCAGAAGCCGCGCTGGTTAGTATTCAACAAATGTGACCTGCTGAGCCGCGAAGAAGCGGAAAGCCGTGCCAAAGCGGTAGTGGAAGCATTAGGCTGGGAAGAAAAATATTACCTAATCTCTGCGGCTAGCCATGATGGCGTGAAAGATCTTTGCTGGGATGTGATGAGCTTTATCATCGAAAATCCAAAAGAAGCCGAAGAAGAAGCTAAAGAGCCAGAGAAAGTGGCCTTCATGTGGGATGATTATCACCGTGAAGCCATGGAAACGGCGCAGGAAGTGGAAGAAGACGACGATTGGGATGACGACTGGGACGAAGAGGACGACGAAGGCGTCGAAATCATTTACCAGCGTTAATCGTACAAAAAAGCGGCCCGAAGGCCGCTTTTTTTATGTCTTAACCCAGCACCGCCACCGTCAATCTCGAGGTGCAGCACAGTTGGTCGCGGGCGTTACGAATCTCAATCTGCCAGCTTTGATTACGCGCACCAAGGTGTAACGGGCGGCAAATACCGCGCACTTCACCGCTGCTTACTGCACGATGGTGGCTGGCGCTCACCTCAATCCCCACCACGCTTTTACCTTCTTCGATGCTGAGATAACCGGCAATCGATCCCATCGACTCCGCCAGCACTACAGAAGCGCCGCCGTGCAGCAGGCCAAACGGCTGATGCGTGCGGGCATCCACCGGCATGGTGGCTTCGAGATAATCTTCACCGATGGTGGTAAACACAATGCCAACGTGTGCCACCAGCGAGTTTTCACCCATCTTATTCAACGTTTCAACATCGACCGAACGTTTCCAGATTGCCATAACTTAGGATCCCAGCGTTGCGCCACCGTCGACCACAATATCCTGCAGCACCACGTGGCTGGCAAGATCCGACGCGAGGAACATCACGTTAGCAACGATCTCCTGCGGTTTAGCGATCTTACGCAGCGGGATCCCCAGCTTGTACTGATCCGGGAAACCATTGATCATCTCCTGCTCGGCTTCTGGCGTATGCCACAGGCTGCGTTGCATATCGGTATCGGTGGAACCCGGAGAAACGATATTGCAGCGCACGCCGTAAGGCGCCATCTCTAAACCCACGGTCAGACACAAGCTGCGCAACGCCGCTTTGGAAGCGCCATAAGCGGACATACCAAGGCGCGGCGCATGTGCCGCATTAGAGGCGATAGTCACAATCGCACCCGCACGCTGCTGGCGAAACACTGGCAAGGTTTGCTGGAACAGGTTGAACGCGCCGCCGGCATTCACCGCCAGACACGCCTGCCAATCGTCGAACGACAGTTCATCGGTGCTGCCAATACGCAGGATGCCGGCACCGTTCACTAGTACATCGAGACGCGGCTGATCTGCCAGCAAACGCTGACAAACCGCTTTCACCTCGGCGGCGTTCGCCACATCCAGCACCTGCGTGGTGAAAGGATAGTCGGCCTGTTCGAAACGCAGATCGAAGCCGATAACCTGCGCGCCCGCCTGATGGAAGCTCAGCGCGGTGTGGTAACCAATCCCTTTGCCTGCGCCGGTTACCCAGACGATTTTTCCACTGAAATCGAAAGTTGCACTCATTTAGCTGGCACCCGTGATAACAGCGCCCACCAGCCATCGATGGTCGGATTTTTTGCCAGACTGACGAAATCGATGTCGCTGTGCACCTGACGCCAGCGCGCCGCCAGCGCCATCACGCGTACTGAATCCAGACCGTAATCGATCAGGTTCTCGTCATCTGCAGGTACATCGTCATCTTCCAGCAGCGGCAGAATCAGCGTACGCAGATCGTCTTTGCTCAACGGCAGCGGCATCAGGTCGGCGGTCATCACTACTTTACCGCTGCGACCTGCGGTGTAAGTCAGCGCCATCATGTGCTCTTCGCGCGTGAAGTCGGCCAGCGCATCCGCCACCATAAACGGCTGGATATTACGCATAAAGGCGTCAGTCGCGGTGGTCAGGCAACCGATATGCGCGTACACGCCGGTGATGATCAACTGATCGCGGCCCATCTCCTGCAGGATCGATTCCAGCGGTGAGCGCACGAAGGCGCTGTATCGCCATTTGGTCAGTACCTGATCGTCCTGATCCGGCGCCAGCGCATCCACGATCTTCTGCTGATCCGGATGTTTGTTCAGGCCCGGTCCCCACATGTCGTTGAGGAGTGCGCGATCGGCATCGCTCTGTTCGTTCGGCTGAGCGGTATAGAACACCGGTATGCCCTGCGCTTTGCAGTATGCGCGCAGACGAGCGATGTTTTCCACCACTTGATTAACCAGCGGGCTGTTTTCGCCCCAGAAATTAAGGAAGTAAGCCTGCATATCGTGAATCAGCAGCGCGGCACGCTGAGGCTCAAGCGCCCACTTCACTTTGTTGGTTGGCAGTTCAGTCGCTGCGGGCAGCACGTAAGCGTTCAGTTTTGGAATAGCCATTACAATCTCCGGAACAGGTCAGGCTTGCGCTTGTTGGTCGGCAAGCTGTTGGCGTAAACGTTTTTTATCCACCTTGCCGACAGGCGTCAGCGGCAGGGCATCGACGCAGGTAATACGGTCAGGTAATTTGAACTCGGCCACGCCCAGTTCTCGCAGGTGACGACGCAACGCCACCGCTTTGATCGGTTGGCTGGCAACGATAAAGGCGCAGCTCTTTTCACCCATCAATTCGTCGTTCATCGACACCAGCGCGGCGTGGATCACATCCGGATGGCGTTGCAGCAAGTTTTCGATCTCTTCCGCGGCGATCTTCTCGCCACCTCGATTGATCTGATCCTTTTCGCGCCCTTGCACGGTGATGTAGCCCTGCGCGTCGATCTCAATCAGATCGCCCGAACAGTAAAACCCGTTGGCGTCGAAGCTGGCGGCGTTATGTTCCGGGCTCTTGTAGTAGCCACGGAAGGTGTAGGGGCCGCGCGTCATCAGGCGACCGATGGTGCCGGTGGGCAGCGCGTTGCCGTGCTCGTCAGCGACCCACACTTCGTCATCTTCAGAGATCGGGCGGCCTTGCGTGGTGAGAATGATGTTCTCATCGTCGCCAAAGCGCGTGTAGTTCACCAGACCTTCGGCCATGCCGAAAACCTGCTGCAGCTGACAGCCAATTTCACGCTGAATACGTGCCGCAAGGGTTTCGCCCAGCTTGGCGCCGCCCACCTGAATGCGTTGCAGCGAAGCCAGCTGTTTATTGCTGCCCCATTCCTGAATCGCCTGTAGCCACAAACTCACCGCCGGCGGCACCAAACCGGTATCGGTGACCTGATGCTTCTCAATCAGCGGGAAGCAGAGCGTGGCGCTGGGATCGGCAGCCAGAATCACCTGACCACCGGCATAAAATACACCGAGCGAACCCGGGGAGCTCATGGCAAAGTTATGCGGCGCGGGCAGGGCGATGAGATAACGCGTATCGGCGGTCACCTGACAAATCTCATCACTGGCGCGAATGCTGTAGTAATAGTCGTTGTGGGTGCGTGGAATCAGCTTCGGCGTGCCGGTGCTGCCGCCGGAGAGCTGGAAAAACGCCACTTCATCAGCGGCGGTTGGTGTGGCGACGTAATCACCCGCGGCTTCCGCCATCAGCGCTTCCAGCGTGTTTTCCGGCTGGTTGTCATTACGCAGAATCACCTGCTGCAGCGAAGGCTGCGCGGCGCACAGCGCGTTGATAAAGCTATCATCAGCAAACAGCGCGTGAGTGCGATCGGCAATCAGAAGTTTAGGTTCGATCTGCGCCGCATAGGCGCTTAGTTCGGTGCGCTGATGGCTGAACAGCGCAAATACTGACGCTACGCCGAGCTTAAACAGCGCAAATACCGTGACATAAAAATCGGCCACGTTGCCAAGCTGCACCAGCGCAGTATCGCCATTTTGCAGGCCACGACGCTGCAGCGCGGCGGCCAGGTTGCTGCTCAGCACGTCCATTTCGCGATAGCTGATCTGGCGATCGCCATCAATCACCGCGATGGCATCATTATGCTGATGACGCGCCAGAATGTCGGTCATCGGCACATCCAGCCAGTAACCTTTTTCGCGATAGCGCGCAGCCAGATCGTTCGGCCAGCGAGTATAGGGAATGCTCATGTTCTTTCCTTTATTGCAGTCCAAAGGCGCGCAACATGGTATCCAGCTTCACGCCGGTTTCACGCCATTCTGATTCAGGTTGGGAGTCGGCCACGATGCCCGCGCCGGCAAACAGGCGCACCCGCGTGCCATGCACGGTGCCGCAGCGGATGGTGACCACCCATTCGCCATTGCCCTGGCTATCGCACCAGCCGACGATGCCGCCAAACAGTTGGCGATCAAAAGGTTCCAGCTGCTGAATAAGCTGCTGCGCGCGCTGATGGGGGAAACCGCTCAACGCAGGCGTCGGGTGCAGCAGGCAGGCCAGCGACAGCGCATTTTCGCGCTCATCCTGCACTTCTCCGTCGATTTGCGTGGCGAGATGCCACAGCGTGGCGGTGGTAATCAGCGACGGAATGGTCGGCACCGACAGCAAACGGCTGCGCGGCTGCAAGGTGTCGCGCATCGCGTCGGTCACCAGTTTGTGCTCATGACGATCTTTGCCGGAATCCATAAGCGTATCGCCAGCGGCACGATCCTGCTGGGCATCGTCGTGATTGCGCCGCGCTGAGCCCGCCAGCGGACAAGAGCTAAAATCGCGCCCCTGTTTGCGCAGCATCAGCTCCGGACTGGCACCAATCAGCGCACCGCCTTGCGGCAGCGGCAGATGGAAATGGTAGCTATTGGGGTTCTGCGCAATCACGCGCTGCATCAGCGCTGCGGTATCAACCGGCTGTTCGGTAACGATATCCATCAGACGCGACAGCACCACTTTATCCAGATCGCCGCGCTGCGTGGCCGCCACCGCATCTGCCACCATCGTGGTAAACACATCGTGATCCGGCACTGCGGTGCGACGTCGCACCTGCGGCAGATCGCTGACGTTTTCCGGCAACGCGTTTTGCAGGTCAGCGCGATTAAACGTCTGATAGGATTCAGGAATAAACAGCGCGGCGGGCTGGCTGACGTCAAACGGGATCGCCCCGACCAGAATCGGATTGTCGATGCCCTGTTTTTTCGCCGCGGCAAAATGCTGACGTAACTGTTGTTGGAAATCACCGTCCAGCGACGCGGCGTCATCTACCGGCGCGGTAACGGTGGTATAGCATCCTTGCGTTGCCAAACTACGCCACGGCGAGGTAAAGAGGAAACCACGGCTTAGCGCGGAATAATCCTTCAGCCAGGCATTTTCAAACGTGGAAGATTCCACCATAATTTTCACCTATAAATGATAAGATTATTAAGAATGATTATCATTTTTATTATGGGCCTGTAACCTACGTCGATTGGGCAAAAGTGTCAATCCATTCGCGGGATTTCAGCTGCGTTTAGCCGTAATCAGGCGCTGACGCTCAGCAGGGCAATATGCTAAAAAGTGGACCAAAACTTATGAATAAATGCGGTTTTTGGGGCATTGCAGCCCTTATAGGTATTTTCCAGATTTTCACCAGCGTCGCTCATGCCGAACAGGGTTGGCCGCGCACCGTTCAGGGTGCCAACGGAGCGATTACGCTCAATCACGCGCCGCAGCGCATTGTCTCGACCAGCGTCACGCTGACCGGATCGCTGCTGGCCATTGATGCGCCGGTGATTGCTTCCGGCGCGACTGCGCCGAACAGTCGCCTGGCCGACGATCAGGGTTTCTTCCGCCAGTGGAGCGATGTTGCCAAAAAGCAACATCTTCAACGCCTGTACATCGGTGAGCCGAATGCCGAAGCGGTTGCCGCGCAAGCGCCGGATCTGATTATCGTCAGCGCCACCGGCAACGATTCTGCCATCAAGCTCGCCGAACAGTTTTCGGCTATTGCACCGACGCTGGTGGTCAATTACGACGACAAAAGCTGGCAGGATGTCGTCACGCAGTTAGGCCAGGCGACCGGGCATGAAGCGCAGGCGGCGCAACGTATTAAAGCTTTCGACGATCGTGAAGCGGCGCTGAAAAAAGCCATCACGCTGCCACCGCAGCCGGTCTCCGCCATGGTGTGGAACGGCGGCGGACGCGCAGTCAATGTGTGGACCGCGGCTTCGGCGCAGGGCAAGCTGCTGGAACAACTTGGCTTCACCCTGGCAACGCCACCGGCGACGGTTGAGCAGGGACACAGCATGGGACAGCGCAAAGACATCATTCAGCTGTCGGGCGAAAACGTCGCCAGCGGCCTGACCGGTAAAACCTTCCTGCTGTTCGCCGCTGACGATAAAACCACGCAATCGGTGATGAGCAATCCGTTCCTTGCGCAAAACGCGGCGGTGCAGGGCAAGCAGGTTTACGAGCTGGGCGTCGATTCCTTCCGTCTTGATTACTACAGCGCCAGCAATCTGCTGGCGCGCCTGGAGAAGCTGTTCGTTAAATCATGATGCCTGTTCCGTCAGCTCCGGTGCTGGCGGATGGTAACGACGTAAACGGCCCATCACCCACCACATCACGATGCCGAGCAGCGCCGCCGTAAAGCCAAATACCGCGGCGGCCTGCGGTGGCAGCAACCATGAACCCATCGCACCAATCACCGCCGCACCAATCGCATCGCCGGTCACGTTCTGCGCGGTCCACAAGCCGTTGATGCGGCCTAACAGATGATCTGGCGTTAATGCCTGAATCATCGCGTACTGCACCAGGCTGTTGATGGCGCTGAAGTAACCGAAAGCGACTAAACAGGCTAACGCCAGCGGCAGGTTCGGCATCAGGCTAAACAAACCCAGCGCGACAAATGCTGCAATCGCACTGCCGAGCACCAGCTGTCCGGGACGCGCGGCGTGTTTCAGTTTACCGCTGGTGAACGCGCCGATAGCTGCGCCGAGCGGCACGGCGGCATACATCAGGCCAAGCTGGTCAGCGCTTACAGACCAATGCGGCGCGAGCGACGGATAGAGCACGCGCACCGCGCTGGCCAGCGTGACTAATGCGCCAATCAGCGCCACCATGCCGACAATCGGACTGGCGAAAAGAAACTGCACGCCAGCGGCGAGGGATTTCAGCGGATGTTCACGCGGTTGTGGCGGCGGCGGCAAAGTGGGCAATTTCAGCAGCGTTAACACGGTAAGTAAGGTGCCAAAGGCAGCGAGTGCGTAGTTCCACGTCACGCCGCCGTGAGCAATCACCAGACCGGCAATCGCGGGCGATAAAATGGAGCCGAAGCGCACCGTCAACATGGTGATAGCGCCCGCCTGCATAATGTTTTCCCTACCGACCAGCGCGGGCGTCGCCGCCAGCAGCGCGGTGACGCCAATCGCGCCGAAAAAACCATCCCAGAAACCCAGCAGATAAACCGCGATCAGAGAGGGTTCTGGCAGCGCGGCGTTAATGGCCAGCGCGATAAAACCTAAGCCGCAGGTGGATCGGGCAAACAAAATCAGCTTTTTGCGTTCATGGCGATCCGCCAAAACGCCGCCGGTGAGCAGGCCGATAAACATGCCGGCAGCGGCCAGCGTCACCGCCAAGCCCACCAGCAGCGGTGAATGGGTCATGTGCTGAATCTGCACCGGCACCGCCACGGCGAGCATGCCGAGCGCGACAATCGAGATAAAACGCGCGATAAACACCGCGCGAAAAGCCGGATGGGTTTTCAGCAGCGAGAGATCGATAAAGTGGGAAGATTTGTTCATGTGTTCGCCTTATTGCACCAATTTTCCTCATCGTCCGCGAGGCGAGTCATGGTAACATAGCTAAACGCGAGTAATAACGATAACCATTATCAAGTTACATCGCGCATGCAACGACGTTGAACAGTGAAGGTTTAGAACGCTATGCGCCAGATTCGTGCATTAGCAGGCTCAGGGATTCTGCTCTTGCTCCTCATCGCGCTCAGCTTAATGCTGGGGGCAAAATCGATACCGCTTCCCGATGTTTATCATTCGCTTACCACTTCCTGTCACAGCGCGGAGTGCGTCATCGTGCGTGACGCGCGCCTGCCGCGTACGCTGGCCGGTTTGCTGGCGGGCGTGGCGCTCGGCCTCGCTGGTGCGTTGATGCAGAGCCTGACGCGCAATCCGCTGGCCGATCCCGGCATTCTTGGCGTCAACGCCGGAGCAGGTTTCGCGGTGGTAATTGGCATTGCGCTGTTCGGTGCTGACTCGCCGGTGGATTGGCTCGGCTTCGCCTTTGGCGGCGCGCTGCTGGCGTCCGTGCTGGTGGCGATGACCGGCGCGATTGGCGGCGGGCGTGTCAATCCGGTGCGTCTGACGCTGGCCGGCGTGGCGCTGGGCGCGGTGCTGGAAGGATTAACCTCTGGCCTGTCGCTGCTCAATCCCGATATTTACGATCATCTGCGCTTCTGGCACAGCGGCTCGCTGGATATTCGCAATTTCACCACGCTGCGCACGCTGTTCCCGGCGGTGCTGATCGGCAGCGTGGTGGCCATTGCGCTATCGCAGGCGCTGAACAGTTTGAGTATGGGCGGCGACATGGCGACCGTGCTCGGCACGCGGGTGGCGCGCACCCAGCTGCTGGGCCTGCTGGCGATTGCGCTGCTGTGCGGCGCAGCCACGGCAGCAGTGGGCCCGATTGCCTTTGTCGGTTTGATGACGCCGCACTTTGCCCGTTGGCTGGTGGGCAACGATCACCGCTGGATGCTGCCTGCGACCGCGCTGATCACGCCGATTTTGCTGCTCGCCGCCGATATCCTTGGCCGCCTGCTGGTGGCGGGTGAGCTGCGAGTTTCCATCGTCACGGCGATGCTCGGTGCGCCGATGCTGATTGTGCTGGTGCGCCGTAAATTGAGCCGGGGTGTACTATGACGCGTCGTGTCGGGTTACATACGCTGTGGCTGCTGTGCGCCTGCGCTCTGCTGGCTTATCTGGCGATGACGCGCGGTGCATTGCAGATCAGCAGTGATCAAATCTGGCAAATTCTGCTCGGGCAGGGCGCCAGCAACGTCAAACTGATCGTGCTGGAATGGCGCTTGCCGCGCGTGCTAATGGCGCTGCTGATTGGTGCGGCGTTAGGCATCAGCGGCGCGATTTTCCAGTCGCTGCTGCGTAATCCGCTTGGCAGCCCGGACATTCTCGGTTTCAACACCGGCGCTTACAGCGGCGTGCTGGTGGCGCTGGTGCTATTTAATCAAAGCGTCACGGCGATGACCGGCGCAGCGTTGATTGGCGGCATCGCCACGGCGGCGCTGGTCTATCTGTTTGCCTGGCGCAACGGCGTAGAGACCTTCCGCCTGATTATCGTCGGCATCAGCGTGCGCGCGCTGCTGATGGCGTTGAATTCCTGGCTGATTATCAGCGCCTCGCTGGAGTCGGCGCTGAGTGCGGGCTTGTGGAGCGCCGGATCGCTCAACGGCATTACCTGGGCAAAAACGCCGCCGGTGATTGCGGTGCTGCTGCTGGCGTTACTGTTGATGGCGCTGCTGGCGCGGCGGATGCGTTTGCTGGAGATGGGCGACGATACCGCCTGCGCGCTTGGCGTGCCGGTGGAGCGCAGCCGCATGTGGCTGATGCTGATTGGCGTGGTGCTCACGGCGGCGTCAACCGCGCTGGTCGGGCCGATTTCGTTTGTCGCGCTGCTGGCGCCGCAGATTGCCCGTCGTCTTGGCGGCGGCGTTAAAGGTGCCTTGCCGCTGGCGGCGCTGTGCGGTGCGCTGTTATTGATTGCTGCAGACTTCGCCGCACAGCATCTGTTCCTGCCATATCAATTACCGGTTGGCGTGATAACCGTCATTCTCGGTGGACTTTATCTGATTGCTTTACTGGTGCGGGAGGCGCGACGCCAATGACCGATATCCCTTCACGTCTGCGCGGCGATAGCCTAACGCTGGGCTATGACAAAAAGGTGGTGGCAGAGAATCTGTCAGTGACGATTCCGCAAGGTGAGCTGACGGTGATTATCGGCCCTAACGCCTGCGGAAAATCGACGCTGCTGCGCACGTTGAGTCGCCTGCATACGCCGTTAAAAGGTGAGGTGTTGCTGGATGGCGCGGCCATTGCCAGCTATCCCACCAAAGAAGTGGCGAGGCGTTTGGGTTTGCTGCCGCAAAGTTCCAACGCGCCGGCGGGCATCAGCGTCACCGAACTGGTGGCGCGCGGACGTTATCCGCATCAGGCGCTGTTTGGTCGCTGGCGTGCGGAAGATGAAGCGGCGGTGCAGAACGCGATGCGCGCCACCGGCGTAGCCGATTTGGCCCAGCAGTCGGTGGATACGTTATCGGGCGGTCAGCGTCAGCGCGTGTGGATTGCCATGGTGCTGGCGCAGGAAACGCCGCTGCTGCTGCTGGACGAACCGACCACCTGGCTGGATATCACCCATCAAATTGAGCTGCTGGAATTGATGCAGGAGCTGAATCAACAGCATGGGCGAACGCTGGTGGTGGTGCTGCACGATCTTAATCACGCTTGTCGCTATGCCACGCATTTGATTGCGATGCGTGACGGCAGGATTGTCGCCGAAGGGAAGCCGTCGGAGATTGTGACGCCCGCGTTGATCGAGCAGGTGTATGGCTTGCGCTGCGTGATTGTGGACGATCCGGTGGCGCATACGCCGATGATTGTGCCGCTGGGGCGCGGGGGATAATTAAACACGGTGCGCGCGGGCCCTCATCCCAGCCTTCTCCCGCTTGCGGGAGAAGGGGCCGACCCAGCTTGTATGTTACACCCGTTCCCACCTAAACATTCCCTCTCCCGCCAGCGACTCCTGATTGTTCTCTCTCCCGCTTGCGGGAGAGGGTTAGGGTGAGGGAAAAATCGCTATTGCAACAACCGCTGCAACAACGGCCCAATCTGCTCAAACATCTGCGGTGAAATGATCTCCACGTGGGCGCAATCCATCGGCCACACTTCCAGTTCACCGATATACGGCGCCCAGGCGCGGCGCGCATCTTGTCCTGGCTGCTGCGTCTGTTCGGCGAGGAACAGCGTGGCGCGACCGTTGAAACGCGCGCTGCGTGCGGTCGCCAGCAGGCGCACCGAACTGGCGTAGTTGGCCTCGATGGTATCGAACATCGCACGCATCTCTTCACCGGCCTGATGGCGCTGCGCGGCGATAAACTGCTCGCGCTCGCGGTTCACCTCTTCCAGCACCGCCGGATCCAGCACGTTCTCGCCGCGTTTCTCATCCCAGTTTTGCGTTTCTGGTGGCCAGGTATCCAGCAGGCCGAGGAACGCCACCTCTTCACCGGCCGCTTCCAGCCGGGCCGCAATGCCTTGCGCCAGGGTGCCGCCAAGCGAATAGCCGAGGAAATAGTAAGGTCCGTGCGGCTGCACGTCGCGCAGGGTTTGCAGATGGGCGTCGCACACGTCATCCAGATGCGCGCTTTGGTTCAGCGGGCTACTGATATCCGGCGACTGAATGCCGACCAGCGACCAGCGCGCATCGAGATAACGCTGCAGGATGCTGAATTGCCAGGCAAACCCTGACGCCGGATGGAAGCAGAACAGCGTTGGTCCGTTGCCCTGACGCAGCGGCAGCACCGCTTCGAAACCGGCTTGCTGATGGGACTGCGTGTCACTGAGCAGCGTTGCCAGCTTCTCCACAGTGGAGGCCACCATGATTTGTCCCACCGACACCGGCTGTTGCAGCTCACGGCGCAGCTGCGCCGCTAAGCGCATCGCCAGCAGCGAATGGCCGCCGAGGGAGAAAAAGTCATCCTGCGCGCTGATTTCCTCGCGCGCCAGCAGCTGACAGAAAGCGTTTGCCAGCGTGGTTTCCAGCCCAGCGTGCGGTGCCCGTCCCGTGTGGGCGCTGGCGGATGCGGGCAACGGCAGCGCTTTGCGATCCAGCTTGCCATTGCTGCTGAGCGGGAACGCATCGAGCTGCACAATGGCTACCGGCACCATATGCGCGGGCAAGCGTTGCGCCAGCGCCTGACGCAGCGCGTCGCTATCAACCGGCTGCCCGGCAATCACGTAGCCAACCAGCTGACGCGCATCACCTTGCGCTGCCGTGCCGCCAAGCACCACCGCGTGTGTGACCGCCTGCTCAATGCCGGGCTGCGCGCTGAGCACATGATCGATCTCATTCAGTTCGATACGCTGACCGCGGATCTTCAGCTGATCGTCGCTGCGACCGAGATATTCCACTGCGCCGTTATCCAGCCAGCGCGCTACGTCGCCGGTGAGATACATGCGCTCGCCAGGCATGAAAGGATCGGCGATAAAGCGGCTGGCAGTAAGATCGGGACGGCCAAGATAGCCATGCGCCAGCTGCACGCCGGTTAAGTAGAGATCGCCCGCCACGCCCGGCGGCACCGGCTGCATGCGGGCATCAAGGATGCGCAGGCCGGTATTCCACACCGGGAAACCAATCGGCACGCTGGCACCTTCGACGGCGGCCAGGGCAGCACCAAACGCCGGATACCAGCTGACATCCACCGCCGCTTCGGTTGGGCCATACAGATTGTGCAGCGGCACGCGCGTCAGTTTTTCCCACTCGCGCGATAAATCCGTCGGCAGCGCTTCACCGCTGCAGAACACGTTACGCAGGCTGGCGCAGCGGGCAATCGCCGCTTGATCGTCCAGCGCCGCGACAAAGGCCGCCAGCATCGAGGGGACGAAATGCGTGGTGGTGACTTGGTAGCGGGCAAACAGCTGCTGCAGCGCTTCCGGGTCGCGATGGGCTTCTGGCGGTGCCATCACCAACTGCGCACCGACCAGCAGCGGCCAGAAGAATTCCCACACCGAAACGTCGAAGCTGCTCGGCGTTTTTTGCAATACCACGTCATCGGCTTGCAGCGGATAGCGATCCTGCATCCACAACAGGCGATTGACGATGGCTTCATGCCCCACCAGCACGCCTTTAGGGCGACCGGTCGAACCTGAGGTGTAAATGATGTAGGCGCCATCCTGCGGCGTCGGCGCGCTGGCCGGCTGCGGTGCATGGGCATTGTGATACAGCACATCAAAATGCAGTTGATTGAACGACGCGATGGCGCTGAAACGTGCGCTGAGCGCTGCGCAGGTGATCAGCGTTTTTGGCGCGGCGTCTTCCAGCATCAGCTGTAAGCGGTCATCCGGATAACCCGTATCGAGCGGCAAATAGGCAGCGCCGAGCGAAACAATCGCCTGTAGCGCCAGGGATAGCTGCACTGAACGCGGCAGCGCCACGGCGACAATATCGCCACGCTGCACGCCGGCGGCGCTGAGATCGGCGGCCAGCGCAAACACCTGCTGTTGCATCGAGCGATAGCTAAGCTGATGCTGCGCATCGGCCAGCGCCGGTGCATCGGGGGTGCGTGCCGCCTGCTGCGCTAACAGTGACGCCAGCGTTTCTGCTGGCAGCGGATAGGCGGTTTGGTTGATTGCGGCAATCTGCGCATGCTCTTCGGCAGTGAGCAGATCGAGTTCGCCGCACGGCTGCTGCGGCTGTTGCGCCAGCTGATCGAGCAGCAGGGCAAAGCGGCTGGCATGACGCTGCAAAGTTTGTTCGCTGTAGCGTTCGGCATTGGCCAGCAGCTCCAGCGTCAGTTCACCGTGCTCGCTGATGTAAATGGCGATCTCCAGATCGCGCACCGGCCCGGACGCCAGTTGATGGGTGATGCCTTCCACGCCAGCGAAATCGAGCTGGTAGTCAAACATCTTCAGGTTGATCACCGGACCGTACAGCGGATCGCCATCGCCGAGGCGGCCGAGATCGCGCTGCACCTGTTCGGCGTCATAGCGCTGATGACGACGCATCTTTTTCACTTCACCCGCCAGCTGCGCGGCGAGCGCGCCGATCGGCTGCACGGGATCGTAATGGATTGCCATCGGCAATACGTTGATCACCGGACCGGTGGCGCACAAGGCGGCCGAGCCGATGCGGCGCATAAAGATGAAGCCAGCGGCAAAGTCGTTTTGCCCGCTGAGACGCGCCAGCCACAGCGCCACCAGCGCAAAGGCGAGATCGGCCGCGCTAGCGTGCGGTTGCTGCTGCACAAGCGTCTGGAAGGTGCTGCGATCCAGCGTAACGCTATGGCGCAGCAGATCGGTGCTGGCGTGTTGACCGGCGAGCGGCAGTGGCGAGAGCGAAGCCGGTGAGGGCAGCGCCGACCCTTTTTCGCGCCAGAACTGGCTGTCACGTGCAAAAGATGAGGATTCGCGGTAGCGCTGATACTCGTCCACCACTTCGCTAAACGGAATAAACGGCGTCGGTTCAGCGGCTTGCTGGCGTACGGCCGCGCTGTAGAGATTGGCGATGCGGCGCGTCAGCGCGGTAAAGCTGAAGCCATCCACCACCAAATGATGATAGCGCTGATACCAAAACCAATGCTGATCGTCGAGACGGAACAGGCGGTGATGCCACAGCTTTGCGCCGCTCAATACGCGCAGATCGCCATTCATGTCGTCACGCATCAGCGCGCGCGCTTTGGCGGCCGCATTGGCCTCCGCGCGCAAATCGACAATCTGCGGCAGGCTAAAGGCGTGTGGCTGCGGCCACTGCAACGCTTCGCCTTCCACCTCACCAAAGGCCATATTCAGCGTGTCGGCTTCCTGCATGCCTGCAACGATCGCCTGCGCCAACAGGGCGCTATCAATCTCACCGCGCAGTTCGACAAAGTGCGCCACCGCGTAAGCGTTGTGATGAGGTGACAGCTGATCGGCAATCCAGATGCCGGGCTGTGCCGCGACTAACGGCAAGGTTTGTTGGTCGGTCATAGGCTTATTCATCAGGGATTCGGACATGGATGCTCCGGTTTGCTCCACAGCGCTTGCAGGCCATTCAGCAGGCCGCCGCGCCAACAGAGCGCGTCATGGCCGCCTTCCACCGGCAGGTAATTCACCTGATAGCCGGCAGCGCTAAGCTGCTGTTGAAGTTGTTGATTAGCTTGCAGAATCAAGCCTTCGCGTTTGCCCGCTTCGAGCCAGAAACGCAGCGGTTGACGCGGTGCAAGACCGTTATCCAGCGCCTGCAGCAGCCAGCCGTGCGGATTGCCGCGTTCCGGCCACCAGAAGGAGCCCGATAAGCTGAGCGCGTTGCCAAAGGTTTCCGGCCAGTGCAGCGCGGCAAACACCGACGCCAGGCCGCCAAAGCTTTGTCCGGCGACGATGGTACTGTGCGCCTGCTGGCGATAAGGCGTTGATTGTGCAACTTGCGGTAACAGTTCTTGCTGAATGGCTTGCCAAAACTGCGCGTTACACGGCAGCTCGCGGCTGCGGTGTTCGCGGTCAATGATGTCGATAAACAGATACACCGCTGGCGGCAAAGAACCGGCATCAGTGAGCTGCTGCAGCGGTCCGGCAATCGGCATGCTGTGCGCCCAGAATTGCCCGTCAAGCATGATGGCCAGCGGACGCTGTGCGGGATTGGCTGCGCCGGTGGTGTAAATCCACACCTTGCGGCTGTTGCCTAATAGCGCGCTATCCCATTGTTGCTGTTGCAGTTCAATGGTTGGCGCTGTGCCGTTATCCACCGCTTGCCACAGCTGTTGATCGGGCGCGTGAGGCAGATGCAGCGGCGAGACGCCCATGCCGCGACCACCGGACCAGCCACGTAAGCTGTTCAAAGGATCGGCCTGCGCCGTCGGAAATTTGTCGCGCCACCAGTTGCGCAGCGTGGACATGTCGGCAACGCCAGTGAAGTCCGTGGCCTGTTCATCGGGCATCAAACAGTAACTGCCGCGCCAGTTGGCGGGCAGCGAGGTCTGCCAATACCAGACGTTGGTGCCCGCCACACGCATTAACGACTGCGGCGGGCGGCGCTGGTGGTGATCGGTCACGCCGGTAATGTTAATCCACACGCGCTGGGTCGACGATTGCGTCTCATCGCCTTGCGGATCACGCCAGAAGAAAGTGACCTGACATTGGCCATCGTCTGCTAACTCAATGCGGGGAATGCCTTGGGATTGTTGCGCCTGCCACCAGGCCGCACTGCCGGTTACATCATTTCGCCAGATCATAGGGCTGCCAGTCGGTGTTTACGCGGAGATTTACATAAGCTTGATGAATAATACTATTGATAATAATTTGCATTTGCAATAGGGTGACTGCGCTCAAAAATGAGCACGCCTGTTCCGCCAGAGGCTTACCGTTCGGTAAGGTTGCGCTACGGATGGTTTGAAGGGTCTGGAACTGGGCGCGATATGGACAGGGATCTTCTCACCGGCTCGCCAGTTAAGCATCCAACGGCTTTTTGCTGGCCATCCAGGAACGTATAAAATGAAAAATTACTCACGGTTATCGTTAGCCATTCTGATTGAACTGGGGCTCAGCGCCTCACTGCTTTCCAGCAGCGCCTGGGCAGCAGAGACTTCCTCCAGCAAAACCTCTGCCAGCACGACTGACGCACAATCAATGGACGGCGGAACCTTGATGGTCACCGCGCAGCAGCAGAACCTGCAAGCGCCGGGCGTCTCAACCATTACCGCCGACGAAATCAAAAAACATCCGCCCGCGCGTGATGTGTCTGAAATTATCCGTACCATGCCAGGCGTTAACCTGACAGGCAACTCCACCAGCGGCCAGCGCGGTAACAATCGCCAGATCGATATTCGTGGTATGGGCCCGGAAAACACCTTGATCATGGTGGACGGCATGCCGATCACCAGCCGCAACTCGGTGCGCCTTGGCTGGCGTGGCGAGCGTGATACGCGTGGCGACACCAACTGGGTGCCGCCGGAGATGATCGATCACATCGACGTGATTCGCGGACCGGCGGCGGTGCGTTACGGTAACGGCGCGGCGGGCGGTGTGGTGAATATCATCACCAAAAAACAGACCGACCAGCAGTGGCACGGTTCCTGGAACACCTACTACAACGTGCCGGAACATAAAGCGGAAGGCGCCACCAAACGCACTAACTTCAGTCTCGAAGGGCCGCTGGGCGATGATTTCAATTTCCGTTTGTACGGTGGTTTAGCCAAAACCCAGGCCGACGCCTATGACATCAACGAAGGGCATGCGGCGGCGCGCACCGGCAGCTATGCGGGCAGCTATCCGGCGGGTCGTGAAGGTTCGGTTAATAAAGATATCAATGCCTTGCTGAGCTGGGCGTTTGCACCGATGCAGACGCTGGAGCTGCAGGCCGGTTACAGCCGTCAGGGCAACCTGTATGCGGGTGATACGCAGAACACCAACACCAGCGCGCTGGTGAAAAGCCTGTACGGTGATGAAACTAACCGCCTGTATCGCCAGAACGTCTCATTAAAATGGACCGGCGCATGGGATAACGGCGTCAGCACCAATACCTACGCGCGCTATGAGAAAACCCGCAACTCGCGCATCAATGAAGGTTTGGCCGGCGGCACCGAAGGCATCTTCTCTAACAGCGGTTTCAACACCATTCAGCTGGATGACGTGCTGCTGCATAGCGAAGTCAGCATTCCGTTTGAGCTGCTGTTTAACCAAACGGCGACGCTGGGTACCGAATGGAACCAGCAGCGCATGAAGGATGGCTCTTCCAACACGCAGGCGGCGAGCTACGGTGCGGTGCCGGGCATCGATAACACCGGTCGCAGCCCGTATTCCCAGGCAGAGATTTTCTCGCTGTTTGCGGAAGACAACATGGAGCTGACCGATAGCACCATGCTGACGCCAAGCCTGCGTTTCGATCATCACTCGATTGTTGGCAATAACTGGAGCCCGTCGCTCAACCTGTCACAAGGTTTGGGCGATGACTTCACGCTGAAGATGGGGATTGGTCGCGCCTATAAAGCGCCGAGCCTGTATCAGACCAACCCGAACTACTTGTTGTACAGCAACGGTCAGGGTTGTGCGGCCAGCACTGGCGCCTGTTATCTGCAGGGTAACAGCGACCTGAAAGCGGAAAACAGCATCAACAAAGAGATTGGTCTGGAGTGGAAACACGAAGGTTATCAGGCCGGTTTAACCTGGTTCCGCAACGATTATCGCAACAAGATCGAAGCCGGTTACTCGCCAGTGAGCAAAGCATCCAATGGCACCACAGATATTTATAAGTGGGAAAACGTACCGAAAGCGGTGGTGGAAGGGCTGGAAGGCACCGTCAACGTGCCGTTCTCCGACAGCGTGATGTGGAATAACAACTTCACCTATATGCTGCAGAGTAAGAACAAAGAGACCGGCGATCGTTTATCGGTGATTCCGGAATACACGCTGAATTCGACGCTGAGCTGGCAGGCGACGCAGGATCTGTCGCTGCAAACCACGCTGACCTGGTACGGCACGCAGACGCCGAAGAAGTATGATTACAAAGGGAATCTTTCGACCGGCAGCGCAACGGATAAAGTGAGTCCTTACTCAATTATCGGTATGAGCGGTACCTACGATATCAACAAGTACGCCAGCGTCACGGTGGGCATCGATAACCTGTTCGATAAACGTCACTATCGCGAAGGTAATGCGCAAACCACCGGTAACGCTAACACCAACTCTTATCTGTATGGAGCGGGTGCGAATACCTACAACGAATCTGGTCGTACTTACTTTATGAGCCTGAATACCCACTTCTAACGGCGTTTAACCAATCAGTTGATGCGGTAAATAGCAGCGGGCAATCAGCCCGCTGCGATCTTCACGGTTCACCAGCTCCAGCCTGCCGCGATGCATCTGTACGATGCGCAGCACGATATTCAAACCCAAACCGCTGCCGCCATAACGCTGATCGCGACGACGAAACGCCTGCGTCAGCTCTTCCGCAGCGGCGGCTTCAATACCCGGGCCTTGATCCCACACTTCGATAATCACCTGCTGCTGGTCCTGCTGCATCTTCACCATGACTTCGCTGCCTTCCGGGCTGTAGCGCGAGGCGTTTTCCAGCAGATTGCGCAGCATCAGGCGCAGCAGCACTGCTTCACCTTGCTGCGGCACATCGTCGTTCTGCGGCCAGTGCAGGATTTGCTGACGCTGTTGATACAGCTCGGTCATTTCTGGCTCCAGCGGCTGCATGATGTCCTGTTGCCACTGCAACTGCTGATAGTGACCGCCCGCCAGCGCTTGCCCGGCGCGCGATAACATCAACAGCTGTTCCACGGTATGCATCAACTGATCGATACGTTCAATTAGCATCTCGCTCTGCGGCACGTTCTGCTGGTGGAGCAGCTCGAGATGCAGGCGCAATCCGGCCAGCGGCGTGCGCAGCTCGTGCGCCGCATCGGCAGTGAACAGGCGTTCCTGCTGCAACGTGTGATCGAGGCGTGAAAAAAGTTGGTTGATCGAGGTGGTTACCGCCACGATCTCATCCATTTCGGAGTAGATCGGCAACGGTGTCAGATTATCCGCTGAACGATGCGCAAGGCTGTCCTGCAGCGATTTCAGCGGACGAATAATCCAGTTAATCGCCCAAAACGACAGCAGCAAGGTGAGGGTGACCATGACTAAGGAAGGCAGCAGCAACGAGGCAATGGCTTCACGGATCTCGTTTTCTACCCGATCGTTACGCGCCTGCGCAGAGAGCGTTTCGTTGACTAAAAAACTGATCTGCTCGCGGCTTTCATGCCACAGCCAGATGGCGCTCATCACCTGACAGGTGAGGAGAATCAGCGCCAGCATAATCAATAACCGCTGACGCATGCTGTTCATTCGCGGATTTCCAGACGGTAACCGACGCCGCGCACGGTTTTGATGCGATCTTTTCCGAGCTTGCGACGCAAATTGTGGATGTGAACTTCGAGAGTGTTCGAGCCGGGATCGTCATTCCAGCTGTAGAGATCCTGTTGCAGCGTTTCGCGGTGTACGTTTTGCCCCACGCGCATCAGTAAGCGGGTGAGCAGTGCGAACTCTTTGGGCGTGATCTCCAGCGGCTGATCTTCCAGCAAAACCTGTTGTGAACTGAGATTGAGCGTCAGATCGCCCTGTTGCAGCAGGTTATCGCTGTGGCCCTGATAACGGCGGATCAGCGCCCGCACGCGTGCCTGCAGTTCAACCAACGCAAACGGCTTCACCAGATAATCGTCAGCACCGGCATCCAGACCATCAACGCGATCCTCCAGCGCATCGCGCGCCGTGAGGATCAGTACCGGCACCGCAATGCCGTCACGTCGCCATTGTCGCAGCAGTGATGCGCCATCGCGATCCGGCAAGCCGAGATCGAGCACGATCAGGCTGTACTGACCGCTACGCAGCAGCGCGTTGCTCTCTGCGGCGGTACTGGCGCAGTCGATGGCGTAGCCTTGCGAGCTTAACGCCTGCGCAAGGCCCGATTGCAACAGCGCATCATCTTCAACGATTAGCAGTTTCATCAGTTGTTCTTGTTGATATCCGTATAGAGGCGGCTCTCAAAACGTACCAGCGGAATGCGGCGCGTTTTCTGATTTTCCGGCGGAACCGCGTAACCGGACAGGAACTGGACAAAGGCGACGCGCGCGCCGCTGGAGGTGGTGATGAATCCTGCCAGATTATAGACGCCCTGCAGCGAACCGGTTTTCGCCGAGACTTTGCCATCCAGCCCTGCTTCATGCAGACCGCCGCGATATTGCAGCGTGCCGTCATAACCGGCTAGCGGCAACATCGAAATGTAATTCAGCGTCGAATCATTTTTCGCAATGTATTGCAGCACTTGCATCATGGTCTCTGGCGCGATCAGGTCATGACGCGACAGCCCGGAACCATCAACCTGAATGCTGTTGCCCAGATCGACCCCGGCTTTTTCGCGCAGAATACGACGTACCGCATCTGAACCCGCACGGAAGGTGCCCGGCACGTTGAAGTAATGATGGCCGATGGTGCGGAACACGGTGTCGGCAATCATGTTGTCCGACTTCTTCAGCATGGTGTGCAGCAGCGTGTGCAGCGGCGCTGATTGCGTTGAAGCCAACACGGTACCCGGCGACGTCACTTGCGGCTGGCGAACCAAATGACCGCTGTAATCAATATCGGCAGCGCGCAGCTCGGCTTTAAGTATCTCACCGGCCCACGCAGCACCATCCTGCACGGCAAAGGCCAGCGGCAGCGGCTCTGAACGTTGACGCATGCAGCCGGTTAAGGTGTAACGATTGAGCTCGCCTGGCACCACATCCAGCTCGCAATATTGTCCGTCACCGCTGTTGCGGCCAATGGTGCGCACCTGACTAAACATGTGGGCCGGATAATAGGAGGCGATACGCACAAAGGCGTTTTCGCCCGGCGTATTGGCGCTATACAGCGACACGGAGAAACAGTTTTTATCGACGATGGCCGCTGCGGGTGGCGCACTGAAGCACTGCGTCAAATCGTTCCACGGCCAGCCTGGCGCCATATCGTGGCTGGCGAACACCGAGGTGTCGATCACCAGATTGCCCTTAATATGGGTGATGCCCTGCTTTTTCAGCGCTGTGACCATGTTGCGCAGATCCTGGCGGCTCAGCGTAGGATCGCCGCCAAATCGTGCCACTAAATCACCATTTAGGGTGCCGTCATTGACCGCTCCTTTGGTTTCCATGGTGGTCTGGAAACGAAAATCGGGCCCGAGCTCTAATAAAGCCGCCAGCGCTGTCACCACTTTCATGGTGCTGGCCGGTAACGCCATCTGTTTGCCGTGATAATCGATTATCGGGGTGGATGCGCCCACTTTTTGTACCATCAGCGCCAGGTTTGCGCCGTCTGGCAAATACTGCATGTATTCTTCAACGGGAGCTGCTTGTGCCTGCAGCATAAACGCACAGGTTAATCCGGTAACAAGTCGTGAAAATCGCATAATCTCGCGGTAACTGACGGGTGAGGGCGTCAATACTACGTCCCCGGACGGTGCAAAGTAAACGATGACCCACAGGGAACTCTGGGGTAAAATACGTATCAAAATGCAAAACCGAACCTGACCCGGAAAGCTTTCCGGGTCAGGCTTCTTTTGCTTGTGAAAAGAGGTAACGCGCTGCAGAAGCTGTTTTCTGCTGTCACCGGTCAGGATGACGCCGTTAACCAGGATAGATGACGAGGAGCCAAAATGAATCAGATTCCGATGACGTTGAAAGGCGCTGAGAAGCTGCGCGAAGAGCTGAACGAACTGAAAACTGTGAAGCGTCCGCGCATCATCGCCTCCATCGCCACAGCCCGTGAGCACGGCGATTTGAAAGAGAATGCCGAATATCATGCGGCTCGCGAAGAACAGGGTTTCTGCGAGGGGCGTATTCAGGAGATTGAAGCCAAGCTTTCCAATGCGCAAGTCATTGATGTGACTGCCATGCCGAAAACCGGTCGAGTGATTTTTGGCGCTACCGTTACCATTCTTAATGTGGATACGGATGAAGAATTCACCTATCGCATCGTGGGTGACGATGAAGCTGACTTCAAGCAGAACCTGATTTCAGTGAATTCGCCGATGGCGCGTGGATTGGTTGGAAAATCAGCCGACGATGTCGCGATTGTGAAAACCCCAGGCGGGGATGTGGAATATGAAGTCCTGAAGGTGGAATACCTTTAAGATATTGCTACGCTTTGCAATATGTCGCTGCATTTTGTAAAGAAAGGAAAAAGGCCGCATTGCGGCCTTTTATCACATGCAGGAGCGTGGCACTTTCTTTGCCCGTCGCCGCCTTTAAAGGCATGATTAACGCGGAAGAGTAATTTTACGCTCTTTGGCAGGGCGATACAGCACCAGCGTGTTGCCGATTACCTGTACGTTGCCTGCTTTAGTTTCACGCACGATAGCGTCCACGATCAGCTGCTTAGTTTCACGATCTTCCGAGGCAATTTTTACCTTGATCAATTCGTGATGCTCGAGCGCCAGTTCGATTTCGGCAAGCACGCCTTCGGTCAGGCCATTTCCGCCCAGCATGACAACCGGCTTAAGCGGATGGGCAAGGCCTTTCAGGTGCTGTTTTTGTTTGGTACTCAGATTCATCGTATTTTTTGCTTACTCAGGGATTGAAAACGGTTCATTCTACCGCCATCTCGGGTATATCGCCAAATCAACGCGACCATTGCGTGCTGATTTATCGCTACGATGACGATTTAATTGGAAAAATTATGACGGGTAAAAAGCGTTCGGCCAGTTCCAGTCGCTGGCTACAGGAACACTTTAGCGATAAATATGTGCTGCAGGCACAGAAAAAAGGGTTACGTTCGCGTGCCTGGTTTAAACTTGAAGAAATTCAGCAGGGTGACAAGATTTTCAAACCCGGGATGACGGTTGTTGATCTCGGTGCGGCACCCGGCGGCTGGTCGCAATATGTGGTTCAGCTTATCGGATCAAGTGGTCGTATCATCGCTTGCGATCTGTTACCAATGGATCCGATTGTCGGCGTTGATTTTTTGCAGGGCGACTTTCGTGATGAGGCGGTACTTAACGCCTTACTGGAGCGCGTTGGCGACCAAAAGGTGCAGGTGGTGATGTCTGATATGGCACCCAACATGAGCGGTACACCTGCGGTTGATATTCCACGTTCGATGTATTTGGTAGAATTGGCGCTGGAAATGTGTCGGGATATCCTGGCCCCAGGCGGCAGTTTTGTCGTGAAAGTGTTTCAGGGAGATGGCTTCGATGAATACCTGCGGGAAATTCGCTCCCTGTTTACGAAAGTAAAAATTCGTAAGCCGGACGCTTCGCGATTACGTTCGCGCGAAGTGTACATTGTGGCGACGGGGCGCAAACTTTAGCCCGAATTGCCGGAATCAAAGCAAGACGACCAATGCGTTTACTCTGATGTGTAATTCTGAGTTTCAGGGTAAACAAGCAAAATCATCCGCACTGCGATTCCAGGTATGAAGGATCTATAGTACCCTACGCTGTCTGTTAACATCGTTGTAATATGAGGTTAATCCCTTGAGTGACATGGCGAAAAACCTGATTCTCTGGTTAGTCATCGCGGTCGTGCTGATGTCTGTATTCCAGAGCTTTGGGCCCAGCGAGTCGAATGGCCGTAGGGTTGATTATTCAACTTTCCTATCGGAAGTGAACCAAGATCAGGTCCGCGAGGCACGAATTAACGGGCGTGAGATTAACGTTGTCAAAAAAGACAGCAATAAATACACCACCTATATCCCCGTCAACGATCCTAAGTTACTCGATAACCTGTTGACCAAAAACGTCAAAGTCGTTGGCGAACCGCCTGAAGAACCAAGCCTGCTGGCTTCCATCTTCATCTCATGGTTCCCAATGCTGCTGCTGATTGGCGTATGGATCTTCTTTATGCGGCAGATGCAGGGCGGCGGCGGCAAGGGCGCGATGTCCTTCGGCAAGAGCAAAGCCCGCATGCTGACCGAAGATCAGATCAAAACCACTTTTGCTGACGTGGCCGGTTGTGATGAGGCCAAAGAAGAAGTTGGTGAGCTGGTTGAGTATCTACGTGAGCCGAGCCGTTTCCAGAAGCTGGGCGGTAAAATTCCGAAAGGCGTCCTAATGGTCGGCCCTCCGGGTACCGGTAAAACGCTGCTGGCGAAAGCGATTGCTGGTGAAGCCAAAGTCCCGTTCTTTACCATTTCCGGTTCTGACTTCGTGGAAATGTTTGTCGGTGTAGGTGCATCTCGTGTGCGTGACATGTTCGAACAAGCGAAGAAAGCGGCACCGTGCATCATCTTTATCGATGAAATCGATGCGGTTGGCCGTCAGCGTGGCGCCGGTTTAGGCGGTGGTCACGATGAACGTGAACAAACGCTGAACCAGATGCTGGTTGAGATGGATGGCTTTGAAGGTAATGAAGGCATCATCGTTATCGCGGCAACTAACCGTCCAGACGTCCTTGACCCGGCGCTGCTGCGTCCAGGCCGCTTCGACCGTCAGGTTGTGGTGGGTCTGCCAGACGTGCGTGGTCGTGAGCAGATTCTGAAAGTCCATATGCGTCGTGTGCCGCTGGCAACCGATATGGATCCATCAGTTATCGCACGTGGTACGCCTGGTTTCTCCGGTGCGGATTTGGCTAACCTGGTCAACGAAGCTGCGCTGTTTGCTGCTCGCGGCAACAAGCGTGTTGTTTCGATGGTTGAGTTTGAAAAAGCCAAAGACAAAATCATGATGGGTGCGGAACGTCGCTCCATGGTGATGACCGAAGAGCAGAAAGAATCGACGGCTTATCATGAAGCGGGTCACGCGATCGTGGGTACGCTGGTTCCGGGTTACGATCCGGTGCATAAGGTCACCATCATTCCGCGTGGTCGTGCTCTGGGTGTGGCTTTCTTCTTGCCAGTAGGCGATGAGATCAGCGCCAACCGTCAGAAGCTGGAAAGCCGTATTTCTGTGGCTTACGGCGGACGTCTGGCGGAAGAGATCATTTATGGTCCGGACTATGTTTCTACCGGTGCTTCATCTGACATCAAAATGGCGACCAGCGTAGCACGCAACATGGTTACGCAGTGGGGCTTCTCTGAGAAGCTGGGTCCATTGCTTTACGCTGAAGAAGAGGGCGAAGTGTTCCTCGGTCGCTCAGTGGCGAAAGCAAAACACATGTCAGATGAAACGGCGCGCATTATCGATCAGGAAGTTAAACACCTTATCGATACCAACTACCAGCGTGCACGCCGTATTCTGAATGAAAACATGGACATCCTTCACGCGATGAAAGACGCGCTGATGAAGTATGAGACCATCGATGCACCGCAGATCAGCGATCTGATGGCACGCCGCGAAGTGCGTCCACCAGCAGGTTGGGAAGAGGCGAAAGTTGCTGTGGGTAACGGCGACTCTACGCAGGCTCCACGTCCTGTTGATGACCCGAAAACGCCGGGTTCAGACAAGATCATGTGATGGCATTCTGGCGGGATGCGTTGCTCACCGCCAGTTCTCCCTCCCGCAATACTTGTTACAATGCAAACCCCGGCCAGTCCGGGGTTTTTTACATTCCGTGATTCAGTGATTCCTCAAGGAGATTCTCGCCATGAAGTTGTTCGCCCGTGATTCCCATCTCGATCTCTCTTTTCCCCATGTGATGGGTATTTTGAATGTCACGCCGGACTCTTTCTCTGATGGTGGAAGTCACAACACGCTGGTCGATGCGCTGACGCACACCAATGAAATGGTGAATGCTGGAGCTACCATCATTGATGTTGGCGGTGAATCAACGCGTCCGGGCGCTGATGAAGTTAGCGTGGAAGAGGAGCTGGCACGCGTTATTCCGGTGGTGGAAGCCATCGCGCAGCGTTTTGAGGTGTGGATTTCGGTCGATACTTCCAAGCCAGAAGTGATCCGTGAAGCGGCGCGAGTGGGTGCTCACATTATCAATGACATTCGTTCTTTGTCCGAACCGGGCGCGCTGGCGGCGGCGGCAGAAACAGGCTTGCCGGTGTGTCTGATGCATATGCAAGGTGAACCGCGCACCATGCAGCAGGCACCGGAATATAGCCACATCGTGAGCGAAGTGGACGCTTACTTCGCTGCACAGATTGCGCGATGTGAAGCCGCCGGCATCAAAAAAGATAATCTGATGCTCGATCCTGGCTTCGGTTTCGGTAAGAATCTCAGCCACAACTATGAACTGCTGGCCAACCTCAGCCATTTCCACCACTACGGCTTACCGCTGTTGGTAGGAATGTCACGCAAGTCGATGGTTGGGCAGTTGCTAAATGTCGGTCCGGCCCAGCGTCTGACCGGAAGCCTCAGCTGTGCGGTGATTGCCGCCATGCAAGGGGCGCAAATTATTCGCGTGCATGATGTGAAAGAGACTGTCGAAGCGATGCGCGTCGTCGAAGCGACACGGAGAGCAAAAGGATAAAGCATGAGTAATCGTAAATATTTCGGTACAGATGGGATTCGCGGCAAAGTCGGTGAAGCACCGATTACCCCTGATTTTGTCCTCAAGTTGGGCTGGGCGGCGGGTAAGGTGCTGGCGCGCCAGGGTTCACGCAAAGTATTGATTGGTAAAGATACGCGTATTTCAGGCTATATGCTGGAATCGGCACTGGAAGCTGGCCTGGCGGCGGCGGGATTGTCGGCGGCTTTCACCGGCCCGATGCCGACACCTGCAATTGCTTATCTGACCCGCACTTTCCGCGCGGAAGCGGGCATTGTGATTTCAGCTTCTCATAATCCCTTTGACGACAATGGCATCAAATTCTTCTCGGCTGAAGGTACCAAGCTGCCGGATGAAGTTGAAGAAGCCATCGAACTGGAGATGGAAAAGCCGATCACTTGCGTAGAGTCGGCTGAACTGGGCCGCGCCAGTCGCATTGTCGATGCTGCTGGTCGTTACATCGAGTTCTGCAAAGGGACTTTCCCAAGCGAGCTGAGCCTGAATGGGCTAAAGATTGTGGTCGATTGTGCGAATGGCGCGACGTATCACATTGCGCCTAATGTGCTGCGTGAGCTGGGTGCGAATGTGATTGCTATCGGCGTGCAGCCGGATGGCATGAACATCAACAAAGATTGCGGTGCGACCGATCTGCGTTTGCTGCAGCATCGCGTGTTGGAAGAGAAGGCCGATCTCGGACTGGCGTACGACGGTGATGGCGACCGCATCATGATGGTTGACCATTTAGGTCACAAAGTCGATGGCGATCAAATTCTCTACATCATTGCGCGTGAAGGGCTGCGTCAGGGCCAGCTGCGCGGTGGCGTGGTGGGCACGTTAATGAGCAACATGGGTCTGGAACTGGCACTGAAACAGCTGGGTATTCCGTTTACCCGTGCGAAAGTGGGCGACCGCTATGTGCTGGAAAAAATGCAGGAGAAGGGCTGGCGTCTAGGAGCCGAAAACTCCGGTCACGTCATTCTGCTGGATAAAACCACCACCGGCGACGGCATCGTAGCAAGTTTGCAAGTGCTTACTGCAATCGTACGCAACCATATGACGCTACACGACCTGTGCAGTGGCATGAAAATGCTGCCGCAGATTCTGGTCAATGTGCGCTTCGCTGGCGAGCACGATCCGCTGGAAAGCGAAAGCGTGAAAGCTGTCACTGCGGAAGCTGAAAAAACGCTGGCGGGACGCGGTCGCGTGTTGCTGCGCAAATCCGGCACTGAACCCCTGATTCGTGTGATGGTGGAAGGTGAAGATGAGGCGCAGGTCAGTGCGCTGGCGCATAAAATCGCGGATGCAGTAAAAGCGGTGTAAGTTTTCAGGCGGGGAGTTTTTAAACTTTCCGCCTGCAAAATCACCGTGATGGTGCTTTTTTCCGCAATCGAAAGCGATGGTGAAAATTGCACTTGCAGAGGTATGTGCCTTTGGTTAGTATTCACACCCGCTTCTGATGGGTGATGACGAGACTCCCCATCGATATTGGTTGAAGCTTTAACTGTGCAGATAACGCGCAAGGAAACAGGTTGATTATGTACGAAGCTCTGTTAGTTGTTTTCCTTATTGTAGCGATTGGCCTCGTGGGTTTGATCATGCTGCAGCAAGGCAAAGGCGCTGATATGGGAGCCTCATTCGGTGCAGGCGCTTCTGGTACGCTGTTCGGTTCAAATGGGTCTGGCAACTTTATGACTCGCATGACAGCGGTACTGGCTACGCTGTTCTTCATCATCAGCCTGGTTCTGGGTAACCTGAACAGTAATAAAACAGCCAAAGGTAGCGAGTGGGATAACCTCACTGCGCCGGCGCAGTCTGAACAGCAGACTCAGCCAGCTAAACCGGCAACGCCGGGCAATGATATCCCGCAGTAAGATCGTCAACGCTGTAGTGCGATAAAACAACGTCGCAGTCTAGTGATGTACCGAGGTGGTGAAATTGGTAGACACGCTACCTTGAGGTGGTAGTGCTCGAAAGGGCTTACGGGTTCAAGTCCCGTCCTCGGTACCAAATCTCAGTTTAACTTGCATTTTTTGCAAGATCGGCGTATTATTCGCCACGTTTTCGGACGCGGGGTGGAGCAGCCTGGTAGCTCGTCGGGCTCATAACCCGAAGGTCGTCGGTTCAAATCCGGCCCCCGCAACCACTTTCCCTTAGAGTTCTTTTTCAAATATACTGTATGCATCGACGGACGCAATCTCAGTGATTTTTGAAAAAAATTCTTTTGGATTGTGCTCCGAAGCCGCTATGCGGCGTACAGGGTCCAGTCACAAAAAGCCCCGAATATTCGGGGTTTTTTGTTATCAGGAAATCGAAACACTGGGCTATAGGCCCTTTTTTTATGTCTTGGGGGTGGGCTTGTCCACATTAGAGCAAAAATTGACAGAGTTGATCTCTGCTCCAGTAGAAGCGCTTGGCTACGAATTAGTCGGTATTGAGTTTATTCGTGGTCGCACATCAACCCTGCGCATCTATATTGATAGTGAAGAGGGTATCAATGTTGATGATTGCGCCGATGTTAGCCACCAGGTTAGCGCAGTAATGGATGTGGAAGATCCAATTACCGTGGCTTACAACCTTGAAGTTTCCTCGCCGGGTCTCGAACGTCCTCTTTTCACTGCTGAACATTATGCACGTTTTGTCGGTGACGAGGTGAGCCTGGTACTACGCATGGCCGTACAAAACCGCCGTAAATGGCAGGGTATCATTAAGTCTGTTGAAGGCGAGATGATCACGGTGACCGTTGAGGGTAACGATGAAGTGTTCGCGCTGAGCAACATTCAGAAAGCGAACCTGGTCCCCCACTTTTAAAAGTCCGGATTGAGGCTAACCAGGATGAACAAAGAGATCTTAGCTGTAGTAGAAGCCGTTTCTAACGAAAAAGCCCTGCCGCGTGAGAAAATCTTCGAAGCGCTGGAGAGCGCTTTGGCCACTGCGACCAAAAAGAAGTATGAGCAAGAGATCGAAGTGCGTGTCAGCATCGATCGCCGCAGCGGCGATTTCGACACCTTCCGTCGCTGGCAGATTGTAGAAGAAGTCACGCAGCCGACTCGCGAGATCACGCTGGATGCAGCCCGTTATGAAGACGAAGCGTTCAATCTGGGCGAATTTGTCGAAGATCAGATTGAATCTGTCACCTTCGACCGTATCACCACCCAAACTGCTAAGCAGGTTATCGTACAAAAAGTACGTGAAGCTGAGCGTGCAATGGTGGTTGATCAGTTCCGTCAACACGAAGGCGAAATCATCACCGGCGTGGTGAAGAAAGTGAACCGTGACAACATTTCACTGGACCTCGGCAGCAATGCTGAAGCCGTGATTTTGCGTGAAGACATGCTGCCGCGTGAAAACTTCCGTCCAGGTGACCGTATCCGCGGTGTGCTGTATGCCGTTCGCCCTGAAGCGCGTGGCGCGCAGCTGTTCGTCACCCGTTCTAAACCAGAAATGCTGATCGAGTTGTTCCGCATTGAGGTGCCAGAAATTGGCGAAGAAGTTATCGAGATCAAAGCGGCAGCGCGCGATCCGGGTTCACGCGCCAAAATCGCGGTGAAGACCAACGATAAACGTATTGATCCAGTGGGCGCTTGCGTCGGTATGCGCGGTGCGCGTGTCCAGGCGGTTTCGAGCGAGCTGGGTGGCGAGCGTATCGACATTGTGCTGTGGGACGACAACCCGGCGCAGTTCGTTATCAACGCTATGGCGCCAGCCGATGTGGCGTCAATTGTGGTGGATGAAGATAATCACACCATGGATATCGCTGTTGAAGCCGGCAATCTGGCTCAGGCGATCGGCCGTAACGGCCAAAACGTGCGTCTGGCTTCCCAACTGAGCGGTTGGGAACTAAACGTGATGACCGTCGATGATCTGCAGGCTAAGCACCAAGCTGAAGCCCATGCAGCGATCGATATGTTCACCAAACATCTCGACATCGACGAAGAGTTCGCCACCATTCTGGTGGAAGAGGGCTTCTCTTCGCTGGAAGAATTGGCTTATGTGCCAATCAACGAGCTGCTGGAAATCGACGGCCTCGATGAAGAGACCATTGAAGCCCTGCGTGAACGAGCAAAAAATGCGTTAACCACCCTGGCATTAGCGAAAGAAGAGAGCCTTGGTAATCAGGAGCCCGCTGAGGATCTTCTGAATCTTGAGGGCTTGGATCGTGCGCTGGCGTATCGCCTGGCGTCGAAAGGCGTTTGCACGCTGGAAGATCTCGCTGAGCAAGGTGTTGACGATCTGACAGATATTGAAGGGCTGGATGACGAGAAAGCCGGTGCGCTGATTATGGCTGCACGTAATATCTGCTGGTTCGGCGATGACGCGTAATAACAGGAAGGAACAGCATGACAGATGTAACCGTAAAATCGCTGGCCGCCGAAATTCAGACCCCGGTCGATCGCCTGGTACAGCAATTTGCTGATGCAGGGATTCGTAAGTCTGAAAACGATGCGGTATCCCAGCAAGAGAAAGAAACCTTACTGTCTCACCTGAATCGTGAGCACGGTCAGACCGGTTCAAGCAAGCTGACTTTGCAGCGCAAGACGCGCAGCACCTTGAATATTCCCGTCACCGGGGGTAAAAGTAAGTCGGTACAAATCGAAGTCCGCAAAAAGCGCACATACGTGAAAGGCGATGCAGAGTCTGAGCAAGCTCAGGCAGAAGCGGAAGCCGAGGCGCAGCGTGAAGCGGAAGAGCAGGCGCGTCGCGAGGCGGAAGAACAAGCCCGTCGCGAAGCTGAACAGAAAGCGCAACGTGAAGCCGAAGACAAAGCCAAGCGCGAAGCCGCTGACAAGGCTAAACGTGAAGCAGCGGAAAAAGAGAAATTGACTAATCAACCTACCGATGTAGTAGCCAAGGCTGCGCAATCTGATAAAGCCCGTCGTGAAGCAGAAGCTGCCGAACTGAAACGTAAAGCAGAAGAAGAAGCACGCCGTAAGCTGGAAGAAGATGCGCGCCGCGTGGCTGAAGAAGCCCGCCGCCTGGCTGAAGAGAAAGGCGCTGAATGGGCAAAACCTGAAGAAGAGGATAAAGGCGACTATCACGTCACTACCTCTACTCACGCCCGTCAGGCAGAAGACGAGAACGATCGCCAGGTAGAAGCTGGCCGTGCACGTGCTCGCACCACCAAAGCGGCTCGTCCGGTTAAGAAAGGCAACAAGCATTCTGAAGCTAAAACCGATCGCGAAGAAGCGCGTGCTCAGGTGCGTGGCGGCAAAGGCGGTAAGCATCGTAAGCCAAGCACCCTGCAGCAGGGCTTTAACAAGCCGGCTCAGGCGGTTAACCGCGATGTTGTCATCGGTGAAACCATCACCGTTGCTGAACTGGCCAACAAAATGGCGATCAAAGGTTCTCTGGTCGTTAAAGCGATGATGAAGATGGGCGCCATGGCGACCATCAACCAGGTTATCGATCAAGAAACCGCTCAGATGGTTGCGGAAGAGATGGGTCACAAAGTGATCCTGCGCCGTGAGAATGAGCTGGAAGAAGCGGTAATGGACGATCGTGACACCGATGCTGCGCAGGAAAGCCGTGCGCCAGTCGTCACCATCATGGGTCATGTTGACCACGGTAAAACCTCGCTGCTTGACTACATTCGTTCAACGAAAGTGGCATCAGGCGAAGCGGGCGGTATTACCCAGCATATTGGTGCTTACCACGTTGAAACTGACAACGGTATGATCACCTTCCTCGATACCCCTGGACACGCCGCGTTTACCGCAATGCGTGCTCGTGGTGCGCAGGCCACGGATATCGTTATCCTGGTTGTGGCTGCTGACGATGGCGTGATGCCTCAGACCGTTGAAGCTATCCAGCATGCGAAAGCAGCCGGTGTGCCAGTGGTTGTTGCGGTTAACAAAATTGATAAGCCAGATGCTGATCCAGACCGCGTTAAGAACGAACTGACCCAGTACGGAATTCTTCCGGAAGAGTGGGGCGGTGAGAACATGTTCGTTAACGTCTCTGCGAAAGCCGGTACCGGTATCGACGACCTGCTGAATGCGATTCTGCTGCAAGCTGAAGTTCTGGAACTGTCTGCTATCCGTGAAGGTATGGCCAGCGGCGTGGTGATTGAATCGTTCCTCGACAAAGGTCGTGGCCCGGTTGCTACCGTGCTGGTACGTGAAGGTACGCTGAACAAAGGCGATATCGTGCTGTGCGGCTTCGAATATGGCCGTGTACGTGCGATGCGTGACGAACTGGGTCGTGAAGTACTGGAAGCAGGTCCATCCATTCCAGTCGAAATCCTCGGTCTGTCCGGTGTGCCGGCTGCGGGTGATGAAGCGACTGTAGTACGTGATGAGAAGAAAGCGCGTGAAGTTGCACTGTATCGTCAGGGCAAATTCCGTGAAGTTAAGCTGGCGCGTCAGCAGAAGTCTAAGTTGGAGAACATGTTCGCCAACATGACTGAAGGCGAAGTGTCTGAGCTGAACATCGTACTGAAATCTGACGTACAAGGTTCTGTCGAAGCCATCTCTGATTCGCTGCTCAAACTCTCTACCGACGAAGTGAAAGTACGCATTATCGGTTCAGGCGTGGGTGGTATCACCGAAACCGACGCCACGCTGGCTGCAGCATCCAACGCCATCATTCTCGGCTTCAACGTGCGTGCTGATGCATCTGCTCGCCGCGTGATTGACGCTGAAAACGTTGACCTGCGTTATTACTCCGTCATCTATAATCTGATCGACGAAGTGAAAGCTGCGATGAGCGGTATGCTGGCTCCAGAGTTCAAACAGCAGATTATCGGTCTGGCTGCGGTACGTGACGTGTTCAAATCACCGAAGTTTGGTGCCATCGCGGGCTGTATGGTCACTGAAGGTATCATCAAACGTCACAACCCAATCCGTGTACTGCGTGACAACGTGGTTATCTATGAAGGCGAACTGGAATCACTGCGTCGCTTCAAAGATGACGTTAACGAAGTTCGTAACGGCATGGAATGTGGTATTGGCGTGAAGAACTATAACGACGTTCGCGTTGGCGATATGATCGAAGTGTTCGAAGTGATTGAAATTAAACGCACCATCGATTGATCATCATTTGATGTGTTGCAATTTGGGAGGCCTCTGGCCTCCCGAATTATTTGGGAGAAAGAATAATGGCAAAAGAATTTGGCCGCCAACAGCGCGTTTCTCAGGAGTTGCAGAAAGAGATCGCAATTATCCTGCAGCGCGAAATTAAAGATCCACGTCTCGGTATGATGGTGACGGTTTCGGGCGTCGAAGTGTCGCGCGATCTTGCCTATGCCAAGGTGTTTGTGACCTTTTTGAATGATAAAGATGAAGAAGCAGTGCAAAACGGCCTGAAGGCGCTGAAAGAAGCCTCTGGCTATATCCGCACGCTGGTAGGTAAAGCGATGCGCCTGCGCATCGTGCCGGAGCTAACCTTCTTCTACGACAACTCGCTGATCGAAGGTATGCGCATGTCGAACCTGGTCAGCAACGTTATTAAGAGCGATGTTGAGCGTCGTGGCGATAGCCCGGCGGAAGATGACAAGGAGGACTAATGAGTCGTCCTCGTCGTCGCGGTCGCGACGTCCACGGTGTGTTTCTGCTGGATAAGCACCAAGGCGCATCTTCCAATGATGTGCTGCAGAAAGTAAAACGTCTGTTCAACGCGAACAAAGCGGGCCACACCGGCGCCCTCGATCCCCTGGCGACCGGCATGCTGCCGATTTGCCTCGGCGAAGCCACCAAGTTTTCGCAGTATCTGCTCGATTCGGACAAGCGTTATCGCGTCATTGCTCGCCTGGGTGAACGCACCGATACGTCTGATGCCGACGGTAATATTGTTGAGACGCGTGCAATTACTTTTGATCAGGCGGCACTGAATGCAGCGCTGGACTATTTTCGTGGCGACACCATGCAGGTGCCGACCATGTTCTCCGCGCTGAAGTATCAGGGACGCAAGCTATACGAGTACGCACGTGAAGGCATAACTGTGCCGCGTGAAGCGCGCCCGATCAAAGTGTTTGAGCTGCAGTTTATTCGCTGGGAAGGTGATGAACTGGAGCTGGAGATTCACGTCTCTAAAGGCACTTACATCCGCACTATCATCGACGATCTCGGTGAACGGCTTGGCTGCGGTGCGCACGTTATCATGCTGCGTCGTCTGCAGGTGGCGCGTTATCCGATCGAAAGAATGGTGACGCTGGAGCAGCTGCAGGAAGTGGCGGCCACCGTCAACATGGCGGAAACGCCGGATTACAGTGCGCTCGATGCGTTATTGCTGCCGATGGATAGTCCGGCAGAAGAGTTCCCGATGGTGAATTTGCTGCCTACGGTGGCGGCTTATTTCAAACAAGGTATGCCGGTTCAGGTGGCGGATGCGCCGGAACAGGGATTGGTGCGCGTGACGGAAGGTGATGAGCAAAAATTCATTGGTATGGCCGAAATCGCCGACGATGGACGCGTGGCGCCGCGTCGTCTGGTGGTAGAATTTCCTGCGTAATCAAGCCTCTCGCATTTGACCTAACGGCGCATTTGCGTTGCTATCAGGCGAAGAGTAGAATGGCGCGGCTTTAAAAGCGGGCTGCTGAATTAGAGATCGGCACCCATACATTCATTATCCAACGGAGTTTATTATGTCTCTAAGCGTAGAAGCTAAAGCAGAGATCGTTGCTAAATACGGTCGTGGTACCAACGACAGCGGTTCAACTGAAGTTCAGGTTGCTCTGCTGACTGCTCAGATTAACCACCTGCAGGGTCACTTCTCTGAGCACAAGAAAGATCACCACAGCCGTCGCGGTCTGCTGCGCATGGTATCTCAGCGTCGTAAGCTGCTGGACTACCTGAAGCGTAAAGACGTTGCTCGCTACACCGGTCTGATCGAAAGCCTGGGTCTGCGTCGCTAAGTCTGAAGAATCTGATCAAGGATGTAGCGCATGCACCATGCAAAAAAACGCATCTGACGATCAGATTTGTGCGAGTTTCGCGAAAAGGGGGCCTTTATGGCCCCTTTTTTCGAGCAATCCGCAGCAATCCGGACCAAACTCATGTATTGTTGCAGAGAGTGATCTTTGCTTGCAGAGGTTCGCGCGGCTAATGAGAGGCTTTACCGCATGGGCGGTTAAGGTTGTCATTAGTCGCGAGGATGCAACTGAAGATCGGTAATCCCCGGCGCGCCAGAATGGGCTGCGCCTCTGAATTTAAGGACTTAAATTTTGCTGAACCCGATCGTACGCAAATTCCAATATGGTCAGCATACCGTCACGCTGGAAACCGGCATGATGGCGCGCCAGGCTACCGCTGCAGTAATGGTGAGCATGGATGACACTGCTGTATTCGTTACCGTTGTTGGCCAGAAAAAAACTAAACCAGGTCAGGATTTCTTCCCGCTGACGGTTAACTATCAGGAGCGTACTTACGCTGCTGGTCGTATCCCGGGTAGCTTCTTCCGTCGTGAAGGCCGTCCAAGCGAAGGCGAAACCCTGATCTCACGCCTGATTGACCGTCCAGTTCGTCCGCTGTTCCCGGAAGGCTTCATTAACGAAGTCCAGGTTATTGCAACCGTTGTTTCTGTTAACCCACAGGTTAACCCAGACATCGTTGCGATGATCGGCGCATCTGCTGCGCTGGCTCTGTCAGGTCTGCCGTTCAATGGCCCAATCGGCGCAGCGCGCGTGGGTTATATCAACGATCAGTACGTACTGAACCCAACTGCTGATGAAATCAATGAATCACGTCTGAACCTGGTTGTTGCCGGTACCCAGAACGCGGTGCTGATGGTGGAATCAGAAGCTGACATCCTGACTGAAGAGCAGATGTTGGGCGCTGTGGTATACGGCCACGACCAGCAGCAGATCGTTATCGAAAACATCAATGCGTTGGTTGCCGAAGCCGGTAAACCACGTTGGGATTGGCAGCCACTGCCAACTAACGATGCATTGATCGCACGCGTTACTGCATTGGCAGAAGCGGGCATCAGCGACGCCTATCGCATCACTGATAAGCAAGAGCGTTACACTCAGGTTGGCGCAGTGAAAGACGCGACCATCGCTGCACTGCAGGCTGAAGATGAAACGCTGGATGCTGGCGATATCGCTGACATCGTGCACGATCTCGAGAAGAGCGTTGTTCGTAGCCGCATCATCCGTGGCGAACCGCGTATCGATGGCCGTGAGAAAGATATGATTCGTGGCCTGGATGTGCGCACTGGCGTACTGCCACGCACGCACGGTTCTTCACTGTTTACCCGTGGTGAAACGCAGGCGCTGGTTACCGCAACATTGGGTACCGCACGTGATGCGCAGAATCTGGATGAGTTGATGGGCGAGCGTACTGATAGCTTCCTGTTCCACTACAACTTCCCTCCATACTGCGTGGGCGAAACCGGTATGGTTGGCTCACCGAAGCGTCGTGAAATTGGTCACGGTCGTCTGGCGAAGCGCGGCGTGCTGGCAGTAATGCCTAAGCAAGCTGATTTCCCCTACACCGTGCGTGTGGTTTCAGAGATCACTGAATCTAACGGTTCTTCTTCAATGGCTTCCGTGTGCGGTGCTTCTCTGGCACTGATGGATGCTGGCGTACCGATCAAAGCTGCCGTAGCCGGTATTGCGATGGGTCTGGTTAAAGAAGCCGACAACTTTGTGGTTCTGTCTGACATCCTGGGTGACGAAGATCACCTCGGCGATATGGACTTTAAAGTAGCGGGTAGCCGCGATGGTATCACTGCGCTGCAGATGGATATCAAAATCGAAGGCATCACCCGCGAAATCATGCAGGTTGCTCTGAACCAAGCGAAGGGTGCGCGTCTGCACATTCTGAGCGTAATGGAACAGGCAATCAGCACGCCGCGTCAGGAAATTTCTGAGTTCGCGCCGCGCATTTACACCATCAAAATCAGTTCAGACAAGATCAAAGATGTCATCGGTAAAGGCGGCTCAGTGATCCGTGCGCTGACCGAAGAAACCGGCACCACCATCGAAATCGAAGATGACGGTACCGTGAAGATTGCTGCTACTGATGGCCTGAAAGCCAAAGAAGCCATTCGTCGTATCGAAGAGATCACTGCTGAGATCGAAGTTGGTCGCGTTTACTCTGGTAAAGTGACACGTATCGTTGATTTCGGTGCCTTCGTGGCAATCGGCGGCGGTAAAGAAGGTTTGGTGCACATCTCTCAGATCGCCGATAAGCGCGTAGAGAAAGTGACCGATTACCTGCAGATGGGCCAGGAAGTTCCAGTGAAAGTCATGGAAGTGGACCGTCAGGGCCGTGTACGCCTGAGCATCAAAGAAGCGACAGAGCAGAAACCAGCGGAAGAAGTTGCTACCGCTGCATCTGATGCATCTGACGCCGAGTAAGCGTTTACCGATTTACCTCTCCCTGCTTTGCGGGGAGAGGTGTTTAGATCATCGCGAGGGCGGGAATCCTTGTGCACAGCAGGAGGATGACAGGATGGTTGTCCCAATGTTTGTATTCGGGAGTGGGAAATGAAGCCTTTTTTGCGCTGGTGTTTTGTTGCGACAGCTATCACGCTGGCAGGATGCAGCAACTCCAATTGGCGTAAGAACGAAGTTCTGGCAGTACCTTTGCAGCCCACACTGCAGCAAGAGGTGATCCTGGCGCGAATGGAACAAATTCTTGCCAGTCGTGCCCTGACCGATGATGAACGCGCACAGCTATTATATGAGCGCGGAGTGTTGTATGATAGTTTGGGTCTGAGGGCATTAGCGCGGAACGATTTTTCGCAAGCGCTGTCTATAAGACCAGATATGCCTGAGGTATTTAACTATCTCGGTATATACTTAACGCAGGCAGGCAACTTTGATGCTGCCTATGAAGCGTTTGATTCTGTACTTGAGCTTGATCCAACTTACAACTATGCGCATTTAAACCGTGGTATCGCCCTCTATTACGGCGGTCGATACAAGTTAGCGCAAGATGATCTGCTGGCGTTTTATCAAGACGATCCTAACGATCCATTCCGCAGCCTTTGGCTCTATCTCGTTGAAAGCGATATGGATGCCGACAAGGCAAAAGTTACGCTGAGACAGCGTCATGACAAAGCGGTTCGCGATCAATGGGGATGGAATATTGTCGAGTTCTACCTTGGCGACATCAGTGAAAAAACGCTGATGGAACGTCTCAAGGCAGACGCAACGGATAACACCTCGCTCGCTGAACATCTCAGTGAAACCAACTTCTATTTAGGTAAGTATTACCTAAGTCTGGGGGAGAAGGACGACGCGAAAGCGTTGTTCAAACTGGCGGTGGCCAACAACGTAAATAACTTTGTTGAGCACCGATACGCATTGTTGGAACTGGCGCAACTCGGCCAGACACAAGACGATTTATCAGAATCTGACCAGCAATAGCTGACGAACTTTTATTGCCTGAATACCTGTAAAGTCATCATCTTCAGAGATGAGGGCTTTTCTGTTCGTCAAAACTTCTAATTTGAGCCGGTTCACACTTTTTGATGAAAATGACTGAAAGTTTTCACGACGAGTTATGTAGACTGGCCGCCGCAATCTAAGAGGCACGTGTACTACATGACTGATATTCAAACCACTTTTGCTGACCTTGGCCTGAACGCCGACATCCTCGAATCACTGAACGGTATGGGCTACGTAAAGCCTTCTCCAATCCAGGCTGAGTGTATTCCTCATCTGCTGGCTGGCCGTGACGTGTTGGGTATGGCGCAGACCGGTAGTGGTAAAACTGCGGCATTCTCACTGCCGCTGCTAAACAACATTGATGCTACTGTTAAAGCACCGCAAATTTTGGTGCTGGCACCTACCCGCGAATTGGCGGTACAGGTTGCTGAAGCCGTCACAGAATTCTCTAAACACATGCGTGGCATTAACGTGGTAGCTCTGTACGGCGGCCAACGTTATGACGTACAGCTGCGCGCACTGCGTCAGGGACCACAAGTTGTTGTGGGTACCCCTGGTCGTCTGCTGGATCACCTGAAGCGTGGCACGCTAGATCTGTCTAACCTGCGCGGTCTGGTGCTGGACGAAGCGGATGAAATGCTGCGTATGGGCTTCATCGAAGACGTTGAAACCATTATGGCGCAGATTCCAGACGGTCATCAGACCGCGCTGTTCTCAGCCACCATGCCAGAAGCGATTCGTCGTATTACCAAGCGTTTCATGAAAGATCCACAGGAAGTGCGCATCCAGTCAAGCCTGACTACGCGCCCGGACATTTCTCAGTCTTACTGGACCGCATACGGCCGTAAAACTGATGCGCTGGTTCGTTTCCTGGAAGCGGAAGATTTCGATGCAGCCATCATCTTCGTGCGTACCAAAAATGCCACGCTGGAAGTGGCCGAAGCGCTGGAGCGCAGCGGTTATAACAGCGCAGCACTGAACGGCGACATGAACCAGGCACTGCGTGAGCAGACGCTGGAGCGTTTGAAAGATGGTCGTCTCGACATCCTGATCGCGACCGACGTTGCAGCACGTGGCCTGGACGTTGAGCGTATCAGTCTGGTCGTAAACTTTGATATCCCGATGGATGCAGAGTCTTACGTTCACCGTATCGGTCGTACCGGCCGTGCTGGTCGTGCAGGTCGTGCGTTGCTGTTCGTTGAGAACCGCGAGCGTCGTCTGCTGCGCAACATCGAACGCACCATGAAGCTGACCATTCCAGAAGTTGAGCTGCCGAACGCAGAACTGCTGGGTGAGCGTCGTCTGGCTAAGTTCGCGGCGAAAGTACAGCAGCAGCTGGAAAGCAGCGATCTGGATCAGTACCGCGCACTGCTGAGCAAAATGCAGCCGGGCGAAGATCTGGATATCGAAACGCTGGCCGCAGCACTGCTGAAAATGGCTCAAGGCGAACGTCCACTGATTCTGCCACCAGAAGCACCGCGTCCAGCACGTCGCGAGTTCAGCGATCGTCCTGACCGTGGTGAGCGTCGTGATTCACGTGATTCTCGTGGTCCACGCGAAAGCCGTGACAGCCGCGATGGCGATCGTCCACGTCGTGAACGTCGTGACGTTGGCGAAATGCAGCTGTATCGCATTGAAGTGGGCCGTGATGATGGTGTTGAAGTTCGTCACATCGTTGGCGCGATCGCTAACGAAGGCGACATCAGCAGCCGTTACATCGGTAACATCAAGCTGTTTGGTACTCACTCAACCATCGAGCTGCCGAAAGGCATGCCGGGCGAAGTGCTGCAGCACTTTACTCGTACGCGTATTCTGAACAAACCGATGAATATGCAGCTGATGGGTGATGCGCCAGTGCACGAGCGTAGCGAACGTCGTCCATCTGCTGGTGGCGAACGTCGTGGCAATGGCGCACCGCGCGGTGATGGTGCTCCACGTGGCGAAGGCGCTCCACGTCGCTTCTCCGAACGTCGTGAAGGTGGCCGTGAAGGCGGACGCTTCAGCCGTGAAGGTGGTCGTGGCCCGCGTCCAGAAGGCGCTGCTGCACCACGTCGTCGTGACGCATAAGCGATAAACGCGAAAAGTAAAAAGGGACGCTAACGCGTCCCTTTTTTTATGCGCGTGGAAGGTAAATTTTACACGCCACCAGCAATCAGCACGCGTTCACCGCTAACGTAAGCTGACTCTTCTGACGCCAGAAACAGCGCCACCTGCGCCACATCTTCCGGCAAGCCAAAGCGTCCGAGCGGCGTTGCCGCTATCAGCTGTGCTTTCAACTCCGGGTGCATCTTCTTCGCCGCCAGCAAACCTTCGGTCAAAATAATGCCGGGTGCTAACGCATTGACGCGAATATTACGTGGCCCAAGCTCGCGTGCGAGGCCCTGCGTTAAGGTATCGATCGCGCCTTTGGTTGCTGCCCAAAGCACCGAGCCGGGCGTGCTGCGTTGGCTATTTAAAGCGCTAAGGTTGATGATGGAACCGCCGCGTGCGGGGAAATGTTTTGCCGCCTGCTGACACACCAGCAAGGTGCCCAGCAGATTCACATTCAGCTGCTGCTGCATCTCGCTGAGGCTAAGCTCGGCAAAGTCACCGTGGTGAAAAATGCCGGCGTTATTCACCACAATATCGGGCGCGCCAAACTGCTCAATGCTGCTAGCGAACAAGCGCTGCACATCGGCCTCGCGTGAAATATCAGCCTGTACGGCGATGGCGTCGCTACCCAACGCCTGAATGTCGGTCACCACATCCGCCGCACCCACTTCATCCTGAAGATAATTCACCACCACCCGAGCACCGGCCGCCGCGAAAGTCATGGCGATGGCGGCACCAATGCCTTTCGAAGCGCCCGTCACCAGCGCAATTTTGCCTTCAAGTGTTTTCATCGTGTCTCTCCACCTGAGATTTCGGGGAAGATAAAGCATGCGCTGTCCATACAATCGGGTGGTAGCGCAATCCTGCAAGCTTCTTGCACGATCCTGCAAATCTGCTGTTCAAGGACTAGTCGCGGCGCCAACCACAAGCGAGAATATCCACTCAGTGATTTCTTACCGCGGAGCACCGAGCACATGATTCATCAGGAACAATGGCAGCAGTTGGTGGCAATTATTGCTCGCCACGCACCGCAGGATGGTCGTCACTATTGCCCAATCGACTTTCTCTCTTTCGGCCGCAGTTCTCAGCCCACCAGTTTGGCGCACGTGGCGACCTGGGCGAGCTTTGCCCTGATCGCGCAGGGGCAAAAAGCGCTGCGCATGGGTGATGAAGTGATGCATTACGGGCCGGGCGATTTACTGTTGGTGACGCTTGATATGCCGGTGCAATCCTGCGTGGTCATGGCAACGCCAGAGAAACCGAATCTTGGTGTGGGCATCACCATCAACGAAACGCGTCTGATGCGTTATCTGGAACACTTTCCGCACCATCAACTCGGCAGCACGGCGGTGAGCGAGCGCGGTATCGCCGTGCATAAAGTCGCGCCCCCGTTGGTGGATGCGGTGATGCGTTTAGTCGAATTGCTGGATCACCCGCAGGACATTGCTGCGCTGGCACCGTTGATTGAGCAGGAGATTTTCTATCGTTTGCTGACTGGACCCGAAGGGCCGCGCATTCTCAACATGGCGTTGACGGAACGGCCAGGCAACAAAGTGGCGCGCGCCGCGCGTTGGCTACGCGAAAACTTTCATCAGCCGTTGAAAATGGATTTTCTGGCGAGCAGCGTAGGGATGAGTATTTCGTCGCTGCATCATCACTTTAAAGCGGTAACGGCGATGACGCCGATGCAGTATCAAAAGCAGCTGCGGCTCAACGAGGCGCGGCGTTTGATGTTGATTGAGAAGCTGGATGCCGGCACGGCGGGTTATCGGGTGGGTTACCAAAGTGCTTCACAGTTCAGTCGTGAATACAGCCGTTTTCACGGTCAGTCACCGGCGCGAGACGTGCGAACCCTTGCGGTGGGCCCAGAGTGGTTAAACCCACCGCAATGAGGTTTACAGCGTGCGCGCTGCTTCCATTGCCAGCGCGAAGGAGCGCAGACGCGCCTGCGAATCGTAAATCTGGCCGTTAACCATAATTTCATCCGCCTGGGTTTCACGCATCAGCGCGGCGAGGCCGCTGCGGACTTTATCGCTATCGCCGACAATCGACATGCTGAGTGCCTGCTGCACGCCATATTGCTCTGACGGCGACCACAGATTATCCATGTTCTCCACCGGCGCAGGTAGCGGACCCGGTTTGCCGCGACGCAGGTTAATAAACTGCTGCTGCATCGAGGTGAACAGGAAGCGAGCGTCACGTTCGCTATCGGCTGCAACGACGTTGACGCACACCATCGCATACGGCTTCGCCAGACGTGTGGAAGGTTTGAATTTCTCACGATAGAGATGCAGCGCCTGGAACAGCAGATCCGGCGCGAAATGCGAGGCAAATGCAAACGGCAAACCCAGCTGAGCGGCCAGTTGCGCGCTGTACAGGCTGGAACCGAGCAGCCACACCGGAATTTTCAATCCTAAACCTGGAACCGGTTGTACTGGCGGATGTTCTCCCTCTTCGGCGTCAAACCAGCGAATCAGTTCAGAGACATCTTCCGGAAAACTATCTGCCTGGCCGCTGGAAAGATGACGACGCAACGCCAGCATGGTGCGTTGGTCGGAACCCGGCGCGCGGCCCAGTCCCAAATCGATGCGCCCAGGATAGAGTGACTCGAGGGTACCAAACTGTTCGGCGATCACCAGCGGCGCGTGATTGGGCAGCATAATGCCGCCTGAACCGAGGCGCAGCGTTTCGGTATTAGCCGCTAAATAGCCAATCAGCACTGACGTCGCGGCGCTGGCAATCCCCGTCATATTATGGTGTTCCGCCAGCCAGTAGCGGTGAAAGCCCAATGCTTCGGACTGACGGGCCAGTGCCAGCGAATTATGGAACGCGTCGCGTGCAGTGGAACCTTGTGGAATAGGGGCCAGATCCAACACGGACAGGCGAACAGTTTTTTTCTCAGACATGGGCACTCCAAATAGGGATGGCGCAGGTGTTTAGTCGGACCTGCGCTTGTGAGTATTACTCATCGTTACCTATATTAAAACTGCTAATAACAGCAGGAATATAGCCGGAATGTGCCTTTACCTGCCGCCTTCCAGTGCCATTCCCGCCAGGCGACGCCAATAACCATTACAATCACTGCCGCGCGCCATCATTAGCGGTGCCTGACCGGCTTCGTTGGCGCGGAAGCGATCCACTTCGGCGAGCGTACTTTCGCCCTGGGGCGACAAACGCACAATGTCGATCCAGTTATGCATGCCGCTCAGGTCATTGCCGAGGTTGTAGCAATAGCCGCTCATGGTCTGAATGCCGTTGAGCACAAACACCTGCTGGCCTTCCTGCGAGAGCACGCGACGGCCGGTTGGGTAATTGATGCAGCAGGTTTGGCAATCATCTTTGCCACGATTCTCGGCGCGTGCGGTAAAGCAGCGTGCTGACAGCGCCAGCGGCAGATGACCATAGCCAAGCACTTCCACCTCAAATTGTTCGCGCACACCCGCCGCATCGCACTGTTGCAGCAGTTGAATCAGCCAGTCGCGGGACATCTCCACCGGAATGCACCAGCGCGTCATGCCTTCTTTCAGCAACAGTTGCAGCGTCTGCGCGTTATACACATTCAGCGTTGGGCCGGCGACAAACGGCAATTTGCGCTCCGCCGCCATGTTCACGGTGCCGATATCATTGGCTTCCAGCAGGAACTCACCGTTCTCGACATAGCGGCGCAGCTCTTTGACTTCCGATGGCGACTGCAGCAGTGCCAACGTACTCAGCACCACTTGCTTGCCCTGCAGCGCCAGCATGCGCGCGATGTCCATCCATTGATGGAACGAGGTAGCGCGTCTTTTACTGCAGACGGCTTCGCCGAGATAAATGATCTCCGCGCTGCTCTCGGCGGCGCGTTGATAAAAGGTTTCCAGCGTTGCAGTTGGCCAGTACCACAGCACCGGCCCGATGGCGTATTTCATGCGATCTCCTTATTGCCAGTCACGGTGATAAGCACCGAGCGTGGTTTGGCTGCCTTCTGATAACTCGCCCAACGCCTGCATCCAGGGTTCCTGCACGGCATACTGTTCAGGCGACGCCATACAGCGATCGATGGCCTGACGCCACACTTTCGCTACCTGCGCCACATAGGCCGGGCTGCGCTGGCGTCCTTCAATTTTCACCGAGGCAATGTTGGCGCGCAGCAGTTCAGGCAGCAGCGACAAGGTGTTCAGGCTGGTGGGCTCCTCCAGTACGTGATAGAGCTGGTTATCCACTTCATAACGGCCTTTGCACAAGGTGGGATAGCCAGCGCTCTCGTCGGGCGCGTAACGGTCAATCAGCACCTCATTCAGGCGCGATTCCATGCCTTTTGGCGTCTGCTGCCAACGCACAAATTTCGCCGGCGAGCAGGCTCCCGCGCTGTTAGGCGACTCGCCGGTCAGCCAGGAAGAGAGGTAGCAGCGGCCTTCAGCCATAATGCACAGGCTACCGAAAGCGAACACTTCCAGCGGTACCGGCGTTTCACGCGCCAGCTGTTTGACCTGATGCATAGACAGCACGCGCGGCAGCACCACGCGGCTGAGTTGAAAATGACGATGGTAAAAATGGATGGCCTGCAGATTGGTGGCGGAGGCCTGTACCGAAAGGTGACGCTCAACCTGCGGATAGTGTTTTGCCGCGTACTCCAGCGTGGCAATATCGGCCAGAATCAACGCATCCGCGCCGTTCTGAGCGGCAACATCAATCGCGCTTTGCCAGCGATTGATGCCATCAGGATGGGCGAAGGTGTTGATTGCCACATGCAGTTTGCGCCGATGCTGATGCAGATAGCGTGCGGCTTCAGCCAGTTTCTTATCGGTAAAATTGAGGCCAGCAAAGTGGCGGGCATTGGTATCGTCTTTCAGGCCGACATACACCGCGTCAGCACCATGCTCCACCGCCGATTTCAGCGCAGGCAAATTCCCCGCCGGACACAGCAGTTCCATACATTTTCCTCCCCGGATTCTGAAGCCGAAGAGTGTAAATAACTGACCCGACAACAATGTTGATTTAAGGCAGTGAAAGCGACATTGATGATCGTGAGTGAAGGTTTTTCGTCCAGCCAGGCGGCGATTTCCTTGATCTCAGTGGAGGCGAAGCCGGTCAGATGTGGCAAAATAGATGAAATTTTCTGAAGGGAATGACGATGATGTTTGCGCGCTTACGCGGTCTGATTGTTGAAAAAGGGCCAGAATTCCTTGCTTTACCTGTTTCCATTACCCCTTTCCCGCTAAAAAAAGCTATTCTGCAACAACTCCTAAACTGGCAATTTCGTCATGCTTTGTCTGAAGGTGAGTTAGACTTTCTGGAAGGGCGTTATCTGGGGATTGAGGTTGCCGATGTGAATCTGCGCTGGATCACCACCCTGCAAGCAGGGCGCCTGACCGTTTCGCGCGACACCGAGGCTGATGTCTGGTTTCGCGGTGAAGCCAACGATCTGTTGCTGGTGGCAGCACGCAAAGCGGATCCCGATATGTTGTTCTTTCAACGCCGTCTGGTGATTGAAGGTGACACTGAGCTGGGACTTGAGGTGAAAAACCTGATGGATGCCATTGAACTGGATGCCATGCCCACGCCATTACGCACGGGATTGCAGCAGCTCGCTGCTTTTATTGAGACAGGAATGAAACAGGACGCGAAGGCCGCTGAGGCGCGCGCGGGGATCTCATGTTGATTCGTACTGAAATTGGCGTTGATGCAGCAGGCATCGATAGCCTGTTAAAGCGCAGTTTTGCTACCGCTGCCGAAGCGGAACTGATACAGCAACTGCGCGAAGATGGCTTGCTGACTCTCGGTGTAGTTGCCACGGATGATGAAGGTCAGGTGCTGGGTTATGCCGCTTTCAGTCCGGTGACCCTGCAGGGAGAAGACCGCAACTGGGTCGCTTTGGCGCCGCTCGCCGTGGATGAATCGGTGCGCAAACAGGGCCTTGCTAAACGGCTGGTGTATGAAGGGTTGGATTCACTGAATGAGTTCAGCTACAGCGCCGTGGTGGTGCTGGGCGATCCTGAGTTCTACAATCCACTCGGCTTTGAACCGGCGGCACGTCATGGTTTGCACTGTCGCTGGTTAGGCAGTGAAGCGGCCTTTCAGGTCTACAAACTGGCCGACGATGCGTTTGTCGGTGCAGAAGGGCTGATCGAATTCGCGCTGCCGTTTAACCGTTTCGACTAAACCAGGCCACTAAGCAGGGCGGCTGCTGTGCAACCAGCAGCAGCTTTTGCGCGCGGCTAAGCTGCTTCACCTGATATTCCAGGCGTGACGCCGCCGCTCGATCGCCCGCATCGCAGTGAAACACCAGCGTCAGCGGGCCCTTACCACGCAGCGAACGCGCGCCGCGTCCCTGCTGATGCTGTTGCAGCCGACGATTAACATCGGTGGTGATGCCGGTATATAGCATCCCTGCGGCGGTTTGTAGCAGATAAAGCTGCCAGCCTTGTTCCATCATACTTATCCAGAAAATTAGCTGGCAGGCAGTGTAGCGCGCTTCAGGCCGCATCGCTATTCGCCGCACGGAGTCCAATTTTGTCCGACCATGCTCATCTGATTCGCTACTTAAAAAAACAGCACGTGCTGTCGTTATCTGCCAGCCACGGCGACGATCTGTGGTGTGCCAACTGCTTTTATGTATTTGATGCCGCGAACATGGCGTTCTGGCTGATGACTGAACCAGACACGCGCCATGGCGCATTAATCCAGTCAAATCCGCGCGTGGCGGGCACGGTGAATGGCCAGCCCAAAAGTGTGCTGCTGATTAAAGGCGTGCAGTATCGCGGCGTGATTCAGCTGCTAAGCGGAGACAGGGAAGTTATTGCGCGTCACGCCTATCAGAAGCGTTTTCCAGTGGCAAAGAAGGTCACCGCACCATTGTGGGAAATCGTGCTCGACGAAGTGAAGATGACCGACAATGCGCTGGGCTTTGGCAAAAAGATTAACTGGACCCGGCCTTAGGGCCGCCATTCACGGCGACCCCAATTCAGGAAAAACTATCAGGCTGCGTTCAAAATCCGCAGCGATTCGCGATTAAACGCGGGCAGGTCTTCAGGCGTGCGGCTGGTAACTAACTTGTCATCATCCACCACCACTTCTTTATCGTAAAAATCCGCACCGGCATTACGCAAATCGATGGCGATGGCTTTTACGCTGGTCATTTTGCGGCCGCGCACGCCGTTCGCGCTGATCAGCAGCTGCGGGCCATGGCAAATGGCAAACACCGGCTTGCCGCTGGCGACAAACTCCCTGGTGAAGTTGACGAAACGATCGTCACCGCGCAGGGCATCGGGCGAGTGTCCGCCGGGCAGCAGCAGCGCATCGAACTCGGCTGCATTCACATCATCAATAGCCTTGTCGATGTTGACCTCAGCTTTACCCTGCTTCCCTTTAACGATGTTGCCGGCCTTAAACTCGATGGTAACCACTTCATGGCCCGCCTGAGTGTAAGCCTCCGCCGGTGAGGTAAACTCTGAGTCTTCAAATTCATCGGTAATCAGTACCGCTATTTTCTTGCTCATCTTTTTTCCTCCTTGTTGATCACGAACCTTATGTTCGTTGCACTTCTAACCCAACAAGCCTGGTAGCCATGTCGCAAAAAGCAAGCCAGCCGGCAATTCTTCCGGGAGGTAAATTTCCGCGCCGGATCAAGTTTAGGCGATTTCCACATGGCGCAATGAAATGACCTGAATGACACTAAGGCCTTTCCGCCGCGTATCCTAACGCGGCATCGTTATTCAGTTGAATACGGAATTCCGTGATGACCCAACTCCCTTCTCATGCCCCGGCGACACGCTTCGCCTGGTGGAAACCGCTGCTGTTCCTCGCCGTGGTAGTAATCGGCCTGTGGTATGTCAAATGGCAGCCTTATTACGGCAAAGCCTTTACTGCTGCCGAAACGCATTCGATCGGTAAATCGATTCTGGCCAATGCGGCGGACTCACCGTGGCGCGCGGCGCTCGATTACGCCATGGTCTATTTCCTCGCCGTGTGGAAAGCGGCCGTGCTCGGGGTGATCCTCGGATCGTTGGTGCAGGTGCTGATTCCGCGCGCCTGGCTGCTGCGTCTGATGGGCAGCTCACGCTTTGGCTCGACGCTGATGGGCACTGGATTAGGTTTGCCGGGCATGATGTGCAGCTGCTGTGCGGCGCCGGTAACCGCTGGCTTACGTCAGTCACAGGTTTCCAGCGGTGCGGCGATGGCGTTCTGGCTGGCGAATCCGCTGCTCAATCCTGCCACGCTGATTTTTATGGGCTTTGTGCTCGGCTGGCATTTTGCGGCGATTCGGCTGGTGGCAGGTTTGATGATGGTGTTGGGCATCGCGAGGCTGGTGCAGCGCAGCGTGCCGGATCAAGCCGTTACCGCGCCCGTTATCCCGGCCCGCGATGAACAGCCGTTTCTGTCACGCTGGCTGCGGGTGATGTGGCGACTGTTCTGCAACACCATTCCGCTGTATATCGTCGCGGTATTATTGCTCGGCGCCGCGCGCGCGTGGCTGTTCCCGCACGCGGATGGCGCGGTGGGTAATACGCTGTTTTGGGTGATGTTGATGGCAGTCGCCGGCTGCCTGTTTGTGATTCCTACCGCCGCGGAAATCCCGATTGTGCAGACCATGATGCTGGCGGGCATGGGCATTGCGCCCGCGCTGGCGTTATTAGTCACGCTGCCCGCCGTGAGTGTGCCGTCGTTATTGATGCTGCATCGCGCCTTTCCCGCACGGGCGCTGTGGATCGCGCTGATCGGCGTGGCAGGCAGCGGCATGCTGCTCGGCGTGCTCGCCTTGTGGCTGGCGTAACCACCAAATCTTCTGATTGCGGCTGCCGCGCCACAGCAGCCGCGCATCTTTCTCCGCTTCGATAAAGCGTCCATCAATCAGCACATCAATTTCATCCACCACTTCGCGCTGCGCCGCACTGAGTTCTGCCATTTCATATCCGGTCCACAGCCAGATATCCTTATCCGGACACTCACGGCGCACGCGTTTCACCAGACGACGTATATGCGGCACGTTGTGCGGATGCAGCGGATCGCCGCCGCTCAGCGACAGGCCCTGGCGCGCAATGCGCCGATCGTTAAGATCGGCGATCAGCTGCTCTTCCATCTCCAGCGTAAACGGCACGCCGGAATCCAGCCGCCACGTGCTTTGGTTGTAGCAGCCACGACATTGATGTTCGCAGCCCGCGACAAACAGCGTGCAGCGCGTGCCGGGCCCGTTAACGATATCAACCGGATAATAGCCGTGGATGCGCATCATCCCAGTTTTCCTGTCTCCAGATGTTTAACGCGCCGCTGTACTTCTTGCTGCTTACCGGCATTAAATGGACGCGCATCCGGGCTGCCGAGATAGCCGCACACGCGGCGCGTCACCGACACGCGCGCCGGATCGTGATTACCACAGCATGGGCAGGTAAACCCTTTGCTGGTGCAGCTGAACTCGCCGCTAAAGCCGCATTCGTAGCACTCATCAATCGGCGTATTGGTGCCGTAATAGGGCACGCGGTGATAGCTGTAATCCCAGACATCTTCGAGCGCCTTGAGGTTGTGCTGGATGTTGGGATATTCGCCGTAACAGATGAATCCGCCGTTAGCGATGGCGGGATAGGGCGCTTCAAAGTCGATCTTGTCGTACGGATTGACCTTCTTCTCAACGTCGAGATGGAAGCTGTTGGTGTAATACCCTTTGTCGGTAACGCCGGCCACCACGCCAAATTCTGCGGCATCGAGGCGACAGAAGCGGTCGCACAGATTCTCGCTCGGCGTGCTGTACAAGCTGAAGCCGTAGCCGGTTTCCGCTTTCCACGCATCCACCGCGCGGCGCAGGTGCGTGACAATCGCCACGCCTTTTTCCCGCAGGTAATCGGCGTCATACGGATGCACTTGGTTGCCGCTCAGCGCATTCAGCGTTTCATGCAAGCCGATGTAGCCAAGGGAAATTGAGGCGCGGCCGTTGCGGAAAATGGCGCCCACTTCGTCATCCGCTTTCAGGCGCACGCCGCAGGCACCTTCCATATAGAGAATCGGCGCTACGCGCGCTTTGGTTTTTTCCAACCGGGCGATACGCGTCATTAAGGCACGTTTCGCCAGCGCCAAACGTCCATCAAGCAAGCGCCAGAACTGCGCTTCATCGCCTTTGGCCTGCAGCGCGATACGTGGCAGATTGAGGCTAATGACGCCAATATTGTTGCGGCCTTCGTGAATCTGCTCGCCGTTCTCCTCGTAGACGCCAAGGAAGCTACGGCAGCCCATCGGCGTTTTAAACGAGCCGGTCACTTCCACCACTTTTTCGTAGTTGAGGATATCCGGATACATGCGCTTGCTGGCGCACTCTAACGCCAGCTGCTTGATATCGTAATTAACATCGCCAGGCCGACGATTTACGCCTTCGCGGATTGCAAACACCAGTTTCGGGAACACTGCGGTTTTATGATTTTTGCCCAATCCGGCAATGCGGTTGCGCAGAATGGATTGCTGGATCAGGCGCGCGGCCCAGTCGGTGCCGAGACCAAAGCCAAAGGTGACAAACGGCGTCTGGCCGTTGGCGGTGTGCAGCGTATTCACTTCATATTCCAGCGACTGAAACGCGTCGTAGCACTCTTTCTCGGTGCGAACGCGCGCATAGGCTTCGGCATCCGGAATCTGCCATTCCAGCGCCACCGCGCGGTGTTTTTCCAGACTGAGCGTAACGAAAGGTGCCAGCACTTCATCAATGCGATTGATGGTGGTGCCGCCGTAAATGTGGCTGGCGACCTGCGCGATGATCTGTGCGGTCACCGCCGTGGCGGTGGCGATTGATTTGGGCGGCTCGATCTCGGCGTTGCCCATCTTAAAACCGTGGGTCAGCATGCCGTGCAGATCGATTAGCATGCAGTTAAACATCGGGAAGAACGGGGAATAGTCGAGATCGTGATAGTGGATGTCACCACGTTCATGCGCCAGCACCACATCGCGTGGCAAAAGTTGCTGCTGAGCGTAATGTTTGGCGACGATGCCAGCCAGCAGATCGCGCTGGGTGGGAATCACTTTGCTGTCTTTATTGGCGTTTTCATTGAGTAGCGCGGCGTTGGTTTGCTCCACTAAACCGCGAATAGCGTGATGCAGTTTACCGCGCTGCTCGCGTGCTAAATCGCGGTCATGGCGATATTCGATGTAGGCACGCGCCAGCTGCGGCCAGCGTCCGCTCATTAGCGTCTCTTCCACCGCACACTGAATGTCGCGGATATCCACTTCAGCCTGTTCAGCCAGCTGTTGACTGACCTGCGCCGCCACTTGCGCGCACCACGCCGTATCATCGATTTGTACCGCAGCTGCAGCCGCGTTGACTGCCGCCTCGATCCGCTGCGCATCAAACGGCACTCTGCAGCCGTCACGCTTAATCACCACCGTCGCCATTTCTTCTCCATGAAACTATATGTAGATAATTTTAAGGAGTTTAATCGCTATATGTGGTGTTTACGCGCTAATTAATCGCCCCCGCTTTGACCTATAGCAAAGAAGCCACAACCAGGAATGAAAGCCGTGCAATGGTGACGACGGCGTTAAAAGTTTTAACCTGCCTTGATTTCAGTCCGTCGCCACTTGCTTTGCGAAGCGAAACAGGTTTAATGGGCCTTTTGCCCATTTTGGTCCGTTGTTTCATTTACAAGGATGCCCAGATGCCATTGCAAAGAACTCTGCTTGCCTGTTGTTTATCCATGACTTTTTCCGCCTTCGCCGCGCCGGCTGGAGACTTACCGCTGATGCCGTGGCCACAAAGCGTTGTGCAGCCAGCCGGCGGCGGGGCGTATGTGTTAACACCGCAGCTCACGTTGCATATCTCGGGCGATCATCTGGAAGGTGCTGAATCGCGCTGGCGCGCGCGCATTGCGCGGCAAACCGGCTGGCCGCTGCTGCCTACCAGCGCATCCAGCGATCATCCCAGCATTCAGGTACAAATCGCGCAGGCGGTTGATCCGCTTCCCCAACCAGACAGCGACGAAAGTTATCATCTGCTGGTTAACAGCGATGGCGTCTTGCTGAAAGCCAACACGCGCTTTGGCGCGATGCGCGGCATGGAAACTGTGCTGCAGCTGATTGAAAACACCGAAAACGGCACCGAAATTCCCTACGTCACCATTGACGACAAACCGCGCTTTCCGTGGCGCGGCGTGCTGATCGATTCGGCGCGCCACTTCCTGCCAATTGAAACCGTGAAACGACAAATCGACGGCATCGCCGCCGCGCGTATGAACGTGTTTCACTGGCACTTAACTGACGATCAAGGTTGGCGATTTGCCTCCAGCCACTATCCGCAGCTGCAGGAGAAAGCCAGCGACGGCTTGTACTACACGCAACAGCAGATGCGCGATGTGGTGCGCTACGCCACGCAGCGCGGCGTACGCGTGGTACCGGAAATCGATCTGCCCGGTCATGCGTCGGCGATAGCAGTAGCGATGCCGGAGTTAATGAGCGCGCCGGGACCGTATCAGATGGAGCGCGGCTGGGGCGTGTTTAAGCCGCTGCTCGATCCCAGCAACGAAGCGGTATTTCGCTTTATCGACACCTTAATGGGCGAAGTGACGGCGATCTTCCCCGATCCCTACATCCACATTGGCGGTGATGAGGTTGATCCAACCCAGTGGAATGATTCCACACGCATTCAGCAGTTTATGCGCGACCACGGTTTAAAGGATACGCAGGCGCTGCAAGCCTGGTTTAATCAGCGCGTTGAAAAAATCCTCGAAGCGCATCAGCGCCGCATGATCGGCTGGGATGAGGTTTACCATCCTGATCTGCCTAAAAGCATTCTGATTCAATCGTGGCAAGGACAGGATGCGTTGGGCACGGTGGCGAAAAACGACTTTCGCGGCATTCTCTCCACCGGTTTCTATCTCGATCAGCCGCAAACCGCCGCTTACCACTATCGCAATGAACCCTGGCCGCAGGGGCTTAACGGCGCGGATCAGGTGCATGCAGGTGAGCAGGCGCAGAGCTGGCAATTCACCATGCCGCGTTTGAAAGGCAGCGCGCTGAAAGGCAGCTTTACCCTGATAGAAGGGAAAAACGGCTGGCGCGGCTTTATCGATTTCAGCGGCAAAGCGCGTCGCATGGTCAGTGATATTCGCTGGCTGTCGCCCACACAGCTGACGTTCAGCGTCGATACGTGGATGGGGCCATTCCAGCCGATGGTGACGCTAACGCAAGACAAGCTGACCGGTTATATGCTGGTGGGCAACGTGCGCTATCCCGCAGAAGGCAGCAAGTTGCCGCAGGTGCCAGCCGGCATTGCGCCATCGCTGCCGACGCCGCAACAGATGCAGAACAACCTGATTGGCGGCGAAGCGGCGCTGTGGGCGGAGAATGTTAACAGCCGGGTAATCGATACACGCCTGTGGCCGCGCGCCTTTGTGGTGGCGGAGCGGTTATGGTCGGCGCAGGATGTCACCGACAGCGATAACATGTATCAGCGCCTGAGCGCGGTGGATCGCTGGAGCACTGTTTCTGTCGGCTTGCAGCAGCATCAGCAGGCTGAAGTGCAGATGATGCGACTGGCGAACAGCAGCGACATCACGCCGCTGCGCATATTGGCCGAAGTGCTGGAGCCAGCACAGTACTACACGCGCCAGCATCTGAAATTTCAGGCGGGACATTACGACTACTTTGAACCGCTCAATCGTTTGGCGGATGTGTTGCCGGCCGAGAGCAACGCGGTGCGTGTGCTGGATAAGCAGGTGGATCGCTTGATCGCCAATCGCGCCGATCATGCGGCGGCGCATGCCATCCGTCAGCAATTGCAGCGCTGGCAGAACAATAGCGATGCGGTGATGCCGCTAATTCTGGGCAGCTATCAGCTCAAGCCGCTGCAGCAGCAAGTACAGCAAGTAGCAGAGTTGAGCCGAATGGGACTGGATTTAGTCAATGCGCTGGAGCGTAATCAGGCGTATGGCGCAGGTGAGGTGGCGCAGATGCATTCACAACTGGATGCGGCAGCGCAGGTGCAGGATGAAACAGTGCTGGCGCTGGTGCGGCCGCTGGAGAAGTTGTTGCGATCGTTTAAATAAATATTGTGCTGGCTGTCCCCCTCCTCGGTCCTCCCCCATAAATGGGGGAGGAAGAGGCTGCCATATGTCAGTGATGAAGCTGCATGTGGCAGCATCTCCTTCCCCCGCTTGCGGGGGAAGGCCGGGATGGGGGACAGCCAGCACCAACCAACCAAATCAACGACGTACCGCAATCGCCTCGATCTCAATCTTCACATCTTTCGGCAGGCGCGCCACTTCCACGCACGAACGCGCCGGGAAGCTGGCGTTGTGCTCGGTGAAGAACGCTTCATAGGTCGCGTTCACGGTGGCGAAGTCATTCAAATCCTTCACAAACACGGTGGTTTTCACGATATCGCCCACTTTCAGGCCAGCGGCTTCGACAATCGCCTTCACATTTTCCAGTGATTGACGTGCCTGCGCGGAAACATCGTCGGCAACGGCGCCAGTGGCCGGATCAACCGGGATCTGGCCTGAAGTGATGATCATGCTGCCGAGATCCACGCCCTGCACGTAAGGGCCAATCGCTGCGGGTGCGTTTGAAGTACTGATTTCGCGAGACATTGTTTCTCCTTGAAAGTGCGCGGCCGACCGATGTCCGCCGCGAAATGAATCGTCCCATTATAGGGACGACGCAGGCGATTACCAGTGACCGAGCACCACGTGGCGCGCGAACTCTTTCTCGCAATATTTGCACTTCAGATGCACATCATCTTCGCGCTTTTTCACCGCAAAACTGGTGAACACCGGCTCGTTACGGCTGATACAGTTGCTGTTCGGGCAGGTCAGCACGCGGTCAATACGATCCGGCAAGGTGGGGGCGATCTTCGCCACCACTTCGTATTCGTCAATGCGGTTTACCGTGGCGAGCGGCGCATACACCGCCAACTGATTGATCTGATCATCGGTCAGGAAGGTATTTTCGATCTTGATCAGATCTTTACGGCCCATCTCGCCCGACGGCAAGTTGAGGCCGATGGTGATGCGCTGATCGGTTTCGGTCAGACGAAACAGCGAAAGTAACTTAAAGCCGACCTGCGCCGGGATATGGTCAATCACCGTGCCGCGTTTGATGGCTTCAACCTGCAATTTATTATCGTGAGTCATCGCTTTCTCCTTACAGTGCCAGTTCGCGATTCAGTACCAGCGCCAGCAGCGCCTGGCGAGCGAAGATGCCATTTCCAGCCTGCTGAAAATACCAGGCGTGCGGCGTGCTATCCACGTCGGTGGTGATCTCGTCGATACGCGGCAGCGGATGCAGCACTTTCATGTTGTCGCGCGCACCGGCTAAATCAGCGGCACGCAGAATGAACTGTGCTTTAACGTTGGCGTATTCCGACGGATCGAGGCGCTCTTTCTGCACGCGCGTCATATACAGAATATCGAGTTGTGGCATCACTTCTTCGATGGTGTCGTGGCGTGACCAGGCAATGTTCTGCTCATCCAGCATATCGGTGATGTACGCCGGCATCGCCAGCGCATCCGGCGCGATAAAGAAGAAGCGGTTGCCATCAAACTTCGCCAGCGCCTGCGTCAGTGAATGCACGGTGCGGCCATATTTCAGGTCGCCGACCATTGCCACATTCAGGTTATCCAGGCGATTTTGCGTTTCTCGGATGGTGAAGAGATCGAGCAGCGTTTGCGTTGGATGCTGGTTAGCGCCATCACCGGCGTTGAGAATCGGAATGCCGCCGGAGAATTCCGTCGCCAGACGCGCGGCGCCTTCCTGCGGATGACGCATCACGATGGCATCAACGTAAGTCCCAATCACCGAAATGGTATCGGCGAGGGTTTCGCCTTTCTTGCCGAGCGAGGTGTTGCTACCGTCGGCGAAGCCCACCACTGACGCGCCGAGACGATGCATCGCGGTTTCAAACGACAAACGCGTACGCGTTGAAGCCTCAAAGAAGCAGCTGGCGATCACATTGTGTTTCAGCAGCTCCGGCTGGGGATTGGCTTTCAGCTGGGCAGCGGTATGCAGCACCAGCTCCAGCTCGTCGCGGTTGAGATCGTTGATGGAAATAATGTGCTTGCGATATAGCGGGTTGGCCATAGCGTTCTCCTCTGCGCTGCCGGATTGCGGACAAAAAAAAGCCCCTGCTTAAGGGGCTTTTTTTACGATCGATTGATGACGGAAAGAAACAGATGCGCCGCCCGCTGTCAGGCGTCGTTGAGCGTCAAATTGTGCGCTGCGCTGTTGCATGTATCCTCCGGCAAATTGGGCCGCATTATACGCATTCACTGATTTGCATCAAGCAAATATCGCGCGCGAGGTAAACGTTTGCGGCGCCACCAATCATAGCTTGCCGAGCGTCGCGACCATCACCGCTTTAATGGTGTGCATGCGGTTTTCAGCCTGATCGAACACGATGCTGTGCGCAGATTCAAACACCTCATTACTCACTTCCATGCCATCGTGCAAACCGTGCTGCTCGGCCATTTGACGGCCCAGCGTGGTTTTGTCGTCATGGAAGGCCGGTAAGCAGTGCAGGAACTTCACCTGCGGATTGCCGGTCAGCGCCAGCATCGCGCTATTAACCTGATAAGGACGCAGCAGGGCGATGCGATCTTCCCACACCGATTTGGCTTCGCCCATCGACACCCACACATCCGTGTAGATGAAGTCGGCACCTTGCACCCCTTCAGCGATATCTTCAGTCAGGGTGATTTTGCCACCGGTTTGCTGTGCGGCCACGCGGCATTGCTCCACCAGTTCCGCTTCCGGCCAGCAGCCTTTTGGCGCCACCAGACGCAGATCCATGCCGACCAGCGCAGCGGCTTCCAGCATGCTGTTGCCCATGTTGTTGCGCGCATCGCCGACGTAAACCAGCGTCATTTCATTCAGCGATTTACCCGGCAGATGCTCCTGCATTGTCAGCAGATCGGCCAGCAGTTGCGTGGGATGGAATTCGGTGGTCAGGCCGTTCCACACCGGCACGCCAGCGAATTCCGCTAAGGTTTCCACCAGTTCCTGGCCGTAGCCGCGATACTGAATACCGTCATACATGCGTCCCAGCACGCGCGCGGTGTCTTTCATCGACTCTTTATGGCCGATTTGGCTGCCGCTTGGGCCGAGATAGGTGACGTTAGCGCCCTGATCGTAAGCGGCAACTTCGAAAGAGCATCGGGTACGAGTCGAGTCTTTTTCGAAGATGAGCGCGATGTTTTTGCCTTTCAGGTACTGCGTTTCGCTGGCATTTTTCTTTGCGTGTTTTAATTCACCTGCCAGACTCAGCAGAGAATCGATTTCGGCTGGGGTGAAATCCAGCAATCTCAGGAAATGTCTTTGATATAGCTGACTCATACAGCGCTCCGGATGCCTACATTAAATGAATTAAAATTCAATTTAACCGTATGAATATGCATTTTCAACCCCGACGTTAAGAAACTTGTTGTTTTGTGTAGTGGCGCGCGAGGCAGTGTGGGAAAATAATTGAATTCAGCCGAATATTTGAGGACACACCCATGGCATATGAAGCATTGCTGGAAGAACAGCGCGAAGAGACGCGACTGATCATTGAAGAGTTGCTGGAAGACGGCAGCGATCCAGATGCGCTTTACACTATTGAGCATCATCTCTCCTGCAACAACTTCGACTCGCTGGAGAAGGTCGCGGTTGATGCCTTCAAGCTGGGCTACGAAGTGAGCGAGCCAGAAGAGCTGGAGCTGGAAGACGGCACCACCGTAATGTGTGTGGATATCCTGAGCGAAGGCGCGTTGAAGCCAGAGCTGATTGATGCGCAGGTTGAGCAGCTGGTGAATCTGGCGGGCAGCTACAATGTCGATTACGACGGTTGGGGCACCTACTTTGAAGATCCTGATGCCGAAGATGAAGACGACGATGGCGAGTTCATCGACGACGAAGAAGACAACGGTGTGCGTCACTAAGCATTAATGGGCGGCACTCGCCGCCCTGAACACGTTTCCCCGTAAGACAAAAGACTGCCCATGAATTACGCTCCGCTATTAGAACCGATCTATCAATTCCTGCATTGCCGCACGCCACAAGCGTGGATTGATGAAGCGCGCAAGCCGGAAAATCTGACGTTGCTGCTCACCGATCACATGGTTTGTGAATTGAAAGCCGCGCAAACCGCGGTGTTCATCATCCGTAAATACGTGGCGGATAAGCCAAGTGGTGATGCCATTCTGGCGTGGCTCAAGCCGTATGAAGATTTTATCTACCGCGACGAGCAGGACGGTAACTTTATCAATGCCCACAAGAATCTGACCAAAAGCATTATCGTGCGCAACGAGCTGCCGTGGGCCGATGATTTGGTGGAGATGATGGTGCTGCTGGTGAAAGAGGAGTTGCACCACTTCTATCAGGTGTGGGAAATCATGCAGTCGCGCGGTTTGCCGTATCGCAAAATCACTGCCAGCCGCTATGCCAAAGGTTTGATTCGCGAGATTCGCACATACGAGCCGGAAGCGCTGGTGGATAAGCTGATTTGCGGGGCGTACATCGAAGCGCGATCCTGCGAACGTTTCGCCAGCCTGGCGCCGTATCTGGATGAGCAACTGGAGAAGTTCTATATTTCGCTGCTGCGCTCGGAAGCGCGTCACTATCAGGATTACCTGAAGCTGGCGCAGCAGATTTCGCCGAAGGAGATTGCGCCTCGCGTGCAGGTGTTTGGCGAGGCAGAAGCGCGCTTAATCAGCGAGCCGGATGGCGAACTGCGGTTTCATAGTGGAGTGCCGGCGGTTTAGGTTTGTGCGCGCTGTCCCCCTCCTCGGTCCTCCCCCATCAATGGGGGAGGAAGGTGCTGCCACATGCCAGTGATGAAGCTGCATGTGGCAGCATCTCCTTCCCCCGCTTGCGGGGGAAGGCCGGGATGGGGGACAGCGAGCACACACAGCGAGCACATCAAATCACAACACCTTCAGCATCCGCACTTCACAATCCACATGCCCGGTACAACCCATCGCGCTCTCAATCAGCTCGAACCCCAACGACTCATACAACTTAATCGCACGCGTCAAACTGCCGGTGGTTTCCAGATAGCAGCGCTGAAAGCCCTGCTGACGGGCGAATTCCATGGCACGCAGCGCCAGATCGCGCGCCAGACCTAAGCCGCGCACCTGCGGCAGGAAATACATTTTCTGCAGCTCACAGATATCCGGCGCGCTACAGGCCAGCGGTGCAACGCCGCCGCCGCCCACCACCACACCATCATGTTCCACAATCCAGTAAGCGCTGTTGGCTTCGCTGTAGAGTTCGAACAGGCGATCGAGATGGGGATCGGACACGGTGTAGCCTTTATCCGCCGTCAGGCCAAATTCGGCTGACACATCACGGATCACCTGCGCAATCAGCGGGTTATCGGCGGCTGAAATGGGGCGCACCTTTAAATTGATGGGAGCGTCGCTGGTCATCATTATCTTCCGGTATAAAAAAGCCGGGCAGTGCCCGGCTTCGATTAAGCAGTTGGACTGAAGCGCTTACAATGCCGCAATCACGCCCTGCTGTTCAAACAGTTTTGCTTTTGATTGCTCAAGCTCAGCCACGCGCTCACGCTCTTTGGCGACAACCGCTTCCGGCGCACGTGAGACAAAGCCTTCGTTCGCCAGCTTGGTCTGGATCTTCTCAATTTCGACATCAAGTTTCACCAGCTCTTTCGCCAGACGCTCCAGCTCGGCTTCTTTGTTGACCAGATCCGCCATCGGAATCAGCAACTCAGCGCCTTCAACAATCTTAGTGACCGAAACCGGGCCTTTCTCGCCTGCAGGCAGAATGGTCAGGCTTTCCAGACGCGCCAGACGTGACAGGAAGGTGCGGTTCTCTTCGACGCGACGCTGCGCAGCCGCAGAGCAGTCACGCAGCAGCACGTCGAGCGGCTTGCTTGGTGCGATGTTCATCTCAGCACGGATATTACGTACCGCGACGATCGCCTGCTTCATCCACTCGATATCGGCTTGCGCCTCGGCATCCTCTTTCGCCGCGTCATACTGCGGGAACGGCTGCAGCATGATGGTATCGTGATCGATGTTTTTCAGGCCTTTCACACGCTGCCAGATGGTTTCGGTGATGTAAGGAATGATCGGGTGCGCCAGACGCAGCAGCGCTTCCAGCACGGTGACCAGCGTATTACGCGTACCGCGCAGTTCCGCTTTGCTACCGCTGGTCATCACCGGCTTGGTCAGCTCCAGATACCAGTCACAGAACTGGTTCCAGGTGAAGTCGTACAGAATGTTGGCCGCGATATCAAAGCGATAGTTATCCAGCGCTTCGCGATAGGCTTTCACGCTGCGGTTGAACTCGCTCAGAATCCAGCGATCCGCCAGCGACAGCTTCATTTCGCCGCCATTTTGTCCGCAATCCTGCTCTTCGGTATTCATCAGCACGAAGCGGCTGGCGTTCCACAACTTGTTGCAGAAGTTGCGGTAGCCTTCGAGGCGCTTCATATCCCAGTTGATGTCACGACCGGTAGAAGCCAGCGCGGCAAGGGTGAAGCGCAGCGCATCGGTACCTGAAGGCACGATGCCGTCCGGGAACTGCTTTTCGGTACGTTTGCGGATCTTCTCAGCCAGCTGCGGCTGCATCATGTTGCCGGTACGTTTCTCCAGCAGATCTTCCAGCGGAATGCCGTCAATCATATCCAGCGGATCGATGACGTTACCTTTCGACTTGGACATCTTCTGGCCTTCTTCATCGCGTATCAAACCGGTCATATAAACGGTTTTGAACGGCACCTGCGGCTTGCCGTTTTCATCTTTGATAAAGTGCATGGTCAGCATGATCATGCGTGCAATCCAGAAGAAGATGATGTCGAAGCCGCTCACCAACACGCTGGTTGGATGGAAGGTACGCAGCGCTTCGGTATTCTCCGGCCAGCCCAGCGTCGAGAAGGTCCACAGACCGGACGAGAACCAGGTATCCAGCACGTCGTCGTCCTGACGCAGCGCCACATCGGCGGCCAGATTGTTTTCCTGACGCACTTCGTCTTCGGTGCGGCCAACATAGACGTTGCCGCCGTTGTCGTACCATGCTGGGATGCGGTGTCCCCACCACAGCTGACGTGAAATACACCAATCCTGAATGTCACGCATCCATGAGAAGTACATGTTTTCGTACTGCTTCGGCACGAACTGGATATCGCCGTTTTCTACCGCTTCAACCGCGACTTTCGCCAGCGGTGCGGTGCGCACATACCATTGGTCGGTCAGCATTGGCTCGATCACCACGCCGCCGCGATCGCCGTAAGGCACGGTGAGGTCGTGCGGTTTGATCTCTTCCAGCAGGCCAATCTCATCAATGGCGGCAACCATCGCTTTACGCGCGGCGAAACGCTCCATTTTCTGGAACTGTGCCGGGATGTCGTCTGCGCACGCGTCGCTGACTTCGCCATTGGTGTCGAACACTTCCGCGCGCTCGCGTATGTCGCCATCAAAGGTCAGAATGTTGATCATCGGCAGCTTATGACGACGACCCACTTCGTAGTCGTTGAAGTCATGCGCAGGCGTGATCTTCACGCAGCCGGTGCCTTTTTCCATATCAGCGTGTTCATCGCCAACGATCGGAATACGACGGTTCACCAGCGGCAGGATCAGCTCTTTGCCGATCAGATCTTTATAACGCGGATCTTCCGGGTTAACCGCGACGCCGGTATCGCCCAGCAGGGTTTCCGGACGCGTGGTCGCCACCACCAGATAATCTTTACCTTCAGCGGTTTTCACGCCGTCAGCCAGCGGATAGCGGATGTGCCACATCGAGCCTTTGCTCTCGCGGTTTTCCACTTCCAGATCGGAGATTGCGGTACGCAGTTTTGGATCCCAGTTTACCAGGCGTTTGCCACGGTAAATCAGGTTCTCTTTGTACAGGCGGACAAACACTTCGCGCACGGCGTTGGACAGACCTTCGTCCATGGTGAAGCGCTCGCGCTCCCAGTCAACCGAGTTGCCGAGACGACGCATCTGGCGAGTAATGGTGCCGCCGGATTCCGCTTTCCACTGCCAGATTTTGTCGATGAATGCATCGCGGCCATAATCCTGGCGCGTTTTGCCCTCTTCAGCGGCGATTTTGCGTTCTACCACCATCTGCGTAGCGATACCGGCGTGATCGGTACCGGCCTGCCACAAGGTATTTTTACCCTGCATGCGCTGGTAGCGAATCATGGTATCCATGATGGTCTGCTGGAAAGCGTGACCCATATGCAAGCTGCCGGTGACGTTCGGCGGCGGGATCATGATGCAAAAGCTTTCCTGGCTGGTATCGCCATTCGGTTTAAAGTAGCCCTGCTGTTCCCAGTGCTCGTAGAGCGGCTGCTCGATATCTTGCGGGTTATATGTCTTTTCCATTTCTACACTGTCGTTTGCGGCGAGGGTGGCGTCGCCGTATTCAATTGGAAACCAACGCTGCGATAGGCTTTGTAGCGATCGCGCGCCAGTTGTTTTAGAGATTCTTCATAAGGAACGAAGTCTATCACTTCATGGAAACCAGTAGCAAAATCTGCGAACTGTGGCAGAAGGCTGATCAGCAGGTCGCGCGGTGAACTGCCGCGACGCTGTGGCCAGGCCAGCTCAACCGGAGCGCCGTAGCGCGGGCCTTCTCCCGCCAGATTGTGCGGCACAAAGGCGTTAGCCGGAAGTTGCCAGAGCGCTTCATCCAGCCGATTGGCTTGTTCTTCGTTTTCGCAGGCAATCAGGATGCGTTTGCCGTCACGCCAGCGTGTTTCGGCAAGAGAGCACACCAACGCTTCGATGGCGGTTAGGCCATCACCGGCGCTCTCAGACTCCATCACATAGAAAGTGGCGTTTTTCATGGGATCCTTTGGATGAGAGGGGGGCTGGGTGCTTGCTGTCCCCCACCTCGGTCCTCCCCCACAAGTGGGGGAGGAAGATGCTGCCCTATGTTAGTTGTGAATTCGCATGTAGCAGCGTCTCCTTCCCCCACTTGTGGGGGAAGGCCGGGATGGGGGACAGCCATCACCAAATCAATGATGGGCGACAGCCATCACCAAATCAATCGTCGCCGTTCAACCCTGCGCGATTCAGCAGGAACTGCGACAGCAGCGGTACCGGACGGCCGGTTGCGCCTTTGGCTTTACCTGAACGCCATGCGGTACCGGCGATATCCAGGTGCGCCCAGTTAAACTTACGCGCAAAGCGCGCGAGGAAGCAGGCGGCGGTAATCGCACCGCCAGGACGGCCGCCAATGTTCGCCATATCAGCAAAGTTGGATTCCAGCTGCTCCTGATACTCATCCGCCATCGGCAGACGCCAGGCGCGGTCGCCGGACTGCTCAGATGCGCTGATCAGTTCGTGCGCCAGCGGATTGTGGTTCGACATCAAACCGCTGACATGATGACCCAGCGCAATCACGCAGGCACCGGTCAGCGTGGCCACGTCAATCACCACTTCTGGCTCGAAGCGTTCAACGTAGGTCAGCGCATCGCACAGCACCAGACGGCCTTCGGCATCGGTATTCAGCACTTCAACGGTTTGACCTGACATAGTGGTCAGCACGTCGCCCGGACGCATCGATTTGCCATCAGGCATGTTTTCACAGCCCACCAGCACGCCCACCACGTTCAGCGGTAAATTCAGTTCCGCCACCATGCGCATCACGCCGTAAACGGACGCCGCACCGCACATGTCGTACTTCATCTCATCCATGGAATCGGCCGGTTTGATCGAGATACCGCCGGAATCAAAGGTTAAGCCTTTGCCGACCAGCACGATGGGGCGCGCTTCGGGATCATGATTGCCTTTGTACTCAATCACCGACATCAGCGATTCATTGTGCGAACCTGCGCCGACCGCCAGATAGGCGTTCATCCCCAACTCTTTCATCTGCTGTTCGCCGATGACGCGGGTGGTGACATTTTTGCTGTACGCATCCGCCAGCTGACGCGCCTGCGACGCCAGATACGCGGCGTTACAAATATTTGGCGGCATATTGCTGAGATCTTTGGCGGCTTTCACACCGGCAGCCACGGCCAAACCGTGCTGAATGGCACGCTCGCCGCTGGTAAGTTCACGGCGGGTCGGCACGTTGAACACCAGTTTACGTAGCGGACGGCGCGGCTCGACTTTGTTGCTTTTCAGCTGATCAAAGTTGTAGAGCGCTTCTTTAGAGGTTTCGACCGCCTGGCGCACTTTCCAGTAAGTATTGCGACCTTTGACGTGCAGTTCAGTCAGGAAGCACACCGCTTCCATTGAGCCGGTGTCGTTCAAAGTATTGATTGTCTTCTGAATGACCTGCTTATACTGGCGCTCATCAAGCTCGCGCTCTTTACCGCAGCCGATCAGCAGGATGCGTTCGGAGAGGATATTCGGCACATGGTGCAGCAGCAGCGTTTGGCCCACTTTTCCTTCCAGTTCACCGCGGCGCAGCAGGGCGCTGATGTAGCCATCGCTGATTTTATCCAGCTGCTCAGCAATGGGTGACAAACGGCGCGGTTCGAAAACGCCAACAACAATGCAGGCGCTACGCTGTTTTTCCGGGCTACCGCTTTTTACACTGAACTCCATGCACTCTCCTGAATCTTAAAGACAACGGCCTTGGCTGTCGTTAGAATGTAGCGCGCTCGTAACTCATTAATTCGTTGCGACGCCATGACAATTCAACGCCGGTAGTCATAATGAGTGGTGGTGACAAGTATGTTGTTTTTTCACCACACTAACGCGTTCGTCATACTATTTTAGCTACGATGACGGCCATTGATGAAGAAAAATGGCTGATAAGCGTTGAAACTAGCGATTTTCCTGCAAAAAGACAAGTTATCACAGGCGTACTAAGCGTGATCATCATTAGATATCTGGTTCGGGAAACGCTCAAAAGCCAGCTGGCTATCCTCTTCATCCTGCTGCTGATCTTCTTTTGTCAGAAGTTAGTGCGGATTTTGGGAGCTGCGGTGGATGGCGAAATCCCAACAAACTTAGTTCTGACATTGTTAGGACTCGGCGTGCCTGAAATGGCACAACTTATCCTGCCCCTAAGCCTGTTTCTGGCGATTTTAATGACCCTTGGGCGGCTGTACACCGAAAGTGAAATCACGGTGATGCATGCCTGCGGCCTGGGCAAAAGTGTGCTGATTAAAGCCGCGATGATCCTGATGCTGTTCACCTCGCTTGTGGCGGCAGTCAACGTCATTTGGTTAGGGCCATGGTCATCACGTTATCAGCAGGAAGTGACGCAAAACGCCAAATCTAACCCAGGCGCGGCGGCGCTGGCGGCTGGGCAGTTCCAGACCTCTAGCGACGGCAATGCGGTGCTGTTTGTTGAAGATGTGAAGGGCAATACCTTCGGCAACGTGTTCCTGGCGCAGCTGCGTCCGAAAGGCAACGCGCGTCCCTCGGTGGTGCTGGCTGATAGCGGCCACATGGAGCAACACAAAGATGGCTCGCAGGTGGTGACGCTGGATAAAGGCACGCGTTTTGAAGGCACCGCCTTGCTGCGTGACTTCCGCATCACGGACTTCGTCAACTATCAGGCGGTAATAGGCTACAAAGAAGCCACGCTCGATCCGAACGATGCCGATCAGGCGGATATTAGCACGCTGCTCAAGACCAAAACCCCGCAGTTCCAGGCGGAGTTGCACTGGCGTTTGACGCTGATCTTTGCCGTCCTGGTTATGGCGTTGATGGTGGTGCCGCTTAGCGTGGTGAACCCGCGTCAGGGCCGCGTGCTGTCGATGCTGCCTGCCATGCTGCTGTATCTGATCTTCTTCTTACTGCAAAGTTCTCTGCGTTCCAACGCCGCGAAAGGCCGCTTCGATCCGGCCATCTGGATGTGGGTGGTGAACTTCTCCTATCTGGCTTTGGCGGTGCTGCTGAACATGTGGGATACCGTGCCGATGCGTCGCATCCGCGCGCGCTTTAGCCGTGGAGGATCGGTCTGATGTTTAAGGTTCTTGACCGCTATATCGGCAAAACCATCTTTAACACCATCATGCTGACGCTGTTCATGCTGGTGTCGCTGTCGGGCATTATTAAGTTCGTCGATCAGCTGCGGAAAACCGGGCAGGGCGCTTATACCGCGCTGGACGCCGGTTATTACACGCTGCTCAGCGTACCGAAAGATATCGAAATCTTCTTCCCGATGGCGGCGCTATTGGGCGCACTGCTCGGTTTGGGCACGCTGGCGCAGCGTAGTGAACTGGTGGTGATGCAGGCATCGGGCTTTACCCGCATGCAGGTGGCGCTGGCGGTGATGAAAACGGCGATTCCGCTGGTGCTGTTGACCATGGCGGTGGGCGAATTCGTTGCACCGCAGGGGGAACAGATGGCGCGTAACTACCGTGCGCAGCAGCTGTACGGTGGCTCGCTGGTTTCAACGCAAAATGGCCTGTGGGCGAAGGACGGCAACGACTTCATCTATATCGAGCGCATCAAAGGCGATAACGAGATTGATGGCGTCAGCATCTACAAGTTCAGCGATCAGCGCCGTTTACTCAGCGTACGCTATGCGGCGAGTGCCGCCTGGGATGCGGATAAAAAGGTCTGGGCGCTGTCGCAGGTCGATGAATCGGATCTGCAAGATGCCAAACAAATTACCGGCTCGCAAAGCCTGAGCGGCGAATGGAAAACCAACCTGACGCCTGACAAGCTCGGCGTAGTGGCGCTGGACCCGGACGCGCTCTCGATCACCGGCCTGTATAACTACAGCAAATACCTCAAGCAGAGCGGCCAGGTTGCCGGGCGCTACCAGCTGAATATGTGGAGCAAAATCTTCCAGCCGCTCTCTGTGGCGGTGATGATGCTGATGGCGCTGTCGTTTATCTTTGGTCCGCTGCGAAGCGTATCGATGGGCGTGCGCGTGGTGACGGGGATTAGCTTTGGCTTCCTGTTCTACGTGTTGGATCAGATTTTTGGCCCGTTAAGCCTGGTATACGGTTTGCCGCCGATTCTGGGTGCGATTCTGCCGAGCGGTGCATTCTTCGCCATCAGCTTGTTCCTGCTGATGAAACGCCGCTAAGCCTTGTAAGGTCGCCATTCATGGCGACCTTTTTACTGAATACGCTCGATCCAACCCGGCACCTGCGACAACACATACAAAATCAGCCCAATCGTCCCGCCAACCAGCGTGCCGTTAATGCGGATAAACTGCAGGTCGCGGCCGATATTCAGCTCAATTTGCTGCGACATATCGCGCGCATCCCAGCTTTTCACCGTATCGCTAATATGGCGCGTCAGGAAGGCAGCAAACTCTGGCGCCACGCTGCGTGCGGCATCTTCCAGATGCTGATTCATCGAGGCGCGCAGCGCTTCGTCAGCCGCCAGCGTCTCGCCCAGCCACAGCGCGGCCAGTCTGACGCGCTCCTGCACCCGTGAATCCTCACTATTTAGATCGTCTTTCAGCCAGCCCCGTAAATCCTGCCACAGCTCGCCAATGTAGCGATTGAACGACTCATCTTCCTTCAGCCAGCTCTTGATGTTTTCAGCACGTTCCGCCATTTCGGGATCGCTTTTCAGCCGCTCAATCAGCCGCTGCACCGCGCGGTCGAAGCCCAGGCGCAACTCATGCCCCTGATCGAGCGCGACCTGATCGAGTATCGAATCCACCGCATTCGCCACCAAATCGGCGCTGTGTTCGCCCAGCCATTCGGTTGGCAGCATTTTGGCTTTGATGGGATGTTCGCGCTTGAGCCAGCGCACAATCTGCGCGGCGATAAACTCGCGCGTACCGGGCTTATGCAGCAAGCGCAGCAGCTGTTGTACCGCCGCATCCAGCAGCTCCTGATGGCGATTATTTTTCGTCAGGCTATCCAGCAGCAGCGCGCTGGATTGGGTGAGATCGACCTTATCCAGCGCGCGATGCACCGCACGGCGCAGAAAGCGCTGAATGCGTTGGTCATCGGTGAGATCGAGAAAACCGCGCATCACCTGTAACAGATGGCGACCAATGCGATCGGCGTTGCCCGGCGTGTTCAGCCACTGCGCCAGCATCTGCGACGGATCGTGGCGGCGAATTAGCGCCAGCAGCGAATCGGTATCGAGGAATTTCTCCTGCACGAAGCGACCCAGATTCTCGCCAATGCGATCTTTATTGCGCGGAATAATTGCTGTATGACGCGAGATAAACGGCACCGGCACGCGCCGGAACAGCGCCACCACGGCGAACCAGTCGGCTAATGCGCCGACCATCGCCGCTTCTGCGATTGCCTTCAGCCCAAGCACCCAAAAGTTGGCTGGCAGAAACAGCGTCACAATAAAGGTGGCTGCCGCAATCAGCAGCAGTGACAGCGCCAGACGTTTGCTGCGCTTAAGTTGTTGGAATTTATCCATAGTTCCTTAAATACCCTAAACAATTCGAGTTGCAGGAAGACATACAGCTAACGCACCTGCGGCTTGAAGTATGCCGGGTATTAGCGACGGCGGCCGCCAAGAAGGCTTCCTAATACACCTCGAATGATCTGATTGGTGACCTGGCGCGCGGCACTTTTCGCCACGCTCTGCACCACGCCGTCGCGCTTGCCGCCGCGTGGGCCAGTGGTGCCGAACAGAATGTCCTTCAGGCCGCCGAGAATACCGTCATCAACGGCGACCTTGTTGCCTTTGGCTTCCGGCGCATTGGCTTGCTGCGTGGTGGCCTGCACGCCTTTTTGCAGCATTTCGAACGCCGACTCGCGATCGACTTCGCTATCGTATTTACCGTACAGCGGCGAATTGTTGATCAGGCCATTGCGTTCATCCTGCGTAACCGGCCCCATGCGCGAGCCGGGCGCAATCACCATCGCTCGCTGCACCATCGATGGACTGCCTTTTTCATCGAGAAAGGAGATCAGCGCTTCGCCGGTGCCGAGCGCCTGAATCGCCTCGACGGTATCAAACGCCGGATTGGCGCGCATGGTTTCGGCGGCGCTTTTTACCGCTTTCTGATCTTTGGGGGTAAAGGCGCGCAGCGCATGCTGCACGCGGTTGCCGAGCTGGCCCAGCACGTTATCGGGAATATCGGCGGGATTCTGCGTAACGAAATAGACGCCAATGCCTTTCGAACGGATCAGGCGAATCACCTGCTCAACTTTCTCCAGCAGCACCGGCGGCGCGTCGGTAAACAGCAGATGCGCTTCGTCGAAGAAGAACACCATTTTAGGCTTATCGAGATCGCCGGCTTCGGGCAAGTGCTCATACAGCTCGGCCAGCAGCCACAGCAGGCTGGTGGCGTAGAGTTTTGGCATTTGATAAAGCTTTTCTGCCGAGAGGATGTTGATAAAGCCTTTGCCGTTGCTATCGCAGCGCATCCAGTCGCGAATATCCAGCATCGGCTCGCCAAAGAAGTGCTCGGCACCTTGCTGCTCCAGCGCCAGTAATCCGCGCTGAATCGCCCCAACGGACGCGCTGTTGATGTTGCCGTATTGCGTCTGGAAGGCTTTGGCGTTGTCGCCGATGTATTGCGTCATGGCGCGCAAATCTTTGAAATCCAGCAGCAACAAGCCCTGATCGTCGGCGATGCGGAAGATGATTTGCAGCACGCCCGATTGCACGTCGTTAAGGTTGAGCAGCCGCGCCAGCAGCAGCGGGCCGAGATCGGATACCGTGGCACGCACCGGATGGCCTTGCTGACCAAAAATATCCCACACCATCACCGGATTTTTCTGCGCCTGCCAGTCGCTGACGCCAATCTTCGCCAGACGCGCCAGCAGCTTCTCGGAACCTTCGCCTGCGGCGGAAATGCCGGTGAGATCGCCTTTCACATCGGCCATAAACACCGGCACGCCGATATCGGAGAAGGATTCCGCCAGCTTTTGCAGCGTAACGGTTTTGCCGGTGCCGGTAGCGCCGGTGATCAAACCGTGGCGGTTCGCCATGTTGGAGAGAAGATGCAGTTGAACGTCAGGCGTTTGGGCAATCAGTAACGGAGTGGTCATGATTTTTTCGCTCTCAGGCAATAGGTTATGCCAGAAGGATAGCAAGCGGCGCGCGAGGAGGGAGGAGGATTGTGCCGAAAAAGGCGTAATTATGTGCCTGCTGTCCCCCATCCCGGCCTTCCCCTGTAAACGGGGGAAGGAGATGCTGCCACATGCAGCTTCTGAACGAACATATGGCAGCATCTTCCTCCCCCATTAATGGGGGAGGACCGAGGAGGGGGAAAGCGAGCACAATTTTGGTGGGAGGACCGAGGAGGGGGAAAGCGAGCACGATCTAAAATTATTTCTGCACCGTATCAAAAAACAGCAAACTCACACCAATCCCTTGCTGCACATGATTCACGTTATTCCGCACCGCAACCTGCTGCGCGCCCTGCAGCGTCACCACGAACGGTGAGTTCTGCTGCACTGTTTTCTGCAAATCGGTATAGAGCGCACGGCGCTTAACTGCATCGCTTTCACCGGCCGCTGCGCGGGTTTTCGCACTCAGATCCGGAATATCCCAGCCGACGCGCCACGCCAGAGTTTTGGAACCGCCCGGCACGTTATAGGCAAAGGCGCTGGCGTTGGTGTTTGGATCGACATAGTCTGCGCCCCAGTAAATGAAGATCGACTGAAAATCGCGACCGCGCATTTTGCTCCACAGCTCCGATTCCGCCACCGGCTGCAACTCAATTTGCACATCCGCTTTGGCGAAGCTGGCCTGCAGCGCCTGCGCCACGTCAATATAGGGCGGCTGATTGATCACCGTCAGCGCAAACTTCGTCCCCGGCTTGATGCCGCCTTTGGCTAAAATCTCTTTGGCTTTCGCCACATCGTAGTGGAACGGCTGATCGTCCAGCGCGCCGTCAAAGCCCTGCGGCAGGAAGCTCTGATGAATGCGGTATTGACCTTTCAGCAAATCCTTCGAGAGGGTGTTGTAGTCCACCAACCAGCGCGCGGCTTGCCACAGCGCCGGATTGCCCAAGGCCGGTTGCGCTTTATCTTTGGTATTGAAACCGAGGTAGTAAACCAGGCTGGAAGGGAAGGCTTCAATGCGCAGATTCTTGTCGCTCTTCAGCGCATCAATCTGATCCGGGCCAAGCTGATACGCCACATCAACATCGCCTTGCTGAATCAGCAGACGACGCGCACTGGCATCCGCCACGCCTTTCAGCAGAATGCGTTTCAGCTTCGGCTGCGGATTCGCTTGTTGGTTAGCGCTCAGCACCAGCGCCTGCTGTGGCACATATTGCTGAAGGATAAATGCGCCGCTGCCGGCGGAGTGGGTATGCAGCCAGCCGTTGCCGAGATCGTTATTAGCGACGTGTTGCTGCACGGTTTTGCTATCCACCACCGAGGCCACCGGCGCGGTCAGCAGGCGCAACGCCAGATTCTGACCAATCTGCGCTGGCCACTGAATCTCCAGCTTATGGTCATTCAGCACTTTGAACTGGCTGGCGATGTTTTCATTGGTCCAGCCAAATTCGGCGAGGATGAAAGAGGGCGCTTTGTTCAGCTGCACCGCGCGCGTCAGTGAGAAGATCACATCCTGCGCCGTCACCGGATTGCCGCTGGAGAAGTGTGCGTTGGGTTTGATGTTGAACACTAAGCTGTGCGGCGTGCTGCCCTGTTGCCAGTGGGTGGCCAACAGCGGTGCCAGCTTCTGCGGATCATGACGATCCGCCTCCACTAATGTTTGGTAGATGTTGCGCTGCACGCTGTTACTGACGGTTTCGAAGCTTTCAGCGGGATCGAAGCTAATAATGCCGTCGAGCGGGACGGCGACGACAAGGGTATCTTTCGGTGTGGCGGCGTGCAGTGCAAAACTGCTGCCCCATAAAGCGACGAGCAAAATCAGTGAGCGCATTATTATTGTCCTGAGTGATAGATAAATTCACTCTATCTCTGCCGTCGCTTTGGCAAAATGCCGGTTTGTTCTGAGCTGTGCCGGAATATAACAATTGATTACCTTGGGGAATTATTGCGTTTATTTTGTGCGCGACTTGTCATTTCCGCTAAATAGATTGTTCATCTGCTGGTCAATAAAGTAAATAAGATGTTATAAATGAGAATAATTCTCTGGTATGGAAGTATGATTTTTTTTCATTGATTCATTTCTGCGATTATTTCTTTGCGCGATAATTCCTGGTCAAATGCCCACTGATTCGTGCCACTTTCCCATCAAATGTACGGTTAAACCCTGTTTTTTCGCCTTGAAAGCCTTTTACCAAGCCTTAACCTAAATTCAACATGATGACTGAATTTCATCAAAACACATCCATAATTGAATTTTTACATTCTGAAATACCTATATCCCTAAGATTGCCAGGTTATTTACCGATTTATAAAGCTATTAACAAAAATAATTATCTTTCTTAGCAAGTGAGAGTCGTCGCGCCATGCTTCTAAATAAACCGACCACCAGACGTAAGTTTTTACTTGGGTCGCTGTTGGCTTTGCCATTAAGTGACCTGGTATTTAAGGGATTAACTGCGGCGCAAGCTGCGGAAATGGCAGCACCCGAGCTCGCCGACTATAAACCGATCTTTTTCAGTGCCGATGAGTGGCAATTTATTCTGGCCGCAACCGATCGCCTGATTCCAGCCGGCGGTAAAGGTAAAGCGCCAGGTGCACTGGAAACCAACGTGCCGATCTTTATCGATCAGCAGCTGCACAGCCCGGAGTTCGGGGCAGAGATTTACATGCAGGGTCCGTTCAACGTGCATGCACCTGCCACCATGGGTTATCAAATCCCGTTCACGCCACAGCAGATGTACCAAACCGGTATCAAGCTGGTGAATCAGTGGACGCAAAGCAACTTCCAGAAACCGTTCCATGAGCTGTCACTGGAAGAGAAAGATGCGGTGCTCACCAAAGTGAACAAAAACGACGGCATTGACTTCGCCGCCTTGGGCGAAGAGAACCTGAAGGCCTCGCAGTTCTTCGGCCAGCTGCTCTCAGATACCAAACATGGCTACCTCGCTGACCCGATGTACGGCGGCAACAAAGGCATGAAAGCCTGGATTGCCATCGGCTTCCCGGGCGCACGCGCCAGCTTTACCGAATGGGTGAAGCAGCACAACGTGCCGTACCCGCTGGGACCGGTCAGCCTCCTGGGTGAAAGCGCGTAAGCACACCCCCGTTTTTGGTATGTGAGACAGGATTAACATGGCACAGATTACAAAGAAAGAAGTCGACGTCGTCGTTTGCGGCCTCGGCTGGGCCGGCTCGTTGATGAGTATTGAGCTGGCGATGGCGGGACTCGAAGTGCGCGCATTGGAGCGTGGCGGCGAGCGTGATTACCCGGATTTCGCTTACCCGAAACCGGCTGATGAATACGCCTACAACGTGCGTAACAAAGTGTTTGCTACGCCAAAAGAAGTGGCGGTCACCGTGCGTTACAACAGCAGCCAGACGGCGTTGCCGACCCGTAAATGGGGCGCGTTTGCGCCGGGAACCGGCGTGGGCGGCGCGGGCATGCACTGGACGGCGGTGCTGATTCGTCCAACCCCAACCGACCTGAAGTTGAAAACCTACGTCGATGAGGCCTACAAGCCGGGCATCCTGCAGGAAGATATGCGCGTGATGGACTTCCCGTTCACCTGGGAAGAGATCGAGCCGTATTACTACAAGTTTGAGCTGATCTGCGGTCAATCCGGCACCACCGGCAACCTGCGCGGCCAGATTCTGCCGGGCGGCGACCCGTTTGAAGGTCCGCGTTCTGAACCTTATCCGTTGCCTGCGCTGGAAGACACGCTGAACAACGTGATGTTCAAAGAGGCGGCCACCAAACTCGGCTACCATCCGTTCCCGAACCCATCTGCGTGCGTATCACGCGCGTGGAAAAACCCGTACGGCAACCAGATCGCGCCGTGTAACTACTGCGGCTACTGCTCGAAATATCCGTGTCTCAACTACTCAAAAGCCTCACCTCAAACGGCGGTGATGGATGCGTTGAAACGTATGCCGAACTTCTCATACGAAGTGCATGCGGAAGTGGTGAAAGTGGTACTGCATGACGACCAGAAAACTGCCAAGGGCGTGATTTACTACGATGTGGACGGCAACGAAGTGTTCCAGCCGGCGAAGATCGTGGTGCTCTCCAGCTTCCAGCTCTATAACGTGCGCCTGATGCTGCTCTCCGGTATCGGCAAGCCGTATAACCCGATCACCGAAGAAGGTGTGGTGGGGCGTAACTACGCGTTCCTGTCGAACGGCGGCGCAACCCTGTTCTTCAAAGATAAAAACTTCAACTCTTACGCCACCGCCGGCGCCACGGGCCAGATGTTCAACGACATCTCACCAGGCAACTTCGATGGTCCGGGCCTCGGTTTCCTCGGCGGCGCCAAGATCCACAGCTCGCAAGCCACCGGCACGCCAATGGCTGCTGCGCTGCCGAAAGGCACGCCATCGTGGGGCATGGGTTACAAAGAAGGTCTGGAGGAGTGGTACAACCACTCCATGAAGATCAGCATCACCACTACCTGCCAGTCGTATCGCGATATCTATCTGGATCTGGATCCGAATTACACCGACCATCGCGGTCAGCCGTTGCTGCGCATGACGTTCAACTGGAAAGAGAACGAACTGAAGCTGCAACAGCACCTGAAAGGCATCGTCGGCAACATCGCCAAAGAGCTGAACCCAGACAGCATGAGCATGAGCTTCCTGCCAATGGGCGCGGACTTTGACCTCACCAAATACGTTTCGACCCACAACGTGGGCGGCGCGGTGATGGGCGATAACCCGAAAACTTCTGCACTGAACAAGTACCTGCAGAGCTGGGATGTTCATAACGTGTTTGTACCGGGCGGCAACGCCTTCCCGCAAAACTTCCAGGCGAACCCGACCGATACCATCGGCGCGATCACCTTGATGGCGGCACAAGCCATTAAAGAACATTATCTGAAAAATCCCGGTCCACTGGTACAGGCATAAGCGCATGAAATTAAAATCATTGTTAATCGCCAACGCCGTGCTGCTGGGCAGCTTTGCACTGCAGGCACACGCGGAAGATGAAGCTCAATTGATCAAGCAGGGTGAATACCTGTCGCGTCTCGGCGACTGTATGGCGTGCCATACCGTTTCCGGTAAAGGGGATTACGCTGGTGGTTTGGCGATTGAGTCGAATCTCGGCACCATTTACTCCACCAACATCACGCCGGACAAAGAGCACGGCATCGGCAACTACAGCGAGCAGCAGTTCTCCGACGCGGTGCGCAAAGGCGTATTGCCGGATGGGTCGCGTCTCTATCCGGCGATGCCGTACCCGGATTACGCCAAAATCTCCGACGCCGATATGCACGCGCTTTACGTCTATTTCATGAAAGGCGTGAAGCCGAGCAGCGAGCAGCCGCCGGAAACCGATCTGAGCTTCCCGTTCAGCCAGCGCTGGGGCATGCGCTTCTGGAACTGGGCGTTCACCTCTGACAAGCCATTCCAGCCGATTGGCGGCGCGTCAGAAGAGGTTAATCGCGGTGCTTACATCGTGGAAAGCCTGGGTCACTGCGGCAGCTGCCATACGCCACGCGGCCTCGGCATGAACGAGAAAGCGCTGGATAGCGGCGACGATCAGTTCCTTGCCGGTGGCAGCCTGAACAGCTGGGATGTGCCGTCACTGCGCGGTCTGCCGCGCTGGAGCGAGCAGGAGATCGTTGATTACCTGCAAACCGGTCGTAACGATAAGGCCGCAGTGGGCGGTGAGATGAAGTCAGTGATTGAGCACTCCAGCTCGCACATGACAGATGCCGACCTGAAAGCGATTGCCTCCTATCTGAAGTTCCTTGGCGGCAACCCGGCGCTGCAGGCGTATGACGTGAAGAAACAGCAGGCGACGGAAGCGAAACTGACCGCTGCGAAAGGCTTGTCGGAAGGTGAGCGTCTGTATATCGACAACTGCGGCGCCTGCCACTTTGTCTCCGGTAAAGGTGCGCCGGGGATCTTCCCGGAGCTGGATCAGGCGACCATCGTCAATGCCAGGGATCCAGGTGGTTTAATCCACACCATTCTGGCCGGTGCGCAGCAGCCATCCACCGAGAAAGCACCATCAACGCTGGCGATGCCGGGTTTTGCTAAGCGTCTGGATGATGATCAAGTGGCTAAACTGGCGACCTTCATTCGTCAGGGCTGGAGCAACAATGCGCCAGCGGTGACGAAAGATCAGGTAGCAGAAGTGCGTAAAACGTTGAAAGGCGAGTAAATCGCTTAAAACTGCGTGATAAACCGCGCCGCTACGGATAGGCGCAAATACCGTAGCGGCGCAATTCATTGCGCGTCTTCAACGTGATCTCAATGATAATTGTGAATCACTTCTAACACGCCATTAATCACGAACTGCACGCCCATACACACCAGCAAAAAGCCCATCAGACGTGAAATCGCTTCGATGCCACCTTTACCAACCAGCTTCATGATGGCGCCCGAACTGCGCAGCGAAATCCACAAAATCACCGACACGGTCAAAAACGTCAGCACCGGGGCGACGGCAACCACCCATGCCGGGAAATCTACGCCCGATTTAACCGTCGACGCGGAACTGATGATCATCGCAATGGTGCCCGGTCCCGCGGTGCTCGGCATCGCCAGTGGCACAAATGCGATGTTGACGGTTTCACGGTTGCTGTCGGTCGCGTCCAGTTCATCCTGCTTGTGCTCGGCTTCGACCGAATGCCCGACCGGTTTCGCCGGAAATAGCATGCGAAAACCGATAAACGCCACAATCAATCCGCCCGCCATGCGCAGGCCGGGAATGGAGATGCCAAAGGTGTGCAACACCGCGCTGCCGGCATACCACGCCACCATCATGATCAGGAACACGTAGATCGAGGCCTGCATCGCCTGGCGATTACGCTCCTGGAAATTCATCTCTCCGGCCAGGCCGAGAAACAGCGCCACCGTGGTCAGCGGATTGGCGAGCGGCAAAATCACCACCAATCCCAGCCCGATGGCTTTAAACAACTCCAGCATGAAATGTCCCATTTGAAAAATTATTCGATAATCGCACGGCTCGTAACGGCGCAATTTATTGCGCGTTAAGAGGATGGAGAGTCGGTCAAAACCGCGCGATAAATCGCGCCGCTACGGTGTGTGCGTTCATTGATTAGTGCTTCGGCGTATCCAGCGCCTCGATCAGCTCAGGGAAGAAATCCTGCAGCAGCTCAGGCGTCATCAGTTCGGGATAATTGATTAAATGCTCGCGAATGCGCTCATTCACATCCGGCAGCAGGCGTTGGGCGGCGTCTTGCGCACTGATCTTCTTCTGCTTCATCAGGCGCAGCACGTCATCCGGCAGATTGTCTTCATCTTCAACTTCATCCACACCTTCGAGATCGTCCAGCTCATCCAGCAGATCCATCAACGCTTCAATCTGCGGCGTGCGTGACTGGTATTCGGATGGCTGCTCGTTCTCCAGATAACGCAGCAGCGCGCGCACCGGTGAACCATCGGGTTCGGCAGGCGGTTCGTTGGCGAACCAGGTCAAGAGATCGTGCTGCGTCACCTGATGGACGTGATAACCGTTATCCACCAACTCATCGGCGAGGATATCGGCGGTATCGTGCTCAATCAGGCAAATGTGGGTGCGATTAGGCGTGAACTGCTCCAGCCACTGATAGATCTCTTCAATTACGCTGTCGTCGTAAATAAAGTGTTGGCTGAGATAGCTGTCATCCTGCTGGTGAACGCAGATGTGAATCTGGTCGGGATCGAAGTAAATCGCAATGTTGATGCCTTTCATGTGCGCTGTCCTGTGTGGTGCAAAATCTCACTATAGCCTCAGGCAGCGCAGATGAACATGGTGCCGCCAGCAGCATGAGCGACTGGCGGTAAAAATTAACGTAAATCAGCACGATCCAACCCATAAGCGCTGTCCAGTGCACCCGGCGTCATCTGCGATAGCACCATCAGGCGATTCCAGGTGTTGATCACCGCGATACAGAACGTCAGCTCGCTGGTCTCCACTTCGGAGAAGTGCGCGCGCACCTCGCTGTAAAGCGCTTCGTCGATGCCGTGATCGCCCAGACGCGTCAGCGCTTCGGTTAGCGCCAGCGCCGCTTTCTCTTTGGCGGTGAACAGCGGGGATTCGCGCCAGATCGCCACATGGTGCAGACGCAGCTCGCGCTCGCCGTGCAGTTTGGCCTCTTTCACATGCATGTCGACGCAGAACGCGCATTGATTGAGCTGCGAGGCGCGCAGATCGACCAGATGCTTCAGTGAGGTTTCTAATGAAACATTACTGACGTTCATGGAGAGATCGGACATGGCTTTGACCAGTGTCGGAACGGTTTTGAAGTGGTTAACGCGTGCAGTCAAGTTTTTTTCCTCAGGTCAGTCGTTTTTCAATGCGAAGGTGATGCGGGCATCTTAAACTTCCATGTCTGAGTGAAAAGGGTCAAAAAACATGAAAACAGGTAGGACATGGCGTGGGTTATAAAGAGATTTATGCGCGATATCGCCAGCAGATTCTTGCAGGGCAGCTGAAGCCGGGCGACCGCGTACCGGCGATCCGTACGCTGGCGAGTGAGTTGCAAGTGGCGCGAAAAACGGTGGAAGCCGCTTATGAAATCCTGATCGGCGAAGGCTATTTTGTCAGTCAGGGCGCGAAGGGCACGCGCGTTAATCCCGAACTGATTCTGCCGGAAACAACCGGGAAAACGGCAGTGCCTGCGCCGTCAGTGAGCGCGTTAACCCAGCGTGAGAGCAAAGGCGAGCTGCGGCTTGGCATCCCGGCGCTGGATGCGTTTCCGCACAAAAAATGGCTGCTTATTTCCGGCAAAGCGGCGCGCAGCCTGCGCGCCGATGAGATGATTTTGCCGCCGGTCATGGGTTATCAGCCGCTGCGGGAAGCCATCGCCAGCTACCTGAATATTTCGCGTGGACTTAACTGCCAGCCGGAACAGATTTTCATCACCAGCGGCTATCGCGCCAACCTGCGACTGATTCTGGCGGTGCTGGCGCAGCCAAGCGACAAGGTGTTGTTTGAAGATCCCGGCTATTTCTTCGGGCAAAAACTGCTGAAGCGGATCGCGCCAAATCTGCATTACGTGCCAGTCGATCGGCAAGGCATGGATGTGGATTATCTGCTGCGCTATCACGCCGATGCGCGTTTCGCCATCGTCACGCCTACGCATCACAGCCCGCTGGCGGTAACCTTATCGCTGCCGCGCAAACATCAACTGCTGGAGTGGGCACAGCACAACGACAGCTGGATCATTGAAGATGATTACGACGGCGAGTTTCACTACACGCGCAAAGTGATTCCGGCGCTGAAAAGCCTCGATGTGCACGATCGGGTGATTTACACCGGCACCTTCAGCAAAACCATGATGCCGGCGATGCGCGTGGGTTATCTGGTGATGCCGAAAGAGACCATCGCGCGCTTCAGCGAGTTGGGGGAAATCCTTGAAACCGGTATGTCGCTGCTGCCGCAAAAGATTCTGGCGCAGTTCCTCAGCGAAGGGCATTTCTATCGCCACATCAAAAAGATGCGCACGCTTTATCAGCAGCGACGCCGCATGATGCTGGATGCCTTGCAGGCATGTTTCCCGGATGTGTTTGATTTTGAACTGACGGATGGCGGCATGCACATTGTCGCCTTCCTGCCGCGCGGCACGCAGGACACGGCGCTGGCGGAGATTTGGCAGCGGCATCAGCTGCGCGTATTGCCGCTTTCTGGCTGGTATATGCAGACACAGAAACGCTATGGCCTGGTGATTGGCTATACCAACATTCGGTCGCTGGATCAGGCGCGGGAGTTGTTGCAGAGAACGGTGCCGGAGACGCGAGCGTTACTGGACTAAAGAAAAGGCGCGAGGGACAGCTCGCGCCTTGATATCGGCGCGTCCTTACATGCCGATATATTTTTTGCCTTGCTTCAGAACCACATCGCAGGCTTTGGTTTTCAGCTTCTCACCCATCGGCGAGTTGCTCAGGCTTTGCAAATTCAGTTGCTGACCGTTGCCGGTGTTAAGCAAGCCTTGCAAACCCTGCTGGTAATCGGTTTTCTGCTCTTGCGCGGTGGTGCTGTTCAGGCCGAGTTTGCTCAGCACCTGATCTTTTACCGACTTCACGTTGTTATCCACCACGTTGTGCTGCACGCAGTAGGACATCACGCCTGCGGCGTTGGTCATGCTGTTGGAACTCACCGCTTTATCGCCGCCGTTCAGCAGGCCGGTAAGCGATGAGAGCGACATGCCGCCGTTCTGCGTGGTGCTGGTGTTGCTGGTGCTGTTGTTTTGCTGTGACAGCTGCGATGCCGCGCTGCTCAGCTGATCCTGCCAGCTTGCCGCCGATGCGCTCCCCGCAACCATGGCTGCCGCGATGCCCCATCCCCAAATCATGCGTTGTACTTTCATCTCAACCTCGTTGTCTTTTATGTTCTGACTGCGTCAGTTTTGGTTAAGAGAGGTTTGAATTCGGAAAGTTCCAGTTAACCGGGCTGATTGGGGAAAATTGGGAGCGTTCTGGGTTTTAATTTTTGAACGTCGGTTGGCGGGATCGACGGTATAACAAGCAGTTATCCGTGAAATGCTGTTTTTTTCAACGCTTAGCGCACATCCCTAACGATTCCGGTTGCGCACGCTGTTCGTAACGGTATAATCCCCAACGTTTTCCGCATCCTCTTCAGTGCCGAAGTGGCGAAATCGGTAGACGCAGTTGATTCAAAATCAACCGTAGAGATACGTGCCGGTTCGAGTCCGGCCTTCGGCACCATTTAAAGATACGAGAACTTCCGTAACAGTCCGCAAGTTACTAAAATTAAAGCCGAAAGGCTTTTTTTTTGGTCCAAATCCGTCCGAGCACATCCGTTGCAATCCGGGGATCGTTGGGGGCATAATAAGGGGCACTTACTCTTCGATTGAAAATGTGCCCCCAAAATGAAGCTCAATGCCCGCCAAGTCGAAACCGCCAAGCCCAAAGACAAAACCTATAAAATTGCTGATGGCGGCGGGCTGTATCTCGAAATCACGCCTAAAGGCGCCAAATACTGGCGCATGAAATATCGCCGTCCCGCTGACAAAAAAGAAGATCGCCTGGCTTTTGGCGTCTGGCCTGCGGTCAAATTAGTTGAAGCAAGAGCTAAGCGCGACGAAGCGAAAAAGCTGTTAGGGCAGGGGATTGATCCCAAGGCTGAGCAGAAAGAAGCGCAGGCAGTGATTTCCGGTGCCTACTCCTTTGAAACTGTCGCCCGCGAATGGCACACCAGAAACAAACGCTGGAGTGATGATCATCGTTCACGCGTTATGCGCTATCTTGAGCTCTACATCTTTCCCCATATCGGAACGGCTGATATTCGTCAGCTCAAAACCAGCCACCTCTTAGCCCCGATCAAGAAAATAGATGCCGCTGGCAAACACGATGTAGCCCAGCGCCTGCAGCAGCGGGTAACGGCAATCATGCGTTATGCTGTCCAGAATGATTACATCGCATCTAATCCGGCCATTGATATGGCAGGAGCTCTCTCTACAACTAAAGCACGTCACTATCCTGCTTTACCATTTAGTCGCTTCCCTGAGTTTCTAGAGCGGCTGAAGGCTTATCGCGGGCGTGCAATTACTCGCATCGCTGTTGAGCTTTCCTTACTCACCTTTGTGCGCTCCAGTGAGCTTCGTTTTGCACGGTGGGATGAATTTGATTTCGATAAGGCTTGCTGGCGAATTCCGGCGAAGCGTGAAGAGATTGAGGGAGTGCGGTACTCGCATCGCGGTATGAAGATGAAAGAGGAGCATATTGTTCCGCTGAGCCGTCAATCGTTGAGTTTACTACATGAGTTGAAACAGCTTAGCGGCGATAACCTGCGTTTATTTCCGGGTGATCACGATCCTAAAAAAGTGATGAGCGAAAATACAGTAAATAATGCGTTACGTACTATGGGTTATGACACCAAAACTGAAGTTTGCGGGCATGGTTTCAGGACAATGGCGCGCGGTGCTCTTGGTGAATCAAGCTTGTGGAGTGAAGATGCGATTGAAAGACAGATGAGCCATTCGGAACGTAACAATGTGCGAGCTGCATATATTCATACTTCTGAGCATTTAGATGAACGCAGATTAATGATTCAATGGTGGGCAGACTTTCTTGATGTAAATCGTATAGATATTGTTTCTCCTTATGATTATGCTAAAAGGAAGAAAAAGTAATAAAAATATTTTAAATAGAGTTAATTATATAATCTTAATTGTCAATAAAATAACTGCTAAATTCTAATCAATAACTCTTAATAGTTTGACAATGCTGTTTTATTAAGCATATTATGGCAAAGATTTGGATGGGTTGTTTTAATAAAATTTCTTAAAGTAATGATTTTTATATGGTGCAAAATAAAATGAACTATCAAGCCATAAGTAAAATATTTAGTCGCCATGTTGTTTTAGAAATAGCAAAAAAGAATAGGGTTGATCTCTTTAGAGAGATCATTATAGATAATTACCCCTCCTATAAAACAGAGGGGAAATCTATATCAAAAATTTATGATGAAATGTATGGATTGTTGAAAAAGAAATATAGGAACGAATATATATACAAGAATGAAATTGCGAAATCGATCATTAGGAAATCTCATAAGTTCAATAACGTAAGCTATGTAAATGAGTTTAAAGTTAATGGCTGCATTGCTGATGTTGCTATTTTCAATGACACTTCCACCGCTTACGAGATTAAAACTGAGCTCGATTCTTTTGATAGACTTAATGATCAACTATCTGAATATAAAGATGTTTTTGAGTATGTGTACATAGTTATACCTCAAAGTAAAGTTAATCATGCGTTTAAAGTTGCTCATGAAACTACTGGGATCATTACGTTAAATGATAGAAATATTTTAAATTATGAGAGAGCAGCATCTTCAAATAAAATATTTTTATCGAAAGCAAAGATGTTTAATTGTTTGAGGCCTTCAGAATATACTCTCTTCTATGAAGATGTTATTGGATCTAAACCTTTTGGTAAAGCTGCCGATATTAAAGATATGTGTAGAAGTGCCTTTGTTAATCTGGATGTTGATATTGCGCAAAAGGAAATGCTTAAAATACTGAAGGAAAGGGGGCTTGAGAGATACGAAAAGGATCATTTTCTTTTTCTTCCTCAATCACTGTTGGCTACATTATTGAATTTACGATTGAATCATAAAAGCTTAATGACACTCAGGGAAAACATGGTGGAAATTATATGTTAATTGATAAGGAATCACAGCATGTACCATTGTTATTTAAGAGCAAAGCAATATGAGTTATTAGCTGTTCGGTCATGTTTGCCAAAAATAGTTCAAAAAAACATGGTCGTAATCATTGAGCCAGTTAGAGAAAGTAGTAGAGATTTATACAGCTGCTTAAGAGATGCTCAAAGTCAAAATGCTAGAGTAATCTTGATAGTGAATCCCAAGTGCGGTGAGCTAGAAGGGAATCAGAGGCTTGCCGAGCAATTAATTGATGGAGCTATTCAATCATATCCTCAGGTTGAACTAGGTTATATTGTAGATGACACTACTAGTTATACACAGTTAACTTCTTTCTTCACCACTTATCAGCAACAAACTAAGTCAATTATTCATATGGGAAGTTATGCTAATGCTCAGCAGCTTCTCAATGTTGAACTTTCCGATGCTACATTTAAAAGTAATATATTCATTGATGGTAAGTGTAGTGCGAATTACATATCTAACTTTAGTAATACAACTAAAGTTTTAATCCGTGATGGGCTTAATCGCGCTCAAACTAATGCTGGATATGCCAATAACATCGTTGAGTTTTTTTCTGATTTATATCTAAATTACAGACAGTTAGGATTTCAAGGTTTTGGGGATTATTCAATTGTCGGTGATCATTATGCGGAAGGTGGAGGCCAGGCTATCACCGCTGTAATACACTTGACTTATGAAAGTACTCAAAGAACAGAAATTTTAGTTCATCATTTTTTGTCAGACCCTAGAGTGGTAGCCGAAGACGTCGCTATTTTGATCGATGAAGCTTTAGAGAAGTTAGAGGCTTTTATCAATACTCAAAGACCTGATATTTTAACTTGGTCAACTGCTTGTCAGGAGTTAATTGCTATTTATAGAACTCCAGGTGAGAGGACCAATTTAGCTTATCTCAAAAAGATGACAATAAAAAATCACTTTGAATTAATGCATCATATTTTATGATCGTATTGAGAGGTGCCATTCGCACCTCTTTTTTTATGTGATGTTGATGTGTTTGACGTGGATTATTATTTAGTGACTTGAGGTTTTTTATTTTTTCATTAATATCATCGCCATTTATCATGTAAGGTGGATAATTAAGCTTTCACTCAATGAAAATCTTCAATCAAAATAGAACGAATTACCCATTTCTTCATACAATTTCTCAATAACGTTGGTCCGGCATCAAATGTTTAATTATCACTGAGTTCTAATCAGCTTTCCCACTTTCCCACTTTCCCACTTTCCCACTTTCCCACTTTCCCACTTTCCCACTTTCCCACTTTCCCACTTTCCCACTTTCCCGCTTTACCGCTTGGCGCGCGCTCGTACCCCCGCCACGCCTGCCCGCTTTATGTAACAGTTTTCATGCGACTGCACGAGTACCTTCAGGCCGCGCCAGTACTGGCCTGAATTGTATAAACTCAGCTGCATTTATTCATGCGTTTTCATGCAGCATAGGCATGCACTCTTGCGAATCAGGCTTGCCAGAGAAAAGAGATGAAAAAAACCGGCACGATGGCCGGTAAAGTGTGGCTGATAAAACTCAGCAGGGGGCGTTGTGGCGGTTCGAAAGCCTGCTGGCTGATCCATAACGGTTCAGCGTCTGCCGTTGTGGCGGTGATTCTTTCTCAGGGACGTCTTCAGTTACCTTCTGCGGTTTCATGATAATGGTGTCCAGGCTCTCCAGCGTTGTGAACGTGCAGGAGCAGTCGATATTACGACACTGATACCACGTCTTTTTTAACGTACCTGTCTGATATTCGCTGGTACGCGTGTGTGCGGTCATGCTGCATTCAGGGCATTTCATTGCCATCACGTTTTATCCTTCTGTTTAGCGCCAGTCCCCGTCCAGGCTGGAGTGAACGGTTTATAAAAGCCGTTATCGTTAGCTTTCTTTGTAGGGGGAGAGCCAATGGCGGCTCCGGTGAATGCATTGTGCCGTTGCTGGCACAGGTGAGCTATCGGATGGCGTTGTGTGATGGCCCAGACAAAGTGACCTTCTTCTGGCTGGCAGCAAGGTGACATATTGGCTATCTGCTCAACTTTTAGATTTATATATATCCTTCACCATTCTTCACCTTAATAAAAAAGAGAGTAAATACAGTACATTAAAGGGTGAACAATTAATGGTTATCCCTTCACCCAGTGTTCACCATGCTTCACCCAACTTTTAATGCAGATAAACCTTTTCGAGTGTTTATTTCGATTGATTCAACAAGGATTAATCATTAAAAGCGACTTGCATAATTCATCTCGGCACTATTGGTCTATATTGCCCTATATTTACCTGTGCAAAAAACAGACGGCTAATTTTTGCGCACTTGTGCCAGCCGCAGCACCCTTTCGCCTTGTTGCGTTGGCTGTAAATATGCTGAGAATAAAGAGCTACCCGACTTCGGACGTATCTGTCCGTATCACCACGGACTCAATAAGAGGTAGCTCATGCACACCGTATTATCCGCAAACTCCTCCGCTCCTGCGGCCCCGGCTTTACCCGTAAACCCGGCGCTGAACGATCGCTTCCTGCGACTACCGGAAGTCATGCACGTCTGCGGCCTGTCACGCTCCACCATTTATGACCTTATCAGCCGCGGCGCCTTTCCTGCGCAGGTGTCGCTTGGCGGCAAGAACGTGGCCTGGCTCGCCAGTGAAATCAGCGTCTGGATGAGCGATCGCATTGCAGCACGCGGTCAGGAGCGTACCGCATGAGGTTTTTAAACCGTGCAGGTAAATCACGCGAACTCTCTGTCGCGCATACAGTGCCGCCTATGCATGTAACTGGCGCCGGAATGGCTAAACCGCTACAGCCGCAGCGCTTCCTCGCAATGAAGCCAGCCTTCAGCCTGCAAAGTGCAGGCATCCCGTCCTCCGGTGTCCGGACTGTTTCCCGTGGCGGGATTCATCCCGCCAGCTGCTGAGGTTGCCTGATGTCATTTTTAACTGCTGCCTCCGGCTTGCGCGCCGGGGCCATTCCCTGGTACAGTAAATCCGCTGTCGCAAAATCGGCAGCCGGGCGTGGAAACCCGTGTAAAACTATGGCGACACCAGACGCGCCATGCGTCTTTTTTTGTGTCTGTGCCCTGATGCACCCATTTTTCGGGCGACGGTTCTGTATCCGTTGCGCCGTCTGCGTAATGGTGGCTCAGGCGGGGCAGCCTTCGGGCTGGCCGGTTCCCATAGTTACCGGTATTTCCACCCCCGTCTGGGCTACCACCCTTGAGCGTGGAAACTCTGGTGGTAGCTGTAAAAAGCTAACTATGGAGTTTGCCCTTATGGCTACGGTCCTTAATTCCCCATACCCTCAGTTTGTTTTCGTCTTTGCCGCCGTCCGCCGCTGCGAGCGCCAGCAGCATATTCATATGCTCCGCACCGTTGCCGCCGACGAGCGCGCCGCCCGCCTTTTGCTGGCCCGCGACTACGTGCTCTCCTTTGCCGCCCGCCTGCCGGTCCGGGAGGTGCGCGCATGACTCACGCCACGATTTCTCACGCCGACCTCGTACGCCTTGAACACCTGCGCAACGCCGGGCGCTTTGTCAGCGACATGACCGCCTTTCAGGAGTGCCACGAACTGCCGCAGCCCGCTCAGCGCGCGCAGCTGGCTTCGCTGGTCTTTCTCATCACCGAGCAACTGGATGACGTGGTGACGCGCTGCCAGAACAACTGGATGAACGCGGAGGCTGAATCATGAAAGTCCGTACCCTTTCGCCTGAACTGCGCGCCGCGCTTTCACGCCGCGCCGTCGCCTGCGCCTGGCTGACCGTCTGCCGTGAACAGCAGCGCTACCCCGGCCTGACGCTGGCGCGCCTGGAGCTCGTCATTGAAACCGAGCTGGAGGGCTTTTACCTGCGCCAGCACGGACGCCTGCGCGGTCAGGAGATTGCCTGCGCGCTGCTGGATGATTTGCTGTCCACCGGGCCGCTGAAGTCGGCTCCGCGCCTGAGCTTTCTCGGTCAGGTAATGATGGATGAACTCTGCGGGCGCATGACAGACGCGCCGGTGCTGCACTGAGGGAGAACAGAACGATGAAAATGACCGTATCAGAGGCGGCCACCGCGGCGCGGGGCCACTGGCCCCGCATTCTGCCCGCGCTGGGCGTGAAGGTAATCAAAAACCGCCACATGCCGTGCCCGGTCTGTCAGGGAACGGACCGCTTTCGCTTCGACGATATAGACGGGCGCGGCACGTGGATTTGTAATCAGTGCGGAGCCGGTGACGGCATGGACCTGGTGAAAAAGGCGCTCAGCATTACGTTCATAGAGGCCGCCACGCGCGTAAACGACCTGACCGGCAACCTGCCGCCGGTGGCTGCCGGCATCAGTGCGGCAGCCGGCCCCGAAACGGACGAGACATCCCGCGCCGCAGCGGCTGAACTGGCGCAGCAGCTGGTCAGTACGGCAAACGAAGCGGCGGGCAATGCCTACCTGTCGCGAAAAGGCCTGCCTGAGCAGGCGTGCCTTACGCTTTCGAAGGCGCATAAGGTGGCGTTAACGACCTACCGCACCGGCGATGTGGTTGTGCCCCTGCACGACATGAGCGGCCAGCTGGTTAACGTGCAGCTTATCAATGCCAGCGGAGAAAAGCGCACGCTCAAAGGCGGCCAGGTGAAAGGCGCCTGCCACGTTCTCAGCAGCGCTAAGCCCGCAAAGCGCATCTGGCTTGCCGAGGGCTACGCGACCGGCCTGACGGTGCATAATCTGACCGGTGATGAGGTGTGGGTTGCGCTCTCATCGGGCAACCTCCTTTCTCTGGCTGGCCTTGCCCGTGAAAAGCACGCCACGCTGCAGCTGATGATTGCCGCCGACCGCGACCTAAACGTGAACGGTCAGGATAAGGCGAAGAAGGCAGCTGATGTCAGTAACGCCGTCGTCGCGCTGCCGCCCGTGTTCGGCGACTGGAACGACGCCTTTTTGCAGCACGGCGACGTCCCGACAAAGCAGGCGCTTGCTGAGGCCGCTGCGCCCGCCACCGCCAGCCCGTTTGACGTGATGAGCGAGGCGGAGTTTTCGGCGATGAGCGCCAGCGAAAAGGCGGAGCGCGTTGCTGAGCATTACCGCAATGCGCTGGCGGTAGATGCCAGCGGCGAAATCCTGTCACGCTATAAGGCGGGCGCGTGGAAGGTCATTTCGGGGAAGCAGTTTGAGCGCGACGTGGCGAAACTGTTCCAGCGGCTGCGCGCGCCGTTCTCGGCGGGCAAGATTTCAGGCGTGGTGGACACGCTGAAGCTGATGCTCCCGCAGCAGTCTGACCCGGCGCGCAGCCTGATAGGCTTTCGCAACGGCGTACTGGACACGCGCACCGGCAGCTTCAGCCCGCACAGCAAAAGCTTCTGGCTGCGCACGGTCAGCGAGGTAGACTTTACCTCACCCGTCAAGGGCGAGACGCTGGCGAACCACGCGCCGCACTTCTGGCAGTGGCTGGACCGCGCCGCCGGACGCGACGCGGCAAAACGCGATATCATTCTCGCCGCGCTGTTTATGGTACTGGCTAACCGCTACGACTGGCAGCTGTTTCTGGAGGTCACGGGTCCCGGCGGCAGCGGCAAAAGCATCATGGCCGAAATCGCCACCATGCTGGCCGGAACGGACAACACCACCTCCGCGACCATCGAGACGCTGGAGTCATCGCGCGAGCGCGCGGCGGTGATTGGCTTCTCGCTGATAATTCTGCCCGACCAGGAGAAGTGGAGCGGCGACGGCGCGGGCATCAAGGCGATTACCGGCGGCGACGCGGTATCCGTGGACCCGAAATACCGCGATGCCTACTCAACGCACATCCCGGCGGTGATTCTGGCGGTAAACAACAATCCGATGCGCTTTACCGACCGCAGCGGTGGCGTATCACGCCGCCGGGTTATCCTGCACTTCCCGGAAATCATCCCGGCAAACGAGCGCGACACGCAGCTGAAGGAAAAAATCAGCGGCGAGCTGGCCGTTATCGTGCGCCAGCTGATGCAGCAGTTCAGCCAGCCGCAGGACGCAAGGGCGTTACTTCAGTCGCAGCAGAACTCCGATGAGGCGATGCGCATCAAGCGCGACGCGGATCCGATGGTGGACTTCTGCGGCTACCTGTTCACCACGCCGGAGCCTACTTCGCTTTACATGGGGAACGCCAGCATCAGGCCGCTACAGCCAAAACGCTATCTCTATCACGCCTATCTGGCTTACATGGAGGCGAACGGCTACAGGAATCCACTCAGCATGAAGATCTTCAGTCTGTCGCTGGAGAGCATTATGCGCGAGTACGGACACCATTATCTGAAGCGGCGCACGAAGCTGGGGATGCAGACTAATCTCGATCTGACTGAGGAAAGTAGTGCTGACTGGCTGCCGAAGTGCGATGCCACCTGAAATTCATAATATTTGGAACCGGCGAAAGCCGGTTTTTTTCGCTCGTTAGAGGCGCTAAATTCATCCAGCCGCATATAAAAATACATTCTCTGTTATGTAAGAGAATTTCGCTTGCCACATTTGAAATGAGTCGGGTCTGCTATGAGCGAGGAGCGGACGTTGGCGTTGTTTATAAAATTCCGGTTAGTATCGTTTTGGATTAGTTTAGAGATGAAAAATATTGAGTCGGTGATTTACCCAGCGCTTTCCTGAACATCGTAATAAACGCACTGACCGAATCGTATCCCAGCGTTCCGGCTACGCGCTGCACGGGCTGACCTTCTGCCAGATGGCTAAGCGCAATCATTAAATGCAGTTGCTGACGCCAGCGACCAAAGCTCAGTCCTGTAGCATTTTTTATCAGCCTGGCCAGCGATCGCTCGCTGGTTGCCAGGTGTAAAGCCCACTCTTTTAACGTCCTCCGGTCATCAGGATCCTTAAAAAGTCTCTCAGCCATAGCCCGGATTTTAGGATGGCCGGATACTGGCAGGTGGAGCGCTTTAACCGGCACGTCTGGTATATGTTCCAGCAGCACCGCTGCCAGCCTCGCGGTTTTACTGTCAGGCAAATAAGCATGTTCCTGCTCTGCCAGATACAGAACAAGCTCGCGGACCAGAGGACTAATCGCCAGGGTACAGCAGGTTTCCGGCATCGCTGCCGCGCCGGGTTCGATAAACAGAAAGCAGGTCTCTGCATTCTTTGTGACCCGGCAGCTGTGAGGGATTTCCCCCGGTACCCAGACAGCATGTCCCGGTGGAACAAGCCACACCGCATCCTCAACCTCACAGCTTACTGCACCGCGCAAAGAGAGGATAAGTTGCCCCTTACGGTGAGCATGCGAACTCTGACCGGCATACTCGCCAGACGAAGATACATGCAGGGCGATAGCAGCCTGACTGAATGCATCGGCTGAAAATTCTTCCGGCGAGGTCACCGGTTTCTTATGAGCTGGCATGATTTAGTTATATATTGTCAGGTTATCTGTATTCTGTAACTCATGTGTACTTTAAAGTCTTTCTTTTTTCAGATAAAGCACAGTTTATGTCCCACACTATGAACAAATGGTCTTCAGTCATACTGATGACCGGTATCCTCTTTATCGCCATTAACCTGCGCGTTCCTTTTACCGCTGTTGCACCCGTTTTAGAGTCAATTCGCCAAGATTTTGGGCTAAGTATTACTGCCGTTGGGTTGCTTAACTCGCTGCCTTTACTGGCCTTTGCCGCCTTTTCCCCCCTGAGCGCATCCATCTCCCGCAAGTACGGCGTGGAACGCACCCTGTTTGGTGCCCTGACAGTGATTTCAGCGGGCATCCTGCTTCGAGCCACGGCCAGTGTCTGGGCGCTTTATGGCGGAACAGTATTAATAGGTATCGGAATTGCCCTGGGCAATGTCCTGCTTCCTGGCCTTATCAAGCGTGACTTTTCTGACAGGGTGGCTTCCGTGACGGGCGCATATTCCATCACCATGGGCGCGGCTGGAGCTATTGGCTCTGCCATGGTCATTCCTCTGACGCAGCGCTGGGGCTGGAACATCGCGTTAGCCATGCTGGTTTTGGCACCACTCCTTGCACTGTTTTTATGGTTGCCCCAGTTGACGAAGAAGCATCAGCTGCCAGCGGCGGGTGAGAAAAAAGCAGCGACCGTCGCGGTCTGGCGCTCGCCTCTGGCATGGCAGGTCACCCTGTTTATGGGCCTGAATGCGATTCCGTTTTATATGGCGATAGGCTGGCTGCCTGCCATTTTGACGGGCAGTGGACTCTCTTCCGTTCAGGCTGGTGAGGTACACGGCATCCTCCAGCTGACCACCGCTATCCCCGGACTGATGCTCGCGGCTACGCTGCGACGTCTTAAGGACCAGAAAATGGCGGCCGCTGTTGTCAGTCTGCTGTCGGGAATATCCCTTACAGGAATACTGTGCGCGCCAGGACTTTCGATGCTGTGGGCTGCCATTCTTGGATTTGGCTGCGGCGCCAGCATGATGCTGGGCCTGACTTTTATCGGATTACGGACACAAAATTCGGGCGATGCAGCAGCCCTGTCAGGCATGGCGCAGTGCGTGGGCTATCTGATGGCCGCAATGGGTCCACTGTTGCTGGGTAAAATCCACGACTGGAGTGGTGGCTGGACTGTCCCCCTGCTGATGACGGCGACAATCGCGGTGGCCGGAGCCTGTGCCGGACTGGCAGCCGGACGGGACATCTGCCTGGAACCTGCAACAGCAGGCTGATGCAGATTGTCCGCCGCAGCTAAGAACAGGATATAGATTCAGAATTTACTTCTCTGATAAGGCAATAATTTTATGAGCAACTTACTTATTATCAATGGTGCAAAAAGCTTTGATTTTGCCCGAGGTGAGCTAAACCAGCTTTATGTCGACACCGCAAGTGATGTGCTGCGGCAGCTCGGACACAACGTCTCTGTTACGAAAGCTGACAGCGACTTTGATCCGCAGAATGAAATCACCAAAATTCTTGACAGTGATATCCTGATATATCAGATGCCTGGGTGGTGGATGGATGAGCCATGGACTGTAAAAAAATGGATTGATTAAGTGTTTACCCTGGATCACGGTTCTCTGTACGAAAGCGATGGACGCACGCGTTCTGACAGCTCAAAAAAATACGGCTCGGGTGGGCTTCTTCATAACAAAAAATACATGCTTTCCCTGACATGGAATGCCCCACTGGAAGCTTTTAACGATCCGGAGCAGTTCTTTGAGGGAGTTGGTGTAGATGGATTATACCTGCATTTTCATAAGGTCAATCAGTTTCTGGGGATGACACCGCTGCCCACTTTCATTACAAATGATGTGGTAAAATCGCCAGATGTGGCAAACGAAATCCGTCGTTTCAGCAATCATCTTATCGCGACATACTCCTGACCAATGATGTTACCCGGCGCTTTTTATGGCCGGGATGTAACCACCCGCTTCGGAACGGCTGAAGGCTCGTCACGTTATCCGAAAATGTGTACAGGAACGCTTTTATCCGGCACATCTTCATAATTAATTGTGCATATCCTCAGTGCGTCCCTGCATGAAAATCCCGGTGACCCAGTCTGAAAAAGCGCGCATAGCAGGAGAGAGAAAACGCTGATGCGGATAAAGCAGGCTGACCGGCACTGACGTCAGCTGCCAGTCGGCCAGGACTTCAACCAGCGTTCCTTTCTGCAGATGTTCTGCGACCACGTTCTCAGCAAGCTGCGCCAGTCCGAACCCTTCAAGGCACATTTTTATATAAAGTCCCGTCTCGTTGACGGCGGCCTGCCCGCTGACGGAGACATATAGCGTTTCCGTTCCCTGCACAAAACGCAGTTCTTTCGTGCGCCGGCTTTGGCCGGAAAAATAGTGTATGGCCCGGTGATGAGATAGTTCTTCAGGTGACCGCGGAATACCGTACGCCCTGAGATAGTCGGGAGAGGCGCAGGTGATCCAGCGAAACTGCCCGAGCGGACGGGCAACAAGCGTTGAGTTAAGCAACTCTCCGGTTCTGATTACGCAATCCACACCCTCCTGAACCAGATCGATCTGCCGATCGCTTACGCCGATCATCAGGTAAATATCAGGATACCGGCTGTAGAACGCTTTCAGATTGGGCATAACGATGAAGTGCGCGATACCGGCGGGCATATCGACGCGCAAACGGCCCCTGGGTCGCCTGTTCGAATCGGCCAGACTGGCTTCCGTATGTTCAATCAGGGCCAGTATTTCTCTGCACTGCGCCAGATACTGTAATCCTTCGGAAGTCAGGCTGACCCGTCTCGTAGTCCGGTTCAGCAGACGCACCTGCAGGTATTTCTCCAGATTTTTGATGGTGCTGGTAACCGTCGAGGCAGGGAGGGAGAGTGTTTCCGCTGCCCGGACAAAGCTTCCGGCCTCAGCCACCCTTAAAAAAACCTGCATAGCCTGAATGCGATCCATCTGGCTGCTCTCCTGAATATCCTGTGAGTGTAATAAGCATCATTATTCGTTAATACTGAATTATGAAAACGCGTTAGTCATCTTTTTCACCTTAATCGGAGGGCGTATCCTTTTCCCATTCAAACTGAAAGAGACGATGACAATGACCGGTTACAACAGAAATATTGTTAATAATCCGACCGAAAACCCGCCTGTAACGCTGATTCGCGGCGCAACCCTGCTGAGTATGGACGAGAGCGTCGGCAACATGGAGCGCGGGGACATTCTCATCAGCGGCTCAACGATTACCGCCGTGGGACAGAACCTTGACGCGCCAGGTGCTCACGTCATTGATGCCACCAACATGATCGCCATGCCAGGGATGGTCGACTCTCATCGTCACGCCTGGGAAGGCCAGCTGCGCCGCATCAACCCCAACGCCACATGTCTGGACGATTACAGCAACGCCACGCACTTTTCGTTCGCCAGATATTACCGCCCGGAAGATATCTATATAGGTAATCTCCTGACTGCGCTGGGCGCGATTGACGCGGGCATCACCACAATGATTGATAACTCGCACAACAGCCGAACCGCAGCGCACGCCGATGCCGCCGTTGAGGCCCTGCTCGATGCCGGTATTCGCGCTATCCATGCTTCCGGCGCACCGGTGGCCGGTGAATGGGATAAGGCGCACTGGCCTGGCAACTGGCAGCGCCTGCAGGAAAAATATTTCACGGACAAACCTGAGAATCTTGTGACGCTGGGCGTCATGGCCCAGCTGGAGCCGGAATTGTGGGCTGAGGCGCGCAGGCTGGGGCTGCCGATTGTCACCGAGTTCTTTGGTACTGAAATGGCCTCCGAGCTTGAATCACTGCATCAGCAGGGTCTGCTTGGTTCGGACAATATCTTCAACCACTGCACCGCCCTGCCTGATGAGGGATGGAAGATCCTGCGTGACGCCGGTGTCCGGGTCAACGTCTGCCCGCGCTCAGATTCTCACTATGGGATTGAAAGCGGGATGTTCGCCATTGAAGCCGCGCAGCGTCATGGTATCCATCCTGGCCTGAGCGTGGACAATGAAACCTCTTACAGCACCGACATGTTTATGGAAATGCGCGTGGCGTTTTATCTGCAGCGTGTGATGGGTATGCATAAGCCGCACTGCTGTGATTCAGCGCATTCGCTGACGACGCTTCCGGCTGCGCAGTTGCTTAAATCAGCCACCGTCGATGGCGCGGTTTGTGCTGGACTGCAGGATAAAATCGGGAGCCTGACGCCAGGCAAACAGGCTGATCTGATCCTGATTAACGCGGCAGACCTCAACCTCTATCCCAACGGAAATGCGTTTGGCACGGTGGTGCATGCGGCTGAACGCAGCAACATCGATACTGTGATGATCGGCGGGCGCATCGTCAAGCAGAACGGCAAAGTGCTGGGTGTGGACAGCGAGCGCCTGCGCGCCGCCATCGATGAATCACGCGCGCACCTCTTTGCGGCAGCAGGGGTTGAGCCAGACATCTTTGCGGAAAAATTCCAGCCGCTGGTTCAGTCAGTCTGACAGAGACGAACAGTATGAGCGCGATTTATTACGTCATCGCTTTTGCAGCAGGACTGGGGATTACGCTTCAGACGACCCTGAACAGTCAGCTAGCAAAAGGGCTCGGCGGGGACCCTGTCACCGCCGCGTTGTTTTCCTTTACCGCCGGGGCGTTCAGCCTCGGAATTTACTCGCTGCTGCGTGGAGGGCTGTTCCTCTCCCTTGCGGCTATTCCTTCGCAGCCTGTGTGGAGCCTGACGGGCGGGCTGATCGGTGCCTGTGCATTATTCAGCTACGTCGTGCTCGCACCCAAAATCGGTTTTTCAGCCCTGCTCGGGCTGGCGATTGTCGGACAGCTACTCTCATCGCAGGTGATCGACCATTTTGGCCTACTGGGCGCGGTAAGGCGGCCCGTCTCGCTGCTGAAGCTGGGAGGAATGCTGTTCATGCTTACCGGGCTCGCCATCATGCTTTTCGGCGACAGGCTCTCAGAGCGTTTCATTCATTAATAAGGCAACACTGCCGGTCACGGATGTATGCCCGAATGCATACGTCCTTGACCGGCAGTTCAGCCAAAATGGTAATTTTATTTTTGCCGGAGAATTAACATGCTTTCATCAGCGGCCAATGTCAGAAATTTGCTGGGCGAGTGTCCCCTCTGGTGCGAAAGAACTCGTAGGCTTTACTGGACTGACATTGAAGGCAGTGAACTGCTCGCTATATAAGAAGATACAGATATTGTTATGCGATGGGCACTTCCTGAACGCCTTGGATCATTTGCACTGACTGAAAGAGAGAACGTCCTGTTGATGGCCCTGGCCTCCCGGCTGGCCTTCTGTAACATCGATACCGGTGAATTTATTCCGTTAGCAGACTCACCCGGAGAGCCGGGTACCCGAACAGAAGATGGGCGATGCGACCGAGCCGGTAATTTCGTCTTCGGGACAATGGATGACGGTTTTCCCGCGAAAGTCATCGGTAAATTTTACAGGATTAACGCGGTGACGCTCAGCATTGAGGCACTTCCTCTGCCAGAAGTAGCCATCCCGAACAGTATCTGCTTCAGCCCGGACTGCGGCAGGATGTATTACTGCGACTCCATGCAGAACCGTATAATGTGCTGCGATTATCCTTCGCTCGATCATCAGCGTGTGTTCACTGAAACAGTAGGTGATGGTGCGCCTGATGGCTCATGCGTGGACGCAAGGGGCTAAGTCTGGAATGCTGAGTGGGGAGGAAACCGTTTAGTACGCTATCGTCCGGATGGAAATACAGACTGCATCCTGCCATCTCCTGGTATTCAGAGCACCTGCCCGACACTTGCGGGAGAAGCATTCACAACGCTCTATTGCACCAGTGCGAGCGTAGGCCTGTCTTTACCATCAGAGCATGATGGAGCATTGTTGAAAGCGGATTCAGCTGTATTTGCCGGTTTACCGGAGCCGGTTTTCAGCGCACCTGCCGTAACCTTTATGCTTTCATCTCAATCAAGGAGATAGCGTATTTTTATATTTAAACAGTATTTTCTGACGCTGGCTAAAAATAACGAAGCCTGTATAAAGGCGGGGGTGAAGTCTTTTTTCATCCCCGCAGAAAATAGTTCAGTCATTAAATATTGCAGCTCAGATAAGCCTAAACTGAGTTGCTCTGGATAAGATTTGCATTAATCCAGGTGTCTACATTGGTGACGGGAATGTTATGGCGTTCATTGAATGTTTTTTCCTTACTCCATGCAACTCCCCGCCCCTGCGCAAAAACAGCACGATACTTGGACATCATGTCCTGCGGGGCGAGCGCCAGCTTATCCATCAGATATTGTTCGCTCCATTCGGTGCAGCTGAAAGGACGGCCAAGCGCTGATTGCAGCTTATCTGCTACCTCCGCGTAGGTCAGTGTATCGCCTGCGATATATACAATTTCATTCCGAATGCGCGGAGTTGTAAATACGATCGCTGCCGTCAGCATTCCGATATCATCAGGTGTTGTCAGCGTCATGGTGTTATCAGTACTGCCCAGTGCGTAAACAGTATCGTTCTGCAGATCGACCACACCGAAGTCTGGTTCGAACAGATAGCCCATGAAGATGCCGGTCGAAATGATGACCCACTCAGTTTCATGCTGGCTGCGTAGTAAATCACGCACGTCAATCTGCGCGTCGAAGATGTCTTGAGGACTGCCGCGTCCAATGGCATCAAAATCGGCACCAAACTGCCATGGAAAATATCGTGGAATCCGCGCCTGCAGAGCAGCCTGCGCCAGTTTCATTGGCGTATTTATTCCGGCTGCGTACCCGGTGCAGCCAACGACTGTGTCAAATTGCGCAAAAAGGACGGCCAGTTCGTCGACAGAACTCATGACGAGATCGCCCGTGACTATATTAATACCGAGCTTTCTGATTTCCGTGATAACGAATTGTTTGCCGGGTTGAGCTGACGTTAAGGTACTTTCGCGTAGCAGCACGCTGATTTTTGCTCCTTTCACATCTTTCGCCCGAAGGGCAAGATTTCGCAGAACGGGTAGTCCCAGCTCACCGGCACCGAGCACAAGGATATTTTCAGACGTAGTGTTAAGATCAGTTTTATTCATAATCAGGCCTTAAATGAATTGTTGTGCCACTTTAGCAATTTATAACTGGCCCAAAAAGAAGGTACATGCATGATACCGGGAAGCAGTGAGGTGGATAGAGACGAGATTCTTCAGTATTCGCAGGCTGTTTGTAAGGGGCTGAGAGACGATGATGATGGCCTGCGGCGGGAGGTGCTGGCGCATGCCGGAAGTCGCTGGTCGCTGGGTATCGTCAACACGCTTGGCGTTTATGGCAGACTGCGTCACGCCGAAATTGGCAGGCGTATGCACGGAGTGACCCAGCGCATGCTGACGCGTACATTACGACAGCTTGAGCGTGACGGACTGGTTCTCCGCCATGATTTCAATGAAATTCCGCCACGAGTAGAATACGAGCTGTCCGATACAGGTATGGAGCTGCTTGTACGGATGATCCCGCTGTGGACCTGGATTGTGGATAATGCTGAGCGCTTTCGTAAGGATCGGTTGAGATATGAAAAAAATAATACTAATCCGGGGACTTAACAGTTCATAAATATATAACACCCTTTTACATATTCAGTAATTAACACATGGGGTTGAATTAATATTTTTGTGTATTTTTTGGAGCGGTTATCCTGAAAAAATGCCGATCTCAACGGACTCGTTCAGGAAGGTTTAATTACAGAGATTTGTGTTTTAAATGTCTCATTGAAATTTCACTCTCTGTGAGAGAAAAATGTCATTTTCATGTCTGCATGACACAGTAGCTTCGCCGGAGCTTAATTAAGTAGAATAAATCATGTCTTAGTTTAAAGTCTGGTTATAGAGCTGACTTAATAATTAAGCATAAGGTGCGCAACTTATCTGCGTTACGATTTGAGTATTGAAAGCGAAACTTGTTAGCTCTGTTTTATAAACTTCAGATCTTCAAGCTAAAGTTATTTGATCACTCGTCGATAATATGCATGATGACTTAAAGGGAGAACATCATGTCTTCGATATCCGCGATTTTAAGCACTATGGCCAGTGGTAGTGAGGGTGGTGATGGCAGTATCGCATCCCAAATCACAGCGTTAAGTAAACAGATTCAGAATGTCTCAGCGCAAATGAAGGAACTGTCAGACAAAACTGAACTGACAGATGAACAGAAGGCTGAAATGCAGCAGATGTACGAGTCGCAAATCACAATGCTTGAGGCGCAGATTGCTCAGCTTGAGCAGAAGCAGGCAGAGCAGTCTCAGCCGGAAAGTGCCATCACTCAATCGACCAGTGAGATTAAGGCGGACGGAATTAATCGTCCTACTGATAGCAATAAAGTCGATGTTTACATCTGAAACGCTCAATGGCCTGGTTCAGAAACAGAGCCTGTCAATTCAAAATGGTATTTATGGGGGCGAGTCAGGGTCCCCCTGGTTCGCATTGTGCCTGGACACGGGACCGCAGAACTGCATGTATCCTGGTCTTCAACAGTGACGCGCAATTGCTCTAACTTATTGTTATTTAACATAAATAGCGTTGTGGCACATAAATCAGGTTTGATTATGTTAAATTATCGTAAGCAGAATTTTTGCCGCGACGTGCTTGTTCCTATACAGCAGTTCAGGGCTTAGAGTTTTTAGGTTAAATGAAGTGTCGGTCGGCCGTCAAAATGTTTATCGCCGCGCACGGGTGGTACTTAGTATGCGATATCTCAGCTGTGAGCTTGGTCTATATTCCCGCTCGCACCCTGGTCGCAACGCAAAACCCAGCGGCGATGCATAATCGCGGCTTCAAGCCGCCTGAATCTCAAGGATGTCCGCTATTCGCTGTGAGTTCAACCGATGGATGCAACACACTTATTGAAGCGCTCTGCGAGTGATTCATAGTCTAGCGTTTTTTTCGGCCTTTCAAACGCCGAGGGTGCTCACGTCATTGATGCCACCAACATGATCGCCATGCCAGGGATGGTCGACTCTCATCGTCACGCCTGGGAAGGCCAGCTGCGCCGCATCAACCCCAACGCCACCTGTCTGGACGACTACAGCAACGCCACGCACTTTTCGTTCGCCAGATATTACCGCCCGGAAGATATCTATATGGGTAATCTCCTGACTGCGCTGGGCGCGATTGACGCGGGCATCACCACAATGGTTGATAACTCGCACAACAGCCGAACCGCAGCGCACGCCGATGCCGCCGTTGAGGCCCTGCTTGATGCCGGTATTCGCGCTATCCATGCTTCCGGCGCACCGGTGGCCGGTGAATGGGATAAGGCGCACCGGCCTGGCAACTGGCAGCGCCTGCAGGAAAAATATTTCACGGACAAACCTGAGAGTCTTGTGACGCTGGGCGTCATGGCCCAGCTGGAGCCGGAATTGTGGGCTGAGGCGCGCAGGCTGGGGCTGCCGATTGTCACCGAGTTCTTTGGCGCTGAAATGGCCTCCGAGCTTGAATCACTGCATCAGCAGGGTCTGCTTGGTTCGGACAATATCTTCAACCACTGCACCGCTCTGCCTGATGAGGGATGGGAAATCCTGCGTGACGCCGGTTTCCGGGTCAACGTCTGCCCGCGCTCAGATTCTCACTATGGGATCGAAAGCGGGATGTTCGCCATTGAAGCCGCGCAGCGTCATGGTATCCATCCTGGCCTGAGCGTGGACAATGAAACCTCTTACAGCACCGACATGTTTTATGCATAAGCCGCACTGCTGTGATTCAGCGCATTCGCTGACGACGCTTCCGGCTGCGCAGTTGCTTAAATCAGCCACCGTCGATGGCGCGGTTTGTGCTGGACTGCAGGATAAAATCGGGAGCCTGACGCCAGGCAAACAGGCTGATCTGATCCTGATTAACGCGGCAGACCTCAACCTCTATCCCAACGGAAATGCGTTTGGCACGGTGGTGCATGCGGCTGAACGCAGCAACATCGATACTGTGATGATCGGCGGGCGCATCGTCAAGCAGAACGGCAAAGTGCTGGGTGTGGACGGCGAGCGCCTACGCGCCGCCATCGATGAATCACGCGCGCACCTCTTTGCGGCTGTAGGGTTTGAGCCAGACATCTTTGCGCAAAAATTACTGCCGCTGGTTCAGGCGGTCTGACAGAGACGAACAGTATGAGCGCGATTTATTACGTCATCGCTTTTGCAGCAGGACTGGGGATTACGCTTCAGACGACCCTGAACAGTCAGCTAGCAAAAGGGCTCGGCGGGGACCCGGTCACCGCCGCGTTGTTTTCATTTACGGTTGGGGCGTTCAGCCTTGGAATTTACTCGCTGCTGAATGGAGGGTTGTTCAATTCCCTTGCTGCAATTCCTTCGCAGCCTTTGTGGAGTCTGGCGGGCGGACTGATTGGTGCCGGTGCGTTATTCAGCTACGTCGTGCTCGCACCCAAAATCGGTTTTTCAGCTCTGCTCGGGCCGGCAATTGTCGGACAGCTCCTGTCATCACAGGTGTTCGACCATTTTGGCCTGCTGGGCGCTATAAGGCGGCCGGTCTCGTTGGTGAAGCTGGGAGGAATGCTGGTCATGCTGGCCGGGCTCGCCATCATGCTTTTCGGCGACAGGCTCTCAGAGCGTTTTCTGCATTAGCCGACGAACGGCTCTTTACGTGCATCAGTTCCAGTGCAGATGCACGCAGCTTTTATGCAGGTGCAATACATATTAATACATTAGTATCACGCAACGCTTTACAAAGCCTTCTTGGAAGCGGGTAATCACGCGAAATACGTATTTATCGAAGGCGCAGAACACGGCGATTATTACTGGTATCAACCCGTGGTCATCAACAGGGTTGTTGAGTTATTCCGTTAGCATCCTGGTGCTGAAAATACTCAGGAGCAGCGCTTCGTTGATTAATTCATGCTGTTGCCAAAGACGTCCGCTTCAGCCTGTGTATTTGCCTTGTCGATGCAGAGTTAACGTTAAACTGGGAGTTAGAAAAAGGGCTACACTGATCCTGCATTTATCGCGATGGTGGTATTTTTGCTTCCTCATCACATAAACCCAAATACGGCCTGATACTATTATAAGTTGTCTAACTCTCTGAAATATTGATGATTCATTAATGCTGATCAAAAAAACAACGAATAGCATCGTTGATTATTAGACGATCGGTCAATATTATCTATAACTGACAAATTACTGACCGACAGTTGAACAGAGAGACGAGGTGACTGTGTTTAAATCCCTATTAGTCAACAGAACAGAAAATCGTTACTGTGCGCAACTTGCTGAAATTACTGAAAGTGAGCTGCCGCAAGGAGATGTGGAAGTCAGTATTGACTATTCCTCGATCAATTACAAAGATGCACTGGCCATTACGGGCCGCGGTCCTGTTGTCCGGCACTTCCCGATGGTACCTGGTATCGATTTTGCTGGTACGGTGTCCGACAGTTCACATTCTGATTACCGGGCTGGAGATAAGGTTCTCTTGACCGGCTGGGGTGTGGGAGAGAAACACTGGGGCGGACTGTCTGAAAAAGCCCGGGTTAAAGGGGATTGGCTGACGCCTCTGCCGGCTGGCGCGAACAGCAAGCACGTTATGGCAATCGGAACAGCGGGCTTTACCGCGATGCTGTGTGTTGACGCGTTATTGAATCATGGTGTTAAGCCGGAGGATGGAGCGGTGCTGGTCACTGGTGCCAGTGGGGGAGTCGGAAGTATTGCGGCCATGCTCCTTGCATCAATGGGTTACCAGGTCACTGCATCTACCGGCAGACCTGCAGAAGCTGCCTGGCTCTATAAAACGGTCGGCGTAAATCAAATTATCAATCGTTCCGAGCTTTCCTGCCCCGGGAAACCGTTACAGAAAGAGCGCTGGGCTGCTGCCATTGATACTGTTGGCAGCCATACGCTCTGCAATGTCTGCGCGGGAGTCAGGTATGGCAGTATTGTTGCAGCCTGCGGCATGGCGCAGGGTATGGATTTGATGGGTAATGTAGCCCCGTTTATCCTGCGTGGTATCACCCTGAAAGGGATTGACAGTGTCATGTTCGCAAAAGAAAAAAGAGCAGCAATATGGCAGCAGGCGGTAACGTATTTACCGGAATCGAAGCTGGAGAGTCTGACCACTGTATATCCTCTTAATGAGGCTATCAGTGTGGCCGAACAACTTTTGAATGGCAAAATTCGTGGACGGGCAATCATTCAATGCAGCTGATAAAATCGATGCCATTCTTGACGCGGGGCTGTTAATTTTTAAAAAAACTACTGGCCCTTATTTTACTGTTCAGCCGTCGCTTCCTGCGAGGGCTGATAGCGCACTGAAGCTTTGAAATAGCTCCAGAAGTCGTATACAGGCTGGATAGAACAATAAAGTTTGGCACGCATAACGGCACCTTCCCAGCCACTCCAGAAAATGGCTGCCAGTTGTGTGTTGTTCATGTCTGAGCATATTTCGCCCGAAGTTAACGCTTCAGACAGACAGGCCGCAACGAGCGCCTGCCAGCGCTCAAGAATATTCTTGAGCAGCTTAATAAAGGATGAGGGGAGCCCGGGGCTTTCCTGCATCATATTTCCGACCAAACAGCCGCGGGTAAAATTGTATTTTTTAATTCCTTCGCAGGCATCGTCGATAAAATTTCCCAGACGTATCATAGGTGCGCAGGATGAATCATACAGGTGCTTTTTAAGTTTATGCTCAAAGAAACTGTCATAGGCACTTAAAACTGTCTGGGCGTACTCCTCTTTACTCCTGAAGTAGTAATAGAAAGAGCCTTTAGGTACACCGGCATTTTTGACAATGGCGTCGATCCCCGTTGAAAGAAATCCATTCTGCGTTAGCAGTTCAAGCCCGCTGCGGATCAAATCTTTATGAGTATCTGCATGCGTACTTTCTTTTTTTCGCGGTCTTCCCCGCCCGCGAATTTCGCCGGTCATTACTCAACTCCTGCATCATATTAACGGAAAAGGATAAGTGATTTTATGTAATAGCTTCAATCAGTTTATCCCCGATTATAGTTGAGTGATCGCTTCTGCCAGCCTGACAGTTAAACTTCCTGCCCCCATTTCAGTAGACCTGCTACCCTGATGCAATTAAAAATCCTCCTTCCACTGGCATAAAGCGGCCCGTTTTACCCTTCGGGTTCAGGGGGGCAACCTTTTAAGTGTCTGTTCAATTTTCTCTGCGTCCTGTTCCACGATGGCTTTCTCATCGGGTGTGAGCGGAACTTCCTTAAGGTAACGTCTGACATAGGAGTTACTTTCCAGTACCAGTCCGCACGCGCTCTGTTTGAGCATGTTAAAATCACAGCCGATGCAGGCTATCCGGTGCTGACAATTGCTCCCGAAGGGATTCGTGCAATACGAATCGCCCAAATCATAATACGTCGCAGGGCCGGTCAGGCTGGCGGCTTCCTGATCGTGGTCGATCAGCACGCTTATCATGTGTGCGATCCGGTCTGCTTTAACGAACTAGGCGGCCAGCTGGGTAGGACCGATGCGCAGATAATGCATGGTGGACTGAGGCGTTACATGCCCCGTCCACTGCATCAGTTCGTACAGCGATATGCCCTGAGGTAAGCTGGCCAGTGCGGTCAACGCCGAAGCCCTTCCCCGGTGGCTGGTTATCATTCCGCCGCTGTCTTCTAAAGGTACGCCCGCCCTCGCGCAGAGCATCGGTATCACCGTGCGGTTGAGGGTAGCGCTGCCGGCAGGCTTACCGCAGCACTGAATAAGAAGACGGACTTTCTCACCGGTTCGCTCGTCGGTAAGCATAGCCTGTTCAGAAAGACGTTCATCCAGCCAGATGTCCACATACTTTTTCACCACGGCCGCTACCGGTTTCACAAAGGCTTTAAAGGTTTTACCTGCCGGGATATTCAGCCAGCACAAGGTGTCAGCAGGGATGATACTGCCATTCTCTTTTACAATATCGTCCGCCTGTGCCGCGATGCACCCAGTGGTCAGCCAGAGGGGCTCGCTCTTTCTCAGCCATGCATGGGTCCAGATAACGGCCATCGGCTGCAGCATGGCAAGCGGATAATGTATTTCAGTGAGCATGTCTTCCTGACGCTGATTCAGGCTGGCCACATCAGCTTCAGCCACACCGGAGCATCGATAACCCAGGGATTGAACCCACGGCGAAAAAGAGGCGTATCGGGTGTTGAAAGATGACGGGCAGGGCTGAAACGCAGGTGTCCCAGCCCCAGCTTTCGTAATCGATCATAAAACGGCGCAGTGAATAGATAAAATTCGCCCTGGAATGCGGCATCATGGGCTCCCCGAAGCGCAGCAATTTGCGGGTGCCCCTTTTTGTGCCCAGTTCATGATCATCTACGTTCATCCGGCCTACCGCTCCGATAATGCTGGCGCAAATTTCAATGCTCCAGTCTGCGGGCTCCCGCACCTCCGGATGCGCCCTTGCCAGCCAGAGGCCGCATCGCAGAATAAAACTGTACAGGCTTTCGCGGGAGCGGGGCCAGAACACCGACGTTTCCCCCATCTCCGGCATCTAACTTCGAATGTATTTATCTCTCTGCAACACCGTTTCAAGGTGTTCTCTTTCTGTTTCATGCTGCTGTACTGAATATTTTCCGGCTTGTGGTTGATGAATGTTAACAGCATGTACAGTCTGATGGCCCCTTCCGGCTCCGCGGTGCTGCCGGGTCGTCGAGCTCTACTACGCTGTCCTCATCTGGCATATGAAGACATTACTAACATCACGGTGTAATAATCAACGGGGTGCAGGTCAATAACTCGCTGCATAAGCAGCGTGTGTACGCGGAAACCGAAGGTCAGGGCGCCCCTGGTGGCTCATGCGTGAATGAGATGGGCTATCTATGGAATGCTGAATGGGGAGGGAACCGTGTTGTCCATTATCGCCCGGATGGGACCACAGACGCTATTCTGACTTCAACTGGAATCCAGAGCACCTGCCCAACACTCGCCGGTGAGGGTTTTGCCAGTTTCTATTGCGCCACAGCTTTTGTAGGACTCACTGCGCTGTCTGAATATGATGGTGCACTGCTCAAAGCTGAATCTGATGTCAGCCCCGGCTTACCTGAAAACCGCTTTGCGGCAAACATAGTTTAACACTTTTGATACTGACAGAACTTTGCCAGTTCAGGCTCAAAGAAAATGTCCGCTCTTGGCACAAAGCGGACATTCGGTTAAATAAACGCGGGAGAAGGCGAGATGCTGCAAACTCAGGTAACAAGTTTCTAGCTGTAACTGGGTTGCATTGCCGACGGACGCAAACTAGAGAAGCTCAGCACCATTCTCTCTGCGCTGTTTATATTCATAGCGGAACGCTTTGGCTAGCCACACTTTCTGGAACTAATCGGTGCATGAGGTAGCGGCAAAGCATAATTGCGCAAATCGTTAACATGTTGGCCGGACTAAATAAGGCGGTGAATACTCTGGAATCTTTGCAAGCGCTGCGGTGATTGGCTACTCGCTGACAAGTTTGCCCTATCAATAGTCATAGCGTGCCATCGGCTATTCTGCACTTCCTGGAAATCATTCCGGCAAAGAAGCACGATTCGCAGGTGAAGGAAAAATCAGCGATGAGCTTACCATTATTATAGTGCGCCAGCTTATGCAGCATTTCAGCCATCCACAGGGCGTAAGAGCCAAGTGCACTCAATATGTAGAATGAAAGCATCCGGCCACTTCAACCCCTAAGCGCTATTTCTATCATTTCTATAGCGCTTACATTGAGGCCAGCAGCCATAAGATTCTGCATATCATAAATATGTTTGGCCTACTACTTAAGAGCATCATGCGGTAGCTCGGGGCATCACTGACTAAACTTCGTAAAAAGTCAGTGGCGTAATCCAACATCGATCTCACGGGAGAGAGCATGAGCGATTAGCTGCTAAGGTGCGATGATCTCAAAGCAATATGACTATATTTAGCGGCGAAAGCCGGTTTTTTACGTCTAGACTTCACCTGATATGAATGATAATCGTCACCCTGCACCAATCATTCACGGTATAAGATTATGTTTCTATTAAAAAAATCAATATGTGAACAATGTGAAGGATTATTATTAAAATCTTTTTTTAGGTTGAAAATGATTATGTGGATTTAAACCTATAGAACCAATCCGCCACATTAAGCAAACTTTTACTTGAAAACGTGCAATACAAAAATTTAGTCAAAGGATATCTATTAAGATTTCGCCAAAAAAATTGGGGGCACACAAGGGGGCATTAGCAGTAATGGTTTTTTATTTTTGGTTTAAAATCAATTGGTTGAATTGGTTTTCGAGTCCGGCCTTCGCACCATTCACTTTAATTTCTTATTAAACAGTGAGTTAGACGTAAAATTCTATCTCTTATGTATGCAAGAAATGATCTAAGCTTTCACCAGAAATTGCCGCTTAGTTAGTAGTGGCAGATCTTCGGGAATACTATCTCATAGCGGCGTGTAGTTCCAAGCTTCAAACACGTACAGTTGTCAACTTGAAAAGCTATGACGCAGCCCACGCCTCTAAATATCCCAAAACAGTTTGATCGCACGCATTCAAGCCCGATGTGTGGCGTTTTCCAGCCCCAAAACAAGTCTATGGTGGTTCAACGTACCTGCATACGAAATGCAGGCTCTGCCAGCGTCTCACCGGCAGTTTCGGGATCGCAATAATCCCGAAAAGAATAATGAACAATGCGACCACCCAGGCGAAAACCGGGCGCTTAATGAAAAACTGAGCCATTTTACTCTCCGGCCTTCATGGTCAGTGTTGCAGGGGAAGCGGTTGAAATCACTGCCGCGACGTTCATGCCGTTGCCAAGCTTATCCATGCCCTGAACGACCACACGGCTGCCGGCAGGTAAGCCTTCGGCAATGCGGTAGGCGCCATGGATTAGCTCCCCGACACGGACTTTGATCTGGCGGGCCTTTTGCTCATTGTCAACCACCCAGAGTACAGCGTGACCTTCCTGATGCGAGACAGCCTGCTGGGGAACCATCAGCGCATCCTCATAATGCTGACGGGGGATCTCAACCCGCACAAACATGCCGGGCAGGAGTTCGCGATTCGGATTACTCACCTCGATGCGGACTATAACGTCGCCTGTCGCGGTATCGACGCTAATGCCGGAGAAAAGGATTCTGCCCGGCTGGTGATAGACAGCGCCACCGGGTAACAAAACTTTAACCGGCACGCCCGTCGTAGTGGCCTTCTGACTTGCCGACTGCTGGCGCAGCTGGTGGTAAACCCCGGCGGGCTGGTGGATGTCCACATAAATGGGGTCTGTCTGGTAAATGCGGGCCAGAGGAGTGCTGTCGCTGGCTGTCACATAAGCCTCTTCGGAAACCAGAGCCTGATCTATACGTCCGGATATCGGGGCCCCGACGGTGGCAAAACTCAGGTCGAGTTCTTTGCGCCTGAGCGCGGCGCTGGCCTGCGCCACATCTGCCGCGGCCTGGCGGGCATTCGCGATGGCCTCATCGAAACTCTGACGGCTCACCGCGCCCGTTTTCATCAGTGGCCGCAGACGGGCAGCCTGCTGTTGGGCTTTGTCATTGGCGGCTTTAGCACGCAGTAAACCGGCCTGCGCACTGGAGACTTCAGCTTCAAAAGGTGCCGCATTGATCTGGAAAAGAGGCGTCCCTTTTTTAATTTCTGCGCCCTGTTCAAACAGGCGGCGCTTAATGATACCGCTCACCTGCGGGCGTATTTCTGCTGTTTGCAGCGCGTTAACGCGGCCCGGAAGCGTCTCGCTGACCGCTAACACCTGTGGTTGAATCACCTCAACGGCAACCTGAGGTGCAGTGCTTCAGCTTCCGTAACGGCTTTATCATCGCAGCCTGTCAGCGCGGCAATTATGGCAACCAGAAGTAAAGGCAGAGAAAACAGTTTGAGGGACAACATGGGTTTCTCGTATTAATGAGTGATGACCCATGTTACCGGACACGCGTTTATTCACCGTTGAGAGTGTGTTGAGATTGTGTGTAGAAGCAAAATGTTTTTCTCTATATAGGTACGTGTATTACCTGTGTGAAATGCGGGAGGCAAATGCAAAAAAATCCATATTTCCAACTTCAGAACAGCGTACGACCCGAGGGCATAATATCGCACCACTGTTTTTTGTAATACCAGTCTGGGTTATAGGCACCCAGAGAAAATATAAATTGCTTATCCAATGACGCGGCTAACGCTCTGGCGTGCTGGATGTTTTCCCAGAGCAAAACAGAGCCGACCCCCATAGATCTAAACTGCGGGTCGATCCCGCCATTAAAGTCCTCGAAGTAATACCATGATGGGCACTCAACTTTATAGTTGAGATCAAAAGCGCAGGGTGAGTCATTGATGAATAATATTTTGCCAAAGATCATGTCTCTGAACATGGAGAACGTCTCAGTCAGGATCCCGGTGTCAGTGCACTTAAGACTGTTTTGCCACCGCAAATCGAACAGGTGCTGATAGATAGCCGAAAGTTCAGCAGGGGAAAAAGAAGTCACATCCTCAATTGTTCCGCCCGCTTTTGTAAATCGTCGCACCTCTCCGGTACGCTTCTTAGCGGTTTTCACGGAAAAATCGGACTTGATGTGAGCCATTTTTTTCTTAAACAGATTGTGACGGATGCTGTTAAATATGACACCCTGAGAATGAGGTGATAACCGCTTGGTTTTAAAAGGAAGTATGACTTTTACACCCGCTTTTATCGGCAGGATAAGATCATCAAAAACAAAGGGAAGCGTTGAATTTTTATATTCCAGAGAGCCATTGACAGAAAACACGCCAGCAATGGGTTGCCCGTCTTGCCTTTTCATATAGTACTGAATACGGACGCCTCCACGCTCGGAAAGATAAGCGAGAACGCGGGGATGGGTGCACACGCTCCCCCCGAATGCAGTGTAAATCTGAGCATACGCAGAAAGCGTGCATTCTTCCCAGCCGGTATTTTTAAGTTTTAAATATGTTGTAAACATGCCTGTTACCTAAAGTGAAATACAAGGGGCCGCTTAATGATTTGTGCGCAAATATTTCATGACAGGCAAGGGTATAATTGATGAGTATTAAACAAGGGGTAAACAAATGCAGGGGTTTATTCTATAAATTGTCTTTTTTAGCTTCTACACATGTTCTACACACAGTCTGAACTGATCCTCAATAAATAAGCACATAAAAGGTTCACTCACTAAATTAATTATTAGTTCGCAAAAAAATACAAATAAAGCTTGATCCTAAATGGAAAGGATTGTTCAAATCAGATTGTGAAATCAACAGGGTGGTAATGATTTTTAAGAATTGCTTCCTGCGCATGGAATATAAACATAAGCTAAATGAAAAAGTTCAATGAAGTATCTACACTGTTGTTGAGCCTGGCGATAGTTATTAGCTTTATACTGGTCTGGTTTACGACCTGATAAGTGATTAAATCGTCAGTGTGGGATCTAACGTCAATCCTTAATTTATCTTTAAATTCACCATAAATAATTAATTTATTATTGTGTTTTTTTTGGTTATTTTGTGTTCGGAAGGCGTTCTGTTAAAGCTTTCCTTTGATCAACCAGAATGGAATGGCACTATCATGAAAAATATCCTTATTACTGGTTCAACAGGTTTATTAGGGGGCAGGGCTCTGGGTATTGATTATCAAAAGGTTTCCTATAAACAGCTTTCTGACAGCAGAAGAACATTTAAGGATCTGTTTGGCCCGAGCAACGAACGGATCATGCTGCGTGCGATGAACCTTTACGGCCATTTCTCAAATCTGAATGTGGTGTTTGATAATTCTAAACTGCTGCAGCTTGGTATGAGTAAGCCTTCCAGGTTCACCGATTATCTGGATCGCTGCGTGCTGACAACGCGTGACGCGACAATTGCCGAACTGATGCAGGTCGATTTTAAATAGTCAGGTATCGGAAAAGCAATAAATACTGAAGCGTAAGTGGGGGCAGGGATCGATTTATGTCGCCCTGTTCATTATGAGCAGGGCGTCCCTGGAATATCACAGTTTGCGAACAACGTTAACGCGTAGAGGGCTAACCTCCAGCCAGATTGCCACACAGATCCCCGCAGCGCGGAGGTACTCTCTGTAGCGTTCAGGAACTCCTGCTGCTTAACAAATCTGCGCACCCGTGTGGAGTGCTGCCGTAGCGTGTCAGCCTGTGCCTGTGTGAGTTGACGGGCCTTGCGTGCCGTAATGATATCAGCCTGCAACACGTTGACCCTTGAGGAAATATACGCATCAAGCAGATCTTCGATGACGCCTCCCGTTTCCGCTTTGACGTTACGCTGGGCCTGCAACGCCGCAGGAAGGGTAAGTCTGTGCAGATTTTATGCCTGCCATTGCCTGGCTGGATACCAGCATAATGAGTCCTACTGTGAGATATTTCATGTATGTGACCCTGTAGGTTTTTTTCGCATTGAATGTAACTCTCCTCCGGGGAAGAATGCGTGGGTACAGACCATGGTTGAGTGTCCTGTCTGATCTCACAGATATAGGGCCTAATATTAAAACGTTTGGATCTCGGCTGTGAGCGAGATGCCGAAGTATGAATGTTTGTTTAACTCCACTGGCTTTTAGCCGCTCTTATCCCAGTTCTTCGCGAGTTGGACCTTGAAAGTAGATGCTGCTTATATGACAACTACGTGGCTGAGTCAGCACAAAACGAACTGTTTCCCAGACTGAGTGCCCATTCATCAGACGTTCCCCCATTCTGGATTCTGTATCAAAAGACGTATCTAACCCTGTAAGTTCGAAATCCGGTGGATACAACCCGGTCACACGTATGTTTTCTTCGGACAACTGCTGTGACAGTTTGGTGATAAACCCGCTAAACCCATGTTTGCTGGCGAAAAAAGCAGGGTGCGCAATTGAATCCGTAAAATTCGGGATCCCACATGAAGATATAATTGAGACGATATCAGCATTGTCTGAACGTCTTAACCCGGGCAGCAGAGCCTGAGTCAGTAGAATCGAACCTGTCAGACCTGAACTGACGGTGTTGATAATTTCTGTGTCAGGCTGATCGTCTAATCTCCCTGACAACCACTGAGCAGCATTCAGGATTAAAATGTCTATCGGCTTGTTTGAAATTAACAACTGTGAAGAAAACTGAGAAATGGATTCAGGCCGGGTTAAATCACAGATATACCCTTTTGCAATGCTGCTTTCAGCAGTGATGCTGCTGCAGGTTTTTTAAATATCTTCAGCCCGCCGTCCGCAAAAATCCACCTCTACCCCCTCTCGTGCCAGCCACACGCACAGCGCCTGACCAAATCCCCCGCCGCCACAGGTAATAACAGCTCTTTTACCTCTCTGCATCTTCATTCATCCTTTTCCTGATGACTATGTGTGGATGTAGATATACATGAGGAAGTTAAGTGACATCTTTCAGTTAATGCCCTTTTTACATGAGGAACAGAAATAAGCTGCATTGCAAACTGTTTAGCGTGTGTCAGGGGATTAGCAATGTCCGCTTCTGGCACAAAGCGGACATTAGGTTAAATAAACGCGGGAGAAGGCGAGATGCTTCAAGCTCAGGTAACAACTTTCTAGCTGTAACTGGGCAGCATTTCAGCCATCCACAGGGCGTAAGAGCCAAGTGCACTCAATATGTAGAATGCGAGCTTTCGGCCACTTCAGCCCCTAAGCGCTATTTCTATCATTCCTATCGCGCTTACATTGAAGCCAACCGCCATAAGATTCCGCATAACATAAATATGTTTGACCTGCTACTTAAGAGCATCATTCGGTTGCGCGGGGCATCACTGACTAAAGCTTCACAAAAAGTCAGTGATGCAATCCAATCTCGATCTCACGGGAGAGAGCACGAGCGATTAGCTGCTAGGGTGCGATGAGCCCACAGCAATATGACTATATTTTCCGGCGAAAGCCGGTTTTTTACGTCCAGACTTCACCTGATATGAATGATAATCGTCACCCTGCACCAATCATTCACAGTATAAGGTTATGTTTCTAATCATAAAAATCAATAAGTGAATAATGTGAAGGATAATTATTAAAATCTTTTTTTAGGTGGAAAATGATTATGTGGATTTCAACCTTAGAACGAATCCGCCACATAAAGCAGGCTTTTACTTGAAACGGGCAATACAAAAATTTAGTGAAAGGATATCTATGAAGATTTCGCCAAAAAAAAATAGGGGGCACATAAGGGGGCATTAGCAGTGCTGGTATTTTTTTTATTTAAAATCAGTTATTTGAATTGATTGTCGAGTCCGGCCTTCGCACCATTTAAAGATACGAGAACTTCCGTAACAGTCCGCAAGTTACTAAAATTAAAGCCGAAAGGTTTTTTTTTGTCCAAATTCGTCCGAGCCTTTTTGTGGTTATGCTAAGGTCGACGGGGCACTTCCTCTTCTATTGTCTTTTTCTCCTGAAGTACAATTCAACGCCCGCCCGATCAAAACCCGACTTTTTGCTTGTTGGTTTCGCTTTGCGTCGTCACAGTGAGTTTTAACAGCAGCGCCTGTTGATGACCAGGTCTTGATATTCCATCCTGCGAAATTGGAAATACATTTAATTGATTGATATTGCTGATTTATATTTCCTTTATTAGTCTCAGTTAATTTTTCCATTCCTGCCGTTTTACATACCTCATTTCTTATGATTTTCAGTAGACCCGCGGTGCGCGCGAAAAAGAAATCTCGCCAGCATCACAAAAATGAAAATCATCAGATACCTTTCTGTGACAAAAGACACAACCTGATTACAACTTCAGGCACAGAAGGGCGTTTGTCGAGATAATGATTGTACTCTGTACATCTAAGTTTTACACAGTACAACAATCGGCATTGCGAACATATCATCGCGTAAGGCCATGACAAACTTGTGAGGATTATCATGTCTGAGAAAAAGCACACCACGTCTTTCTCTGCCGATATAGAGCAGCAGACCGTTAAGAAGGTGGTTTGGCGCATTTTGCCCTTTCTCATCGTCTGCTATCTGATTGCCATCATTGACCGTGGCAACATCGGTATGGCCTCGCTACAGATGAATGAAGATTTGGGATTATCTAAAGCCGTTTTTGGTCTGGCCAGTAGCCTGTTCTTTGTGGGTTACTTTCTTTTTGAAGTACCCAGCAATCTTGCGATGCAGAAAATCGGTGCGAAGATTTGGATCTCTCGCATCATGGTCTCGTGGGGCATTATCTCGGTCTGTACCGCCTTCGTTGAGAGTGCCAATACACTTTACGTATTGCGTTTTTTACTGGGTGCAGCTGAGGCCGGATTCTTCCCTGGCGTGATTCTCTATCTGACTTACTGGATTCCGGGTAAATATCGCGCCCGCGTGATCGCCACCTTTATGGTTGCCATCCCCGCAGCGAATTTTATCGGCTCGCCCATTTCTGGGGCCATATTGTCACTTGATGGCTGGTACGGCATGCGCGGCTGGCATTGGTTGTTCATCCTGGAAGGCATTCCAGCGGTGGTTTTGGGTATTGCCGCCTTCTTTATGCTGAGCAACAGACCCAGCGATGCCAGCTGGTTAAATCAGGAACAAAAGGCGTGGCTGAATAGCACGCTTGAAGCCGAGAACGCGAAGAAGAAAGCGATCGGCCACATCTCTTTATGGCAACTGCTGCGCCATAAACATATCTGGGTGATGGCGCTGATTTATGCCGGCGCTTCTGCGGCAGGCTCAACGCTGAGCGTCTGGTCGCCGCAACTGCTTAAATCATATGGCCTGGATAACTTTACCACCGGTTTGGTGAACGCCATCCCTTACGGTCTGGCATCTATCCTGATGATTGTGTGGGGCAGAAGCTCCGATCGCAGCGGCGAGCGTCGCTGGCATACCGCGTTAACCCTTTTCCTGATTGCGGGTGGTCTGTTATCTGCCTTTATCACCAACAGTTTGACGGGCAGCGTGGTGATTCTGTCGCTGGTGCTGGTAGGCGCGTATTCAATGAAAGGTCCGTTCTGGGCGCTCGCATCGGGATGGATGTCTTCCACTACTGCGGCCGCCGGTCTGGCTGCGATTGGCGCCATGGCTAACCTGATCGGCGGAGGACTGATGGTCAACGTTTACGGCATCATCAACCAGGCCACGGGCAGCCACACACTGGCTATGGTGCCGCTGGCGATTCTGTGTGGTATTGGCGGTATCGCCGTGCTGATCATGGGCCGCAAAAAAGAGTTAAACATTGAAGTCGAGAACACCGCGTCGCCGGTGAGTAAATAACGTCACCCTCCCGCGGGCGCTTATCTGAGCGTCTGCGGGAGGCTTTTCTCCCATTCCTCCCACCATCAATCCACTCCAAAAGAAGTTCACGTTCCGCCTCATCCAAGCTATGCACTTCTCGTTATCAAGCCGCTAAACGTCATTGAAATCTCAGTAACAAGTCTGGATTGGAAAGACGTAACTGTCTTATCGAAGGGGCAACGCTGAGGGAGTGACGAAGATTTGCAGTGATAGCCGAGGTTGATGAACGACCTTACCAGCAAGCAAGTTGGTCAGGTCGTTTAACAAATGGTGGGGAAGGTTAATGCATTAAGACAGGGCACTTTCACTTTTGATCGGTTCAGCCAGCACCTTCAAAACGTTACTCGCTGCAGCTGTTCCCATTTTCACGTATGAGTTGTCACTGACGCCACCAATGTGCGGCGACAGGATGACGTTATCAACAGCCTGCCAGACATGTGGTGCGGTCAGCGGCTCAACAGCAAAACTATCCAGAGCAGCCCAGCTAAGGGTGCCGTCACCCAGCGCCGTTAGAAGCGCGTTATCATCGATCAGGCCACCGCGTGCAGTATTGACGAGAATCGCGCCTTTTTTACACTGACTCAGCCTGTCGCTGTTGATCATGTGCTGTGTCTGTTCCGTCAATGGGCAGTGCAATGAAATCACATCTGCCTGTTGTAGCAGAGCTTCAAGCGTGGAGGATTCACACTCGTCGGGAAAGGACCTGGCGAACGGGTCATAGGCAAGGACTTTCATACCAAACGCTTTGCCAATGCGAGCGACCCGACCGCCAATCGCACCCAATCCAATCAGACCCAGCGTTCGGCCTTCAAGCTCAACCGACTTGTGGGTCGATTTGTCCCAATGTCCCTGACGCATTCGGCGATCCAGCGGGAGAACCGCTTTGGCGCAGGCCAATATCATCGTCCATGTATGTTCAGCCACCGCTGCTGCATTAGCACCGGGCGCTGACTGCACGCTGATATGGCGCTCAGCCGCCGCTTTTTGATCGATAACATCAATGCCGCTGCCGTGCTTGGAAATAACCCGCAGGTGAGGTGCGGCATCCATGATGCGGGCGTTGATTTTGCCGTATCGAACAATAATCGCCACCGGATCGTGTTGGTGACACAGCTGACACAATTCGTCTTCACTGGGCTTTATGCCTGCGTAAACGATATCAAAGCCCTTGAGCAGGCCTAACGCTTCCTGCGCCAAATCGCTGCCAGTTACCAAAATTACGGGATGAGAAGATGCCATTACAATTCCTCCCCTTCATTCAACATTCCAGCCGCAAGCAGGGCTTTTTCCAGCCAGGGTGCGCGAATATCGCCTTCACGGATGGCGGCAATGCGTTTGGTCTCGGCATCCCGTTTTTTCTGTGCCAGTTCAATCAGCGCCGGAACGGCTTCACGTGGCAGAACGACCACGCCGTCGACATCACCAATGATCAAATCACCAGGCTGGATTGCCGCTCCGGCCACAGAAACAGGATAGTTAACGCGGCCCGCGACAGATTTGGTTGGGCCACAAGGATTCAGACCTGCGGAAAACACCGGGAAGCCGTTTTCGCACAGTGCGTCGGCGTCGCGAACTGCACCATCGATGATGATTCCTGCGATGCCCGACGCTTCTGCCTGAGTGGACATGATTTCACCAATCAAAGCACAGCTGATATCGCCTTTACCGTCGACGACGATAACATCGCCAGGCTGAGCGATGGCGAGCGCCGCGTGAATGGCAAGGTTATCGCCCGGCCGAACCTCAACCGTGATGGCGGGGCCAGCAACTTTCATGGTGGGTGAAACGGGCTTTACGCGACCGTGCAGCGTACCGCGACGTCCGGCAACATCGGCAAGAATAGCGGCCTGAAACTCAGCAGCCTGTTTGACCAGCTCGGGCGCTGTACGGGTAAGGTCGCGCTTGATGAACGTATTCTCTGCGTGTGGCATAAATCACCTCTTCATGTTTTACCTGATACAACTATGTTGTACTATGTAAAACCACTATATCGATGTTAAATCAGATCGCACCAGCGTTAAGCTTTCATTTGTGATGTAAATACGATGTGAATCACAAATTGCACGGTAAACTCTTAGCGTCGCAAACAGGAGAACGTACCGATGGGGAATGAAGGCGTAATTGCCGTTGAGAAAGCGCTGGCACTACTGGATTGTTTTAAGCCTGGCGAAGAGGCGTTGACGCTCACCGCTCTGGCACAATTTTCGGGCTACCATAAAACGACGGTTTACCGTCTTATGAACTCACTTGAACGCATGAACTACGTCATCAGACGCGACAGCGGCGTTTACACGTTGGGTCCCAGACTGCTTTATCTTGGCAAGCTCTATGAACAGTCATTTCATCTGGCCAGTATTGTCCAGCCTGAACTGCACGCGCTGGCAACGGCGACGGGTGAAAGCGCCACATGGTATGTGATTGAGAACGGTCAAAGGCTTTGCTTATTCAGAGCGGAGCCCTCCGAAGGATTACGAGAAACGCGCTTACCCGGTACTTTTTTGCCGCTGGATAATTCAGCAATAGGGCAAGTGCTTCGCCATTGGGGACTCAATGAACCGCTTCTTGAATCTGCCCCAGAATTACCGCTCTTTACCTCCGGCATGCGTGATCCGCACATTGCTGCATTCTCTCTTCCCGTTTTTGGTGAGGGAAACAAACTGCTCGCGGCGCTGGCATTAACAGGTCCGTCATCGCGTTTAACGCAATCAATGCGCGACAGCGGTGTGGGCAAGATAATGAAAGAGACGGCTTACAGCCTCTCCCTAAAGCTCGGCGCCCCTAAGATCAAATGTGACCATTTTTATTCGCTCTAGCTGGCCTGGATAGGTTCGCTTTGTAAATGATATGCCGCGAGTATTGCTAACTTCGGCAGTATGAATGCTAACTATTTCACCTGGGTATGAAGAAGATAACCGGGTGAATCGCACAGCGAAAGCAATCCTGCATCGCTACCAGCTTAATTAAGTCGCTTACGAGCGCTTTTTATGTGTCTGAAATTCTGTCTGGCCCCGTAGAAAAATGCCCAAAATGAAGTTCATTACACATTCGCCATCAGTAAGTATTCAAAAAGTTAAAACTATGGTTCGTCCTTTCAACATTATTGTTGGAATCTTTTATGCGAACTCCTAATTTAAAATTGAGGGTGTTTCCCTCCGCATTTCTATCAGTTTTAAAACATCGATTCCAATACAGCATCTAAATCAAAATTTGCTCTAAACACCATGAAATAACTGTGTGTTATTGATTTTTTTGTGTATCCTAGCTTAAAGGATGAACAAAAAAAGGACGATGTAAAATGCCTATTCCAGCAAATCTCTGGCTAAAAGATGATGGCGGGGCTGATATTCGTGGCTCCGTTGATGTGCAAAATCGTGAGGGCAGTATTGAAGTTACCGGATTTTCTCATAACGTTAGACTCCCCACTGATCCTCAAACAGGTAAACCCACTGGCACACGAAAGCATGCACCGATAATCATTCAAAAAGAATTTGATGCTTCTTCACCGTATCTTTACAAGGCTGTAGCAACAGGTCAAAACTTAGCATCAGCTGAATTTAAGTGGTATCACATTAATGATGCTGGACAGGAAGTCGAATATTTCAATATCCTGATCGAAGGTGTGAAAATAATTGGTGTGTCACCAGTAATGCACGATACAAAAGACCCTGAAAAAGAGAAGCATAATCACCTCGAATGTGTTGAGTTTGCATACGAAAAAATTACATGGAAATATTGTGACGGCAATATTATGTTCTCTGATAGCTGGAATGAGAGAGCATAATCAATGCGCTATCCAACTTTGGCTGCATCGCCGCAGCCGCCATTTGATATTATCTCGTTTAGCCCGCCGGGAGTTTCAATCCTCAACAATATGATGCTGGCTCGTTTGCACAAAGGCCCGTCAGCCATGACCTATGTGTGGTTTTATAGTCAAGTGAGAGGACATGGCCCATGGGATTATAAAAATCAAAGCGGTAAACAGTATGCCAACTTTGGGAACTTCAATTATGGTGCTGTTGGACATGCGGCTGGAATTACCGAGGCTGTATTATTAAGAGCTGCAGGATGGGCGCAAAGTCGCGCAGGAACAAGCAACATAGAATTTGGAAGTTGGTATGGTTCTAGCCCATTTGGCGACGATCCGGAAGACCAGTATTGGATCAGAGCAGGAATTGAATATGCTAAACGCTCAGGCTTTTAAGATGCGTCATGCCTTAATAATGTTTATTATAATGATGATTTGTTTAGGTGCTTATTTTTTATCAAAATTATCTCCGTTGGAACAATCAATTGTCCATGAGCAGGCGGTTAATACTCATGCTACTATTTTCATAACTGAGGCAACTGCAGGCGCTACGACGGATTTTTCCTATCGTTTTTACTTATACGATGCAAGTAAAACCGTGGAGGAATTCAAGAAGGCTTTAAGTAATGATTATTCACCCTTCCTCATTACTTCTGATTCCAAAGCACTAAATAAGATTGAAAATGGAGTGATTTATTTAAATGTGAAAGGTAAGGTTTTTTCTTTTAATAATCTCCCTGCTTATAAATACAATAATTCCATTTATACCATTCCCGTCGTTATCACGGCAAAGCCATACTGATTCTTTGCAAAGTTAGTGCTGATGTGTGGTCCTTAAGATCTTGTTAAGAACTCTTCGTATAATAGCGCCCATCAATGTAAACCAAGAGTTCACCATGAAAAACACCCTGATTTCCCTTTCGATTCTTTTCTCTGCTTTGACCGTGACGTCTGTTCAGGCTGCCAACCCAGCCACCGGCTGCGCCGCTAAAAAGCAGGATATCCAGCAAGAGCTGGCGATGGCGCGTGAGCATGGCAATGCTGCGCGCATCGCTGGTCTGGAAAAGGCGTTACGCGAAACCAGTACAAATTGCACCGACAGCGGCTTGCTCAAAGCGCGCCAGCAGAAAGTGGCCGAGAAGCAATTGAAAGTGCAGGAACGCGAACAAGATCTAAGGGAAGCGCAGGCCAAAGGCCGCAGCGATAAAATTGAGAAGCAGCAGCGTAAACTGGCTGACGCGCGAGATGAGTTGAAAGAAGCGCAGGATGCATTAACGCAATAAACCAGGCATCCCGGCTGGAAAACTGGCTCTTTGTCTCAAAATTCTCCTGCAGAGATTTTTTTCATCCAACTGTTGGGATTGCATGGCAGAATGGCGCTCCGGTGAAATCAGTGGAGGTGCAGAAGCGATGACAGTTGAAATTGAGCAGCGTATCTACGAGTTGGTGCGACGTTACGATGGCGTTTACCTGTTTAAGCAAAAAACGCTGACGCCGCAAATTGATATCGATAGCGATCTTAACTTCGAGCGTGAAGAAGCCGCTGCGCTGATGGATGAGTTCTTCGGCGAGTTCAGCGTCGATCGCGGCGGATTCGTCATTGAAACCTACTATCCCGATGAGCCCTCGCTGGCGCAGATTCTCAATCCATTCAATAAGCGTGAAGTGCCGGTGGTACCCGATTTCACGCTGGGAATGTTGATTGAATCAGCAAAAGCGGGGCGCTGGCTGTACGAGTAACAGCAGGCTCAGCGCCGAGTCTGCCACCTTTCACCGCTTCACATGCACGCCAAAGCCACTCTCTTCCGGGACAAACTCCGCCTTTAAGGTCAGCGCAGGAATCTCATAGTCGCCGCTGTTCTGCTGACGGTAGGCAATGGGCGCGGTTTCCGCCAACGTATCCAGCCTTGTAGCCAGCGCATCGCACCAGCCAGCAAATCGTTCTGCTGCTGACTTTTGTACCCGATATAAAACCAGCGGCGGCAGCACGCTAAAGCCGGGATAAAACAGCATGCCGTGCTGAATCGGAAACAGCAGATCGTTGATCGGGCCGTTAATGCCGCGCGGGCTGTAATGCGATTCCCATCCGCCGGTCGTCACCACCAGCATTGCACGTTTGCCGCTAAGATTGCCTTCGCCGTAACGATCGCCCCAATGCTGTTCGTTGTGCTCGCCCACGCCGTAAGCAAAACCGTTGGCGTAAACGCGGTCAAACCAGCCTTTCATGATGGCGGGCATCGAAAACCACCACAGCGGAAATTGAAAAATCACCGTATCGGCCCAGCGCAACTTTTCCTGCTCCGCGGCGATATCGGCGGCCTGCAGCTGATGATCGTAGGCGAAGCGAGAATCCAGCGTCGCATCGAAGTGGTCGCCCACTAATGGGGCGCGCGTGTCGGCAGCGTCGAGCGGCGCTTTCCACTGCATCGCATAGAGATCAGAGACCTGCACCTGATGTCCGGCATGCTGCAAATGCTGCACGGCAAAGTCTTTGAGTGAACCGCTCAGCGAACGCGGTTCCGGATGGGCATACACAATCAGTACATTCATGGGCTTAATCCTGTGAGATGAAAACCACTGCAGATTAAGTCGGCGCTGGCTATAGTGGAAATCAATTGCTGATATCTCAGGTATAGCCATAGTGAATATCGACTCGCTGGATTTGAATCTGCTGCAGACGCTCAACGTGCTGTTAAGCGAACTCAACGTCACGCGCGCGGCGCAGCGTTTGCATCTCTCGCAGCCTTCCGTCAGCGCTCAGTTGGCGCGATTGCGTAGGCATTTTGACGATCCGCTATTGTTACCGGGGCCGCGTGGCATGCTGCCAACGGCGCGCGCAGCAGCTCTGCGTGAGCCGCTGCGTCTGGCGCTGGAAGCGGTTGAGCGTGCGGTCGCGCCGCCCGATGCCTTTAATCCGGCCAATGCCGATAACACCTGGCGCATCGCCGCCACCGATTACACCTCGTCAGCGTTGGTGCTGCCTGCGCTCAACCTGATTCGCGCTGCTGCGCCGCAAAGTCGTATGGCGATATTGGCGCTGAGTCCGCCGCTGGTGGCGCAGCAGTTGGAAAAAGGCGAGCTGGATGTGGTGTTTCACACCGGCGACAACGCGCCGCCGACGCTGCATCAACGCAAACTGTTCAGCGAGCGCTATGTGCTGGCGGGACGGCGCGATCACCCGCAGTTGCAACGTCTGCCGACGCTGGATCAATTCTGTCAGCTGGAATTTGTAATGGTATCGCCCGATGGCGGTGGCTTTAGCGCCGCCACCGATAATGCGCTCTCGAAGATCGGGCGTTCACGCCGCGTGGTGCTGTCGGTGCCGCACTTCTTGTTTATGCAGGAAACGCTGGCGAGCAGTGATTTAGTGGCGGTGCTGCCCGAGCGGTTGGTGCGTCACGCTTCGCACCTCGCGGTTATCGATCTGCCGCTGGAGGTGCCGGGCTTTGATATTTTGCTGCTGTGGCATGAACGTCTGCACCGCGATCCGGCCCAGCAGTGGTTGCGGCAGCAGATTGTGGCGGCGCTGTCACGTTCTTAATCAAACTGCACAACCTCAAGTTTTTCCGAGATTTCCGGAGGCGCCATTTTGCTTAGCATTTCGTTAGCGATATTAAAATAATCGCATCCTGCCCAAATGGCCTTGCTGCCGATGATATAAACCCGTTTCTGCGCACGCGTTACTGCAACGTTTAACAAATTGGGTTTTGAAGATGCCCATTTCTCTCCACCAGAATTATTAGCCGATAAACCGAGCACAATAATGACATTTTTTTCTTCTTTTCCCTGAAAGGTATGAACAGTACCAATCCTATCATCAATCCAGCGATTGATATCCTTGATGCCTTTTAGTTCCTGACTCAATAGGAATTTAAGTTGGTTTTTTATCTGTTTGAAGGGTGAAATAATATAGACGTCGGGCAGCGCGCCATGATACTCAAACCAGTCATTTACCATCATGAGGACTTTTTTCCCCTGTGCGGGAACGTAATGTTTTCCTTCCACTTCACCACAGACATCTAACCAGCAACTCTCTCCCCAAATATCATTTTCAGTAGGCCAACGCTTGTCCCGACCATGTAGCATTTTATTGTTGTAAGCAATTGTGTTGGCGATACTGAACATTGGCTCATCACAGCGCCGATGGACGCGCAGCGGACTGCCGAGCCAATTCTTATTAGATATTTGTGCTGAACCATAGGGGTTCACTCTATCTGCAAGATTTTGTACTGATTGTGTTGTTGGAGACCACTGGCGCCAATCATCAGCAAAGGCACGCTGTGCAAGAGCTTCAACGAATGCTGGAGGAATAGTAAAAACGGGCTCAATCTGTAATGGATCTCCCACCACAATAGTACGTTTCGCGCGCCATAATGCTCCAGCCGCTTGTTGAGGTGTTGCCTGCCCAGCTTCATCAATAAATAACCACCCAATATCACCAGCACCTAAATGCATGAACTGACGATGCACGGAGGCAAATGTAGAAGAAACCACCGGCACAATCATAAATAGAAGTTGCCACAACGCACGGCAGGCTTTGCTATCTGCTACACCACCGTTTATGGCGTCGCTGACGGAGAATATAACTTTAAGTAAGTTGCACTCTTTATAAGCTTCTTTCAGCCATGATTGGTGTAAATCAAGGGCACATGCTGAAAGCCGACTACGGGCTGCATTCAATATTGCGCCTTGGCCGAAAGCGGTACGTTGAATGTCCTCAGCCTCAATATTGATATCATCCGCAGCAAAAATGGTATCTTGATATTTAATCTTTAACGTTGAGCAATCTTGTTGTTTTGCATCCAGTTCACGTCTCGTTTGACTTAAACGTTGTTCAGTCAACTCCAATAGTGCCGAAGCAGAGCCTAATCTCTTTTTTAATCCTTTAATAATGACTTTAAGACGAGAGATCTTTCCAAATCTTAACGTCCACCATTTTGGTAAACGTTCAGCGCACCGCGTTGTACGGGCGTGGAGTGAAAATATTCGTAAGCGTAACTGTTCTATTTTAAGCTGCTGTTGATGGAAGATATTGGACAGATCATTCAGACGTTCAAGTTGCTGAACTTCCTGAATGATACCTTGGTAGTTTTGTTGCGCCTGAATAAAGGCTCTTTTAGCTGTTGAGAAGCTCACTATGTCTTTATTTTTTAAGGATTCAAACAGATGTCTGTATTCATCAGCCGGTGGTGTAGTTACAGCTTTTGTATGATTTTGTGTGAAAACTTTTTCTTTGAAGCGATCGCGATTCTTTTTCTTACCTAAAGCTACAGCAATCAATCCCCAGCAATCATCTTCTGGCGCAAGAGGTTTAATTAAATAGGTTTTATCTTCTTGTTTTTCATCTTCTTTCAAAATGCGTGAAAATGCTGCAAGTTTACGCGCGGCTGATTTAAAATAATCATGATGTTGCCAATCATCGCCAAGACTTTTTAACTGCGGTAGTTCGCGAGAGATGTTTTCAACAGCAGCATTATTGCTTGAAACAACCACCATTTCGTAGCCACACAGTTCAGAGCGCAGGCAGGGAATCTTTCGTGTGTCGCCATTGACGTCGATGGTAAACGAGCCAGAGAAGGCATCCTCAACCCGATCGAAACTTGCAAGAATAGCAGCACGCTTGACTATATTGTTCGCAATTACATCACGTAGTAATGTGGTTTTTCCCGTTCCTGGGGGACCATTAACTGAATATAGCCCTTGATGCGTCAGTTCTTGTTCAAGAGTATTAATGGCAAATTGTTGCATTAAACTCATATTGTGTCTGCTATCTGAAAGCCAGCGCCCGGCAGGAAGCTGGGATAATCGTAATTTATCAATTAATAGCGTTCGTCCTGCTGGTAGAAGAAGATCTGCTTTTCTTTTACGACTTCCGGTTAGATAGCGACCTAATGGAGAATTAGCTTCTAGCTTATTCCGCTTGATATCTTGTATTATCAGCTCGATATCACGTAAGTAGAAGCTGTTTAATATACTTATTTCATTTGAGTAGTGGGCGGCAGAGTTCGAAGAATACTCCGGTTCGTTTAAAAGTTTCTTTTCAGCTATGTCGCTCAGGCCTGAAATTAAATCCAGGTCTAGCGGGGACGAGATATGAATTTTTTTAGGTGTAGTTTCATTTAACTTAATGAATAACGCAGGAGCAGGGATTTGAGGAGTGAAAGTCGTCCATTGTGCCATTGCTTTTAAAAACGCAATGATTTCGAAAGTGGTTAAAACAGACGGTAGGTGGTGTTGTTTTTTTAAATTATCAGCGACCGTAATAATTTCTTTAAAGCGCTGTTGTAATTTTTTTGTATCAACTTCATATGAATCAAAGTTAAGCCGATCTAATCCACCTTCTGCTATCTGACCTAATGCCCAGGTTACAGTGGAAAATTCAAAACTATCACTATCGATAACGCCATTATGGTCAATCTTACATTTTATCGAGCATGTACGACCTTCATTACCGAGTGCATCACTCTCGATATCACTGTTTTCAGCAACGAAAGGTTTGGCTTGCTGGAATATTTCGTCACGATCAAAAATGCCAAAAAAGAGTTCGTAGCGGTATTTTTTATCAGGTAAATAGTCACTGCCTGCGCGCCTGACTTGCTGTGGTTCAATCCAGGGGAGTGAAGTAATATCTTGTAATTCTTCAATGTTAAGTTGAATTACGCCATCCGCATTATCTTCAAGATCTTTAATGTCAGTTGATTCGAAAAACTCTATTTTGTGCCAATAATCAAGAATATTTATGGCCTGTTGAGTACTCGAGATTTTGCTTTGCTCGTCCATGAAAATTTATATCCTCTGAATTTTTACCTGCTAATTCTTATACTACTGCTTTGAACGCTTAGCTTTCAATGATTAGCTCATCTGTGGAATGGTTAGTGGTAAACGACCCGGCGGCTGCTAGTTCTTGGCCATCCACGTGACCTTAAAAATTCACTTCTCCCGCGTCACAAAAATCATCACACTAGCCACCTTTACCATTATGGAGAGATGGCATGATTACCCGATTGCTGCTGGCGATGTCGCTACTTGCCAGCCTGAGTGCGCCGCTGTTGGCAGATCAAGACGGCGTCTCCTTTAGCCACAAAGACTGGGAACTGGCCTGCGATAACACGCTGACCTGTCGTGCCGCTGGTTACAGCGCCGAAGAGGGCGCGGGCGGCTCGGTGTTGCTGGTGCGCGCGGGCGGTCCCGATGCGGTGACGCATGGTCGCGTGCTGCTGGCCGATACCGGCGATGATGATTCTAAAGTGGTGAACAACTTAGCGTTGTGGATTGATGATCGTGCGCTGGGCGACGTGGCGAAAGCCGATAACGACGAATGGACGCTGACGGATGAACAAACCCAGGCGCTAATTAACGGCATTAAAGGCAGCGGCAAAGTGGAGTTTCGCGGTGGTGATGAGCCTTTCGATCTCTCCAGTAATGGCGCATTTGCGGTGCTGCTGAAGATGGATGATGCGCAAGGTCGTCTTAGTACGCCGGGCGCGTTGGTGCGCAAAGGGAACAAGCCGGAAAGCAGCGTACCGGCAGCGATGGCGATGCCGGTGATTCAGCAGGTAAAAGTGGCTAAGGCCGATGCGCGTCCGTTGACGGCCGATGAGCTGGCGCTGTTGAAGCCAAAGCTGATTGCCTCACTCACCGACGACGACAGCTGCGACAATCTGGCTCCGTCCGACGATCAGCCGGAAGAGGGCGCGGAGCCGCTGACCTTAACGCCGGTTGATGATGCGCATGTGCTGATCGCCGCGCTGTGCTGGCGCGGGGCGTATAACGAAGGTTATGGCTATTGGCTGATCGATAAAGCATTGCAGGGCACGCCGCAGCTGGTGACGGATTCCGGCTCTGATTACAGTGAAGGTGTGATCTCAGAAGCGCAGAAAGGGCGCGGCATCGGCGATTGCTGGAGTACAGCGGCGTGGGTGTGGGATGGCAAAGCGTTTGAGCAGAGCAGCGATGCCACCACCGGCATGTGCCGCGCGATTCGTGCGGGCGGCGCATGGCAGTTGCCAACCTGGGTGACCGAGGTGAAAGCGGCTCCCTGATAAAAACCGCACATATCGGTAGCGGCGCGATTTAAAGGCCAGGGACGCGCAATAAATTGCGCCGCTACGGAAGGTGCACATATTATTTACCGCAGCACTGCTTATATTTTTTACCGCTGCCGCACGGGCAAGGATCGTTACGGCCGGTTTTCTCGCCGGCAAAGTGTGGCAGTTGAGGTTCAGGATCGGGCTGCGCCATGCGCTGTTCCTGCCAGTATTCATGCAGCTCCAGCGCCGCGGGGCGAATCGCCTCGATGCTGGCTTCAAACTCTTCCGGGGTGAAGGCTTCGCGCTTCGCCAGATGATCTTCGCTGCCGTGCAAGGCAATCGTCTCCATCATCGGCTGCAGTGATTCTGGCAGCAGCGACCAGTCCGCATCCAGCGCCACGCCGCGCAAGTAGCCATAGCACCAATCTTCCACCACGGTGAATTCCTGGCCTTCCATCTCTTGGGTGCCAAACAGCGGATCGAACTGCTCCGGGAATTCGGCCAGGCGCTCGGCGATGTCGTTCAGATGCTGGAAGGTCAGCGTCATAAAGCGATCCATCTCACGCTCATTCGACCACTTTGGAATGTGCTTTTTGCCGCCCCACATCGCCACCAGCCATTCGCTCGGTTCGATGTCGTTCGGGCCTGAGAGCAACGCCGTCAGCATGCCGTCCAGCTCAGCGGTATCCACCACCGAGTGTTCATTGCCGTATTTCTCCAGCATATCTTCAAGCCAGTTGAGCTCTTTTTCGGTTAACGGACCCTGGTTCATACGGCGTCTCCTGCTGTTCATTGATGGGCCATGCCCAAAGTTAATTGGCGGCGATTATAGCGGGAAGCGGGCACGATTTATCGCTTTTTGCATATCGATTGCTGAACCTCTCCTAAAAATGATTCGCCATAACTTATCGCGCAACAGTATTGGCTGCATTTGTCAGCAGATGGCAGCGTAAAGGCAGAATTTTTCTGCATGAAGGATGCAAAAGTATGGCCAGCACATTGCCGGTACTGAATTTAGCCCTGCTCGAACTGCCGGATGCGGAACAGGCGCAATACCTCGCCGAGCTGCGCGAAACCGCGCGTGACGTCGGCTTCTTCTATCTGGTGAATCATGGCATCAATCCGCAGCTGTTAAAGAACGTGCAAAGCATCACGCGCGCGTTCTTTGCCTTGCCGGATGAAGAGAAGCAGCGCGTTTCGATGATCCATTCACCGCATTTTCGTGGCTACAACCGCGCGGGCGTGGAATACACCCGTGAGCAGCGCGATCAGCGTGAGCAGTTTGATATCGGTGCAGAACGGGCCGCCCTGACGTTGCAGCCAGACGATCCGGCGTGGAAGCAGCTGCAAGGACCCAATTTGTGGCCGCAGGCGTTACCGCAGCTGCGTCCGATGATCCACGCGTGGCAGCAGGCGATGACTGACGTGGCGCTGCGTTTACTGCGCGCCTTCGCCAAATCCCTGTCGCTGCCGCCGGACGCGTTTGACGCGCTGTACGGCACGCACCCCAACGAACATGTGAAGCTGATTCGCTATCCTGGTCAGGATGCCGCTGCCAGCCAGCAAGGTGTCGGCGCGCATAAGGATTCCGGCTTTCTGACCTTTCTGTTGCAGGACGATCAACCCGGATTGCAGGTTGAAGTCACGCCGGATCAGTGGATTGATGCGCTGCCGAAACCGGGTGCTTTTGTGGTGAACATCGGCGAACTGCTGGAGATCGCCACCAACGGTTATCTGCGCGCCACCGTGCATCGTGTAGTGTCGCCGCCGGCAAAACAGCAGCGCATCTCCATCGCTTTCTTCCTCGGCGCGCAGCTCGACGCCGAAGTGCCGTTGTACCAATTACCGCCGCAGCTGGCGGCAGAAGCGCGCGGACCGACCAGCGATCCCAGCAATCCGCTGCTGCGTGAAGTGGGCTGGAACTATCTCAAAGGACGTTTGCGATCGCATCGCGACGTGGCGCAGCGTTATTACGCTGACACTCTCAATAGCGTTAAATCATAAGAAACTAAGGGAAGCAGATGAATAAAAAGGTGATAGCCGCGTTGGCGATGGTTTCGGTGTTCAGCACTTACGCCTCGGCGGCCGCGCTGCGCGTGGCGGCCGATGCCGTACCGCACAGCGAAATCCTCAACCACATCAAACAGAGCGACAAGAAACTCGATCTCAAAGTGATTGAACTCAACGGCAACCTCAACGCCAACGAACTGCTGGCGCGCGGTGACGTGGATGCCAACTACTTCCAGCATGTGCCTTATCTGCGCGATCAGGAAAAAGCGCTGGGCGAGAAATTTTCTGTGGTCGCCACCGTGCATATTGAGCCACTTGGCATCTACTCGCACAAAGTGAAATCATTGAAAGATCTGCCTGATGGCGCGCAGGTGGCGGTACCGAATAATGTCACCAATCTGAGCCGCGCACTTTATATGTTGCAGGCCAATGGTTTGATCAAACTGAAAAGCAGCAGCGCAAATACGCTGGTGACTTCCGCAGACATTACTGACAACCCGCACCATCTGAAGATTATCGAAGTGGAAGCGCCGCAGCTGCCGCGCGCGCTGGATGATGCGCAATTGGCGATCATCAATGGCAACTACGCGTTGCAGGCCGGTTTAGTGCCGTCGAAGGATGCGCTGGCGCTGGAACAGGCGAAAGATAATCCGTATGCCAACGTGCTGGTCACCACGCCGAAACTGGCGCACGATCCGCGTATTCTGGAACTAGCGAAAGATCTGGAGTCAAAGCAAACTGCTGAATTTATTAACCAGCACTATAAAGGATCGGTTATTCCTGTTAATCAATAATCCCCGCCGCCACCTGTTTTTGGCAGGTGGCGCTGACTTTCTTCTGTGCTATATTTCGCCACCAACACCCGTCGCACCCTTTATAAAACATAAAAATTCGCTCAATCCATTGCCATGATTACCTTCGCCAGGAATAAACGGGTGCTGTGCCATCGTTTAACAATATGCATCATTGTGCTGGGCATGAGCGTATTGCTCAGCGCCTGCGGCACCTTGTCGCAAACCTCCGCGCCCGTCAGCGATAAAGTCTATCTTTCGCACGCGACATTTAATGAAAACGTCGATGACATCGTGCGCCATTACATGCAGCAAAAGCAGGTTTCTGGCATCAGCATCGCCATTATCCATCAACGCAGCCAGCCTGAATTCTACAGTTTTGGTGTCACCGATGCGCTGCACCGTTATCCCATTACGCCAGACACTTTATTTGCGCTCGGCTCGCTGAGTAAAGGCATCACCGCGGAGGTGATTATTGAGCTGGTGGATCGCGGAGAACTGCACTGGAACGACACCTTAGCGACGCTTTTGCCGCCCAACGTGCCGCTGAGCGCCGATGCCAAACGCATCACGCTGTTGCAGCTGGTGACGCACACCTCGGGCTTGCCGCGTCAGGATATGGATTTGCCGATGTTCATGAAATTTATGGGCTATCTGCGTAGCGGCGAGAACTTTTATGGCAACCTCGACAGCGATGCCGTGCTGGATTATCTGGTCGACTTTGACGCGCCCGCGCATCCTGGCGCGCGCTATTCCAATCTCGGCTATGCGCTGCTGGGCTACATCCTTAAATATCGCTTCCATCAGGACATCGAAACGCTGGCGCAGCGTAATCTGTTCCTGCCGCTGGGCATGACCAGCAGCAGCTTCAAGCCGCAGAGCCTGCGCGGCTATCCGTGGCGTGCGCTCGGCCATGCCGGCGATCAGCCTAAGCTAATTCCTCGCGGGCAAATCACGCCGGACTGGGCGTTTAACAACAATATGGTGGCGGCCGCCAGCCTCTACAGCAACGCGCGCGATTTGATTCACTATCTTGATGCGCACCTGCATGACGGCGCGGGTGCTTCGCTCAATGCGGCGTTTGCGCAGGTCAATCACGGCTACGAACAGCACGGCAATCAGTCACAAAATATCGCCTGGGTTACGGATACCTACGGCGATCAGCAGATTACCTATCAGGTTGGCTATATCGGCGGTTACTCCAGCTTTATTGGCTTTGATAAACAGAACGGCAATGCGATTGTGGTGCTGCAGAACGCGTTTAACTGGAGTAACTATCTGGGCATCGCGTTATTGAGGGATCTGGCAAATAAAGCGCACGACAAAAACTAACATGGTTGCTTGCAATTTTACTGCGCCAAAAAGCGCCTGAGCTGAGGTATGCTGAGCAGCGAAATTTGACGCGCTAAGCGCGCCGGGGGAACCTTCTGCGTGCTTAACGTGTCAGTTAAATGGACAGTTAATAATTAACCAGAGTGGAAATCACCCATGCGCAGGACACACGTCAATCTTCTTTCTGCAGGAATTTTTCTGGGCGCTTTAAGCCTTGCTCCGGCCGCGCTGGCGGAAGGCGAGCAAACAGACGCCGTACCCATGCCGCCACAGGTGCAGCAAACCGCACCCGACGCGCAAACCCAGGCACCCGCCGCTGATGCACCCGCTCAGGCGCCGGCCGCCGATGCGCCTGTCAGCAATGAACCGGCTGAATCCAGCGGCGATGTCGCGCCGATTCGTCCACCGCAAAGCGGCAATGCGGCTGCGCCAAACAACTATGATCTGAACACCATCATCATCGACTACAAAGAGTACAAAGTGGGCGATGTGGTGCCAGATGAGTACCGTAAAAAACAGTACACCATTGTTGAGTGGAAGCCACGCCATCTGCCAGCGCCGCAGCCAGGCACGCACTGGGCGTACATCAATGCCAACTACATCCTGATCACCGATGACACCGGTAAGATCGTGATGGGCAAATCAGGCGAAATCTTCTTCCGCGGTTAATTCCTGCGCAGCAGACGCGCTAACTGCGCGACGCCCGCCGTAATCTGGCTGGTGCTGGTGTTACCGTAACCCAGCACCAGCCCTTGTTGCTTCTGCTCACCGAGATAAAATCCCGACAGCGCGCCCGGCGCGTAGCCACTCTGGATCAGCCGATCCACCAATGCCATATCGTTTTGATCCGCTGCCAGTGATAACACCAGATGCATGCCGCATTCGCCGCCCAGCAAGGGAACCTGTGCGCCAAACGTTTGCTGCAATGCCTGTCGCAACGTCGCCTGCCGTTGGCGGTACAGACGGCGCATTTTGCTCAGATGACGGCTAAAATCACCGCTGCGTAAAAACAGCGCCAGCGCCTGCTGCTCAGGACGATTCCCGCCGCGCAGCAGTTCATGCAGCGCAGGGCGCAGCGGCGCGACCAACTGCGGCGGCAACACCATAAACCCGAGGCGTAGCGCCGGAAACAGCGTTTTGCTGAACGAGCCGACGTAGATCACCGGCGTTGGCTGCGTCATGCCTTGCATGGCGGCGATTGGCTCGCCGCTGTAACGAAAATCGCTGTCGTAATCATCTTCGATAATCCACGTTTGCTGTTGCCGCGCGGCCGCCAGCAGCGCCAGACGACGCGGTGCGCTCATGATTGCGCCGGTGGGATATTGGTGCGTTGGCGTGGTGTAAATCAGGCGCGGTGGACGCTGCTGCCAGTCCTGCGGCTGCGGCGCCAGACCTTGTGCATCGACCGCTATCGGTTCAATACGCATATCTCCCAGCCGCATCGCCGCTTTCGCCCCGCGATATCCCGGCTCCTCCACCCAACCGATGTCGCCAGGGCTGCTGAGCAGCGCCACGCACAGCGTTAATGCCTGCTGCGCGCCTTCGGTAATCACGATTTGTTCGGGCGTACAGCGCACGCCGCGCGCTAATGCCAGATGCTGCGCCAGCGCGGCGCGTAGCGTGCGTTCGCCGAGCGGATCGCCATAGCCCAGCAGTTGCTGCGGCTGATGCAGCATCACGCGGTTCAGCGCCCGTCGCCACTGAGCCAGCGGGAAATGTGCTAACGAAGGAACACCGGGCCGCAGCGCCATCTCCTGACTCAATGTGCGATGGCTGGATCGCAACTGAGCGATGCGCGGTGACAAGGCAATTTCGCTGCTGGCGGGCGGCTGAGTTTCCTGCGGTAGCTGCGCCATATTGCTGATGCGACTGCCCTGGCGATCGCTCAGCAAAAATCCTTCAGCCTGCAGTTGCGCCCAGACGGCGATCACCGTATTGCGTGAAACCGCGAGATCCAGCGCCAGCTGGCGTGTTGCGGGCAAACGCGTACCGGCAGCGAGTTTGCCGGTCAGAATCGCCTGCTTGATACGCTGGAACAGCTGCTGTTGCAGCGTCAGGTCGCCGTTGGTCTCTAGCGGGGCCAACAATAATCGATGCAGTGCAATATCACTCATTTACGCGGTTCCGTGGATCCATCAATTTCAACCATTGTGGCGCTTTTTAACACACCAGCAAAGTGGCACTCTGCGATTCTGGCCCTGACTGATAAAGGAATTAAGCTATGTCGCAACACACGAATGATTACGGACAACCGGTAGGATTTCCGCTGCCAGATTGGCAACCCCGCGCCTGGCCGAGCTATGAAACCTTCACCGGTGACTATTGCCGCCTTGAACCGCTGAGTGCTGAGCATCATGGCCGCGAACTCTATGCTGCCTATGCGCTGGCTGAAGATGGCCGTGACTGGACCTATATGTTCGCCGAACCTTTTGCCGATGAAGCGGCCTATATTGCCTATGCGCGTCAGCTGGAAAACGGACGTGATCCGATGCATTTCGCGGTGATCGATCCCGTTAGCAACCGCGCGGTCGGTAGCCTGGCGTTAATGCGCATCGATGCGACAAACGGATCTGTGGAGATCGGCCACGTCGCCTTCTCGCCGTTGCTCAAACAAACGCGCATGGCCACTGAAGCGCACTATCTGCTGATGCGCTACGCCTTTGAGCAACTGGGCTACCGGCGCTACGAGTGGAAGTGCGACAGCTGCAACCAGCCATCACGAAACGCGGCACAGCGTTTAGGGTTTCAGTTCGAAGGGACTTTCCGTCAGGCGATTGTCTATAAAGGTCGCAGCCGGGATACCTGCTGGTTCTCGATTATTGATAGCGATTGGCCGCAGGTGAAACAGGGCTTCGAACGCTGGCTGGCGGCAGAGAACTTTACGGTGGAGGGGACGCAACGCGAAAAGCTGGAGGCGCTGCGCACCCTACGTTAGTTTTGCGGAATTATTTTTATATCCACCATGCCGATCCCCAGTTTGCGGGGATCCTGGCCGATAATATTGCCGACATTTGACTCCTGCGGCTCCGGCGGCGCAATGATCAAATTGCGGCTGCCGGTTGGATTGGTGAAATGCAGCGTGGTGGTGGAGAAATCTTCACCTAAATTCAGTTGCTGCTCTTCATCGCCAACACGCACCGGAATCGGACGGTGCGCATTCGGACCGAACGCCCGCGCGGTGATCACCACATCAAAGCGTTCTGGCAGCGGATCGGTGTACTCAATATTCACTTCCGGGGCCAGATTGGCATTTGACCAGCGTCCCCACTCTTCCGGGCGAGATATCCCTTTAAAACTCTTTACGCTGGTTGGCGCGCCGGGCACTGACAACAGGAAGCTGTCCGCGTTGTAGCGAATCGCGTTGTCTTCAATCCGAATCTGCTGCTCGTTGAGCTGGAAGGTTGCCGCACTCACTTCGGCTTTGGGGAAGCTGACTTTCGCTTTCCACTGCGGTTTATCAATGCGGGTAACGCTCGGTTTGGCGCCCATCTGTCCCATCGAAACACACAAATCGTTCGACAGAGCTAAATCTGGCTGCCACAGGCGCGCCATTTTGAAGCAGCGATCGACCCAAACGAATTTGTCGTCGGCAGCAAATTTAGCCAGCTGATAACGCAGTGGCTCCGCGTATTCGCCTTCGGGCAGCGGTTCAACATGCTTATCGGAGACGCGGAACAGAATCGGCAATTTGAAGGTTGCGCCGGAGAAGCTGAAGGTGTTTTTTTGTTGATCGACGGTAAAGCTGTCCATCTTACTGGGGAAATTCCACAGTTGAATGATATCCGCTTTCCACGCCGTGACGCGCTTCGCCATGTCTTCAAACTCGGTTGACAGTGAGGTGGAAGAGAGGCCGCTGCGACCGAGTCCAATCGCGTTATCCCCGCCGAGAATATCCAGCACCGTGGCGCCGTTATCCAGCGTGCTGCGTTTGGCGTCGAGCACTTCCGCCTGTGGCTGATCGCCACGAATCACCATAAACAGGTCACGGCGCGGCTGCTTGATCAGGTATTGATGCGCGGTGTTATTCATTGCCAGATGATCGGAGGTCACCACGATGATGGTGTTTTTAAACCACGGCGACGCTTTGATGCGTTCAATCAGACGCGCCACATGCTCCTGCGAGCAGGCGACCGCGCTAAAGGATTGGTTTGGTTTGCCATCATAGCTGTAGCTTTTACGCTGGCAGCTGCGCGAGATAAAACCATCCGGGTGATGGGTGTCGACGGTAAGGGTGAACAATGCGAAGCGTTTTTGCGCGCGCGACAGCTCTTCGTATTTCTCAAACACCTCGTCCATCACCGTGTCATCGTAGTAGCCCCAGTTATTACGATAGCCGGGATCGGCGACGCGACTTTTCAGCTCCTGCGAGCCATACATATTGGCCGCATCAAAGCCATGCGACAGCAGAAAAGTGTCTTTACCGGCGAAGCGTAAATCGGCGCCCTGAATAAACCAGTTCTCATAGCCAGAGTTTTTCAGGATGTCGCCCAGACAAATATTCTGCGGATAGAAGCTGGAGAGCGAGGCCGAGGCGTTACCATCAAAAGGCGCAAATAGCGGGATACCGCACTGTGAAGCCACCATCCCCGCGATGGTGTAATCAGTGCCAGGCAGTTGTTCGGTTTGGCTGAAATCGATGCTGTTATCTTTTTCGCGGCTGAGTTCCGGGGCCAGACCGGGAAATGCCTGCTGATCGAAGTAGGTGCGTTCAAGACTTTCGCCATAAATGTAGACCAGGTTGAGCTTTGGCTCGGCGATCACCTTATTAGGCGTTTTGTAATAGGTTTCGAAGTCCGAATCGGCGAGGCGCGAATGTGAGGCGATCAGCTCTTTCACCTGGCGGAACGCAGGCGTGGTTTGTACCGAACCCGCAGCACAGGCAATCGCCAGCAAACTCCAGCCGAGGTGATGCGGCCGCTTACGGCGGCGCAATAACCATGAAAGCAGGCAAAATAGCGAGAACAGCGCGATGATCAGTCCGATGGCTGGCACCACATATTTGCTCACGCCCGCGCCGGTCAGGCTGTTGGTCAGGGTATACAGCACCGCGTCGTTAATGCCATCGCCGGTAAAATAGTTGCTGGCGACCAGCGTGACGTTAAGCACGATAAACAGCGTGAGCAGCAGCAGGATCAGACTAAACCAAAATTTATTTCGCCCGGCTTTGAAGGAGTAGACTGCAATCGCAGCCAAAAAGAGTACAACCGAAACCAATTCGGACAACGTCAGATCCTCATTTTGAATGAATACGCAATCCTTGCGCCAACGACCCTCTGCGGGGATTTTGCGACAATCTATATTGGGTGTCACATGGCTGCAACACATCCAACCAGATTTGTGCGATGCATTCCGATTCGTTTAAGGCGGGTTCAGGCTGACTGTGGTTTAGCCTGGCAGCAACGGACGGGCTGCTGCCAGTGAGGGCAGAGAAGGGAATCAGAGTTTTCCAGTGAGGTATTGCGCTTCGCCGTCGGCAAAGCTCCAGTCGCCTTTACTGTTGGTGATAAAACTAATCATCAAATCCGTGCCCTGTACGCCACAATTTTCCAGCAGCTCGCGTGCTAACTCTGCCATAAACAGGCACTTCTGTTCTTCACTTCTTGGGCTGGTATACACGCGCACCATGACCAGATTGTCGGTTCGCGCAAAGCCCAAGCCGGTATCCTGAAAGACCATCTGATAACCTTTGTTTTCGTGAACAATCTGATAACGATCGCGCGCCGGGACTTTGAAGGCGGTTAAGACTGCACGGTGTGCGGCATCCAGCAATGTGCGGATTTCTGATTCTGAACGGCCCTGAATAACGTCGAATGTCAGTAACGGCATAAATAAAACCTCGTTTTTGCTCACATGAAAAGAGTAGGATGTGGCGCTATGCTGCCGCTTGCTGCCGGAAAGAAAAAGCGCGCTGGTTGAATTGATTATTTATTATTTTGAACAATCGATATGAAAGAAATTAAAACCGATAGCCTTTGGGTCCATTTGCACTGGTTAACCGTGCTGGCTGAGCTCGGCAGTTTTACGCGCGCGGCGGAACGTTTAGACGTCAGTAAAGCGGCGATGAGTCAGAAGATTAAAGAGCTGGAAAAGATGGCGGGCGTGGCGTTGGTGCAGCGCACTACGCGCAGCGTGCGACTGACTTCCGCCGGTGAAAAGCTGGTGGATGAGCTGCGCGATCCCTTCGCGCGTATCGCGCAGAGCTTTTTCAGCGTGCGCGATGAAGCCGGTCCGGTGCGTGGCATGGTGCGCGTCACAGCGCCGGTGGCGTTTGCGCGTCAGCAGTTGGTGCCAATCATTGGCGATTTCCTGCGTGACTATCCGCAGGTGCGCTTGCAGCTGGATGTCACCGATCGTCTGGTGTCGCTCGGCAGTGAAGGCTTTGATCTGGCGATTCGCCACAGTGATAGCCTGCCGGAAACCCATGTTGCGCTGCCGCTGTGTGAAACCCGCGCGCTGCTGGTGGCATCGCCGGCATATCTGGCGCAAAACGGCCTGCCGGATTCACCGCAGGCGTTGCAGCAGCATAATTGTCTTTATTATCCGCGCGGACTTGAGTCGCCGCAGTGGCGCTTTCGATTGGCGGACGGCGGCAGCGAAACCGTGCAGGTGAAGATTCAGGGCAACTTTGCCACCAACAACAGCGAGTCGATCCGCGATGCCGCATTGCAGGGTTTGGGCATTGCGATGCTGCCGGATTTCAGTGCCAGCGCGGCACTCGCCAGCGGCACGCTGCAGCAGGTGCTGCCGCAGTGGCAAGCGGTGGATGCGTTCGCCGACCGGTTGTGGGTGGTGCGCCCGTATGCCGCACAGGTACCACGGGCGGTGACCACCTTAATTCACTGGTTACGCGCGCGCTTTGTTGATGGGTGATGCCAGCGCGATCGGCGCAGGCGTTTGCATCATCTGACCCAACAAACTGCCGCGGTTGTAGTTGCCGAGCCGCAGGTTGAAGTCGAGATGCAACTGCTCATTGCCGCTGAGTTTAATCACCGGTGGCGGCGTGAGTGGACGCTGGTGAAACAGCACCGCGTGGGCAAACGCCTCGCTTTTCCAGCCGCTTAAACGCTGATAGTAATAAGCGTTCGCCTCGCATTTACGCAGATAGAGATTCACCCGGCGATGTTCACGCATGGCGATCTGCTGCGCCAGAGAACCTAATTGCTGCTGCGGCTGCGCAATTTTCTGCGTCAGCAGGGAATAATCATCGCGCTTGGTCAATTCACTGAAGTAATTCTGTTCGCCGAGATGTTTGATTGGCGCGTAATGTTTTTGCCACTCGCGGATAAAGGGATTATTGGCGGTTGCCGCCAGGAACCAGCTCTCAATCACCGGCGCGAGATAGTTGACGGTGGCGTTTTCGTGATAATAACCAATCACATCCATGCGACGTTCCTGATGCGCGCGATGTACCCAGGAGAGATCTTCAAATAATAAAGTGCTGCAATCAATGGCAATGCCGCCATAACGCAACAGTAATTCCAGACGAATCACTTCGCTGCGTTGTTGGGCGGTTAATTGGGTCGAGGTAAAGATAAAATCCGGTAAAACTTCTTTTATCGTTAAACGATTTAATAAATGAATTTCATGATCGGGATTATCCTGACGAATCTTTTTAATATTTAACGCCATTGATTTCGGTAAATATTCATTATCCCAATACATCCAGACTTTCTTTGGAATCTCTGGCAGATCTTTTTCGCCAGAAAGTAACACGATATTGTCCTCCTGGCTGGGATCGTATTCCGGCGCACAGAGCGCATTATGCTGTTTTTTCTGCAGGAAAGTCTGGCTGGTAAAAGCGAGTCTTTTCCAGTTATGCCAGAGGGTTAACGCTGGCTGAAGGCGTTTTTTATTCATGATGCACCTGATTATTGTGATTATGCTGGCAAGGCGTCCCTGAATCGCGGCGCTGAGCGCTCTTGATTGTCCTTTAGGCTGTGTGTAAAAAGTACTCTCCTATGCTTAATAAAACATTCTGTGCGGCGCGGCTATCACTTTTTGATCCTTTCAGATAAACCGGAAAATCAAGGATCCGTTAAGCTTTAAATTAACGATAAATAACCGCGTGGATTGTTGATTATTCTATTTCATCTCATTAAGACTATTCCTAATAAAATAACAATGGCGTGGCGTAAGTCGCGGGGCGGATTAAAAATTGCGTGTGAGATCACGTGTTAACCTCGCTACATTTTTCGCTGGTCTGCCGGGAAAATCCCCTCCTGATTGCGGGTTGGCTACGCTTAAAGGAGGTGACGAACAAAAGGAGACACTATGCAGCGACACAACCGTGGATTACTGGCGGTCGATAAGCAGGGCAATCGCGTGCTGTTTCTCAATCCCGAAACCTTTGCCGTTGAACAAGAGTTAAATGCCTTTCCGCCGCGCCCACACGAGCTTCTGATGCTGCCGCAGCTGGAGAAAGCTTACGTGCCGATCTACGGCGACGGCATTCACGGCGACAATCCGCATCCCGGCCACAAAGTGGCGATCATCGATCTGCGCCTGCGGCAGATCAGCGGTTTTATCGATCTGTCGCCGTTAAAAGCACCGCACAGCGGCCAGCTGGGACGAGACGGTAAAGTTTATCTCTGCTGTGAAAACAGCGCGGCGGTGGCGGTGATTGATCCCGTTAGCGATCGCGTGGAGAAAACCATTCAGCTACCTTCGCACAATGCGCACCGACTCACTTTGTCGCCCAGCGGTCGCAAGTTGTTCACCGAGAATGAAGAGGACGCCAGCATTACCGTGGTGGATCTGTGTGAGGCGGAAGGGCGGATTATTGACAATATTCTGATGCCCGGCCCGATTTCCGGCATCGCCGCCTCGCCGAAACATCCTTATCTGGTGGCGAGCGCCGCCGATGCGCCGCTGCTGTATGTGGTGGATCGGCAAAGCCATCGTATCCGCCAGCGCCTGACGTTGCCGGGCCACCAGCAACCGTGTCAGGTGGTGCGCTTCAGTGCCAACGGCGAGCGACTGGTGGCGATTGGCGATCAGGAGCCGGTAGTGACGCTGTTTGACGAGCTGCTCAATCCGCTCGGCGATATTCATGTTGGCAACAAGCCGATGGATGGCTGCTTCAGTGAGGATAATCACAGCTTGCTGATTGCTAATGAGGGCGACGGTTCGCTCAGCCTGATTGATCTGCAGCAGATGAAAGTGATTGCCACGCCGCAGGCCGGTACCGGTTGCGAAGTGCTGAGTTACTTTCAGCTCAAATCTTAAATAAACGGGCGATGATAAATCGCACTGCTCCAGTGGCGGCTGCTGGCATGTTTTTCGGCTTGCCAGCCGCGCTTGCGTAACTCGCGTGCAATCAGCTTATTCATGATGCCGTGCCCAACCAATAACACCGTGCCTTGCTGCGACAGCACCACCAGTTTATCCGCCGCCAGACGGGCACGTTCACGCGCATGCTGCACCGATTCGACATGGCCGGCATAGCCGCACAGCCACAACAAGCGCAATAGCGCCAGCCAGACGTTGAGCGGCAGATGTAAACGCTCAAACGGCAACGTCGGTATCGCCACTTCGCTAAAAACCTCATCCACCGCGTGCGGCTGTAAACCGAGACGCGTTAATGACGAACGGGCGCGCGGCAGCGGGCTGGTGGCGATCACACTCGCCAGGCGCGCAATGGTCTGACTGCGCGGCGGCGGGGAGTCGCAAATATCAGCCTGATCGTAACCTTCACACCAGTCGGCCAGCGCCCGAGCCGTGAAGCGCCCCGTGACCGGATGATCGGGTTTACCGTGTCGCATAAGAATAATGGTCATAGCGCTCCTGAGTGATCTTTCTCCAGTGTAATGCAGACGCTGAGTCAGTCGCGCACCGGTAACGGCATTTAAGAATATTGCGGGTGTGTCATTAAACCTTAACTGAACTGTGCGAAAAACAGCGCGATGAAGATGCAGTCTGCGCCGTTAAATGGTAAGCAATAATCGTTAATTACGTTGTAATCAGACATTTCTTGCATACGCGCATTAGATGTAATGTCATGAATTAACGCCTCTTTTATCTTGTGCTCATGAGTTATAGTGAAGTTTATCTAATAAATATCACTATTTTTGCTTGATTTATCTACGCGCGTAGATAGACTATGCCCATAGTGATAACTCACGGTGCCAGAGACGAAGTTGGCCTTGAGATGACCCAGTTACATTTGCCTTACTAATGCGATCGATGAAAATTACATCGGCGGGAACAGGCGAAGAAGCGGATTCCAACACCAGGGAATTCATTACTGATTTTTCATCCAGGTTTGCCTACTGAACGTCGCCACCGGGGAGTTCCGCTTGTTGCAAGGGAACTGACCCACGGAAGGGCGTTTGCTGTTTTTACCTCATTCAGGGATTGGGTTATGACGGTTTCGCAACAAAGCTCACTGACATCCTCCTCAGCTGCCGACGCGCGGCTTGAAACATCATCCGGCCGCAAAGATTTCTGGCGCGCCACCTTCTCGTGCTGGCTCGGCACCGCGATGGAATATGCGGATTTTGCGCTGTATGGCCTCGCTGCCGGCATTATCTTTGGTGATGTCTTCTTCCCCGAAGCCACGCCGACTATCGCCTTGCTCTCGAGTTTTGCCACCTGGTCGGTTGGCTTTATTGCCCGCCCGATTGGTGCCTTGCTGTTCGGCTGGATCGGCGATCGTAAAGGCCGCAAAACGGTGATGATCTCGACCATCATTCTGATGGGCGCCTCCACTACATTAATCGGTTTGATTCCCTCCTATGCCAGCATTGGCGTTTGGGCACCGGCGTGTCTGGTGCTGCTGCGCTTTACCCAGGGTTTGGGGGCGGGCGCAGAGTTGTCCGGCGGCACAGTGATGCTGGGCGAATACGCGCCGGTTGAGCGTCGTGGTTTGGTCTCATCGGTGATTGCGCTGGGCTCGAACAGCGGCACGCTGATCGCCTCACTGGTTTGGCTGGCGGTGATCCAGATGGACAAAGAGAGCTTGCTGGCGTGGGGCTGGCGTATTCCGTTCCTCAGCAGCGTACTGATTGCGGTGGTGGCGTTGTGGATTCGTCGTCATCTGCGAGAAACGCCGGTGTTTGAACGCCAGCAGGCGGAATTGCAGGCCGAACGAAACGCCACGCTGGCGCAGGCGAAAGCAGAAGTGGATACGCGCAGTTTCTGGCGTCGCACCCGGGCCTTCTGGACCATGGTGGGTTTACGCATCGGCGAAAACGGCCCTTCTTATCTGGCGCAGGGCTTTATCGTCGGTTACGTCGCCAAAGTGCTAATGATCGATAAGTCGGTGCCCACCACTGCGGTGTTCATCGCCTCGTTACTTGGCTTCGTGATTATTCCGTTTGCCGGTTGGCTGTCGGATCGCTTCGGTCGCCGCATTACCTATCGCTGTTTCTGCCTGCTGCTGATGTTCTACGCCTGGCCCGCCTTTAGCCTGATGGACAGCCGCGACCCGACGATTGTCATCGCGGTGATTGTGGTCGGCATGGCGCTGGCATCGCTGGGTATTTTCGGCGTGCAGGCAGCGTGGGGCGTCGAGATGTTTGGCGTGAAGCGTCGTTACACCAAGATGGCGGTAGCGAAAGAGCTAGGGTCTATCCTTTCAGGAGGCACCGCACCATTAGTGGCGGCGGCGCTGCTGTCGTTTACCGGACACTGGTGGCCGATCGCGGTTTACTTCACGGCGATGGCCAGCATCGGTTTTCTCACCACTTTCGTGGCGCCGGAAACGCGCGGACGCGATCTCAATCTGCCGGAAGATGCCATCTGACCAGCAGGATCGCGTAAATCACAACCCCCATTGGCCGGATATTCCGGCCAATGGCATTTACGCAGGGCAAAGGAATGGCGAAATCTCCAACCGGAAACGTAACGCGCACGGACGTGGCAAAAATCGCCGGCACCTCGGTGGCGGTGGTCAGTTACGTGATCAATAACGGCCCGCGTCCGGTGGCAGAAGCCACGCGTCAGCGCGTGCTGGAGGCGATCAAACAGACCGGCTATCGCCCCAACGCGGTGGCGCGCGCGCTGGCTTCGGGCAGCACTAAAACCTTTGGTTTAGTGGTGCCAAACATCGGCAATCCCTTTGTTGCCTCGATGGCGCACATGCTGTTGCAGGAGTCGATGAATCACGGCCACGTCATGCTGTTGGGGGATGCCGGCGACGATCGCAAACGCGAGCTGGAGATTATTCAGGGCCTGTTAAATCGTCAGGTTGATGGCCTGTTTTACAACAGCGTCGATCGCCATCCCTACATCGATGTGATTCAGGCCAGCGGTACGCCGCTGGTGATGCTGGATCGCATTGAGCCGCGTCCAGGCGTTGGCATGCTGCGCGTCAATGAGCGCGAAGCGGCGTGCCAGGTGACCGCGCATCTGCTCAGCCACGGTTATCAGCAGGTGGGCATGATCAGCGGTCCACTGGACATGCTTAACGCGCAGGACCGTATTCACGGCTGGCGCGATGCGCTGGCGCAGAAAGGGTTGCTGGCCGATGAGGCAATGATATTCCCTGCCAGCTACACGCGGCAGGGCGGTTACGACGCCGCGCAGCGCATGGTGGCCAGCGGTCGTGTGCCGCGCGCGCTGTTTACCAGTAATGAAGGTCAGGCGATTGGCTGCATTCGTGCGCTGTCGGAGCATGGACTGCGCGTGCCGCAGGATGTCGCGCTGGTGTGTTTTAACGGTACCGATCAGTCGGCGTTTCATGTGCCGACGCTCACCACCGTACGTCAGCCGCTGCGCGATATGGCGCGCAGTGCGATTGCTATGCTCAAAAATTGGGATGGCGACGCAAAGCTGGCGGAATTTCCTCACCATTTAGAAATCGGTGAGTCCTGTGGCTGCCAGCTTACTCAACAAGAATAAAATTATAACACTATGAAAAGATTGATTATTGATTGTGATCCGGGAAACGGTATAGCGGGCGCCAACACCGACGATGGCCTCGCGCTGGCGTTAGCATTGGCCTCAAAGTCACTGTCGCTGGAACTGATTACCACTGTGACCGGCAACACGCCGAGCGCGGTGGGTGCGCAGGTTGCGAAAGATCTGCTGCAGCGGCTGGGACGCAACATTCCGGTGGTGCAGGGCGCGCTGCAGGCGCTGCGTGAAGATCCTGCGCCGTGGCGTGCGCGTCTTGACCACGTTGCTGATGAAAAGCTCGGTGAACTGTGGCGCGGCGTTCGTCAACCGCAGCGTATTCCGGCGGATGGACATGATGCGGCTGGCGTAATGGGCCAACTGATTTGTGACAATCCCGGCGAGTTTACGCTGGTAGCCATTGGCCCGTTGACCAACGTGGCGCTGGCACTGCAGCGTTATCCAGAGATGGCTGAATCGGTGGCAGAGATTGTGATTATGGGCGGCGTGTTCGCGCTGGATGATTACATCAAAGACACCAATTTTGGCCTCGATCCGGAAGCCGCGCATCAGGTGCTGCACAGCGGTGCTGCTATCACGCTGGTACCGATGGATGCCACCACGCAAACCCTGATGACACAGCAGGATCTCACGCGGCTGACCGCTAACGATCATCCGTTGCCGCAGTTTGTGCGCGAGACGTTACGGCCGTGGATCGATTATTCGATCCGCACCCGTCATCTGCCAGGTTGCTGGATACACGATGCGCTGGTGGTGGCGTGGCTGCTGAATCAGCGTGTCGCCGACGGCGTGGATTATCATGTGGATATTGAGCTGCGACCTGGCGCCACGCGCGGCAAAAGCTGGCGTTATCGCACGCCGCTGCGGCTGGATATTGGCGTGCCACCGCAGACCGGCGCCTTGGTGCATGTGATTCAAACCGTTAATAATGCGCTGCTGCTTGAGATGATCGAAAAGGCATTTAATCAGTTATAAAACCGTTGACTGCACCTGCCGTAACGGCGCGATAAAACGCGCCGCTACAGGATATTGCCTCCATCAATGACACGTTTTTTTACACCGCGCATCACTCGCTGACAATTCCTACCACAGCCCGCCTTTCTGACATGCTATATACAAATAGTTAACAAATTAGTAACCCGTGAAATTATTCGCGCGGTAACTTCTACTATAAATCCGGCCAACGAACCGGAAGCTCATCAGACAGGATACCAACATGTTCAACTGGACTGCGACCCAGCGCAACGTGGCTTTTGCCAGTTTCGCGAGCTGGACGCTGGATGCGTTCGACTTCTTCATCTTAGTGTTTGTCCTCAGCGATCTTGCCCAATATTTCCATACCAGCGTCTCCGATGTTTCTCTTGCCATCATGCTCACGCTCGCCGTGCGTCCGATCGGCGCGCTGTTGTTTGGTCGGCTGGCGGAGAAGTATGGCCGCCGACCGATTTTGATGCTCAATATCGTGATGTTCTCGGCGTTTGAGCTTCTGTCGGCGTGGTCGCCCACCTTCACGGCGTTCCTCGGTTTCCGCGTGATTTACGGCGTGGCGATGGGGGGGATTTGGGGCGTGGCGTCGTCGCTGGCGCTGGAAACCATTCCGGATCGCTCGCGCGGCTTGATGTCCGGCATCTTCCAGGCTGGTTATCCGTGCGGCTATCTGCTGGCGTCGGTGATTTTTGGTTTGTTCTTCGAAACGGTCGGCTGGCGCGGCATGTTCCTGATTGGCGCGTTGCCGATTCTGCTGCTGCCGTTTATCTACTTCAAAGTGCCGGAATCGCCCGTGTGGCTGGCGGCGCGCGAGCGGAAAGAGAGCAATGCGCTGCTGCCGATTATCCGCCAGCACTGGAAAATCTGTATCTATATGGTGCTGCTGATGGCCTGCTTTAACTTCTTCAGCCACGGTACGCAGGATCTCTATCCCACCTTCCTGAAAGTGCAGCATCAGTTTGATCCGCACACCGTCAGCATCATTGCCATCAGCTACAACATCGCGGCGATGCTGGGCGGCATTACCTTTGGTGCACTCTCCGAGCGCATTGGCCGCAAGCGCGCGATTATTCTGGCGTCATTCCTCGCGCTGCCGGTGTTGCCGCTGTGGGCCTTCTCCAGTGGTTCATGGATGATCGGTATCGGCGCGTTTCTGATGCAGTTTATGGTGCAGGGCGCGTGGGGCGTGGTGCCGACCTATCTCACCGAACTGGTGCCCGCCAATGCGCGCGCGGTGCTGCCGGGCTTTGTCTATCAGCTGGGGAATCTGATCGCCTCCGTGAATGCGACGCTGCAGTCGCGTATCGCCGAGGCGCACGGCGGCAATTATGGTTTGGGTATGGCGATTGTCGCCGGAACGGTGGCGGTGCTGATTTGCGTGTTAGTGGCCTTTGGTCGCGAGACGCGCGGCATCGAAATCTCCGGTGCTGCCGCGCGCGAGTCGTCTTAAAGCGCCTCGCAGACGTCAACCCATTTCGCCGCGGTGAGTTCCGCCATGCGCTGCGGCGAAATGCGCACCGCGCTATGAATCGATCCGGCTGCGGGCAGCACTTCATCAAAGCTGCGCAGCGACACATCGCAATAGACGGTAAGCGGATTTTCCAGCCCGAACGGGCAAACGCCGCCGACCGGATGTCCGGTCCAGTTCACCACCTCATCCACGCTTAACATGCGCGCCTTGGCGCCGAGCGCAGCTTTCAGCTTGCGGTTGTCGAGACGCGCATCGCCGCGCGTAACGATCAGCACGATGGCATCTTTCACTTTCAGCGACAGGGTTTTGGCGATTTGCCCAGGCTGAACGCCATGAACGCGTGCGGCCAGCTCAACGGTGGCGGTGCTTTCCGGCATCTCGATGATGTCGATATCCGGTGCATGTTCGGCAAAGAAGTGCCGTACCGACTCCAGGCTCATTGTTATCTCCGGTAAAAACAGAGCCGAAAAAATGCCATAAGCCTGGAAAAGTGTAAACGGGAGAAAAGGAGAATCTGTAACAGAATGCGCGGGGGCTACACCGCTTTTAACGTGCAGTTACCGCAACGTTCTACATCGGGGATACGATAGCGCTGGCAGCAGCTGCGTCGTTCCATTTCGCCATTACGCGGGATCATGGTGCGATACAGCGGATTATCGCTGCCATCGAGCAGGGATTTGCTGAAAAATAGCGCCTGTTCCAGCTGCAAAATCGTCTCTTCTGGCAACTGGTTTTTCAATTCGCCAAGGAACCAGTAAAACGAAAAGCCCATGTTGTTCCAGATAAGCTTCGCATTGATATCACCGTGCTGCGTCATGCCGTTAACCGCCGGAATCAGGCATTGCTGAATCAGGCGATCGATACGCTGCTGGGCATTGAGGTAGCGCGCATCCTCATCTTCCTGCACATCCAGCCAGAATGCGCACGGATGGCCGTTTTCGTGAAACTCAACGTGAATCAGATGCGGCGAGCAGTTCAGCGCACGCGGTTCCTGCAATAACGCCATCATCAGCGGTGGCAGCAGCAGGCCAAAATACCACTGCGCCCACAGCGATTGCAGCGGCTTAGCTTCCTGCTGCGCATCAGGATGATCGCGATAGAGATAATCGCTGTAGCGCTGCGTCAGGCGGCGATAGTGAAGCGGATTGGACCATTCAGCCAGGGTTAACGTCCCGGCGGGTGCCGGCTGGCCAAGCTTGAGGTTATCCAGCATGTAGCTGCGTTGATCGCGCATCAGATCTTCCAGCGCGCTCGCTAAACTGCGATCGCTCTGCATAAAGATCAGTGGATGCTCGCTGAAGCGATGATCCTGACGCGTGATGATGGCCATGCCGGTCCTGAGTGATAACGGGAATCGAGAGACAAATGATAATCGTTCCCAGCATTTTGAACAACATTTCTGCACATGCGTCTGTTAACGCACACTTCGTCGCGGCGCGTTTTATCGCGCAATAAATTGCGCCGCGACGAAGTGTGCGTTGGGTAATGACGAGGCCTTATATCAGTTCATTACTCGCCTGCGTCAATTTCGGCAAATCTTCCCACGCCAGAATAGTGTTACGTCCCTGATTTTTCGCCACATACAGCGCGCGGTCAGCATTGGCGACTGCCTGGTCAAAATCGTCAGCAAAGATGGGCGCGATGCCAGCGCTGATGGTGACGTGCGTCGAGACTTTATCATTGAAGCGGTGCGGAATTTCCAAATCCACCACGTACTGACGAATGCGTTCAGCCAGTTTCATTGCGATTGAGGCGTTTACATTGGTCATCAGCACCAGAAACTCTTCGCCACCGTAGCGTGTGACCACATCGCGCGAACGCACCGCGTCGCGGATCGCCACGGACACGCGCGCCAGCGCCTGATCGCCCATCGCATGGCCGTAATTGTCGTTGTAGGCTTTGAAGTGGTCGATATCCAGCAGCAGCACAAAGTGGCTGCCGGCGTGGTTTTCCAGAATGGTATCAAGGCGATTCTTCAATCCACGGCGGTTGTACAAGCCGGTAAGCGGATCGAGCATGCTCAAATCGCTGAAGCTCTCTTTTTCCTCATACAGCTGGCTAACCAGCCGACGGGTGAAGGTATCAAAGCGACGACGCATTAAATGGTGCAGTGAAAAGCCGATTAATGGCAGCGTGATGGTGAATAAGATCATCATTAAATGCTGACCATCATCCAATAACAGCACGGTTAATACCGGCGGTGTGATGTGTAAACAGAATGCAATCAAATAATCACTCAGCGCAATGGCACTGATAAAGAACACGCTTAACAGGCTGATAATTAAAAAGCTGCCATCAAAATAGTAAACCAGATGATATCTGTGGTTAATATGCCACGCCCACAGCGCACCCAAAATAAAAGCCACAGGATTTAATAGCGGTAATTTTTGTTTTGACGCCATTAAGCAAATAACCAGCAGCGTGGAGCTGAAGCCCGCTACAACGTCCACCGGCAGCGAGCGTATTGGGCTATCGCTGCCTAAAATCGGCAGCAGGCAAAAAAGCGAAACGGCGACATTAAGAAACAGAAATAGCATCAGCGACAGCCGATATTTACTCTGTTTCAACTCATCATAAGATTGTAATTTCATTATTATTCTCGTGACAGCCCTGATATATCAAAGCGCTACCCGCAAGTAATAGTTTACCTACCCGGATAGAGAGCACGTTATTGTTGTGTTAGCGATATTGTTATCGGCGGCAATTTAGCATTTTCCAGTAATTCTGTCATCCGGCATGGCTTGCGACAAAAATTCGCTGCAAGATGAGAAATATTGTCATATGATAATGCGAATATTTATCATTTGAGGGTTGCGCGATGATCATGGCGATAATAGCCGCCTGCGGACTATGGGGCGTGAGCTGGGTAATGGGTAAACGTCTGGATAGCGGTTGGGGCGTGTTATTACCCTGCGCGGCGATGCCGATTTTTGCGTTATGGGAACCGAGTTTCAGTCAATGGCGAGTGGTGATGATTGTGGCACTGCTGCTGACCGTGGTGATGCTGTTTCACCATCGCCTGCGTCACTATCTGTTGCTGCCATCTTGTCTGGCATTGGCGGGCGGCTTAGCGGCGGTGTCGGTCAATTTCCACGTTATCTGATCAAATCGCAGAAACGACAACATCACGCTGAGAGCGTGAAGTTCGTTGAAAAATCTTTCGGGGGATTTACTGCTCGAAAGGAGTGACAACTGTTGGTGCGAAGGGAGGGACTTGAACCCTCACGTCCGTAAGAACACTAACACCTGAAGCTAGCGCGTCTACCAATTCCGCCACCATCGCATCTTAGTTGTCTGTTTATATCGTCGCATTGGTGCGAAGGGAGGGACTTGAACCCTCACGTCCGTAAGAACACTAACACCTGAAGCTAGCGCGTCTACCAATTCCGCCACCATCGCTCAGTGCGCAGATATAAACTGTGTGATTTTAGTTTGGTGCGAAGGGAGGGACTTGAACCCTCACGTCCGTAAGGACACTAACACCTGAAGCTAGCGCGTCTACCAATTCCGCCACCATCGCAAACTAACAACACCCTAAAGTATTGCTAACCACGGAGGCGCATTTTAGAGATTTTACTCATTGCGTCAACACATATTTCGCGACGGCAAAACGATCGCTGTAAAAAGCAACGTTTCTGCCGCCGCGCTGCTGTTAACGCGTTTTGGCACCGCGACCATATACGGCGCGATAGACTTTGAAGCGTCCGGTTTGCGCCAGCACTTCGTGATTGCCAAAGGTTTCATCCAGAATTTGTGGATATGGCAGGAAGGCGTTAGCCACGATACGCAGTTCGCCGCCGCTGTTCAGATGCTTAAGCGCACCGCGAATCAGCGTGTTAGCCGCTTCAAGGCTGGTTTGCAGGCCATCGTGGAACGGCGGGTTAGAGATGATCATATCGAAACGGCCGGTAACGTCAGAGAAAACGTTACTGGCAAACACTTCACCCTCCAGTTCATTGGCGGCCAGCGTGGCTTTACTCGCTTCAATCGCAGCAGCATGCACATCGCACAGCCACAGACGCACGCGCGGCGACACTTTCGCCATCACCGTTGCCAGCACGCCGCTGCCACAACCGATATCCAGCACTTTGCCACGGAAATGCGGCGTCAGCGTGGAGAGCAGCAGATCGCTGCCGATATCCAGACCATCACGGCTGAACACGCCCGGCAAGGTATGGATGGTGAGATCCTCGAGCTGATAAGTATGGCCGTAGCTGCTGGCATCAAAGGTTGGCTGCTTATCGAGACGACCGTGATACAGGCCACAACGACGCGCGCTATCAACTTTCTCCAGCGTCGCCCACGCTTCCAGCATGCCTTCGGCGCTGCGCACTCCGCTGCGGTTTTCACCCACCACGAAGATATCGCAGCCTACCGGCAGCAAAGAGAGCAGGTTTTGCAGCTGGTACTGCGCTTCGGGTTTGTTCTTCGACCAGTAATAAACCAGCGTATCGCAGCCTTCAACATCGGCAGCGGTTGCAACCATGCTGTAAACCGCACGTTCACCAAGGCGATGGCTTAGGTTCTGCCAGTGATGATATTGCTGGGTATGCACGCGGCTCGACGCGGTTTCTAGCTGGGCGGGCAGGTCATCCTGCAGGTCGCCAGCAAACAAAACGTTGCGGGCGGTAAATTCATCACTGTGGCGCAGAATCACTTCGCTGGCCGGGGTAAAAGCAGACATGGAGCACTCCTGTTAAATCAGAGCCGCGATTATAGTGCTTTGTTGGCGCATGTTCGATGGGTTTGCTAGCATAGCGTCGCATTCTGGCAGCATAACGGGTAATAGCATGAGCACAAGGCGCGACTGGCTTCTACAGCAAATGGGGATTACGCAGTATCAGCTGCGGCGTCCGCGCGTGCTGCAAGGGGAAATTGCCGTCACGCTTTTGCCCGACACGCGTTTGGTTTTGGTGGCCGAACAGGCACCCACGCTACAAGAACCGCTGATTCGCGACGTGCTGCGCGCGCTGAACATTCAACCCGCGCAGGTCATGGCGTTAACGCCAGACCAGCTGCAAATGCTGCCGGAGCAGGTCGATTGCGCCGGCTGGCTGCTGGGCGTTGAGAGCGAACATCCCTTTAACGGCATTACCTTCAACACCGCCGTTTTCAATGAACTGATCAGCAGCGGCGCAGCAAAACGCGCCCTGTGGCAACAGATGTGTAACCATGACAGCCATCTCTTTAGTCACCCCTGAAGACCAGCCGCAGCTGCTGGCGATTGAGCGCCGCGCACATGCTTTTCCGTGGAGCGAGCAGACGTTTAGCAGCAATCAAGGCGAACGTTTCGTTAATATCCGCATTGAAGTTGAAGGTAAGCTGGCCGGATTCGCCATCACCCAAGTGGTGCTGGATGAAGCGTCGCTGTTCAATATTGCGGTGGATCCCGACTTCCAGCGCCGCGGCCTGGCGCGCCAGCTGTTGCAGCATCTGATTGCTGAGCTCGAGCAGCGCGACGTGATGACGCTGTGGCTGGAAGTGCGCGCCTCAAATATGCCGGCGATTGCGTTGTATGAGCAGCTGGATTTCCATCAGGTGAGCGTACGCCCCAACTATTATCCCACTGCCAGCGGACGAGAAGATGCCATCATGATGGCGCTAACGCTTTAAGGAGCACCATGCTAAACGATTGGGACTGCATCCTGTTTGATGCAGACGAAACGCTTTTCCATTTCGATGCTTACGCTGGTTTGCAGCGCATGTTTGCCCGCTATGACGTGCAATTTTCTGCGCAGGATTACACCGATTATCAGGCGATCAACAAGCCGCTGTGGGTCGATTACCAGAACGGCACCATTTCCGCACTGCAGCTGCAAACGCGCCGCTTCACCTTGTGGGGCGAAAAGCTGAGCGTCGCACCCGAAGTACTCAACAGTGATTTCCTCAGCGCAATGGCCGATATCTGCCTGCCGCTGGAAGGCGCAGCCCACCTGTTATCAACGCTGAAAGGCAAAGTGAAAATCGCTATCATCACCAACGGTTTCACTGCGTTACAGCAGGCGCGACTTGAGCGTACCGGATTCCTCGATGTGTTTGATGCGCTGGTGATTTCTGAAGAAGTTGGCGTACCGAAACCGGACGTGGCGATTTTTGATCACACGCTGGCCTTGCTGGGCAACCCGGATCGCAGCCGCGTGCTGATGGTCGGCGATACGCCAGAATCAGATATTCTCGGCGGCATGAATGCCGGCCTGAAGACCTGCTGGATCGATCACGGTACGCGTCCGTTACCCGATCACATCACGCCAACCTGGCAGGTGAAAACGCTGGCCGAGCTGGAAACGATTCTGACGGAAGGTTAAAAGTATCTATTCATCGTTACCATCGTGATGATGCTGAGAAGCCCGCTGTGCGGGCTTTTTTTTATGTTATTATCTATGCATGAATCTATTCATTAATCTATTCATCAGACAAGGTGGCGGCAATGGCTGAGCTACAAAGTTTGCTGCTGGAAGGACCGCTTAGCGCGGCGGATCTGCTGGCTCGATTGCATATCAGCCAGGCCACGCTTTCACGCCAACTGCGTCAGCAGCCGCAGATTATCAAATGGGGCAAAGCGCGCGCGACGCGTTATGCGTTGCTGCGGCCCATCCGGGGTGAAAGCCGCTTCCCGCTGTATCGTATTTCTGCTGAAGGTCAGGCATCGCCCGCTGGCATCCTTTTGCCAACCTGGCCGCAGGGCAGTTGTCTGCATCTGGACCAGCACGATCAAGGCCGCTTTTATGACGGCTTACCGTGGTTCCTGCAGGAGATGCGTCCGCAAGGTTTTCTGGGCCGACAATGGGGCCGTGAATACGCGCCACAGCTCGGGCTGACGGATGATATTCGTCTCTGGAGTGATGAGCAGTGCCTGATGGCGCTGGCAAGCGGCGGCATCGATATGCCGGGCGCTTTTATTGTTGGCGACATGACATACCAGCGTTGGCTGCAACAGCCCGCACCGCAAGCCATCAGCGAGGCGCAAAAAATCGCGCGTTATCCGCTGATGGCACAACAGGCGCTGAGCGGCGATGAACCGGGCTCATCGGCTGGCGGCGAACAACCGAAATTCCTGTGCTATGCCGCAACGGCGAATGGCGATCGTCATTGTCTGGTGAAATTTACCGTCGCCCGTCAAAGTGATAATGCTGAGCGCTGGCGTGATTTGTTACGCGCGGAGCATCTGGCGTTGCAACATTTACTGGCGGCGGGATTGCCTGCCGCACATAGCCAGCTGATTGATAGTGAAGGACAATTGTTCCTCGAAGTGCAGCGTTTTGATCGCATTCATCAACGTGGTCGACGCTGCATGAGTTCATTAGAAGCGGTAAGCGCAGAGTTTATCGGCCACCAACAACACTGGCCGGATGCGCTGCGTGAGTTGCAGCGTCAGCAACGTGTTGATGCGGTAGCGGTTGAACGCGGGACTTTGCAGTGGGCGTTTGGACGACTGATTGCCAATAGCGACATGCACGCGGGCAATCTGTCTTTCTTTACTGATGAAGAACGTTTCAGCCTGACACCGGCTTACGACATGCTGCCGATGGCGCTGGCGCCCAATTCTCAGGGGCACATGCGCGATGAAGTCAAACTGACGCTGGATTTCGCGCTGCCAGGCGCCGTGTGGCGCGCTGCCAGCGCTATGGCGAAAATCTACTGGCAGGCGATTGCAGAGGATGCTGAGTTTAGCGCGAACTTCCGCAGCATTGCCGGGCAGGCATTACAGCAACTGGAAGCGATGGAAGTAACAATGCATAAAATGGCTTAACGCTCTTTTTCAGTCTCTGTGGTTGCTGCCGCCGCCTCTTCTTGCTCTTTCTCTTTATCCTCTTTCACCGTGCGGCTCGCCGTTAGCAGGAACGGCGATTGCTGCCAGCGGGTGCGGCGGTCGCGCAGCAGGGTGCGCGTCAGGATAATGCCGATGGCCAGCGCCAGTAACATCATCAGGCGCAGGATGTTGGTGGTGTTATCCACCTGACGTGATTCCGTCACCAGCACGTGAGTATCCAGCGTGACGCGCAGGAAACCTTGCGGGCCATCTTTGCCTTCCAGCGGCTGCACAATTTGATGGTTGAAGTAGCTACCAGCGCGTTTGCCATCCAGCGACAGTCGATCACGCACATTAATGCTTTCGCCGCTGTGCGCCACCAGGCTGCCATCATCGGCGTAGACGGAAGCATCAAGAATGCGGCTGTTGTCGGTCATCTGATTGAGGATGGCGGCAATCTGCATGCGGTTATCGTCGCTGTTATCCATCAACGGTTTAAGGCTAAACGCCACCTGTTTGGTCAGCGTGCGCGCCAGTTCTTCCACTTGTTCAGAGCGAGCCATTTGATGGCCGAGGCTAAACCAGGATGCGCCTTGCATCAGAACCACTAACAGAGCCAGCGAGATAAGAACAATCACCGTGCGATGCAGGCGAAATTTCAGTGCGGTTTTAACCATCAGAAACCCGTGTGATGTAACAGCAGAAAGGCTGGCAATTATGTTGCCAGAACCCGCGCAGACAAGGTAGCCTCTTGCGTGGTTTTGTTGTCCCTACAGGAGCTGTAATGCCAAATCGTCTTACCTGGTGCGATCTGCCCGCCGATGTTTCACTTTGGCCGGGTTTACCCCTTTCCCTCAGCGGTGATGAAGTGATGCCGCTGGATTACCGTGCTGGTCGGACTGGCTGGTTGCTGTATGGGCGCGGGCTCGATAAACAAAAACTCACCGATTATCAGCATAAGCTGGGGGCGGCGATGGTGATCGTCAGCGCCTGGAATGTCGATGAGTATCAGGTGATACGTCTGGCAGGCTCGCTGACGCCGCGCGCCAGCAAACTGGCGCATGAAGCCGGTTTTGATGTGGCGCCGCTTGGCAAAATCCCGCATCTGAAAACGCCAGGCTTGCTGGTGATGGACATGGATTCCACCGCGATCCAGATTGAGTGCATCGATGAGATCGCCAAACTGGCGGGTTGCGGCGAGCAGGTGGCGGAAGTCACCGAGCGCGCGATGCGCGGCGAGCTGGATTTCAAAGCTAGCCTGCGCGAGCGCGTCGGCACCCTGGCGGGCGCCGATGCCAATATCCTGATGCAAGTGCGCGATGCGCTGCCGCTGATGCCAGGCTTAACCACGCTGGTGCAGAAGCTGCAGGCGCTGGGCTGGCAGGTGGCGATCGCCTCGGGCGGCTTTACCTTCTATGCCGACTATTTGCGCCAGACGCTGCATTTAGCCGCGGCGGTGGCCAACGAGCTGGAAATTCGCGACGGCAAGCTAACCGGCCAGGTGCTGGGACAAATTGTCGACGCCCAATTTAAAGCCGATACCCTGAACGATCTGGCACAGCGCTTTGAAATTGCGCCGGAACAAACCGTGGCGATTGGCGATGGTGCCAACGATCTGCCGATGATTAAAACCGCGGCGCTGGGTATCGCCTATCATGCTAAACCTAAAGTGAATGAGCAGACGGAAATCATCATCCGACATGCTGACCTGATGGGTGTGTTCTGCATCCTGACCGGCAGCCTGATTCACGAAGAGCGTTAACTGAGGATTTGATTTGGCCAAAGCGGCAAAACGCGCCTTCGTTTGTAACGAATGCGGCGCTGATTATCCGCGCTGGCAGGGGCAATGCAGCGCCTGCCATGCGTGGAACACCATCACCGAGGTGCGCATTTCCGCCTCGCCTGCGGCGGCGCGTAATGAGCGCCTGAGCGGTTATGCCGGCGGCAACGCGGGCGTTAGCCGCGTGCAGAAGCTGTCGGAGATCAGCCTCGAAGCCCTGCCGCGTTTCTCAACCAGTTTCAAAGAGTTCGATCGCGTATTGGGCGGCGGCGTGGTGCCGGGCAGCGCCATCTTAATTGGTGGTAATCCGGGTGCCGGTAAATCGACGCTGCTGCTGCAGGTGATGTGCAAGCTGGCAGAAGGGATGAAAACTCTGTATGTCACCGGCGAAGAGTCACTGCAACAGGTGGCGATGCGCGCCCATCGTCTGGGATTACCGACCGAAAACCTCAATATGTTGTCGGAAACCAGCATCGAGCAGATCTGCCTGATCGCCGAGCAGGAGCAGCCGAAATTGATGGTGATCGACTCGATTCAGGTAATGCACATGGCGGAGATCCAATCCTCGCCGGGCAGCGTAGCGCAGGTGCGTGAAACGGCCGCCTACCTGACACGCTTCGCCAAAACGCGCGGCGTGGCGATCATCATGGTCGGTCACGTCACCAAAGACGGTTCGCTGGCCGGCCCGAAAGTGCTGGAACACTGTATCGACTGTTCGGTGATGCTGGATGGCGACGCCGATTCCCGTTTTCGAACCTTACGCAGCCATAAAAACCGCTTTGGCGCGGTGAATGAGCTGGGCGTGTTCGCCATGACCGAGCAGGGCATGCGTGAAGTGAGCAATCCGTCGGCCATCTTCCTGTCACGCGGTGATGAGATCACCTCAGGCAGTTCCGTGATGGTGCTGTGGGAAGGTACGCGTCCGCTGCTGGTCGAGATTCAGGCGTTGGTGGACCATTCGATGATGGGCAACCCACGCCGCGTCGCGGTGGGTCTGGAGCAGAATCGCCTGGCAATCCTGTTAGCGGTATTGCATCGCCACGGCGGCTTGCAGATGGCGGATCAGGATGTGTTCGTTAACGTGGTCGGCGGCGTAAAGGTCACCGAAACCAGCGTCGATTTGGCGCTGCTGATGGCGATGGTATCGAGCTTCCGCGATCGTCCGCTGCCGCAGGATCTGGTGATCTTTGGTGAAGTGGGCCTTGCCGGCGAAATTCGCCCGGTGCCGAGCGGCCAGGAGCGCATTTCCGAAGCGGCGAAACACGGCTTTAAGCGCGCCATCGTCCCGGCCGGTAATGCACCGAAGAAACCGGTCGAAGGGATGAAGGTGTACAGCGCGAAGAAGCTGGCGGATGCGTTAGCGATTCTGGATGAGTTGTAAGTTTTACCGGTCGGCATGAATGCCGACCCTACGTTTGTAGGGTGCGCATTTATGCGCACCGTCTTAAAGGCCGCACCGCCCTTTATTCCACGCAGGAGGCACTAAATGTCATCGTTTGACTACCTGAAAACAGCCATTCGCCAGCAAGGCCACACGCTGCAGCAGGTTGCCGACGCCAGCGGAATGACCAAAGGCTACTTAAGCCAGCTGCTCAACGCCAAAATTAAAAGCCCGAGTGCGCAGAAGCTGGAAGCGCTGCACCGTTTTCTTGGCCTGGAATTTCCGCGCCGCGATAAAACCGTTGGCGTGGTGTTCGGGAAATTTTATCCGCTGCATACCGGCCACATATATTTAATCCAGCGCGCCTGCAGTCAGGTGGATGAGCTGCATATCATCATGGGCCACGACGAGCCGCGCGATCGTGAACTGTTTGAAAACAGCGCCATGTCGCAGCAGCCGACCATCAGCGATCGACTACGCTGGTTGCTGCAAACCTTCAAATACCAGAAAAATATCCGCATCCATTCGTTTGATGAAGAGGGCATTGAACCTTATCCGCACGGCTGGGATGTGTGGAGCGGCGGCGTCAAAACCTTTCTGGCTGAGCAGGGCATTGAGCCGAATTGTATCTACACCAGTGAAGAGCCGGATGCCGCGATGTATGAGCAGCACCTCGGCATTCCGGCGGTGGTGATCGATCCCAATCGATCCTTTATGAACATCAGCGGCGGGCAGATTCGTCAGGATCCGTTCCGCTATTGGGAATACATCCCGACCGAAGTGAAGCCATTCTTCGTGCGCACCGTGGCGGTGCTGGGCGGCGAGTCGAGCGGCAAATCAACGCTGGTGAACAAGCTGGCGAACATCTTCAACACCACCAGCGCATGGGAATATGGCCGCGATTATGTCTTCTCGCACCTCGGTGGCGACGAGATGGCGCTGCAATATTCCGACTACGACAAAATCGCGCTCGGTCAGGCCCAGTACATCGACTTCGCGGTGAAGTACGCCAGTAAAGTCGCCTTTATCGATACCGATTTCATCACTACGCAGGCGTTTTGCCTCAAGTACGAAGGTCGCGAGCACCCGTTTGTGCAGGCGTTAATTGATGAATACCGTTTCGACCTGGTGATTTTGCTGGAAAACAACGTGCCCTGGGTGGCGGATGGATTGCGCAGCCTCGGCAGCTCAATGGATCGTCGCGAGTTCCAGACCATGCTGATCACCATGCTGCGTGAAAACAATATTGAGTTTGTGCACGTTAAAGAAGATGACTACGACACGCGCTTCCTGCGTTGCGTCGAGTTAGTAAAGCAGATGCTGGGCAGCTGATTCAGCCATAAAAAAAGGCGCCTAATGGCGCCTTTTTCACAGCAACAGGCTTACTTCGTCATACGCTTGTACTTGATACGCTTCGGCTCGAGCGCATCGGCGCCGAGGGTGCGTTTCTTGTACTCTTCGTACTCGGTAAAGTTACCTTCGAAGAACTCCACCTTGCCTTCATCCTGATAATCGATGATGTGGGTGGCGATACGGTCGAGGAACCAACGGTCATGCGAGATCACCATGGCACAGCCTGGGAATTCCAGCAGGGCGTTTTCCAGCGCGCGCAGAGTTTCGATGTCGAGGTCGTTGGTTGGTTCATCAAGCAGCAGCAGGTTGCCGCCGACTTGCAGCAGCTTGGCGAGGTGCAGACGACCGCGCTCACCCCCTGACAGCTCACCCACGCGTTTGCCCTGATCGGTGCCTTTAAAGTTGAAGCGACCGACGTAAGCACGGCTTGGCATCTCGGTGTTGCCAACGCGCATAATGTCCTGACCGCCAGACACTTCTTCAAACACGGTTTTGGAATTGTCCATCGCGTCACGGAACTGATCAACTGACGCCAGCTTGACGGTTTCGCCCAGCTCGATGGTGCCGGAATCCGGTTGCTCCTGACCTGACATCATGCGGAACAGCGTAGATTTACCCGCGCCGTTCGGGCCGATGATGCCAACAATCGCGCCTTTCGGTACAGAGAAGGTCAGATCGTCGATCAGCACGCGATCGCCATACGATTTCTTCAGGTTGGTCACTTCCAGCACTTTGTCGCCGAGGCGTGCGCCAGGTGGAATGAAGAGTTCGTTGGTTTCGTTACGCTTCTGGTAATCGGTGTTGTTCAACTCTTCAAAGCGTGCCAGACGAGCTTTGCCCTTCGACTGACGGCCTTTCGCGCCTTGACGCACCCACTCCAGCTCTTTCTCGATAGATTTGCGACGCGCCGCTTCAGAAGAAGCTTCCTGCGCCAGACGCTGATCTTTTTGCTCCAGCCAGGAAGAGTAGTTACCTTCCCACGGAATACCTTCACCGCGGTCCAGTTCCAGAATCCAGCCAGCCACGTTATCCAGGAAGTAACGGTCATGCGTGATCGCCACAACGGTGCCTTCGAAGTCGTGCAGGAAGCGCTCGAGCCACGCCACGGATTCGGCATCCAGGTGATTGGTCGGTTCATCGAGCAGCAGCATGTCTGGCTTTTCCAGCAGCAGACGGCACAGCGCAACGCGGCGGCGCTCACCACCGGAAAGGGTAGCGATTTTGGCGTCCCAGTCTGGCAGACGCATCGCGTCGGCGGCACGGTTCAGCTGGGTATCGAGGTTGTGACCATCGTGCGCCTGGATCACTTCTTCCAGACGGCCCTGTTCCGCAGCCAGCTTGTCGAAATCCGCATCGGGATCGGCATACAGCGCATACACTTCGTCGAGGCGCTTCAGCGCGCCCACCACTTCTGAAACCGCTTCTTCAACGGATTCACGCACGGTGTGCTCCGGGTTCAACTGCGGTTCCTGCGGCAGATAACCCACATTGATGCCCGGCTGTGGGCGTGCTTCCCCTTCGATATCGGTATCGATACCGGCCATGATGCGCAGCAGTGTCGATTTACCCGAGCCGTTCAGGCCGAGTACACCGATTTTTGCTCCAGGGAAGAAGCTAAGAGAAATATTCTTCAGGATGTGACGCTTCGGCGGAACGACCTTGCCGACGCGATGCATGCTATAGACGAATTGAGCCACGTTGTATTGAGCCTTTTGGTCTGTGAGTTATGAACTTTAGGTACAGAAGTTTAGCTGTTTTCACCCTTTATTCATACCCGTCATACTTCGCGCTGCAGGTGCGTTGGCTGCGTGTGTCCACCCCAGTCACATACTAATGTATGCTCCTCGGGATGAACCCACTTGCCGCCTTCCTGCAACACGAAGTATTTAGGGTCTGGTTTTGTTTCCCGGTAATAGAAACAGAGGAATTCTAAGCTTTAGGCAATCGCAGCGGAATATTCTGTTGTGCCAGCCAGCTCTTCAGCGCCGGTTCGGGTGCGCTATCGCTGACCAGCAAATCAAAACGGCGCAATTCACCGATACGCGCGGGCAGCACTTTGCCAAATTTACTGCTGTCCGCCACCAGCACGCGCTGACGTGCGCGCAGCATCGCGTGGTGCTTCATCGCCAGCTCGTTAATGTTGTAGCAGGTGGCGCCCTGTTCCTGATCGATACCTGCCGCCGAAATAAAGGCCAGCGTCGGGCAGAGATCGTCGAGGATCGAATGCGCGCCAATCGGCGTGAACAGCGCGTTATCGGCGTGGAACTCACCGCCGCTCAGGATCACGTTGCAGGCCGGTTTCTCTTTCAACGCCAGGAAAGTGTTCATCGCGCAGCAGATGGCGGTGAACGGCAAGGTGTCAGGAATCGCATCTACGATGTACGGCAGCGTGGTGCCGCAATCAAAAAATACCGTGTCATTTTCACTGATCAGATCCGCAGCAGCCTGCGCCAGGCGCTGTTTGCGTGCGGCGTTTTGACCGTGCTGATCGGAGATGAAGTAGTGTCCGGCGTGGCTTTTCGGATCGCTGACGATATAGCCGCCCAGCAGCACCACGGTTGAAGCCGGTTCGGTGAGATCGCGGCGGATGGTCATTTCCGACACACCCAGCAGCTGCGCCGCGTCTTTCAGGTGCAGTTTATCGGTGCGTTTCAGCGCCTGAGCCAACTTGTGAATACGTTCGTCGCGCCGGGTTTCCATGATCATCTCTGCGTAATTAATCCTGAAGTCGAAGTGGCCTGGTCAAAAATCACGATAAATCTCACATATTTTAATGATTTGCGACGTATCCAGCAGGCCAGTTTTCAATCTTACCTGTAATGAGATCGGCCCGCAAACCTCATGCAATGCCGCCAACGTGTTGCTCTCAAGCCGCTTCGCTCTGATTCTCAATGTTGTTCCATTGTTAGAATAATAACATTCATTTCTACCAATGAATGGCTGTTTATCGGCTTTTTATCAGGGTGTCGAGGTGTGAAATTTATCACACAATTAACTTTATTAACCTGATATTGTTATTTTAATAACATTATAAAGTTAAAAATTCACCGGGAGAAAATAATGGATATTGCGGTTATTGGGTCAAATATGGTGGACCTCATTACCTATACCAATCAGCTGCCTAAAGCGGGCGAAACGCTGGAAGCACCCGATTTTGCCATCGGCTGCGGGGGTAAAGGTGCCAATCAGGCTGTGGCAGCAGCGAAGATGGGCGGCAGCGTGATGATGGTGAGTAAAGTCGGCGACGATCTGTTCGCGCCGAATACCGTGGCCAATCTGCAGCAGCAGGGCGTTGATACCCGCTTCGTCACCACCGCGCCAGGCACCTCCAGCGGCGTGGCACCTATCTTCGTCGACGATGAGTCGCAGAACCGCATTCTGATTATTAAAGGTGCCAACCAACAGTTGAAGCCAGCCGATATCGATGCCGCCGCTGACGCGTTGAAAAGCTGCCAGTTGATCATCCTGCAGCTGGAGATCCCGCTGGAGACCGTTTATTACGCCATTGATTTTGCCCGTCAGCATGACATCAAAGTGATCCTCAATCCGGCACCGGCGGTGGCGGATCTCAATATCGACTACGCCTGCAAATGCGACTTTTTCATGCCGAATGAAACCGAGCTGGAGATCCTCACCGGCATGCCGGTCACCACGGATGAAGAGGTGAAGCTGGCGGGGCAATCGCTGCTCAAACGCGGGCTGAAAAACCTGATCATCACGCTGGGCGGGCGCGGTTCGCTGTGGATGTCTGGCGACAGCGTGTACCAGGTTGCCCCCACCGCGGTAAAAGCGGTGGATACCAGCGGCGCGGGCGATGCCTTTATCGGCTGCTTCGCCCACGAGTTGGTGAAAAGCGGCGATATCCCGGCCGCGATGGCACAAGCCTCGGCTTATGCCGCCTGCAGCGTGACCGGTCGCGGCACGCAGCGCTCCTATCCCGACGCGGAAACCTTCCAGCGTTTTCTCAACGTTCACTGAGGTCGAGTTATGCAACCGAACATTGTTCAGCAATCTGATGGCTATCTGAATAAAACGCCGCTGTTCCAGTTCATTTTGCTCTCGTGCCTGTTCCCGTTGTGGGGCTGTGCGGCGAGTCTGAACGACATCCTGATCACCCAGTTCAAAAGCGTGTTCGCGTTAAGCGATTTCGCCAGCGCGCTGGTGCAGAGCGCGTTCTACGGCGGCTACTTCCTGATTGCTATTCCGGCCTCGCTGGTGATCCGTAAAGCCACCTATAAACTGGCGATTTTATTGGGCCTGGCGCTGTATATCGTGGGCTGCGTGCTGTTCTATCCCGCGTCGCACATGGCAACCTACACCATGTTCCTGGCAGCGATTTTCGCCATCGCTATCGGTTTGAGCTTCCTCGAAACCGCCGCCAACACCTACAGCTCGATGATTGGTCATCGCGATCACGCCACGCTGCGCCTGAATATCAGCCAGACTTTCTATCCGGTGGGCGCACTGATGGGCATCGTGCTGGGCAAATATCTGGTGTTTCAGGAGGGCGACAGTCTGGAAAGTCAGCTGGCTGGCATGAACGCGGAACAGGCGCATGCGTTCCGTCTCACCATGCTGGAGCACACGCTTGAGCCGTATAAATATCTGGTGATGGTTTTGGTGGTAGTAATGCTGCTGTTCCTTTTCACCCGCTATCCGCGCTGCAAACCGGAAAGCAGTGAAAAATCGTTGCCGTCGCTCGGCGAGACTTTCCGCTATCTGGCGGCGAATCGTCACTTTAAACGCGGGATTCTGGCGCAGTTCTTGTATGTCGGCATGCAGGTGGCGGTATGGTCGTTCACCATTCGTCTGGCGCTGACGCTCGGCGCGGTCAATGAGCGCCATGCCTCTAACTTTATGATTTACAGCTTCATCGGCTTCTTTATCGGTAAATTTATCGCCAACGTCCTGATGACGCGCTTCCGTGCGGAAAAAGTGTTGATTGCCTACTCGCTGCTGGGTGTTCTGGCGCTAGCGTATGTGATGTTTGTGCCGAACTTTACCGCTGTCTATGCCGCCATCCTGGTCAGTGCGCTGTTTGGTCCGTGCTGGGCGACGATCTACGCTGGAACGCTGGCTACCGTCGATAACAAATACACCGAAGTAGCGGGCGCGTTTATCGTGATGTCGATTGTCGGTGCTGCCTTTATTCCTGCGATTCAGGGCTTCGTCTCCGATCATCTGGGATCGATGCAGCTGGCGTTCGGCGTTTCGCTGCTGTGCTTCGCCTGGGTGGGTTACTTCTTCTGGGGCGAGCTGCGTCATAAAAAACAGGCAGAAGCAGCCGGTCGTCTAGTTGAGGAGATGCCATGAAAACCCGTTTACCGTTACGTCGTGAGCAGTTTCATGAAACGCCAGCCACGCTGCTGCGCAACGAGACGTTCCACGTCGAGCTGTTTCGCTATCCCGCAGGCGTGGAAGCGGTACGCATCAGCAATCCACGCGGCACGGTGATCATGCTGCCGTTTTACGGTCAGATGGTGTGGGACGCCAACTTTGACGGCCATTCGCTGACCATGAGCCACAGCTTTAAGCAGCCGCTGCCCGGCAGTTCGATCATTGATACCTACGGCTGTTTCGCTTTCCACTCCGGGCTGCTGGCCAACGGCTGTCCGGCAGAGGATGACGATCATCCGCTGCATGGCGAAATGGCCTGCGCGCGCATGGACAGCGCATGGCTCGTGCTGGAGGACGATCGCCTGTCGCTGGAGGGCGAAACCGAGTATGTGAAGGGCTTTGGCCATCACTATCTTGCCGCACCGGCGGTGCGCCTTGAGGCCAATGCTGCGCGCCTGCACATTGAGATGAACGTCACTAACCTGGCAGGCGCGCCGATGCCGCTGCAGTATATGTGTCATCTGAACAGCGCCTGGCTGGATCAAGGGCGTTTCCAGCAGTCGATCCCGACCGATGCGTTCCAGCTGCGCAGCTCGATCCCGGCGCACGTCAAGCCTACCCCGCAGTGGCGCGCATATACCGATCAACTGGCGCGCGATCCGCAGGCGTTTCAGCAGCTGGATCAGCCGCAGATGTGCGATCCGGAGATCGTGTTTTTCGCCGACGATCTCCAGCAGTACGGTGATGAGATGCAGTTCGAGCTGCACTCACCGCAAGGGTTTGCTCTGATGACACGCTTCTCCAGCCAACAGTTCCCGCACGCCACGCGCTGGATGCTGCATAACCGCGATCAGCAGGTCGCCGCCTATGTGCTGCCGTCAACCTGCCGCCCGGAGGGTTTCAAAGCCGCACAGCGCGCTGGCACGCTGATTGAGCTGGCCCCCGGCGAACAGCGCCATTTCAGCGTTGAGACCGGGATTTTGTAGGGGCGCCATTCATGGCGTAATGCCAATAACTCAAGCGCAGTGCGACTTTCGTTCGCCTTGAGCTTGGGCAGTTACAGCATTTTTGTGCGGCGACCGAGCAGAGGGCGCCTGGCCGCGCCCTCTGCACTCCCGGGCCTTGCGCCAGCCCAACCCGCCGCTACGCGGTCCCTTCACTCCTTCACGATTCCTGACGGACCGGTGTCGATTCGCTCCTGCTCAGCGCCACCTCTCGCCGCATCCATGCGGCTCGCCCTGGAATCCCTCACTCGTTCAGCGGGTTGGGATGTCGCCTCAACACCCACGCTGCGGCTGCAGTGCATTTCCAGTCTCAAAATCGCTATAAATCCCTTAGGGGCGCCATTCATGGCAACCTGATTTCCAGCTATGCATAAATGCGCACCGTACAAAGAAACGGTGCAACTAAATCGCCACTAATCCGCGTACGCCGTCGGCTTCCATGGCGGATCCGGCGCCGCGCTGCACGATCTCGCCGCGCGACATCACCAGATAGCTGTCGGCCAGTTCGGCGGCGAAATCATAAAACTGCTCGACCAGCAGGATCGCCATATCACCGCGCTGTGCCAGCTGACGGATTACCGCCCCGATCTCCTTGATCACCGACGGCTGGATCCCTTCGGTTGGCTCATCGAGGATCAATAGCTTTGGTGAACAGGCGAGGGCGCGGCCAATCGCTAATTGCTGCTGTTGTCCGCCCGACAGGTCGCCGCCGCGGCGCGCTTTCATCTCACGCAGCACCGGAAACAGTTGATAGATCTCCTCCGGCACCGCTTTGGCCTGTGCGCCAGAAAAACGCGCCAGCCCCATCAGCAGATTCTCTTCCACCGTCAGACGCGGGAAGATTTCGCGCCCCTGCGGCACATAAGCGATACCGGCCTGCACGCGCTGATGCGGCTTGCGGCTGTTGATCACATTATCCTGCCAGCGAATTTCGCCGGATTTAGCCGGAATCAGCCCCATCAAACATTTCAGCAACGTGGTTTTACCCACGCCGTTACGTCCCAGCAGGCAGGTAATTTCACCCGGCTTCGCTTCAAACGACAGGCCGCGCAGAATGTGGCTGCCGCCGTAATAATGATTCAGTTCCGCGACTTGCAGCATGTTAACGCCCCAGATAAACGTCGATAACCCGATCGTCCGCCTGCACTTCGCGTAACGATCCCTCGGCCAAAACCTGGCCCTGATGCAGCACGGTGACGTGATCGGCAATGGTTTCAACAAAGCCCATGTCGTGCTCGACCACCATCAGCGAATGCTTACCGGCGAGGCTGCGAAACAGCTCGGCGGTGTATTCGGTTTCGGCATCGGTCATGCCGGCTGCCGGTTCATCCAGCAGCAGCAGATGCGGGTCCTGTACCAGCAGCATGCCGATTTCCAGAAACTGCTTCTGGCCGTGCGACAGCAAACCGGCTTTGCGCTGGCGTTCGGCACCCAGCCGCAGCAGTTTTAGCACCTCATCAATGCGATCCTGCTGCTCGCCGTTCAGCCGCGCACGCAGGCTGGCCCAGACCGATTTGTCGTTTTTCAGCGCGATTTCCAGATTCTCAAATACCGTTAGCGCTTCGAATACCGTGGGTTTCTGGAACTTGCGCCCAATACCGGCGCGCGCGATCTCCACCGGCGACATTTTGCTGAGATCGGTATCCTGGTCGTAGATCACCTGGCCATTATCCGGGCGGGTTTTACCGGTGATCACATCCATCAACGTGGTTTTTCCCGCGCCGTTAGGGCCGATCACGCAGCGCAGTTCGCCCACGCCGATCTTCAGTGAGAGATCGGTGAGCGCGCGAAAGCCGTCGAACGACACGTTGATCTTCTCCAGCTGCAATACCGGATCGCTTTGTTCACGATAGCGATCCGAGGGATGAGGTTGGGTAAACAGTTGTTCAGTCATCACGCCTCCGGCGCAGCAGGCCAATCACGCCACGCGGCAGGAACAGCGTGACCAGGATAAACATCAGGCCAAGGAAAAACAGCCAATATTCCGGGAAGGCGACGGTGAACCAGCTTTTGGCTCCGTTAACGATGGCGGCACCAAGCAGCGGACCAATCAGCGTGCCGCGTCCGCCCAGCGCCACCCAAATCGCTGCTTCAATCGAGTTGGTTGGCGACATTTCGCTGGGGTTGATAATGCCAACCTGTGGCACGTAGAGCGCGCCCGCCAGCCCGCACAGCACCGCCGACAGCGTCCAGACAAACAGCTTGAAGCCTTTGGGATCGTAACCGACGAACATCAGGCGGTTCTCCGCATCGCGCACCGCGGTCAACACGCGGCCAAACTTGCTGCGTGCCAGCGCGAAGCCAATGCCGAGGCTGACCAGCAGCAGCAGCACCGTGGCGACAAACAGCCCAATACGTGTGCCGGTAGCGGTGACGTTAAAGCCGAGCAATGTGGTGAAGCCGGTAAAGCCGTTATTACCGCCGAAGCCGGTTTCGTTGCGGAAAAACAGCAGCATGCCAGCGTAGGTCAGCGCCTGCGTCATGATTGAGAAGTAAACGCCTTTGATTTTCGAGCGGAAGGCGAAGAAGCCAAACACCAGCGCCAGTAAACCCGGCACCAGCATGATCAGGCACAGCGCCCAGACAAAATGTTGCGTGCCCGCCCAAAACCACGGCAGCTCACTCCATGAAAGAAAAGACATGAACGCGGGCAGGCCGTCGCCGGAGGCCTGGCGCATCAAATACATGCCCATCGCATAGCCGCCAAGCGCGAAGAACAGGCCGTGACCGAGCGACAGCAGCCCGGCGTAACCCCACACCAAATCGAGCGCCACCGCGACCACGGCGTAACAGAGAATCTTGCCGACCAGCGTTAGCGTGTAGGTGGAGATCGCCAGCGGATGGGTGGCGGGCAGCAGGGCGCAGAACGGCAGCGCCAGCAGCAGCACAGCGATCACCACGCCGAGGCTGAGCGTCAGGCGTGGCGCTTTGCGCGCAATAGTTAACGTCATTGGCTGGCTCATCAGTCAATCACCCTCCCTTTGAAGGCAAACAGGCCCTGCGGACGTTTCTGGATAAACAGCACGATCAGCACGAGAATGAGGATTTTTCCCAGCACCGCGCCAATCTGCGGCTCCAGCACTTTGTTAAGAATGCCAAGACCAAAGGCCGCGACCACGGTGCCCGCCAGTTGGCCGACGCCACCCAGCACCACCACGAGGAAGGAGTCGATGATGTAGCCCTGACCGAGCTCCGGCCCGACGTTGCCGAGCTGCGACAGCGCCACGCCGCCGAGTCCGGCGATGCCAGAACCGAGGCCAAACGCCAGCATATCGATACGTCCGGTCGGCACGCCGCAGCAGTCGGCCATTGCGCGGTTTTGCGTCACGGCGCGCACGCTCAGGCCGAGACGGGTTTTATTCAGCAGTAGCCAGGTGAGGGCCAGCACGGCAAACACAAACAGGATCACCGCGATACGGTTGTACGGCAGCACCAGATTCGGTAACAGCTGCAGCCCGCCGGAGAGCCAGCCTGGGTTAGCCACTTCCAGGTTCTGCGCGCCAAACAGCATGCGCACCAGTTGAATCAGCATCAGGCTGATACCCCAGGTGGCGAGCAGCGTTTCCAGCGGACGTCCGTACAGATGGCGGATGATGGTGCGCTCCAGCAGCATGCCCATGCAGGCGGTGACCAGAAAGGCCACCGGCAGCGCCAGCAGCGGATACCAGGCCAGCCACTGCGGTGCGAACTGCTGGAACAGGCTTTGCACAAACCAGGTGGCGTAGGCACCCAGCATCAGCATTTCGCCGTGCGCCATGTTGATTACGCCCAGCAGGCCGTAGGTGATCGCCAGACCGAGCGCGGCCAGCAGCAGAATCGAACCGAGCGACAGGCCGGTAAACGCCTGACCGAGCAGATCGCCCCACATCAGGCGCTGTTTAATCTGCTTCAGGCTGGCGGCGGCGGCATCACGCACGCTGGTATCGGGTTCATTGCTGGCCTGGGTTAAGCGCGTGAGGCTGGCCTGCATGTTGGGATCGCTGGATTCGCCGAGCAGTTTGACAGCCTTAAGGCGCAGCGCCGCATCCGGGCTGGCGAGTTGCAGGTTGGCCGCTGCCATCAGCAGTACGTCGTGCACTTTCGTGTCTTTTTCCAGCGCGAGACGCTGCTCAATCAGCGGCAGCATATCGGCGACGCCATCGTTTTGTAGTTGTTGTGCGGCATGTAAACGGATCGCGGCATCATCGCTCACCAGCTGATGGGCGGCGAGGGCGCTGGCGATCAATACGCGCAGGCGGTTGTTCATAAACAGCTTTTTGGTGTCGCCGTCGGGCTGTTGCGCGCTGTCGAGCGGCTGCAACGCTTCACCTTGTTTGCTGAACGGCTGCTGTTTTTGGTCGATGACCACGGTTTCATTGCGCAGCGCCTGCAGCAGCGGCAAGCGACTGGCCTGCGGTGCGGCGGCCCACTGCTGGAGCAGCGTGGCTTGTTGCGCGCGGCTGGCGGCCGCGAAGTCTGCGCCATCGCCCGCCTGGGCGAGCCAGGGCAGCAGTAACAGCAGACAGCAGAGATAACGGCGGATTGTCATGGTTCTGGCCCTGATGGTGAGAAGTTGTTTTGGTTTGGATTGGTGTGGCTGTCCCCCTCCTCGGTCCTCCCCCATAAATGGGGGAGGAAGACGTTGCCCAATGCCAGCAATGAACATGCATGTGGCAGCGTCTCCTTCCCCCATTTATGGGGGAAGGCCGGGATGGGGGACAGCCAGCACAACCCCTACTGCGTTGATTTCACCGGATGGTCCGGCTTCTTATCGTTACCCGCGATGTACGGGCTCCACGGCTGGGCGCGTACCGGTTGCTCGGTCTGCCACACCACGTTGAACTGACCGTTCTCTTCCACTTCACCAATCATCACTGGCTTATGCAGGTGATGGTTGGTTTTATCCATGGTCAGGGTGAAACCGTCCGGGGCTTTAAAGGTCTGTCCCGCCATCGCCGCGCGCACTTTATCCACATCGGTGGTGCCCGCTTTCTCTACCGCCTGCGCCCACATGTGCAGGCCAACGTAGGTCGCTTCCATCGGGTCATTCGTCACCACGGTGTTGGCGTTCGGCAGGTTGTGCGCCTTAGCGTAGGCGCGGTAATCTGCGACGAACTTCTGGTTAGTTGGGTTATCCACCGACTCGAAGTAGTTCCACGCCGCTAGCTGACCGACCAGCGGTTTGGTATCAATGCCGCGCAACTCTTCCTCGCCGACCGAGAAGGCGATCACCGGGATATCCGTGGCTTTGATGCCCTGGTTGGCCAGCTCTTTGTAGAACGGCACGTTGGAGTCGCCGTTGATGGTGGAGATCACCGCAGTTTTGCCACCGGCAGAGAACTTCTTAATGTTGGAGACGATGGTCTGATAATCGCTGTAACCAAACGGCGTATAGACCTCTTCGATGTCTTTATCCTGTACGCCTTTGGTGTGCAGGAAGGCGCGCAGAATCTTGTTGGTGGTGCGCGGATAGACGTAGTCGGTGCCCAGCAGGAAGAAGCGTTTCGCGCTGCCGCCATCTTCACTCATCAGATATTCCACCGCCGGAATCGCCTGTTGGTTCGGCGCGGCGCCGGTGTAGAACACGTTCGGCGACATCTCTTCGCCTTCGTACTGCACCGGATAGAACAGCAGGCCGTTCAGCTCCTCAAACACCGGTAGCACCGATTTACGCGATACCGAAGTCCAGCAGCCAAACACCGCCGCCACTTTGTCTTGGGTCAGCAGCTGGCGCGCTTTCTCAGCGAACAGCGGCCAGTTGGAGGCCGGATCGACCACCACCGGTTCCAGCTTTTTGCCCAGCACGCCGCCTTTGGCGTTGATCTCATCGATAGTCATCAGCGCCACATCCTTCAGCGGCGTTTCGGAGATCGCCATGGTGCCGGAGAGGGAGGACATAATGCCCACCTTGATGGTGTCAGCAGCCTGCGCCGCAAAGGCAAAGCCCATGCTGGCCACAGAGGCAGAGAGCGCGAAAGCCTTGAGCAACGAACGTCTTTTCATCAGTAAACCCCTCACGATGTTTGTATTGTTATTCAATGGGTTGAAGTCGAGCCTGCTGTAACATATGCAATGTGATCTTTCTGACCTCTGCCTTACTGACGGCGATGTGGTCGGTTAAAATGCGCTGCGCCTCCTCGGTTTGTTGCTGGAAAATCGCCCGTAAAATCTGAGCGTGCTCGCGGTATGTCGCCTCCATTCGGTCGTCTCGGGTAAAATCGAGACGGCGAATGATGCGGATTTTTTCGGTCAGTTCGGCGTGGATGCGCGCCATCTCCTGATTGCCAGCGGCGGCCACCAGCGCCATGTGAAAGGCTTCATCCTGCGCCGAAACCGCTTTGCCATCGGCCAGCGGCGGTGCATCCATCCAGAAGCTTTTCAGCGCGGTGAGCATGTCGATGCACTGCGGTGCGGGCAGTGCGCACAAGCGGCGTACCGCTTCGCACTCCAGCACGGTGCGAAAGTCGTACAGCTCTTCGAAATATTCAAAGTCAAACGGCTTCACCTGCCAGCCGCTGCGGAACCACACTTCGACGTAGCCCTCGCGCTCCAGCCAGAACAGCGCCTGACGCACCGGCGTGCGGCTCACTTCCAGCCGATCGGCGATTTCGTTTTCGCTAAAACGATCGCCCGGCATCAGTCGGAACTCAAAAATGTCCTGCTTCAGCGCCTGATAAACCTTCTCGGCCAGCGCTTCCGGACGACCTTTGCTACGAGGGCTCGTGTTCATGCCAGCTCCTTATTCCAGCCACAGCAGGGCATCGCCCGGACTCACCGGACGTCCTGCCTGGCAGGCAATGCGTTTCACCGTGCCGGCCTGCGGCGCGACAATCGCCAGTTCCATTTTCATCGCTTCCACGATGATCAGCGTTTGACCGGCTTCCACCGCGTCGCCTGGCTGAACCAGCACTTTCCAGATGTTGCCGTTCATATCGGCGCACACCGCCAGCGCATCGTCGTCGACTTCCGCCACCACCAGGGTTTCTTCGCTGGTAAGCGGCGCGTTCTGCCCTTCCTGCGCCCACAGCGTCACTTCCTGTTCGAAAGCGGCGGACTGACGCTGGCGGAAATCGCTGATCGACGCGGCGTTTTCGGCGAGGAATTGGTGATGGGCGGCGAAGTCGAAGACCGTTTCTTCAATGCGCACCGTGGCGCGGCCTTCGCGGAAGTCATCGCGCAGCTGCGTCAGTTCGTCTTCCGTTACCGGATAGAAGCGCACCTGATCGAAGAAGTGCAGCAGCCACGGCTCGTCGGCCGCAAACTGTTCGTTTTTCAGGAACTTGTTCCAGATTGGTAGTGTGCGGCCCACCAACTGATAGCCGCCGGGTGAATCCATGCCGTAGATGCACATGTACATGCCGCCAATGCCGACCGTGCCTTCGGCGGTAAAGGTGCGCGCCGGGCTGTATTTGGAGCTCAGCAGGCGATGGCGTGGATCGATCGGTACCGCGCACGGCGCGCCGAGATAGACATCGCCGAGGCCGAGAATCAGGTAGCTGGCATCAAAAAGGGTGTCGCGCACCGCTTCGCGGCTCGGCAGGCCATTAATACGCTGGATAAAATCGACGTTATTTGGCAGCCACGGCGCGCTGGCACGCACGGTTTCCTGATAACGTTCGACCGCGCCGAGCGTGGCGCTATCTTCGAAGGCCATCGGCATCCAGACAATGCGCGACGGCACTCTCAGCTGGCTGACATCGCCGAGCCCGGCTTCCAGTTCCAGCAGCAGCTGCATCAGCTGTTTCTGGCTGAGAATCAGGCTGTCGTAGCGTACCTGCAGAGAGCGCACGCCCGGCGACAGCTCTTCCACGCCCGGCACCGCGCGTTCACGTAGCGCATTCATCAGCAGATGCACGCGCAGACGCAGCGCCAGATCCAGCACGTTATCGCCGTACTCAATCAGCACATATTTGTCGCCCGCCTGGCGATAAACCGCCGCTGGCGTGGTTGCCGTGGCGGGGAGCGCCGCCAGCAAGGTGGCGGAACCGATAGCGCTGGCTGCTAAAGAGGGCACCGCAAAGGCCGGCGCGTGGCTGCTGCGCAGCGTGGCCACGCTGTGCGCCTGGGCTTTTTCCAGCGCCACCGCTTCGTCGGCGCTGATTGGGTGGAAGCGAATTTTATCGCCCGGTTTCACCTGGCCGACCTTCCACAGTTCGGCTTTGGCGATGGTCACCGGGCAGACGAAGCCGCCGAGGCTAGGGCCGTCGTGCGTCAGGATCACCGGGAAGTCGCCGGTGAAGTTCACCGCGCCGATGGCGTATTCGCAGTCATGCACGTTGGACGGATGCAGGCCGGCTTCGCCGCCGTTGGCGCGCGTCCATGTCGGTTTCGGGCCAACCAAACGCACGCCGAGGCGGTTGGAGTTGTAGTGCACCTGCCAGTCGCTGGCAAAGAACTCATCAATCGCCGCCTGAGTGAAGAAATCCGGTGCGCCGTGCGGTCCATACAATACGCCGATGCGCCATTCAGTGCCGTAGTGCGGCACCAGCGCATGATCGAGCGCCTGCGGTGCGCTGACCGGCGCGGGCGTGGTGCAGGCAGCGAGCTGCGGCTGAGAAATTGGCAGCATATCGGCGACGCGCAGAGTGCGTCCGGCGTGGCCGCCAAACTGGCCGAGCGAGAAGGTGGAGCGGCTGCCGAGATATTCCGGCACATCGAACCCGTTGCGTACCGCTAAGTAGGTGCGGCAGCCGCTCTGCGCGCGGCCCAGCGTCAGGGTTTGTCCCGCTTTGACGCTGACGGGCTGCCAGTAGGCGATGTTTTCGCCATCGACGTCGGCTGGGCAATCAGCGCCGGTCAGGGCGATGACGGCATCGCTGTGGAAGCGCAGCGTGGGGCCTTGCAGCGTGAATTCCAGTCCGGCGGCGCTGTCGTGGTTGCCGACAATGCGGTTGGCGAGGCGGAAGGCGAAATCGTCCATTGGCCCGGATGGCGGCACGCCGATATCCCAATAACCGAGGCGGCCAGGAAAATCCTGAATGCTGCTGAAGGTGCCGGGTTGCAGCACTTCAATCACGCTGGCGGCTGGTGTGAAGCTATCGAGGAAGCGCGTCCACACGTTGCCGCTGCGGAAGGCGTCGGTGGCGACGATCTGGCGCAGATAATCGAGATTGCTGGCGATGCCGTGCAGCTGCGTGGCGTCGAGCGCCTGCTGCATCTTCGCCAGCGCCGCTGCGCGCGTGTCGGCATGCACGATCAGTTTGGCGACCATCGGATCGTAAAACGCCGAGACTTCGGTGCCGGTAGCGATCCAGCCATCAACGCGCACGTCATCCGGGAAACTAACGTGGGTCAGCACGCCGGGGCTGGGCTGGAAGTTTTTCAACGGATCTTCGGCGTAGATACGCACTTCAATCGATGCGCCAGCGGGCGCTTGTTGCAGGCGCTCCCAGTCGAGGGCATCGCCAGCGGCGACTTTCAGCATGCACTCAACCAGATCGAGGCCGGTGACGCATTCGGTGACAGGATGTTCAACCTGCAGGCGGGTGTTCACTTCGAGGAAGTAGAAGGCATCTTGTTCGGCGTCGTAGATGTATTCCACCGTACCGGCGCTGCGATAATTCACCAGCTCGCCAAGGCGCACCGCAGAAGAGAACAGCGCTTCACGCGTTGCCTGCGGCAGATTGGGGGCAGGCGTCTCTTCCACCACTTTCTGGTTGCGGCGCTGCAGCGAACAGTCGCGTTCGCCGAGCGCGATCACTTTGCCGCTGCCGTCGCCAAAAATCTGCACTTCAACGTGGCGCGCGCGATCGATGCAGCGTTCTAAAAACACGCCCGCATCGCTGAAGAACTGCTCGCCAAGGCGGCGCACGCTCTCCCACGCATTGCGCAGCGCATCGGCGTCGGCGCAGCGCGTCAGGCCAATGCCGCCGCCGCCCGCGGTGCTTTTCAGCATCACCGGATAGCCGATGGTGTCGGCGGCGCTTAAAGCTTCTTCCAGCGAACTCAGCAGCGGCGTGCCCGGCGTCATCGGCACGCCTGCGCTGGCGGCGAGCTCACGCGCGCGGTGTTTCAGGCCAAACTCGCCAATCTGCTGCGCGGTGGGGCCGACAAAGGCGATGCCGGCTTTTTCACAGGCATCGGCAAACGGCAGGCTTTCTGACAGGAAACCGTAGCCCGGCCAGATGGCTTGCGCGCCGGTTTCCTGTGCGGCGGCGAGGATTTTATCGATGCGTAAATAGCTGTCGCTGGCTTTGTCGCCGCCGAGGGCGATGGCGACGTCGGCTTCTTTGACGTGGCGCGCGTTGCGGTCAGCATCGGAATAGACGGCGACGCTTTTCACGCCGAGGCGTTTTAAGGTGCGAATGGCGCGGCAGGCGATTTCGCCACGGTTAGCAATCAGAACGGTGCTGAACATGCTTATTTACTCCCCAGAGAGGCCAGCCAGTTGCGCCAGCCGCCAAATTCGGTAATTTCCAGCGCCTGCGACAGCACCGCCGGTTCACAGATAAAGCCTTTGACGATGCGTCCGTCGGCCAGCGTCAGCGAGCCAATGCCGAGCGGGGCCGGGATTTCCGCCACGAACTCGCCAAAGCGCGCCAGCGGGATATCCCACAGTTCCACGGTGATCGCCGCACCGCTCTCGCCACGCAGCAGGCCCGGCTTCTTAATCGGGCCATCAAGCAGGGCGAACAGACGGTAATGGCTGGCGGTTTGCGTCTCTTCGACCAGCACCGCCTGGCGCGTGGTGAGCTGGAAGTTGAGCGGCATGCCGGTGAGATGCGCACCCACCACCGCCACGCGGACGTGATCGGCGGAAACCGGCAATGCGCCTTGCTGAGTAGGCTGCGCCTTGCCAGTAGCACCGAGCGGCAGCGCCATCTGCTGCTGCCAGCGCAGGCCAAAACCAGCCAGCGCGCGATCGTGCCACGCAGGTGCAATCAGCGTGATGCCGGCGGGCAATCCATCGGCGCGGAACGGCGCAGGCAGCGCCAGCGCGCTGAGATCGGCCAGGTTGGTGAAATTGGTGTAGGTGCCGAACTGCGAGTTGTAGTGCACCGGCTCCTGCTGCATTTCGTCCAGCGTATGGATGGTTGGCGAGGTGGGCACCAACAGCGCATCGAACTGCGCCAGCGTTTGCTGAATCTGGCGCGTCAGTTCGGCGCGTAGGTATTCCGCCTGATAGGCTTCCACCGCCGTGTATTTCAGGCCGCTGCTGACGATGCCGTACACCACCGGATCCATCTCTTCCGGGCGATGGATCATCTCGCCCACCGCCACGGTGCGCTCGGCAACCCACGGACCGTAATAGAGCTGCTCGGCGAGTTGATGGAACAGAGAAAAATCGATTGGATGCAGTGTGGCGCCGCCGGCCTGCAATTGCTCCAGCGCCGCCAGCCAGGCCGCTTCGGCTTGCTTGTCGCCGAAGAATTCAGGCGTGGCGGGAATGGCGAAATCGGGCTGCGCTTTGAAGCTGGCTGGCGCGGTGTGCGGATTGCTGCGCGAATAGGCATCGCCCGCGTCATAGCCGCCCGCTGCGGTAGCCACCGCGAAGGCATCTTCGACCGTTAACGCGAACACGGAAATGGTGTCATTGAGGCGGCAAGCCGGCACCACGCCGCTGGCAGAGAACCAACCTTTGGTCGGCTTGAGGCCAACGATGTTGTTGAAACCGGCGGGCACGCGGCCCGAACCGGCGGTGTCGGTGCCGAGCGAGAAGCCCACCAGACCGCGCGCCAGCACCGACGCAGAACCGGAGCTGGAGCCGCCGCTGACGTAATCAGGATTGAAGGTGTTGCTCACGGCACCAAACGGCGAACGCGTGCCGACTAAGCCGGTGGCGTATTGGTCGAGGTTGGTTTTGCCAATCACCACCGCGCCTGCTGCTTTGAGCTGCGCGACAACAAAGGCATCGGCTTCGGCGGTGTAGGTGAAGGCCGGGCAGGCGGCGCTGGTCGGCCAGCCGGCGACATCAATATTATCTTTTACCGCAAACGGCACGCCAAACAGCGGCAGCGCCGCCGGGTTGCGCTGATAGCTCGCCAGCAGCGGTTCAATCTGTGCCTGCAGCTGCGCGGGCGTGGCAAGATAGAGCCACGCGTTATCCTGCGCGTCGATGGCGTCGAGATGAGCCGCCAGCAAGGCGGTAATCTGTTGTGGATCCTGTTGGTAACTGCGTTGCCAATCCTGGAGCGTAAAGCCAAAGGTCGATGCCATGAGTGAATTCCAACTGGTATACAAGATGGAATTCAACAGAGCAAAGCGCGTGCCATTTTTGTAAGCCGATGAAACCGCGTAGTTAATTGATGTGTAATACGTTTTTCTGATGATAAATTGCACAACGGCGGCGCAAACGCTGCGCAATGGCGGTGCGCGAGCGTAAATTTTGTGAAGAACATGGCAAGAGACGGTTGGCCTGGTTAGCATGAAAGAAGTCTGGCATGAGCTGGATCGCAGCACTGAGAGGAGAGCGTAATGGAGAAGTGGCGTTACTGGATGCTAGGGATCTGTCTGGCCAGCACGGCCAGCAGCGTATGGGCCGATTCGCTGGATCAGCAGCGACAGCGCTATGCGCAAATCAAGCAAGCCTGGGATAACAAACAGATGGACCAGGTGACGCAGCTGATGCCGACGCTGCAGGATTATCCGCTCTACCCGTATCTGCAATATCGCCTGCTGGCGCAGGATCTCGATCAAGAGACGCCGCTGGCGGTGAAGAACTTTATTCAACAGTATCCTACGCTGCCACCGGCACGCTCGCTCTCAACGCGCTTTGTGAATGTGCTGGCGAACCGTCAGGATTGGCAGGGCGTACTCAGCTTCAGCCCGGATGAACCGAAACCGGTGCAGGCGCGCTGTAACTGGTATTACGCTAAGTGGGCGACCGGCCAGCAGCAGGCGGCGTTTGCCGGTGCGAAAGAGATTTGGCTGCGCGGCACCGCGTTGCCGAACGACTGCGACAAGCTGTTTTCGGTATGGCAAGCCAGCGGGCAACTCTCGCCGATCACCATTCTCGAGCGTATTCGTCTGGCGATGAAAGCCGGTAATGACAGCCTGGTGAATTACCTGGCGAAAATGCTGCCGGCGGATTATCAAACCACCGCCAGCGCGCTGATTGCGCTGCAGCAGAATCCGCAAACCGTCACCACCTTTGCCAGCAGCATGGGACCCACCGATTTCACCCGCATGGCGACCAGCTATGCCTTCGCCCGCGTGGCGCGTGAGGATATGGATAACGCGCGCATGATGATCCCGCAGCTGGTGCAGGCGCAGAAGATGAGCCAGGCCGATGAGCAGGATCTGAAAGAGACCGTGGTGTGGCGCATGATGGGCGCGGATCTCACCAGCGAGCAGGCGCGCTGGCGTGATGCGGTGGTGATGAACAGCGAATCTACCGCGCTGGTGGAGCGCCGCGTACGCCTGGCGCTGAGCCAGAACGATCGTCGTGGTCTCAATACCTGGATCGCGCGTTTGCCTGTGGAAGCCAAAGAGAAAGATGAGTGGCAATACTGGCAGGCGGATTTGCTGATTTCGCAGGGCCGCAAAGAGGAAGCCAACGATATTCTGCGGAAGCTGATGCAGGCGCGCGGCTTCTATCCGATGGTCGCGGCGCAGCGTTTGGGCGTGGAGTATCCGTTGCAGGTCGACAAGGCTCCGGCAGCCGACAGCAGCGTGACGCAAGGTGCGGAAATGGCGCGCGTGCGTGAACTGATGTATTGGGGGCTGGATAACCTGGCACGCAGCGAGTGGGCCAATCTGATCTCCAGCAAAACCCGTTCGCAGCAGCAGATGCTGGCGCGTTACGCTAACGAGCAGGATTGGTGGGATCTCAGCGTGCAGGCCACCATCACCGCGAAAATGTGGGATAGCCTGAAAGAGCGCTTCCCGCTGGCGTGGCAAAACCTTTACCAGCAATACACCAGCGACAAAGGCATTCCGCAGAGTTATGCGATGGCGATTTCACGCCAGGAGAGCGCGTGGAATCCGAAAGCGCGTTCACCGGTGGGCGCCAGCGGATTGATGCAGGTGATGCCCGCTACGGCGACGCATACCGTGAAGATGTATAACATTCCCGGCTATGTGAACAGCAGCCAGCTGCTGGATCCGCAGACCAATATTCAGATCGGTACGCAGTATCTGGAGTATGTCTATCAGCAGTTTGGTCAGAACCGCATCTTCTCTTCGGCCGCCTATAACGCCGGTCCGGGACGCGTGCGCAGCTGGCAGAAAACCAGCGGCGGTAATCTGGATGCGGTGGCGTTTATCGAAACCATCCCGTTCTCAGAAACGCGTGGCTACGTGAAAAACGTGCTGGCCTACGATGCCTATTACCGCTACTTCATGGGCAAGCCGGACAAGATTCTCGCCGACAGTGAGTGGAATCGCCAGTATTGACTGTGCTATGCTTCCGTACTCGTTAATGAGTACGGAAGCCCTTCATGAGCCAACCCCTTTCTTCCCAGCCGGAATCGGCTCAGCCTGTTGAAGATAACTGGCTGCGATTTATCGAACTGATGCAAAATGCCTTTGCCGATGGCGTGGCGCTGCCGTTATTACAACTGATGATGACGCCGGATGAACGTGAATCCTACGGGACGCGTTTGCGCATTATTGAAGAGCTGATGAACGGCGATATGAGCCAGCGTGAACTGAAGAATGAGTTGGGCGTCGGCATCGCCACCATCACGCGCGGGTCTAATAGTCTGAAAGAGGCGCCGCCAGAGCTAAAACGCTGGCTGGAAGCGCGTCTTGGCCGCGGTTAACGCTGGCTGTAGAGCGGATGGGTGAACGGACACAGCGCCAGAATCAACGCCTGATGGTAGACGCTGGAGCGGCTAAGCAGGCCGTGGGTGAGGGCACCAATCGCGCCACCTTTGTGTTTGATATTCTCCACGCCGGTTAAGCGTGCCATCTCATCACCCAGTTCATGCCCGGCAGCCAAGCCTGCCACGACAATCGGCGGCAGCGTAAAGCTGGCCGAACGTGATTCTCCGCGCTGCTGCGCGTTTTCAATCACCATCCAAGCAAAGGCGCAATCGCCTTCGATTCCCGCTTCGATCGCCACCCAGTAATCGGCCCGTGGACGCGTTTGACGCGCGTTCTCTACCCGCTGACGTGCGCCAGTTCGCGTTTCAACATCACTAAGTGGCTGGGCTGCGACGCCGCTCTCGACCTCAACCCCTTCGATGTGGCAGGATCCTTCGCCGAAAACGTCGTTGAACGCCTGAGCAATCGCGCGAATTTTTGCCGGGTTGATGGTGGCTGCGACAACATGGTACATAATTGTTTGAACCCTCGAGGCAAATTTGTCGCAGTATAACGGAAATTAAGCATGCTACAGGTCTATCTTGTTCGTCACGGTGAAACGGTATGGAATGCGGCTCGGCGCCTTCAGGGGCAGTCTGACAGCCCGTTAACGGAAAAAGGTGAGCAGCAGGCTCAGCAAGTGGGCGAGCGAGTGAAATCGCTGGGCATTACCCATGTGATTGCCAGCGATTTGGGACGGACGCGGCGTACGGCAGAGATTATCGCCGATGCGTGTGGCTGCACCGTGACGCTCGATGCGCGTCTGCGCGAGCTCAATATGGGCTGCCTGGAACAACGTCCACTCGATGGCTTAACCGAAGAAGAGGAACACTGGCGGAAAACGCTGGTGGATGGCACCACTGCTGGACGTATTCCGGGTGGCGAATCGATGGCGGAGATGGCGACGCGGATGCACGAAGCGCTGAATGCACTGCTGGAGTTGCCTGCCGGCAGCCGTCCGCTGATTGTCAGCCACGGGATGGCGCTGGGCGTGTTGGTCAGTACCATTCTCGGTTTGCCTGCGCATGCGGAACGTCGTTTGCGTTTGCGGAATTGCTCGATCTCGCGCGTGGATCATCAGCAGAGCGCGTGGCTGGCGGCCGGTTGGGTGGTTGAGACGGCGGGCGATGTGTCGCATCTGGATGCGCCAGCGTTAGACGAGCTTCAACGCTAAGCCAAAAAAAAATGCCGTCGCGATGACGGCATTTTTTATTAGTTATTCTGTTGGCGAATCGGAATCAGGTATTCGCAGCGGATTTCCGTTGGCGGCTCGCTACGTTTTTTACCCCCGTGCGTGTAGAAACGCTCGATGTCCTGTCCCTGACGACGCACTAATCCCAGCGTTGGCATACAAGTGCCGTACAGCAGCAGGATAAATTCACCCAGCGCGCTGCGCGCACCGTTGTAGGTGAACTGCACGTAATCACCGGCTTCCACAATCACACTCTGATTCGACTGCATGCTTTTTGCCAGCTGATCGGCAGGCACCGCAGTGGTGTAGAGAATCTCCTGCTCATCATCTTTTTCATGGCTGGCGCGCACCTGATGCAAGCCATACAGCACCGGCGGCACCGTGTCGGTTTCCAGCAGGAACTGCTTCCAGAAATGCAGGCGCATCTCATCGCGGTAGCTGGAAATCTGCTCCAGCGTACAGGAGTAACTCTGCGTCTGGCCGACCAGCACCGTTTCTGGCAGCGTGACAAACTGCGCTTCCGGCATGCTGTTATCGTCGAGACGAATTGGCGGGCGAATGCCAAACGAGTTCCACTCCGATGAGCGACGATACCAGGCAGGCGTTTGGTTGAATTGCTTTTTAAACGCACGGGTAAAGGTCTGCTGCGAATCGAAGCGATATTGTAACGCGATGTCGAGGATGGGGCGGCTGGTCAGGCGAAGCGCCACCGCGGCTTTCGACAGCCTACGCGCGCGAATGTACGCACCAATCGCGTGGCTGGTTACTTCCTTGAACATCCGCTGTAGATGCCACTTGGAGTAGCCTGCTTTCTGCGCAACGTTATCTAATGAAAGCGGTTGATCCAGATGGCTCTCCAGCCAGACAAGCAAATCGCGAATGATACCGGCTTGGTCCATAAAACATCCTCATAACTCTCTGGTGGCGCAACTATGAAGTCGTCGAATAATAGCACGAAATGCACAAAAGCGTGGGGGCGGTTTGCTAATCGAGTGTGCTAAGTCAAAGCGGGTTAAAACCCTTTTAGGTTTGGTTCTCTGTTCGATTGACAGTACATTACATTCTCATCTATTCGATTGGCAATGGTAACTCAATGACAATAGCTCGTATTCTTATAATCACGTTGGCAACATATGTATTCAGTGCTGGCGTTCAGGCCGAAGAGATCGGCTCAGTTGACACGGTATTCAAGATATTTGGCCCCGATCATAAGATCGTGGTAGAAGCCTTCGATGACCCCGACGTAAAAAATGTAACCTGTTATATCAGCCGGGCAAAAACCGGCGGTATTAAAGGGGGATTAGGTTTGGCGGAAGACACGTCCGACGCGGCCATCTCCTGTCAACAGGTGGGACCGGTAGAGCTTAGCGAGAAAATCGCACAAGGCAAGGCGCAAGGTGAAGTGGTGTTCAAAAAACGCACATCACTGGTGTTTAAGAAGCTGCAGGTGGTGCGCTTCTTTGACCAGAAACGTCATGCGCTGGTGTACCTAAGCTATTCCGACAAGGTGGTGGATGGATCGCCGAAGAATGCGCTGAGCGCCGTGCCGATTATGCCGTGGCATTAATGCAGGCATAAAAAAACGCCCTCACGGGCGTTTTTTCTTTCAACGCTTAATCCTGCAGTTCGCCGCAGAAGCGGTAACCTTCGCCGTGAATGGTGGCGATGATTTCTGGCGTGTCTGGCGTGGATTCGAAATGCTTACGGATGCGGCGGATGGTGACATCCACGGTACGGTCATGCGGCTTCAGCTCGCGGCCGGTCATCTTCTTCAGCAAGTCACCACGCGTCTGGATTTTGCCAGGGTTTTCACAGAAGTGCAGCATGGCGCGGAATTCACTGCGCGGCAGCTTGTACTGGTCGCCGTTCGGACTGATCAGTGAGCGGCTGTTGATATCCAGCTCCCAACCGTTGAAGCGATAGCTTTCAACGGTACGGCGTTCTTCACTTGGCATCGCCAGATTCATGGTGCGCGACAGCAAATTGCGTGCACGAATCGTCAACTCACGCGGGTTGAACGGTTTGGTGATGTAATCATCGGCACCGATTTCCAGACCGAGGATTTTATCCACTTCATTATCACGGCCGGTAAGGAACATCAGCGCGACGTTTGCTTGCTCACGCAATTCGCGCGCCAACAGCAAACCGTTTTTACCTGGCAGGTTGATATCCATAATCACCAGATTGACGTCATTTTCCGTCAAAACCTGATGCATCTCGGCGCCGTCGGTGGCTTCATAGACCACGTAACCTTCTGCCTCAAAGATACTTTTGAGGGTGTTACGCGTGACCAGTTCGTCTTCAACGATAAGAATGTGCGGGGTCTGCATGTTTCGCTACCTAAAATTTGCCAACAAATCGAAAACAGGGCGTACGTCGGTTACGCTAATGTGCTGCAACCGGTATACGAAATAATCTTCGGAATACACCATCCATCTACGTCAACTTCAGTGTTAGCTCAGCCAGTCAGGATGGATATTTGCACGCCCCGAGGATCTCGGACAGGCGCTCATCCTAACCGTATTAACAGCAACCTAACAGCACCAACAACAACCGATAAGCATAAAAACAACGCTTCGTTGACTTATATCAAATGCAAGTGTAGCACGTTAACACTTTTATGAAAAACTTCTCCAGGATTGCTAGTTTAGCTCACAAAATGCAGCATTTTTGCTACATTTCGTCCTTATAAAACCAAAACTAAAACACGCAGGAAATTATATTTCAATGATATGAAAGAAAAGGGTTTTATATTCAATAGGTCCGATAATTTTGCTTATGCCCGCTAATTTCCACTACAGCTGGATTTATCCCTCTTTTAACATCGTTAACATCTTATTTTCTCCTCTAGCCGCAGTTGGTATTTTCTCTCCTGCATGCCAACATAATGCGAGTTGTTAACAGTTCGATGGAAAAATCATGCATTTCCCCTTAATCCTTGTCTCTCCCGCTCGTCCGGAAAATATCGGTGCGGCTGCTCGCGCTATGAAAACCATGGGATTTAGCGAGCTGCGCATTGTCGCCAGCGATGCCTGGCAAGATCCCGCAGCACGCCGAGTGGCGCACGGCGCCGGTGAGATCCTCGATAACGTCAAAATCTACGCCACGCTGAGCGAGGCGCTCAAGGATGTCGATTTTTCCGTAGCGACCACCGCACGTAGCCGCGCGAAATTCCGCTATTACGCTACGCCCAGCCAGGTTGAAAACATCCTGCAGGAGAAGCGCCAATGGCTGAGCCGCATCGCGTTGGTGTTTGGCCGTGAAGACAGCGGCTTAACCAATGAAGAGCTGGAGCAGGTCGATCTGTTAACCGGCATTCCGATGGCCAATGATTATCCGTCGCTGAATCTCGGTCAGGCAGTGATGGTGTATTGCTATCAGCTGTCGGCGCTCAATCAGATTGCGGCTGAGACCGCAGAAGTGGCGAATGAGCAGCAGTTGCAGGCATTGCGCCAGCGCTTTCATCAGTTGCTGGTCAAGCTGGATGTGAGTGATGACGTCAAAATGGCGGACTGGATCGATCAGCGCATCGGCCTGCTGGAACAGCGTGACAGCGCCATGCTGCATCGTTTGTTACACGACGTAGAAAAAAAACTTATAGATAATTGCTCGGATAAATCCTGAGATGCTAGTGACTGATGCGGCAATCCGCCGCATCTCCTGAACGATCGCGATAATTTTTGCCTCAGCAAGCGCAGCACTGCGCAACGCCAGGGACGGCGCGGCTAAGACAAATTCGTTGACTTAACGTGCGCTTTGCTTTACTTCTGGAAGGCAGACGGACAAGACAAAGACAGACAGAAAAAAATCTAAATGCGTAAACTCAGCCTGAACACCACAATTATTATTACCACCACCATTACCACAGGTAACGGTGCGGGCTGACGCATACAGGAAAAACAAAGAAAAAAGCCCGCACCTAAGCAGTGCGGGCTTTTTTTTCGGCAAAAATTCAGGAGAGATTCAAATATGCGAGTGCTGAAATTCGGCGGAACCTCAGTAGCCAATGCGGAACGTTTTCTCCGTGTGGCGGATATTCTGGAAAGCAATGCACAACAGGGACAGGTTGCGACCGTACTCTCTGCACCAGCAAAAATTACCAATCATCTGGTGGCGATGATTGAGAAAACCATCAGCGGCCTGGACACGTTGCCGAATATCAGCGATGCCGAACGTATTTTTGCCGATCTGTTGCAAGGCTTGCGTGATGCGCAGCCGGGATTTGATTATGACGGACTGAAAACCCGCGTTGAACTGGAATTTGCACAGCTGAAACAAGTGCTGCACGGCATCAGCTTGCTGGGCCAATGTCCGGACGCTGTGAATGCCGCCATCATCTGCCGTGGCGAAAAGCTGTCGATTGCTATTATGGAAGCGCTGCTGCAGGCGCGCGGCCACAAAGTTACCGTTATCGATCCGGTGGAGAAGCTGCTGGCGATTGGTCATTACCTTGAATCCACCGTTGATATCGCCGAATCCACGCGTCGCATCGCCGCCAGCCAGATCCCAGCCGATCACTTTATCCTGATGGCCGGTTTCACCGCCGGTAATGAGAAGGGCGAACTGGTGGTGCTGGGCCGCAACGGTTCTGACTACTCCGCCGCCGTGTTGGCTGCGTGTTTGCGCGCTGATTGCTGTGAAATCTGGACCGATGTTGACGGCGTTTATACCTGCGACCCGCGCCAGGTACCTGATGCGCGCTTACTGAAATCGATGTCGTATCAGGAAGCAATGGAGCTCTCCTACTTCGGCGCCAAAGTCTTACACCCGCGTACCATCGCGCCCATCGCCCAGTTCCAGATTCCTTGCCTGATCAAAAACACCGCTAACCCGCAAGCGCCGGGCACCTTAATTGGTGGCGAAGGCGAGCTGGATGAGAATCCGGTGAAAGGCATTACTAACCTGAATAACATGGCGATGTTCAACGTGTCAGGTCCGGGCATGAAAGGCATGGTCGGCATGGCGGCGCGCGTTTTCGCCGCAATGTCACGCACCGGCATCTCCGTGGTGCTGATCACCCAATCCTCTTCGGAATACAGCATCAGCTTCTGCGTACCACAAAGCGAGCAGGCGCGTGCGCGTCGCGTGCTGGAAGAGGAGTTCTATCTGGAGTTGAAAGATGGCTTACTCGATCCGCTGGACGTGCTGGAACAGCTGGCGGTGATCTCGGTGGTCGGTGATGGCATGCGTACGCTGCGCGGCATCTCGGCTAAATTCTTCTCGGCGCTGGCGCGAGCCAACATCAATATCGTGGCGATTGCGCAGGGCTCGTCTGAGCGTTCCATCTCGGTGGTAGTGAGCAACGATGAAGTCACCACCGGCGTGCGAGTGGTGCATCAGATGCTGTTCGCCACCGATCAGGTCATTGAAGTGTTCGTGGTCGGCGTTGGCGGTGTGGGCGCAGCGTTGCTGGATCAGCTGCATCGCCAGCAGACATGGCTGAAACAGAAGCATATCGATCTGCGCGTGTGCGGCATCGCTAACTCGCGGGCGCTGTTGACCAACGTACACGGTATCGATCTCAGCAACTGGAAGGCAGAACTGAACGAAGCCAAAGAGCCGTTCAATCTTGGTCGCCTGATGCGTTTGGTGAAAGAGTATCATCTGCTAAACCCGGTGATCGTCGATTGTACCTCCAGCCAGGCGGTTGCCGATCAATATGCCGATTTCCTCGCCGAAGGTTTCCATGTCGTCACGCCGAACAAAAAGGCCAACACGTCGTCGTGGAATTATTACCAGCAGATGCGTGCAGCGGCAGCAAAATCGCGCCGTAAGTTCCTATACGACACCAACGTTGGTGCCGGTTTGCCGGTGATCGAAAACCTGCAAAACCTGATGAATGCCGGGGATGAACTGATCAAGTTCTCCGGTATTCTCTCTGGCTCGCTCTCCTTTATCTTCGGCAAGCTTGATGAGGGCGTTTCGCTGTCGGAAGCGACCAAAATGGCGCGTGAGATGGGCTTTACCGAGCCGGATCCACGTGACGATCTTTCTGGCACCGATGTGGCGCGTAAGCTGCTGATTCTGGCGCGTGAAGCGGGGCATCAGCTGGAGCTTAGCGATATCGATATTGAACCGCTGCTGCCCGCCAGCCTGACGGAGATCGCCGACGTTGATCAGTTTATGCAACGTCTGCCGGAGCTGGATAACGCCTTTGCCGCGCGCGTTGCCAAAGCGCGTGACGAAGGTAAAGTATTACGCTTCGTCGGCGCGATAGAAGAGGGTGGCGTCTGCAAAGTGAAGATTGACGCGGTGGACGGCAACGATCCGCTGTACAAGGTGAAGAACGGTGAGAATGCGCTGGCATTCTACAGCCGCTACTATCAGCCAATCCCGCTGGTTCTGCGTGGATATGGTGCAGGGAATGATGTCACAGCAGCGGGCGTGTTTGCTGACCTGCTGCGTACGCTGTCGTGGAAGTTGGGAGTTTGATGATGGTAAAAATTTATGCACCGGCCTCGATAGGTAACGTCAGCGTCGGCTTTGATGTGCTTGGCGCGGCGGTTTCGCCGGTGGATGGCACCTTGCTGGGTGACTGCGTTTCCGTTGAAGCCGCCGACAGCTTTAGCCTGGTGAACTCGGGGCGTTTTGTCAGCAAACTGCCGACCAATCCGCAGGAGAACATCGTTTATCAGTGCTGGGAGCGTTTTTGCCAGGCGATTGGTAAACAAGTTCCGGTGGCGATGACGCTGGAAAAGAATATGCCGATTGGTTCCGGACTCGGCTCAAGTGCTTGTTCGGTGGTTGCCGGTTTGATGGCGATGAACGAATTCTGCGGCAAACCGCTCAACGACACCGAACTGCTGGCGCTGATGGGCGAGCTGGAAGGGCGTATTTCCGGCAGCGTACACTTTGATAACGTTGCGCCGTGCTTCCTTGGCGGCGTGCAGCTGATGATTGAAGAGAACGGCATCATCAGTCAGGACGTGCCGTGCTTTGACGAATGGCTGTGGGTGATGGCGTATCCGGGGATTAAAGTCTCCACCGCCGAAGCGCGTGCCATTCTGCCGGCACAGTACCGCAAAGAGGATGCCATTAAGCATGGCCGCCTGCTGGCAGGCTTTATTCACGCTTGTCATACGCGTCAGCCTGGGCTGGCGGCTAAACTTATGCAGGATGTTATCGCCGAGCCGTATCGCACCAAACTGCTGCCAGGCTTCGCCGATGCGCGTAAAGCAGCGCAGGATGTTGGCGCGCTGGCGTGCGGCATTTCGGGCTCCGGCCCGACACTTTTCGCCGTTTGCAACGAGATGGCAACGGCACAGCGGATGGCGGACTGGCTGAGCCAGCACTATCTGCAGAATGAAGAAGGTTTCGTCCACATCTGCCGTCTTGATACGGCTGGCGCACGTAAATTGGGATAACGCATGAAACTCTACAACCTTAAGGATCACAACGAGCAGGTTAGTTTTGCTCAGGCCGTTAAACAGGGCCTCGGCTCGCAGCAAGGGCTGTTTTTCCCGCTCGAACTGCCGGAATTCGAACTGACCGATATCGATGCCATGCTGGAGATGGATTTCGTCAGCCGCAGCAGCAAAATTCTCTCTGCCTACATTGGTGATGAAATTGCGGCGCATCAGCTGGCCGAGCGCGTGAAAAACGCCTTTGCTTTCCCGGCGCCGGTGGCGAAGGTCAGCGATGATGTGGCTTGCCTCGAGCTGTTCCACGGTCCAACGCTGGCGTTCAAAGACTTCGGCGGCCGCTTTATGGCGCAGATGCTTTCCTATGTGAGCGGTGCGGATGAGCAGATCACCATTCTGACCGCCACTTCCGGCGATACCGGCGCCGCCGTGGCGCATGCCTTCTACGGCATGGAAAACGTGCGCGTGGTGATTCTCTATCCGCAGGGCAAAATCAGCCCGCTGCAGGAGAAACTGTTCTGTACGCTGGGCGGCAACATCGAAACCATCGCGGTTGAAGGCGATTTCGATGCGTGTCAGGCGTTGGTGAAGCAGGCGTTTGATGATGAAGAGCTGAAAAAGGCGATTGGCCTGAACTCGGCGAACTCTATCAACATTAGCCGTCTGCTGGCGCAGATTTGCTACTACTTCGAAGCGGTGGCGCAGCTGCCACAAGAGAAGCGCAATCAGCTGGTGGTGTCGGTACCGAGCGGAAACTTCGGTGACTTAACGGCTGGCCTGCTGGCTAAATCATTGGGTCTGCCGATTAAGCGCTTTATCGCTGCGACCAATGCTAACGATACCGTGCCACGCTTCCTCGGCAACGGCGCATGGCAGCCAAACGCCACGGTAGCAACGCTGTCGAACGCCATGGATGTCAGCCAGCCGAACAACTGGCCGCGCGTGGAAGAGCTGTTCCGCCGCAAAACCTGGCGTTTGACCGATCTGGCGTACGGCGCGGTAACCGATGAAACCACCAAATCCACCATGCGCGAGCTGGCAGAGATTGGCTATATCTCTGAACCGCATGCGGCGATTGCTTACCGTTTGCTGCGCGACAACCTGCAGGAGGGCGAATATGGCCTGTTCCTCGGGACTGCGCATCCGGCGAAGTTCAAAGAGAGCGTGGATGAGATTCTGGGTCAGGATCTGCCGCTGCCAAAAGAGCTGGCCGAGCGCGCCGATTTGCCGCTGCTGTCGCACAACCTGAAAGGCGATTTCGCGGAACTGCGGGCGTTTTTGCTGAAGTAAGTGCTGACTGGGGTAAGTGCTCGCTGTCCCCCATCCCGGCCTTCCCCCGCTAGCGGGGGAAGTAGACGCTGCCACATGCAGCCTCCAAACTCACATATTGCAGCATCTTCCTCCCCCATTTATGGGGGAGGACCGAGGAGGGGGGCAGCGAGCACAATCCATTGCAGCGCTTGCTGAACTATTTCTGCTCGCGGCGCTTAAACACCAGCTCGTTATCTTTACTTTCTGCCGCGTCAAAGAAATACCCATCCACATCGAACTTCTTCAACTGCGCAGGCTTGGTGAGGCGGTTCTGAATCACATAGCGGCTCATCAAACCGCGCGCTTTCTTGGCGTAGAAGCTGATGACTTTAAATTTGCCATTCTTCTCATCGAGGAACACCGGCTTGATCAACTCGGCGTTGAGTTTCTTCGGCTTGATGGCTTTGAAATACTCATCGGATGCCAGATTGATCAGCACGTCATCGCCTTGCTCAGCAATCGCCTCGTTTAACTTCTCAGTCAGCAAATCGCCCCAGAAGCCGTAAAGATCTTTCCCGGCCGGATTCGCCAGCTTGATGCCCATCTCCAGGCGATAAGGCTGCATCAAATCGAGTGGGCGCAGCAGGCCGTAAAGACCCGACAACATGCGCAGGTGCTGCTGGGCAAAGTCAAAATCGTCGTCGCTAAAAGTTTCGGCCTGCAAACCGGTATACACATCGCCTTTGAACGCCAGGATCGCCTGACGCGCATTCTCCAGCGAGAAGGGCGGCTGCCATTGGTTAAAACGATCGGCATTCAGGTGCGCCAGCTTGTCGCTAATGCCCATCAGTGAGCTGATTTGTGCCGGTGAAAGATCGCGCGCAACGTCAATTAATTGGTGTGATTTTTCTAACAGCGCCGGTTGGGTAAAGCGTTGTGTCGCCAGCGGGCTTTCATAGTCCAGTGTCTTCGCTGGTGAGATAACCATCAGCATCGTGTACGTCCTCTTTGACCCGCAGGTTTATCAGGGAATTGAAGGGAAAATGTCGCAAGGAGTGTAGCAAAAAAGCGGCATGGATCGGCAAATCGCTCCCATTTGTTAGCGCTATCGTAAAGGGCACTTCGTGGTGTTGCGCCGTCACTTGTGCGTGATATTATCGCAACAGCCTTTTACACCCTGACAGTCAACCTAAGAGAAAGAGAACCATGACGGACAAACTTACTTCCTTGCGTCAGCTGACTACTGTGGTCGCCGACACCGGTGATATCGCGGCGATGAAACTTTACCAGCCGCAGGACGCGACCACGAACCCTTCTTTGATTCTCAACGCCGCTCAAATCCCTGAATACCGCAAACTGATTGACGAAGCCATTACCTGGGCACGTCAGCAGAGCAGCAACAAAGAAGATCAGCTGGCGCTGGTTTCTGACAAGCTGGCCGTCAACATTGGTCTGGAAATTCTCAAACTGATCCCTGGTCGCATCTCGACTGAAGTCGATGCGCGCCTCTCTTACGACACTGAAGCGAGCATCGCTAAAGCGCGTAGCCTGATCAAACTGTACAACGATGCGGGCATCAGCAATGACCGTATCCTGATCAAACTGGCGTCAACCTGGCAGGGCATTCGTGCTGCTGAGCAGCTGGAAAAAGAAGGTATCAACTGTAACCTGACGCTGCTGTTCTCCTTCGCGCAGGCGCGTGCCTGTGCCGAAGCGGGCGTGTTCCTGATCTCTCCATTCGTTGGCCGTATCCTCGACTGGTACAAGCAGAACACCGATAAGAAAGAGTATGCAGCCCACGAAGATCCAGGCGTGGTGTCTGTGGCTGAAATCTACAGCTACTACAAGCAGCACGGTTATGAAACCGTGGTAATGGGCGCAAGCTTCCGTAACGTTGGTGAAATCATTGAGCTGGCTGGCTGCGACCGTCTGACCATCTCTCCGGGCCTGCTGAAAGAGCTGGCTGAGAGCGAAGGCACCGTTGAGCGTAAACTGAGCTACACCGGCGAAGTGAAAGCGCGTCCAGCGAAGATGACCGAAGCTGAGTTCTTCTGGCAGCACAACCAGGATCCAATGGCCGTTACCAAACTGGCTGAAGGTATCCGCAACTTTGCCATCGATCAGGGCAAACTTGAGAAGATGATCGCCGAACTGCTGTAAGGTGATTGGCCGTGGCGGCAACCGCTGCCACGGTTTTACGTTTTTTCCCCCGCTTCTTGTATTATCCTTCTAACTACTCACGTCATTTGCTGCCATGCAGCTAACCACAGCGATAACTCTATGGATACTTTACGAATTGGATTAATTTCCGTTTCCGATCGTGCTGCTAACGGCATCTATCAGGATCAGGGCATTCCGGCGTTAGAGAGCTGGCTCACCGCCGCGCTGGCTACGCCGTTTGAAATTGAAACGCGTCTGGTGCCGGATGAGCAGCCAATGATTGAGCAGGCGATTTGCGAGCTGGTCGATGAGCTGTTCTGCAATTTGGTCCTCACCACCGGCGGCACCGGACCGGCGCGGCGTGATGTGACGCCAGATGCCACATTGGCGGTTGCCGACCGTGAAATGCCGGGCTTCGGCGAGCAGATGCGCCAAATTAGCCTGCAATTTGTGCCGACCGCTATTTTGTCTCGCCAGGTTGGCGTGATCCGCAAGCAGTCGCTGATCCTCAATCTGCCGGGCCAGCCAAAATCCATTAAAGAGACGCTGGAAGGGCTGAAAGCGGAAGATGGAACTGTAAAGGTGCCGGGGATTTTTGCCGCTGTACCTTATTGTTTACAGCTACTGGAAGGGCCGTATGTGGAAACTCATGCCGATGTGGTAGCAGCTTTTCGCCCCAAAAGCGCCCGTCGTGAGACAAATGACTAAAAATCGGCATTTTCAGGCATAAAATCCAGCGGCACTGGTGTGGCAAAATATTGACGGTATAGTAATTCAATCTTTACATAAGTTGTTTTGCCTCTGGATACCGCTGGATTATGGATACGCACGCAACGCGCCGACTCAACGGGCAGGATTACAAAACCCTGTCGCTGGCCGCCCTTGGTGGGGCGCTGGAATTCTACGACTTCATTATCTTCGTTTTCTTTGCCGCCGTGATTGGCGAACTGTTCTTCCCGCCTGACATTCCTGAATGGTTGCGTCAGGTGCAGACTTTCGCCATCTTTGCTGCGGGTTATCTGGCGCGTCCGTTAGGCGGCATTATCATGGCGCACTTTGGTGACAAAGTGGGGCGTAAGAAGATGTTCAGCCTCAGTATTCTGCTGATGGCGCTGCCGACGTTGGCGATGGGCGCATTGCCCACTTATGCCAGCATTGGCATCGCTGCGCCGTTATTGATGCTGCTAATGCGCGTGCTGCAAGGCGCGGCTATCGGCGGTGAAGTGCCTGGCGCGTGGGTGTTTGTCGCCGAACATGTGCCTGAAAAACGCATTGGTTTTGCCTGCGGCACGCTGACCGCAGGCTTAACCGCAGGGATTCTGCTCGGTTCGCTGGTGGCAACGGTGCTGAACACCACGCTGTCACCGGCTGCGATGCGCGATCATGGCTGGCGCATTCCTTTCTTCCTCGGCGGTGTGTTTGGCTTGCTGGCGATGTATCTGCGTCGCTGGCTGCATGAAACCCCGGTGTTCCAGCAGATGCAGCAGCGTAAAGCGCTGGCAGAAAAAATGCCGCTGCAAACCATTTTCGCCAGCCATAAGCGCGGCATCGTAATTTCGATGCTGCTCACCTGGCTTCTGTCGGCCTGCATTGTGGTGGTGATTTTGATGGCGCCGACGCTGATGCAAAAACAGCATGGCATTCCCGCCGCGCTCAGTCTGCAGGCCAACAGCTTCGCCACCATTATGCTGCTGCTGGGTTGTGTTATCGCCGGATGGCTGGTGGATCGCTTCGGCGCGGCGCGTTCGCTGATGGTCGGTTCAATACTGCTGGCGATCGGCAGCTGGAACTTCTTCCATCAGTTAGGTAGCACGCCGGAAATGCTGTTTGTTTGGTACGGTTTAGCGGGCCTGAGCGTGGGTGTCGTCGGCGTAGTGCCGTTTGTGATGGTGCGCGCATTCCCGGCGGCGGTGCGCTTTACCGGCATCTCATTCTCGTACAATGTTGCTTACGCGATTTTCGGTGGTCTGACGCCGATTAGCGTAACGCTGATGATGAGCCTGACGCCAATGGCGCCTGCCTGGTATGTGCTGGCGCTGGCGATAATTGGCTTTATGGTGGGAATCTGGCTGTGGCGCGATAGCCGTCAGCAGTATGCGCAGTTAGATATGTCGCTGCACTCGTCATAATGCAAAAAGCGGAGCCAAACAGCTCCGCTATTCATTTGTCACTCGCCAATCGGCAATACCGTACGACCAAACTTCTCGTTCAGCACTTCGCCCATCGCCAGATAGAACGCACTCGAACCGCAAATAATGCCAATCCAGCCGGCAACGCGCAGCAACCCCGCGTTGTCGGTCAGGTGGCCGATAGCCAGCAGCGCAAACAGCAGCGTCAGGCTGGCGAAGATGAACTGCAGCATTTTCGGTGACTTCAGCGTGCCGAAAAATAGGAATGCAGTGAACACGCCCCACAGCGCGAGATACGCGCCAAGGAAGTGGCCGTCGGCCGCCTCTGCCAGCCCCAGTTTCGGCAGTAGCAGAATCGCCACCAACGTTAACCAGAAGCTGCCGTAAGAGGTAAAGGCGGTCAGCCCAAAGGTGTTGCCTTTCTTATACTCCAGCAGCCCGGCAAAAATTTGCGCGATGCCGCCGTAGAAAATCCCCATCGCCAGGATGATCACATCCATCGCAAACAGGCCGGTGTTGTGTAAGTTGAGCAGGATGGTGGTCATACCGAATCCCATCAGGCCCAACGGGGCGGGATTCGCCAGCGTGGTATTGCTCATAATTCCTCAGAAGCAGCGTTGAAGATGTTGTTCGTGTTTTACACCCGCGCAAACCGCTGGGGGCGCGAGGCGCTGCATAATAAGCGGCCTCTTTTTGCCCAACTTTGATCTGAATCGACGAGAGAATGAAATTTTTTTTAGTTTTAACCCTTGATGCGCATCGAACCGGCCCCATTTACTTGTCATCGAGCGTTGTGAGGCAGCAAAAAAAGCCTGCTTCAGCAGTTGAAAGTGGTCAGTTTGGCCGCATCTCTGTTTCACAACCCAAATTGGCAAAGAATTTAAGTAGGAGACGTTTAGATGGGCAAGATTATTGGTATTGACTTGGGTACAACCAACTCATGTGTTGCAGTTATGGATGGTGGTAAAGCACGCGTACTGGAAAACGCCGAAGGCGATCGCACCACGCCGTCGATCATTGCGTATGCACAGGATGGCGAAACTCTGGTGGGTCAACCGGCTAAACGTCAGTCTGTGACCAACCCGCAGAACACCCTGTTTGCGATCAAGCGCCTGATTGGCCGTCGCTTCCAGGACGAAGAAGTACAGCGTGATATTAAAATTATGCCGTACAAAATCATCGGCGCAGATAACGGCGACGCATGGCTGGACGTAAAAGGCCAGAAAATGGCACCGCCGCAGATCTCTGCTGAAGTGCTGAAAAAGATGAAGAAAACCGCGGAAGATTTCCTCGGTGAAGCCGTCACTGAAGCGGTTATTACCGTTCCAGCTTACTTCAACGATGCGCAGCGTCAGGCGACCAAAGACGCCGGCCGTATCGCGGGTCTGGAAGTAAAACGTATCATCAACGAACCAACCGCAGCTGCACTGGCTTACGGCCTGGATAAAGGTCAGGGCAACCGCACCATCGCGGTATACGACCTGGGCGGTGGTACTTTCGATATCTCAATCATTGAGATCGATGACGTTGATGGCGAGAAAACCTTTGAAGTTCTGGCAACCAACGGTGATACCCACCTGGGTGGTGAAGACTTCGATAGCCGTCTGATTAACTATCTGGTGGCTGAATTTAAGAAAGATCAGGGCATCGATCTGCACAACGATCCGCTGGCCATGCAGCGTCTGAAAGAAGCGGCAGAGAAAGCCAAGATCGAGCTGTCTTCAGCACAGCAGACCGACGTTAACCTGCCTTACATCACGGCGGATGCGACCGGTCCTAAGCACCTGAACATCAAAGTAACACGTGCGAAACTGGAATCACTGGTTGAAGACCTGGTTTCTCGCTCTATCGAGCCGTTGAAAGTGGCTCTGCAGGATGCAGGTTTGTCTGTTTCAGACATCAACGACGTGATCCTGGTGGGCGGTCAAACGCGTATGCCAATGGTTCAGGCCAAAGTGACTGAGTTCTTTGGTAAAGAGCCACGTAAAGATGTGAACCCGGATGAAGCGGTAGCCGTGGGTGCTGCGGTTCAGGGCGGCGTGTTGGCGGGTGAAGTGAAAGACGTTCTGCTGCTGGACGTGACTCCGCTGTCGCTGGGTATCGAAACCATGGGCGGCGTGATGACTTCGCTGATTAGCAAGAACACCACCATCCCAACCAAGCACAGCCAGGTGTTCTCTACCGCTGAAGATAACCAGTCTGCCGTGACCATTCACGTGCTGCAGGGTGAGCGTAAGCGTTCAGGTGATAACAAATCCCTGGGCCAGTTCAACCTCGACGGTATCCAGGCTGCACCGCGCGGTATGCCGCAGATCGAAGTCACCTTCGATATCGATGCGGATGGTATCCTGCACGTGTCTGCGAAAGACAAAAACAGCGGTAAAGAGCAGAAGATCACCATCAAGGCTTCTTCTGGTCTGAATGAAGAAGAGATCGAAAAAATGGTGCGTGACGCGGAAGCGAACGCCGAGTCTGACCGCAAGTTCGAAGAGCTGGTTCAGACCCGTAACCAGGGCGATCAGATTTCGCACAGCACCCGTAAGCAGCTGGACGAAGCGGGCGACAAACTGTCTGCTGACGACAAAGCGCCAATCGAAGCTGCGTTGACCGAGCTGAACACCGCGCTGAAAGGCGAAGACAAAGCAGAAATCGAAGCCAAAATGCAGGCATTGATGGAAGTGTCCAGCAAACTGATGGAGCTGGCACAGCAGCAGGGTCAGGCAGCTGATGCAGGCGATGCTTCTGCACAGAAAGAAGACGACGTTGTCGACGCTGAGTTCGAAGAAGTTAAAGACAAAAAATAATTGCCCCTGACCGGGCGCGACGGCTGGCCTGACAGCCGTTGAAACCAGCACGGGCGTAGGAGATCTCTCCACGCCCGTGCGATCATGTTAAGGGCAGAACAAATATGGCTAAGAGTGATTTATACGAGATCTTAGGCGTCTCTAAATCCGCAGATGAGCGTGAAATCAAAAAGGCTTATAAGCGCCTGGCGATGAAATACCATCCGGACCGTAATCCGGACAATAAAGAAGCCGAAGCGAAGTTTAAAGAAATTAAGGAAGCCTACGAAATTCTGACCGACGCACAGAAGCGTGCGGCCTACGACCAATATGGTCACGCAGCCTTTGAACAAGGCGGCATGGGCGGCGGTGGTGGCTTCGGCGGCGGCGGTGCCGACTTCAGCGATATCTTTGGCGACGTATTTGGCGATATTTTTGGTGGTGGCCGCCGTCAGCGTGCCGCACGTGGCGCCGATTTACGCTACAACATGGAGCTAACGCTGGAAGAAGCGGTACGCGGCGTGACCAAAGAGATCCGCATTCCAACACTGGAAGAGTGCGATGTCTGCCACGGCAGCGGCGCGAAAGCGGGGACCAAACCGCAGACCTGTCATACCTGTCATGGCGCAGGCCAGGTGCAGATGCGTCAGGGCTTCTTCACCGTGCAGCAGGCGTGTCCGACCTGTCACGGTCGCGGTTCAGTGATCAAAGATCCGTGCAATGCTTGTCATGGTCACGGTCGCGTTGAGCGCAGTAAAACTCTATCGGTGAAAATTCCAGCAGGCGTGGATACCGGCGATCGCATTCGTCTGACCGGCGAAGGTGAAGCGGGCGAACAGGGCGCACCAGCGGGCGATCTGTACGTTCAGGTTTCGGTGAAAAAGCACCCGATCTTCGAGCGTGAAGATAACAACCTGTATTGCGAAGTGCCGATTAACTTCGCGATGGCAGCATTGGGCGGCGAGATTGAAGTGCCGACGCTTGATGGGCGTGTGAACCTGAAAGTGCCTTCTGAAACGCAAACTGGCAAGCTGTTCCGCATGCGCGGTAAAGGCGTGAAATCGGTGCGTGGTGGTGCGGTAGGCGATTTGCTGTGTCGTGTGGTGGTGGAAACGCCAGTCAGCCTCAATGACAAACAGAAAGCGTTACTGCGTGAACTGGAAGAGAGTTTTGGCGGCCCGAGCGGCGAGAAAAACAGCCCGCGCTCCAAAAGCTTCCTCGACGGCGTGAAGAAGTTTTTTGACGATTTAACACGTTAATCCCGTCTGGGATGCTTAATAAAGCGGAGAGGAAACTCTCCGCTTTTTTTATGTTTTCCCGCCAACGCGTCGCTCCTGATATAAGCTCAATCTGCCTGGCGTGAGATAAAAGCAGAAACCCTTTCGTAATGCATCGGTATTATCGAGTCGTTAACGAGACATAAGCTGCTTTTAACGAGGTGTTTGAGCCGCTACACTTCTCAGCCTAAATGTCTCTACTCAGGAGGAGTTGTGAACAAACCCCGTTCTCTTCGAAGCTTACTGAAAAGCTTTATTGCCAGCGATGCCAGCAACGGCATGGTGCTGATTCTGGCGGCCGTCGCGGCAATGATTTTGGCTAACAGCGCGGAAACCGCTCAAGCTTATCAATCGTTTCTCGCCGAGCCGGTGCAGATTCGCTTCGGTGCATTAGACATCAGCAAAAACCTGCTGCTGTGGATCAACGATGCCATGATGGCGCTGTTTTTCCTGTTAATTGGTTTGGAAGTGAAACGTGAACTGATCACCGGTGAACTCGCCAGCCGCGATCGCGCCATTTTCCCGGTGATTGCGGCAATTGGCGGCATGGTTATGCCGGGACTGATTTTCCTGATGCTTAATCATGGCGATCCTATTGCACGTAACGGCTGGGCAATTCCTACTGCTACTGATATCGCCTTTGCTTTGGGCGTGCTGGCACTGTTGGGCAGCCGCGTGCCAACCGCGCTGAAAGTGTTCCTGATGGCGCTGGCGATTATTGATGATCTCGGCGCTATCGTGATTATCGCGCTGTTCTACACCAGCGATCTCTCCGTGCTGTCGCTGAGCGTAGCGGCAGGTGCGATTGTGCTGCTGGCGATTCTCAATCGTTGCGGCGTGCGTAACATTGCCATCTATATGTTAGTCGGCATTGTGCTGTGGACGGCGGTGCTCAAATCGGGTGTGCACGCAACGTTAGCGGGCGTGATTGTTGGCTTCTTCGTGCCGCTGGAAGAGAAGAACGGCCATTCTCCAGCCGAGCACCTGGCGCATGGTTTAATGCCGTGGGTAAACTGGCTGATTCTGCCGCTGTTCGCTTTTGCCAACGCCGGCATTTCGCTGAGCGGCATTACCTTTATGGATACGCTGTCGCCAGAGCCGCTGGGCATCATTCTCGGCTTGCTGATTGGTAAACCGTTGGGTATCACGCTGTTCTGCTGGCTGGCGGTGAAGTGGCGGCTGGCGGTGTTGCCGGCGGGCACCACGATACGCGATATCATGGCGATTGGTGTGCTGTGCGGTATCGGCTTCACCATGTCGATCTTTATCAGTTCGCTGGCGTTTGATGCCGCCCATGAGCAACTGGTGACCTTCTCCAAGCTGGGGATTCTCAGTGGCTCGCTGCTCTCAGCGGTGATTGGTTACACGCTGCTGCGCATCAAACTGCGTTAAAAAGAGGAAGGAGGCGAAAGCCTCCTTTTTTGCCGATGAATCAGCTGAACTTTAATCATCTCTACTACTTCTGGCAGGTGTGTAAAACTGGTTCGGTGGTACGCGCGGCGGATGTGCTGTGCCTGGCGCCACAGACGGTTACTGGCCAGATTAAATCGCTGGAAGAGCAACTCGGCGGCGTGCTGTTTCGTCGTCAGGGGCGCGGTTTAGTGCCGACGGAACTTGGCCAACTGGTGTTTCGCTATGCCGACCGCATGTTCATGCTGAGCCAGGAGATGCTCGATATCGTTAACTACCGCAAAGAGTCGCATCTGCTGTTTGATGTTGGCGTAGCGGATGCCTTGTCTAAGCAACTGGTGAGCAAGGTGCTGCAGGCTGCGGTGGTGGCTGAAGAGGGAATCCATCTGCGCTGCTTTGAATCAACGCACGAGATGCTGTTGGAACAGTTAAGCCAGCACAAGCTGGATATGATTCTTTCCGATTGCCCAATTGATTCGACTCAGCAGGAAGGGCTGTTTTCGGTCAAGCTGGGCGAGTGTCCCATCAGCTTCTGGTGCAACACACCGTTACCGACGCTGCCGTTTCCTGCCAGCCTGGAAGAGCGGCGTTTGCTGATTCCGGGGCGTCGCTCGATGCTGGGTCGCAAACTGCTGAACTGGATTCACAGCCAGGGATTGCAAGTGGAGATTCTGGGCGAGTTTGATGATGCGGCATTAATGAAAGCTTTTGGTGCGCTTAACAACGCGATATTTGTGGCTCCGACGCTGTATGGCGACGAGATTTATCGGGATGACGCCATCAAAGAGATTGGGCGGTTGGATGCGGTAATGGAGGAGTATCACGTGATCTTTGCCGAACGGATGATTCAGCATCCGGCGGTACAGCGGATCTGCCATCGCGACTTTAGTGCGCTGTTTACCCCTGAATTGCAGGCATAAAAAAACCGGCTAAGCGCCGGTTCTTTTTTACAAAGCGATTAACAGACGGGCGATTAAGCCAGTTTGTTGATCTGAGCAGTCAGGTTTGCTTTATGACGTGCAGCTTTGTTTTTGTGGATCAGACCTTTAGCAGCCTGACGGTCCACGAGTGGTTGCATTTCGTTGAATGCGTTCTGCGCAGCAGCTTTGTCGCCTGTTGCGATAGCCGCGTATACTTTCTTGATGAAAGTACGCATCATTGAACGGTTGCTTGCGTTATGCTTGCGACGTTTCTCAGATGTTACGGCGCGTTTCTTAGCTGATTTGATATTAGCCAAGGTCCAACTCCCAAATGTGATCTATATGGACAAATCAAAGGCCGAGGACTATGCCTTTTGCGCCTTCTTATGTCAATGGATTTGTGCAAATAAGCGTCGTTTTAAAAACAACACTCGATTACGTAATTGATGGCGCAGGATTCTACCAGCAACGCGGCGTTGAATACAGTATTTCGCAGCAAAAATCTTCAGATCCTTGCTAAGCAATTGCCCACGCGTGGAATAAGCCGCGCCAGAAGCAGGAAAGGCACGTATACGGGTTAACCTAAACGCCATTCAAGGGTATAATCCGCCGATTTCCACCGGTTTGAGTCAGCCATGAAGTTTATCCGCGGTATTTATAATCTGAAAGAGCAGCATCGCGGCTGCGTCCTGACCATTGGCAATTTCGACGGCGTACATCGCGGCCACCAGGCTTTGATGGCGCAGCTGATTGCCGAAGGACGAAAACGCAATCTGCCGGTGGTGGTGATGGTATTTGAGCCACAACCGCTTGAGCTGTTTGCCGGCGACAAAGCCCCGGCACGCCTTACGCGTTTGCGTGAAAAGCTGAAGTACCTCGAACAAGCGGGCGTTGATGCCGTACTCTGCGTACGTTTTGATCGTCGCTTCGCTGCGCATTCGGCGCAGAGTTTTATTTCCGAATTGCTGGTAGACAAGCTCAACGTCAAGTTCCTGGCCGTCGGCGATGATTTCCGCTTCGGCGCTGGTCGCCAGGGGGATTTCCTGTTATTACAGAAAGCCGGTGCGGAGTATGGCTTTGAGGTTATCAGCACCCAGACCTATTGTGACAGCGGCAAGCGCATCAGTAGCACCGCCGTTCGTCAGGCGCTGGCGCAGGATGATTTTGCGCAAGCCGAAGCGCTGCTGGGCCATCCGTTCAGCATCTCAGGCCGCGTAGTGCACGGCGATGCACTCGGGCGCACCATCGGTTTCCCAACGGCTAATCTCCCTTTGCGTCGCACCGTTACGCCGGTTAAAGGCGTGTTTGCGGTGGCAGTGTTGGGCCTTGGCGATCAGCCGCTGCCCGGCGTGGCCAATATTGGTACGCGCCCAACGGTAAAAGGTTTACGTCAGCAGCTTGAAGTTCATCTGCTCGACACACATATGAATCTCTATGGGCGTCACATTGAAGTGGTGCTGAAACAGAAGATTCGCGATGAACAGCGTTTCGCTTCGCTGGACGCGCTGAAAGAACAAATTGCGAAAGATGTGGTGACAGCCCGCCAATTCTTTGGGCTAAAAACACCGGTTTAATGACCGAAATACGGAATCGAGAATCTGATGAGTGACTATAAATCTACCCTGAATTTGCCGGAAACGGGGTTCCCGATGCGTGGCGATCTGGCCAAGCGTGAACCGGGAATGCTGCAACGTTGGTATGATGACAACCTGTACGGCATCATCCGCGAAGCCAAAAAAGGGAAAAAAACCTTTATTTTGCACGATGGCCCTCCTTATGCGAACGGCAGCATTCATATTGGTCACTCAGTTAACAAGATTCTGAAAGACATTATCGTTAAGTCGAAAGGCATGGCGGGCTACGACTCGCCGTACGTTCCAGGTTGGGACTGCCACGGCTTGCCGATTGAGCACAAAGTTGAACAGATGATTGGTAAGCCGGGCGAAAAAGTGAGCGCGTCTGAATTCCGTGCCGCTTGCCGCCAATATGCGGCAGAGCAGGTTGAAGGGCAGAAAAATGACTTCATCCGCCTCGGCGTGCTCGGTGACTGGGATCGTCCTTATCTGACGATGAATTTCCAGACCGAAGCCAACATCATCCGTGCGCTGGGTAAAATCATCGGCAACGGCCATCTGCACAAAGGCGCTAAGCCGGTGCACTGGTGCATGGATTGCCGTTCGGCGCTGGCTGAAGCGGAAGTGGAGTATTACGACAAAACTTCGCCATCCATCGATGTGATGTTCAATGCCGTGGATGCCGATGCGGTGCGCGCGAAGTTTGGCATCGCTGCTTCAGAAGGCCCGGTTTCACTGGTGATCTGGACCACCACGCCGTGGACCATGCCAGCTAACCGCGGTATCTCGCTGCATCCAGAATTTGAATACCAGCTGCTGCAGATCGACAGTCGCAGCCTGATTCTCGCCAAAGAGATGGTTGAGAGCGTGATGAAGCGCGCGGGCATCAGCGACTGGACCGTGCTGGGCGAATGCGACGGCGCGGCGCTGGAGCTGCAGCTGTTCCAGCATCCGTTCCTCGAGCAGATCCAATCGAAAGTGGTATTGGGTGAGCACGTGACGCTGGAGGCCGGTACCGGTGCGGTACATACTGCGCCAGGCCACGGCCCGGATGACTATGTTATCGGTCAGAAATACGGTCTGGAAACCGCCAATCCGGTGGGGCCGGATGGCGCGTATCTGCCAGGCACCTACCCGACGCTGGATGGCGTAAACGTCTTTAAAGCCAACGACATGATCGTTGAGCTGCTGAAAGAGAAGGGCGCGTTGCTGCACGTGGAGAAACTGCTGCACAGCTACCCGCACTGCTGGCGTCATAAAACGCCAATCATCTTCCGTGCCACGCCACAATGGTTCATCAGCATGGATCAGAAAGGCCTGCGTGCGCAGTCGCTGAAAGAGATCAAAGGCGTGCAGTGGATCCCGGATTGGGGCCAGGCGCGTATCGAAGCGATGGTAGCGAACCGTCCGGACTGGTGTATCTCACGTCAGCGTACGTGGGGCGTGCCGATGGCGCTGTTCGTGCATAAAGAGAGCGAGCAGCTGCATCCGGATACGCTGGAGCTGATGGAGAAAGTCGCGAAACGGGTTGAGCAGGACGGCATTCAGGCGTGGTGGGATCTCGATCCGCGCGACCTGATGGGCGACGACGCTGACCATTACGTCAAAGTGCCAGACACCTTAGATGTCTGGTTCGACTCCGGATCAACCAGCTACGCGGTGGTGGATGCGCGTCCGGAATTCGGCGGCCATACGCCAGATATGTACCTGGAAGGTTCGGATCAGCATCGCGGCTGGTTCATGTCTTCTCTGATGATCTCCACGGCGATGAAAGGCAAAGCGCCTTATCGTCAGGTACTGACGCACGGTTTCACCGTGGATGGTCAGGGCCGCAAGATGTCGAAATCGATCGGCAACACCGTGGCGCCGCAGGATGTGATGGATAAGCTGGGTGCGGACATTCTGCGTCTGTGGGTCGCTTCTACCGATTATTCCGGTGAGATGGCGGTTTCCGACGAAATCCTGAAGCGTGCCGCAGACAGCTATCGTCGTATCCGTAACACCGCGCGTTTCCTGCTGGCAAACCTTGCTGGCTTTAACCCGGCGACCGATTGCGTCAAGCCGGAAGAGATGGTGGTGGTGGATCGCTGGGCGGTTGGCCGTGCGCTGGCAGCGCAGCAGGATATCGTGCACTCCTACGAAAACTACGATTTCCACGAAGTGGTGCAGCGTTTGATGCACTTCTGCTCAATCGAAATGGGCTCGTTCTATCTCGATGTGATCAAAGATCGTCAGTACACCGCAAAAGGCGACAGCCTGGCGCGTCGCAGCTGCCAAACCGCGCTGTGGCACATCGTTGAAGCGCTGGTGCGCTGGATGGCGCCAATCATGTCCTTCACCGCAGACGAAATCTGGGGCTACCTGCCGGGCGAGCGCGCGAAGTACGTGTTCACCGAAGAGTGGTATCAGGATCTGTTTGGTCTGGCAGATAACGAAACGCTGAACGATGCCTATTGGGATGATGTGCTGAAAGTCCGCGGTGAAGTGAACAAGGTGATTGAGCAAGCGCGTAGCGACAAACGCATCGGCGGTGCGCTGGAAGCGACGGTGACGCTGTATGCGGATGCCGAGCTGGCAGCCAAGCTGCAGGCGCTGGGTGATGAGCTGCGTTTCGTGCTGTTAACTTCAGGCGCGACCGTGGCGGATTACGCCACTGCCAGCGATGAAGCGCAGCAGAGCGAGCTGTTCAAAGGTCTGAAAATCGCGCTGCATAAAGCAGAAGGCGAGAAATGTCCGCGCTGCTGGCATTACACTACTGACGTTGGCCAGAATCCGGAGCATGCTGCGGTGTGTGGTCGTTGCTACACCAACGTCGCCGGCAATGGCGAACAGCGGAAATTTGCCTGATGAGTAAAGCGCTCTCTTCAACCGGTTTGCGCTGGCTTTGGCTGGTGCTGGTGGTGATTGCCATCGATTTTGGCAGCAAGATGTGGGTCATCAACAACATGATGCTGCATGAAACGCAGCCGCTGATGCCGTTCCTGAACCTGTTCTACGCACATAATTATGGCGCGGCGTTCAGCTTCCTGGCCGACAAAGGCGGCTGGCAGCGCTGGTTCTTCGCCGGCATCGCCATTGCTATCGTGGTGGCGCTGTTGGTGATGATGTATCGCAACGCTGCCAGCAACAAATTAACCAATATTGCCTACGCGCTGATTATCGGCGGGGCGTTGGGTAACCTGTTTGACCGTTCGTATCACGGTTTTGTGGTCGATTTTATCGACTTCTATGTCGGTGACTGGCACTTCGCGACTTTTAACATCGCCGACTGTGCCATCTGCATCGGCGCGGCGCTGGTGGTGCTGGAAGGTTTTCTCAGCCCGAACGGCAAACCGGCTAAACAGAAAGGGTAACTGATGACAGACTTAGTTCAGCGCGATAGCGCGTTGCTGGTGCATTTTACGCTGAAGCTGGAGGATGGCTCGACGGCCGAATCCACGCGCGCCAACGGCAAACCTGCGCTGTTCCGTCTGGGTGATGGCAGCCTGTCGGGCGCGCTGGAACAGCAGCTACTCGGACGTAAAGTGGGCGACAAGCACGCATTTACGCTGGAGCCGGAAGATGCGTTTGGCGGCACCAGCCCGGATCTGGTTCAGTACTTCTCACGTCGTGACTTTAACGATGCGGGCGAGCCGGAAGTGGGTGCCATCATGCTGTTCAGCGGCCGCGGCGGCAGTGAAATGCCTGGCGTGATCCGTGAAGTTTCCGGTGACTCGATCACCGTAGACTTCAACCATCCGCTGGCGGGTCAGCGCATTCAATTTGATATTGAAGTGCTGGAGATTGATCCGGCGCTGGAGGACAACGATGCAAATCCTGTTAGCTAACCCACGCGGTTTCTGCGCAGGCGTTGATCGCGCCATCAGCATCGTTGAGCGCGCGCTGGAGATGTACGGCGCGCCCATCTACGTGCGTCACGAAGTGGTGCATAACCGCTACGTGGTGAGTAGCTTGCGCGAACGTGGGGCGATCTTCATTGAAGAGATCGCTGAAGTGCCGGATAACGCCATTCTGATCTTCTCCGCGCACGGCGTATCGCAAGCGGTTCGCGCCGAAGCCAAAGCGCGTAACCTCACCATGCTGTTTGATGCGACCTGTCCGCTGGTGACCAAAGTGCATATGGAAGTGGCGCGCGCTAGCCGTAAAGGTGTTGAAGCGATTCTTATTGGTCACGCGGGGCATCCGGAAGTGGAAGGCACCATGGGCCAGTACAGCAATCCTAACGGCGGCATGTATCTGGTGGAATCGCCGGAAGATGTGTTCAAGCTGAACGTCAAAGATGAGAGCAACCTGTGCTTTATGACACAGACCACACTTTCAGTCGATGATACTTCGGACGTGATTGATGCACTGCGTCAGCGCTTCCCGGCGATTATCGGTCCACGTAAAGATGACATCTGCTACGCCACCACCAACCGTCAGGAAGCGGTACGCGTCTTAGCGCGTGATGCTGAAGTGGTGCTGGTAGTGGGATCGAAAAACTCCTCTAACTCGAACCGTTTGGCCGAACTGGCGCAGCGTGCTGGTAAGCTGGCGAAGCTGATTGATTCGGCTGATGACATCCAGGAAGAGTGGGTCAAAGACAAGCAGGTCATCGGCGTCACCGCGGGCGCTTCTGCTCCTGATATTCTGGTGCAACAGGTGATTCAGCGTCTGCGTGAGCTCGGCGGTGAAGCGGCGATTGAGCTGATTGGCCGTGAAGAGAACATCGTGTTTGAGGTACCAAAAGAGCTGCGCGTCGACGTGCGAAACGTGCAGTAAGCGGTTTACACCGCACTAAAATCAGGCCGACATTGTTCGGCCTTTTCTTTGCCTGTCGCTGTAGAAAATCCTGCTTCCAGCATGCGGGATTGCTTTTACTGATAATGTTTCGCGGCTGGCATAAAATTCTTATATCCCTTTATTATTGTGGCGTGACTGTTATCTGACCGTTAACCTGTTTACGTTTTACATGCATAGATTTGTATCAGGAATGAATAATTATGAGTGAAATCCGCATTGCTATCGTTGGTGCGCCGGGTCGCATGGGACGCAATTTGATTCAGGCCGTACAGCAGGCGGAAGGTGTTGCGCTAGGCGCAGCACTGGCGCGTAGCGGTTCGTCATTGCTGGGCGTAGATGCTGGCGAACTGGCGGGCATCGGCAAAACGGGCGTGATCGTCTCTGACGATCTGCAAAAGGTGGTTAACGACTTCGATGTCCTGATCGATTTCACCCGTCCGGAAGGCACGCTGGAGTATCTGGCATTTTGCCGACAGCACAGCAAAGCGATGGTGATCGGTACCACCGGTTTTGATGAAGCCGGTAAAGCGGCGATTCGCGCGGCTGCTGAAGAGATTGGCATCGTGTTCGCCGCTAACTTCAGCGTGGGCGTCAACCTGGTGCTGAATCTGCTGCAGCAGGCAGCGAAGGTGATGGGCGACTACGCGGACATTGAAATCGTTGAAGCGCACCATCGTCACAAAGTTGATGCACCATCAGGTACTGCGCTGGCGATGGGCGAAGCGATTGCCGATGCCATGAAGTGGAATCTGGATGAGCACGCGGTGTATGCCCGTGAAGGTCATACCGGTGAGCGTAAAGCGCAAACCATCGGATTTGCTACCGTGCGCGCTGGTGATATCGTCGGTGAACACACCGCGATGTTTGCAGATATTGGTGAGCGCGTAGAGATTACCCACAAGGCTTCGAGCCGTATGACCTTTGCAAATGGTGCAGTTAAAGCGGCAAGCTGGTTAAAGAACAAGAAATCTGGCCTTTATGATATGCGTGATGTGCTGGATTTATCGATGTTGTGAGTGTTGTGAACCATCGTGATGTGGTTATTTCAATCGGTAAGACCTTGATTGACGAGGGCAATGTGATCATTGCCCTTTATTTTATCTGTAAATGACTGCTTTGCTATATTATGGGTTCGAAATGCTTATTTGTCGTATTTAATGAGTGATTATCAGGCTTGCGAGAGCTAATTTTGACCATTTGGTCAAAAATTTATGCGCGCCAGCACTACTTTGCCATTATCGCCGTCAGGCAACCGATTATTTTTCTGAGTTATCTCACTCTTTTATCGCCTTTCACCGTTTTTAACATTCAGTTGCCCGAAATATACAAAAAAATAACCACATGTTGTAGACAAGGTGCGGGGCGATCATTAGAATGCGCGCAATTTGCCAAAATTCGAGTACTCAGGCGGGTTTTGCATTGATTCTGGCACTGCTTTTGAATTAATATGCAAATATTGTGACTGTTTATTCCCTGGAGGATGTTTTGATTAAGTCAGCGCTCTTGGTTCTGGAAGACGGAACCCAATTCCACGGTCGGGCCATCGGGGCTACGGGGTCGGCAGTGGGGGAAGTTGTTTTCAACACTTCAATGACCGGTTATCAAGAAATCCTCACTGATCCTTCCTATTCCCGCCAAATCGTTACCCTCACTTATCCCCATATCGGCAATGTTGGCGTTAACGCCGCCGATGAAGAATCCAGCCAAATCCATGCTCAAGGCCTCGTTATTCGCGATCTGCCGCTGATTACCAGCAACTTCCGCAGCGAAGAAAGTCTGGCAGCTTACCTGCAGCGCAATAACATCGTTGGCATCGCCGATATCGACACGCGCAAACTGACCCGTTTGCTGCGCGAGAAGGGTGCACAGAGCGGCTGCATTATTGCGGGTGATAATCCGGATGCCGCACTGGCGCTGCAGAAAGCGCAGGCGTTCCCGGGCTTGAAAGGCATGGATCTGGCGAAAGAGGTGACCACCGCGGAAACCTACGCGTGGCAGCAAGGTAGCTGGACACTGGAAGGTGACCTGCCGGAGCAGAAAACGGCGGAAGAGCTGCCGTTCCATGTGGTGGCGTACGATTACGGCGCCAAGCGCAACATCCTGCGTATGCTGGTGGATCGCGGCTGCCGCCTGACGGTCGTGCCGGCGCAAACTCCGGCGGAAGAGGTTCTGGCACTTAATCCAGACGGTATTTTCCTGTCGAACGGTCCTGGCGACCCGGAGCCATGCGACTACGCCATTAACGCCATTCAGGCGTTCCTGAAAACCGATGTTCCGGTATTCGGTATCTGCCTTGGGCACCAGCTGTTAGCGCTGGCGAGCGGTGCCAAAACCATCAAGATGAAACTCGGCCACCACGGCGGCAACCATCCGGTGAAGGATCTTGATAACAACACCGTGATGATCACCGCACAGAACCACGGTTTTGCGGTTGATGACAGCCAGTTGCCAGCTAATCTGCGCGTGACCCATGTGTCGCTGTTCGACCAAACCGTGCAGGGCATTCATCGCACTGACAAACCGGCCTTCAGCTTCCAGGGACACCCGGAAGCGAGCCCAGGCCCGCACGATGCGGCGCCACTGTTCGATCACTTTATCGAATTGATCAAAGCATACCGTTCTAACGCGAAGTAATCAGGAGCCCACGATGCCAAAACGTACAGACATAAAATCCATCCTGATTCTTGGTGCTGGCCCGATCGTTATCGGCCAGGCATGTGAATTTGACTACTCCGGTGCGCAGGCGTGTAAAGCGCTGCGTGAAGAGGGCTACCGCGTCATTCTGGTGAACTCGAACCCGGCAACCATTATGACCGACCCGGAAATGGCCGATGCGACTTACATCGAGCCGATTCACTGGGAAGTCGTACGCAAGATTATCGAAAAAGAGCGTCCGGATGCGGTGCTGCCAACCATGGGCGGCCAGACAGCGCTGAACTGTGCGCTGGAGCTGGAGCGTCAGGGCGTGCTGGCTGAGTTCGGCGTCACCATGATTGGTGCAACTGCCGATGCCATTGATAAAGCCGAAGATCGTCGTCGCTTCGACGTGGCGATGAAGAGCATTGGTCTGGGCACCGCACGTTCCGGTATCGCGCATACCATGGAAGAAGCGCTGGCGGTGGCCGAAGACGTTGGCTTCCCGTGCATCATCCGCCCTTCCTTTACGATGGGCGGCACCGGCGGCGGTATCGCCTATAACCGCGAAGAGTTCGAAGAGATTTGCGAACGCGGTCTGGACTTGTCGCCAACCAATGAGCTGCTGATTGATGAGTCGCTGATTGGCTGGAAAGAGTACGAGATGGAAGTGGTACGTGATAAAAACGACAACTGTATCATCGTCTGCTCGATCGAAAACTTCGATGCAATGGGCATCCACACCGGTGACTCTATCACCGTGGCGCCCGCGCAAACTCTGACCGACAAAGAGTATCAAATCATGCGTAACGCCTCGCTGGCGGTACTGCGTGAAATCGGTGTCGAAACCGGTGGTTCGAACGTCCAGTTCTCGGTGAACCCGAAAGATGGCCGTATGATCGTCATTGAAATGAACCCGCGCGTATCGCGTTCATCAGCGCTGGCTTCAAAAGCGACCGGCTTCCCGATTGCCAAAGTGGCGGCGAAACTGGCGGTGGGCTTTACCCTTGATGAGCTGATGAACGACATCACCGGCGGCTTAACGCCTGCGTCGTTCGAACCCTCTATCGACTACGTCGTTACCAAGATTCCTCGCTTCAACTTCGAGAAGTTCGCTGGTGCCAACGATCGTCTGACCACGCAGATGAAATCGGTCGGTGAAGTGATGGCGATTGGCCGCACCTTCCAGGAATCGATGCAGAAAGCGCTGCGCGGTCTGGAAGTCGGTGCCAACGGTTTCGACCCGAAAGTCAGCCTCGACGATCCAGAAGCGTTAACGCGCATTCGCCGCGAACTGAAAGATGCCGGTTCTGACCGTATCTGGTACATCGCCGATGCGTTCCGCGCCGGCATGTCAGTTGATGGTGTGTTCAACCTCACCAACATTGATCGCTGGTTCCTGGTGCAGATTGAAGAGCTGGTGCGTCTGGAAGAGCAGGTTGAACGCGAAGGTGTGAACTCACTGAACGCGGAGTTCCTGCGTGCACTGAAGCGCAAAGGCTTTGCCGACCTTCGTCTGGCAACGCTGGCCGGTGTATCTGAAGGCGAAATCCGTAAGCTGCGTCAGCAATTTAACCTGCATCCGGTTTATAAACGCGTTGATACCTGCGCGGCTGAATTCGCCACCGACACCGCCTATATGTACTCAACCTACGAGGAAGAGTGCGAAGCCAATCCAAACCAGGATCGTGAAAAAATCATGATTCTGGGCGGGGGTCCAAACCGTATCGGCCAGGGCATTGAGTTCGATTACTGCTGCGTACATGCGGCGCTGGCGCTGCGTGAAGACGGTTACGAGACCATCATGGTCAACTGTAATCCGGAAACCGTCTCAACCGACTACGACACCTCGGATCGCCTCTACTTCGAGCCGGTCACGCTGGAAGATGTGCTGGAAATCGTGCGTATCGAGAAGCCGAAAGGCGTCATCGTACAGTACGGCGGCCAGACGCCGCTGAAACTGGCGCGTGCGCTGGAAGCGGCGGGCGTTCCGGTGATTGGTACCAGCCCGGACTCGATTGACCGTGCAGAAGACCGTGAGCGTTTCCAGCAGGCGGTTGATCGCCTGAGCCTGAAGCAGCCGGCTAACGCCACCGTTGCCACGCTGGAACAGGCCGTTGAGAAAGCGGCTGGGATCGGTTATCCGCTGGTGGTGCGTCCTTCTTATGTGCTGGGCGGCCGCGCGATGGAGATCGTTTACGACGAAATCGACCTGAAGCGTTACTTCCAGACCGCTGTATCGGTGTCTAACGATGCGCCAGTGCTGCTGGATCGCTTCCTCGACGACGCGGTTGAAGTGGATGTTGATGCGATTTGCGACGGCGAGCGCGTGCTGATTGGCGGCATCATGGAGCACATCGAGCAGGCGGGCGTGCACTCAGGTGACTCCGCATGTTCACTGCCAGCCTACACGCTGAGCACTGAAATCCAGAACGTGATGCGTCAGCAGGTGGAAAAATTGGCCTTCGAGCTGAACGTACGTGGCCTGATGAACGTGCAATTCGCGGTGAAGGACAATGAAGTTTACCTGATTGAGGTCAACCCACGTGCCGCGCGTACCGTGCCGTTCGTGTCGAAAGCCACTGGCGTGGCGCTAGCGAAGGTTGCCGCGCGCGTGATGGCAGGTAAAACGCTTGCTGAACAGGGCGTCACCAAAGAAGTGATTCCACCGTATTACTCGGTGAAAGAAGTGGTGCTGCCATTCAACAAGTTCCCAGGCGTTGACCCAATCCTCGGCCCAGAGATGCGCTCTACCGGTGAAGTGATGGGCGTCGGTCGCACCTTCGCTGAAGCCTTCGCCAAAGCGATGCTGGGTGCGCAGAGCAACATGAAGAAAACCGGTCGCGCGTTGCTGTCAGTGCGTGAAGGCGATAAGAAACGTATCGTCGACCTGGCGGCAAAACTGCAGAAGTTTGGTTTCGAGCTGGATGCGACACACGGTACCGCAGTGGTGCTGGGCGAAGCGGGCATCAATCCACGTCTGGTGAACAAGGTGCATGAAGGTCGTCCGCACATTCAGGATCGCCTGAAGAATGGCGAATATACCTACATCGTCAACACCACGGCGGGACGTCAGGCGATTGAAGACTCCAAGCTGATTCGTCGTAGCGCGCTGCAGTACAAAGTGCATTACGACACCACGCTGAACGGCGGTTTTGCCACAGCGATGGCGCTGAACGCGGATCCGACAGAGCAGGTAATTTCGGTGCAGGAAATGCACGCGCAAATTAAAGGCTGATTCCAGCTGGCTACTCACTAACGGCTCCTGCGGGGGCCGTTTTTTTATCCTTTTACCAATGCCCGCATTTCCTTATCTGTAAAAATCCTATTGATTTGACATATGTTTTATCAGTTGATGCGGAAAGCGTTACACCTCGGAATATCCGCACAAAATTATAAATAAGATCCCAGTTAGCGCACCGTACTATTTCGCTCGCTCACCAATAGAGCGCTCACCTTAACTGGGATATAAAAAATGCAAATGCGTGCTTTCACTCTCAGCGCTATTGCTGCGTTACTCGCAGCGGCGCCACTCGCCAGCCAGGCGGAAATTACTTTACTCAAGCAGGATCCACAGGCGGGCGATGCGCTAAGCCGTCTCGACTTCAAAGTGGGCGGCAGTATTCGTCCGCAGTTCCAACATCAGAATGGCGTGAACGACAAATCGTACAAACGTAATGGCTACGACGGTGGCTCACGCTTTCGCTTCAGCGCCAATTATTACCTGTTTGACGACGTAAGCTGGGTCGGTTACTACGAGCTGGGCGTTAACTTCCCGGCCTGGTGGGGTTGGGACAATCATCATGCAGATGGTGCGAATAACACCTCGCGCCGCCAACTTTATACTGGCTTCAAAAGCGCCACCTTGGGTGAGCTCTACTTTGGTCAGCAGAACAGCGTTTACTACGATGTCGTAGGAGCGAAGACCGATATCTGGGATTACGACATGCTGGCGCAGGCGCCGGGCAACGGCATCAATGGTGATTACGATGGTTCTTACCGTTCGCGCAAAATGCTGAAGTACAAAAATACCTTCGGCGATGCGGATGTGTATGCGTCGTACCTGTTTGAAGATAATGAGTTCCTGCCAGGTAACGGCCTGCGCTATAAGCGTAAAGGCGGCGGCTCGCTGGGTGTGAACTATCACATCACCAAAGACCTGGCATGGGGCACTGCGTGGAACTACACCCGCGCCGATATCCGCAATCCAGGCAATGGCGACAGCAAACGCTATGACCAGAATATCTACGGTACCGCTCTGAGTTGGACGCCGGATAACTGGACGCTGTCAGCCGGAGCGGGTTGGTATGAGAACTTCTCCCCAACCAAACGTAATACCGTTAACAATTACTTCGCGGATGACGCGTGGGGCATCGAATACTTTGCCGGCTACAAATTCCCAATTGGCCAGTATGCGGTGAAATCTATTCAGCCTTACTTCATGGGCGACCGTCTGGAGTTCGTCAACGGACGTGACTACAAGCGTATTGATAACGGCGTTGGTGTGAGTGCCCAGCTGGATTACGGCTTCCGTGTCGACTACGAATATGTCATCACCTCCAGCACCGACAAGTCACTGGGCAACGTGAACCTGGTGCGTCTACGCTACGATTTCTAAAGCGTTTCAACGGCTCCGGCGGGAGCCGTTTTCTTTTTTTGCACAGAGTGCGCTTTTCTTTACACTGCGATACCAATAACGCGACGTTTCGCGCCGAGTTGTGCCGCCTCGTCAGCAATTTCTGGCTCCTCGCCCCGCAATTGCCGGGAAAGTCGGTGTAAAACTCTGTCCAATAACAAAAGTGCGGTGGCATCGGAGCTTTACGCAAATAGCGGGGGCGGCCTATCGACGAAAGTTTCGCCTTTACGTATGATGGCGCCAATTTTTTCCAGTAGGTCTTTTAACATGATTAGTCTGATCGCGGCACTGGCAGCGGATCGCATTATTGGTATGGAAAACGCCATGCCATGGAACCTGCCAGCAGATTTGGCATGGTTCAAACGTAATACCTTGAATAAGCCGGTGATTATGGGTCGTCTTACCTTTGAATCGATAGGCCGCCCGCTTCCTGGACGCCTGAACATTGTGGTCAGCAGCCAGCCGGGCAACCACGAAGGCGTCACCTGGGTGACATCGCTGGAAGAGGCGGTAAAAGCGGCGGGTGATGTCGAAGAGATGATGGTGATTGGTGGTGGACGCGTTTACGAGCAAATGCTGGCTCGCGCGGATCGCCTCTACCTGACCCATATCGACGCGGAAGTGGAAGGGGATACGCAGTTCCCGGATTACGAACCGGACGAGTGGCAGTCAACCTTCAGCGAATTTCATGACGCCGATGAGCAGAACTCGCACAGCTACTGCTTCGAGATTCTTGATCGCCGCACGTAACGTTGCCAGTGATGGCGAACCATAAAAAACCCCGCTTATGCGGGGTTTTTTATTTACGGCGTATCACTTAACGGTGGATGCGCACTCACCGCGCTGTCGGCCATTGCCTGTTCGCGATTGGATGCCTGTACGTAATACTGTTTGGTTTCCCAATGCAGCAGCGTCAATGTTCCACCCCAGCAGCAGCCGGTATCCAGACCAATCACATGTTCCGGTGTGCCTTTACCTTCCAGCGATGCCCAGTGACCAAAGATCTGCGTATAGTCGCTGTCGATTTTGCCCGGCACCTTAAACCACGGTTTGAGCGGCGGCGGCGCGGATTCAGGCGACTCTTTGCAGATCATATCCAGCTGGCCGTTCGGGAAGCAGAAGCGCATGCGCGTCAGCGCATTAGTGCTAAAGCGCAGTCGCGCCAGACCGCTGAGTTCCGGCGTCCAGTTGTTTGGCATGTCGCCATACATCGCATCCAGAAACAGCGGATAGCTGTCGCTGGAGAGCACCGCTTCCACTTCACGCGCGCACAGCTGCGCCGTCTCTAAATCCCATTGCGGCGTAATGCCCGCATGCGCCATCAACAGCTTCTTCTCTTCATCTACCTGCAACAGTGGCTGACGACGTAACCAGTTGATCAACTCATCGGCATCATCGGCTTCCAGCAGCGGCGTCAGGCGATCTTTCGGCTTGTTACGGCTGATACCGGCATACACCGCCAGCAAATGCAGGTCGTGATTACCCAGCACCAGGCGCACGCAATTTCCCAGCGATTTTACATAGCGCAGCACATCGAGCGAACCGGGGCCGCGCGCCACCAAATCGCCGGTAAGCCATAAGGTGTCCTGCTGCGGATCGAAGTCAACCTGCGCCAACAGCGCACGAAGCTCGTCATAACAGCCATGAACATCGCCAATCAGGTATGTACTCATTGTCAGTCCGATTAAAACGCGCCGCCCGGACGGGCCGGGCGGAGGAGGATTAGTGAATGTGGGTTTGCACCGCGAGTCGGAACACCGGAATCTCGACGTGGAACTCTTCGCCCGCATCGTCGATCATCACATAGTGGCCTTGCATGGTGCCCATCGGCGTCTCCAGAATCGCGCCGCTGGTGTACTGATACTCGCCGCCGGCCGCAATGTGCGGCTGTTCGCCGACAACGCCTTCACCTTGCACTTCAGTCTCGCGACCGTTGCCGTTGGTGATCAGCCAATAGCGGCTACGCAGCTGGACGTTGCTGCGCCCCAAATTGCGAATGGTGATGGTGTAGGCAAACACGTAGCGATCCTCGTCGGGCAAGGATTGCGACTCCACATACTGACTATGCACATGGATACAGACGCGGGCCAAATCACTCATGCACTCAACTCTCCGGAGTTTCTGCCTGATGCTTGCTCAACCAGTTTGCCAGTTGGCAATATTGCGCCACAGAGACGTTCTCTGCACGCAGCGAGGCATCGATTTCTAATTGATCCAGCGCACCAGCCGCAAACATATGAGCAAGGCTGTTGCGCAGCGTTTTACGGCGTTTACCAAAGGCTTCCGTGGTGATACGGCTCAGCAGACGAATATCGCTGACCGGATACTGTGGCTGCATATACGGTACTAAACGCACCACGGCCGATTCCACTTTCGGTGCCGGCGTGAAGGATTCTGGTGGCACCTCCAGCACAGGAATAACCTGGCAATAGTACTGCGCCATCACGCTCAAACGACCATAAGCTTTGCTGCCCGGACCGGCGACTAAACGATTCACCACTTCTTTCTGCAGCATGAAGTGCATATCTTTAATCGAACCAGTATAGCTGAAAAGGTGGAACATCAGCGGCGTCGAGATGTTGTACGGCAGGTTGCCGAACACGCGCAGCGGCTGGCCTTTCTCTTGCGCCAGCGCAGAGAAATCAAAGGTCATCGCATCCTGCTGGAAAATGGTCAGCTTAGGACCGAGGAAAGGGTGCGTTTGCAGACGCGCAGCAAGGTCGCGGTCCAGCTCGACCACGGTCAGCTCATCCAGACGTTCGCCTACCGGCTCGGTTAATGCACCCAGGCCGGGGCCGATTTCCACGATAGCTTCACCTTTTTGCGGGTGAATGGCGGAAACAATGCTATCGATAATGTACTGATCGTTCAGGAAGTTCTGCCCGAAACGTTTACGGGCGTAATGCCCCTGATGGACGCGATTATTCATTACTGCTCTTGATCATAGTGATGGCGAGATTAAGCGCCGTGATAAAGCTGCCCGGTTCTGCCTGACCGAGACCGGCTAATTCAAGCGCGGTGCCGTGATCGACAGAAGTCCGGATAAAGGGCAGGCCAAGTGTGATATTCACCGCGCGGCCAAACCCCTGAAATTTTAGCACCGGCAAGCCCTGGTCGTGATACATCGCCAGAACTGCATCGGCATGTTGCAGGTATTTCGGCTGGAACAGCGTATCGGCTGGCAGAGGTCCGGTAAGTTGGATGCCTTGCTGGCGCAGTTCGTTGAGGGCCGGAATGATAGTATCAATCTCTTCGCGGCCCATATGGCCGCTCTCGCCGGCATGCGGATTTAGGCCGCAGACGAAAATATGAGGATGCGGTAAACCAAACTTCTGCTGCAGATCCCGATGCAGAATGGTGATCACTTCATGCAGCGTGTCGCGGGTAATTGCGGCAGAAACATCTTTCAGCGGCAGATGTGTGGTAGCCAATGCCACACGCAACTCTTCTGTTGCCAGCATCATCACCACTACATCGCCACCGGCGCGATCGGCAAAAAACTCAGTATGACCGGTAAACGGAATGCCCGCATCGTTGATCACGCCTTTGTGCACCGGACCGGTAATCAGCGCGGCAAATTCGCCATTCAGACAACCGTCACAGGCGCGCGTCAGGGTTTCCAGCACGTAGTGACTGTTTGCGACGCAGAGTTCTCCGGCGGTCACTGGCTGAGCGGTATCGACCTGCAGCAGCGTAAGCGTGCCGGCCTGCTGCGGTTGTGCCGCAACGCCAGGTTGATAGTCACGCAGCGTTAGCGGCAAACCCAATAAAGCAGCGCGACGGCGCAAAAGCTCGCCGTCGCAGCAGACCACCAATTCAACCGGCCAGTTTTGCTGCGCCAGTTGCAGGGTGAGGTCGGGACCAATCCCGGCGGGTTCGCCGGGCGTGATCACCACACGATAATTACTGACCATTGTTATCCAGAATTTTCACGTAAGCACTGGCGCGCTGTTCCTGCATCCAGGTTTGCGCCTCTTCCGCGAATTTACGGTTGAACAGCATGCGATAGGCGCGCTCTTTCTGCGCGGCATCGGTCTTATCAACCTGACGCGTATCCAGTAACTGAATCAAGTGCCAGCCAAATGAGGAGTGAACCGGCTGGCTGACCTGGCCTTTCTGCAGCTTCAGCAATGCATCACGGAATGCCGGATCGTAAATCTCTGGAGATGCCCAGCCGAGATCGCCGCCCTGGTTAGCCGAGCCCGGATCGTCGGAGAACTGTTTGGCCGCTGCGGCGAAGGTGGTTTTACCACTTTTAATATCCGCTGCGATCTGTTCGATTTTGGCCTGCGCCTGAGCGTCGGTCAGGATCGGTGACGGCTTCAGCAGAATGTGACGCGCATGCACCTCAGTCACAGAGATGCTTTTGCTTTCGCCACGCAGGTCGTTCACCTTCAGGATGTGGAAGCCAACACCTGAACGGATTGGACCGACGATATCGCCTTTCTTCGCGGTGCTCAGCGCTTGCGAGAACAGCGTTGGCAGCTCTTCAATTTTGCCCCAACCCATGTTGCCGCCTTTCAGCGCCTGCGGATCGGCTGAGTAAGTCACGGCCAGCTTGCCGAAGTCGGCGCCGCCTTTCAGCTGAGCAACCAGTTGGCGCGCCAGCGTTTCCTGGTCGTCAACCTGCTGCTGCGTCGGGTTTTCAGACAGCGGCAGCAGAATCTGGCTGATATTCAGCTCAGTACCTTGCGTGTTCTGCGCACCCACCTGCGTAGCCAGCGTATCCACTTCCTGCGGCAGGATAGTGACGCGGCGACGCACTTCGTTGTTACGCACTTCTGAAATCAGCATCTCTTTGCGGATCTGCGCACGGTAATCGTTGTAGTTCATACCGTCGTAGGCCAGACGGCTACGCAGCTGATCGAGGCTCATGCGGTTTTGCGCGGCAATGTTCTGAATTGCCTGATCCAGCTGCTGATCGGTAATCTGCACGCCCGCTCTTTCACCCATTTGCAGAATGATGGCATCCATGACCTGACGTTCAAGGATCTGATGACGTAAGGTTTTGTCATCAGGGAGTTGCTGGTTTGCCTGCTGCGCCTGTGATTTCACGGTGCGCATCATGTTATCAACGTCACTTTCCAGTACCACGCCGTTGTTCACGACTGCGGCAACTTTATCAACCACCTGTGGGGCTGCGAACGCAGTGTTAGCGGTAATCGCTACACCAAGAATCAGCATTCTCCAGTTCTTCATACTTTATCCATTGTTGTTTCCGCACTGCGGGAGAGCCTGTCAAACATCACAACATCAGAAAGCGCGCTGGTAAGGGATGATGCCCTGACGCAGCATTTCGTTGGTGCCTAAGCCATAGTTAGAACTCAGACCACGCAGCTCAATGTTGAATGAGATTTGGTTGTCATACTTACTGTCGTTGTTTTCCCAACCGTTGATCTTGCGTTCGTAACCCAGACGAATGGCATAGCAGCACGAGCTGTACTGCAGGCCGACCAGCTGTTCAGCCGGACGACTGTTGCGGGTATCGTAGTAATAACCGCCCACCAGTGACCAGGCATCCGCAATCGGCCAGCTGGCAGTGCCGCCCACCTGTGAAATCCCGTTTTTGTAGATCGGGTTAGTCACCAGGCTTGAGTTATTCAGCGCCTGCGCCACATATTCCGGGCTGCTGTAGCGATAGCTCAGCTGCACCATACGATCGGCATCCTGACGATACTCAACTACCGCATTGCCCTGCGCGACGTTATCGAGGCGGGTGTCATATTGCAGACCGCCACGCGCGCCCCAGCGATCGCTGATTTTCCAGTACGTGTCGCCGGCCCAAACCAGGCTGCCGGTGTCATCTTCTTTGTTCGTCTGGTTTACGCCGGTACGAGACGGGGTAAACGAGTAGATTTGACCCACAGAAACGTTAAAACGTTCAACCAGATCGTTATCATAAATACGCGTGGTTACGCCGGTCGCCACTTCATTTGCTGAAGCGATGCGATCCAGGCCGCTATAGGTACGATCGCGGAACAGGCCGGTGTAGTCGGTTTGCAGCAACGTCGAGTCGTACGGATAGATATTGCTCTGGTTACGATAGGGGACGTAAAGGTACTGAACACGCGGTTCCAGCGTTTGCGTATAGCCTGGTTCCCAGTCCATATCGCGGTCAAACACCAGGCGGCCATCCACTTTGAACTGGGGCAGCGTGCGGTTGACCGAGTTTTCCAGCTGATTATCACGAGCGGTATTAACCGAGGTGTTGTAATACTCAACGTCATCCTGCTGATAATGGGTTGCCAGGAATTTCGCTTCGGTATCGAGACTCGCCCAGCCGTTAGACAGCGGCAAATTCAACGTTGGCTCAACATGCAGACGCGTGGTTTCAGGCATCTGGCTATTCACGTTGGTAAATTTCACCGCCTGCGCAAAGATTCGACCATCAAACGGCCCCATATCGTTCTGATAGAAGTTCAGATCGAGCTGCGGCATCGCACGATAGACGTTGCTGTTGCTGGTGTTACCAAACACCTGGAAGTCTTTGGTCGACAGCGTCGCGTCCCAATTGGTATCCGCGTAGCCAAGGCTGAATTTCTGCGTGGCGTAACCATCGGTGGAGCTGTAATACTTCGACTCAAGATCGTTGAAGTAATAGGGATCGCTTACTTTGGTGTAGTCAGCGTTGAAGCGCCAGTGCTGGTCGTATACACCCGAATGGCGCCAGTAGAACAGCCAGCGATCGGAGCTATCGTCCTGCGCGATACCACGCACTGCTTTGTCATTGTCGTACTGCTTATCTGACTGCAGATAATCCAGCTCCATCAAGCCTGCGCCAAACACCGTCAAATAGCGGAATTCGTTCTGCAGTTGCAGACCGCGTTTTTCCATATAGTGCGGCGTGATGGTGGCATCGGCCTGCGGCGCGATGTTCCAGTAATACGGCAGCATGAATTCGAAGCCGTTATTACTGCCGTATTTCGCATTCGGGATCAGGAAACCAGAGCGGCGGCGATCGCCAATCGGTAGCTGTAAATAAGGGCTGTAGAATACCGGCACATTGCCGAGCTTAAAGCGGGCGTTCCAGATTTCCGCGACTTCTTCTTCGCGGTCCTGAATCACTTCGGAACCGACCACGCTCCAGCTGTTGGAACCCGGCAAACAAGAGGTAAAGCTGCCGTTTTCCAGAATGGTGTAGCGATTGTTACCGCGCAGTTTCATCTGATCGGCATCGCCGCGGCCCTGACGGCCAACCATCTGATAATCACCGTTCCACACGTTGGTGTCTTTGGTGTTCAGATTTGACCAGGCTTTCGGACCTTTGAGGATGACCTGATTGTCGTCATAGTGCACATTACCCAGCGCATCCACGGTACGAACCGGCGTGGTTTGGCCTTCCTGCTGACGTTGATGCAGCTGCACCTCGTCGGAACGCAGGCGGCTATTGCCTTGCTGCACGTCGACGTTACCGGTGAACACCGCATCATCCGGATAGTTGCCTTTGGCGGAATCAGAATGGATGGTGACCGGCAGCGAGTTGGTGTCGCCATTGACCAGCGGGCGGTTGTAACTCGGCACGCCCAGCATGCACTGCGACATCAGATCGTCGGCGAGTGATGACTGGCTATAAAGCGCTGCACCAATCATGGTAGCCAGCAAGGTAGGTATACGTTTTTTCATACGCGGTTTCGATAATTCCATGAAAACTGGCATCATGCCGACAATCCGGTCAGAGACTAACTTACTGCCCGGCGTTGCGCCAGTGTTAATCCTTGTCTGTCCGCGTTGCCGTTAGGCGCTGAGATAAATGACAGGTATGATAATGCAATTTTCAGCCGCAAGCATGGCGAATTGAGGAGTTTATGCGCTACTGGGGAAAAGTAATTGGTCTGGCGCTTGGGATATTTTCCGGGGCAGGCTTTTGGGGCATTGTACTGGGTCTGATCATTGGTCACATGTTTGACAAAGTGCGCAGCGTAAAAGGACAGGGCTATTTCGCCAATAACCAGGCGCGTCAGACGCTGTTTTTCAGTACCACATTCCAGGTGATGGGCCATTTGACCAAATCAAAAGGGCGCGTCACCGAAGCGGATATCCAGATTGCTTCCTTATTTATGGATCGCATGCAGCTGCATGGCGATGCGCGCACTGCCGCGCAGCGCGCGTTCCGTGAAGGTAAACAGAGCGACTATCCGTTGCGCAGTAAACTGCGCGAGCTGCGCAGCGCCTGCTTTGGCCGGTTTGATCTGATTCGGATGTTTCTGGAAATCCAAATCCAGGCCGCCTTCGCCGATGGTTCACTGCATCCCAACGAACGTCAGGTGCTGTATGTGATTGCCGAAGAGCTAGGTATTTCACGCGCACAGTTCGATCAGTTCCTGCGCATGATGGAAGGCGGTCAGCAGTTTGGTGGCGGCGGTTCTTCCCGCGGCGGCGCCTATCAGCAGGCGCAACGCGGTCCTACGCTGGAAGATGCCTGCAGCGTGCTGGGCGTGAAAAGCAGCGATGATGGCACCACCATCAAGCGCGCCTACCGTAAGCTGATGAGCGAACATCATCCTGACAAGCTGGTGGCGAAAGGTTTACCGCCGGAAATGATGGAGATGGCGAAGCAGAAGGCGCAGGAGATTCAGGCGGCTTACGATCTGATTCGTAAGGAGAAAGGGTTTAAATAATTTTATTGCTGTCCCCCATCCCGGCCTTCCCCCGCAAGAGGGGGGAAGGAGATGCTGCCACATGCAGCTTCATCACTAACATGTAGCAACATCTTCCTCCCCCATTTATGGGGGAGGACCGAGGTGGGGGGCAGCAAGCACGGACCGAGGAGGGGGACTGCAAGCACGGAACGAGGAGGGGCAGCATCTCCAATCCTAAAATCCCGCCGGCTGCCTGAACGTCATGCTATTGCCAAACGCCGGATGGGTGATCGTCAGCGACTCCGCATGCAACTGCAAACGCGGCGCCATCGCCAGCGCCTCATCATGTGCATAAAAGCGGTCGCCAAGAATCGGATGCCCCAGCGCCAGCAGATGCACACGCAGCTGGTGTGAGCGTCCGGTAATTGGCTTAAGCTTGACGCGCGCACTGTTCGTGGCTTCATACTCCAGCACCTGATACTCGGTCTGCGCCGCTTTGCCGTTCTCGAAACACACCATTTGCTTCGGCCGATTCGGCCAGTCGCAAATCAGCGGCAGATCGATCAAACCCTCTTCTGCCGCCGGATGGCCCCACACGCGCGCCACATAGTATTTGGAAGGCTCGCGCTCACGGAACTGGCGCTTGAGCTCACGCTCTGCCGCTTTATTCAGGGCCACGACGATCACGCCGCTGGTAGCCATATCGAGACGGTGCACCGATTCCGCCTGCGGGAAATCACGCTGGATGCGCGTCATCACGCTATCCTTGTGCTCTTCGAGACGGCCCGGCACCGACAGCAACCCGCTCGGTTTATTCACCACCATAATGTGCTCGTCCTGATACAGAATATGCAGCCAGGGTTCGAGCGGCGGGTTGTAAGCTTCCATCAGCATGATGTCGCGGTCCTGAACATTATTGGTGCGTGACAACGATCAGACGTAGCGCATCGAGACGCCAGCCTGCATCGCCCAGGCTTTCCAATACCTGTTCGCGATTGCTTTCCAGCGCTTCAACCTCGTCATCACGGATGTTGGGGTTAACCGCGCGCAGCGCTTCGAGACGTGACAGCTCAGCACCGAGTTTCTCTTCGGCTTCCACTTTCGCTGCCGCGATAATCGCCTGCGCTTCCGGAACGATCGCTTTTTCGGCCTGGGTCAGAATCTCGTGCACGTCTTGCTGCACCGCATTCACCAGCTTGCTGCCGGTATGGCGATTCACCGCATTCAACTGACGGTTAAAGCTTTCGAACTCCACTTTGCCTGCCAGATTGTTCCCGGCGCGATCCATCAGCAAACGCACTGGCGTTGGCGGCAGGAAGCGGGTGAGCTGCAGACTTTTCGGCGCTTGCGCTTCAACCACATAGATCATCTCGACCAGCAGCGTCCCGACCGGCAGCGCCTTGTTCTTCAGCAGCGACAGCGCACAGCTACCGGTATCGCCCGAAAGGATCAGGTCGAGGCCGTTGAGGATCAGCGGATGTTCCCAGGTAATAAACTGGGTATCTTCGCGCGACAGCGCCTGGTTGCGGTTAAAGGTCACGGTGCAACCCTCTTCCGGCAGGCCAGGGAAATCAGGCACCAGCATGTGATCGGACGGCGTCAGCACAATCAGGCTATCGCTGCGGTCTTCCTGATTGATGCCGACGATATCGAACAGGTTCAGCGCAAAGTTAACCAGATCGGTATCGTTGTCCTGCTCGCCGATGGCATTTGCCAGCTCCTGAGCGGCTTCACCGCCGTTGGAGTTCAGTTCCAGTAAGCGATCGCGTCCCTGTTCCAGCTGTGCTTTCAGCGCATCGTGCTGCTTGCGGCTTGCGCTGATGAACTCATCGAGTCCCTGCGGATTTTCCGGCGCGGCAAGATATTCAATCAGCTGATTGTACTCGTTGTCATAAATGGCGCGGCCAGTTGGGCAGGTGTGTTCAAACGCATCCAACCCTTCGTGATACCAGCGCAGCAGCACCGCCTGCGCGGTTTTTTCCAGCCACGGCACCAGAATCTGGATGTCATGCATCTGGCCGATACGATCGAGACGACCGATACGCTGCTCCAGCAGATCCGGGTTGAACGGCAAATCGAACATCACCAAACGGCTGGCGAACTGGAAGTTACGGCCTTCAGAACCGATTTCGGAACACAGCAACACCTGCGCGCCATCCTCTTCGGAGGCGAAGAAGGCTGCTGCGCGGTCGCGTTCGATAATCGATAGGCCTTCGTGGAACACGGCGGCACGGATGCCTTCGCGCTCACGCAGCACCTGCTCCAGCTGCAGCGCGGTGGCGGCTTTGGCGCAGATCACCAGCACTTTCTCTTTGCGGTTGCTGGTGAGGTAACCCATCAGCCACTCAACGCGCGGATCGAAGTTCCACCATGTGCCGCTATCGCCTTCAAATTCCTGATAAATCTGCTCGGGATACAGCATGTCACGCGCGCGCTCTTCTGCGCTTTTGCGCGTGCCCATGATGCCGGAGACTTTAATCGCTGTTTGATACTGCGCGGGCAGCGGCAGACGAATCTGGTGCAGCTCGCGTTTCGGGAAGCCTTTCACGCCGTTACGGGTGTTACGGAACAGCACGCGGCTGGTGCCGTGGCGATCCATTAGCATCGAGACCAGCTCTTTACGCGCGTCTTCTTTGCCATCGCGATCGCTGTTCGCCACTTGCAGCAGCGGCTCGATATCCTGTTCACCGATCAGATCGTTAATCAGGTTCATCTCATCTTTGCTGATGGCGTGGTCGGCCAGCAGCGAGCTCACCGCATCGGCTACTGGACGATAATGCTGCTGCTCTTCGACAAACTGGCCGAAATCGTGGAAACGATTCGGGTCGAGCAGGCGCAGACGTGCAAAGTGGCTCTCTAAGCCCAGCTGTTCTGGCGTGGCAGTCAGCAGCAGTACGCCAGCGGTTTTCTCTGCCAGCTGCTCAATAACCTGATATTCGCGGCTCGGTGCGTCTTCGCTCCATGCCAGATGGTGCGCTTCATCAACCACCAGCAGATCCCACTCGGCATCGGCCAGCAGCTCAAGACGCTGCTTGTTACGGCGTACAAAATCGAGCGAACAGATAATCAGCTGCTCGGTTTCAAAGGCATTGTCGCTGTCGTGCTGCGCTTCGGTGTAGCGATCGTCATCAAACAGCGCAAAGCGCAGGTTAAAGCGACGCAGCATTTCCACCAGCCACTGATGTTGCAGCGTTTCCGGCACCACAATCAGCACGCGCTCGGCACGACCGGCCAGCAGCTGTTGCTGGATGATCATCCCGGCTTCAATGGTTTTACCCAAGCCCACTTCATCCGCCAGCAGCACGCGCGGCGCGTGGCGACGGCCGACATCGTGAGCGATATGCAGCTGATGCGGAATCAAATTGGTGCGCATCCCGCGCAGGCCGCTGATCGGCAGGCGGTATTGCTCGCTGTGGTATTTGCGTGCGCGGAAACGCAGCGCAAAGCGGTCCATGCGGTCGAGCTGACCGGCGAACAGGCGATCCTGCGGCTTGCTGAACACCAGTTTGCTGTCCAGCATCACTTCGCGCATGACGACGCCCGCTTCTTCGGTGTCGAGACGTGTGCCGATGTAAGTCATTAAATCGTTTTCGTTGCGGACTTCATCGACGGTCATCTGCCAGCCTTCGTGGCTGGTGATGGTGTCACCCGGATTGAAAATCACACGAGTGACCGGAGAATCGTTTCGGGCATACAGGCGGTTTTCGCCGGTTGCCGGAAAAAGCATGGTGATCATGCGCGTATCGAGCGCGACCACCGTGCCCAATCCCAGTTCACTTTCCGTATCACTAATCCAGCGCTGACCCAGTGTAAAAACCATATATTTTTTGCTCGACTCTCTGACATGCCATAAAGAAGTTCACCTGTACTCAGGCAATACCCAACCGCCAAACGGGTGTTTGGTCAGATTGTGAGTGCGGTGAGAATCAGGAAGGGCGCTATGGTACTGGATGGCAAGGCATTCGTCACCTGTCAAAAAAGCCCCAGTTGCCCAGTAATGAGTGTAGCAAAGTCGTCACCGACGAACGGCAAAATGCCGTCAGCCACCGGTTGCAGCTGTTTGGTGACGTAATGATCGTAGTCGAGGGGCGTATTACGCGCCTCGAGCGGTTCCGGTCCGGCCGTGGCCATCACATAGCGGATCGAGCCACCGTTTTGATACTGCAGCGGGCGCTGCAGCTTGCGGTTTTGCTCATCGGCGAGACGCGCAGCGCGCACATGTGGCGGCACATTGCGCTCGTAATCTTTCAGCGCGCGCCGCAGGCGTTTTTTATACACCAGCTGATCGTCGAGTTCACCGTTCAGCAGCTGCGCCACCGTTTCGCGAATGTAATCCTGCCACTGCTCGCCACGGAAAATACGGCCATACAGATTTTGCTGGAACTGCTGCGCCAGCGGCGTCCAGTCGGTGCGCACTGATTCGAGGCCTTTAAACACCAGCCGCTCGCCGCCCTCGTTGCGAATCATGCCGGCATAGCGCTTTTTGCTACCCTGTTCGGCGCCGCGAATGGTGGGCATCAGGAAACGGCTGAAGTGCGTTTCATACTCCAGCTCCAGCGCGCTCTCCAGCCCATAAGTTGATTGCAGATGCTGCCGCCACCAGCCGTTAACCTGTTCAGCGAGATGACGACCAATCGCCGTCGCCTCCGCTTCACTGTGCGCGCCTTTCAGCCAGACGAAGGTGGAATCGGTATCGCCGTAAATCACATCAAAGCCTTCCGCTTCAATCAGCTCGCGCGTTTGCTGCATGATGGCGTGGCCGCGCAGGGTGATGGATGACGCGAGGCGCGGATCGAAGAAGCGGCAGGCGCTGGTGCCGAGCACGCCATAAAAAGCATTCATGATGATTTTCAGCGCCTGCGACAGCGGTTTGTTGTTGTCGCGCTTGGCGGCTTCACGCCCCTGCCAAATCTGCTCGACAATCGCCGGTAAACAGTGGGTCTCACGGGAAAAGCGCGCATTGCGGAAGCCGGGCACGGAATCGGCGTCATCCGGGTGCGCCAGGCCTTCCACCAAACCCACCGGATCGATAAGGAAGGTGCGAATAATTGAGGGATAGAGGCTTTTGTAATCCAGCACCAGCACCGAATCGTACAAGCCGGGCCGCGAATCCATCACGTAGCCGCCGGGGCTGGCTTCCGGCGCCACTTCGCCGAGATTCGGCGCCACGAAACCGGCGCGGTGCATGCGCGGGATATAGAGATGACCAAAGGCCGCCACCGAACCGCCGTGACGATCCACCGCTAAACCATTTACCGTGGCGCGTTCCAGCAGGAACGGCATGATGGCGGTGTGCTGGAAAATGCGCGTCACCAGCTCGCAATCCTTGAGATTATATTTCGCCAGCGCTGGCTTATCGTTGGCAAAGCGCCAGTTGATCTCTTCCATGCGATCCCACGGATTATTGATGGCCTTGCCTTCACCGAGCAGCTGGCGCGAGACCGCTTCGAGGCTGAATGACGGGAAATCCCAAAACGCGGATTTGAGCGCGTCGATACCATCAATAATTAAGCGGCCCGTTGCCTGCGCGAAGAACACACCAGGTTTGAAGCCGTGCTCGCGCCACTCCAGCGCCTGCTTCTGACGCCCTAAACGCAGCGGAATGCCGTAGCGATCGGCGTGTTTCTGCAGTACGCGCAGATCGAACTGCACTACATTCCAGCCAATAATCACATCCGGTTCATGCCGCTCGAACCATGCGTTGAGCTGCTCAAGCAGCTGCGGGCGGCTATCAACATAGATCAGTTCAAAATCGAGCGTGCTGGCATCGCCGTTGGGCGGACCGAGCATGTAAACCTGCCGTTGGCCGCAGCCTTCCAGCCCGATGCAGTAGAGCTCACCGTGCTGCGTGGTTTCGATATCCAGCGATACCCATTTCAGCTGCGGACGGTAATCAGGATGCGGCTTCAGGCGCGCGTTAACCACGCTGTCACCGCGTGTTTCACCGCTAAACCACACCGGCGCGGTGATAAAGCGCTCCATCAAATAGCGTTCGGGTGGCCGAATATCCGCTTCATACACCGGTATGCCGTTTTCACGCAGGCGCTTTTCCAGATTTTGCAGCTGGCGATTGCTGCGGCAATAGAGGCCAAACACCGGGCGGCGGCGGAAATCCCTCAGCTCCAGCGTTTGCAGGCGCGTATGGCGTTCGTCGCGGATCAGCGCTTCGGTTGGCGTGCGAAACTCCTCGGGCACAAACGCCACGGATTCCTGGGCAGGCAGCACCAGCCGCTGCGGGCCGCTGTCGGTGGCCAGCCACAGCACCACTTCGCTGCCGGTCGGCGTATCTCGCCAATGTCGGGTAAGCAGAAAACCTGCGCGCGGATCGGTCACGTGAACTCCAGAGAATGAATTGCATTGAGTATAACATGGATGTTTATACAGTGTCCTGCAGGCGAAATTGTCACCACTTTGTCAACATCGTTCTACAATTCTTGCCTTGACGACCATGTGTATGCTCTGGACAATCCAGCCTCTATATTCCGCAGAGGATATTTATGGAAGCCTGGATTCAACACCTGTTTTCGCAATCGCTGGAGTACGCGCTGATCGCTGTGGCGCTGGTGACCTTCCTTGAGTCGCTGGCCTTCGTGGGATTGCTGTTGCCGGGCACGGTATTAATGGCCAGCCTTGGGGCGCTGGTCGGAAGCGGACAAATTGGTCTTTACCCTGCGTGGGCGGCCGGATTCGTTGGCTGTTTAATCGGCGATTGGGTCTCTTACGGCATCGGCTGGAAGTTTCAGGGGCCGCTGCATCGCTGGAAATATCTGAAAAAGTACAAGGGTTTGCTGGATAAAACCGAGCATGCGCTGCATCAACACAGCATGTTCACCATTCTGGTGGGGCGATTTGTCGGCCCGACGCGTCCGCTGATTCCGCTAGCAGCGGGCATGCTGGAGTTGCCGGTGCGCAAATTCCTGCCGCCTAACCTGATTGGCTGCATTCTCTGGCCGCCCGCGTATTTGATGCCGGGCATTCTGGCGGGCGTGGCAATTGATGTACCACAGGCCGCGCAGGGCGGCAGCTTTAAATGGCTGCTTTTGCTGGTGGCGCTGCTGCTGTGGATCGGGGGCTGGTTGCTGTGGCGCTGGTCGCGCAGCGGTAAAACGGTGGATTGGGCGACAAAGTATCTGCCTGCATCGCGTTTGCGCTGGCTGGCACCGCTGATGGCGGCGATTGGCCTGGGCGCGTTTATCGCAATCCAGTTCCATCCGATGATGCCAATCTTCCGCCACCTGCTGTGGAAAGTTTTCTTCGCTTAACGCGCTGTCACGCCAAGGATGGCGGCCGCGGCACTTTCACCGCGCACCAAACTCTCTGTACTGCCATCCCAATAGATGCGCCCGTCGACAATCACCAAACTGCGCGGCGCAATCTGCTGAGCATCTTCCAGGCTGTGCGACACCATCAACAAGGTGATGTTGCGGTTTTCGCATACCGAACGTACCAGCTGCAGCATCTCGTTGCGCAGCGCCGGATCCAGTGCTGAGAAGGGTTCATCCAGCAGCAAAATCGGTTGATTGCGCAGCAGGCAGCGCGCCAATGCCACGCGCTGACGCTGTCCACCGGAAAGCTGACCAGGCAAACGCGTGAGCATCGCCTGCAAGCCGGTTTGCTCGGCGATATCCACCACTTGCTGCTGCTGTTCGCGCGTCAGTTTCAGGCCCGGATGTAAGCCCAACGCCATGTTTTGCTGCACCGTGAGATGCGGAAACAGATTGTTCTCCTGGAACAGCATAGAAACCGGGCGCGCCGACGGCACGCTGTGGGTATGATCAACGCCGTTCATCACCAGCGCGCCTTGATTGATCGGCAAAAAGCCGCCAATCAGACTCAGCAAGGTACTTTTCCCCGCGCCGCTCGGGCCGAGGATCGCCAGACGTTCACCCGCCTGCGCCGCAAAACTGAAGCGCATCGGCAGATGCTGATAAAGGTAAGTGAGGTTATTCAGTGTCAGCATGGCGACCCGGTAATTTTTCCATCAGAGTAAAAAGTAGTAAGCAGAGCAGCAGCAGCAGGAGTGCGGTGACGGCACCGTCCGCACCGCGATAGGCGCCAATCTGTTGGAACAGATAGAAAGGCAGCGTGCGGAAATCGGCGCTGCCAAACAGCGCGACCACGCCGAAATCGCCAATCGACAGCACGCAGGCAAACGCCAGCGCCTGAGCAATCGGGCGTTTCAGCGCGCGCAGCTCAATTAGCCGCAAGCGGTTGAAGCCGGAAATGCCGAGTGAAGCGCAGAGCTGGCTGTAACGGGCGCTGATATCGCGCATCGGATTCTCCAGCACTTTCATCGCATAAGGAATGGCGATCAGGGCGTTAGTAAAGATCACCAAACCATCGGCGCGCTGCGGTAACCCCACGGTGGCGTTGAACAGCAGAAAGAAACCGCTCGCCAGCACAATGCCCGGCATCGCCAGAATCAGCATGCCGCTCATCTCCATCGCCTGCGCGGCGACTCTGTTCTGGCGCTGCCGCAGTTCGCGGCTGCTCCACAGCAGCATCATGGTCAGCACCACGCAGAGCACGCCGGCGCCCACGGCAATACGCAGCGAGGTAAAGGTGGCTTGCCACAGCGCCGCTTGTTGCAGCGCACCGGCAACGCCGCCGCGCAAACCATCGACGATTACTGCCGCCAGCGGCGGTAACAGCAGCAGCAGCGCCAGGCCAATCAGTAACGTATCGCTGATGCGCGCCTGCCATGAATCCTGCGGATCGCGCCAGCCGCGAATGCTCTGGCTGCCGGTGGGAATGGCTTTGCTAAAGCGCAGGCTCAGCATTACCAGCAGCAAACAGCAAGCGAGCTGTAACAGCGCCAGCAGCGCCGCGCGGCCCGGATCGTAATCGAAATTTAGCGCCTGATAGATCGCCAGTTCCAGCGTGGTCGCTTGTGGTCCGCCGCCCAGCGCCAGCACCGTGGCGAAGCTGGCGAAACAGAGCATAAAGATCAGTGCCGCCGTCGGCAGAATCTGACGGCGCAGCCACGGCCACTCCAGCAAGCGAAACAGATTCCAGCCGCGCAGGCCAAGCTGGGCGGCGACCTGGCGCTGCTCGCCGGGAATGCTCTCCAGCGCCTGTAACAGCAGGCGCGTCGCCAGCGGCAGGTTAAAGAAGACGTGCGCCAGCAGAATGCCCTGCAGGCCATACGGCGAAAAGTGGTAGTCAAAGCCGATGGTCGCGCACAGTTGTGCCAGCCAGCCGCTGCGACCGTAGACGCTGAGCAAGCCAAACACCGCCACCAGCACCGGCAGCACCAGCGTCATGGCGCACAGACGTAGCAACAGATTGCGTCCCGGAAAACGGCGGCGATAGAGCGCGCGCGCCAGCAGGATCGCGGGCAGCACCGACAGCAGCGCCGACAGCAGCGCCTGCTCAAACGAGAACAGCAGCACATGATGCAAATAGCTGTCGTCGAGTAGCGCGCGCCAGTCGGTGGCCGGAGCGACCACCACCAATGCACCAAACGCCAGCAGCGCCACCGCGCACAGCAACAGCGCGATGGCGCTACCGGGAATCAACCAGCCGGGCATTAACGGCTAACGGCGCGTTGCCATGCGCTGATCCACGCGGCGCGATGGTCGGCGACTTCGGCTGACGTGAATTGCAACGCCTTCGCGGGCACCTGCAGCGCTTGATAACCGGCTGGCAGATCGCTTTTGATCACCGGATACATCCAGTTGCCGGTGGGAATGGTCTGCTGGAAGGCCGGAGAAACCATAAACTGCATGAACTGCTGCGCCAGCTTGGGCTGTTTACTGCTGGCGAGCTGCGCGGCGACTTCCACCTGTAAATAGTGGCCTTCACTGAATTCGGCTGCGGCGTAGTTCTCTTTCTTCTCTTCGATAATGTGATAAGCCGGAGACGTGGTGTAGCTCAACACCAGATCGCCTTCGCCTTTCAGGAACAGGCCGTAAGCTTCGCTCCAGCCTTTAGTGACGGTAACGGTTTTTTGCGCCAGCTTCTGCCACGCATCAGCTGCGTTATCGCCATACACTTTTTGCATCCACAACAGCAGGCCAAGACCCGGCGTGCTGGTGCGCGGATCTTCATAAATCACTCGCCATTTTTCCGGGCTTTCGACCAGCTCTTTCAGGCTTTTCGGCGGGTTCTTCAGTTTGTTTTTATCGTAGACGAAAGCGAAGTAGCCATAATCGAACGGGATAAAGGTTTGATTGTTCCAGCCATCCGGCAGTTTTAGGCTGCGGGTATCGACGCTGCTGTTGGCAAACAAGCCGGTTTTCTCCGCTGCCTGCACCAGATTGTTATCCAGCCCCAGCACTACATCGGCTTTGCTGTTTTTGCCTTCCATGCGCACGCGATTGAGCAGCGATACGCCATCTTCCAGCGCCACATACTTCAATTCGCAGTCGCACTGCGCTTCAAAGGCTTTTTTTACCGCCGGACCGGGGCCCCAATCGGCAGAGAACGAATCGTAGGTGTAAACGGTCAGAACCGGTTTGGCAGCGAAAGCCGGTGCCGTAATCAGCAGCAACATAGGCAGAACTTTGTTTAACACTTTGCGCTCCTTGAGGAGAAGAGATGTTGAGTCGCAAAGGATCTGAGGCGTGAGGCATCTCAAATCCCTACGCCGGTATTAGCCGGATCAGGTTCGACGGGTTTCTCTCAGCCCTGATATCAAGGCACCCCGTTGAGAACGGCTCATTCTAGACATTTATATGACAGCGCGAAAGGATCACAGCTCCGGTGGTGCAAACCAGGCTGATTTGAAGTCAAACCAGCCGAGCGTATTCAGCCGCACGCCGCGCATACTGCGTTGCCCTTCCAGCAGCAGCCAGTGATGGAACAGCGGATGCAGATAGTCGCGGTCGATCAGCTGTTTGCTCCATTCCGCCAGCGGTAACGCTTTCTGCCGCCAGCGCGCGGCATCGGCTTGCCAGTCAATCGGAATGCAGTGATGCATCAACGGCAGCTCGAACAGTTGCGCGAACAGCGCGTACTCAAGCGGCAGGGTAAAGTTGACGCTGCCGAGCCAGATATCACTTTCACCTTCGCCCTCGAACCACGCTTCGTAGCTCACGACACGAGTAATTAGCTCAACACCTTGCTGCGCCAACAGCGGTCGCAGCGCGTTAGCGATACCTTCATGCTCAACGTGATGGCTGTACCAGCTCAGCGTCAGCTGAGTTAAGCCTGCCGGTTTATCGGCGGAGGTGAGATCGCGGCGATGGTGCCAACGCGGCAGCAAGCCATAAGCCGGGAACCAGTAACGCTGATAGCCGACGCCAGCATGATTCAGTAAGGCGATGGGATTAAACAGATAGCTTACCCAGCGGCGGAAATGCGCATCGCGGCCCAACTCGGAGCGCTGATCGTACAGCAGGAAGTAGCAGCCTTCTTCGAGACGACTCTCTTCCGATTTTTCATCGGCGGTTTCGCCCTGCAACTTGACTCCGGCATACACCAGCTCGTCGCTGATCTCCGGCAGCACCCAAATCGACACATCGTCAATCAGCGCGCGATAGCCAAAGTAATCATCAAAGGCGGCGATTTTCAGCTGCGTTTGCTGATTGCGCACCACGCTGTACGGACCGGTGCCAAGCGGCTGGCGGGCAAACTGGCGTAACGTGGGCCATTCGCGCGGCAGGATCATCGCGCTGACGCTGGCCAGCAGCCACGGCAACCAATCGTCCGGCTGGCTCAGATGGATATCCAGCGTCCAGGGCGCGGGCGAATCCAGTTTACTGATGTGAGAAAACAGCGGCTGGCTGCGCACGCGCTCCAGCGAAGCAATCACATCCGCCATTTCCAGTTCACGGCCATGATGAAAACGAATCGCCGGGCGCAGGAAGAAACGCCACTGCAGCGGCGAGGTTTGCTGCCAGTGATGGGCGATATCGGGTTCGATTTCCCCCTTTTCCTCATTTATGCGCATCAGGCCGTTGAAAATTTGTCGCGCCAGATGGGTTTCCGAACGGCGCAGCGGCGAACCGGGTAGCAGATTGGGCAGCGGGCGATAATAGAGCACGCGCAGGATGTGTTTACCCTGGCGGAAGCTGCGGCCTAAATGTGCCGCAATCATCTGGCGCACCTGGTTTTTATCGCCCACCAGCTGCACTAACTGTTCGATGCGGTCTTGTTCCAGCAGATCCTCGGCGCGCTGCTGCTGGAGCGCCAGGCCGGTATAGCAGAAACTCAGCATCGAGCGCTTGCCACGTCCCGCTTCTGCCTGCCAAATCAGCCAGCCTTGGCTTTGCATGGCGTTGAGCAGGTTACGCATATGGCGACGCGAGCAGTGCAGCAGATCGGCCAGCTCGCTGAGCGTGGTTTCCTGATCCTGCCCCTGACAGCTTTGCCATAGGCGGATAAATTGCTGCTGCAGACGTGAAGAGGACATAAAAGGGGAACTCCTTGTCAGAATCGCTCAGTTTTTCCTGCCTCATATTAGAGGCATACTGCCCGGCAATGGAAGAGCGGGAGGCATTCAGTAATGAATGGCGCTCTGCCAGCGGTTCCGCCGACGTGGAACCCCTTTCTGAGTAGGGTGCATTTTCACCGCCAGCAGCGCTTTATCTGCTGGCTTTTTTCGTTTTACTGTAGAATCTTCTACCCTCATTTCTCTACCTTTTTTATTCGCAAAGGGATTTCTGCATGAAATCGCTGTTAACGCGTCAACGTCGCATCAATCCGGTCTACCTCTCGTTTATGGCGGTGTCGTTTATGACCGGCGTGGCCGGTGCGCTGCAGGCGCCGACGCTGAGCCTGTTTCTGACGCGCGAAGTACAGGTAAGTCCGTTCTGGGTCGGCTTGTTCTTTACCATCAATGCGATCGCGGGGATTGTGGTCAGCCTGCTAATGGCGAAACGCTCCGATAATCAGGGCGATCGCCGCAACCTGATTCTGTTTTGCTGCCTGATGGCGACGCTGAATGCGCTTCTGTTTGCCTTCAATCGCCACTATTTAACGCTGGTGACGCTGGGCGTGTTTTTGTCGGCGCTGGCCAGCGTGTCGATTCCGCAGGTGTTCGCCCTCGCGCGGGAATATGCCGATCAGTCGGCGCGTGAAGTGGTGATGTTCAGCTCGGTGATGCGTGCGCAGCTGTCGCTTGCGTGGGTGATCGGGCCACCGCTGTCGTTTGCGCTGGCGCTCAATTACGGTTTTGTGACGCTGTTTTGCGTGGCGGCGGGGATTTTCCTGCTAAGCATGCTGCTAATCTGGCGCACCTTGCCCTCGGTACCGCGCGTGGTGGCCTCGCCTGAAGAGGTGCTGACGCAGCTGAGCCCGTGGAAGGACAGTCAGGTGCGGTTGCTGTTTATCGCCTCCGTCACCATGTGGGCGTGCAACACCATGTATATCATTGATATGCCGCTGTATATCAGTACCACGCTTGGCCTGCCGGAGAAGCTGGCGGGATTGCTGATGGGCACCGCCGCCGGGCTGGAGATTCCAATCATGCTGCTGGCCGGCCATTACGCGCGGCGCACCGGCAAACGCAACCTGATGCTGCTGGCGCTGGTGGCGGCAATAGTGTTTTATCTCGGATTGGTGATGTTCCAGTCGCGGACAGCGTTGATGGTACTACAACTGTTTAATGCCGCGTTTGTTGGCATCATCGCCGGGATTGGCATGTTGTGGTTCCAGGATTTAATGCCGGGCCGCGCAGGTGCGGCGACGACGCTGTTCACCACCTCAATTTCCACCGGCATGATTATCGCCGGCATCATTCAGGGCACCATGAGTGAACGCTTTGGTCATGAGTCGGTTTACTGGCTGGCGTTGGGGCTGGCGGTGCTGGCGTTGGGACTGGCGTCGCGCGTGCGGGATGTGGTTGATAGCTAGCAAAGAGAAGGGCGACAGGATGTCGCCCTTGTTGCCTCAGCGTAAGAACGCGGGCTGATTGGTCTCGTAGCTGGAGATAGACGCTTCGTGTTGCAGCGTCAGGCCAATGCTGTCGAGGCCGTTGATCATGCAGTGACGGCGGAAGCTGTCGATTTCGAAGCTATAAGTCTTATCGCCTGCGGTTACAGTTTGCGCTTCCAGATCCACGGTGAAGGTGATGCCCGGCTGCGCGGCAACCAGTTTGAACATCTCATCCACTTCTTCATCGCTCAGCTTCACCGGCAGCAGCTGGTTGTTAAAGCTGTTGCCGTAGAAAATGTCGGCGAAGCTTGGCGCGATCACCACATGGAAGCCGAAGTCGGTCAGCGCCCACGGCGCGTGCTCACGCGATGAACCACAGCCAAAGTTCTCACGCGCCAGCAAAATGCTGGTGCCTTTGAACTCCGGTTTGTTCAGGACAAAGCTGGCGGTTGGCACGGTGCCCGCATCATCTTCAAAACGCCAGTCGTGGAACAGATGCGCGCCAAAACCGGTGCGCGTCACTTTCTGCAGGAACTGCTTTGGAATAATGGCATCAGTATCGACGTTGGCCGCATCCAATGGCGCCACAATGCCGGTGTGTTGAGTAAATTTGTTCGCCATGGCTTACGCTCCCTGAGTCAATTCACGAATGTCGGCAAAGCGACCGGTTACGGCAGCCGCAGCAGCCATTGCCGGGCTCACCAGGTGAGTACGTCCACCGCGGCCCTGACGGCCTTCAAAGTTACGGTTGCTGGTTGATGCGCAACGTTCGCCTGGATTGAGGCGGTCGTTGTTCATGGCCAGACACATGGAGCAACCCGGTAAACGCCATTCAAAACCGGCTTCGAGGAAGATTTTGTCCAGACCTTCGGCTTCGGCTTGTGCTTTTACCGGACCCGAACCTGGCACCACCATCGCCACCACGCCCGGCGCCACTTTACGGCCTTTGGCAATCGCAGCAGCGGCGCGCAAATCTTCAATACGTGAGTTGGTGCAGGAACCGATAAACACTTTATCGATCGCCACGTCAGTCAGTTTGATGCCGGGCTGCAGATCCATGTAAGCCAGCGCTTTCTCTGCTGAGGCGCGCTCAACCGGATCGGCAAAGGATTGTGGATTCGGAATCGGTTGATCTACCGCCATTACCTGGCCTGGATTGGTGCCCCAGGTCACTTGCGGAGCGATATCTTCCGCGTGCAGCGTGACGATGCTGTCGAATTTGGCATCGCTGTCAGACTTCAGCGTGCGCCAGTAAGCGACCGCTTGTTCCCACTGCTCGCCCTTCGGCGAGAACTGCTTGTCTTTCAGATAATTGAAAGTGGTGTCGTCCGGCGCGACCAGGCCCGCTTTGGCGCCCATTTCAATCGCCATGTTACACAGCGTCATGCGGCCTTCCATGCTCAGCGCTTCGATCGCGGGGCCACAGAATTCGACAACGTGACCGGTACCGCCAGCGCTGCCGGTTTTACCGATAATGGCCAACACAATGTCTTTGGCGGTAATGCCTGGCGCCGCTTCGCCCAGCACTTCAATCTTCATGGTTTTCGCGCGGCCCTGTTTCAGGGTTTGCGTGGCAAACACGTGCTCAACTTCGGAAGTACCGATACCGAATGCCAGCGAACCAAACGCGCCGTGCGTGGCGGTGTGGGAATCACCGCAGACGATGGTCATGCCCGGCAACGTCATACCTTGCTCTGGCCCAATGACGTGCACGATGCCCTGGAACGGGTGATTCAGGTCATACAGCTGAATGCCGAACTCAGCACAGTTTTTCATCAGCTCTTGCATCTGAATACGCGCCATCTCGCCAGACGCATTGATGTCTTTGGTCTGCGTCGAAACGTTGTGATCCATGGTGGCGAAGGTTTTCGACGGCTGACGCACTTTGCGCCCGTGCGCACGCAGACCATCAAAGGCCTGCGGCGACGTCACTTCATGGATCAGATGGCGATCGATATAGAGTAACGGCGTTTCGTTCGGGGTTTCGTTAACGACATGTGCATCAAATAACTTCTGATATAAGCTTTTCATTTTATTATTTTTCCTCGGCGATGAAACCGGCAATGATGCTGCCCATCTCATCTGTGCTCACGGCTTTGCCGTCACCGGCCAAATCACGGGTGCGATAACCCGCTTCCAGCGCACGGCTCACGGCGCGTTCAATGCTTGCGGCGGCTTCATCCGCATTCAGGCTGTAACGCAACAGCAGTGACAGCGACAGAATCTGCGCAATCGGGTTAGCGATGTTCTGACCTGCGATATCCGGTGCGGAACCGCCCGCTGGCTCAAACAGGCCAAAACCTTCTTCATTCAGGCTGGCGGAAGGCAGCAAGCCCATTGAACCGGTAATCATCGCGCATTCATCTGACAGAATGTCGCCAAACAGGTTAGAACACAGCAGCACGTCAAACTGTGATGGATCTTTAATCAGCTGCATGGTGGCGTTATCGATGTACATGTGGCTCAACTGCACATCCGGATAATCTTTTGCCACTTCGTTCACAATTTCGCGCCACATGACGGAAGTCTGCAAAACGTTGGCTTTGTCGATTGAGGTGACGATGTTGCGGCGCTTACGCGCGGATTCAAACGCGATACGCGCGATGCGCTCGATTTCGAAACGGTGATAAACCTCAGTATCGAAAGCGCGCTCGTGCGGGCCGCTGCCTTCGCGGCCTTTCGGCTGACCGAAGTAGATGCCGCCGGTCAGTTCACGCACGCACAGGATGTCGAAACCGCGTCCGGCGATATCGCTACGCAGCGGGCAGAACGCTTCCAGACCTTTATACAGTGCCGCAGGGCGCAGGTTGCTGAACAGCTTGAAGTGCTTACGCAGCGGCAACAGCGCACCGCGCTCGGGTTGCTGCGCAGGTGGCAGATGTTCCCATTTCGGGCCACCTACCGAGCCAAACAGAATTGCATCTGCCTGCTCTGCGCCGGCAACGGTAGCCGGTGGCAGCGGTTCACCGTGACGATCGATGGCGATACCGCCAACATCATATTCGCTGGTGGTGATACGCATGTCGAAACGCGTACGAATTGCATCGAGAACTTTCATGGCCTGCGCCATCACTTCCGGACCAATTCCGTCGCCTGGCAATACCGCGATATGAGAAGACTTAGACATAATTACACCGTTTCCTTCTGATCTTTAAATTTACGCTGCAGTTCTTTTTCCACCTGCTTAGCACGCCAAATATTGTTCAACGCGTTCACCATCGCTTTCGCCGATGATTCGACGATATCGGTCGCCAGGCCAACGCCGTGGAATTTACGACCGTTGTAGTTGACCACGATATCGACCTGACCCAGCGCGTTCTCGCCGTGGCCTTTCGCCGTCAGCTTGTAGTTAATCAGCTCGGCTTCAAAGCCGGTAATACGGTTGATCGCCTGATAGACCGCATCAACCGGACCATTACCGGTTGCGGCGTCCGCTTTGGTCTCTTCACCGCAGCCCAACTGCACGGAGGCCGTTGCGGTTACGCTGGAGCCGGTCTGCACGTTGAATTCGTTGAGCTCGAAATATTCCGGCTCTTCGTTCTGCTTGTTGATGAAGGCCAACGCTTCCAAGTCGTAATCGAACACCTGACCTTTCTTGTCGGCCAGCTTCAGGAAGGCGTCGTACAGCGTGTCGAGGTTGTAATCGGACTCTTTGTAACCCATCTCTTCCATGCGGTGTTTCACCGCAGCGCGGCCAGAACGGGAAGTCAGGTTCAGCTGGATTTTGTGCAGGCCGATAGATTCTGGCGTCAGGATTTCGTAGTTTTCGCGGTTCTTCAGCACGCCATCCTGGTGAATACCGGAAGAGTGGGCGAAGGCGTTAGAACCCACCACCGCTTTGTTGGCTGGAATCGGCATGTTGCAGATTTGGCTCACGGTTTGGCTGGTGCGGTAGATTTCCTGATGATTGATATTGGTGTGGACGTTCATGATCTGCTGGCGGGTTTTGATCGCCATAATCACTTCTTCCAGCGCACAGTTACCGGCGCGCTCGCCTAAACCGTTCAGCGTACCTTCAACCTGACGCGCACCGGCCAATACCGCAGCGATGGCGTTGCCGGTCGCCATACCCAAATCGTCGTGGGTGTGAACCGACAAGATGGCTTTATCGATATTTGGAACGCGTGCCACCAGTTGGCCAATGATGTTGGCGTATTCGCCTGGCAAGGTGTAGCCGACGGTGTCCGGAATGTTGATGGTGGTTGCACCGGCATTGATCGCGGCTTCAACCATGCGGCACAAATCGTCGATTGGCGTACGCCCGCCATCTTCACAGGAAAACTCAACGTCGTCGGTGTAGTTGCGGGCGCGTTTGATCATGTGCACTGCGCGTTCAATCACTTCTGGCAGCGTGCTGCGCAGTTTGGTGGCGATGTGCATCGGCGAAGTCGCGATGAAGGTGTGAATACGGAACGCTTCAGCCACACGCAGTGATTCGTAAGCGGCGTCAATGTCCTTCTCAACGCAGCGTGCCAGTCCGCAGACGCGGCTGTTTTTAATGGTACGAGCGATGGTTTGTACGGATTCAAAATCGCCTGGAGAGGAAACGGGGAAGCCCACTTCCATCACATCCACGCCCATACGTTCCAACGCCAGAGCGATTTGCAGTTTTTCTTTAACACTCAGGCTGGCCTGTAAAGCCTGTTCGCCATCACGCAGAGTGGTATCGAAAATAATAACTTGCTGGCTCATCGTAATCTTCCTTATGCATTAACTTTGCCGGTGCTACGAGCATAAAAAAACCCGCGCATTGGCGCGGGTTTCTTAAACTTCTGCAGGTTCGAATCAGTTATTGATTCCGCCCACGAGTCTACCGCGCAAACTGGATGCGTTTAGTAGTAGACCGAGTAGGCGGAAAGAATGAAACATGAGTCAAACCTCGTAAATTGAGTGCTGCACATATTGGTACTGGAATTGACGTGTGAAGTCAACCTTAAGTACAAGGGTATTTCTGTGAAGTCAGAAGGGCGATGTGCTGTGATTTTTCGGCTGCGCAGAGCAATGACATTAATTAGCAACAGAATAAGTGAATCCATCCACTTAAAAAATCGTTTAGAAAATAGAATTTATTTTAACTTGTTGATAATTAAAATTTTAAGTTGCTAATACGCATTGCTGATAAAACAAGATTAGGCTTGTTGTTAAGAAGAATATGATGTGATCGGGCCGTTTTATAGATAATCACGCCAGAAAGTAATTATCACAAAAGATTGTGGACTGAGTGGTCAGGCAATATGAAAATCATATTTCTTAGAACACGCTGCAAATAATCTATAAACCAGCATTTTCCTCTGTGGTTATGACGAAGCATTAGTTTAATCCTCGCAGGCAATAATCACGCATCAGTGCCTTTATTGCCGGATCGGGCGCGACGTGGCGTCCTGGCGTTTGCAGGGCGGGTTGTCTGCGGTTATGGTAATCGACCTACTCTCAAATAATTAACTCAAGTAGATTCCCTGTACCTGGAAGGTGGACAGAACGCCGCCTTCTGAGCATAAACATAAGGTTTTGATCTTAATTGGCGATCGGGGGCCGGATATCAGTGGCGTGCGGGAAACGCGAACGTCAGTGGATTCAGTCCCTCAAGCCTGGAGGCAGAAAATGGAGATGTTGTCAGGAGCCGAAATGGTCGTCCGTTCGTTAATCGATCAGGGCGTTAAGCAGGTATTCGGTTATCCGGGCGGAGCGGTGCTCGATATTTACGATGCGCTGCAAACGGTCGGTGGTATTGACCACGTATTAGTCCGTCATGAACAAGGCGCGGTGCACATGGCCGATGGCCTTGCGCGTGCTACCGGTGAAGTGGGCGTGGTGCTAGTGACTTCCGGTCCGGGCGCCACCAACGCGATTACCGGTATTGCAACCGCCTATATGGATTCGATCCCGATGGTAATTCTTTCGGGTCAGGTGCCTTCGTCACTGATTGGTTACGATGCGTTCCAGGAGTGCGACATGGTCGGCATCTCCCGCCCGGTGGTGAAGCACAGCTTCCTGGTGAAAAACGCCGAAGAGATCCCAACCGTGTTGAAAAAGGCCTTCTGGCTGGCAGCAAGCGGTCGCCCGGGACCGGTGGTGATCGATCTGCCAAAAGATATCCTGAATCCCGCCAACAAGCTGCCGTACGTCTGGCCGGAAACAGTGAGCATGCGCTCATACAATCCGACCATTCAGGGCCATAAAGGACAGATCAAGCGCGCGCTGCAAACGTTACTGGCAGCACACAAGCCGGTGATTTACGCCGGCGGCGGCGCGATTATGTCGGGCTGCGAAGCCGAGCTGCTGCAGCTGGCAGAGCAACTGAATATTCCGGTAACGACCTCGCTGATGGGCTTGGGCGTGTTCCCTGGCACACATCGTCAGTGTGTCGGCATGCTGGGGATGCACGGCACTTACGAAGCCAACATGACCATGCACAATGCCGATCTGATTTTCGGTATTGGCGTGCGCTTCGACGACCGCACCACCAACAATCTGGCGAAGTACTGCCCGAACGCCACCATCATGCATATCGATGTCGATCCGACGTCGATCTCCAAAACGGTCAGCGCCGACATTCCAATCGTTGGCGATGCGAAGCAGACGCTGGCACAGATGTTAGAGCTGCTGGCGCAAAGCGATGCGAAGCAGGAACTTGATAGCCTGCGCGACTGGTGGCAGACCATTGAAGGCTGGCGCGGTCGCAAGTGCCTGGAATTCGATCGTACCAGCGACAAAATCAAACCGCAGGCAGTCATCGAGACCATCTGTCGTTTGACCAAAGGCGAAGCTTACGTGACGTCTGACGTTGGTCAGCATCAGATGTTTGCCGCACTTTACTACCAGTTCGACAAGCCGCGTCGCTGGATCAACTCCGGCGGCTTAGGCACCATGGGCTTCGGCTTGCCTGCAGCGTTAGGCGTGAAGATGGCGCTGCCGGATGAGACGGTTATCTGCGTGACCGGCGATGGCAGTATCCAGATGAACATTCAGGAGCTGTCGACCGCGTTGCAGTACGATTTACCGGTGCTGGTATTGAACCTCAACAACGGCTTCCTCGGCATGGTTAAGCAGTGGCAGGACATGATTTACTCGGGCCGCCACTCGCAGTCCTACATGCAATCGCTGCCTGACTTCGTGCGTCTGGCCGAAGCGTATGGGCATGTGGGCATTTCCATTGCGCATCCGGCGGAGCTGGAAGAGAAGCTGCAGCTGGCACTGGATACGCTGGCGAAAGGCCGTCTGGTGTTTGTCGATGTAAACATTGACGGCAGCGAGCACGTTTACCCGATGCAAATTCGTGGTGGTTCGATGGATGAGATGTGGCTGAGCAAAACGGAGAGGACTTAATTATGCGTCGTATTTTATCGGTTCTGCTGGAAAACGAATCCGGCGCATTGTCCCGCGTAGTGGGGCTGTTCTCTCAACGTGGCTATAACATCGAAAGCCTGACTGTGGCACCGACCGATGATCCCACCTTGTCACGCATGACCATTCAAACGGTCGGCGATGCGAAAGTGCTGGAGCAGATTGAGAAGCAGCTGCACAAGCTGGTGGACGTGTTACGTGTCAGCGAGCTGGGTCAGGGCGCTTACGTTGAGCGTGAGATCATGCTGGTGAAAATCCAGGCCAGCGGTTACGGCCGTGAAGAAGTGAAGCGTAGCGCGGAAATTTTCCGTGGGCAGATTATCGATGTCACGCCAACGCTTTACACGGTTCAGCTGGCAGGCACCAGCGATAAACTCGATGCGTTTCTCAACACCGTGCGTGACGTGGCAGAAATTGTCGAAGTGGCGCGCTCAGGAATTGTGGGTGTGTCGCGCGGCGATCGCGTGATGCGTTAATCACCCAAAGTAACGATTTCATCTGATTCTAACCCGGCGAAATGCCGGGTTTTTTTATTTTATGCGCTTAACCAGGATGCGAGAGAAAAGCGGTTGCTCGGCGTAGTGTTCTGCGGTTAGATGTTACAAATGTTTTACCCATAGCTACTCTGCGGATATTTTCGTCAGCGCTGGCTTATCAGAATTAAGGTGTCACCGTGAAACTGGATGAAATTGCGCGCCTGGCAGGCGTGTCGCGCACCACGGCCAGCTATGTAATTAATGGCAAAGCGCGGCAGTATCGTGTCAGCGAAAAAACCGTCGAAAAAGTGATGGCGGTGGTGCGTGAACACAACTATCACCCCAATGCCGTCGCGGCTGGGCTGCGCGCCGGGCGCACACGTTCGATTGGCCTCGTGATCCCCGATCTGGAAAACACCAGTTACACGCGCATTGCGAATTATCTGGAGCGTCAGGCGCGTCAGCGCGGCTATCAGCTGCTGATTGCCTGCTCAGAAGATCAGCCAGACAACGAAATGCGCTGCATCGAGCATCTGTTGCAGCGCCAGGTTGATGCCATCATTGTTTCAACCTCACTGCCACCAGAGCATCCGTTCTATCAGCGTTGGATCAACGATCCGTTACCGATTATCGCGCTGGACCGTGCGCTGGATCGTGAACACTTTACCAGCGTAGTGGGTGCCGATCAGGATGATGCGCAGGCGCTGGCGGCTGAATTGCGTCAGCTACCGGTGAAAAATGTGCTGTTCCTCGGCGCGCTGCCTGAGTTGTCGGTCAGCTTCCTGCGTGAGTTAGGTTTCCGCGATGCGTGGAAAGATGATGAGCGGCCAATTGATTACATCTACTGCAACAGTTTCGATCGGGCCGCCGCTGCGGCGCTGTTTGAGAAGTACCTCGAAGATCATCCGATGCCGGAGGCGCTGTTCACCACGTCGTTTGGGCTGCTGCAGGGCGTAATGGACATTACGCTGAAGCGTGATGGTCGCCTGCCGACAGATTTGGCGATCGCCACCTTTGGCGACCATGAATTGCTGGATTTCCTCGAGTGCCCGGTGCTGGCGGTGGGGCAACGTCACCGCGACGTGGCTGAGCGCGTGCTGGAACTGGTGTTAGCCTCGCTAGATGAACCACGTAAACCCAAGCCGGGTTTAACCCGTATTCGTCGCAATTTATTCCGCCGCGGACAATTAAGTCGCCGCTCTAAATGAAATGCTGGGCAGTTCGCTGCCCAGCATTTATTAATCCTGTAGATATTTTCTGAGAACCTTACGGCGTAAATAAGCGTAAATAATCGCCACTCCAGCTAACAATTTAACCTTACTGACTTTTCTTAATTGTTTACATGTTCATCAGTGAGGCGTGGCAGAGCTGGCGCGATGATGCTGGGCTTCCTTTCAGAAATCCCCTAAAATGCCGCCGCTGTCGCAGATTGCGGGGCAATTATACTTTTGCGCCGAAGCGCTTTATTTTTCGCCATTTATCCTCGTGCGGAAATTTTTATTCAATTATTCATCAGGTTAATTTTTTATTTTGCGAATCCATGTCGATTAATTCCCTCATTGATTAATTTCACCCGATGTAAATAGTGATATTCACTTGCCGTTGCGGCTTGACAAGGATTTCATCGGCTCCGTAAACTCGTTTCGTGGTAAAAAGTGGGATAAAGTGGTGGAAACGGGTGATTGAGGGGTAAGGCTGGCATGTTCCGTGGAGCAACGTTGGTCAATCTCGACAGCAAAGGACGATTAGCAGTACCAACGCGCTATCGTGAATTGCTTGTCGCAGAGTCTCAGGGGCAAATGGTATGCACCATTGACCTCCACCAGCCATGCCTGTTGCTTTATACCCTGCCCGAATGGGAAATCATTGAGAAAAAGCTGTCTCGCTTATCCAGCATGAATCCTGCCGAGCGTCGCGTACAGCGACTGCTGTTGGGACATGCCAGTGAATGCCAGATGGATAATGCGGGTCGTTTGTTGTTGGCGAACACGTTACGTCAACATGCCGGCCTGACCAAAGAAGTGATGCTGGTTGGACAGTTCAATAAGTTTGAGCTGTGGGATGAACAGACCTGGTATCAACAAGTTAAGGATGATATTGACACAGAACAGTCGGCTCAGGAGCCTTTATCTGAGCGGTTGCAGGACTTGTCGCTATAGCTATGCAGGAAAATTTCAAACACACCACAGTGCTGCTGGATGAGGCGGTAAACGGCCTCAATATCAGGGAAGACGGCATTTATATTGATGGCACTTTTGGTCGCGGCGGTCACTCGCGCTTAATCCTTTCGCAGCTTGGTGAGAAAGGGCAACTGATAGCGATTGATCGCGATCCGCAAGCGATAGCCGCAGCCGCTGAGATAAACGATCCGCGCTTCTCGATCGTCCACGGGCCGTTTTCGGCTTTGGCGGAATACGTCGAAGAGCGTGGATTGACCGGCAAGATCGATGGCGTTCTCCTCGATCTGGGCGTCTCTTCTCCGCAACTGGATGATGCCGAACGTGGCTTCTCCTTTATGCGTGATGGGCCACTGGATATGCGTATGGATCCAACACGCGGGCAATCGGCCGCCGAATGGCTGATGAGCGCAGAGGAGGCGGATATCGCTTTCGTGATCAAGACCTACGGTGAAGAGCGTTTCGGTAAACGGATTGCGCGCGCCATTGTAGAGCGTAACCGCGACCAGCCGATGACGCGCACCAAAGAGCTGGCGACGGTGATTGCCGCCGCCATGCCCGTCAAAGACAAATTTAAGCACCCGGCAACGCGTACTTTCCAGGCGATTCGTATCTGGATCAACAGTGAGCTGGAAGAGATCGATATCGCGCTGAAAGGGGCCTTGTCGGTTCTCGCGCCAGGCGGCAGGTTGTCGATCATCAGCTTCCACTCACTGGAAGATCGCTTAGTGAAGCGTTTTATGCGCGATCAGAGCCGCGGTCCTCAGGTGCCAGCAGGCATTCCGATGACGGAGTCGCAGCTTGAAGCCTTAGGCGGTCGTGAGCTGAAAACGCTGGGCAAATTGATTCCTGGCGAAGCCGAAGTGAACGAAAACCCACGTGCGCGCAGTTCGGTATTGCGTATCGCGGAGCGAACGGCCTCATGATTGGCAACGAGCGCCACAGCTTACCCGGTGTCATTGGTGGGGACTTGCTGCGATTTGGCAAGATCCCGCTGTTGCTGTTGATCGCGGTGTTGGTGTCCTCGGTAATGGTGGTGACCACCACGCATAAGACGCGCCTGTTAACGGCGCAGCGTGAACAGCTGGTGCTGGAGCGTGATGCGCTCGATATCGAATGGCGCAACCTGATTCTTGAAGAGAACGCACTGGGCGATCACAGCCGTGTAGAGCGGATAGCAACCGATAAACTGCAAATGCAGCATGTAGATCCTTCGCAGGAAAATATTGTGGTGCAGAAATAAGGAATCGCAGAACTCAATGAGTGGCGCAGGCAAAACGCTGAAGTTAAAAAAACAAGAAGATAAGGCCAGCTTTGTAAGCTGGCGCTTTGCGTTACTGTGCGGGTGCATTTTACTGGCGCTGGGCGGACTGCTGTCGCGCGTAGCGTGGCTGCAGGTGATCAACCCTGACAAGCTGGTGAAAGAGGGCGATTTGCGTTCGCTGCGCGTGCAATCGGTGCCAACCGCGCGCGGTATGATCAGCGATCGTGCCGGTCGTCCGCTGGCGGTGAGCGTGCCGGTGAATGCGATCTGGGCCGATCCGAAAGAGCTGACCGAACACGGCGGCGTCTCGCTGGATAGTCGCTGGAAAGCGCTATCGGATGCGTTATCGATCCCGCTCGATCAGCTTGCTGCACGTATCAATGCCAACCCGAAAGGGCGCTTTGTCTATCTGGCGCGTCAGGTGAATCCAGCGATTGGCGAGTATGTGAAAAAGCTTAAGCTGCCGGGCATCTATCTGCGTGAAGAGTCGCGCCGCTACTATCCGGCGGGCCAGGTGACCGCGCACCTGATTGGTTTCACCAACATTGATGGCCAGGGCATTGAAGGCATCGAAAAGAGCTTCGACAAATGGCTGACTGGCGCACCGGGTGAACGTACGGTGCGTAAAGACCGCAACGGCCGCGTCATTGAAGATATCTCCTCGGTAGATAGCCGCGCCGCGCACAACCTGACGCTAAGCATTGATGAACGTCTGCAGGCGCTGGTGTACCGCGAACTGAATAATGCCGTGGCGTTCAACAAAGCCGAATCAGGCACCGCGGTGCTGGTGGATGTAAACACCGGCGAAGTGCTGGCGATGGCGAACAGCCCCGCATACAACCCGAATAATCTCAGCAATACGCCGAAAGACGTGATGCGTAACCGCGCTATTACCGACATCTTCGAGCCAGGTTCCACCGTGAAACCGATGGTGGTGATGACGGCCTTGCAGCGCGGTGTGGTGAAAGAGAACAGCGTACTGAATACCGTGCCGTACCGCGTCAATGGTCATGAGATCAAAGACGTGGCGCGCTACAACGAATTGACCCTTACCGGGGTTTTACAGAAGTCGAGTAACGTCGGGGTTTCACGTTTGGCGTTAGCGATGCCCTCCTCAGCACTTGTAGATACTTACGCGCGCTTTGGACTGGGCAAACCGACCAATTTGGGGCTGGTCGGGGAAAGTAGTGGCTTATACCCTCAAAAACAACGGTGGTCTGACATAGAGAGGGCCACCTTCTCTTTCGGCTACGGGCTAATGGTAACGCCGTTACAGTTAGCGCGAGTCTACGCAACCATTGGCAGCTACGGCATCAATCGCCCGCTGTCGATCACCAAAGTTGACCCGCCAGTGGCGGGTGAACGCGTTTTCCAGGAAGACCTGGTGAAAACGGTGATGCACATGATGGAAAGCGTTGCGTTGCCTGGCGGTGGTGGGGTTAAAGCCGCCATCAAGGGCTATCGCATTGCCATCAAAACCGGTACCGCCAAGAAAGTTGGACCGGATGGACGTTACGTCAACAAATACATTGCTTATACCGCAGGCGTTGCGCCTGCCAGCCGTCCTCGTTTTGCGCTGGTGGTGGTGATCAACGATCCCCAGGCCGGTAAATATTATGGTGGTGCGGTTTCAGCACCGGTGTTTGGCGCCATCATGGGCGGCGTATTGCGTACCATGAATATCGAACCTGATGCGCTGCCAACAGTTGATAAGAACGAGTTGGTGAAGAATAGAAGTGAGGAATCAAGTGACAGATCGTAACCTGCGCGACTTACTGGCCCCGTGGGTGCCGGGTGCGCCGGCGCGTCCACTCCGTGACATGACACTAGATAGCCGCGCGGCGGCTTCTGGCGATCTGTTTATCGCCGTGGCGGGCCATCATGCTGATGGACGTCGTTTTATTCCGCAGGCTATTGCACAAGGCGTAGCGGCAGTGATTGCCGAAGCCGAAGGCGAAGCCAGCGATGGAGATATCCGCGAGATGCATGGCGTCCCGGTTATCTATCTGGCGCAGTTGCAGCAGCGTCTCTCTGCACTGGCCGGACGCTTTTATCAGCAGCCTGCAAGCAAACTGAAATTGATTGGTGTTACTGGCACTAACGGCAAAACCACCACCACGCAACTGATGGCGCAATGGGCCAATCTGCTCGGTGAAACCGGCGCAGTGATGGGCACGGTAGGCAATGGCCTTTACGGTCAACTGGTGGCAACCGAAAACACCACCGGTTCTGCGGTGGATGTGCAGCATGTGCTGAATGATTTAGTCGGGCAGGGCGCAACCCTGACGGCAATGGAAGTCTCCTCGCACGGTTTGGTGCAGCATCGCGTTGCCGCCTTGCCGTTTGCGGCCGCGGTGTTTACTAACCTGAGCCGCGATCACCTCGATTATCACGGTGATATGGAGAGTTATGAATCTGCTAAATGGTTACTGTTCTCTGAGCATCAGGTCGCTGAAGCCATCATCAATGCTGATGATGAAGTGGGCCGTCGCTGGCTGGCGAAATTGCCGGATGCGGTAGCAGTCACCATGGAAGACAATCTGCAATCGGGCTGTCATGGCCGCTGGCTGAAAGCCACGGCGGTGGATTATCACGACGGCGGAGCGCATATTCAGTTCAGCTCCAGCTGGGGCAACGGCGAGTTTGATAGCCGCCTGATGGGCGCTTTCAACGTGAGCAACCTATTGCTGGCGCTGGGTACGCTGCTGGCGCTGGATTATCCGCTTGATGCGCTGGTTGCCACTGCACCGCAGCTGCAGCCGGTGTGTGGTCGCATGGAAGTATTCACTGCGCCAGACAAACCTACGGTGGTTGTCGATTACGCTCACACGCCGGATGCGCTGGAAAAAGCGCTGGAAGCGGCGCGTCTGCACTGTAAAGGCCAGCTGTGGTGCGTGTTTGGCTGCGGTGGCGATCGTGACAAAGGCAAACGTCCGCTGATGGGCGCGATTGCTGAGCAATTCTCCGACATCGTCGTGATCACCGACGATAATCCGCGCAGCGAAGAGCCGATGGCGATTGTGAATGACATTCTCACCGGCTTGCTCGATCCGGGCCGCGCACGCGTGGTTTCTGGTCGTGCGCAGGCGGTCACCAACGCCGTGATGCAAGCCGGCGCCGATGACATCGTGTTGGTGGCCGGAAAAGGCCACGAAGATTATCAAATCATTGGCAACCGCCGTTTGGATTACTCCGATCGCGACACCGTCGCCCGTTTGTTGGGGGTGATGGCATGATTCCCGTTTCTCTCAATACGCTGGCCGAAATCAGCGGCGGTCAACTGCACGGCGCGGATTTAACCCTTGCCGATGTCACCACCGATACCCGCAAAGTCACCGCCGGCAGCCTGTTTGTGGCGCTGGTGGGTGAACGTTTTGATGCTCACGATTTTGCTAACGATGCCATTGCCAACGGTGCGCAGGCGCTGCTGGTCAGTAAGCTGCTGCCGGTTTCTGTACCGCAGGTGGTTGTGGCTGATACGCGGATTGCTTTTGGGCAACTCGCCGCGTGGGTACGCCAACAGGCGAACGCTCGCGTGGTTGCGCTGACCGGTTCATCCGGCAAAACCTCGGTCAAAGAGATGACCGCCGCGATTTTGCGTCAGTGTGGCGAAACGCTTTACACGGCCGGCAACCTGAACAACGACTTCGGTGTACCGATGACGCTGCTGCGTCTCACCAAAGAGCATGCTTACGCGGTGATCGAGTTAGGTGCCAACCATCAGGGTGAAATTGCCTACACCACCGATCTGGTGCGTCCGGAAACTGCGCTGGTGAATAACCTTGCTGCTGCCCATCTGGAAGGCTTTGGCTCGCTGGCGGGTGTGGCGAAAGCCAAAGGCGAAATTTTTGGCGGCTTGCCGGTACACGGTACCGCCATCGTCAACGCTGACAGCAACGATCTGGCCAACTGGCAATCACAGTTTGCAGATAAAACCTTGTGGCGCTTCTCGCCGCGGCCGATGGCTGATGCAGAGTTCCGCGCCAGCGAAATCGTGCTGCGAGCCGATGCCACGCTGTTCACGCTGCATACGCCACGCGGTGATATCGCCGTGGAGCTGCCGCTGCCGGGCCGTCATAACATCTCGAATGCGTTAGCCGCTGCAGCGTTGGCATTGTCAGTAGATGCGCCGCTGTCGGCGATTCAAGCTGGCCTTAAAACCTTGCAGGCTGTTCCTGGTCGACTGTTCCCGATTCGACTGGCGGCCAATCAACTGCTGCTGGATGACAGCTACAACGCCAATGTCGGTTCTATGACTGCCGCCGCACAGGTGCTAGGCGATATGCCGGGCTACCGCGTGATGGTAGTGGGCGATATGGCTGAATTGGGTGATGAAGCCGAACTGTGTCATCGCCAGGTCGGCGATGCGGCCAAAGCGGCAGGTATCGATCGCGTGCTGAGCATTGGGACTCTGAGCCAGCTGATTGGCGAAAACAGCGGTAAAGGCGAGCATTTCGCCACAAAAACCGCGCTAACTGAACGTTTACGCACATTGCTGTCCGAACATCAGGACATCACTATTTTGGTTAAAGGTTCACGTAGTGCCGCCATGGAGCAGGTAGTACAGAGCTTACAGGAGAAAGGAACATGCTAGTCTGGCTGGCCGAACATCTGGTCGCATTTTATTCCGGCTTTAACGTCTTCTCGTATCTGACGTTTCGCGCCATTGTCAGCCTGCTGACCGCCTTGTTCATTTCTCTGTGGATGGGCCCGCGCCTGATTGCCTGGCTGCAGAAGCTGCAGATCGGTCAGGTGGTGCGTAACGACGGTCCAGAGTCACACTTCAGCAAACGCGGCACGCCAACCATGGGCGGCGTGATGATCCTCACCTCCATCACCATTTCGGTGCTGATGTGGGCCTATCCGTCTAATCCATATGTCTGGTGCGTACTGGTGGTGCTGGTCGGTTTTGGCATCATCGGCTTTGTGGATGACTATCGTAAGGTGGTGCGCAAAGACACCAAAGGCCTGATCGCGCGCTGGAAATATTTCTGGATGTCAGTGATTTCGCTGGCGGTTGCGTTCGCGCTGTTTATCGCCGGAAAAGATACGCCTGCAACGCAGCTGGTGGTGCCGTTCTTTAAAGACGTGATGCCGCAGTTGGGCCTGTTCTACGTGGTGCTGGCCTACTTCGTGATTGTCGGTACCGGCAACGCGGTTAACTTAACGGATGGTCTTGATGGCTTAGCCATTATGCCAACGGTGTTCGTGGCAGCAGGCTTTGCGCTGGTGGCGTGGGCGACCGGTAACGTTAAGTTTGCCGAATATCTGCACATTCCTTATTTACGGCACGCGGGCGAATTAGTAATTGTCTGCACCGCGATTGTCGGAGCCGGACTCGGATTTTTGTGGTTCAACACCTATCCAGCGCAAGTGTTCATGGGCGATGTCGGCTCATTGGCGCTGGGTGGCGCGCTCGGCACCATCGCCGTGCTGCTGCGTCAGGAATTCTTGCTGTTAATCATGGGCGGCGTGTTTGTGGTCGAAACGCTCTCGGTGATTCTGCAGGTGGGATCGTTCAAGCTGCGCGGTCAACGCATTTTCCGCATGGCACCGATTCACCATCACTATGAATTGAAAGGCTGGCCGGAGCCGCGCGTCATCGTGCGCTTCTGGATTATTTCGCTGATGCTGGTGCTGATTGGCCTGGCAACGCTGAAGGTACGTTAATCATGGCTGACTATCGGGGCAGAAAAGTCGTCATCATTGGATTAGGCATTACTGGCCTCTCCTGTGTTGATTTCTTCCTCGCGCAAGGCGTAACGCCACGCGTGATGGATACCCGTGTCTCGCCGCCGGGGCTGGACAAACTGCCAGCTTCGGTGGAGCGCTATGTTGGCGGTATAAATAGCGACTGGCTTCTGGCCTCCGATCTGATTATCGCCAGCCCCGGGATCGCGCTGGCGCATCCTGCATTGAGCGAAGCCGCCGATGCCGGAATTGAAATCATCGGCGATATTGAGCTGTTCTGCCGTGAAGCGCAGGCTCCGATTGTGGCGATCACCGGTTCGAACGGCAAAAGCACCGTGACGACGCTGGTGGGTGAAATGGCGCGCGCAGCAGGTTGGCAGGTAGGCGTGGGCGGTAACATCGGTTTGCCGGCGCTGACGCTGTTGAAATCGCCAGCACAGCTTTATGTACTCGAACTCTCCAGCTTCCAGCTGGAAACCACGCATAGCCTGAAAGCGGCGGCGGCGACGATCCTCAATCTCACCGAGGATCACATGGATCGCTATCCGCTCGGCATGCAGCAGTATCGTGCCGCCAAGCTGCGCATTTACGAAAACGCCAGCGTCTGCGTGGTGAATGCTGACGATGGCATGACCATGCCGGTGCGCGGTGTTGATCAGCGCTGCGTAAGCTTCGGCATCAACCTCGGCGATTATCATCTTAATCAGCAGCAGGGCAGCACCTGGCTGCGGGCGAAGGGCGAGAAAGTCCTGAACACCGATGAGATGACGCTGGTGGGCCAACACAATTATACCAACGCGCTGGCAGCGCTAGCATTGGCCGACGCGGTGAATATTCCACGCGCTTCCAGCCTGAAAGCATTAACCACCTTTACCGGCCTGGCGCATCGCTTCCAGCTGGTGCATGAAGCCCACGGTGTGCGCTGGATTAACGATTCCAAAGCCACCAACGTTGGCAGCACCGAAGCGGCGCTGAATGGCTTGCAGGTGAAAGGTACCTTGTGGCTGCTGCTGGGCGGCGACGGCAAGTCGGCTGATTTCAGCCCGCTGGCGCGCTATCTGCAGGGCGACAACGTGAAGCTGTTCTGTTTTGGTCGAGATGGTGATGCGTTAGCGGCATTGCGTCCGGAGATCGCCACGCGCACTGAAACCATGCAGCAGGCGATGACGCAGATTGCCGCCCAGGTTAAAGCCGGCGATATGGTGCTGTTATCACCGGCCTGCGCCAGCCTTGACCAGTTCCGTAATTTTGAACAGCGCGGCGATCAGTTCGCGCAACTGGCGAAGGAGTTGAGCTGATGCGCATTCCTGGAGCCGGTATCGCCAACTATCTGTCGTTGCGCCTGCGTGAGTGGGTGATGGGCGCGCGCGACAGTGATGATGCGCCGGTGGTGCTGTACGATCGCACGCTGCTGTGGCTGACCTTTGGGCTGGCGCTGATTGGTTTTGTGATGGTGACGTCGGCGTCGATGCCGGTTGGTCAACGTCTGAACGAAGATCCGTTCTACTTTGCCAAGCGTGATGCGTTTTATATCGCTTTGGCGTTTGGTATGGCGCTGGTGACCTTGCGCATCCCGATGGATTTCTGGCAGCGCTACAGCAACGTGATGCTGATGGTTTCCGTGGTGATGCTGCTCATCGTCCTGGTCGTCGGTAGCTCGGTGAACGGTGCATCGCGCTGGATTGCCCTTGGCCCGCTGCGTATTCAGCCAGCCGAGCTTTCGAAGTTGACGCTGTTCTGCTATCTCGCCAGTTATCTGGTGCGCAAAGTCGAAGAGGTGCGTAACAACTTCTGGGGCTTCTGTAAGCCGATGGGCGTGATGGTGGTGCTGGCCGTGCTACTGCTGGCGCAGCCGGATCTCGGTACCGTCGTTGTGCTGTTTGTTACCACGCTGGCGATGCTGTTCCTCGCCGGGGCGAAAATGTGGCAGTTCCTGGCGATCATCGGCTCCGGCATTTTCGCCGTGGTGCTGCTGATCATTGCCGAACCGTACCGTATGCGCCGTGTGACCTCCTTCTGGAACCCGTGGGAAGATCCCTTCGGCAGCGGCTACCAGCTGACGCAATCGTTGATGGCGTTTGGGCGCGGTGAGTTCTGGGGGCAGGGCTTAGGCAACTCGGTGCAGAAACTGGAATATCTGCCGGAAGCACATACTGACTTCATCTTCTCCATCATTGGTGAAGAGTTGGGTTATGTCGGTGTGGTTTTAGCGCTGTTGATGGTATTCTTCGTCGCTTTTCGCGCGATGTCGATTGGTCGCCGTGCTCTGGAGATCGATCAGCGCTTCTCAGGCTTCCTCGCTTGCTCAATTGGCGTGTGGTTTAGCTTTCAGGCGCTGGTTAACGTGGGTGCAGCTGCGGGCATGCTGCCGACGAAAGGTCTGACGCTGCCGCTGATCAGTTACGGTGGTTCGAGTCTGATCATCATGTCGACCGCCATCGTGTTTTTATTGCGCATAGATTATGAAACACGTCTGGCAAAAGCGCAGGCGTTTACCCGAGGTGCACGATGAGTGGCAAACGGTTGATGGTCATGGCAGGCGGTACTGGCGGACATGTGTTCCCCGGTCTGGCCGTTGCCCATCACCTGATGGAACAAGGCTGGCAGGTGCGCTGGCTGGGAACCGCTGACCGAATGGAAGCGGATTTGGTGCCGAAACACGGCATTGAAATTGATTTTATCCGCATCAGCGGCTTACGCGGTAAAGGTGTAAAAGCGCAGTTGCTGGCACCGGTACGCATCTTCAATGCATGGCGCCAGGCGCGTCGCATCATGAAGAGCTGGCAGCCGGATGTGGTGCTGGGAATGGGTGGCTACGTTTCGGGTCCTGGCGGCTTAGCGGCGTGGAGCTGCGGTATTCCGGTGGTGCTGCATGAGCAGAACGGCATTGCCGGACTGACCAACAAGTGGCTGGCGAAGATCGCAACCAAAGTGATGCAGGCGTTTCCGGGGGCGTTTCCAAATGCTGAAGTGGTTGGCAATCCGGTGCGTACCGATGTGTTAGCGCTGCCGTTACCGGCAGAGCGTCTAAGTGCACGTTTCGGCCCGATTCGCGTGCTGGTGGTTGGCGGCAGCCAGGGCGCGCGCATCCTCAACCAGACCGTGCCGCAAGTGGCCGCAGCGTTGGGCGAAGCCATTACGGTTTGGCATCAAACCGGTAAAGGCGGACTGGAAACCGTGCAGCAGGCTTACCGCGCAGCGGGTCAGCCGCAGCACAAAGTCACCGAGTTTATCGATGACATGGCCGAAGCTTACGCCTGGGCCGATGTCGTAGTGTGCCGTTCGGGCGCATTGACGGTAAGTGAAGTGGCGGCCGCAGGTTTACCGGCAATTTTCGTACCGTTTCAGCACAAAGATCGTCAGCAGTACTGGAATGCGTTGCCGCTGGAAAAAGCGGGCGCAGCCAAAATTTTCGAGCAGTCGCAGTTCACCGCGGCTGTGGTAGCGGACACACTGCGTCACTGGGATCGCACCACATTGCTGGCGATGGCAGAAAAAGCCCGTCAGGTCGCGATTCCCGATGCGACCGAGCGGGTTGCAAATGAAGTGGCGCGCGTCGCGAAGTAAATTAATCGGCCAGTTGATTTGGCCCGTACCCTTAGCAGGTACAAACGGGAAAAACAGGTAATTGAAACAGATGAATACACAACAATTGGCAAAACTGCGTTCTATTGTGCCCGAGATGCGTCGCGTCCGGCACATTCACTTTGTCGGCATCGGTGGTGCTGGCATGGGCGGTATTGCCGAGGTGTTGGCGAACGAAGGCTATCACATCAGCGGTTCTGATCTGGCGCCGAACGCGGTGACACAGCATCTGGCTGCGCTTGGTGCGACGATTTATTTCAACCATCGTCCTGAAAACGTCACCGATGCCAGCGTTGTCGTGGTGTCGACGGCCGTAGCGCAGGATAACCCTGAACTGGTTGCCGCCCGTGAGCAGCGTATTCCCGTGATTCGTCGTGCTGAGATGTTGGCTGAACTGATGCGTTTCCGTCACGGCATCGCCGTTGCGGGCACGCACGGTAAAACCACCACCACCGCGATGGTGACCAGCATTTACGCGGAAGGCGGACTGGATCCCACCTTCGTTAACGGTGGCTTGGTTAAAGCCGCAGGTACGCATGCGCGCCTGGGCAGCAGCCGTTATCTGATTGCTGAAGCAGATGAAAGTGATGCGTCCTTCCTGCATCTGCAACCGATGGTGGCAATTGTCACCAACATTGAAGCGGATCACATGGACACGTATCAGGGCGATTTCGAGAACCTGAAGCAGACGTTCATTAACTTCCTGCACAACCTGCCATTCTACGGACGCGCGGTAATGTGCGTGGATGATGCAGTGATTCGTGACCTGATCCCGCGCGTAGGCCGCCAGGTAACCACCTACGGCTTTAGCGATGACGCGGATGTGCGTATTGAGAATTACGAGCAGCGTGGCGCACAAGGCCACTTCACCATTATTCGTCAGGATAAGCCGGTGCTGAAAGTAACGCTGAATGCGCCGGGCCGTCATAACGCGCTGAACGCAGCCGCCGCGGTAGCTGTTGCCAGCGAAGAGGGGATTGAAGATAACGCGATTCTGGCCGCGCTGGAGAGCTTCCAGGGCACCGGACGCCGCTTTGACGTGCTGGGCGAGTTCGATACCGCCGCTGTCAACGGTAATTCAGGCAGTGCGATGCTGGTCGACGATTATGGCCACCATCCCACCGAAGTGGATGTCACCATCAAAGCCGCACGTGCGGGCTGGCCTGACAAGAAGCTGGTGATGGTGTTCCAGCCGCATCGCTACACGCGTACGCGTGACCTGTTTGATGATTTCGCGAATGTGCTGTCGCAGGTGGATGTGTTGCTGATGCTGGATGTCTATCCGGCGGGTGAAGCGGCGATTCCCGGCGCTGATAGCCGCTCGCTGTGCCGCGCGATTCGTAACCGTGGCAAAGTTGATCCGATTCTGGTCTCTGAGCATGACGCGCTGCCAGATGCGCTGGCACCGTTGCTGTCGGGCGACGATCTGGTGATCGTGCAGGGTGCAGGCAACATCGGCAAGATTGCCCGCAAGCTGGCCGAAAACGAATTACAGCCTGCCGTTAAGTCGGAGGCGCGCCATGACTGAGAAGGTTGCAGTACTGATGGGCGGCACCTCGGCCGAGCGTGATGTGTCGCTGATGTCCGGTGCGGCAGTGCTGGCCGGACTGCGTGAAATGGGCATTGATGCGCATGCAGTCGATACGCGTGATGTGTCGGTGCTTGACCTGAAACAGCAAGGCTTCGCTAAAGCGTTTATTGCTTTGCACGGTCGTGGTGGTGAAGACGGCACGCTGCAAGCGGTGCTGGAGTTCCTGCAACTGCCCTACACCGGCAGCGGTGTGATGGCTTCCGCCATCACCATGGATAAGCTGCGCAGCAAATTGCTGTGGCAGGGCAGGGGATTACCCTCAGGCAAATTTGTCTGGCTGACGCGTCAGCAGCATGAACAAGGTTTAAACGCGGATACTACCAAAGCCATTGAGGCGCTGGGTTTACCGCTGTTTGTCAAGCCAAGCTGCGAAGGTTCTAGCGTCGGTATCAGCCGCGTGAACCATGCGGATGCATTACCCGCGGCGCTTGAAGAAGCCTTTCGTCATGATGATGACGTGCTGATCGAAGCTTTTCTGAGCGGCGCGGAATACACCGTGGGCATCGTGGGTGAGCAAATTCTGCCTTCTATCAGAATTAAAACCGCCAGCGAGTTCTATGACTATGAAGCTAAATACATTTCTGACGATACTGAATACTTCTGCCCGAGCGGATTAAGCGCCGAGCAGGAAGCAGAATTGCAGACGTTGGTGTGGTCAGCCTGGCGCGCATTGGGTTGCAGCGGCTGGGGTCGCGTGGACGTGATGGCTGACGGTGAGGGCAACTTCCAGCTGCTGGAAGTGAATACTTCGCCCGGCATGACCAGCCACAGTTTAGTGCCGATGGCCGCGAAGCAAGCGGGATACAGCTTCCCGCAGCTGGTGGCGCGTATTCTGGAGCTGGCTGACTGATATGTCTCAGGCAGCGATACGAGTACGCAATCGCGAACCTCAGGAGCGGACACGCTCCGGGCGCAGCAACGGTGCGCGCCTGTTTGGCATGGTGTTCCTGTTGATTGTGTTGGGCATTATGGTGGCGGGTGGCCTCGTGGTGCTGAAGTGGATGAATGACGCGTCACGCTTGCCGTTATCGAAGCTGGTGGTGACCGGGCAAACCCACTACACCACGCATGATGATATTCGTCAGGCCATTTTATCGCTTGGCGCGCCGGGAACCTTCATGTCGCAGAACGTGGATATCATCCAGCAGCAGATTGAGCGTTTACCCTGGATTAAGCAGGTCAGTGTGCGCAAGCAGTGGCCTGATGAGCTGAAGATAAATCTGGTGGAGTATGTTCCGGTTGCACGCTGGAATGACTCACATATGGTGGACGCCGCTGGCGTCTCCTTCAGCGTTCCGGCCAGTCACGTTGGCAAAGAAACGTTGCCGATGCTGTACGGTCCGGAAGGCAGTGAAAACGAGGTGTTAGCCGGCTATCACACCATGAGTGATGTATTAAAGGCTAACAAGTTTACCCTGAAGGTCGCGTCGATGACGGCGCGGCGCTCGTGGCAGTTAGTGACCAGTGACGATGTGCGCATCGAATTAGGTCGTAGCGATACCATGAAGCGTCTGAACCGTTTTATTGAGCTTTATCCGGATTTGCAGCAGCAGGGCCAAAGTCAGAACCAGCGCATCACGTACGTTGATTTGCGCTACGATTCGGGCGCCGCAGTCGGTTGGGCCGCTGCACCGATAGAGCCACAGGACAGTAATCAGCAACAGAACCAGGCACAGGCTAAACCACAATGATCAAGGCAACGGACAGAAAACTGGTAGTAGGACTCGAAATTGGCACCGCGAAGGTGTCCGCCCTGGTTGGGGAAATTCTGCCCGATGGTATGGTCAATATTATTGGGGTGGGCAGTTGCCCGTCTCGCGGCATGGATAAAGGCGGCGTAAACGATCTGGAATCGGTGGTGAAATGCGTACAGCGCGCCATCGATCAGGCTGAATTGATGGCGGACTGCCAGATTTCCTCGGTCTACCTTGCTTTATCGGGCAAACATATCAGTTGCCAGAACGAAATCGGGATGGTTCCGATTTCGGAAGAGGAAGTGACTCAGGATGATGTAGAGAACGTGGTGCATACGGCGAAATCCGTTCGCGTACGCGATGAGCATCGTATTCTGCATGTTATCCCGCAGGAATACGCCATCGATTATCAGGAAGGCATTAAGAATCCAGTGGGACTTTCTGGCGTACGTATGCAGGCGAAAGTACATTTGATCACTTGCCACAATGATATGGCAAAAAATATTGTCAAAGCCGTTGAACGTTGCGGCCTGAAAGTTGACCAACTGATTTTTGCCGGGTTGGCATCCAGTTTCTCCGTACTGACGGAAGATGAACGTGAGCTGGGCGTCTGTGTTGTTGATATCGGTGGCGGTACAATGGATATCGCTGTCTATACTGGCGGTGCACTGCGTCACACCAAAGTGATCCCGTATGCCGGGAACGTGGTAACCAGCGATATCGCTTACGCTTTTGGTACACCGCCGACCGACGCAGAAGCGATTAAAGTGCGTCACGGTTGTGCATTGGGCTCGATTGTCGGCAAAGACGAAAATGTCGAAGTGCCGAGCGTAGGTGGACGTCCACCACGTAGCCTGCAGCGTCAAACGCTGGCTGAAGTCATCGAGCCGCGTTACACCGAACTGTTGAATCTGGTCAACGACGAGATTCTGCAATTACAGGAGCAGCTGCGCCAGCAAGGCGTGAAACACCATCTGGCGGCCGGTATCGTGCTGACCGGTGGTGCGGCGCAGATTGAAGGTTTGGCAGCCTGCGCACAGCGCGTGTTCCACACGCAAGTGCGCATCGGACAGCCGCTTAACATCACCGGCCTGACGGACTATGCGCAGGAGCCGTATTACTCTACGGCGGTTGGCCTGCTGCATTACGGCAAAGAGTCACACATGAACGGTGATGCAGAAACGGAAAAACGTGCTTCAGTGGGCAACTGGTTCAAGCGAATCAACAGCTGGCTGAAGAAAGAGTTTTAATTTTTGAAAAAGGAGATCATGCTGGCAATGTTTATGATCTCCAGGCGACAGGCACATAACGGAGAGAAATCATGTTTGAACCTATGGAATTAACCAATGACGCGGTGATTAAAGTCATCGGCGTCGGCGGTGGCGGTGGCAACGCCGTAGAGCACATGGTACGCGAGCGTATCGAAGGTGTGGAATTCTTCGCTGTAAACACCGACGCGCAAGCGTTGCGTAAGACAGCGGTCGGCCAGACGATCCAGATCGGGACCAATATCACCAAAGGTCTTGGTGCAGGTGCGAACCCAGAAGTGGGCCGCAACTCTGCAGAAGAGGATCGCGAAGCACTGCGTGCTGCGCTGGATGGTGCAGACATGGTGTTCATCGCAGCTGGCATGGGCGGCGGTACCGGTACTGGTGCAGCGCCAGTTGTGGCTGAAGTGGCAAAAGATTTGGGTATCCTGACCGTTGCGGTGGTAACTAAGCCGTTCAACTTTGAAGGCAAAAAGCGTATGGCTTTTGCTGAGCAAGGTATCGCTGAACTGTCTAAGCATGTCGATTCACTGATTACTATTCCAAACGACAAGCTGCTGAAAGTTCTGGGTCGCGGTATTTCTCTGTTGGATGCGTTCGGCGCAGCCAACGACGTATTGAAAGGCGCTGTACAGGGTATCGCTGAACTGATTACCCGTCCTGGCCTGATGAACGTTGACTTTGCGGACGTGCGTACCGTGATGTCAGAAATGGGTTACGCCATGATGGGTTCAGGCGTGGCATGTGGTGAAGATCGTGCGGAAGAAGCGGCAGAGATGGCTATCTCTTCTCCGCTGTTGGAAGACATCGATCTGTCTGGCGCGCGCGGCGTGCTGGTCAACATTACTGCGGGCTTCGACCTGCGTCTTGATGAGTTTGAAACCGTGGGTAACACCATCCGCGCCTTCGCTTCTGACAACGCAACCGTGGTTATCGGTACTTCTCTGGATCCAGAGATGAACGACGAACTGCGTGTGACCGTAGTTGCAACCGGCATCGGCATGGATAAGCGTCCGGAAATCACGCTGGTGACCAACAAGCCGGCCACTCAGCCAGTGATGGATCATCGCTACCAGCAGCACGGCATGGCGCCGCTGCCGCAGGAGCAGAAACCAGCTGCGAAAGTGGTGAATGACCAACCGGCGGCATCCAGCAAAGAACCCGATTACCTTGATATTCCAGCCTTCTTGCGTAAGCAGGCTGATTAAGAATATCCCGAGAATTGGGATTCTCCGCTCTTTGTGCTAAAGTATTCGCCCGCTGGTAATTTATACTGGCGGTCGGACAGGTAATATTGCGAGATAAAGCGATGATCAAACAAAGGACATTAAAACGTATTGTTCAGGCGACTGGTGTCGGTTTACATACCGGCAAGAAAGTCACACTGACGTTACGCCCTGCGTCGGCTAACACCGGGGTCATCTATCGTCGCACTGACTTGAATCCACCGGTAGATTTCCCGGCTGATGCAAAATATGTGCGCGACACCATGCTGAGTACTTGCCTGGTGAACGATGAAGGCGTGCGTATTTCAACCGTTGAACACCTGAACGCCGCATTGGCGGGCTTGGGCATCGACAACATTATTGTTGAAGTTGATGCACCGGAAATCCCGATCATGGATGGCAGTGCCGCGCCTTTTGTCTATTTGCTGATGGACGCTGGCATCGAAGAGCTAAGCAGCGCGAAGAAATTCGTACGCGTTAAGCAAACGGTGCGTGTGGAAGATGGCGATAAGTGGGCCGAGATCAAGCCGTATAACGGTTTCTCACTCGACTTTACTATCGACTTCAAACATCCAGCAATCGACTCAAGCTCGCAGCGTTACCAGCTCAACTTCTCGGCTGAGAACTTTGTTCGCCAAATCAGCCGTGCGCGCACCTTTGGCTTTATGCGTGAAATCGAATATCTGCAGTCTAAAGGCCTGTGCCTGGGCGGTAGTTTAGATTGTGCGATTGGCCTTGATGATTTCCGCGTATTAAACGAAGACGGTCTGCGCTTTGAAGACGAATTTGTTCGTCATAAAATGCTCGATGCGATCGGCGACCTGTTCATGTGCGGTCATAATGTTATTGGCGCGTTTACCGCCTTTAAATCGGGCCATGCGTTGAACAACAAGTTGCTACAAGCGGTTCTGGCTAAACAGGAAGCCTGGGAATGGGCGACCTTCGAAGATGAAGCTGAACTGCCACTGGCATTCAAAGCACCAAATTTAGTTCTGGCGTAAGTCAGACATAAAACGGCAGGTTTCGCTGACACCCTCTCCGGTCAGTTTAACCTGCCGTTTTTTATTGCCTCATTTTTATTCCTGCCAAGCCGATCTCAATTCGCTGTAGTAACTGGCGAAACCCTGTACAAAAAAACGTGAATTCCGCCGAAGCCCCTTTAATCACTGGTGTCGAAGCCCCACATAAGTGCTATCATCTGGCGCTCACATAAGCTGGGTAACGCAGATTTTTGCTACCGCTTTATTACTTTATTCAATGCATTGTGGACGGATTGTGATCGGGATTTTCTCACGCTGGCGACAATTAGGCAGACGCTATTTCTGGCCACATCTCCTGTTGGGGATGGTGGCGGCCAGTTTAGGTTTGCCTGCCTATGCGCAAAGTTCTGAGCCGAAAGCAAATGATTCGCCGATCAGCAGCCTGTTTGTCGGCAATGTTGTCCATTTTGACCATCTGATTCGTCTGCAGGAAAGCGCGCGTCGACTGAATTTCAACGTCGATTACTGGCACCAGCATGCGATTCGCACCGTTATTCGCCACCTTTCCTTTAGTATGACGCCGCCCGCTCAGGCGGAAGCCGATCAAGCTGTGCCGCTGGCGGCACAAAAGCTGGCGTTGATAGGTTCGCTTCAGGCGTTGCTGACTTCTCCGGCGCAATCGCTGACCGTTGTTGAGCCGCAACAAAACCTGCGTCACAACGAACCACAAATCCTTTCCTCTGCTGATTGGCAAGCTGCTATTCATGGCATCCGCGCCGGGCCTTTCATTGCTTAACTGCTAACGTTTTTTCCACATCCTGAATCAGATTTTGCAGCCCGTGAAATAACGGCTGAATTGAGAAAAATTTATCATGTTAATCAAATTATTAACTAAAGTATTCGGCAGCAGCAATGATCGTACTCTGCGCCGTATGCGCAAAATCGTCGACGTCATCAATAAGATGGAGCCGGATTTCGTAAAGCTCTCTGACGATGAACTGAAAGCGAAAACTGACCTGTTCCGCGAGCGCCTGAAAAAAGGCGAAAGCCTTGAGAGCCTGATTCCTGAGGCCTTTGCCACCGTACGTGAAGCAAGTAAGCGCGTCTTCGGTATGCGTCACTTTGATGTGCAGCTGATTGGCGGCATGGTGCTCAACGAACGTTGCATCGCAGAGATGCGCACCGGTGAAGGTAAAACCCTGACCGCGACTCTGCCCGCTTACCTGAACGCGCTGAGCGGCAAAGGCGTGCACGTTGTTACCGTCAATGACTATCTGGCGCAGCGTGATGCCGAAAATAACCGTGCACTGTTTGAATTCCTTGGCCTGACCATCGGCATTAACCTGCCAAACATGCCAGCCGTGGCTAAGCGTGCAGCTTATGCCGCTGACATCACCTACGGCACCAACAACGAATACGGCTTCGACTACCTGCGCGACAACATGGCGTTCAGTCCGGAAGAGCGCGTGCAGCGTAAGCTGCATTACGCATTAGTGGATGAAGTCGACTCAATCCTGATCGATGAAGCACGTACGCCACTGATCATCTCTGGTCCGGCGGAAGACAGCTCTGAGCTGTATACCAAAGTTAACAAGATCATCCCGCATCTGGTGCGTCAGGAAAAAGAAGACTCTGAAACCTTCCAGGGCGAAGGCGATTTCTGGGTCGATGAAAAAGCGCGCCAGGCACACATGAGCGAGCGCGGCCTGGTAAAAGTTGAAGAGCTGCTGGTTAGCCAAAACATTATGGTAGAGGGCGAGTCACTCTACTCCCCAACCAACATCATGCTGATGCACCACGTTACTGCGGCGCTGCGTGCTCATGCACTCTTCACCCGCGATGTTGATTACATCGTTAAAGATGGCGAAGTGGTCATCGTTGATGAACACACCGGCCGTACCATGCAAGGTCGCCGCTGGTCAGATGGTCTGCATCAGGCGGTTGAAGCGAAAGAAGGCGTGGAAATCCAGAATGAAAACCAGACGCTGGCTTCCATTACCTTCCAGAACTACTTCCGTATCTACGAGAAACTGGCCGGTATGACCGGTACCGCAGATACCGAAGCATTCGAATTCAGCTCCATCTACAAGCTCGATACTATCGTGGTGCCAACCAACCGTCCGATGGTGCGTAAAGATATGGCCGATCTGGTCTACATGACCGAGAAAGAGAAGATTGACGCCATTATCGAAGACATCCGTGCCTGCACTGCTAAAGGGCAGCCGGTGTTAGTGGGTACAATTTCGATTGAGAAATCTGAAGTCGTTTCCAATGAACTGACGCGCGCGGGCATTAAACACAGCGTACTGAATGCCAAATTCCATGCCAGCGAAGCGGATATCGTTGCTCAGGCGGGTCAACCTGCTGCGGTCACTATCGCAACCAACATGGCCGGTCGTGGTACCGATATCGTGCTGGGCGGGAGCTGGCAGGCTGAACTCGCCGCAATGGACGAGCCAACCGAAGAGCAGATTCAGGCGATGAAAGAAGCGTGGAAACTGCGTCACGATGCGGTGCTGGCTGCAGGCGGTCTGCACATTATTGGTACTGAGCGTCACGAATCTCGCCGTATCGATAACCAGCTGCGTGGTCGTGCGGGTCGTCAGGGTGATGCCGGTTCTTCACGCTTCTACCTGTCGATGGAAGATGCATTGATGCGTATCTTCGCTTCAGATCGCGTATCGAACATGATGCGTAAACTGGGCATGAAGCCAGGCGAAGCAATCGAGCATCCATGGGTGACTAAAGCGATTGCCAACGCGCAGCGTAAAGTGGAAAGCCGCAACTTCGATATTCGTAAACAGCTGCTGGAATACGATGACGTTGCCAACGATCAGCGTCGCGCCATCTACAGCCAGCGTAACGAACTGCTGGATGTGTCTGATGTGTCTGAAACCATCAATAGCATCCGTGAAGATGTCTATAAAACTACCATTGATACCTACATTCCGCCGCAGTCACTGGAAGAGATGTGGGATGTTGCCGGCCTGGAAGAGCGTCTGCGTAACGACTTCGATCTCAACTTGCCTATTGCTGAGTGGTTGGATAAAGAGCCCGATCTTCACGAAGAGACGCTGCGCGAACGTATCATGACCCACGCCGCGGAAAGCTATGCTGCCAAAGAAGAAGTGGTTGGCGAAGAGATGATGCGCAACTTTGAGAAAGGCGTGATGCTGCAAACGCTGGATTCGTTGTGGAAAGAGCATCTGGCAGCGATGGATTACCTGCGTCAGGGCATCCACCTGCGCGGTTATGCCCAGAAAGATCCGAAGCAGGAATACAAGCGTGAATCCTTCTCTATGTTTGCGGCGATGCTTGAATCACTGAAGTACGAAGTGATTAGCACCCTGAGCAAAGTTCAGGTACGCATGCCAGAAGAAGTGGAAGCGATGGAGCAGCAGCGCCGTGAAGAAGCGGAGCGTTTAGCGCAACAGCAGCAGCTGAGCCATGTTGATGATGCCACCGCAGCAGCCGAAGCGTTAGCCGCACAAGGCGGGGAGCGTAAAGTGGGCCGTAATGATCTCTGCCCATGTGGTTCCGGTAAAAAATACAAGCAGTGTCACGGCCGTCTGGCCTGATAAAAAAAGGAGCCTTCGGGCTCCTTTTTTTTTGCTGACGATTTAGCGTGTTATCGCCATGAGTTTCTCTTCGTTTAGGCGCACGCCATGATACGGCAGCGTGACCAGCAAACCATCCGGTAAGCCAGCTCGCTTCAACAGCGCCCGGCTTTGGAACAGTAGCTGATGGTAATTGTTATCGCTGATGCTCGGATAGCTCTCATTCCAAACGGTGGCAATAATCTGACGCTTCGAGGTAATCCGCAGCAACAGACAGGAGAAGAATCGTTTTTGCGCTTCATTCAACGAAATAACTTTGTGTTCAGGCCACCATGTTAAGGTGTTCTTTGCGCTGTCTAACGTCAGGATGTCATGAAATACCAGATGGCGTAGGGCATGTAATTGTTCCGGCGTAGTTTGCGCCAGAAACGTTGTTTCTTTAAATTCCATAGGTAGTCGGGTTTAACAGAAGAAAGTGCTGCGAGTATTCCCAACATTCCCGGTTGCGATCCTTACGACATGTCTTAATCACTGGCTTTTGTAGGGCGTGGGACGTCACTTTCCGCTCAACGGTTAACATCACTCGATGTCTGATTTACACTCAGCGCTCATTTTATTAAAAAAGCGGAATCCAGCTTATGAAACACCTGCAGGTTGCGGTGGGCATCATTCGCAATACAGAACGTCAAATCTTCCTTGCCCAGCGTGCGGCAAGCTCCTATATGGCGAATAAGTGGGAGTTTCCCGGCGGAAAAATTGAACAAGATGAATCTGCCGAGCAGGCGCTCAAGCGTGAGCTGATGGAAGAAACCGGTATTGAAGTCACGTCGGCAAGCGCGATTGGTCAGGCCGATCACAGTTATGAAGATCTGCGCGTTACGCTGCATTTCTTCCTGGTTGAAGGCTGGAACGGCGAACCTTATGGTCGTGAAGGTCAGCCACAGCGTTGGGTCGAACAGCAGGATTTGGTCGCGGATGAATTTCCGCCTGCGAACCATGAATTGATCAGCCGATTAGTGGCTGGCGAGATTTAAGTGAAGGGGCGCTAAGCCCCTTACTTTTTACTGCTGTTCTTCGCTCCAGTCATCGCTGTCCATCTGGTCACCGCTGCTGGGAATACGTTTCTCTTCTGCTGCCCATTCACCTAAATCAATCAGCTGGCAACGTTTGCTGCAGAATGGCCGCCACGGGCTCAACTCATCCCAAATCACATCGCGACGACAATTGGGGCAAGGTACGGTAATTATCTCTTCCGGCATAACTTCCTCTAACAACAAGCTAATTCAAAATTCAGTCGGGCTGGTACTTCTCCACGTTCGCTGTCTAATGGCAGGAAACGAATCGCATAACGGCTTTTGTGACCCGAGACTTGTGGGTACAGCGCGTCTTCCAGAGTTAATTGCAGGCGCAGTAAATCGGATCCTTCGGCGTTATCCTGATAAAAACCGTTGAGGCTGGTTTGATGACGAAATATGCCAGACTGACGCACCAAATCGAGGATCATCGTCAAACTATTACGCAGCGGATTCAGTGATGCCAGCCAGCCATTCACCTGAACATCTCGCACCGCTTGCTCCTGATGCAGCCAGATGTGCAGGCTGGGTAGATCGAAACTGCAGCAGCCGCCGGGAATGCTCAAACGCTGACGTACCAGAGCAACCAGGCGATCTTCACGTAACTGTTGGCCCATGCGCGGTGCCGCCATGAGTTCGCTTGAGCATTGCTTCAGCTGCTGACGCAGATCATTCACGCGCAGTTCATCAATGCCTGGCACATCCAGCCAGGCGCGTAATTTTTGTTGCTGGCGCTCCAGTTCTTTTAACAATTCAGTGCGCATATCTCCGCGCTCAAAAATATCCAGTAAATCGCTAAGAATACGGAAAACGCCGAGTGCTGATACCGAACCGTTAACCGGCACCGTTTCATGCAGCTGATCAATCAGATATTCGACGCGCAGCCAGGTGCGCATCTTCTCATTCAATGGGTGTTCAAACAGAACAATTGTGCTCATGATGTTAATCCTTTCCGGTTGCTGCCAGGCGTAGATAGCGCTGGTGAAGCTCAGCAACGCGCGGTAGCACCTGTTCAGGCGTACCACTGTTATCAATGATGTCATCCGCACAGGCCCGACGCTGTTCGCGACTAGCCTGTGCGGCAAGAATATTTTTCGCCTGACTTAGCGAAATACCATCTCGTTGTTGGGTGCGTTGCAACTGCGTGGCGGTATCCACATCCACGACCAACACGCGATCGGCCTGATGCTGTAAGCCGTTTTCGACCAACAGCGGCACCACCCAAAGCACATAAGGTGAGGTGGCCAATAATTTTAATTGTTGCGTGCGGGCGTTGATGAGTGGATGAAGCAACTGATTGAGCCAGTTTTTCTCTTGTGGCTGTTGGAAAATAATTTCACGAAGCCGCGCACGATAGAGCGTGCCTTCTGCCGTCAAAATGGTATCTCCATGACGCTGAGCAATCGCCTTTAGGGCAGGCGTTCCGGGCTCAACAACTTCTCTGGCAATGACGTCAGCGTCAATAATATCAACGCCTAGCGCTGCGAAAGCGTTGGCAATAGTGGTTTTACCACTACCAATGCCGCCGGTGAGCGCAACGGTATAAGGCATAGCGTTCTCGCAAAATCTATATCGTGAGCGGCGATTAACCACAGCAAGATGAGAGCATGATCACAATCAATTTTCTCAGCTAAATTTAAGGGATTGTAGCCTAAATAAAGTGAAATTCGCAGTCTTGTCGCGGAACGAATGGCGCGTATGATAACGACACTGGAGCCGTGAGCGCTACCCGAACCGCGGTTCGTCGTCACTAACCAGGATAATCAGCTATGCGCATTGAAGAAGATTTAAAACTGGGCTTTAAAGATGTTTTGATCCGCCCAAAACGTTCCACTTTGAAAAGCCGTTCCGAGGTTGAGCTGGAACGCACCTTCACCTTTAAACACTCAGGCTTGAACTGGAGTGGCATACCGATTATTGCCGCCAACATGGATACCGTCGGTACTTTCACGATGGCTGAAGCCCTGGCGAGTTTTAACGTACTGACCGCAGTGCATAAACATTACAGCGTGCAAGAGTGGCAGGCATTTGTACAACGCGTGCCAGCGGCGGTGCTGAGTCATGTGATGGTCTCATCTGGTACATCAGAATCAGATTTCACGAAGTTATCCGCCATTCTGGCGTTATCATCGCAGCTCAACTTTATCTGCATCGACGTTGCTAACGGCTACTCTGAGCACTTCGTTCAGTTCCTGCTGCGCGTGCGTGAAAGCTTCCCAGGTAAAACCATCTGCGCAGGCAACGTGGTTACCGGTGAAATGGTGGAAGAGCTGATTTTGTCTGGCGCAGATATCGTTAAAGTGGGTATTGGCCCCGGCTCAGTGTGCACTACACGCGTGAAGACCGGCGTTGGTTATCCTCAGCTTTCTGCCGTTATCGAGTGCGCAGATGCGGCACACGGTTTAGGCGGACAGATCGTCAGCGACGGCGGCTGCTCGGTTCCAGGTGACATTGCCAAAGCTTTCGGGGGCGGTGCAGATTTCACCATGCTCGGCGGCATGCTTGCGGCACATGACGAGTGTGAAGGAACCATCGTTGAAGAACAGGGTGAGAAATTTATGCTGTTCTACGGCATGAGCTCCGAATCGGCGATGAAACGCCACGTTGGCGGTGTCGCACAATACCGTGCGGCGGAAGGCAAAACCGTGCGGTTACCAGTGCGCGGCCCGGTTGAGGAGACGGTTAAAGATATCCTTGGCGGTTTACGCTCAGCCTGTACCTACGTCGGTGCAGAACGATTGAAAGAGTTGACGAAACGCACCACCTTTATCCGCGTCGCTGAACAAGAGAACCGTGTGTTCACTCGCTGATCTCAGACAACGGGCGCGCATCGAGCGTGCCCGTCATCGAATGGCATCACCAAGACCAAATACCGGCAGATACATTGCAATCACTAAAGTGCCAACTATCCCGCCGATTACCACCATCATCATCGGTTCCAGCGATGCCGCCAGAGCATCAGCGCGCGCTAATGTTTGCGCCTCATGCCACTCCGCCAGCCGTGCCAGCATCACATCTAATGCACCCGCTTCTTCACCCACTCGGATGAGTTGGGCACAAAGAGGTGTAAACAGCAGATGCTGTTGCAGCGCCTGATGCAGCGGCGCACCCGCAGCAATGTGTTGCTGCAACTGAACGATGGCATCGCGCCACAATCGCGATACCAAGGTCACTTCAACCGCCTGCAGGCTTTGCAACAAGGTCAAACCGGATTGTTGTGTAAGTTGCAGGATGGCGTATATCTGGCTGAGCTGCCCGCCGCGCCACAGCGAAGATAACAGTGGCATGCGCAGTAACCATTGATGTACGCGCTTTTGCCATGGTACCGAACGTCGATAAGTCTGCTGCACAATCATCAGTAATACGGCACCTACCAGCGACAGCGGCAGCGCGGCCTTCTGCAGCAGTTCTGACAGCGACATCACTGCAGCAGTAAAAGCGGGCAGCGGCGCATCAAAACTGGCATAGACAGAGACAAATTCTGGCAAAACAAACAGCAGCATGCCAGCACTGACCGCGAGCGCTACCAGCAAGATAAACAGGGGATAGCGCAGCGCCTTCACCACTTTTTGCCGTAAGTATTGCTGCTTACTTTGCTGCTGCGCCAGCTGGCGACAGCACTCGTCGAGTTGGCCGGTTAATTCACCCACTTGCATCAAAGCGGGAAACAGCGGGGGAAAGATCTGCGGCCACTCCTGCAAGGCTTGCGAGAAGGGCTCACCGGCGATGACGCGGCGCTGCAATCCTTTCAGTAATACCCGCCAACCGGCATGAGGATGGCCTTCTGCCAGCAGAATCAGACTTTCCGCCAGCGGTAAGCCGGCCTTTAGCAGCGTCGCCAGTTGCCGCACCAAATCGATTTTTTGCTGCCACTTCCAGTCGCGCGAACGCCAGCATTTTCCACGCTGCCAGTTCACCGGCAGCATGCCGCGATCGGAGAGTTGATTGAGCAACGCATCCTGGCTGGCATTAAGTGATTCGCCCTCCTGCAGCACACCCATGGTATCAAGAGCCTGCCAGCGGAAATGATAGAGATTAGCCATCGCCCAGTCCCACCACGCGCTGCATCTCTTCGAAAGAAGTATCGCCGCGACTTACTGCTTCCAGCCCCGCAGCCAGCAATGTTTTCATTCCCTGTTCATTTGCCAGCGTTAGCAGATGTTCCAGCGGCATATCTGCCGAGATAGCATTCTGCAATTTGCTGGTTAGCGGCAAGACTTCAAACAGCGCCAGCCGCCCGTAATAGCCGGAGAAGCAGTGATCACAGCCCGGCGCTCGCCAGGTTTGCAGTGTGCCCGGCCAGAGTTCGGCCGGCAGATGGGCGATGGCTTGTCCCGGCTGACGGCAATGCACGCACAAGCGTCTGACCAGACGCTGCGCCACCACCAATTGCAAAGCGGGGCCCAGCAGATAACCGGGAATATCCATCTGGCGCAGGCGCGTCAGGGTTTCAGCAGTCGAGTTAGTATGCAGTGTGGAAAGCACCAGATGGCCGGTCTGCGCTGCTTTAACGGCGATGCTGGCCGTCTCGGCATCACGAATTTCCCCCACCATAATCACATCGGGATCCTGGCGCAGTAGTGCGCGCAGCACACGATTGAAATCGAGCCCGCTACGCGGCTGGATCTGCGTTTGATTAATACCATCCAGCGGGATCTCAACCGGATCTTCCACGCTACAAACGTTCTTCTCTGGCACATTAAGCGCGCTTAACCCGCTATAGAGCGTGAAGGTTTTACCGCTGCCGGTCGGTCCGGTGACCAGAATCAAACCCTGCGGTTTCGCTAGCGCGTTTTTCAGTAAACGCAGCTGTGCTGCGGGCATGCCGAGTTTATCGAGGGTGATGGCGCTGTTTTCACTTTGTAGCAGCCGCACCACGGCTTTTTCGCCCTGGCTTACCGGTAGCGTTGAGAGACGAAACGCCGCCAGTTTGTCCTCTATTTCCAGCGTAAACTGTCCGTCCTGCGGCAGACGCCGTTCGGCGATATCCAATCCTCCAAGAATTTTCAGGCGCGCCAGAATCGCAGCGGGTTGTGCTTCAGAAGGCTGCGGTAGTTTGTGCAACACGCCATCGATGCGCAGACGCACCCGCAGTCCATGGCGCTGCGGTTCAAAATGCACATCTGAGGCGCGCCGCTGAATGGCCTGGCGCAAAATCTGATTGACCGCGTTAATCGCTGACTCAGCGCTGGCCTGTTCACGTGGTGCTGCAGCGGCATCCGGCTCGTGCAGCAACTGCTCAAGCCGTGCCGCAGGCCAGCACTCGACCTCCACCTTGCACTGGCTGGCGAACTGTAGCGCTTCCAGCAGCAGCGGATCGGGTGTGTCGGCTACCGCTACGCGCAGTAGCGTGGCGTCATGGTGCAGAATCACCGCCTGATAACGGGCGCACAACGTGTGCAGCGCACTATTAGGGTTGTCCATCAGTTGGCATCCTTGTCGGCAAAGCGAAACTGCTCGAGGCAGCTATCGCGCAGGCTGCTGTTATCGCTGGTACAAGTGCGTTGCCAGCTCAACGTGCCATCCGTTGCGCTCCAAATCGGCAGCATTTCAACCGTTAATCCGCTGAGACTTTCCTGGCCGGTCAGGTTGATGGTTCCGTTGACCACGCTAAGCGTTGCCACATAGCGCGAACCTTTGGCCACCGGAATGCCGCGTTCTCCTGCCTGACACTGCGCCGGTCCGCCGCGCTCAATGGCACAGAGTTCTACTGCTGTTTTGTACGGCACCATGGTTTGCAGCATGTCGGTGAGCGCTGCGCGTTGCAGGTAGTTTTGATAAGCCGGTAAACCGATGGCGCTGAGAATGGCGACGATGCCAATCACAATCATTAATTCGATAAGGGTAAAACCGCGTTGTCTGTCCACAGTGAGGCTCCTTGTTGTGGAGCCGCTACGGTAGAAAAGGGCGAGGGAAAGCGGAAGTCATGGCTGCGCGAGGCTGGAAAGCATCGCGCAGAGAATCGTCAGATTTACAGCGGAGATAACAGCATTTTGGAAGCCAGCTCGCATATCGGCCGCACTAACACGCGGCAGAACGGGGCATTAAAGCTCGCGGAAACGCATCGACAGATCCAGCGCGCGCACATGTTTGGTCAGCGCGCCGACAGAGACATAATCAACGCCAGTCTGGGCAATTTGTGGCAGCGTGGTTTCGGTTACGTTGCCAGAGACTTCCAGCAGCGCGCGTTTGTGGGTAAGCGCAACCGCTGCATGCATCATCTCAAGGCTGAAGTTGTCGAGCATGATGATGTCCGCTCCGGCGTCGATGGCATCCTGCAGTTCCGCCAGTGATTCGACTTCAATTTCTACCGGCACATCCGGCGACAGCCACAGCGCTTTTTCTACGGCGTTACGCACCGAGCCGCTGGCGATAATGTGGTTTTCTTTTATCAGGAAAGCATCCGAAAGGCCTAAACGGTGGTTATTACCGCCACCGCACAACACCGCATATTTCAGCGCGGTACGCAGGCCTGGCAAGGTCTTGCGTGTATCAAGCAACTGGGTTTCGCTGCCCGCCAGCAGGGCGACATAACGGCTAACCTCGGTGGCCACGCCAGAGAGCGTCTGCACGAAGTTGAGTGCGGTGCGTTCTGCGGTTAACAGCAGGCGCGCCGGGCCGGTAAGCTCGAACAGCAGCTGATCGGCAACCAGCGCTTGTCCATCTTCCACATGCCAGTTAAGAGTGACTTTATTACCGAGCTGGATAAAGACTTCCTCTACCCAGCGTTTACCACAAAAAACACCGGCTTCACGGGTGATGACTTTTGCCACCGCCTGCTTTTCTGCTGGCAGCAGCAACGCGGTGACATCGCGATTCGCATCCACTTCGCCACCTAAATCCTCCTGAAGCGCCCGGGCAACGGCCTCCGGGATATCCTGTTCTATACGTTTAATCAGTTCCTGACGGCGATGATCGGGATCGTAACGACGCGTTGCCATGGTTTTGCCACTCCACAAGACGAAATTTCTTGCGCTCACCTTAGCCTGATTTATCGACCATTGCCAGTTGCTGGCGGTGAAATGTTTAGTATCCTGAACTCAACTGTGTCGGCGCATTAAGTCGCAAGTCTGCTGGGTGAAACATGTTATTCTCAGCCTGATTTTGCTTAGGATTTAACAGCATGAAACTGGAAGAGGGCTGGATTACCAGCGCGCGTAAAGTACCTTCACCACACTTCAATCAGCGTCCAAATGATGAAGTGCCCTCGCTGTTGGTGATTCACAACATCAGTTTACCGCCCGGTGAGTTTGGCGGGCCGTGGATTGATCGCTTATTTACCGGCACGTTGCCTGCCGATGCGCATCCCTATTTTGCGGACATCGCCCATTTACGCGTGGCGGCGCACTGTTTAATCCGTCGCGACGGCGAGCTGGTGCAATACGTCTCTTTCGATCAGCGCGCCTGGCACGCCGGCGTGTCGCAGTTTGAAGGACGTGAAAGCTGCAACGATTTTTCCATGGGCATTGAACTGGAAGGCACTGATACGCTGCCCTATACCGATGCCCAGTACGCGACTTTGCAACAGGTGACTCAACTCCTGCTGCAGCACTATCCGTTGACGCCTGCGCGCATCACCGGCCATAGCGATATCGCACCAGAGCGGAAAACCGATCCCGGTTCCTCTTTTGACTGGTTGCGCTATAAAGAATCCATCAGGCAGGAGAATCCCTGAGACAGCAGGAGCGGGTATGACGTTGTTTAGCTTGTTATTGGTTTTAGGTTGGGAACGCCTGTTTAAGTTGGGTGAGCATTGGCAACTGGACCATCGGCTGGAGCCGCTGTTTCGTGGCCGCCAGCGTTTTTCCCTGCTGCGCACGCTGATGATGACAGTGATAGCGATGCTGATCGTCTGGCTGGTGGTGTGGAGCCTGAAAGGCATCTTGTTTGGCGTGGCGCAACTGCTGTTCTGGATTTTGGTGGGATTGCTGTGTATTGGCGCGGGTTCGGTGCGACTGCACTATCACAGCTATCTCAAAGCCGCGAGCCATGACGATGAAGCGGCGCATCAGGCGATGGCGGCCGAACTGACGCTGATTCACGGCGTGCCGGTTGAGTGCAGCGAGCGCGAGTTTCTGCGTGAACTGCAGAACGCGCTGATTTGGATTAACTTCCGCTTCTATCTTGCGCCGCTGTTCTGGTTTGTGGTCGGTGGACCTTACGGCCCGGTACTGCTGGTGGGTTATGCGTTTCTGCGAGCCTGGCAGAGCTGGCTGGCTAAGCATCAGACGCCGCTGGTGCGCTCGCAGTCTGGCGTTGATCGTCTGCTGCACGTTTTGGACTGGATCCCCGTGCGTTTGGCCGGCGTGGCTTACGCGTTGCTCGGCCACGGCGAACGTGCGCTGCCAGCGTGGTTTGCCGCGCTGGGCGATCTGCATCGCCCGCAATATCAGGTGCTTACTAGCCTGGCGCAGTTCTCGCTGGCGCGCGATCCGCACATGGATAAAGTTGAAACGCCACGTGTTGCAGTGGCGTTGGCGAAACGTATTTCTCTGGTGCTGGTGGTGGTGGTCGCGCTGTTGACGATCTACGGCACGCTGGTGTGATCGGCTGGCGGCACGCCAAAATCCGGTGTGCCGTCTTCACGCCAGTCGAAATATTTCAAGCGCGTATGGCGATTCGGATCCCACAGCGGATCGCCCTCAATTTCGGTGTAATTACGCGCGTGATACACCAGGACCGCTCTTCCCGCTTCATCCACCGTAAAGCTGTTGTGTCCCGGCCCATACTGCTGATTATCCCAGCTGGTGGCAAATACCGGTCGCGCGGATTTACGCCAGGCGTTGATGTTGAGCGGATCGGCCAACACATCAATGCTTAATATCCCCAGACAGTAATTTTCATCGGTCGCGCTAGCGGAATAGGTGACAAACAGCTGGTCGCCATGCTGAATCACCGCCGGTCCTTCATTAACGCTAAATCCTGCGCACTCCCATTCATACTCCGGTCGGCTCAGCATCAGCGGGGCGCTTTTTAGCGTCCACGGATTGAGCAACTCGGCGAGATACAGGTTAGAGTTTCCGGGAATCGCCGGATCTTTTTGCGCCCACAGATACCAGTGTTTACCTTGATGGTGGAAGTAGGTGGCGTCCAGTGAGAAGGAGTCGATGGGCGTATGTACGCGGCGGCAGGGCTGCCAGTTACCGCTCAGCGGATCGGCATCATTACACACCAGCGCATACATGCGGTGCTGGAACAGGCCATCTTTTATCGCCCGCGTCGGTGCGGCGGCGAAATAGATCACCCATTGCCCGTTGATGTGATGCAGTTCTGGCGCCCAGATCAGCGCGCTAAATGGGCCGGTATCCGGTTTGTGCCACACCGTTACCGCTTCTGCCTCAATCAGGCCAGCCAGCGTTGAGGCATAGCGAATCTCCAGTCGGTCATATTCCGGCACCGAGGCGATAAAATAGTAGCCATCGGCATGGCGCAGAATAAAGGGATCGGCGCGTTGCGTAATAAAAGGATTGGGCCAGCTCATTTGATCTCTCCGGGTTGCGCAGTCGCAGAGGACGCGATAGGGGATTCGTGGTGTGAATGGGCACGGCGCAGCGCCAGATCGGCCTGAATCGTACGCATTAAGTTGCGATCCACTTTCATTAAACGCACCACGCCGGCGGTGATCAGATATCCCACGCCCGGAATGACCGTGAACAGCAGCATGATGCCGTTAATCGCGTTGGGGGTCTGCTGTTTTGCGCCGGCATCGTAGCCATAAATCGACAGCAGGAAACCGACCATCGCCCCCGCCACCGCCAGCCCCACTTTGAGGAAGAACAGGTTGCCGGAGAAGCTCATACCAGTGATGCGTTTGCCGGTTTTCCATTCGCCGTAATCATCCACGTCGGCCATCAGCGACCAGTGCAGCGGCGAGGGAATCTGGTGCAGGATATTCAGCAGGAAGTAGGCGATGACCACCGCGACGGTGGCGTGCGGATCAATCCAGTAGAAGCCGCTGGAGAACAGCGCCAGCGCGATGTTGGTCCAGAAGAACACCTTGAGCTTGCACCAGCGATCGGTGAGGATTTTTGCCAGTGTGCTGCCGAACATCATGCCGATGACGCCCAGGCTGATAAACAGCGTGGCAAAGTGCGTTGATTGCCCCATCACCCAGGTGACGTAGTACATGGTGGCGGCCATGCGGATAAAACCGGGGCAGACGTTGCAGAAGGTCAGCAGCAGAATGCGCACCCACTGATCGTTTTTCCACACGTCGCGCAAATCTTGTTTCAAATCATCGTTGCTTGGCGTGGCCGGGCGAATGCGTTCACGCACATTGGCAAAACAGAACAGGAACATCGCCAAACCGATCAGCGCCAGCACGCCCATGGCCATTTGATAACCGCGCGCTTTGTTGTCGCCGCCAAACCATTCGGCCATCGGCAACAGCGAAAGTGAGAGGATCAGCGTGGCAATGCCCACCATCACAAAGCGATAGGACTGACATGACACGCGCTCACCCGGATCGTTGGTGATCACACCGCCCAGCGAGCAGTAAGGAATGTTTATGGCGGTGTAAGTGAGTGACATCAGGAAGTAAGTGACAAATGCCCAAATAACCTTGTTGTCGTAGCTCCACTCCGGCGTGGTGAACATCAGCACGCTAAACAGCACGTAAGGCACGGAAACCCACAGCAGCCACGGACGGAAGCGGCCCCAGCGACTTTGCGTACGATCGGCAATGGCGCCCATGATCGGATCGGTTACCGCATCGAGTACGCGTACCGACAGTAATAGTGTACCGACCAGCGCCGGGGCTAAACCAAACACATCAGTGTAGAAATAATTGAGGAACAGCATGATGGCACCGCCAATCATGTTGCATCCGGCATCGCCCATGCCATATCCCAGTTTCTCTCTGAACGAGAGGGCTGCTCCTTTCATTGATCGTCTCCAGCGATATGATGAGCAGGAATTATCTGTGCAAAATCAGTAATCTGCTGGGGAGCAAATGGTCGGGTAGATGGACAAAACGCGCGGGCGGGGAAAAGTGTGAGCCAGATCAGAAGTGCTGCCCGGCAACAGCGTGCCGGGCAGGGAACAACATTACGCTTTCTGTAGTTTGTTTTTGATGGTGTAACCGATAGCCAGAATCACCAACCATACCGGAATCAACCATACCGATATCGCCATGCCTGGCGTCATCAGCATAATGACCAACACACCGGCGAGGAACACCAGGCAAATCCAGTTACCCAGCGGATAGAGCACCGCTTTGAAGCGCGTGGTGACACCTTGCTGGTCTTTCTTTTTACGGAATTTCAGATGCGCGAGGCTGATCATCGCCCAGTTGATCACCAGTGCGGAAACCACCAGCGCCATCAGCAGGCCAAAGGCTTCGCCTGGCATCAGATAGTTGATCAGTACACACAGCAGGGTTGCTACGGCTGAGACCAGAATGGTGGCGACCGGCACGCCGCGACTGTCCACTTTCAGCAATGCTTTCGGCGCGTTACCCTGTTGCGCCAGGCCAAACAGCATGCGGCTGTTGCAGTAAACGCAGCTGTTGTAGACCGACAGCGCCGCCGTCAGGATTACCACGTTCAGCGCGTTGGCCACAAAGGCATCGCCCAGCTCATGAAAAATCAGCACGAACGGGCTGGTATCGGCAGTGACTCGCGTCCAAGGCAGCAGCGAAAGCAGCACCGCCAGTGAGCCAATATAGAAAATCAGAATACGCCACAACACCTGATTGGTGGCTTTCGGGATGCTCTCTTGTGGATTGTCGGCTTCTGCGGCAGTGATGCCCACCAGCTCCAGACCACCAAACGAGAACATAATGATTGCCATCATCATCACCAATCCGGTCATGCCGTGAGGCAGGAAGCCGCCCTGATCCCACAGGTTGCTGACGCTCGCCTGCGGGCCGCCGTTGCCGCTAAACAGCAACCAGCCACCGAACAGAATCATGCCGATGACCGCGACCACTTTGATAATCGCGAACCAGAACTCCATCTCACCGAACACTTTGACGTTGGTCAGGTTAATGGCGTTGATCAATACAAAGAAGATGGCGGCGGTGGCCCAGGTAGGAAAATCCGGCCACCAAAATTGTACGTACTTGCCCACAGCGGTGAGTTCGGCCATGGCAACCAGCACATACAGCACCCAATAGTTCCAGCCCGAGGCGAAACCGGCGAAGTTGCCCCAATATTTGTAGGCGAAGTGACTGAAGCTGCCGGCAACCGGCTCTTCAACCACCATCTCGCCGAGTTGGCGCATGATCAGAAAGGCAATAAAACCGGCAATCGCATATCCCAGAATCACGGCCGGACCGGCCGATTGAATCACTGATGCGCTACCCAGAAACAGGCCAGTACCTACGGCTCCGCCCAGCGCAATCAGCTGAATATGGCGATTCTTTAAGCCGCGGTGCAGCGTGTCGCCATGCTGTTGTTCCATACAAACCTCGTGATGTTGTTATTGTGCACCTGCAGTGCGCGCACTGTAAGGCTGTTTACCTTAATGTATTCTTTTCTTTACGGTATCTGGCGTGCTGTGTGCATGCATGAGCTACCACGGCGTTCAGAATAGTGATAAGCGCGTCAGTTTGCACCTGCTTTTGCTTTTTGTGCTGAGAGATGACTGAAAAAGCAGCAGCATCCTCTGCGCGCCCGTCGCAGTATTTCTGCCATGAAAAAAGGGTGAACACGAATAGGTTTCCCTTATGGTTGAGCAGTTTTCTGGACGCTAACTCAGTGTAAGGTTAGGTAAAAGTGCAATTCATTAACATTTGCCGTGTGCGTGGGATTTCTCGCTTGATGCCGGTAGGTTAGCGCACCAGCGCTGCGATCATCCCCTGAAGTGTGACCGCACCCATATAGACACAAGGTGAATACTTTGTTACTTTACCGGCACCATTTTTCAATTGGTATTACCAATTTACTCCGGACGTTTGGCTGATAAGAAGGGAAGATGGCCTACAGTAAAATTCGCCAACCCAAGCTCTCCGATGCGATCGAGCAACAGCTGGAATCCCTCATTATGGAAGGGACGCTCCAGCCGGGTGAAAAACTGCTCCCCGAGCGTGAACTGGCGAAACAGTTTGATGTCTCACGTCCATCCCTGCGCGAAGCGATTCAGAGCCTGGAAGCTAAAGGCCTGCTGCTACGTCGTCAGGGCGGCGGCACCTTCGTCCAAAAAAATCTCTGGCAAAGCCTGAGCGACCCGCTGGTCGGTCTGCTTGCCGAACATCCAGAATCTCAGTTTGATCTGCTGGAAACCCGCCACGCGCTGGAAGGCGTTGCTGCTTATTACGCGGCACTGCGGGGAACCGATGAAGATCTGCAGCGCATCCGCGACTGCCATGTTCATATTCAGCAGGCACAGGACAGCGGCGATCTCGACGCCGAAGCGGATGCAGTGATGAAGTATCAGATCGCTGTCACAGAAGCCGCCCATAATGTGGTGTTGCTGCATCTGCTGCGTTCCATGGGCCCTATGCTGGAACAAAACGTCCGTCAGAATTTTGAATTGCTCTACGCTCGTCGGGAAATGCTGGCGAAAGTGAGCGGTCACCGCGCCAGTATCTACGAGGCGATTGTAGCTCGTGAGCCAGAACAAGCACGCGAGGCATCTCATCGTCACCTGGCGTTCATTGAGGAAATCTTGCTGGATAGAAGTCGGGAGCAGAGTCGTCGTGAACGCTCCCTGCGTCGTTTACAGCAACGTAAGGAATAACGCACGGCAACGAACGTGCGGAAAACACGACGGGCCTGTCTTCTTGTGCTGTGAACCAGAAGCAAAGCACAAGAAGACAGGCTCCTGATAATTTCAACGTATTAGACACAGATAAGGAATACACCCCATGTCAGAACGTTTACAGAATGACGTGGATCCGATCGAAACTCGTGATTGGCTACAAGCGATCGAATCGGTCATCCGTGAAGAAGGTGTTGAGCGCGCGCAGTATCTGATTGATCAGGTAATGAGTGCAGCACGCAAAGGTGGCGTGAAAGTTGCCGCAGGTTCCTCTGCAATCAGCAACTACATTAACTCTATTGCTGTTGAAGATGAGCCGGACTATCCGGGCAACACCTCTCTTGAACGTCGTATCCGTTCCGCAATTCGTTGGAACGCCATCATGTCGGTGCTGCGTGCGTCGAAGAAAGATCTGGAGTTGGGTGGTCATATGTCCTCCTTCCAGTCTTCCGCGACCATTTATGAAGTGTGCTTTAACCACTTCTTCCGCGCGCGTAGCGACAAAGACGGCGGCGATCTGGTTTTCTTCCAGGGTCACATTTCTCCAGGTATCTACGCCCGCGCCTTCCTTGAAGGTCGTCTGAGCGAAGACCAAATGAACAACTTCCGTCAGGAAGTGCAGGGCAAAGGTCTCTCTTCTTACCCGCACCCGAAACTGATGCCGGACTTCTGGCAGTTCCCAACCGTATCAATGGGCCTGGGTCCGTTGAACGCGATCTATCAGGCGAAATTCCTGAAGTATCTGGAACACCGCGGTCTTAAAGACACCTCAGCACAAACCGTTTACGCCTTCCTCGGTGATGGTGAGATGGATGAGCCGGAATCCAAAGGTGCGATCACCATCGCCACCCGCGAGAAGCTGGACAACCTGGTGTTCATCATCAACTGTAACCTGCAGCGTCTGGACGGCCCGGTCACCGGTAACGGTAAGATCATCAACGAGCTGGAAGGCATCTTTGCCGGTGCTGGCTGGAACGTGATCAAAGTGATTTGGGGCGGTCGTTGGGATGAACTGCTGCGTCAGGACACCAGCGGCAAGCTGATTCAGCTGATGAACGAAACCGTTGATGGCGATTACCAGACCTTCAAATCCCGTAACGGCGCGTACGTACGTGAGCACTTCTTCGGTAAATATCCGGAAACCGCAGCTCTGGTGAAAGACTGGTCAGACGAAGAGATCTTCGCGCTGAACCGCGGCGGCCACGATCCGAAGAAAGTCTACGCTGCACTGAAAAAAGCGCAGGAAACCAAAGGTCAGCCAACGCTGATTCTGGCCCATACCATCAAAGGTTATGGCATGGGTGATACTGCTGAAGGTAAAAACATCGCGCACCAGGTTAAGAAGATGAACATGGATGGCGTTCGCTACATCCGCGATCGCTTCAATGTGCCGGTTGCCGATGACAAAATCGAAGAGCTGCCATACGTCACCTTCGAAAAAGGCTCTGAAGAGTACAACTATCTGCACGGTCAGCGTGAGAAGTTGGGCGGCTACCTGCCAACGCGTCAGGCGGAGTTCAGCGAGAAGCTGGAAATGCCCACGCTGGAAGAGTTCCGTCCACTGCTGGAAGAGCAGAATAAAGAGATTTCCACCACCATCGCTTTCGTGCGTGCGTTGAACGTGATGCTGAAGAACAAGTCGATCAAAGATCGTCTGGTTCCAATCCTTGCCGACGAAGCCCGTACCTTCGGTATGGAAGGTCTGTTCCGTCAGATTGGTATCTACAGCCCGAACGGTCAGCAGTACACCCCGCAGGACCGCGAGCAGGTTGCGTACTATAAAGAAGACGAGAAAGGCCAGATTCTGCAGGAAGGGATCAACGAGCTGGGCGCAGGTTCATCCTGGCTGGCGGCGGCGACCTCTTACAGCACCAACAACCTGCCGATGATTCCGTTCTACATCTATTACTCGATGTTCGGCTTCCAGCGCATCGGCGATCTGATGTGGCTGGCCGGCGATATGCAGGCACGCGGCTTCCTGGTGGGCGGTACTTCAGGTCGTACTACGCTGAACGGCGAAGGCTTGCAGCACGAAGATGGTCACAGCCACATTCAGTCGCTGACTATCCCGAACTGTATCTCTTACGATCCGTCTTACGCGTACGAAATCGCGGTCATCATGCAAGATGGCCTGGTGCGTATGTACGGCGAAGCGCAGGAAAACATCTACTACTACATCACCACGCTGAACGAAAACTACCACATGCCTGCGATGCCGCAGGGTGCGGAAGAGGGTATCCGTAAGGGTATCTACAAGCTGGAAACCGTAGAAGGTAGCAAAGGCAAAGTGCAGCTGCTGGGTTCAGGTTCAATTCTGCGTCACGTGCGTGAAGCCGCGCAGATCCTGGCGAAAGATTACGGCATCGCTTCTGACGTCTACAGCGTGACCTCGTTCACCGAGCTGGCGCGTGATGGTCAGGATTGTGAGCGCTGGAACATGCTGCATCCAACCGATGAGCCACGCGTACCTTACATCGCGCAAGTGATGAACGAAGCACCGGCCGTCGCATCGACCGACTACATGAAGCTGTTCGCAGAACAGGTTCGCAGCTACGTGCCTTCCAGCGATTATCGCGTGTTGGGTACCGATGGCTTCGGTCGTTCTGACAGCCGTGAAAACCTGCGTCACCACTTCGAAGTGGATGCATCGTATGTGGTTGTGGCTGCGCTGGGTGAGCTGGCTAAACGCGGTGAAATCGATAAGAAAGTGGTGGCAGAAGCCATCACCAAATTCAATATCGACGCCGATAAAGTTAACCCGCGTCTGGCATAAGAGGTAAGAGAGTAATGGCTATCGAAATTAACGTACCGGACATCGGGGCAGACGAAGTTGAAGTCACCGAAATCCTGGTAAAGGTGGGCGACAAAGTTGAAGCTGAACAGTCGCTGATCACCGTGGAAGGCGATAAAGCCTCCATGGAAGTGCCTTCGCCGCAGGCGGGCGTGGTTAAAGAGATCAAAATCTCGACCGGCGACAAAGTAGAAACCGGCTCGCTGATTATGATTTTTGACGCAGAAGGTGCCGCAGAAGCGGCGCCAGCGCCAGCAGAAGAGAAGAAAGCGGAAGCCGCTCCTGCTCCAGCTGCTGCCGCTGCTGCGGTCAGCAAAGAAGTCAACGTACCGGACATCGGCGGCGACGAAGTTGAAGTCACTGAGATCCTGGTCAAAGTGGGCGACACCGTAACGGCTGAGCAGTCGTTGATCACCGTTGAAGGCGACAAAGCCTCAATGGAAGTCCCGGCACCGTTCGCGGGCGTGGTGAAAGAGATCAAAATCTCCACCGGCGACAAAGTGAACACCGGTTCACTGATCATGGTGTTCGAAGCAGAAGGCGCAGCGCCGGCGGCTGCTCCAGCAGCTAAACAGGAAGCGGCTCCAGCAGCAGCACCTGCGGCTTCTGGCGCTAAAGACGTCAACGTCCCAGACATTGGTGGCGACGAAGTTGAAGTCACCGAGATCCTGGTGAAAGTGGGCGACAAAGTCACTGCTGAGCAATCCCTGATCGTGGTTGAAGGCGACAAAGCCTCAATGGAAGTGCCTGCACCGTTCGCCGGTATCGTGAAAGAGTTGAAAGTGGCGACTGGCGATAAAGTCAGCACCGGTAAACTGATCATGGTGTTCGAAGTGGAAGGCGCGGCACCGGCTGCGGCGCCTGCGGCTAAGCAGGAAGCGGCTCCAGCGGCAGAAGCCGCGAAACCGGCAGCGGCCCCAGCAGCAGCGAAAGCGGATGCGAAAGGCGAGTTCGCTGAGAACGATGCTTACGTACACGCGACGCCGGTGATTCGTCGTCTGGCGCGCGAGTTCGGTGTTAACCTGGCGAAAGTCAAAGGCACCGGCCGTAAAGGTCGCATCCTGAAAGAAGACGTGCAGACTTACGTCAAAGACGCGGTGAAACGCGCTGAAGCGGCTCCGGCTGCAGCAGCCAGCGGCGGAAGCCTGCCAGGTCTGTTGCCTTGGCCGAAAGTGGACTTCAGTAAGTTCGGCGAAATTGAAGAAGTGGAACTGGGCCGTATCCAGAAAATCTCCGGTGCCAACCTGAGCCGCAACTGGGTGGTTATCCCGCACGTTACACACTTCGACAAAACCGATATCACCGATCTGGAAGCGTTCCGCAAACAGCAGAATGCCGAAGCAGAGAAACGCAAACTGGATGTGAAATTCACGCCAGTGGTGTTCATCATGAAAGCCGTTGCCGCTGCTCTTGAGCAGATGCCACGCTTCAACAGTTCACTGTCTGAAGATGCACAGAAACTGACGCTGAAGAAATACATCAACATCGGTGTGGCGGTGGATACGCCAAACGGTCTGGTGGTTCCGGTGTTCAAAGATGTGAACAAGAAAGGCATCACTGAACTGTCCCGCGAGCTGATGGCGATTTCCAAGAAAGCGCGTGATGGCAAGCTGACCGCCGGCGACATGCAGGGCGGTTGCTTCACCATCTCCAGCCTTGGCGGCCTGGGCACCACGCACTTCGCGCCAATCGTCAACGCGCCGGAAGTGGCTATCCTCGGTGTTTCCAAGTCAGCGATGGAGCCGGTGTGGAACGGTAAAGAGTTTGAGCCGCGTCTGATGATGCCGATCTCACTCTCCTTCGACCACCGCGTGATCGACGGTGCTGATGGTGCGCGCTTTATCACCATCATCAACAACACACTGTCCGACATTCGCCGTCTGGTGATGTGAAGTTAATCAAGGCCGGCGAAAGCCGGCCTTGTTGTAAGCATTCAATGTTGCCGCGGTTGGCAGTTTGTTAACAATTCTGTAAACTCTCGCGGTGAAATGTCCCGGCGGATATAGGGCATTAGAGCTTGGGAAAAGCTTTTTCCTGACTGCCGGTAATCAAACAAGAGGTCATGATGAGTACAGAGATTAAAACTCAAGTCGTGGTACTTGGGGCAGGTCCTGCAGGTTACTCTGCAGCCTTCCGTTGCGCTGATTTAGGTCTGGAAACCGTAATCGTTGAGCGTTACAGCACCCTCGGCGGTGTTTGTCTGAACGTAGGCTGTATCCCGTCAAAAGCGCTGCTGCACGTCGCCAAAGTGATCGACGAAGCAAAAGCCCTGGAAGAGCACGGTATCGTGTTTGGCCAGCCGCAAACTGACATCGACAAAATTCGTTCGTGGAAAGAGAAGGTGATCAACCAGCTCACTGGCGGCCTCGCGGGTATGGCGAAAGGTCGTAAAGTGAAAGTGGTGACTGGCCTCGGCAAATTCACCGGTGCTAACACGCTGGTGGTCGAAGGTGAAGGTGGCGCAACCACCATTAACTTCGATAACGCGATCATCGCGGCCGGTTCTCGTCCAATCGAACTGCCATTCATTCCGCACAACGATCCGCGCGTGTGGGATTCAACCGATGCGCTGGAACTGAAAGAAGTGCCGAAGCGTCTGCTGGTTATGGGCGGCGGCATCATCGGTCTGGAAATGGCCACCGTTTATAAAGCGCTGGGTTCAGAGATCGACGTGGTTGAGATGTTCGACCAGGTGATCCCGGCTGCCGATAAAGACGTAGTGAAAGTCTTTACCAAGCGTATCAGCAAGAAATTTAACCTGATGCTGGAAACCAAAGTGACCGCTGTTGAAGCGAAAGACGATGGTATCTACGTATCAATGGAAGGCAAAAAAGCGCCAGCTGACGCACAGCGTTATGATGCGGTGCTGGTGGCGATTGGTCGCGTACCGAACGGTAAAGGCCTTGATGCGGGTAAAGCAGGCGTGGAAGTGGACGATCGCGGCTTTATCCGCGTCGACAAGCAGATGCGCACCAACGTACCGCACATCTACGCTATCGGTGACATCGTGGGTCAGCCAATGCTGGCGCACAAAGGTGTGCACGAAGGCCACGTAGCGGCGGAAGTGATCTCGGGTCTGAAGCACTACTTCGACCCGAAAGTGATCCCATCCATTGCTTACACCGAGCCAGAAGTTGCCTGGGTGGGTCTGACCGAGAAAGAAGCCAAAGAGAAAGGCATCAGCTACGAAGTGTCCACCTTCCCGTGGGCCGCTTCAGGCCGTGCTATCGCGTCTGATTGTGCAGACGGCATGACTAAACTGATCTTCGACAAAGAGACTCACCGTGTTATCGGTGGTGCGATTGTCGGTACCAACGGCGGCGAGCTGCTGGGTGAAATCGGTCTGGCGATTGAAATGGGCTGTGATGCCGAAGATATCGCTCTGACCATTCACGCGCACCCAACGCTGCATGAGTCTGTCGGCCTGGCTGCCGAAGTGTTCGAAGGTAGCATCACGGACCTGCCGAACCCTAAAGCGAAAAAGAAATAAGTTTGCGCTTTGAATAAATTAACGGCTCCTTTAAGGAGCCGTTTTTTATTAGTGGTTCTATTTACATAAACAAATAAAAAAGGCGCGATAGCTAACACATGCGCAATGCCGAAATAGCGGGAGCGAACTCCCGCTAATGAAGTTTTACTGTTGTGGTTCGTAAGCCATAACAGCCGATAATTCAGCAGTGAATATCCGTAATCGTAATTCACAGAGTGAACTGCGATTAACCAGACACAATCCTAATAGAATGAGTCCGCTGATAATCAGCTTGCTGAATATAGACTTCATAGTCACGTTCCTCTTGATTTAGCACGAGCAAGCGACTACCCTGACATTGTCTAGGTGTTAGGGTGCTAAGTCGCTCACCCGTGTGGTTAATGAAAATTAATCTCACGGGTTCACTCTCCACAACCTACCCCAATCTTTTCAGCTTGAAGCAAGTTGCCTCAAGCGCCCGCAGGCAGTGTACGCCAAACTTTTTATATTTCACCTTAATTCTAAAATTATTTATGATTAATGGATTCATATATTATCTAACCATTTAAATAGATCGAGTAATGGATGTTTTTAATTATCTAGTAATTTCTTTAAGCCAATCAATAAAATGCCTTAGCGGAGCAGAAAGATATTTACGGCTCGGATAGTAGAGCCAGAATCCTTCTTCTACCTGAGTGAAGTCCGCCAGTATTTCTACTAAGTCACCGCGAATTAAATCTTCCCGCACCGTACCTTGATGCAGAAAGGCAATGCCTACGCCCGCACGGGCTGCGTGTAATATCCGCTCATTACTACCCTGGAGAATGCGCAGGCTCATAACCAGAAGTTAGTGAATCAACTTACCGAGGTGGCTGGAGGTTATGATGCAACAGCCGCTCAACTAGCGTTAGCGTGGGTGCTGGCAAAAGGCGAGTTTATTGTGCCGATTCCCGGTGCCAGCAAAATCGCCCATCTGGAACAGAACTGTGCCGCCGCCGATTTAGCATTACGTCATGCGGATGTCGCCACGCTGGACGAGTTGTTTAGCGAGAAAAATATTCTGGGCGAACGCTATAACGACAGCGAATTCGTGCTGGTTGATCGTTAACACTCTTCTGCGTATATGAGAACAAGCAGGCTTTCAAAGCCTGCTTTTTTATGTGATCCCGCTCAATTTGCAGATGAAGCTGCTAAAAAACGCACGAATGTTGCTTTTTTGTAAACAGATTAACAATCAGGCGAAATGCTGCTATGCTGCCCCACGCGGAACCGGGCACCTCACCCTACTGTTCGACAGCATCAAGGGGTGCACCGGAAAGCTATACAATGAGAGCGAGGAGAACGTCGTGCTAGAAGAATACCGTAAGCACGTTGCCGAGCGTGCTGCCCAGGGAATCGTACCTAAGCCGTTAGATGCTTCCCAAATGGCCGCGCTGGTTGAACTGCTGAAAAACCCGCCAGCGGGTGAAGAAGAATTCCTGACCGACCTGTTGGTCAACCGTGTCCCACCAGGTGTTGATGAAGCGGCGTACGTAAAAGCCGGTTTCCTGGCAGCTGTCACTAAGGGCGAAGCCCACTCTCCTCTGGTTACTCGCGAAAAAGCCGTTGAGCTGCTGGGCACCATGCAGGGCGGTTATAACATCCATGCGCTGATTGAAGCGTTAGAAGATGAAGCCTTAGCGCCGATTGCTGCCGAAGCCCTGTCTCACACGCTGCTGATGTTCGATAACTTCTACGATGTCGAAGAGAAAGCCAAAGCGGGTAACCCACACGCGAAAAAAATTATCCAGTCATGGGCCGATGCCGAATGGTTCCTGAAGCGTCCAAAACTGGCTGAAAAAATTACCACCACCGTGTTCAAAGTGACCGGCGAAACCAACACCGACGACCTCTCTCCGGCGCCGGATGCATGGTCACGTCCGGATATTCCACTGCACGCGCTGGCAATGCTGAAAAACGCCCGTGAAGGCATCGAACCCGACGATGCGGGTAACATTGGCCCGATCAAACAGATCGAAGCACTGCAGACCAAAGGCTTCCCGTTGACCTACGTCGGCGACGTGGTCGGTACCGGTTCTTCACGTAAATCCGCCACCAACTCGGTGCTGTGGTTTATGGGCGATGATATCCCTTACGTGCCAAACAAAAAGGGCGGCGGTCTGTGCCTCGGCGGTAAAATTGCTCCAATCTTCTTCAACACCATGGAAGATGCGGGCGCCTTGCCGATCGAGCTCGACGTTGATCGTCTGAACATGGGCGATGTCATTGACGTTTACCCGTACAAAGGCGAAGTGCGCAATCACGAAACCGACGAATTGTTGGCGACCTTTGAGCTGAAAACCGACGTGCTGCTGGACGAAGTCCGTGCTGGCGGTCGTATTCCGCTGATCATCGGTCGCGGCCTGACCACCAAAGCGCGCGAATCGCTGGGTCTGCCGCATAGCGATGTGTTCGTGCAAGCCAAAGATGTGGCTGTTAGCACCCGCGGTTACTCGCTGGCGCAGAAAATGGTCGGCCGCGCGTGCGGCGTAGAGGGTGTCCGTCCGGGCTCATACTGCGAACCAAAAATGACCTCTGTCGGTTCTCAGGACACCACCGGTCCAATGACCCGTGATGAACTGAAAGACCTGGCGTGCCTCGGCTTCTCCGCTGACCTGGTGATGCAGTCATTCTGCCACACCGCCGCCTATCCGAAGCCGGTCGACGTGACCACGCACCATACGCTGCCAGACTTCATCATGAACCGTGGCGGCGTGTCGCTGCGTCCGGGCGATGGCGTTATCCATAGCTGGCTGAACCGTATGCTGCTGCCAGATACCGTTGGTACCGGCGGTGACTCACACACCCGTTTCCCAATCGGTATTTCCTTCCCGGCAGGCTCTGGTCTGGTGGCGTTTGCTGCTGCGACGGGCGTGATGCCGCTGGATATGCCGGAATCGGTGCTGGTGCGCTTCAAAGGCGAAATGCAGCCGGGTATCACCCTGCGCGATCTGGTACACGCCATCCCGCTGTATGCGATCAAAGCTGGCTTGCTGACCGTTGAGAAGAAAGGGAAGAAAAACATCTTCTCTGGCCGCGTGCTGGAAATCGAAGGTCTACCGAAACTGAAAGTTGAGCAGGCATTTGAGCTGACCGATGCCTCGGCTGAGCGTTCTGCTGCCGGCTGTACCATCAAGCTGGATAAAGAGCCGATCATCGAGTATCTCAACTCGAACATCGTGCTGCTGAAGTGGATGATCTCGGAAGGCTACGGCGATCGTCGTACGCTGGAGCGCCGCATTGAAGGCATGCAGAAATGGCTGGCCGATCCGCAACTGCTGGAAGGCGATGCGGATGCTGAATACGCGGCGGTGATCGATATCGATCTGGCCGAGATCAAAGAGCCAATTCTGTGCGCACCGAACGATCCAGACGACGCGCGTTGGTTGTCTGACGTGCAGGGCGAGAAGATTGACGAAGTGTTCATCGGTTCGTGCATGACCAACATCGGTCACTTCCGCGCGGCCGGTAAGCTGCTGGATGCCCATAAAGGCCAGCTGCCAACCCGTCTGTGGGTTGCGCCGCCAACCAAAATGGACGCCGCACAGCTGACCGAAGAGGGCTATTACAGCGTCTTTGGTAAGAGCGGTGCGCGTATCGAAATTCCGGGCTGTTCACTGTGCATGGGTAACCAGGCGCGTGTGGCAGACGGCGCGACGGTGGTTTCCACCTCAACCCGTAACTTCCCGAACCGTCTGGGTACCGGCGCGAACGTCTTCCTGGCGTCAGCGGAACTGGCGGCGGTCGCTTCGCTGCTTGGCAAGCTGCCAACGCCGGACGAGTATCAGCAGTTCATGCTGCAGGTTGATAAAACCGCGGCTGACACGTATCGCTACCTCAACTTTGATCAGCTGGGACAATACACTGACAAAGCCGACACAGTGATCTTCCAGACTGCCGTTTAATCGGTTATCGGGATGAACAAGGGGACGATGAAAATCGTCCCTTTTTTTATGCCCTTTTTTCCGCTGACATCTCCAGGCATAATGCGAGCGCGATCCCACTTTATTCAGCGTGCTGCGCACAAAATGCACTAACACTGTGCTGCACAGCGCGTCATCAGTATGAGGCAATCATGGAATATGAATTTCTGCGTGATTTGACCGGTCAGGTCAAAGTGCGTATGTCGATGGACCACGAAGCGGTGGGGCACTGGTTCAACGAAGAGGTCAAAGACAATCTGCCGTTGCTGGATGAAGTTGAGGCCGCCGCCCAACAGGTGAAAGGCACCATCAATCAGTGGCAGCGTGTCGGGCATGAATACACGCTGTGGCTGGATGATGAAGAGGTGATGATTCGTGCCAACCAGCTGGCGCTGGAAGATGACGGCATGGAAGAGGGCATGACTTATTACGACGAAGAGAGCCTCTCTTTCTGTGGCGTCGACGATTTTCTCGCAGTGATTGCCGCTTATCGGCTGTTTATTGCCGGTAAATAACTAAACAGTAAGGTCGCCATTGATGGCGACCCAGACGATTACCGCGCCGCGCCACTTGCCACGGAATGCGCATGCGTCACCTGTTCCTCATCGACGATAGGTTCAACTTTACCCATCAGGAACAGATAGTTAAGAATGCCAATCACCACCAGCACCGCCGAGAACACCAGCGCCCAGGTAAAGTGACCGGTTGCGCCAACAATCGCGCCGGTAATGATCGGCCCCACCGCGCCGCCCATGTTTGAAACGGTATTCTGCAGCCCCGCCACAATCGACACGCTGTTTTGCGGTGCCACATCGCCCGGCAAGGCCCACACTTGTGATGCCGCCACGGTGGTGCCGGATTTGGCGATACACAGCAGCAGCACGGTCATAAACACCGAATCGGTGAACGGGGCAAATCCGATACACAGCGCCATCAGCAGGCCGATGGTGAGAAACAGTTTTCGTGTAGCGGTCAGCGACAGCACTTTGTTATGCACCATGCGATCCGATGCCCAACCCGCCAGCACTTCAATCACCATGCCACAGATCAGCGGCAGCGCAGCCACCATCCCCATTTTGAGGAAATCCATGCCTTTATCTTTCACCAGATAGGTCGGCAACCAGGTAATAAAGAAATAGGAGGTGTAGTTGATGGTGAAAAAGCCAATGCACATTGCCCAGATATTGCGGTAGCGCAGCAGCTTGTACCACTTCATCGGACGCACGCTTTTGTCGCCGTGCTTTTGCGTCTGGCCATTACGGATGAAGCGCACTTCTTGCTGGCTTATCGACTTATGATCTTCCGGATTCTCGGCGTAGATAAAGTACCAGGCAATCACCCAGAACAAGCCCAGCGCACCTATAGCGAGGAAGGTCAGACGCCAGTCGAACAGGGCGATCATAAAGACGATCAGCGGCATGGCCACCGCACCACCAAATTTGGAGGCACTGTCGAACAGGCCAGAAACCGTGGCGCGTTCGCGATCCGGGAACCAGCGCGCGGTAATGCCCGCGTTGCTGGGATAGGCGGCGGCTTCACCGACGCCGAGTGCTAAACGCAGCGCCAGCAGCGATTTAAAGCCGGTCGCCAGTCCCATCGCCATGGTGGCGATCGACCACCAGCCGACGGCGATACCAAGCCCTTTTTTCTGGCCGAAGCGATCGGCAAACCAGCCCGCTGGGATCTGCAACAGCGCATAAGACCAGAAGAACGCCGCCATGATGAAGCCCATCATTTCAGGATTGATATCGAGTTCTTTGATCAGATGCGGAGCCGCTGCCGAGAGAACGGTGCGGTCAATGTAGTTAATGGCGATGGCCAGCCACATTAGGCCAGCAATCCACCAACGGATACGACTCGAGCGCGCAGAGTTAGTCATAGTAATTATCCACTCGAAAAAGGTTACAGGATAAGGCGGCGTGTTATTCCAGCCCGTTCATCACGTTGATTGGGCGTTCGCCCTGTTGGATGCACTGCACAATTTGCGTCACGCAGCGTTCACCAATCGCGCTGATCGCACCGTCGGTGTAACCGGCGATATGCGAAGTGGGAATGAAGTTGCTGAGCGTGAACAGCGGATGCTCGGTCAGCGGTTCCTGCACAAACACGTCAGCCGCTGCTCCGGCGATCACGTTATCCAGCAGCGCCTGATAAAGATCCTGCTCATTCACCACACCGCCGCGTGAGGCATTAATCAGGAAGGCATTTTTCTTCATGCGTTTGAGGCGCGCGGCATCAAACAGATTCTGCGTTTTGTCGGTAAGCGGCATGTGCAGAGTGATGAAATCGCTGGTTTCGGTCAGCTGATCCAGCGTGACGAATTCGATGCCGTGTTCAGCAGCAAACGGCTCATCAGGATAAAAATCAAACGCGATCACCCGCATGTTGAAACCTCTGGCGCGCAGCGCGACCTGCTTGCCAATATTGCCCAGCCCGATGATGCCCAGCGTTTTGCCGTACACGTCGGTGGCAAAAATACGCGGCCAGCTGCCCGCTCGGGTTTCGATGGCGGCTTGGGTGATCTGACGCGCGCTGTTAAGGATCAAAGCAAAGGCGAAATCAGCGACAGCATGTTTATTGGCATCCGGCACGTTGGTGACGTAAATCCCGCGTGCACGCGTGGCATCCAGATTGATGTTGTCGACGCCAACGCCGTGCTTACAGACGATTTTCAGCTGCGGTGCTAACGCCAGCAGCTCTTCGTTGATGTCGGTAAAAGCCACGATCAGCGCCACGGTGTCAGCCAGATGCGGCTGGAGTGCACTCAGCGGCGCATCGGCGGGCAGCGTGATCAGCTCAAAACCGTGCTGTTGCAGCGTGGTTATCGGCGTCGCGTCATATTTTGCAAACGACGGTGAGGTACAGATGACTTTCATAATTCTTCCCGATGTTGAAAATAAATACCGTTCCCGCGGATCGCATGCATCGTAGCGGCGCAATTTATTGCGCGAAAAATCGCGCCGCTACGGCTTGTGCGGCGATTGAAATCGGCTTCACGCTGCTATGGTGATGACTCTAATTACTGCAAATACTGATTCACAATCTGGCGGATCTTCTGCTCTTCTTCGGCTGAGAAACTCACCGCGTAGCGGCTGTCACCAACCTCAAAACCAAGCAGCGTCACTGCTTTTTTCACTGCAGCGGGAGAGAAGCCGACGCTATACAGATCGGTGCGCAGACCGGTCACATTCTCTTGCGCCAGGCGCGAACCTTCGATATCGCCAGCATGGAAGCGCGCCCAAATCGCGTTGATCTCTTTAGGCGCCACGTTAGCAAGGCCAGAAATGCAGGCCGAGCAGCCGTCGACAAAGCCCTGATGGATCAGCGAATCCGGGCCGTTCAGCACATCAAAACTGTTGATGCCTGCAGCCGCTTGCAGAAAGCCGCTCAGGCTCTCATAGCTGCCGGCGCTGTCTTTGATACCGATGATGTTTGGGTGTGCGGCCAGCGTGCGTACGGTTTCCGGTTGCAGCGTGTTGCCGGTGCGCGCCGGAATGTTGTAAAGGAACAGCGGCACGTCGATGGCGTCAGCCACCGCGCGATAGTGGGCAATCAGCTCTTCCTGCTTTAGCGGCACGAAATAGGGTGTGATGACCGAAACCGCATCCACGCCCAGCTTCGCCACTTGTTTCCCAAGGCGAATGGTTTCACGCGTGGAGATCTCGCCAATGTGCGCCACCACCGGTGCGCTGCCGTTCACTTCATCAACGCAGGTCTGCGTTACCGCCAGCTTCTCCTGTTCGTTCAGCACGAAGAATTCGCCGTTGGTGCCGCCGCAAAAGATACCGTTGCCGGCGCTTAACTGACGTTGTACCTGCTCGCGCTGGGCGGCTGGGTTGAATGCGCCGTCACGATCAAAGGTGGTGACGATGGCGGTTAATACGCCCTGAATTTTCTTACTCATGGTGTCCTCAATAATCCTTAGTAATTCAAAGCCGGAAACAGCGTCAGATAGACGTTTCGTACGTCATCGGCGCCCACTTTCATCGGTACATTCTTCATCAGGCGCTGCACGTCGAGCGCGGCTTCCACCAGATACGGCAAATGATCCGGGCCGATACCCAGCTCTTCCAGGCTGGCGGGCAGCTTCAGGCGCTTCACCAGTGCGGCAAAATACGCCACCAGCGCGTGGGATTTGGCTTCGTCGTCCAGCGTGATGTCGGCATCCGACAGCAGATCGTAAACCTGAGCGAATTTGCTCACCGCCGCCGGTCGTACAAAGCGCATGCAGGGCGCGAGGAGAATGGCGTTGGCGACGCCGTGCGGCAGGTGATATTTGCCGCCCAGCGGATAAGACATGGCATGTACCAGATGCGTACCGGCATGCGCAATGGACGCGCCACCATAATAAGATGCCCACAGCATATTCAGGCGCGCTTCGAGATTGTCGGGTTCGGCGATAGTGGTTTCGAGGCTGGCAAACAGCTTTTTCATGCCGATCAGCGCATAGTTATCGCTCACCGGGTTCGCCACGGTCGCGGTAAAGCACTCAATCAAATGGCACAGCGCATCGATACCGGTGGAAGAAGCGATGTGCGGTGGCATGCTGGTGGTGAGTTCTGGCACCAGCGCGACATAATCTGGCAGCATCACCGGCGTGATAATGCCGACTTTGGTCTCTTTCTCGGGAATCGCCAGAATCGCGTTAGGCGTGGCTTCCGAGCCAGTACCTGCGGTGGTCGGAATCAGTAGCGAAGTGGTGCGCGTGTGCGGCTTCTCACCAGCCAGTAACGCCTCCAGTGTCGGCGCATCTTCGACACACAGAATCGACAGCAGCTTAGCGACATCCAGTACGCTGCCACCGCCGATGCCAATCACCAGATCCACATCGGTGCTCGGCAGCGCGGCGACAATGGCCGCCACATCGTGCTGGCTAGGCTCTGGCGGCACCGTGTTGACGATGCTCAGGCTGACAATCTGCTGCGTGAGCTGGGCGATCAGCTTTTGTACCGCCGGAATGCCTTCAATATTCTTATCGGTCACCAGCAGCGCTTTGTCTTTACCTTGCAGTAAATAGCTGAGGTCATTAAGCGCCTGAAAGCCACTGATCACGGTGCTATTGATATTCATCTCTTACCCTTACGTTTTTGCGCGGAATGATTGATTTTGCTCAGTCGGCGCGAGTTCCATCACTGCAGTGCCTAATTTTATAGGGCAAATTGATTTCGATTAATTTGATCTTGCTCACATATAATCAATCATGATTGAATATAATCATTGCGACCCGGCAGCGGCCGGAAGAGGAGAGAGCATGACTTCACAGCCATGGAAAACGCCAGTCTTAGTGATTGCCGATGACTTTACCGGCGCCAATGACGCGGGCAGCGGGCTGGCACAAGCCGGGGCGCGTGTGCATGTGCTGTTTGAGAGCAGCACGCCACACGACGCTGGTGCTGCCGATGTGCTGGTGATCAGCACCGATAGCCGTGCAACCAGCGCACAAGAAGCGGCCCAACGCACGCGAGCTGCCATTGAGCAACATCAGGCCATCGCTAACGACGGTTGGTTATTTAAGAAGATCGATTCCACGCTGCGCGGCAATCCCGGCGCGGAGATCGAAGCCGCGATGCAGGCCAGCGGTAAAACATTAGCCTTAGTGGTGCCGGCGGTGCCGAAGCTGGGACGCACCACGCGTGCGGGTGACGTGTGGATCCATCAGCAGCGTTTGATCGACAGCGAATTCGCCAGCGATCCCAAAACGCCGGTCACCAGCGGCCATGTGCTGACGCGTCTGCAGATGCAGAGCACATTGCCGGGTGAAACCCTCGATCTCGCCACGCTGCGCAGCGATCAACTGGCGCAGGTGCTGGCCAGCAAGCAAGGTTTGCTGGTGGTGGATATCGAGCAGGACGCCGACATTGCCTTGTTGATGGCCGCGGCAGCCACGCTGGAGACGCGTCCGTTGTTGGCCGGAGCGTCCGGGCTCAGCGATGCGCTCGGCGCGTTGCTGGCGGCACGTCAGTCGCGTCCGGTGCTGGCGGTGGTCGGTTCGATGAGCGCCATTGCGCAGCAGCAGATTACACGCCTCGCTAGCCAGCGTGACATCCGCATTGTCGACATTGATATCCGTCAGCTGTTTGCCCAACCGGCCTGGCCGCAGGCTGAACGGTGGCAGCAAGAGATGCAGCAGGCGCTGCACGACGGCGCGCATTGCGTGGTACGCACTACCCAACATGCCGGGCAGCGTCATGAGATTGAGCAGTTGTGCCAACAGCATCAGGTTTCTCGTCAGCTATTGGGCGAACGCATCTGCCAGTTTCTCGCGCAGTTAACCCGTCGCGTGTGCCGCGAGGTGCAGCCTGCTGGGCTTTATCTCTCTGGCGGCGATGTGGCGATTGCCGTGGCCCAGGCATCAGGTGCCCGCGGTTTTCAGATTCAGGGCCTTGTGGCGGGCTGCGTGCCGCACGGGGTTTTGCTTAACAGTGAATTACACCTGCCGGTGATGACCAAAGCAGGTGGCTTTGGTGATGAAAACACCCTGGTAGAAGCCATTCGTTTTATTGAGGAGAAGTCGAGTGAGTAAAATTATTGCGATTACCATGGGCGATCCGGCGGGCATCGGCCCGGAGATCATCATTAAAGCGCTGGCAGAAGGTGAGTTAGCGGGCGTGCCTGCCGTCGTGGTCGGTTGTGCTAACACGCTGCGTCGGGTGATGGGTTTACATGTCACGCCGCAGGCTGAACTGCGCGTGCTCGACCAGGTCAAGGATGCGCATTTCGCGCCCGGCATGATCAACGTAATTGATGTGCCGCTGGCGGATGCCGCCGCGCTGCAGCCTGGCGTGGTGCAAAAAGCAGCAGGTGATTTGGCCTGGCGTTGCGTCAAACGCGCCACCGAACTGGCGCTGGCTGGCGACGTGCAGGCGATCGCCACCGCACCGTTAAATAAAGAGGCGCTGCACTCGGCGGGTCATATCTATCCCGGCCACACCGAACTGCTGGCGCAACTGACCAACACCAAAAATTACGCCATGGTGCTCTACACCGATAAGCTGAAAGTGATTCACGTCACCACGCATATTGCGCTGCGTAAGTTCCTCGATACCTTAAACGGCGAGCGCATTCAAACGGTGATCGGCATGGCCGACAGCTTCCTGCGCCGCGTCGGTTTCGACCAGCCGCGCATCGCGGTGGCAGGCGTTAATCCGCATGCCGGTGAAAACGGTCTGTTTGGTGATGAAGAGATCACCATCGTCGCGCCTGCCATTAACGCCATGAAAGCGCAGGGCATTGATGTCAGCGGCCCGTGTCCGCCCGATACCGTGTTCCTGCAGTGTCAGGAAGGACAGTACGATATGGTGGTAGCGATGTACCACGATCAAGGCCATATCCCGCTGAAATTACTAGGCTTTTACGATGGTGTTAACATCACTGCGGGCCTGCCGTTTATCCGCACCTCGGCGGACCACGGCACCGCGTTTGATATCGCCTGGACAGGTAAAGCGAACTCTGCGAGCATGGCGATCTCCATTAAACTCGCGATGCAGCTTGCATAGGGAAATATGAAGGGACAAAGCCGTCTCGACCAGATTATGGATTATCTGAAGAGCCATAATTTGGTCACTGTTGAACAACTGGTGAGCGCGATTTCTGCCTCGCCAGCGACGATCCGCCGCGATCTGATCAAGCTGGATAAAGAGGGCGTTATCAGCCGCAGCCATGGCGGCGTTACGCTGAATCGCTTTATCCCCAATCAGCCGACCACGCTGGAGAAGATGCAGCGTAATCTCGCCGAGAAGCAGGCCATCGCGCAGTTTGCCGCCAGCTACGTGCAGTCGGGTGATGCGGTGGTGCTGGATGCCGGCACCACCATGCTGGAGCTGGCGCGCCAGCTGACGCACCTCAAGCTGCGGGTCATCACCGCCGATCTGCATATCGCGCTGTTTCTGTCGGAGTTTAAGCAAATCGAAACCACCATTATTGGTGGACGCATCGACGATTCCAGCCAGTCGTGCATTGGCGAACATGGTCGCCGTTTGCTGCGCAGCATCAATCCTGATATTGCCTTTGTCAGCTGCAACTCGTGGAGCATCGAACGCGGGATTACCACGCCAACCGAAGATAAAGCCGGATTGAAGATGGATCTGCTGGCCAACGCGCGCCGCCGCGTTCTGCTGGCTGACAGCAGTAAATACGGTTCATGGTCGCTGTATTGCGCCGCGCCGATTGATAGCCTGACCGATGTGGTAACGGATGCCCGTCTGGATGAAGCGGTGTGCCGCGACCTGCGCGAGCGGGGTATTGGATTGGAGTTGACGGTTTAGATTTAGATTGAGATTGTGCTGGCTGTCCCCCATCCCGGCCTTCCCCCGCCAGCGGGGGAAGGAGACGCTGCCACATGCAACTCTCGAACTGACATATTGCAGCATCTTCCTCCCCCACTTGTGGGGGAGGACCGAGGAGGGGGACAGCGAGCACCAACCAAGGAGGGGGGCAGCAAGCACCAACCGAGGAGGACAGCCAGCACCAACCTGCGGGCAATGATTACTTAACGTAAGCCAGCAAACTCAACGAATCGCGCGCCAGCGACTTACACTTCTTGTCGTTGGTAATGGCGATACCGCTCAAATCCTTGTAGCTCTCTTCGCCCAGCGACTTCATGTTGTAATTGCTGTAGTTGCTTAAATCCCAACGGTTCTGTTGGGCGAAAAACACCAGTGCTTTACGAATCTGCGCGTCTGGCAAATCCTGATAGCCACAATCGTTCTTGAGATAAACGAACACGGCGGTGAGGTCGGCCAGATCTTCTGCTTCGGATTCGCTCAGGGCAAAACTGGTGGAGGAGAAGCCAAGGAGTCCCGCCAGCAGCAGGATCTTGATGCTTTTCGTCATAATCATTCTCAACAAGGGACAATTTATTGACGTTAGCACAGTTATTGCCGCTATTCCGCTAAATTTGCCCTTTCGGGCCATTCCCACCCTTTTTATCAGTGCAATCTGTTTCAGGGCTTGACCCTCCCGCAGGGTAAAGGTTTACGCTGTGCCCTTATTCACGACAAGGATAAGAATATGCAACGTCGTCATTTTCTAAAGTTGACTGCCGCACTCAGCGCCGCGGGTGCGCTGCCGCTGTGGAGCCGCTCACTAATGGCCGCCACGCGCCCATTATTACCGATTCCCTCCATTTTGCAGCCTGATGCCCGCGGGCAATACACCTTGACCGCCATGACCGGTAGCAGCCAATGGAATGGCAAAGCGGTGCCTACCTGGGGATACAACGGTGGATTGCTCGGACCCGCGCTGCGTCTGCAACGCGAAAAAGCCGTCACGGTGAATATCCATAATCAACTGCCGGAAGCCACCACCTTGCACTGGCACGGGCTGGAGATCCCCGGCGATGTTGATGGCGGCCCGCAAGGGATTATTGCGCCCGGCGCGACGCGTCAGGTCAGTTTCACCCCTGATCAACCCGCCGCGACCTGCTGGTTCCATCCGCATCACCACGGCAAAACCGGTTATCAGGTGGCGCAAGGTCTGGCGGGTTTGGTGCTGCTGGAAGATGAAGCGTCCGGCAAGCTGCGTTTGCCGATGCAGTGGGGCGAAGACGATGTGCCGCTGATTTTCCAGGATAAGCAGCTGAATAAAGCGGGAACGCAAATCGATTATCAGCTCGATATCATGCGTGCCGCCGTCGGCTGGTTTGGCGACATGATGCTCACCAACGGCGTGCAATATCCGCAGCATGCGGTGCCACGCGGCTGGCTGCGTCTGCGTTTGCTTAACGGCTGTAACGCGCGTTCGCTGCATATCGCCACCAGCGACCAACGTCCGCTGTACGTAATTGGCAGCGACGGTGGGTTGCTGGCCGAGCCGGTGAAAGTCGATAGCTTGCCGCTGCTGCCGGGCGAGCGTTTTGAAGTGCTGGTGGATACGTCAGATGGCAAAGCCTTCGACGTGGTGACGCTGCCGGTGACGCAGATGGGCATGACGCTGGCGCCGTTTGACCAACCGCTGCCGCTGGTCAACATTCTGCCGCTGCGCGTGATGGCCAGCGGTACGCTGCCGGACAAGCTGGTGGATCTGCCGCCCATTCCCGCCACCGAAGGCCTGCAAAGCCGCTGGCTGCAGCTGATGATGGATCCGCAGCTTGATCAGCAAGGTATGCAGGCGCTGATGGATCGTTACGGCGATAAAGCCATGGGCGGCATGAAAATGGATCATGGCAACATGGCGATGAGTGATAGCGCGAAGCCGATGGATCATGGCGATATGGCGATGGATCACGGCAGCCACGGCAAAACTGCCGCCTATGATTTCCATAATGGCAACAAGATTAACGGTCAGGCATTTAACATGACCAAGCCGATGTTCAACGTGGAGTTGGGTAAAGTCGAGAAGTGGACGATTTCCGGTGAAGGCGATCACATGCTGCATCCGTTCCACATTCACGGCACGCAGTTCCGCATCCTGTCAGAAAACGGCAAGCCGCCTGCGCCGCATCGCGCAGGCTGGAAGGACATCGTCAACGTTAACGGCTGGCGCAGCGAAGTGCTGGTGCGCTTCAACTATGTCGCTAACGCCGACAATGCGTACATGGCGCATTGCCATCTGCTGGAGCATGAAGATACCGGCATGATGCTCGGTTTTAGCGTCAGTTAACCGACGCCTCCAGCGCCAGGCGAATATCCTCGATCAGGTCGTCAGGATGTTCGATACCAATCGACAAGCGCACGGTCGCATCGGTGATGCCAATACGCTGTCGTACATCCTGCGGTACGCCCGAATGGGTGGTGCTGGCAGGATGGCTGGCAAGCGATTCGGTGCCGCCGAGGCTCACCGCCAGCTTGAACAGTTCCAGCGTATTAAGGAAACGGAACGCCGCCGCTTGCCCGCCACGAATATCAAACGAGAAGGTTGAACCCGCGCCGCTACACTGGCGCTGATACGTTTTGCCCGCCGGACTTTCTGCCGCCAGATACGGCAGCCAATGCAGTTTTTCCACCTGCGGATGATCGCGTAAAAAAGCCGCCACGTTTTCGGCATTGCTGGTGGCTTTCTCCATACGCAGCGACAGCGTTTCCAGCGAGCGGCCAATCATCCAGCTGGAGTGCGGATCCAGCTGCGTGCCGATGGCGCTGCGCAGCGAACGTACCTTGCCGATCAACGCTTTGCTACCCAGCACCGCACCGGCAATCAGGTCCGAGTGGCCGCCGACATATTTGGTCAGTGAATAGAGCGACAAATCTGCGCCATGCTGCAACGGCTGTTGGAACACCGGCCCAAGCAGCGTGTTATCGCAGGCGAGAATCGGCCGCGAACCTTGCTGCTGCGCAATCACATCCGCCACCTGCTGCATCAACTGGATATCCACCAGGCTGTTGGTGGGATTGGCGGGCGTCTCAATCAGAATCAGCGCTACGCGTCCGCGCTGCCACGCCAGCTTCGCCGCTTCATGCACCTTATCTTCATCGGTGCCATCGCTGAAACCTACCGCTTTAATCTCCAAATCGTGCAGCGTTTTGCTCAGCAGCGTTTCGGTGCCGCCGTACAGCGGCTGGGAATGCAGAATCACTTCACCCGGACGCGCAAACGTCAGCAGCGTGGTGGCAATCGCCGACATGCCGGAAGAGAACAGCGCCGCGCTTTCCGCGCCTTCATACACCGCCAGCCGATCTTCTACGATTTCGCTGTTGGGATGATTGAAGCGTGAATAGACCAGCCCGCCAGTTTTGCCTTCCGGCGGCTGCTTGCGCCCGGCGACGAAATCGAAAAAGTCCTGTCCCTCTTCGGCGCTGTTAAACACAAAAGTGGAGGTGAGAAACACCGGCGGTTTCACCGCGCCTTCCGATAACTGCGGATCGTAACCGTAATTCAGCATCTGCGTTTCCGGGTGCAGCTCGCGCGTACCAATTTTGGTTTTTTTACTGGATGAAGCGGTCATAGGAACTCCAGAACTCGGCGGTAAAGGGGCGGACGTGTTCCTACAGTTAACGCCAGCGCGATAAATTTCGCCACGGAATCGTTTGCGTTCTGTGCGCGGCGTTAGACGCTGGCTCGTCTATGATAGACTTCGTGGCTTTCCAAAAACCGTAACTGGACGCATGCAATGAAACATACCGTCGACGTGATGATCTCCGAGCAAGAGATCGCAACCCGAATTGCCGAACTGGGCAAGCAGATCAACGAGCACTACCGCAACAGCGGCAGCGAAATGGTGCTGGTGGGTTTGCTGCGCGGCTCCTTTATGTTTATGGCCGATCTGTGCCGCGCCATCGACGTGCCGCATGAAGTCGACTTTATGACGGCGTCAAGCTACGGCAGCGGCATGTCGAGCAGCCGCGATGTGAAAATCCTCAAAGATCTCGATGAAGATATTCGCGGCAAGGATGTGCTGATCGTGGAAGACATCATCGATTCCGGCAATACGCTGAGCAAAGTGCGTGAAATCCTGCGCCTGCGCGAGCCAAAGTCACTGGCGATTTGTACCTTGCTGGATAAGCCAGAGCGTCGTGAAGTGGACGTCACCGTCGAATTTGTTGGCTTTACCATTCCCGATGAGTTCGTGGTCGGCTTTGGTATTGATTACGCCCAGCGCTATCGCCATCTGCCGTATATCGGCAAAGTTATCCCGACCGGTGAATAACCGCACAATCGTCCAAGGCTAAACTTCCCCGCCTGCGATACACTGCGCAGCCCGTAAGCCAACGGTTTATGGGCTGGCTCGACTCTCTGCTAAACTCCATTGATTTCTTAATGTTAATGACCGCGACATCGCTCGTGCGCATTACCATTTTCATAGGCCTTTGATGTCTCTACAACAAGGTATGGATTCGCAATGACATATGCACTGGAAATTTCCGGGCTGACCAAAACCTATCCCGGCGGCGTACAGGCGCTGAAAGGACTCGATCTCAACGTGGAAGCGGGCGACTTTTACGCCCTGCTGGGGCCAAACGGCGCCGGTAAATCCACCACCATCGGTATTATCAGCTCGTTAGTGAATAAAACCGGCGGCAGCGTGCGCGTGTTTGGCTATGACCTGCAAAAAGATGTGGTCAACGCCAAGCGCCAGCTTGGGCTGGTGCCGCAGGAGTTCAACTTCAACCCGTTTGAAACCGTAATGCAGATCGTGGTCAATCAGGCTGGTTATTACGGTGTTGAACGCGCTGAAGCTAATAAACGCGCGGAAAAATACCTCAATCAGCTCGATCTGTGGGGCAAACGCAACGAACGTGCGCGCATGCTTTCGGGCGGTATGAAGCGCCGCCTGATGATCGCGCGTGCGCTGATGCATGAGCCGAAGCTGCTGATCCTCGATGAACCGACCGCCGGCGTAGATATCGAACTGCGTCGTTCGATGTGGAGTTTCCTGAAAGAGCTGAATATTAAAGGCACCACCATCATCCTCACCACGCACTATTTGGAAGAGGCGGAAATGCTGTGCCGCAATATCGGTATTATTCAGAGCGGCGAGCTGGTGGAGAACACCTCGATGAAAGGGTTGCTCTCCAAGCTGCAATCCGAAACCTTTATCCTCGATCTGGCGCCGCGTAGCCCGCTGCCGCAGCTGGAGGGCTTCCAGTATCGACTGGTCGATACCTCGACGCTGGAAGTGGAAGTGATGCGTGAGCAAGGTCTGAACAGCGTGTTCAGCCAGCTGAGCACGCAGGGCGTGCAGGTGCTGAGCATGCGTAACAAAGCTAACCGCCTTGAGGAGCTGTTCGTCAGCCTGACACAGGGAAAAACAGGAGTGAAAGCATGACGCACTTGTATTGGGTGGCGCTCAAGAGCATCTGGAGCAAAGAGATCAACCGCTTCGCCCGCATCTGGATTCAGACGCTGGTGCCGCCGGTGATCACCATGACACTCTACTTCATTATCTTCGGCAATCTGATCGGTTCACGCATCGGCGATATGCACGGTTTCAGCTACATGCAGTTTATCGTGCCAGGCCTGATCATGATGGCGGTGATCACTAACGCTTATGCCAACGTGGCATCGTCGTTCTTTAGCGCCAAATTCCAGCGCAACATTGAAGAGCTGCTGGTGGCACCGGTGCCAACGCACATCATTATTGCCGGTTATGTCGGCGGCGGCGTGGCGCGCGGCGTGTGCGTGGGGATTTTGGTTACCGCGATTTCGTTGTTCTTCGTGCCGTTCCACGTGCATTCGTGGTCGATGGTGGCGCTGACGCTGTTGCTGACGGCGATTCTGTTCTCACTGGCGGGCCTGCTGAATGCGGTATTCGCGCGCACTTTTGACGATATCAGCCTGATTCCCACCTTCGTGCTGACGCCGTTAACCTATCTCGGCGGCGTATTCTACTCGCTGACGCTGCTGCCGCCGTTCTGGCAAGCGGTGTCGAAGCTGAATCCGGTGGTGTATATGATCAGCGGCTTCCGTTACGGTTTTCTCGGCATCAACGATGTGCCGCTGGTGTTCACGCTATCTGTGCTGATCGCCTTTATCGTGGTGTTTTATGTGCTGGTGTATTCGCTGATTCAGCGTGGGCGCGGGTTACGGACCTAACCTGGCATAGCACCTCCGTCCCCTCCTTTGTAAAGGCCATTTTATGGCCTTTTTTTTCGTCCTGAGTTTGTCGCCTGTGGCATTAACACCTTCTTAACGGGTCAGGTTGAGATTGAGATATGTCTCAAACGCTGCCCTGTTTTGGCGCTTAAGACTGATGCTAACAGCCAATACCTTCTAAAGGTTGGACTTAAAATATTGAAGAAACTGGTCTTATTAAAATTTTAACCGCATCCGCTTTTCTCCTCGCTGCCTTATCCCGAAACGTCTTCCCTGATGTGACTTAATTTCCACAATAGATTGTCGTCATAAAAGGCTATCGGAACAGCATAAGACGTTTAGGCATTATGAAGCAGTTAACAGCAGTATTAAGCGCCATTCTTTTGGGCTTAATGGGGATTCATGCCGCGATGGCCAATATGAGCGTTTATCCCATGGTAATAAACCTGGATGAAAAGCGTAATGAAAACACGCCCATTCAAATCACCTCTAAAAGCGAAAATACCCAATATGTACGTGTGGTGGTTAAAGAGGTTATTCATCCTGCAACGCCAGAGGAACAAGAACGCGAAGTAAAAAGCTGGCAGGGTAAAAATATTGTGGTATCCCCGGTTAAGTTCGCTTTGCCTGCCGGAGCGAATAAACTCGTGCGGATTATAGCGCTGCAGCCGGTGAGTCATGAGCATGTTTACCGTATTTACTTTGAGCCGGTCGCCGCTTTAGACAGTGATGCACCGGCTGTGACCAATAAAATCAATGCTTCGATTGGCATGAGCTTAATTTGGGGTGTGCTGGTGCGCCAGCAACCATTAATCGCTCAGCCTGCCGTGGAATATGATCGACATAAACAACAGTTGCATAATCGCGGTAATGTTCGCGTGATTCTGCAACGTTATAGTTATTGCAAAAAAGAGATGAAAGAGAATGCATGTCAATGGATCCAGGATCAACGTAGTGTCTATCCCGGTGAACGTTACACGCTGAAAATTCAGCCTAAGCATGGCGCTTTAAGGCTGGTATTTAAATTACAAGGAGAGGATCAAGAGAAAATAAGTGTCTTCCCTTGATTGTCCTGCGTAACGGCTAACATTAGCCAATTCAATAAAAGTGAATAAAGGAATAGGAAATGAAAGTGAAAGTACTCGCGGCAATGGCTTTAATGGGAGGCATGGCCTTCAATGCCTATGCGGTTGATCAGGATATTACCGTCACGGCATCCATTGATCCCATGATGACATTAATGATGGAAGATGGCTCAAATCTACCCTCAGCGATTGAAATGAAGTATCTGGCCGATATGAATAAATTGGCGCCTAAAATTATTAATACCCGCGTGCATACCAATGATGTTGAAAAAGACCTCAACATCAAACTGTATAACGCAGCGCAATTGACGCACACCCTGACGCCAGCAAACACCATTCCGCTGACGGTTAAATTTGATGGGAAAGCGTTGACGACGACTAACACTACTTTTACCGCGACCAGCCTGTTTTCAACGGCAAAAGGTGCCGGTGCGTCGCGTTCCATTCCATTGGAAATCTCCAGCGGCAATGTTACGCCTGCAGCAGGTTTTTATACCGGTCTGGTAAGACTGGCAGTGGTGCAGGCACCTTAATGCTGTTGTGACAATCGTAATATTTCTGGCTTGAGATTTTAATTGTGAAAACGTTCTCCTGGTTAATTCTATTTTTGGTCGGTGCAGCGATTTATCCCTGCCTGGCGCAGAGCCAGGAGAACGTGCCATTAGGTTTTGAAGAGTTATTACTGGGTCAGCATGAATTACTGTCTGTGCGTTTAGCCAGCCATGACTTAGGGCTTTATGATGCGCTGGTAAAACCTGATGAAATCCAGTTTTCGCAACCAGAAAAATTGGTTCAGCGGATCAAAGAAATTTATGGTTTAAGTGAGGAACACGAAAAAAAGCTAACAACGGCTTTGCGTCAGCCACTCGCCCGTAATGGGCATAAAGCCTGTTTAAATGATGTTTCCTCAATACGTTGTGGGCAATTGGATACCGAAAGTGCTGCGCTAATTTATAATGAAAGCCGCAATGATGTTGATCTGTTTATTAACGTCACATGGCTGCCACTAGCCCCTGCGGGTACTGGCTATTACGCACCTGCGCTGAACGCGCACAATGCACTTATCCATCAGCAGCAAATCAATATCGCTACGTCTGACACAACTAAAAATATCAGCATTATAGGAAATGGTGCATTGGGATTGGGCGAAAAAAGTTATCTCTCCGGTAGCTGGCAAGCATTGTTCAATCAACAATCACATTACACGGAAAAAACATTTCGCCATGATGATCTGTATGTTCGTCATGATATTGGCACACGCCGCTATGTTCAGGCTGGCGAAATGGATAAGCGCAATCTCTATGGCGCGCTCGGCGGAAATTTTAATTTATCGTTATTACCGCTGCCTAAATTTTATGGAGTACGGCTGGGCACCACCCAAAGTTACGTTAATAACAGTGAAGAGAGCGAAACAACAACACCTATCACCTTATTATTATCGCGAACCACGCGGGTGGATGTTTATCGCGATGATGAACTGTTGGGTACGCAATACCTGCCCGCAGGCGTGGTGAAACTAAATAGTCAGGCATTTCCCCAGGGACGTTATCTTTTAACGTTGAAATTCTATGAAGAGGGCGCATTAAGCCGCGTACAACAATACCCGTTTAGCAAAACGACGCTGCAGCAGGGTCCGGCAGATTTTCAATGGTTCACACAGGTGGGGAAGGTGGCTGAGGCCGTTAATTCGGCGCCAGACGTTAAAAATCCTCCCCCTTTTGCTTTGCAGAGTGGCTTCAGAACGCGCCTTGCCGAACCGCTGACGATCACCAGCGCCGTTTCAGTGCTGGCAGGAGAAAGCTTTAATGAAACCCGTCTGGATTGGCAAAACGTCTCATCCCTCGGAATAGTCAATCTGGGAATCGGTCAATGGCGAACAAACATGGGCTGGCTGGCAATATTCAGCAGCTTGCGATGACTAAAGGCGCAACGCTTTCCTTATATCGTTATCAGCAGCAAGGTAATACCTGCATATCGGCCACGCACGCAGGTCAATATCGTTGTTCACAGAGTCTGAATGCAACGCTTTCTGGTCAGCTTGCGGGCAGCGCGGTGTCGCTGGGATACAGCAAGAGCCGCGCCTCAGTAACGCCTGACGTTAGGCTTGATCCCGCGCCTTCATATCCGCGCTATGCAGATCAGCAGGCCAGTAAACAGACGCGCTGGCAGCTGGATATCAGCCGCAGTTTCACACTTAACACGCTATTAGTGTCGGCGCGTGCGGGCATCTTTCGTAGCATAAGTAGCGGTCAGGAACCCGATCGCGGTGGATACATCGGTATTTCCCTGTCCTATGTGCCGCGCGAGGAAGCCGCTTCGGATCGGCGTCACACTTCGCAGATTGGAGGCGAGTATCGCCGCCAACACAGCCAGGGGGCTGAAATGGGTTGGCAGGCTTCACATGCGGTTTCATGGTTTGCTCCGGAATATCGTGAATTAAGCGTGACCGCGACGGGCAGCCAGGGAGGCGAAATGTATTCTCAGCTCTCGGGGCGACGTGATGGGATGCATGGCAACGTCTATGGAACCTTATCCCATAACCAGGGTGGAACCAGTTTAACCGGAAGCTATAACTCGGCCTTCGCCGCCACGTCTCAGGGATTTTGGTCGGGCAGCAGCGCAGGCAGCACGGATTCTCCGGCGGGTGTGGTGGTAAGTGTGGATGCTGACAGCGCGTTATCGGGTCCAGCGGCAGAAGTCATGGCCAATGGCCATACTTATGCGCTCAATTTTGGCGACAGTGCTTTTCTTCCGGCGGTGGGATATCAATCGGGCACGCACCGCATTCGTGAGATCACATCGAGTGATAATCAGCAGGCCGCCACGCTCAGTACCGGTGGCAGTGAACAATCATTGTTTTTGCTGCCGGGTAAAATTGTGCAGCGCAAGGTAAAAGCGCGGCTGAATTTAACCTATGTCGGACGGGCGCTCAAAGAAAATGGTATGCCATTGCGCGACGCCAGGGTGATAAATACACCGGCGCAATTAGATAGCGACGGCGGCATGTTATTTGATAGCGCACAGCGCATCACCACGCTTTATCTGCAGGAGTCGATGCAGATATACGCCTGCGCGCTACGTGTGAAGCAGCGTAAAAATGCTGTGCAGTTTGTTGGTGAAGTGATGTGTCCGCTTATAGATGTGGCGGCGCTACCAGACGCGATGCGCAACAATATAAGCCTCGCTGCGTTTAATAACCCTTAATGGCTTCAAAAGCGAGTGACAAACAATGCACTTTTTAACCCTGAGCTCACGCATATATAAGTGGGTAGGCATAATAATATGCGGCACGATGTTAATCACGCCGGTGGCCCATGCCGATCAGGAAGCGAGTGATATTAATAAAATTGTCACCGCCGCTGTATCCAAACAAAAACTACCGAGCAAAATTGATATTTTTGTACGCGAAATTGCTGGCTGGAAGGTGGATGATGCCCGGCGCTGGGGCTATGGCACCTATTTGTGCGACTCATCAACTGATCCGCAGCACGGGGCATGTGAAACGAGCGCGAAATATTCTGGCGGCGAAGCGGAATCTGAAATCGTATTAACTTTCACCGAGCGTAAAACGAAAAATAGCGTCAATCTGAAATTGATCGCTTACCGGCAGCCTTATGGGCGTGGCGAGGCTGCACGCTGCACCGGAGGCTATTTTACCCATGAACACTATGCCATTAACGATAAGTTCTCGCCCAACTGTGGCGGCTATCTGCGCCAGGGATCGGGCCTGAGCGTCTATATCAGTGCAGATCAGCTCGCGCTGTTGCCCAGCGGCGGCATATGGGAAGCCGATTTAAAAATAAATGTGATGCAGGGAGAGCCGTTTCAAAAAGCCGCGGAATGGCGCGTAAATATTCAATTGAATGTCGATGACAATGCGGCGCAACTCTATTTTCCCGCGTTTCATACCGCTACGCCGCGTATGGCGCTTAACTTGCGTGATACGGGAAAAAATATGGCGGGCGCAGGCCACAGCTATCTGGATATGTGCATGTACGATGGTTATGGCGCCAACAGTCAATCTCTGCAGTTAACGCTCTCTGATGGCGTAATGTTGCCCGATCGCAGCAGTACCGATTTCACGATTATTAAACAAGGCGCTTTGAACACGGATAAAAGCCAGCGTATCGATTTTCAGGCATTCGTGGAGTGGAATGGCATGACGCGTCAATTCACTAACCAGTCCGCGCTGGTCATTCCCCGTAACGACTACGGTGACTACCGCTTGGTGATGTTGCCGGGAATCAATGTTCCTGTGGCCTGTACGCTGGGACGATTACGCTTATCGACGCCGGCCTTTGATCACGCGACTAAGGCGGCGGGTCAGTACTCAGGCACGCTGAGGCTGGAATTTAAAGTCGAAACCGGCATTCCGTAGCAGGCTGCGGGTTGTGGGAATCGGAAAAGGGCGCCGCTTTGGGCGCCCCTGAGTTTAGGCGACCTGAACTGGTAACGCCTTAGCGAGGCGCTTCATTTCGTTATCGCCTTCGAAGTAGGCAACTTTCGGCTGCCAGCTGCGTGCGACTTCATCTTCGACCTGCACGTAAGAGCAGATGATCATGATGTCACCAGCGCAGGCGCAGCGTGCGGCAGCACCGTTGACTGAGATGATCTTCGAGCCACGTTCAGCGGCAATCGCGTAGGTGGAAAAACGCTGGCCGTTGGTGACGTTGTAAATGTCGATGGCTTCGTATTGCAGAATGCCGGAGGCGTCGAGGAAATCCTGGTCAATGGCGCAGGAACCTTCGTAATGCAAATCTGCCTGAGTGACTTTAACGCGATGCAGTTTGCCTTGAAGTACGGTGCGAATCATAACTGTCTAACCTTGTTAAGCTGCCAATAAACAACGGAAAACTACTCCGTCAGATCCACTTGCTGATTATCAATCAGACGCGCATTGCCGAGCCATGCGGCCATCAAAATCACCGCACGCTGGCTGTCCACGTTCAGCGCTTGTAAGGTTTCGGCATCGCAAATCGCCAGTCCATCCGGACGGAAACCCTTCTCACGCAACGCCACTTCCGCTTGCTCGATAATCTCTTCAACATGGCGCTCGCCGTTGCTCAGACGTTCGGCCATGCTGTTCATCACCTGGCTAAGACCGGCTGCAATATTACGCTCGTCGGCGGTGAGATAGCCATTGCGCGAACTCAACGCCAGGCCATCTTTTGCGCGTACCGTTGGCACGCCCACAATCTCGATATCGAAGCCCATATCCGCCACCATCTTGCGGATAATCGCCAGCTGCTGGAAATCCTTCTCGCCGAAGCAGGCGATGTCTGGCTGCACCAGATTAAACAGTTTGCTGACGATGGTGGAGACGCCGCGGAAGTGTCCCGGACGGCTGGCGCCTTCCAGCAGCGATGATAAACCCGGCACTTCCACAAAGGTTTGGCTATCCAGGCCTTTGGGATAGACATCGGCGGGCGCGGGCGCAAACACCAGATCCACGCTATGACGATTCAGCTTCTCGCAGTCGTCCTGCAGCGTGCGCGGATAGCGCGCTAAATCGTCGGGACGATCAAACTGCATCGGATTGACGAAAATCGAGACCACCACAACATCAGCGCGCTCACGCGCTTCATCGACCAACGTCAGATGACCGTCGTGCAGGTTGCCCATGGTGGGCACCAGCGCGATACGTTTACCTGCCTGACGCCAGCGACGAATCTCACGACGCAGCATCGGCAGTGTTTCAATGATCAGCACTGCAAATCTCCTGATTTACTGGAAACTGTGTTCAGCGGCTGGATAGAGGCCCGCTTCAACGTCGGCGATATAGTGGCGAATCGCTGCACGAATGTCGCCGGTTTCTGCGAGGAAATTTTTGGCAAATTTGGGAATGTGACCGCCGGTAATGCCAAAGGCGTCGTGCATCACCAGAATCTGGCCGTCAGTGACGTTGCCCGCGCCGATGCCGATCACCGGCACCGACAGCGCTTTCGTAACGCGTTCCGCCAGCGCCACCGGTACGCACTCCAGCACCAGCAACTGCATACCGGCAGCTTCCAGCGCCAGCGCATCGGCCAGCAGACGTTCAGCGGCGGCTTCATCGCGGCCCTGCACTTTGTAGCCACCGAAGATGTTCACCGACTGCGGCGTCAGGCCCAAATGGCCGCACACCGGCACGGCGCGCTCGGTTAGCATACGCACGGTTTCCGCCAGCCACTCGCCGCCTTCCAGCTTCACCATATTGGCGCCGGCGCGCATCAGCTGTGCGGCGTTAGTAAACGTCTGTTCTGGCGTGGGGTAACTCATAAACGGCAGATCGGCCATCAGCAGCGCCAGCGGTGCGCCACGGCGCACGGCGGCGGTGTGATAGGCGATATCGTCCACGGTGACCGGCAAGGTCGATTCATGGCCCTGCACGGTCATGCCGAGCGAATCGCCAATCAGCATTACCTGAATGCCTTCATCGGCAAACAGGCGGGCAAAACTGAAGTCGTACGCCGTCAGCGTGGCAAATTTGCGCCCGCTGGTTTTGAGTTGGCGTAAATGGGAGAGGGTTGTTGGTTTCATCACACGCTCCAGAGTTTTCTGATGCGCGCAGTGTACTACGGCTTACTCAGACCACAAACGGATAGCGCTGCGATCCAGGGTGGCAAGAATCACAGATAAGGCTTGTCCATTCGGCAGCGACAATTGCGGGGCAATTTCCAGCAGCGGCACCAGCATAAAAGCGCGATTGTGCATGTCGTAGTGCGGCACGGTCAGGCGCGGCGTGTTAATGGTCTGGTTGCCAAACAGCATGATATCGAGATCCAGCGTGCGCGGTCCCCAGCGTTCAGCTTTGCGCACGCGACCGTGTTGCAGCTCAATGCGCTGGGTATGATCGAGCAGCGCCTCAGCGTCTAGCGCGGTTTTCAGCGCCACTACCGCATTAAGGTAATCAGGCTGATCCGGCGGGCCGTACGGCGGCGTGCGATACAGGGAAGATGTGGCGATGCGCGAGGTATGTGGAATGGCATCGAGCGCGGCCAACGCTGCATCAACCTGATGCAGCGGATCGGCCAGATTACTGCCTAAAGCGAGGTAAACGCGGGTCATTGCGGACTGTTTGTGCGAGGCCCGGTTGGACGGCGACGCGGACGGCGCGGTTTACGGCGCGGGGCCGGATCGTCGCCCAGCGTGGTCATCATGGTTTTCTGCTGCACCGGTGCCGCCGCCTGGAACTCGCCCCACCAATGCGTCAGCTTTTGCAGCTCAGGATTGTTTTCCACGTCGGCACGCAGCGCCATCAAATCGTAAGCGGCACGGAACTTAGGATGCTCCATCAGCTTCCATGCACGTTTGCCGTGACGACGCGACATGCGCAGCTGCAGCTGCCAGATATCACGAATCAGCGTGGTGATACGCTTGGGAATCGCCAGCGCGCGGCAGGCTTCATCCAGCGTTTCGTTCATCGACAAGGCGAAAGCATCGTAATAAGTCAGGCCGCTTTCCTGCGCAATGCGTTCGGCGGATTCCAGCTGCGGATACCAGAACATTGCGGCAAACAGGAAGGCCGGATTGACGCGCATATCATTTTGCAGGCGGGTATCCGTATTTTTCAGAACCTGCGCCAGCATACGTTCCATCAGGCTGTCGCTTTCGGCGGTGAAACCGCGCGTCAGCATCGGGAACAGCGGCTGGAACAGCTGATATTCACGCATCATCTGATAGGTGCGGTAGCCGTAACCGGCCTGCAGCAGCTTGAGCGACTCTTCAAACATGCGCGCCGGCGGAATGTCATTCAGCAGCGTCGCCAGACGCGGAATTGGCTCGGCCGTTTCTGCCGCGATACGCATCTGCAGCTTGGCGGCGAAGCGCACCACGCGCAGCATGCGCACCGGATCTTCGCGGTAGCGCGTTTCCGGATCGCCAATCATGCGAATGATGCCTTCGTGCAAATCGTGCAAGCCACCGACGTAATCACGTACGGTGAAATCGGCCACGCTGTAATAGAGGCTGTTGATGGTGAGATCGCGGCGTTGGGCATCGTCTTCAATGCTGCCGAAAATGTTGTCGCGCAGCAGCATGCCGTTCTGGCCGCGCTGCGAGCTGTTGCGATCTTCTTCGCTCTCTTCATGATGATGACCACGGAAGGTGGCGACTTCGATCACTTCCGGACCGAACATCACATGTGCCAGACGAAAACGACGACCCACCAAACGGCAGTTGCGGAACAGCTTGCGCATCTGTTCAGGCGTGGCGTTGGTGGTGATATCAAAGTCTTTCGGCTTGCTGCCGAGCAGCAAATCGCGCACGCCGCCGCCAACCAGGTAGGCTTCGAATCCGGCTTTGTTCAGACGATAGAGCACTTTGAGGGCGTTTTCGCTGATATCTTTGCGTGAGATGTTGTGGCTTTCTCGTGGAATGACAGTCATCTGACCAGGACTTTCAGCTTCCACCTCTTCAGGCGCCTCCTCATCACGCTTGAGGACTCTCCGGCAAAAATTAGCGACTCGGGTAAAAATGGGACACCTCGACAGTGAGAAAAAGGGTGTTAATAAAATCAGCGGCTAATCATAGCCTGTTGAGAACCATTTAGGAATGGTGATGTCGTTTCATCCTCTTTAAGACCGTTCTGCAACGGAATCAGGCGGATATTCCACTGCGCGACGGCCTGTTTCAACAGGCTTTCCAGCGATTCATCCTGCCAGCCAGCCGAAACCGGCTGACCAAGAAAGCGTAAAGCCTGCACCAGCAGCGGCCGCGCATCGCCAGCGGGCAGCGCGGGCGCATGATTCTGCTTGGAAAGCTTGTTGCCATCGCGATTGACCGCCAGCGGCAAATGCAGATAATCCGGCACTGGCCAGGCAAACTGCTGATACAGCGCAATCTGGCGCACCGTGGGCTCAATCAAATCCGCGCCGCGCACGATTTCCGTTACGCCCTGAAAATGGTCATCAACCACCACCGCGAGATTGTAGGCAAACAGCCCATCACGGCGATGGATAATAAAATCTTCCTGCGCCAGCTGCGCTTCAGCCTGTAAATGGCCACGCAGGCGATCGTCAAAGCCGCTAACCGGCGCATGCTGACGCAGGCGCAGCGCGGCGTTGTCCGGCGGCAGCTGCAAATCGCGGCAGTGACCATCGTAAAAACCGCCCAGCTGCTGGATGCGGCTACGCGTGCAGGTGCAGAAGTAACTTTGTCGATGCGTTTGCAGCCAGCTTAGCGCGGCGCGATAGGCATCGTGGCGCAGTGACTGCCATAAAACGTCGCCATCCCAGTAAAGACCATAATGTTCCAGCTGCTGCAAAATACGCGTTGCGGCACCGGGAACTTCACGCGGGGGATCGATATCTTCGATGCGCACCAGCCAGCGTCCCTGTTGCGCGCGCGCACTCAGGTAACTGCCTAACGCAGCAATCAGCGAACCAAAATGGAGGTCACCAGAAGGGGAGGGAGCGAAACGCCCAATGCAGTTTGAAGGATTCATAACGAAGTGTACCGCACGTCGGGAAAACAGGGATTTTCCCGGCTGTGCGGTAGCAATTTGCTTACGGCCATTAGCCAGCCATCTGCTTCTCGCGGATTTCTGCCAGCGTTTTGCAGTCAATGCAGAGATCGGCAGTCGGACGCGCTTCAAGGCGGCGAATACCAATTTCTACACCGCAGGAGTCGCAGTAACCGAAATCGTCGTCATCCACTTTCTTGAGCGTTTTCTCAATCTTTTTAATGAGTTTGCGCTCACGATCGCGGTTACGCAATTCCAGGCTGAACTCTTCTTCCTGCGCAGCACGGTCGACCGGATCCGGGAAGTTGGCAGCTTCGTCCTGCATATGTGACACAGTGCGATCTACTTCATCCCGAAGTTGGTTGCGCCAGGCTTCCAGAATCTTACGGAAATGGCCTAGCTGGGCGTCGTTCATATACTCTTCGCCCGGTTTCACCTGATACGGCTCCACTCCAGCGATGGCGAGGATACTCAGGGACGATGTTTTACGGTTTTGCCCTTCTTGCATGTTGTTTCTCCTGGATAACACGCACTTCCCTAGATACGTCAAGTTGCATGTGTGTTGACTGTGTGCCTGCAACCTAAACGATTTAGGGCTTATCGATTCCCATAAAGGGAAAAAAACAGGCCGCTATAAATAGCAGAAGCAATCAAGGTTGGCAATTATTCCTGACCACTACTTGACAAGCCTCTGAACAATCGCGTATTCAGCGCCTCGCCCAGAACATTCCTATCACACCAAATTGCTTTAAATATTACAACGCTACGTTAATCGGTTGCGTAAGTAATATCTTTAACGGTGAAATTTGAGCTTGATACGCTAAAACTTCCACACCACCACGCTGCGCCTGTTCCAGTAGTTCTGCGTAGTGCACGTCGATATGGCGTGCCGGGGAAACGTCCTCAATCCCCGTATGCAGAACTGCGAACAACAAAACGGCTCGATGACCTTCTGCCACGATGGTGCTCAATTCGCGCAGATGTTTCTGTCCACGAGCCGTCACCGCATCCGGAAAATAGCCTTTACCTGCTTGTAAAAGGGTGACGGACTTGACTTCAATATAGCAGTTGGATCGGCCATCCGCTTGCAGCAGGAAGTCAATTCGGCTTTTTTCCGTGCCGTATTTCACTTCAGGCTGGCAGCGGCTGTAAGCGGATAATTCCGGAATCGTGTCGAGCGTCAGCGCCTCGCGCACCAGCTGATTGGCGCGCAGCGTATTCACGCAGATCCAGTGGCCTTGTTGGGTCTCGGTGAGTTCCCAACTGTGCGGATATTTCCGCGTGGCACTGCTGGATGTCGAATACCACACGGTATCGCCCGGCGTGGCGCAGCCGGTCATCGCGCCGGTATTGGCGCAGTGAATGGTCAGCGTTTCACCTTCTGGCGTAACCACATCGGCTAAAAAGCGTTTGTAACGGGCAATCAAGCGGGCGGGTTTAAGCGGCGGATCGAATTCCATTTACTCTCCTGTGGATGATAGTAGCGGCCAGCGGGCCAGCGCCTGATAACGTGTGCGGCCGCGCGTCACGTTCGAAGCGAACAGCGCAAAATGGCGGATATCGGTGCGCCAGTGAAAACCGCGCGGCGGCAGCGCGATCTGTGACGCTGCTTGGCGCAACAGCGTGACGTGCGGATGAAACGGCTGCGGGCTCTGTGCGCAGCCATGACGTGCGGCTTGTGCGCGCAGCAGGCTGGCGAGCTGCAGTAATCCGCGCGGCGCCCGCTGACAACCGAGCCACACCACGCCGGGACGCGGCCAGTGACCGGCGTCATCCAAATCGAGGGCAAAACCGGGCCGTTCGATGCGTGAGGCCAGCAGCTGCAGCTTGCGTGACGTCTCATCGCTGACCTCGCCGAGAAACGCCAGCGTCAGGTGCAGGTTAGCCGCCGCCACCGGTTTCCCGGCTTCGGCAGCAAAATTATCCGCGCGCCACTGCACCAACTGTTGCTGGAGCGGAGCGGGCAGTTCAAGAGCAAAAAACAGACGTTGCGTTGCCAGGTTGGCCTCCGGTAATCCGCGCCTCAGAGTGCTACAATGCGCGCCATCTTAGCACAGGCATTTTGGGAGTTGAGTTTGAGTGAGTTACCGGTAAGCGAGGTGCTGCCTGCGTTGCTGGACGCGCTGGCGCAGTCGCCGCAGGTGTTGCTGGCGGCGCCGACCGGCGCAGGTAAATCAACCTGGCTGCCGTTACAGCTGCTGCAACACGCCCCATTGCCCGGCCGCATCATCATGCTGGAGCCGCGCCGACTGGCGGCACGCAACGTGGCGCAGCGTCTGGCAGAACAGCTTGGCGAGCAGCCGGGCGGCACCGTTGGCTATCGCATGCGCGGTGAAAACTGCTGCGGTGCCAACACGCGCCTCGAAGTGGTCACCGAAGGCATTTTGACGCGCATGTTGCAGCGCGATCCGATGCTGGAAGGCGTCTCGCTGGTGATCCTCGATGAATTCCATGAACGCAGCCTGCAGGCCGATCTCGCGCTGGCGCTGCTGCTCGATGTGCAGCAAGGATTGCGCGACGATCTGAAAATTCTGCTGATGTCTGCCACGCTCGATAATCAGCGTTTGCGTCAGCTGCTGCCAGATGCGCCCTTTGTGGTCTCTGAGGGCCGCAGTTTCCCGGTCACGCGCCGCTATGCTTCGCTCAACAGCCAGCAACGTTTTGAAGAAGCGGTAGCGCGCGAGGTGGCGCAACTGCTGCGCGAAGAGTCAGGATCGCTGCTGCTGTTCCTGCCCGGCGTGGCGGAGATCGAACGGGTTAAGCGCGAGCTGGAAGCGCGGGTCAGTGACGAGGTGGATCTTTCTCCTTTATATGGCGCGCTGTCGCTGGAGGCACAACGTCGTGCCATCCTGCCGTCTCCGGCGGACCGCCGAAAAGTGGTGCTGGCGACCAACATCGCCGAAACCAGCTTGACCATCGAAGGTATCCGCTTAGTGGTCGATAGCGCGCTGGAGCGCTCGGCGCAGTTTGACGTGCGCAGCGGCATGACGCGGCTGCAAACGCAGCGTATCAGCCAGGCGTCGATGACGCAGCGCGCCGGTCGTGCTGGTCGTCTGGAACCTGGCATCTGCCTGCACTTACTGCCGCAAGAGCAGGCGCTGCGTGCGGCGGCGCAGAGTGAACCGGAAATTCTCAATAGCGATTTGACCTCGCTGCAGATCGATCTGCTGCAATGGGGATGTCAGAATGCGTCGCAGCTTATGTGGCTTGACGCGCCGCCGCCGCGCAACGTGCGTGCGGCGTGCGAGCGGTTAACCCAGCTAGGCGCGCTGGAGAATCACCAGCTCAACGCGCGCGGTCGAAAAATGGCCGCGCTAGGCAGCGATCCGCGCCTGAGCGCGATTCTGGTGGCTGCCGGGCAAAACAACGATGCCATCGCCAGCGCCGCGCTGCTGGTGGCGATTCTGGAAGATCCGCCACGCAGCGGCAGCGCCGATCTGCGTGATGCGCTTAACCATCCGCAGTCGCACTGGCAGCGCCGCGCGCGTCAGTGGCAGAAGCGCCTCAACGCCAGCGGCGGCACCATTAATCCCGACCTGTTCCCGCAGCTGCTGGCCGCCGGTTTTGCCGATCGTCTGGCGCAGCGTCGTGGCGACAGCGCGCGCTATCAGCTGGCGAACGGCATTGGCGCGATGCTTAACGAGCAGGATGGTTTGCGCCGCTACGAGTGGCTGATTGCACCGACACTGCTGCAGGGCGCCAGCGCCGCCGAGGCGCGCATGTTACTGGCGCTGCCGGTGGATATCGACGCGCTGCGCCGCGAATGCCCCACCTTAATTGAGCAGCGTACCGACGTGGAGTGGGATGAAGATAAAGGCACTTTGCGCGCGTGGAAACGCGAACTGATCGGCGCGCTGGTCCTAAAAGCGCAGCCGCAGGCACGCCCGGAGGCGGAAATATTGCATCCGGCGATGCTGCGCTGGATCCGCGAAAAAGGATTGTCGGTGCTGGGCTGGAAAGAAGACGCCGAACAGCTACGCTTGCGGGTGCACTGTGCCGCGCAGTGGCTGCCGGAAGAGGCGTGGCCGGCGCTGGACGATGAAAGCCTGCTCGATACGCTTGAAAGCTGGCTGCTGCCGGAGATGAGCGCGGTACGCGATCTGAAAGGATTGCAGAGCATCAACCTTGTCAGCGCATTATTACATTTGCTGACATGGTCACAACGTCAGCGGCTGGATACTGCGCTGCCAACTCATTACACTGTGCCGACCGGAAGCCGCCTGCCGATCCGCTACGATGCAGAGAAGCCACCCGCGCTGGCGGTGCGGATTCAGGAGATGTTTGGCGAAGCACAGAACCCAGCGGTGGCCGATGGCCGCGTACCGCTGGTGTTAGAGCTGCTCTCGCCCGCGCACCGTCCGCTGCAGATCACCCGTGACCTCGCGGCGTTCTGGCGTGGTGCGTATCCCGAAGTGCAGAAAGAGATGAAAGGGCGCTATCCAAAGCATCCGTGGCCGGACGATCCGGCCAACGCCTTACCCACAAGGCGGACCAAGAAATTTTCATCGTGAAACGCTGTGGATCGAATTCAGAGGGTTCTGCCATGCGTCGCATGAGAAAGCAGTTAGAGTAACGGCCGCCGCCGTAGCAATACCTGGAGAATAAAAGCATGTCTGGGAACGATCGCGAACCTATCGGGCGCAAAGGAAAAGCGCCAAAGCCGCCGCGCAGCAGTGCGCGGCGGGGTCGCCGCAGGGAACTTGATGATGATATCGATCAGGACGATTTTGACGAAGAAGATGAGGAGAGTGGACCGGTGCCACCAAAAAGTAAAAAACGTCCGCCACGCGGTAAACGTCGCTGGTTAGGCTGGTTGATTAAACTCTTCCTGGTCTTTGTGGTGGTGATGGCCGCCTGGGGCGTCTATCTCGACTCGGAAATCCGCAGCCGCATCGACGGTAAAGTGTGGCAACTGCCGGCCGCCGTTTATGGCCGCATGGTCAGCCTTGAACCGGGCATGTCGTACGACAAAAAAGAGATGATTGCGCTGCTGGAAGGCACGCAGTATCGCGAAGTGTCACGCATTACCCGTCCGGGCGAGTTTAGCGTCAAAGGCAACACCATTGATCTGCTGCGCCGTCCGTTTGATTTCCCGGACAGCAAAGAGGGGCAGATCAACGCGCGCCTGACCTTTAGCAACAATGAGCTGAGCGAGATTAAAAACCTCGATACCGGCCGCGATTTTGGCTTCTTCCGCCTCGATCCGCGCCTGATCACCATGTTGCAGTCGCCGAACGGTGAACAGCGTCTGTTCGTGCCGCGCGCCGGTTTCCCGGATCTGCTGGTGAGCACCTTGATCGCCACCGAAGATCGCCACTTCTACGAGCACGACGGCATTAGCCCGTATTCGATTGGTCGTGCGTTCCTCGCCAACATCACCGCCGGTAAAGCGGTGCAGGGCGGTAGTACGCTGACGCAGCAGCTGGTGAAAAACCTGTTCCTCACCAACGAGCGTTCGCTGTGGCGTAAAGCGCGTGAAGCCTATATGGCGGTGATCATGGATGCGCGCTACAGCAAAGATCGCATCCTCGAGCTGTATCTCAACGAGGTGTATCTCGGCCAGACCGGTAATGACCAGATCCGCGGTTTCCCGCTGGCGAGCCTTTACTACTTCGGTCGTCCTGTGGATGAGCTGAGCCTCGATCAGCAGGCGATGCTGGTCGGCATGGTGAAAGGCGCATCGCTGTACAATCCATGGCGTAACCCGAAACTTGCGCTGGAGCGACGTAATCTGGTGCTGCGTTTGTTGCAGCAGCAGAACGTCATCGATCAGGAACTGTATGACATGCTGTCGGCGCGTCCGCTTGGCGTGCAGCCAAAAGGCGGCGTGATCACGCCTCAGCCGGCATTTATGCAGATGGTGCGTAACGAGCTGCAGGCTAAGCTCGGCGACAAAATGAAAGATCTCTCCGGCGTGAAGATTTTCACCACGCTGGATGCGATTTCGCAGGATGCCGCAGAGAAAGCGGTGATTGAAGGTATTCCAACGCTGAAAAAACAGCGTGGCCTGAAAGATCTGGAAACCGCGATGGTGGTGGTGGATCGCTTCAGCGGTGAAGTGCGCGCCATGGTCGGCGGTGCCGATCCACAGTTTGCCGGTTACAACCGCGCGCTGCAGGCACGTCGTTCGATTGGCTCGCTGGCAAAACCGGCCACCTATCTCACCGCGTTGAGCCAGCCGAACAGCTATCGCCTCAACAGCTGGATCGCCGATGAACCGATTGCGCTGAAACAGCCGAATGGAACCATCTGGAAACCGATGAATGACGATCGTCGTTTCAGCGGCAAAGTGATGCTGGTGGATGCGCTGACCAACTCGATGAACGTGCCAACCGTCAACCTCGGTATGACGCTGGGACTGGATGCGGTGGTCGATACCTGGAACAAGCTCGGCGTGCCGAAAGATCAGCTGCATCCGGTGCCGTCAATGCTGCTCGGTGCGTTGAACCTGACGCCGATTGAAGTGGCGCAGGCGTTCCAGTCGATTGCCAGCGGCGGTAACCGCGCTGAGCTGTCGGCGGTGCGTTCGGTGATTGCGGAAGATGGCACGGTGCTGTATCAGAGCTATCCGCAGGCGCAGCGTGTTGAACCGGCGCAGGCGGCGTATCTGACGCTCTACACCATGCAGCAGGTCGCCGATCACGGTACTGCGCGTGCGCTGGGTGCGCGTTATCCTAAAGCGCATCTGGCTGGCAAAACCGGTACCACCAATGACCTGATCGATAGCTGGTTCGCCGGTATTGATGGCAAAGAAGTGGCGATTACCTGGGTTGGCCGCGATAACAACCAAACCTCGAAGCTGTACGGTGCCAGCGGTGCAATGCAGCTTTATCGCCGCTATCTCGACAACCAGGCGCCAATGCCGCTGGTGCTGACGCCGCCGGAAGATATCACGCAGATGAATATCGATTCTGCCGGTAACTTTATCTGCGGTACGGGCAGCAGCACATGGCGTTCGTTGCCGGTGTGGTCGCTGGATCCGAACGCGCTGTGTCAGCAGCAGCAAGAGCAGGTTCAGCAACAACAGCAGCAGTTGCAGCAGCAACAAGAGCAGCAACAGCAGCAACAACAGCAGCAGCCACAGAATGAGCAGAAAGATTCTGACGGCGTGGCGGGTTGGATTAAAGATATGTTCGGCAGCAAATAAGTTGCTGAGAAAACACAGGGCGCTGCGGCGCCCTTTTTTATTGGGATAGGTGGTTAGCTGGGCTGATTCTTACAATTACTTTTGCGAATATCAATAACCATACCAGTACTTTGCGTCACGAGAACTTCCAGGCTTTTTACTGCAACGTCTCGTGCATGTAGCAGTGAATCTGCAGGTTCCTCGCCAAAATTAACGGTTCTCATCGGTGTGGCGGTACGCTCAGGATTGATGCAGTTCACTTTGACTTTATCCTCAATCCACTCTTCCGCCAGCGCCTGAGTCAGATTGACTACCGCAGCTTTTGCCGATGAGTAAAGGGCGTAAAAAGCCCGTCCACGAGTGTAAGAACTGGATGTGAAATTCAATAACATGCCGGAGTTGCAGATTAACCGCTCTTTTGCCGCAATTGCCACGTTTACGGCTCCCAGATAATTAATGTTAATCAGCGCCATCACTTCCTGCTGAGTAAGCGTGGAGAGCGGTTTCTTAATCAAGACACCCGCAGTGTTGACGATAAAATCAATATTGCCATGCTCGGCAACAATGTTAGTTAAATAGTTTTTTACGCTGTCGAGATGAGTAATGTCGATATCATTATGTGAACGACTGGCAATATGTACTTTGGCCCCACACAGCGTGGCAACTTTCATCATCTCCAGACCAATTCCGCTACCTCCACCAAAAATAACCATATGCTTATCGCGCAGGAAATCGAGATTTGCAGAATTCAATGCGTGTGAGCTTTTCTCCTGCAGCAATTTCTCTGCGATAAAGAGATCAAGTGGATGGGTGATTTTAATATTGTTCTCATCGCCCTCTACGGTAATAACACGCGTTTCAGGCAGCATATTACGCAATACTCCGCAGTCGCAGGTAAACGTAAACTTACCCATGGCCGCTGCTTTCTCATAAGCCTGGCGAATTTTTTCCAGACGAAATGCCTGAGGAGTCTGGCCTCGGCGCATGCTGGCACGATGAGGAATATTGGCAATGCAGCCATCATCGTGAACTTCTACTAAAGTATCTGCTGAGGGGATCACCACATCTACGGCGTCAAAGGATTCAAGTGCATCTACGCATTTGCGAATAATAGTGTCGCTAATTAATGGACGCACGGCATCATGCAGTAAGATTTTACAATGACCGTCATAGTTGATAAGGGTTTTCAGCGCGGAATATGTTGAGTCAAAACGTTCCTTACCGCCGTTCACCACTTTACTCACTTTGTGCCACTGATTTTTTGCCACCAACTCCCACATGTAATCGATGTACTCATTTTGTGAGACGATAATAATTTCATCAATGTCGGCCGATTTTTCAAAACGTTCGATGGTGTATTCAATCACGGCACGTCCCGCTAACTTGGCGAATTGTTTTGGCTTGTCGCTGCCAAAGCGGGTGCCTGTACCGCCAGAAAGTATTATGGCTACATTTTTCATTTTTTATTCCGCCGCTTGCGGTCTGAGTGATGAACAAATAATTTCAGCGATTTTCTCGCCCGCTGTTTTCTCTTCTATCTGCAGTTCCTCACGCAGGACTTGTTCCCGGCGCACTTTCATTGCATCGTGACCCGCGACAATGTTGTCTACAAAGGTGAAAATATCCTTTTCACACCAGGCAACGTCGTAGGCGTCATAAATGAATTCTGCAGTGCGGTTCAAACCGTGACAGGTTTCGTGAGTGAGGTAGAGGATGGGTTTTTTCGACGGCAGATATTCCAGCAGGAAGGAACCGGCGTCCGCAATGAGTGCATCGGAACGCGCAAAAGTCAGCGTGTAATCATGCCCGAGATCCCACTCCAGATTGGTGTGTTGCTGCGACGCGCGCTGTAACTGCTGATAAAGACTTTGTGCCGTTGGGTTGGCTTCACCTATCCATTGGCTCAGCAGCGGATGGGGGCGAATGATCAGATGAATGTCCTGACGCTCAATCAGTTTTAAGAACGCCGAGCAGTAAAGGCTGAACGTGGTGTACATCTTCTGGTCGCCAGGCAGTACGAAATGCGGCGTCCACAGGAAGGTGGTTACCGTTTGAGCCGGCAGGTTATCCGTGAGATGGAAACGACGCTGATAGTGGTCAAATTTAGGATGGCCGGTAACGTGCACATGGCGATTTCCTGCCTGACACTGCAGCGCAAACTCAGTTTTATGTTTTTCCGAGCGGGCAAATATCCACGTCGCCAGATTTTGACAAAGCAAATTATATTGATACACCATGCTCTCTGCGCCAATTCCGGTATCGAGCGCATAAGGGATGTAAGCGATTTTCACGCCGCGCTCATGCAGGTAGTCGCTGCGAAAGGCTTCGGGGCGTGCTTCGTCGTAAGGGTTTTGCAAGAACACCACATCGGGCTGACGCTCCTCTAACTGGTAGTCTTCAAATCCTATGTAATCCAGCCCTCTTTCACGCAGAATCTCACGCTGAATATCGCCATTAACATCGCTCGCCTTCCAGTTCAGGTAAGGCACCACCACGATGCGGCAATCGAACGCGGGATTGGCCTGCATCGCCTCAATCACCGATTCAAAGTTCGTCCAACCCGGCGGCCACTGGAAGTAAAAGTCGACTTTAATTGGGCCTGAAGTGGAGGGTGTGAATTTGGCGGGCGCAACGATTTGACTCAACGGTTTTCTGAAGAGTGCGCGGTAATCTACCGTTCTATTTTCGATATCGCTTTTATCGAGCCGTTGTGCACCGGCATTGGGGAATACGCCCAGCCAAAGATCCTACTGCATCAGGCTATTCCAGTGCACATCAAGGGCATATTGTGCCTGCGCACCACCTTGCAATTGCGCCTGCAGCGCCTCGCGATAGTTTTCAATCAGCGTGGTGTAATAGCGGTGATTTACGATATAGGCGCATGCACACCACGCGAAGTTAGCACGCACGATATAGTCCACGCTCTTTAACGGCGTGACTCGGCGATAATTGGCCGCCAGAAAAGCCACTTGCCAGTTGATTTGCGGCAGGGCGGCAAAGTAGCGGTTGAGATTGTCGTAGTTCTTCTGGCTTTCATTGAAGCTAAAATCATCCTCCAGAATCAGCACGCGCTCCCAGCCGTTATCGCGTGCCATCTCCAGCGCGGCGATATGCGATTGCGTGCAGCCGATGTAGCCCTTTTCATGCTTGATCGCCTCCAGGCGAACAATTTTTTCAGCGGTTAAACCCAGCTTTTTAAGTTGTTTAGTGATGCGGGTTAATCGGTCTTTGCGTTTCTTCAAATTGATGAAGACAACGCGATCAACAATGTTCCAGTTTATAGCGGTCATGAGTGTGTCTGCGGGAAGGAGAATGCAGGACATAAGCAATTAGCGGGCCATTTTTTTAAGTTTATGATTTTACTTGTTATCGTTGGTTTGGCGCTCCGTCGGGATGAAATAAACTTCCTCTGTGCGGCAATGCAATTTCCCGATTGCCGGCCTCCGCTCCTTTTATTGCTGATTTATTATTTGCGATCATGAATATGCGCGATCTGGCTGTAAACGCCGCGCTTACAGGCATTAATCGTTGCGAATATGACGCTATTTCGCCTAAAATCCGTGCGTCATAATAATCATTCTCGTTTGTATTCGCCTGCATCGACTTTTTTCGAGAGACCTCACTTATGAATACGCGAAACACCAATCCTTGTTTCTTACGCCCGCGTTCGCTGGCTTGGTTTATTTCACTGACTATGGGTACGTTCAGCGTGCAGGCGTTGGCAGAAGATACCGTGGTGGTTAGCGCCGATGGCGGCAGCGGTGTCGAACAAGAGAAAGCGTGGGGCCCGTCGCCTACCATTGCGGCCAAACGCAGCGCCACCGGTACCAAAACCGATACGCCGATTGAGAAGAACCCGCAGTCAATCTCGGTAGTCACGCAGGAAGAGATGGCGATGAAAAACGTCTCCAGCGTGAAAGGGGCTTTCAACTACACGCCAGGCGTGTTGACCGGTAACCGCGGTAGCTCCAATGTTATCGATGCGCTCTCTATTCGCGGCTTCAGCGAAACCAACACCAACCAATATCTTGATGGCCTGAAACTGCAGGGTGATAACTACTCTGAGTTTGCTATCGATCCCTATTTTCTTGAACGCGCCGAACTGTTGCGCGGTCCGGTTTCGGTGCTGTACGGCAAGAGCAATCCGGGCGGCGTGGTGTCGCTGGTGAGTAAACGTCCGACGCAGGAGACGCTGCGTGAAGTGCAGTTCCAGATGGGCACAAACAATCAGTTCTCCACGGGTTTCGATTTCGGCGGCTCGCTGGATGATGACGGCGTTTACAGCTATCGCCTGACCGGTCTCGCGCGCAGCGCCGATGCGCAGCAGGATATGAACAAAGAGAAGCGCTACACCATTGCGCCATCATTCAGCTGGCGTCCGAATGAGAATACGCGTTTCGATTTGCTGACCTACTTCCAGAACGAACCGGAAACCGGCTATTACGGCTGGTTGCCGCGTCAGGGCACCGTGGTGGGCATCACGCGTCCTGATGGCAGCAGTTACAAGCTGCCGACCGACTTTGATGAAGGCGAAGACAGCAACAAGATTTCGCGCAACACCAGGATGGTGGGCTACAACTTCGAGCACAGTTTCAACGACACCTGGACGGTGCGGCAGAATTTGCGCTATGCGGATCTGAGAACGGATTATCGCAGCATTTATGGCAATGGTTTTAATGCCGCAACACAGCAAATCACCCGCGGTTCAGCGGTTTCTGATGAAAAGCTCAACCAGTTTGCAGTCGATAACCAGGCGCAGGCCAAATTCACCACCAGTCAAATTGATCACACACTGTTGCTGGGTGTCGATTTCCAGCGCACGCGTAATGATATTGATGCGCAATTTGGTACCGCATCACCGCTGAATGCCGTTAATCCACAATATGGCGACGACAGCGTGACGCCGTTCCCTAATCCTTATCAGCACCTCAATAAGCAGCGCCAAACCGGTTTATACGCGCAGGATCAGATGGAGTGGAACCGCTGGGTGTTAACCCTCGGCGGTCGTTATGATTACGCTATGAACTCGGTCTATGATCGCGTAGCCAATAGCGTTGATCGCCAGAACGATCAGGCTTTCACCTGGCGTGGCGGGCTGAACTATGTGTTTGATAACGGTATCGCACCTTACTTCAGCTACAGCGAAGCCTTCATTCCGAACTCAGGTTCAACTTATGATGGTCAAGCCTTTGATCCTTCCCGCGCGAAGCAGTATGAAGCCGGTGTGAAATACGTTCCTAAAGATCGTCCGGTGGTGTTGACGGCGGCGGTGTATCAGCTGACCAAAACCAAAAACCTGACGGCCGATCCGGATACCCTTAACCACCCAAATGCCAGCATTCAGAGTGGTGAAATCCGCTCGCGTGGCGTGGAGCTGGAAGCCAAAGCCGCGCTGAATGCCAACATCAATATGACCGCGTCTTATACCTACACTGATGCGGAATACACCGAAGACACTAACCTGAAAGGCAAAACGCCGGTGCAGGTGCCGAAGCATATGGCATCGCTGTGGAGTGATTACACCTTCCATGAGACGGCGCTGTCGGGCGTGACCGTGGGTGCGGGTGTGCGTTATGTGGGCGAGAGCAAAGGGTTGTACGCCAGCGGCGACGATGTGAACCAAAACTTCGACGTAGCCGGTTACACCACCGTTGATGCCGCGCTGAAATACGATCTCGCACGCTTTGGCATGCCGGGCTCCACCATCGGCGTTAACGTCAATAATCTGTTCGATCGTGAATATGTCGCCAGCTGCTACCGCGACTACGCCTGCTACTGGGGCGCTGAGCGTCAGATTGTCGGTACTGCGACTTTCCGTTTCTAATCGTGTTACGCAGGTCGCCATCAATGGCGACCTGCAGATTAACCAGGGATTATCATGCAGCATCCGCACCACGCAGAAACCACCTTCAGGCTGGATAACGTCAGTTTTCGTGTGCCAGGCCGCACGCTGCTACATCCGCTGTCTCTTACCTTTGCACCGGGCAAAGTCACCGCGCTGATTGGTCATAATGGTTCTGGCAAATCCACGCTGCTGAAAATGCTCGGTCGTCACCATGCGGCGAGTGAAGGGCGCGTGTTGCTGAATGAGGACGCGGTAGATAACTGGGGCAGCAAAGATTTTGCGCGTCAGGTGGCGTATCTGCCGCAGCAACTGCCCGCGGCGGAAGGCATGACGGTGCGCGAGCTGGTGGCGATTGGCCGCTATCCGTGGCACGGCGCGCTGGGCCGCTATGGTCAGGAAGATCGCGATCGGGTGGAAGAGGCGATTACGCTGGTGGGATTAAAGCCTTTTGCCGGGCGTCTGGTGGATAGCCTTTCTGGCGGCGAGCGCCAGCGTGCCTGGCTGGCGATGCTGGTGGCGCAGAACAGTCGCTGCCTGTTGCTGGATGAACCGACCTCGGCGCTGGATATCGCCCATCAGGTTGATGTGCTGGCGCTGATTCAGCGTCTCAGCCGCGAACGTGGGCTAACGGTGATTGCGGTGCTGCACGATCTCAACATGGCGGCGCGCTATTGCGATCGTCTGGTGGCATTGCGCGGTGGCGAAGTGATTGCCGAAGGAGGCCCCGAGGTGATCATGCAGGCCGATGTGCTGGGCAACATTTACGGTATTCCGATGGGCATTTTGCCGCATCCGCTGGGCGGCGCGCCCGTCAGTTTCGTTTATTAAGGCCTCGCCATGTTCGACATTTCTCGCCGCCGCCTGCTGACGGCGCTGGCGCTTTCCCCGTTGATGTCTGCGTTGCCGCTGCGTGCCGCCGTGCCGGATGCGCAGCGCATTCTGGCGCTGGAGTGGCTGCCGGTGGAGCTGCTGATGGCGCTCGGCGTGACGCCACTCGGCGTGGCCGACATGCACAACTACAACATTTGGGTTGGCGATCCGCAGCTGCCGTCCAGCGTTATCGATCTTGGCTTACGCACCGAACCCAATCTGGAGCTGATGACGCAGCTCGAACCTTCACTCATCCTGCACTCCAATGGTTATGGTCCGGCGCTGGATAAGCTGCAGCGCATCGCGCCAACCATGGGTTTTGACCTCAACAGCGGCGACGGCAAACCGCTCAGCACCGCGCGTCACTCATTGCAGGAGCTCGGCGCACGTCTTGGCCTTGAAGCGCAGGCCGTGCAGCATCTGCAGTATGTGGATGAACAGCTGGCGGCGGCGCGTGAACGCCTCAGGCCGTGGGCCGATCGTCCGGTGCTGCTGATGTCGCTGATGGACAGCCGCCACGCGATTACCTTCGGTAAAAACAGTTTGTTCCTTGAGGTGATGGAGATCCTTGGCTTGAGCAATGCCTGGCAGGGCGAAACCAACTTCTGGGGCAGTGCAGTCGTTGGGCTGGAGCGGCTGGCGGAAGTGGGTGATGTGCAGGTGATCTGCTTCGATCACGATAACGATCGCGATATGCAGCAGGTGATGGCCACCGCGCTGTGGCAGGCGCTGCCGTTTGTGCGCGCGCAGCGTTTCCAGCGCGTGCCGGCGGTATGGTATTACGGCGCGACCTCTTCGGCGCTGAAATTTGTCCGCGTGCTGGAACACGCGCTGGAGTCGCACTGATGCGCAATCGTCTTTTTCCCGTCGCGCTATTGAGTACGGTGTTTCTGCTGGCGCTGGCCTTAACCGTGATCAATCTGCGCCAGGCGCTGCCGATCGATCAATGGTCGCAGGCGTTTTTTGCGCCTGACATTAACAACATCCAGCAAGTGGTGTTTCATCACAGTTTGCTGTCGCGACTGGCGCTGTCGCTGCTGGTTGGCGCGGGCCTTGGCTTGGCCGGTTTGCTGTTTCAGCAGGTGCTGCGCAATCCGCTGGCGGAACCCACCACGCTTGGCGTGTCGTCGGGCGCTCAGCTGGGAATTACCGTCGCGACGTTATGGCATTTGCCGGGCGGCGAGTTCACGCAGCAGTTTGCGGCGATGGGCGGCGCGGTAATTGTCGGTATTTTGGTATTCGGCGTGGCCTGGGGCAAACGTCTGTCGCCGGTGACACTGATTCTGGCTGGGCTGGTGCTGAGTTTGTACGCCGGTTCGGTGAATCAAATCTTCGCGATCTTCAATCACGATCAGTTGCAGAACATGTTCCTGTGGAGCACCGGCGCGCTCAACCAACTGGATGGACACAATGTGGCGCAGCTGTGGCCGCGTCTGCTGCTGGCGTTTGTGGTGGCGCTGGCGCTGCTGCGTCCGCTGACGCTGATGGGGCTCGACGATGGCGTAGCAAAAAACCTCGGTCTGGCGCTGTCGGCAGCACGTATTGCTGCGCTGGCGCTGGCGATTTTACTTAGCGCGCAACTGGTCAATGTTGCAGGCATCATCGGCTTTATCGGCCTGTTCGCGCCGCTGCTGGCGAAGATGCTCGGCGGGCGTCGCCTGATGAGCCGCATGATGTTGGCGCCGCTGATCGGTGCGCTGCTGCTGTGGCTGGCCGATCAGTGCGTGCTATGGCTGACCAGCCACTGGCGTGAAGTGTCTACCGGCACGGCGACCGCGCTAATCGGCGTGCCGATTCTGCTTTGGTTGCTGCCGCGCCTGCGTACCGGATCGGTACCGCCAGCGCTAAATCAGGGCGATAGCGTGCCGGCTGAGCGGCAGAAGGTCTTACGCTGGTGTTTGATCGGATTGCTGATTCTGGGCGTATTGAGTTGGGTTGGTATTACCTTTGGCCGCGATGCGCACGGCTTTGCGTGGGTGGGCGGCGATATGCTGCAGCAGCTGCTGCCGTGGCGCGCACCGCGCGTATTGGCCGCGCTGATGGTGGGCATGATGCTCGGCGTGGCGGGTGCGCTGATTCAGCGGCTTACCGGTAATCCGATGGCGAGCCCGGAAGTGTTGGGCATTAGCTCGGGTGCAGCGTGCGGCGTGGTGGTGATGATGTTCTTCGTGCCGGGCGATGCGGTGGCGTGGCTGTTGCCTGCCGGTGCGCTGGGTGCGGCGTTGACGCTTATGATTATTATGCTGGTGGCGAGTCGCGGCGGCTTTTCGCCAGAACGCATGTTGCTGGCGGGCATGGCGCTTAACAGCGCGTTTGTCACGCTTTTGATGGTGCTGCTGGCCAGCGGCGATCCGCGCATGGCGGGCTTGCTGAGCTGGATCTCCGGTTCAACCTACAACATCAATATGCAGCAGGCCGTGCAAAGCGCGGTGGTGGGTGTGGTGCTGATTTCGCTGGCGCCGCTGGCAAGTCGCTGGTTGACGCTATTGCCACTCGGCAGCGCTACCGCGCGTTCAGCGGGCATGGCGCTCACTACCTCGCGCCTCAGCCTGCTGCTGCTGGCGGCGGCATTAACCGCCACGGCAACCTTGACCATCGGGCCGCTGAGCTTTATCGGGCTGATGGCGCCGCATATCGTGCGCATGCTCGGGTTCCGCCGTGCATTACCACAGGTGTTGATGGCCGGTTTGTTGGGCGGCGGCTTGATGATTTTCGCCGACTGGTGCGGCAGGATGCTGGCGTTTCCGGATCAAATTCCAGCCGGGTTGATGGCGACCTTCTTTGGTGCGCCGTATTTTATCTGGCTGTTGCGGCGGGCGTAATCAGGGTAACCCGGAATGGCGTAATGCTCGTCAGTTAAGGCATGAAAATCCCTCATACCGAGAGCACGCATTGTAGCGGCGCAATTCATTGCGCGATAAATCGCGCCGCTACGAAAGTTGCGGTGATTTGATACGGTGCTTAACTGTGATCGGCATTAAACCCTGAATGGCGACTCCACAACGACGGTAGAGTGCGCCATTCAGACGGTTTTAAAGTTTCGCGAAGCTGCGGCGTGCCGCATCGATGGTGCGTTGAATATCTTCATTACTGTGCGCCAGCGACATAAAGCCCGCTTCAAAAGCAGATGGCGCAAGGTAAACGCCTTCTTCCAGCATCAGGTGGAAGAAACGCTTAAAGCGCTCAACGTCACACTGAGTGACGTCCTGATAGCAGGTCACTTCATCGGCATCAGTGAAGAAAATCCCGAACATACCGCCCACGTGGTTGATCACCAGCGGAATATTTTCGGCTTTCGCTGCGGCCAGCAGGCCTTGTGCTAACTGCGTGGTCAGATCGGTCAACGTGCTGTGGGTGCCTGGCTGCGCAATTTGCGACAGACACGCGAAGCCCGCCGCCATGGCAATCGGGTTACCGGACAAGGTACCGGCCTGATAAACCGGACCGGTTGGTGCCAGCGCATCCATCACATCACGACGACCACCAAAGGCACCGACCGGCATGCCGCCGCCGATGATTTTACCGAGACAGGTCAGGTCTGGCGTCACGTCGTAATAGGCCTGAGCACCGCCTAATGCAACACGGAAGCCGGTCATCACTTCGTCGATAATCAGCAGCGCACCGAATTCGTCACACAGCGTACGCAGGCCTGGCAGGAAGTCTGGCTGCGGTGGAATGCAGTTCATGTTGCCCGCTACCGGCTCAACGATGATGCAGGCAATATCCTCAGGATACTGCTCGAAAGCTGCACGCACAGTGCTGAGATCGTTATAGGTGCAGGTCAGCGTGTGCATAGCGAAATCGGCCGGTACGCCCGGCGAGTTTGGCTGGCCGAGCGTCAGCGCGCCGGAGCCGGCTTTCACCAGCAGGCAGTCGGCGTGGCCGTGATAGCAGCCTTCGAACTTGATGATTTTGTCGCGATGGGTGAAGCCGCGCGCCAGGCGAATGGCGCTCATGGTGGCTTCGGTGCCGGAGTTAACCATGCGCACCATGTCCATGCTGGGCACCAACTCGCACACCAGCTCGGCCATTTTCACTTCCATCTCGGTTGGCGCGCCGAAGCTCAGACCGCGCGCAGCCGCTTCAATCACTGCGTTACGGATGTTGGCGTTGTTATGACCCAGCACCATCGGGCCCCACGAACCGACATAATCGATATAGCCTTTGCCGTCGGCGTCATACAGATACGCACCGTCAGCGCGTTCGATGAACAGCGGCACACCGCCCACACCGGTAAATGCACGTACCGGGGAGTTCACACCGCCAGGGATCAGGCGTTGCGCTGCGGCATACAGGTTCTCTGACTTACTCATTGTTCTGCTCCTGCTGTTCGGGAAAAAATCTGGCGCCATTCTACGGGAATAACGGCTTGCGCTAAAGTTTAGGGTATATACTTTCCTGCGCATGCGGCGGCACGCAGTGTCAAGCGTGAGACTTGATTGCACTGGACGGCTGGCAGATAATAGCGAGATTAAGGTCGTTTTCTGACCTCGACGTTTACCCGGAGTAAAAGATGAGTGACGACTTAGCAGCGCTGCCTTTGCAATTTACTGATGCAGCAGCAAAAAAAGTGAAAAACCTGATTTCTGATGAAGAAAATCCCGAGCTGAAATTGCGCGTTTATATTACCGGCGGCGGTTGCAGCGGTTTCCAGTACGGCTTCACGTTTGACGATCAAATGAATGACGGTGACATGACCATCGAGAAACAAGGCGTGGCGCTGGTGGTGGATCCGATGAGCCTGCAATATTTGGTGGGCGGTTCCGTGGATTACACCGAAGGCCTGGAAGGTTCACGTTTTATCGTGACCAACCCGAATGCCAAAACCACCTGCGGTTGTGGTTCTTCCTTCAGCATCTAATGCTGCTTCTGGCTGCCGTTCTGGTAGCCAGATTCCTACCATTCAATAGTCACTAAACGCGCAGATTCGCGGCGTTTAGCATCGCGTTTTAATACTCGTTCAGTAATGCGCGGCTGCGCGCTGAAGTGACGTCCACAATCCACTTTGGGCAGAGAGTGTTCACTCTGGCGTGAGATATCGCAACGCGAGAATAACGTTAAGGTAGCGGCGATAGAGCCGGTCGACGTGGCCGCACTCAGAGGTGCAGCGATCACGAGCCCTATGGCCAGCAGCAGTGCTCTGGTCATGAATAGTTCCTGGTGAAGACAAAATTGCGCTTAGCGCTAAAAATGGGCACAGAGCATACGTGGCCGCTGTGCCTTGTATTATGATTTACGACAATTTATGCCGAATCTTTAATCTTAATTAGTGCTTTTTTTCGTCGGATGTAAATCTGCACACAGCTGTTTCGCTGCCAGCAGCATGCGAGGCCCCGGACGGCTCAGCCAGTCGTCATTGATGGCGATCACTGGCACATCCAATTGCGGCTGCCAATATTGCGCGATGCTGGCGGCCCGAGCGGCATCACCCCCGATCACAATCGCCTGCGGATGGCGCATCAGCACCTGTTCGCGGCTCACCTGCGGCCAGCTAACGCTGCTATCGGCAAAAATATTCCTGCCGCCGCACAGCTCAATGACCTGGTTTTGTATGGTGTTACGCGAAGCCGTAAACAGCGGCTGCTGACCAAACTGCAAAAACAGCGGCAGCGGCGTACTTTGCTGATACTGCTTGCGCAGCGCCGCTTCCTGCGCGCGTAATGCCTGCGCCGCATCGATGGCTTGCTGCGGCTGCGGACTCCAGCGCTGTAACGCCGCCAGCGCATCGATCATTTGGTCAATGGTTTGCGGATCGATCCACTCAACCTTAATCCCGAAACGCTGCAGCTGTTCAATTTGCCGCTGTGGATTACCGCCGCGCCACGCCAGCACCACATCCGGCTTCAGTTGCAGAATGCGTTCCACTTTAATGCCTTGCCAGTTCGCCACCTGTTCCAGCGCGTTGGCCTGCGCGGGATAATCGGAAAAGGCGCTGACGGCGAGCGGCGTAATGCCTGCGGCGAAGGCCAGTTCCGTCAGATGGGGCGAAAGGGTGATGACACGCGGCGCGGCGGCGAACAGGCTGTTGCACAGCAGCAACAGCCCAAGCAGCAGGATTTTAGCCACGCGCCAGCTGAACCAGCAGGTTTTCAACCATCAGTGAAGATTGTTTTGCCGCAACGCTGAGGAACTCATCGAAGCTGAGGTGTGATTCCTGATCGGCAACGTCAGAAATGGCGCGCACCACCACAAATGGCACCTTGAACTGATGGCAAACGTGACCAATCGCGGTTGCTTCCATCTCCACCGCAATCGCCTGCGGGAAGGTGGTGCGGATGCGTTCCAGCGGTGCAGCGCCGTTGATAAACGCATCGCCGCTCACTACCAAACCGCGTACCGCGTTGAGGTCGAGCTGCTTGATAACCCTTTCGGCGGCGGCAATCAGTTTGTCATCCGCCACGAAAGCGGCGGGGCAGCTGGCCATCTGGCCTGGCTCGTAACCGAAGGCGGTGACGTCGGCATCGTGATAGCGCACTTCATCCGACACCACGATATCGCCCACTTTCAGCGTTGGCGCCAATCCGCCGGCAGAACCGGTGTTGATTACCACATCCGGCTTGCACAGCTGAAGCAGCAAGGTGGTGCCGAGCGCGGCAGCCACTTTGCCGATGCCTGATTTCAGCAGCGCCACCTCAACACCATTCAGCGTACCGGTGTAAATTTCGCAGCCGGCCAGCGTCAGTGTCTGGCGGTTTTCGATTTTGTCACGCAGCAGTGTAACTTCCTGCTCCATCGCGCCAATAATGCCTACTTTCATAAGAATCTCGCTAATTTAATGGATGTAACCCGCAAAAGTGAGGCATAGTCTAACATGGCTGATTGAGGAAGAATTCACGAAAAAATAAGGGGTAATTATGGCGACGATCAATTTCAGGAAGAAGATCAGTTTCACCCGCCCTTATACCAGCCGCAAAGATCCCGAAGGGGAATACTTTATTACCCGCCACTTTGAAAGCGATCGCGGACGTATTATTAACTCCGCCGCCATTCGTCGCCTGCAACAGAAAACCCAGGTATTCCCGCTCGAGCGCAATGCGGCGGTGCGTTCGCGTCTAACGCACTCGCTGGAAGTGCAGCAAACCGGGCGATATATCACCAAAGAGATTCTGCAAGCGCTGAAAACCCAGGGCGGCGGGCTGGCGAATTATGGGCTGGATGAGTTTGAAGGTGCCTTCGAAAGCCTGATTGAGATGGCCTGTTTACTGCACGATGTCGGCAATCCGCCGTTTGGTCATTTTGGCGAGGCGGCGATCAATGACTGGTTCGACGAAAATCTGCCTGCCGAGCTGGTCGATCCGCTGGTGGCGGGCGTTGCCGATGAGGCTGAGCGCGCCGCTTTTGACCAGTTGAATGCAATGATTCGTCAAGATTTATGCCATTTCGAGGGTAACGCGCAGGCGATTCGCCTGGTGCATACGCTGCTGCAACTCAATCTCAGCTATGCGCAGGTCGCCTGTATATTGAAATATACCGCGCCCGCATGGTGGCAAGGCGATAAACCGGCCGAATTTAGCGTATTAATGAAAAAGCCGGGCTTCTATTTATCTGAGCGAGAATATGTGGCTGAGTTGCGTGAAGCGACCAATATTAAACAGCACCATCGTTTCCCGCTTACCTGGATAATGGAAGCCGCCGACGATATCTCTTATTGCATTGCCGATTTGGATGACGCCGTAGAAAAAGACATCTTCCACGTTGAAACGTTGTATAAGCATTTATTGGATGCCTGGGGCGCGGTAAAAAACGGCGATGTTTTCAGCCGCACTATCGGTGATGCCTGGAAAGAGGCTAATCAGAAAAAACGCCGTAGTATCAGCGATCAATTCTTTATGTCATTGCGGGTTAACGTGCAAAACGTGCTGGTTAGCCATGCGGTTAAGCGTTTCATCGACAACTTACCGGCTATTTTCGAAGGTGATTTTAATCACGCTTTACTGGAAGATGATGGTGAAGAAGGTCGCTTGCTAAAACTATTTAAAACGGTTGCGCGTCAGCAGGTGTTTAATCATCCGGAAGTTGAACAACTGGAATTGCAGGGTTATCGGGTAATTAAAGGTTTGCTCGAAATATATCAGTCACTGCTGTTGCTGGATTACGAGCAATTTACCACCTTGATGAACGAGGATTTTCTGGCAAAGCATCCGATTGAAACCCGCTTGTTTCATAAGCTTTCCGGCAAACATCGAAAGGCCTATCAACAACACATGCGCTCATTAATTGTTGAGCATAAATATCAGCGCTTGTTGTGGGAACGTTATTATCGTGCGCGTCTGATTCAGGACTACATTAGTGGGATGACGGACAATTATGCCTGGGATGAATATCGTCGTTTAATGGCGGTTGAATAAGCGCACAATTGTAAAGATGAAGAACAATTTTTTACCTTTACCTAAAACTTTATTAGGAACTTCGCGCTAAAAACTTAATCTCACCATCACGACCACAGCAATGGTCTGGCCGTAATTCTTAGAGAGACACAGATAAATGAAAAAAAACACAATTATGCTGGCGTTGGCGCTGAGTTTCGGCGCGGCGACGTTGAGCCCTGTGAGTGCATTTGCCGCAGAGACCGCTTCTTCTTCCAGCCAGCAGTTGCCAAGCCTGGCACCCATGCTGGAAAAAGTCATGCCTTCCGTGGTGAGTATCAGTGTGGAAGGCTCGACGACGGTTAAAACGCCGCGTATGCCGCAGCAGTTCCAGCAATTCTTTGGTGATAATTCTCCGTTCTGCCAGGACGGTTCACCGTTCCAAAGCTCACCCATGTGTCAAAACGGCGGTGGTGACGGCGGCGCGGATGGCGGTGCTAACGCGCAGAAACAGCAGTTCCGTGCGCTGGGTTCCGGTGTGGTAATTAACGCGGATAAAGGCTATGTGGTGACCAACAACCACGTGGTGGATAACGCGACCAAAATCCAGGTGCAGCTCAGCGATGGACGTCGTTACGACGCCAAAGTGATCGGTAAAGATCCACAATCAGATATCGCGCTGATTCAGCTGCAGGATGCGAAAAACCTCACCGCAATTAAGATTGCCGACTCCGACAACCTGCGCGTCGGTGATTACACCGTGGCGATTGGTAACCCGTACGGCCTTGGCGAAACGGTGACTTCGGGGATTGTTTCGGCGCTGGGCCGCAGCGGCCTGAACGTTGAAAATTACGAAAACTTCATTCAGACCGATGCGGCGATTAACCGTGGTAACTCCGGTGGCGCATTGGTAAACCTTAACGGCGAGCTTATCGGGATTAACACCGCGATTCTGGCGCCGGACGGCGGCAACATCGGTATCGGCTTTGCGATCCCTAGCTCAATGGTGAAAAACCTTACCGCGCAGATGGTGGAGTACGGTCAGGTGAAACGCGGCGAGCTGGGCATTATGGGCACCGAGCTGAACTCAGAGCTGGCGAAAGCGATGAAAGTCGATGCGCAGCGCGGCGCCTTTGTTAGCCAGGTATTGCCGAACTCTGCTGCGGCGAAAGCCGGCGTGAAAGCGGGTGACGTGGTGGTGTCGATGAACGGTAAAGCGCTGACGAGCTTTGCAGCGCTGCGTGCCGAAGTCGGCTCGCTGCCGGTCGGTACCAAGCTGCAGCTGGGCCTGCTGCGCGAAGGCAAACCGGTGAACGTCACCGTTGAACTGCAGCAGAGCTCGCAGGATAAAGTGCAGTCCGCCACCATTTACACCGGTATTGAAGGTGCCGATCTCAGCAATGTTGATACCAACGGCCAGAAAGGCGTGCGCGTCGATAGCGTCAAGCCTGGCAGCGCAGCGGCGCGAATTGGCTTGAAGAAAGGTGACGTGATTCTGGGTGTCAACCAGCAAGCCGTAGCTAATCTTGGCGAGCTGCGTAAAGTGCTCGACACCAAACCTTCGGTGCTGGCACTTAACGTGCAGCGCGGTGACAGCAGCCTGTATCTGCTGATGCAGTAAGTTTCAGGTTGTTGATAACAGGCGAGCTTTGGCTCGCCTTTTTTGTGTCTGTGCAAATGTCCGGTACTGAATGTGACGCTTACCGCAAATCCCGCATAATCCCGCTGGCTATGTGCAGTTGCACAATGTCAGCGCCGTAACGGATGCGTATTCTGTCTGTTCGTCCTTATCTCCGGAGTGTTTGATGGCCACCTATCATCTCGATGCGCGACTGGCTCAGGATATTGTTGCCCGCACCATGCAAATTATTGATAGCAATGTCAACGTGATGGATGCGCGTGGTCGCATCATCGGCAGTGGCGATCGTGAACGCATTGGCGAATTGCACGAAGGCGCGCTTTTGGTGCTGTCACAAGGGCGCGTGGTAGACATCGACGAAGCGGTGGCAAAACATCTGCACGGCGTGCGTCCTGGCATCAATTTGCCGCTGCGTATTGATGGCGATATCGTCGGCGTGATCGGTTTGACCGGCCAACCGGCAACGCTGCGTCACTACGGCGAATTGGTGTGTATGACCGCCGAAATGATGCTGGAACAGGCGCGTTTGCTACACATGCTGGCGCAGGACAGCCGCTTGCGAGAAGAGCTGGTGCTGAATCTGGTGCGCAGCGAAACCTTATCGCCAGCGCTCAGCGAATGGGCGCAGCGGCTCGGCATCGATCTCAATCAACCGCGCGTGGTGGCGGTGGTGGAAGTGGACAGCGGCCAGCTCGGCGTTGATAGCGCCATGTCCGAGCTGCAACAGCTGCAAACGCTGCTGACCACGCCGGAACGCGACAACCTGATTGCGATTGTTTCACTCACCGAAATGGTGGTGCTGAAACCGGCACTGAATGTACATGGCCGCTACGATCAGGACGATCATCGTCGTCGCGTGGATCAACTGCTGCAACGCATGAAGGAGACCGGCCAGGTGCGAATGCGCATCGCGCTCGGCAACTACTTTACCGGTCCCGGCAGCATCGCACGTTCGTACCGCACCGCGCGTACCACCATGATGGTGGGCAAACAGCGCATGCCGGAACAGCGCAGCTATTTTTATCAGGATCTGGTGCTGCCGGTGCTGCTCGACAGTTTACGCGGCGGCTGGCAGGCCAACGAACTGGCACGCCCGCTGGCAAAGCTGAAAAGCATGGATAACAATGGCTTGTTGCGACGCACGCTGGTGGCGTGGTTCAGCCACAACGTGCAACCCAGCGCTACGGCACGCGCGCTGTTCATTCATCGCAACACGCTGGAGTATCGCCTCAACCGTATTTCCGAGCTCACCGGGCTCGATCTGGGCAATTTTGACGATCGCTTATTGCTTTACGTGGCGCTTCAACTGGATGAGCAAAGTTAATGAGGAACCTGTGGATTGCGCTGCTGTGGCTGTATAGCGCGCTAAGTGTGGCTAACGATCCGGCCTTTCTCTCGTTAAACGATCTGCAGAAAGTTAAGCAGCAGCTGGCACATCATCAGGCCGCGCCGCCAACGCTCGACGCCTGGCATCAGCTCAAACAGCAAGCGGATAACGCGCTGCAACACCCCAATCCCAGCGTCACCGATAAAGGTATGATGCCGCCGAGCGGCTCGAAGCAGGATTATTTAAGCCTGAGCGCCTATTGGTGGCCGGACGCCAGCAGCGCCGACGGCCTGCCGTGGCAGCGTCGTGATGGCGAAGTGAATCCTGCCAGTAAGAATGATCAAAGTGATGGCGTGCGGCTGGCGCGCTTTACCGCCGATTTTCAGGCACTGACGCTGGCCTGGTATTTATCTGGCAATCAACGTTATGCCGACAAAGCGCTGGCGATGATGCGTCACTGGTTTATCAATCCCACCAGCCGTATGCACCCTAATCTTAACTTTGCTCAAGGCATTCCGGGCCGATCCGCGGGCCGCCATGATGGCGTGCTCGATGGGCGCTACTTTGCCACGCGCGTGGTGGATGCGCTGACTTTGCTACGCAATGCGCCCGGTTGGCAGCCTGCCGATCAGCAAGCGATGCAGCAGTGGTTTAGCGAGTATCTGCACTGGCTGCGGCACAATCCGCTAGCACTGCAAGAAGCGGCGGCGGTGAATAATCATGGCAGTTGGTATTGCACGCAGGTGGCGGGAATCGCGTGGTATCTGGGCGATCGTGAGACAGTCACAGCGATGGTAGAGTTGGCGCGCAATAAAATTGCGCTGCAAATTCGTGCCGATGGCAGCCAGCCCGCAGAGTTATCGCGCACGCGATCCTTCCATTACAGCTACTTCAATCTGCAGGCGCTTAGCGCATTGGCGCAGCTAGCCGGTAAAGCAGGGTTAGGCGATTTATGGCATAGCCAGCAGCCAGGCGGATCGTTGCTGGCAGCGCTCGACATGATGGCGCCGTACAGCGATGCCACTAAAGTCTGGCCGTGGAAAAACCGCGATCGCGTGAGCCAGCGCATCATTCCGCTGCTTTCAATGGCCGATAACAGCCTGCAGCAGCCGCGTTATCAACAGTGGATCATGCAGACGCAATGGAAAGATCAAAAGAGTGGGGCGGTGAGGCAGGCACAGCGTGATACCTGGCTGCTTTCGCTGCCTTATCAGCAGCCATAAAAAAAGGCCAGCATCGGCTGGCCTGTTATCTAAAGCGCGAAATTAACGGTTGTTGCGGGTCAGCTGATCAAGGTCTGATTCGATTTCAGCGATCTTGTTCGAAACCACGCTTTCCAGATGGCGCAGATCCGCCAGAATTTTGCGCTTCAGATCCACTTCAACCTGGTCGCGCTGGCAAATCTGGTCCAGCTCATCGATCACATAACGCAGGTTCGGGCTGATTTCCTGCACTTCTTTGTAACCCTGGCTGGTGTGATCGGCGACAACGGTTTTGCGCTGACGTGGATATTTGAATTTCACGCTTTTAGCAAAGAATTCACCTTTATCTTTGCGGAAGTAGATTTTAAGAATGTCGTTGTTAGCTTCCTGACGCAGGCTGTAACGGTCGATGTCGTCAGGGTTGCTGATACCTAAGCTTTTCAGGTTGTCGTACATAGCGTTTATATTCCATCTAAGAGTGGGTGAGCGCGCAGGACTATCATCATCATTCGGGATGCAGCATAAACGCGGCAACCGGAACGCTTACGGCATACTTAATCAACTGTAGACACAAAAACCGGGATGAACAGTGCGCGACCGGAGTTAACTTGGCGCGGATTATGAACTGTTTGAAAAATAAACGCACGTGTTAATTCGCGGCGCGAAACAGGTAATTCTGGCGGGAGTGTAAACAAATAATTACGGGCCTGTAGGCAGGCCCGTTGGGAAGATCTTCAGGCAGGAGAAGCTCAGTCGATGCTGCGCAGCAGTTCGTTAATGCCTGTTTTGCTGAGAGTTTTAGCGTCAACTTTCTTCACGATTACCGCGCAGTACAGGCTGTAGCTACCATCTTTAGACGGCAGGTTACCGGAAACCACCACGGAACCCGCAGGTACGCGGCCGTAATGCACTTCGCCAGTTTCGCGGTCGAAGATTTTGGTGCTCTGGCCGATGTAGACGCCCATGGAGATCACAGAACCTTCCTCAACGATCACGCCTTCAACGATTTCTGAACGTGCGCCGATGAAGCAGTTATCTTCGATGATGGTTGGGTTAGCCTGCAGCGGCTCCAGCACGCCACCGATGCCCACGCCGCCTGACAGGTGGACGTTTTTACCGATCTGCGCGCAAGAACCTACGGTCGCCCAGGTATCAACCATGGTGCCTTCATCAACGTAAGCGCCGATGTTGACGTAGGAAGGCATCAGCACGGTGTTACGCGCGATGAATGCGCCCTGACGCACGGCAGCAGGTGGCACAACGCGGAAACCGGCGTTTTTGAAACGCGCTTCATCCCAGCCAGCAAACTTCATTGGCACTTTGTCGTAGAAGCGGGTTTCAGAACCTTCCATGACCTGATTGTCGTTGATGCGGAACGACAACAGCACTGCTTTCTTCAGCCACTGATGCGTTACCCACTCACCGTTGATCTTTTCAGACACGCGCAGTTCACCGCTATCCAGCAGGCCAATAACCTGGGTGATAGCATCGCGGGTCGCGCTGTCTACGCTAGATGGCGTGATGTCGGCGCGGCGCTCAAAGGCAAATTCGATAACGCTCTGTAACTGTTGCATAATGATTTCCTAAGTCTGTAATACGGGTGCCAGCATCGCACTGGCACGGTAAATAAATTTGATTAATCGATTGCGGTCACACTTTATCGTTTGGATTAAGGGCCTCTGTCAACCTCTGTTGCAACACATTGCGCATTTCCACCCCAAGCGCACGCCGCTCGCTATCGGCGAGGATGAAAAGATCCTCAACCCGTTCACCAATCGTACTGATGCGTGCGCCGTGCAGCGACACGCCCAAATCGGCGAACACTTCACCCACGCGCGCCAGCAAGCCGGGCTGATCGAGCGCGACCAATTCCAGATAACTGCGGCGATCGGTGTGTGTCGGCAGGAAATTGACTTCGGTATCGACACTGAAATGCTTGAGGCGCGCAGACTGGCGGCGCGTACGCGGCGGCACCCATTCGTTTTGCGTGATGGCTTGTTCCAGCGCCTGAATGATCAGCGGATGGCGATCGGCGGCCAGCGGGCTGCCATCCGGCTCCAGCACAATAAAGGTGTCCATCGCCATGCCATCGCGGCTGGTAAAGATCTGCGCATCATGCACGCTGAGATTGCGGCGATCCAACTCGCCGGCCACCGCGGCAAACAGGTGCGGACGATCCGGGCTCCAGATAAAGATCTCGGTACCGCCGCGCGTGGCCTGCGGGCTGACCAGCACCAGCGGTTTGTTGAGATCGTGATGAATTAAGTGGCGCGCATGCCATGCAAGCTGATTCGGTGTGTGACGCAGGAAATAGTCGGCGCGGCAGCGGCTCCAGATATGGTGCAAACGCTCTTCGTCGAGGTTTTCCATCCGCAGCAGCGCCAGCGCTTGCAGACGATGATGGCGCACGCGCTCGCGCAGATCCGGGCTGTTTTCCATGCCGCGGCGCAGCTGTTTTTCGGTCGCGAAGAACAGCTCGCGCAACAGGCTCTGCTTCCAGCTGTTCCACAAGCTTTCATTGGTGGCGCAGATATCGGAAACCGTCAGGCACGCCAGATAGCGCAAGCGGTTTTCGTTCTGCATCACTTCGGCGAATTGCTGAATCACGGTGGGATCCTGAATATCGCGGCGCTGCGCGGTGACTGACATCAATAAATGATGGCGTACCAGCCAGGCAACCAGCTGCGTTTCGCGGGAGTTCAGTCCGTGTAGTTCGGCAAAGTCGAGCGCATCCTGCGCGCCGAGAATGGAGTGATCGCCGTTGCGGCCTTTGGCGATATCGTGCAGCAGCGCAGCCATCAGCAACAGTTCCGGCTGTGGCAGGCGCGGCCAGAGTTCAACGCACAGCGGATGCATCGGGCGCGTGGCTTCGTCGGCAAAACTCTCCAGCTTCTGCAGCACGCGGATGGTGTGCTCATCCACCGTGTAAGCGTGGAACAGATCGAACTGCATCTGACCGACGATGTTGCCCCACAGCGGCGTATAGGCCCATAACACGCTGTGACGATGCATCGGCACCAGCGCACGCTTAACCGCGCCAGGATGACGCAGAATCGCCATAAAGGTTTCACGCGCTTCAGGAATTTGACACAGCGGCTGCTTCAAATGGCGGCGCGCATAGCGCAGCTGCCGCAGCGTGGTGGAGTAAATACCTTTGATGTTTTCGTTACGCACCATCACGTAGAACATACGCAAGATGGCTTGCGGCTCACGCTCAAACAGCGTGAGATCGCGCAGGTCGATGAGATCACCGCGAATCTGGAAATCGTCATCAATGTTGCGCGGTTTTTCAGTGGTCGACAGCGCCAGAATCGCTTCATCGAACAGCTGCAGCAGCATCTGATTGAGTTCGCCGATACGGCGCGTGACGCGGTAGAAGTCCTTCATCATGCGCTCAACCGGCTCATTGACTTCGCCCAGATAGTTGAGGCGTTGAGCGACGGTGAGTTGTCGATCAAACAGCAGACGATTGTCATAGCGTGGCAGCGTTAAGTGCAGCGCAAAGCGAATGCGCCACAAAAATTCCTGACACTCGTTGATTTCATTGCGTTCCGCTTCGGTGATAAAGCCGAAACCAACCATCTCATCCATGGTGGTGGCGCCAAAGTGACGACGCGCCACCCATTGCAGCGTGTGTATGTCGCGCAGGCCGCCGGGGCTGCTTTTGATATCCGGTTCGAGGTTGTAGCTGGTGCCGTGATAGCGCTGGTGGCGCTCCTGCTGCTCTTCAATTTTGGCGGCGAAGAAGCGCGACGACGGCCAGAAACCATCGCTGAAGATGTTCTTTTGCAGTTCGAGAAACAGCGCCACATCGCCAGTGAGCATGCGCGATTCGATCAGGTTGGTGGCGACCGTAAGATCGGATAAGCCTTCCAGCAAGCACTCTTCCAGCGTACGTACGCTGTGACCAACTTCCAGCTTCAAATCCCACATCAGCGTTAGCAGCTCGCTGGCGCGCTGCGCGGCTGTGTCGTCCAGCGGCTGGCGGCTGAGGATCAGCACATCAATATCGGAGAGGGGATGCAGTTCGCCGCGACCATAACCGCCAACGGCAACCAGTGCGATCTCCTTCATCTGGTCGAAACCAAAGAAGCGCCACAGGCGGCGCAGTAAGCGGTCGATAAACAGCGTGCGGGCATCAATCAGAGATTCAATATCGGTGCCCGCATCAAATGCAATGCCCAGGTGCTGCTGGAATTGCTCAAGATAGTGTTTGAGCTTGTCGCGCGTCAGGGCGTCATCGGGCCAGCTGGCGGGGGAATCGGTCAGGCCTTTGTGTACTGCTTCGGTCACGCTACCACTCATCAACATGCCTCTTCATTACGCACATAAAAAAGGCCAGCGATAAGCCGGCCTGGTACTGTTAGCGAGATAATTACGCGACGTTTTCAAGCACCGCTGGAAGGGTGTCGTCTTCACGCAGCGTCAGAATCTCACAGCCGTTTTCTGTCACCACAATAGTATGCTCATACTGCGCGGACAAGCTGCGATCTTTGGTTTTCACGGTCCAGCCATCCTTCATGGTGCGGATGCGGTAATCACCGGCATTGACCATCGGTTCGATGGTGAAGGTCATGCCTGCTTGCAACACCACGCCGCTATCATCCGCGTCGTAATGCAGTACCTGCGGCTCTTCGTGGAAGCCTTTGCCGATGCCGTGACCGCAATACTCGCGCACCACCGAAAAATCCTGTGCTTCGACATACTGCTGAATCGCGCGGCCCAGTTCACGCAGACGAATACCCGGTTTCACCAGACGCAGCGCAATATAGAGACTTTCCTGAGTAACGCGACACAGGCGCTCGCCCTGAATGGTGGCTTTACCGACGATGAACATTTTTGAGGTATCGCCGTGATACTCATCTTTGATCACCGTGACATCGACGTTAACCACGTCGCCATCCTTCAGCACGCGATCGTCGCTCGGAATACCGTGACATACCACTTCATTCACCGAAATACACACCGATTTCGGGAAGCCGTGATAGCCGAGGCAGGCGGAAATCGCCTGCTGCTTCTGCGTGATGTGTTCGTGGCAGAGACGATCCAGTTCACCGGTGGTGACGCCAGGCACCACGTGCGGGGCAATCATCTCCAGCACTTCAGCGGCAAGGCGGCCCGCCACGCGCATTTTTTCGATTTCTTCAGGGGTTTTAATTGAAATAGCCATTAAATTAATCCGCAATCGTCGAATTTTTCGACAATAATGAGTTCTGTGGCAGTCATGTTAGCAGCCAGCAAAAGGGCTGCCAAATGGCGATTGTCTGCGCCTGCGGCGCTCAACTACTATTGGCGTATTCCTGCGCATTGTGGTATAAAGCGCGCCGACGATTCTCTGTCACCGACGTTTGGCTGGCAGGAAACGCATAAAACTCATTATGTGTACTAAAACACACATGTATCGACACATACGCCGGGGTGCCTTGAAAGAGGTCGGTCGTATGGGATACATGGAGGCCCAACCCCAAATCAAACTTTAGAGGTAATCATGGCAACTGTTTCAATGCGCGACATGCTCAAGGCTGGTGTTCACTTTGGTCACCAGACCCGTTACTGGAACCCGAAAATGAAGCCATTCATCTTCGGCGCACGTAACAAGGTTCACATCATCAACCTCGAGCAGACTGTGCCAATGTTCAACGACGCTCTGGCTGAGTTGAAAAAGATCTCTTCCCGTAAAGGTAAGATCCTGATCGTTGGTACTAAGCGCGCTGCTGCCGAAGCGGTAAAAGAGTCAGCTCTGAGCTGCGACCAGTTCTTCGTAAACCACCGCTGGTTGGGTGGCATGCTGACTAACTGGAAAACCGTTCGTCAGTCAATCAAACGCCTGAAAGATCTTGAGTCTCAGTCTCAGGACGGTACTTTCGACAAACTGACCAAGAAAGAAGCGCTGATGCGCACTCGCGAACTGGCCAAGCTGGAAAACAGCCTGGGCGGTATCAAAGATATGGGCGGTCTACCGGATGCACTGTTCGTTGTTGACGCTGATCACGAGCACATCGCTATCAAAGAAGCAAACAACCTGGGTATCCCAGTTTTTGCTATCGTTGATACCAACTCTGATCCAGACGGCGTTGACTTCGTTATCCCAGGTAACGACGATGCGATCCGTGCTGTAAGCCTGTACCTGACTGCCGTTGCCACTACCGTGCGCGAAGGCCGTTCACAGGATCTGGCTGAGCAGGCTGAAGAAGCTGCTGAAGCTTAATAAGGTTCGCTCTTTCTAAGAGCCCTTAGACATCAGATGTTATCTGTTAAGGGGGCCGTTCAGGCCCCTTTATTTTATCTAAGTCTGTCACGCTCACTACAGAGCGAGCGGGGCAGAGTAAATTTTCCGCAACAAGTTTCTGACAGTGTGTGAGCACACAGAGACGAATCGAGGATTCTGGAATGGCTGATATTACCGCTGCATTGGTAAAAGAACTGCGTGAGCGTACTGGCGCAGGCATGATGGACTGCAAAAAAGCGCTGACCGAAGCGAACGGCGACATCGAGCTGGCGATTGAGAACATGCGCAAATCTGGCGCAATCAAAGCTGCTAAGAAAGCAGGCAACGTTGCTGCTGATGGCGTGATCAAAACCAAAATCGCTGACGGCTTCGCGGCGATCCTGGAAGTAAACTGCCAGACCGACTTCGTTGCAAAAGATGGCGGTTTCCAGGCGTTTGCTGACAAGGTTCTGGATGCAGCTGTCGCTGGCAAAGTTACCGATGTGGAAGTTCTGAAAGCGCAGTTCGAAGAAGAACGCGTAGCGCTGGTTACGAAAATCGGTGAGAACATCAACATCCGTCGTATTGCTATCCTGGAAGGCGCTGAGCTGAACAGCTATCAGCATGGCGCACGTATCGGTGTGGTTGTTTCTACCACCGGTGCTGACGAAGAACTGAGCAAGCAAGTTGCTATGCACATCGCTGCAAGCAAGCCAGAATTCGTTAAGCCAGAAGACGTGTCTGCAGACGTGGTCGAGAAAGAGTACCAGGTCCAGCTGGATATCGCCATGCAGTCTGGCAAGCCAAAAGAAATCGCAGAGAAAATGGTTGAAGGCCGCATGAAGAAATTCACCGGCGAAGTTTCTCTGACCGGTCAGGCTTTCGTTATCGACCCAAGCAAAACCGTTGGCCAGGCGTTGAAAGAGAAAAACGCTGACGTCATCAACTTCATCCGCTTCGAAGTGGGCGAAGGCATTGAGAAAGTTGAAGCTGACTTCGCAGCAGAAGTTGCTGCAATGTCCAAACAGTCTTAATGGTCCGAAAGAACCGCCACAAGGCGGTTCTTTTTTGTCTGCGATTTAGTGCAGCACTTTCAGTCTCATCCCAATAGCTTTTCTCGCGGGCTTTGCGGATGATCGACCAGATTTTACTTCTCCTTTTCATCATATCTTCCAGGAAGAACTGACCATGGCGACCAACGCAAAACCTGTATATCAACGTATCCTGCTAAAACTGAGTGGCGAAGCACTGCAAGGTGCCGAAGGTTTTGGCATCGACGCGAGCGTGCTTGACCGCATGGCGCAAGAGGTGAAAGAGCTGGTTGAGCTGGGCATTCAGGTGGGTGTGGTTATTGGTGGCGGTAACCTGTTCCGCGGCGCAGGTCTGGCCCAGGCGGGCATGAACCGTGTGGTCGGCGACCATATGGGCATGCTGGCAACAGTGATGAATGGCCTAGCAATGCGTGACGCGCTGCACCGTGCGTATGTCAATGCGCGCTTGATGTCAGCGATTCCGCTGAACGGCGTGTGTGATAACTATAGCTGGGCAGAAGCGATCAGCCTGCTGCGTAATAACCGCGTCGTGATCTTTGCGGCCGGTACCGGCAACCCGTTCTTTACCACTGACTCTGCAGCCTGCCTGCGCGGCATCGAAATCGAAGCCGACGTGGTACTGAAAGCCACCAAAGTAGACGGCGTCTACTCTGAAGATCCGGTGAAAAACCCGGATGCCACGCTGTATGACCAACTGAGCTATGCAGAAGTGTTGGATAAAGAGCTTAAAGTAATGGATCTCGCCGCCTTTACGCTGGCGCGTGACCACAAGCTGCCTATCCGCGTCTTCAACATGAACAAGCCTGGCGCATTGCGTCGCGTCGTGATGGGTGAAAAAGAAGGCACCCTGATTACGCATTAATACCCGACGCGCGTTAAAATAAGGTATATTCTTTTGCCGCGATGCTCTGACATCGCGCAGCAATTAGGATGATCGATGTTTATCGATACCGCTTCCGGTTAGCCCGGAAATGGCCAGGTCAACCGAATTCAAGGGTTTCAACGTGATTAACGACATTAAAAAAGATGCAGACACGCGCATGGAAAAATGTGTGGATGCATTTAAAAACAACATCAGCAAAATCCGCACCGGTCGTGCTTCGCCTTCACTGCTCGACGGCATTGTGGTTCCTTATTACGGTACACCAACGCCGCTGCGCCAGCTGGCTAGCGTGACGGTTGAGGATTCACGTACGTTGAAAATCAACGTATTTGATCGCTCGCTGAGCGCTGCGGTTGAGAAAGCGATTATGACGTCTGATTTGGGTCTGAACCCAAGCTCAGCCGGTAGCGATATTCGTGTGCCGCTGCCAGCGCTGACTGAAGAGCGTCGTAAAGACCTGATCAAGATCGTACGTGGCGAAGCAGAGCAGGGCCGTGTTTCCGTGCGTAACGTCCGCCGTGACGCCAACGATAAGATCAAAGCGCTGCTGAAAGACAAAGAGATCAGCGAAGACGACGAACGTCGTACGCAGGACGAGATCCAGAAAATGACCGATGCGCACATCAAGAGTGTTGATGCCGCATTGGCCGATAAAGAAAAGGAACTGATGGACTTCTAATTCCATCAACTGCTTTTCAAAACGCCGTTCAGAGACGAGACGTGTTCGACTCTGGCGGCGTTTTACATTGTGTCTGGCGCTGTTGCGGACACTCTCCACGACTTCACAGGGATAGCATGATGAAGCGATTAACTCTGCTGGGATCGACCGGCTCCATTGGTACCAGCACGCTGGCGGTGATTGCCGCAAATCCTGAACTTTATCAGGTGACCGCGCTGGTGGCTGGCCAGAATGTGGCGTTGATGGCTGAACAATGCCTGCAATTCCAACCGCGCTATGCCGCGATGTCCGATGAGACTTCCGCACAAGCGCTGCGTGAGCGACTGAAAGCACTCAACGTTAATACCGAAGTGCTCTCCGGCGTTCAGGCAGCCTGCGAATTGGCCGCGCTGGATGACGTGGATCAGGTGATGGCGGCGATTGTTGGCGCCTCAGGTTTACAGCCCACCATGGCGGCGATTCGCGCCGGTAAAACCGTGCTGCTGGCCAACAAAGAGTCGCTTGTCACATGCGGCCGTCTGTTTATGGAGGCGGTACGCCAACATCAGGTGCAATTGCTGCCGGTCGATAGCGAGCACAACGCCATTTTTCAGAGTTTACCCGCTTCCATACAGCATCAGTTGGGGTACGCTGATCTGCGGGGAAACGGCATCGAGTCGATTCTCCTTACGGGATCGGGTGGTCCTTTTCGTGACACGCCATTAGCGGATTTAGCCGGTATGTCGCCGGATCAGGCTTGTGCGCATCCGAACTGGTCAATGGGGCGTAAAATCTCCGTTGATTCGGCCACCATGATGAATAAAGGTCTTGAATACATTGAAGCCCGCTGGCTGTTTAATGCGACTGACGCGCAGATGGAGGTGATCCTGCATCCGCAGTCGGTTATCCATTCGATGGTGCGTTATTGCGACGGCAGCGTGCTGGCGCAACTGGGCTCTCCGGATATGCGGACGCCTATTGCGCACAGCATGGCATGGCCAGCACGTATTTCTGCGGGCGTAACGCCGCTCGACTTCACGCGCATGAAGTCGTTGACGTTTTCCGAGCCGGACTACGAGCGCTATCCCTGCCTGAAGCTTGCGATTGATGCCTGTGCCACAGGTCAGGCCGCTACGACATCGCTGAATGCAGCGAATGAAGTGGCGGTGGCAGCTTTTCTGCAGCACCAGATTCGCTTTACCGATATTGCCGCCATCAACAGCGAAGTGCTAGCGTCCCTGAGTTGTCAGGAGCCGGGCAGCATTGACGAGGTGATGGAGATTGATCGGTTAGCGCGCGTGCGTGCCAATGAATTGTTACCGCGCTTTCGTTTAGCAGGTTGATAGTTCCCGCTATTTGTTCGCTCTGGGTGAAAATGGTATAGTCGCTCGCTCGCGTTTCACAGCCGACATTGTTTCGATGTCATCTGGCGTGTTTGCCGGAGTTTGCTGCAGGCGCAATGTATTCAGAAACCACAGCATTTCTGATGAAAGGAATTATTACGCGTTATGTCGTCCAACAATCACAACACAATCGATGACGAGTCGTACTGCACGCCACGTCACGTGGCCATCATTATGGATGGTAATGGTCGCTGGGCAAAAAATCAGGGCAAACTGCGTATTTCAGGCCACAAAGCCGGGGTAAAATCAGTACGCCGGGCTGTCAGCTTTGCGGTTAGCCATAAACTGGAAGCGCTCACGCTTTATGCGTTCAGCAGTGAAAACTGGAGCCGTCCGATTCAGGAAGTGACAGCGTTAATGGAGTTGTTTGTCTGGGCGCTCGACAGCGAAGTCAAAAGCCTGCACAAACACAATGTGCGTCTGCGCATTATTGGCGATATCAGTCGTTTTAATAACCGAATTCAGGAACGCATTCGCCGCGCCGAGGAACTGACTCAGCAAAATAATGGACTGACCCTAAACATTGCTGCCAACTATGGCGGCCGTTGGGATATTATCCAGGGTGCCAGAAAATTGGCCGAACAGGTTCAGGAAGGTTTACTGCGTCCTGATCAGATTACCGAAGAAAGCCTGGCTCCGCATCTGTGTATGCAGGAGCTGGCGCCAGTGGATTTAGTGATAAGGACCGGGGGAGAGCATCGGATTAGCAACTTCCTGCTGTGGCAAATCGCCTATGCTGAGTTTTGGTTTACCGATGTTCTTTGGCCTGATTTTGATGAAAACGTTTTTGAAGGTGCACTGAATGCATTCTCTACGCGGGAGCGACGCTATGGCGGTACTGCACCAGGCGGCGCCTAAGCAATTTGGGGGTAACCTTTGCTGAAGTCTCGTCTGATTACCGCGTTAATTTTGATTCCGCTGGTGATCGCTGCACTGTTCTGGTTACCCCTGTCCGGTTTTGCGATTATCACTATCATCATCTGCATGCTTGCCGCCTGGGAATGGGGGCAGTTTGCCGGCATGAAAACGCGTCAGCAACGTATCTGGCTGGCCGTGCTTTGCGGCCTGTTGCTGTCCGCGATGCTCTTTACCCTTGAACCCTATCAACGCAATCTGCACCAATTCCAGATGGAAGGCTCGCTCTGGGCATCGCTGTTGTGGTGGATTGTCGCGCTCATCTTAGTACTGTTCTATCCCGCTTCTGCCGCGTTATGGCGTCACTCACGTACGCTGCGCCTGCTGTTTGGCGTGCTTACCTTGATTCCGTTCTTCTGGGGCATGATGGCGCTGCGTCAGTATCATTACGATACTGACCATTTCGCCGGCGCATGGTGGCTGCTGTTCGTGATGTTCCTTGTCTGGGGCGCAGATTCCGGTGCCTACATGTTTGGTCGCCTGTTTGGCAAACACAAGCTGGCACCAAAAGTCTCTCCGGGTAAAACCTGGGAAGGTTTCTTCGGTGGCCTATTGTCATCTGCAATCATCGCCTGGCTGTTTGCTCTGCTGGCACCGCTTTCGGTGGCGCCGGGCACGCTCATTATCTGTGCGGTGATTGCGACGCTGGCATCGGTGTTGGGCGACCTGACAGAAAGTATGTTCAAGCGTGAAGCGGGCATTAAAGACAGCGGTAACTTGATTCCGGGGCACGGTGGTATTCTCGATCGTATTGATAGCCTGACTGCTGCGGTGCCCGTGTTTGCCTGCCTGCTGCTGTTGGTGTTTCGCACCCTCTGAGGATAGCTGGCGATGTTGAGTATACTCTGGAGTTTTGCCGCCTTTATCGTGGCCCTTGGCGTGCTAATTACCGTGCACGAGTTTGGCCATTTCTGGGTGGCGCGCCGCTGCGGTGTTAAAGTTGAACGTTTCTCGATTGGCTTCGGTAAAGCGCTGTGGCGTCGCAGCGATCGTCAGGGCACCGAATATGTCATCGCGCTGATCCCTCTTGGCGGCTACGTCAAAATGCTCGACGAACGCGTTGAAAGCGTTCCCGCCGAGCTGCGTCATCAAGCCTTCAACAACAAAACCGTGCTGCAGCGTGCTTCGATTATCGCAGCCGGTCCTATCGCCAACTTCATCTTCGCCATCTTTGCTTACTGGGTCGTGTTTATTCACGGCGTGCCAGGTGTGCGTCCTGTGGTTGGTGAAATTCTGAACGGTTCCGTCGCTGCCGAAGCGCAAATTACCTCCGGCATGGAACTTAAAGCGGTAGATGGTATCGAAACGCCTGATTGGGATGCTGTGCGTATGGCGCTGATCGGTAAAATCGGCGACAGCGATGCCACGCTTACCGTCTCGCAATTTGGCGAAGAAGCCACGCAGCAAAAGCAATTAAATTTGCGCGATTGGCAATTTGAGCCTGATAAACAGGATCCGGTGGTCGCTTTAGGTATTCGTCCACGTGGGCCGCAGATTGAAACGACCTTAGCCGAAGTTCAGGCAAACTCACCGGCAAGCAATGCTGGTTTGCAAGCGGGCGATAGGATCGTTAAAGTCGATGGTCAGCCATTGTCACAGTGGCAGGCTTTTGCGGCACAGGTGCGGGATAATCCGGGCAAAAACATGGCGCTAGATATCGAGCGCAACGGCGAACCTGTGGCGTTGACGTTAACGCCGGAAGCGAAACCGGGCAATGAAGCGGAAGGCTTCGCGGGTGTCATCCCGCGTGTGATTCCGCTGCCTGATGAGTACAAAACGGTAAGGCAGTATGGACCTTTTGCGGCGATCGGCGAAGCCAGTGTAAAAACCTGGCAGTTGATGAAGCTAACAGTCTCCATGCTGGGCAAGTTGATAATCGGGGATGTGAAGCTGAATAACCTGAGCGGGCCGATTTCGATCGCGCAGGGTGCCGGGTTATCAGCAGAGTACGGGGTGATTTATTACCTGATGTTCCTGGCGCTGATCAGCGTCAACCTGGGCATCATTAACCTGTTCCCTCTGCCGGTTTTAGATGGTGGTCACCTGCTCTTTCTGGCGATCGAAAAGATCAAAGGTGGACCGGTGTCCGAGCGAGTTCAGGACTTTAGTTATCGCATTGGCTCAATCTTGCTAGTGCTGTTAATGGGGCTTGCACTTTTCAATGATTTCTCACGTCTGTAATAGCTGGAACGCATACAGGCGCGGGATGTGTTAGGAAAACGCATAACAACGATGGCGATGAAAAAGTTGCTCATAGCGTCGCTGCTGTTTAGCAGCGCCACCGTTTACGGTGCAGACGATTTCGTAGTGAAGGACATTCATTTCGAAGGTCTCCAGCGAGTCGCCGTCGGCGCGGCTCTGCTCAGCATGCCGGTACGTGTCGGTGATACGGTGAATGACGATGATGTCAGAAACACCATTCGTTCACTGTTCGCCACCGGTAACTTTGAAGATGTGCAGGTTCTGCGTGACGGTACAACCCTGATTGTTCAGGTGAAAGAGCGTCCAACCATTGCCAACATCACTTTCTCCGGCAACAAAGCGGTGAAAGAAGATCAGCTGAAACAGAACCTCGAAGCGTCTGGCGTGCGCGTTGGCGAAGCGCTGGACCGCACCACGCTCTCTTCAATCGAGAAGGGTCTGGAAGACTTCTACTACAGCGTCGGTAAATACACCGCCAGCGTCAAAGCGATAGCTACGCCGCTGCCGCGCAACCGCGTGGATCTGAAATTCGTCTTCCAGGAAGGCGTTTCAGCGCAGATCCAGCAGATCAACATCGTCGGTAATAAAGCATTTACCTCTGACGAACTGATTTCGCGCTTCTCACTGCGTGACGAAGTGCCATGGTGGAACGTGGTGGGCGATCGTAAATACCAGAAACAGAAGTTAGCGGGCGATCTCGAAACCCTGCGCAGCTTCTATCTGGATCGCGGTTATGCGCGTTTCAACATCGATTCCACGCAGGTGAGCCTGACGCCAGATAAGAAAGGCATCTACATCACCGTGAACATTAACGAAGGCGATCAGTACAAGATTGCTGGCGTGATCGTGAACGGCAGCATGGCGGGCCATTCTGCTGAAATCGAAAAGATGACCAGGATTCCATCGGGTGAGCTGTATAACGGCACTAAAGTCACCCAGATGGAAGATGACATCAAGAAATTGCTGGGTCGTTACGGTTACGCCTATCCGCGCGTAATGACGCAACCAGAAATCAACGATGCTGACAAAACCGTCAAGCTGCATATCAACGTGGATGCGGGCAACCGTTACTACGTGCGTAAAGTGCGCTTTGAAGGTAACGACACCTCAAAAGATTCCGTACTGCGCCGTGAAATGCGTCAGATGGAAGGTGCCTGGTTGGGCAGCGATCTCGTCGATCAGGGTAAAGAGCGTCTGAATCGTACCGGTTACTTCGAAACCGTGGATGTGGATACGCAACGTGTTCCGGGTGCGCCGGATCAGGTTGATGTGGTCTACAAGGTGAAAGAGCGTAACACCGGTACTTTCAACTTTGGTGTCGGTTACGGTACTGAAAGTGGCGTCAGCTTCCAGGTGGGCGTGACCCAGGAAAACTGGCTCGGCACCGGTAACACTGTAGGCATCAGCGGTACCAAAAACGATTACCAGACCTATGCTGAGTTCTCACTGACCGATCCGTACTTCACGGTCGACGGCGTGAGCCTTGGCGGTCGTTTGTTCTATAACGACTTTAAAGCTGATAACGCCGATCTGTCTGACTATACCAACAAAAGTTATGGTCTCGACGGTACGCTGGGCTTCCCGGTCAATGAAAATAATACGCTGCGTGTTGGTTTAGGTTATGTGCATAACGACCTGTCCAACATGCGTCCTCAGGTTGCGATGTGGCGTTATCTGGATTCGGTCGGTCGCCATCAGGGCTTGAACGATGACGGTGATTTCTCTGCAGATGATTTCACCTTCAACTACGGTTGGACCTATAACACTTTAGACCGCGGCTTCTTCCCTACGCGCGGTAACCGTACCAACCTGAACGGTAAAGTGACGATTCCAGGCTCTGATAATGCGTTCTATAAAGCAACATTGGATAGCCAGCAATATGTGCCGCTGAACCGCGATGGTACGTGGGTGGTGTTAGGCCGTGGCCGTGTAGGATATGGTGACGGACTTAATGGAAAAGAGATGCCGTTCTATGAGAACTTCTACGGCGGTGGCTCGAGCACGGTTCGTGGCTTCCAGTCCAACACCATTGGTCCTAAAGCTGCGTACCTGAACGATGGCTCGTCAAACTGTAATATCTCTGATCCAAACGGCGTCTGTAAGTCGGACGATGCGGTCGGTGGTAACGCCATGGCGATTGCCAGCCTGGAGCTGATTACGCCAACGCCGTTCCTGAGCGAGAAATATGCGAATTCCGTGCGTACCTCGGTGTTTATGGATGCCGGTACCGTTTGGGATACCAAATGGCAGAACACTGCGGAAACACGCGCGGCGGGTGTGCCAGATTACAGCGATCCTAATAACATTCGCGTCTCTGCCGGTGTGGCACTGCAGTGGATGTCACCGTTAGGACCGCTGGTCTTCTCATACGCCCAGCCGATGAAGAAAGTCGAGGGAGACAAGTCAGAGCAATTCCAGTTTAACATTGGTAAAACCTGGTAAGGCTCTGAGCAGGGAAGTGAAAATACCGTCTTGCACGCGTGCTGCCTGATAATGCGGCACGCTGCAAACACACACGTTGAGGTAAGGAGTTTATAGTGAAAAAGTTGTTCTGTGCTGCTGCTCTGGGTGTTGCATTAGCTGCTTCTGCGGGTGCCCAAGCGGCTGATAAAGTTGCCGTCGTTAACCTGAGCCAGGTTTTCCAGCAGTCTCCGCAGCGTGCCGCTGTTGCTAAACAGCTTGAAGGTGAATTCCAGAGCCGCGCCTCTGACCTCCAGTCTCAGCAGCAGAAGATCCAGCAAGAAATTCAGGATCTGCAGCGTAATGCATCGACCATGAAAGCGAGCGACCGCACCAAGAAAGAGAAGCAAATCTCTTCTGAGCGTGCTGCCTTTGAACAAAAAGCACAGGCTTTTGACAAAGACAACCAAACTCGTCAGATGCAGGAGCGTAACAAGCTGCTGGCTAAAATCCAGACCGCTGTTCAGTCTGTAGCGAAAAGCGAAGGTTACGATCTGGTTCTGGACTCTCAGGCCGTGCTGTATTCTTCTTCTGATGCTAAAGACATCACTGCTGACGTTGTAAAACAGGTTAAATAATTGATGTCATCAATTCGACTGGCTGATTTAGCCCAGCAGTTGGATGCAGAATTGCACGGAGATGGCGATATCGTCATCTCCGGCATTGCTTCTATGCAATCCGCCACAACTGGCCAAATCACTTTTCTTGCAAACAGCCGCTACCGCGAGCAGCTCGCTACTATCCAGGCTTCAGCCGTGGTGCTGACGGAAGCGGATCTGGAGTGGTGTAAAACGGCCGCCCTGGTGGTGAAAAATCCTTACCTGACTTATGCCCGCATGGCACAACTGCTGGACACAACGCCGCAGCCCGCGCAGAATATCGCGCCCAGCGCGGTGATCGATGCAACGGCTAAGCTGGGTAACAACGTTTCGGTAGGCGCAAATGCGGTAATCGAGTCTGGCGTAGAGCTGGGTGACGACGTCGTTATTGGCGCAGGATGTTTTGTTGGTAAGCAGACGCGTATCGGTCGCGGCTCACGTTTGTGGGCTAACGTCACGATTTATCACGAAATCCAGATTGGTCAGGATTGTCTGATTCAGTCCGGCACCGTCATTGGTGCTGATGGTTTCGGGTATGCTAACGATCGCGGCAATTGGGTGAAAATCCCGCAGCTGGGTACCGTCGTGATTGGTGATCGGGTTGAAATTGGTGCCTGTACTACCATCGATCGCGGCGCGCTGGATAACACTCTGATCGGCAATGGTGTTATCATAGATAACCAGTGTCAGATTGCGCACAACGTCGTGATTGGTGATAACACCGCTGTTGCGGGTGGTGTGATCATGGCGGGTAGTCTGAAGATTGGACGTTACTGTATGATTGGCGGCGCCAGCGTCATTAACGGCCATATGGAAATCTGTGACAAAGTGACCGTAACGGGCATGGGCATGGTAATGCGCCCGATCACAGAGCCAGGCGTATATTCGTCGGGTATTCCACTGCAACCCAACAAAACCTGGCGTAAAACAGCAGCGCTGGTGATGAACATCGATGAAATAAGCAAACGCTTAAAAGCCATCGAACGTAAGGTCGGTAAAGACGACTAAACGCATCCCACGCTACTTGCTTTCATAACAAGAAGTGTACTTTCTTCCACCTTCGGTAACCCGAGAATGGCAGCAGGTATCGTAAGAAAGCGAAACGCCCCGAACTAATTTGCGGCCTGCGGAAGATCATTTTGATCGGTGCAGGCCGTGTTATTGATGCCATCAGATTTTTAGGACAGGAAGAGTATTTTGACTACTGAAACGCATACTCTGAAAATTGAAGAGATTTTAGAACTGCTGCCACACCGCTATCCTTTCTTGCTGGTTGATCGCGTGCTGGATTTTGAAGAGCATAAATATCTGCGCGCGGTGAAGAACGTTTCTGTTAACGAACCGTTTTTCCAGGGACATTTCCCTGGTAAGCCGATTTTCCCAGGCGTTCTGATCCTGGAAGCGATGGCGCAAGCGACCGGTATTCTGGCGTTCAAAAGCGTTGGGAAACTGGAACCAGGCGAACTCTATTACTTCGCTGGTATCGATGAAGCCCGTTTCAAACGTCCGGTTGTGCCGGGCGATCAGATGATCATGGAAGTGACCTTCGAGAAAACCCGTCGTGGTCTGACGCGCTTTAAAGGCGTGGCGACCGTGGACGGCAAAATTGTCTGTGAAGCGACCATGATGTGTGCCCGTAGCCGGGAGGCATAATAAGTGATTGATTCAACCGCCCATATCCATCCCAGTTCTGTCATTGAAGAGGGTGCCGTCATCGGCGCCAATGTTCATATCGGTCCGTTCTGCTTTATCGGCGCTAATGTGGAAATTGGTGAAGGAACCGTACTCAAATCGCACGTGGTGGTGAACGGCCACACGCGTATCGGCAAAGACAATCAGATCTACCAGTTCGCTTCCATCGGTGAAGTGAATCAGGACCTGAAATATGCGGGCGAACCGACGCGCGTTGAAATTGGCGATCGCAACCGCATCCGCGAGAGCGTCACCATTCATCGTGGCACTACGCAGGGCGGCAATGTGACTAAAGTCGGCAGCGATAACCTGCTGATGGTGAATGCTCACATCGCGCATGACTGCGTGATCGGCAATCGCTGCATCTTTGCTAACAATGCCACGCTGGGCGGTCACGTCACCGTTGATGATTTTGCGATTATCGGCGGCATGACGGCGGTACATCAGTGGTGCACCATTGGTGCTCACGTGATGGTTGGCGGTTGTTCAGGCGTCGCGCAGGATGTGCCGCCTTATGTCATTGCGCAGGGCAACCACGCAACGCCATACGGTATCAACATCGAAGGTCTGAAGCGTCGTGGCTTTAGCAAAGAAGCGCTGCATGCCATTCGCAACGCGTACAAACTGCTGTACCGCAGCGGCAAAACGCTGGATGAAGTGAAACCAGAGATTGAAGAGCTGGCGAAACAACACAGCGAAGTGCAGCCTTTCTATGACTTCTTTGCCCGTTCAACGCGTGGATTGATTCGTTAATCCATGTCAGCGCGTCCCCTAACGATTGCCCTGGTCGCCGGAGAAACCTCCGGCGATATTCTTGGTGCAGGTCTCATCCGTGCGTTAAAAGCGCGCCATCCTGATGCGCGCTTTGTTGGCGTGGCCGGTCCGCTGATGCAGGCCGAAGGCTGCGAAGCCTGGTATGAGATGGAAGAGCTGGCGGTGATGGGCATCGTCGAAGTGCTGGGACGCCTACGGCGTCTGCTGAAAATTCGTCGTGACCTGACACAGCGCTTCACCGAACTCAAGCCGGATGTGTTCGTGGGCATTGATGCGCCGGATTTCAACATCACGCTGGAAGGTCGCCTCAAGCGCGCGGGCATTCGCACCATTCATTACGTCAGCCCTTCGGTTTGGGCATGGCGTCAAAAGCGCGTTTTCAAAATCGGCCGCAACACCAATCTGGTGCTGGCATTCCTGCCGTTTGAAAAAGCGTTCTACGATCGCTTTAACGTGCCGTGCCGCTTTATCGGCCACACCATGGCTGATGCGATGCCGCTGCAGCCCGATAAGCTGGCGGCGCGCCGCGAGTTAGGCATTGCTGACGAGGCGATTTGCCTTGGCTTGTTGCCGGGCAGTCGCGGTGCCGAAGTGGAAATGCTCAGCGCCGATTTCCTGCGCGCCGCGCAGCTGCTGCTTCAGCGCTATCCCACGCTGGAAATCGTGGTGCCGCTGGTGAACGCCAAACGCCGCGCGCAGTTTGAGCAGATCAAAGCGCAAGTTGCGCCAGAACTGCCGATGCATTTGCTGGATGGCAAAGGCCGTCAGGCGATGCTGGCCAGCGATGCCGCTATTCTTGCGTCTGGCACCGCCGCGCTGGAGTGCATGCTGGCGAAATGCCCGATGGTGGTCGGTTATCGCATGAAGCCGTCTACTTTTTGGCTGGCAAAACGTCTGGTAAAAACGCCGTACGTTTCCCTGCCAAATCTGCTGGCCGGTCGCGAGCTGGTGAAAGAGTTGCTGCAGGACGAATGCCAGCCTGACGCGCTCGCCGCGGCGCTGGAGCCGTTACTGCACACGGGCCCGGAGCGCGAAGCGCTACTGAAAACCTTCACCGAACTGCATCAACAGATTCGCTGGAATGCCGATGAGCAGGCGGCGGATGCGGTACTGGAGATTATCAATGGCTGAATTTATCTATCCCAACGCGCAGCGGATTGCTGGCGTTGATGAAGTAGGGCGCGGCCCGCTGGTTGGCGCCGTGGTCACGGCGGCGGTGATCCTCGATCCCGCCAACCCGATTGCCGGACTGGCCGACTCGAAAAAGCTCTCCGAGAAGCGTCGTCTGGCGCTGTATGACGAGATCAAAGAGAAGGCGCTGGCCTGGAGCCTTGGTCGTGCCGAGCCAGAGGAGATCGATCAGCTCAATATTCTGCACGCTACCATGCTGGCGATGCAGCGCGCGGTCGCGGGTTTGCAAATTGTACCGGACTTCGTACTGATCGATGGTAACCGTTGCCCGGCGCTGCCGATGCCCTCGCAGGCGGTGGTGAAGGGCGATAGCCTGGTGCAAGCGATCAGTGCCGCCTCGATCATCGCCAAAGTCACGCGCGATCGTGAAATGGCCGAACTGGATCTGCTGTTCCCGCAATATGGCTTTGCGCAACACAAAGGCTATCCAACCGCGCTGCACATGGAAAAGCTGACGCAGCACGGCGCCACACCTCATCATCGTCGCAGCTTTGCGCCGGTGCGTAACGCCTTGATTGATGCCGATGTGCTGGCAGCCCGCCAGCCAACTACGCTTTAATAGCCTGACGCTGTTTTAACCGGAAACTGATATGGCTGAACCTCGTTTTATACATCTGCGCGTCCACAGTGATTACTCCATGGTTGATGGTCTGGCGAAAACCGGACCCTTAGTCAAGAAGGCGGCTGCGCTGGGCATGCCGGCGATTGCCATTACCGATTACATCAACTTGTGCGGGCTGGTGCGTTTTTACGGTAGCGCACACGGCGCGGGGATCAAGCCGATTATTGGTGCTGACTTCCAGGTTGCCAGCGAATTGATGGGCGATGAGCTGACACAGTTAACGCTGCTGGCGGCCAATAACACCGGTTATCAAAACCTGACCTTGCTGATTTCACGTGCATATCAGCGCGGTTACGGCATTGCGGGCCCAATCATCGATCGCGACTGGCTGCTGGAGCTGGGCGAAGGCCTGATTCTGCTGTCTGGCGGACGTCGCGGCGACGTGGGCCGCAGTCTGCTGCGCGGCAATAGCGCAATGGTGGCGCAGTGTTTAAGCTTTTATCAGGAACACTTCCCGAATCGTTATTACCTGGAATTGATGCGCACCGGTCGCGCCGATGAAGAAGCGTATCTGCATGCCGCCGTCGAGCTGGCGGTGGCCGAAGGCGTTCCCGTCGTTGCCACCAACGAAGTGTGCTTCCTGAATGAAGAAGATTTTGATGCGCATGAAATCCGCGTCGCGATTCATGACGGCTATACGCTGGACGATCCCAAGCGTCCACGCAACTACAGTCCTCAGCAATATATGCGCAGTGAAGAGGAGATGTGCGAGCTGTTCTCGGACATTCCGGAAGCGCTGGAAAATAGCGTAGAGATTGCTAAGCGCTGTAACGTGACGGTGCGCCTCGGCGAATATTTCCTGCCGCAGTTCCCCACCGGTGACATGAGCACTGAAGACTTCCTCGTGGCGAAGTCACGTGAAGGCCTGGAAGAGCGTATGGAATTCCTCTTCCCGGATCCGGCGGTGCGCGCAGAAAAACGCGTGGAATATGATGAACGTCTGGAGATTGAACTCACTGTTATCAACCAGATGGGCTTCCCGGGCTACTTCCTGATCGTGATGGAGTTTATTCAGTGGTCGAAGGACAACGGTATTCCCGTCGGCCCAGGCCGCGGTTCGGGTGCCGGTTCATTGGTGGCGTATGCGCTGAAAATCACCGATATCGATCCGCTGGAGTTTGACCTGCTGTTCGAACGTTTCCTGAACCCGGAACGTGTTTCGATGCCTGACTTTGACGTTGACTTCTGCATGGAGAAGCGCGATCAGGTGATCGATCACGTGGCCGATATGTATGGACGCGATGCGGTATCGCAGATCATCACCTTCGGTACCATGGCGGCGAAAGCGGTCATCCGCGATGTGGGACGCGTACTCGGTCATCCGTACGGTTTTGTTGATCGTATCTCGAAACTGATCCCGCCGGATCCGGGCATGACGCTGGAGAAAGCCTTCCTGGCTGAACCTCAGCTGCCGGAGATCTACGAGGCTGATGAAGAGGTGAAAGCGCTGATCGACATGGCGCGCAAACTGGAAGGTGTCACGCGTAACGCCGGTAAACACGCCGGTGGTGTGGTGATTTCGCCGACCAAAATCACCGATTTTGCGCCGCTGTACTGCGATGAAAACGGGCAATTCCCGGTTACCCAGTTTGATAAGAATGACGTGGAATATGCCGGGCTGGTGAAGTTTGACTTCCTTGGCCTGCGTACGCTTACCATCATCGACTGGGCGCTGAAGATGATTAACCCGCGCCGTGAAAAGCAGGGTTTGCCACCGATTGATATCGCCGCCATTCCGCTGGATGACAAGAAAAGCTTTGATATGCTGCAGCGCTCGGAAACCACGGCGGTGTTCCAGCTTGAATCGCGCGGCATGAAAGATCTGATCAAACGTCTGAAGCCTGACTGCTTCGAAGATATGATCGCACTGGTTGCGCTATTCCGTCCGGGACCGCTGCAATCGGGCATGGTAGATAACTTCATTGACCGTAAGCACGGTCGCGAAGAGATCTCTTATCCGGATATTCAGTGGCAGCACGAAACCCTGAAGCCGGTGCTGGAGCCGACCTACGGCATCATTCTGTATCAGGAACAGGTGATGCAGATTGCGCAGGTGCTGTCTGGCTACACGCTGGGCGGTGCGGACATGCTGCGTCGTGCGATGGGTAAAAAGAAACCCGAAGAGATGGCGAAGCAGCGTTCGGTGTTCCGGGACGGTGCGGAGAAGATGGGCGTCGACGGTGAGCTGTCGATGAAAATCTTCGATCTGGTAGAAAAATTTGCCGGTTATGGCTTTAACAAGTCGCACTCCGCCGCTTACGCGCTGGTTTCTTATCAAACGCTGTGGCTGAAAGCGCACTATCCGGCAGAGTTCATGGCGGCCGTAATGACCGCTGATATGGATAACACCGAGAAAGTGGTTGGCCTGGTCGACGAATGCTGGCGCATGGGCCTTAAAGTGCTGCCGCCAGACATCAACTCAGGTTTGTATCCGTTCCACGTCAATGACGAAGGCGAGATCGTTTACGGCATCGGCGCGATCAAAGGCGTGGGTGAGGGCCCGATCGAAGCGATCATTGATGCGCGAAATGAAGGCGGCTACTTCAAAGAGCTGTTTGATCTCTGTGCGCGCACCGACACCAAAAAGATCAACCGTCGCGTAATGGAAAAACTGATCATGTCGGGCGCATTCGATCGTCTCGGCCCGCATCGCGCGGCTTTGATGAGTGCACTCGGCGATGCATTAAAAGCGGCCGATCAGCATGCTAAAGCCGAAGCCATCGGCCAGGCCGATATGTTTGGCGTGCTGGCCGAAGAGCCAGAGCAGGTAGAGAAATCCTACGCCAGCATCACGCCGTGGCCGGAACAAATTCAACTGGATGGCGAACGAGAGACTTTGGGTCTCTATCTTACCGGACATCCGATTAACCAGTATTTGAAAGAAATTGAGCGTTACGTCGGCGGCATGCGGCTGAAAGACATGCATCCGACAGATCGTGGTAAAGTAACCGTCGCGGCGGGGCTGGTGATTGCCGCCCGCGTGATGGTCACTAAACGCGGTAACCGAATTGGTATTTGTACCATTGACGATCGTTCTGGTCGTCTTGAAGTGATGTTATTTACCGATGCGTTAGATAAATACCAGCAGTTGCTGGAGAAGGACCGTATCCTGATCGTCAGTGGACAGGTCAGCTTTGATGACTTTAGCGGTGGCCTTAAAATGACCGCTCGAGAAGTGATGGACATCGACGAAGCGCGGGAAAAATACGCGCGCGGACTTGCTATCTCGCTGACGGACAGGCAAATTGATGACCAGCTTTTAAACCGTCTCCGCCAGTCTCTGGAGCCTCATCGTTCCGGGACCATTCCGGTGCATCTCTACTATCAGAGAGCCGATGCGCGAGCGAAGCTACGCTTTGGTGCAGCGTGGCGTATTTCGCCCAGCGATCGTTTACTCAACGATTTGCGGTCGTTAGTAGGATCGGAGCAGGTGGAACTGGAGTTTGACTAAAACAGGAACATTATGAGTCTTAATTACCTGGATTTTGAACAGCCAATCGCAGAGCTTGAAGCGAAAATCGACTCGTTAAAATCGATTGGCCGTTCGGATGAGAAACACGATATTAATTTGGATGAGGAAGTGCAGCGTTTACGCGAAAAAAGCGTTGAGCTGACCCGTAAAATCTTCTCCGATTTAGGCGCATGGCAAGTGGCGCAACTCGCGCGTCATCCGCTGCGTCCTTATACACTGGACTATATCCGCAACGCGTTTGATGATTTCGACGAACTGGCTGGCGATCGTGCTTATGCCGATGATAAAGCGATTGTCGGCGGTATTGCCCGTCTTGACGGTCGTCCAGTGATGATCATTGGTCATCAGAAAGGTCGCGAAACCAAAGAGAAAATCCGTCGTAACTTCGGTATGCCGGCACCAGAAGGCTATCGCAAAGCGCTGCGTCTGATGGAAATGGCTGAACGCTTTAAGATGCCGCTGATCACCTTCATCGATACGCCGGGAGCTTATCCGGGCGTGGGTGCAGAAGAGCGCGGTCAGTCAGAAGCGATCGCACGCAACCTGCGTGAAATGTCTGGCCTGAAAATTCCGGTGATTTGTACCGTAATCGGCGAAGGCGGTTCCGGTGGTGCGCTGGCAATCGGCGTGGGCGACAAAGTCAACATGCTGCAATACAGCACCTATTCGGTGATTTCACCGGAAGGTTGTGCGTCGATCCTGTGGAAAAGCGCCGATAAAGCTCCGCTGGCTGCGGAAGCGATGGGTATCACAGCTGAGCGTCTGAAAGAGCTGAAGCTGATCGATTCCATCATTCCTGAGCCGCTGGGCGGCGCGCATCGTCAACCGGTAGATATGGCGGCTTCTCTTAAGCAGCAACTGCTGGCTGATCTGGCCGATCTCGATGTTCTGAGCACCGAAGAGTTGCTCAACCGTCGCTATCAGCGCCTGATGAACTACGGCTACGCTTGATACATCAGATCTAAGCAAGAAGCGGACCCCGGTCCGCTTTTTTTATGTCGAACGAATACCATTCTGATCAGCCATCCGTAGGGTAGCCATCCATGGCTACCTGGTTCGACGATTTCGCTGTGACTTCGGTGCAAGGTCCAGAAAAGACCAGCCCGATCGCAAAGAATCACTGCATCCATGCAGATCGGCCTCGCCATCCATGGCTCGGATGCTTTGCTCTTCGGGCTGCTCTTTCCTGTCCCCTTTGGCTTGATCGTGGCTTTTCTGGTGCATTAGCATTCGGTTGCAATCACTCAACAGCAGAGCATTCCAGGTTTATCCGCGCGCGGTTTTCGCTATCCTTATTCAGTGCCACAACACCACAGGAGGTGAGCATTGAATATTATTGCGATCATGGGACCGCACGGCGCTTTCTACAAAGATGAGCCTATTCGCGAACTGGATGCTGCCCTCAAGCTGCATGGCTTCCAAACCGTTTACCCCAATAATGCCAGCGACCTGCTGAAGTTGATTGAACACAATCCGCGTATCTGCGGTGTGATTTTTGACTGGGACGATTACAGTCTGGCGCTGTGTAGCGACATCAATCAGCTTAATGAATATCTGCCGCTCTATGCCTTCATCAACACCCATTCGCAGATGGATGTCAGCATCAACGAGATGCGCATGGCGCTGCACTTCTTCGAGTATGCCCTGAGCGCTACCGATGACATCGCGCTGCATATTCGTCAGTACACCGATGAGTACATCGATAACATCACGCCGCCGCTAACTAAAGCGTTGTTCACCTACGTCAAAGAGGGCAAATACACCTTCTGCACGCCGGGTCACATGGGCGGCAGCGCTTTCCAGAAAAGTCCGGTGGGCAGCCTGTTTTATGACTTCTTTGGCTCGAACACCTTAAAAGCGGATGTCTCGATCTCGGTCACGGAATTGGGTTCATTGCTCGATCACACCGGCCCGCATCTGGAAGCGGAGGAGTACGTTGCGCGCACCTTTGGCGCTGAGCAAAGCTACATGGTGACTAACGGCACCTCGACCTCGAACAAAATCGTCGGCATGTATGCGGCTCCATCGGGCAGCACGGTGCTGATTGACCGTAACTGCCATAAATCGCTGACCCATTTGCTTATGATGAGCGACATCATCCCAATCTGGCTGAAACCGACGCGCAACGCACTGGGCATTCTGGGCGGCATTCCGCAGCGCGAGTTTACGCGTGACAGCATCCAGCAAAAGGTCAACGCCACGCCGCGTGCCAGCTGGCCGGTGCATGCGGTAATCACCAACTCAACCTACGATGGCCTGCTGTACAACACGCAGTTCATCAAACAGACGCTGGATGTGCCATCGATCCACTTTGATTCTGCGTGGGTGCCGTACACTAATTTCCATCCGATCTATGCCGGTAAAAGCGGCATGAGCGGCGATCGTACTCCCGGCAAAGTGATTTATGAAACGCAATCGACGCACAAACTGTTAGCGGCGTTCTCGCAGGCTTCGCTGATTCACATCAAAGGCGATTACGACGAGCACACCTTCAACGAAGCCTACATGATGCACACCACCACCTCGCCAAGCTACGCGATTGTCTCGTCGATTGAAACCGCGGCGGCGATGCTGCGCGGCAATCCGGGTAAGCGACTGATCAACCGCTCGGTTGAACGTGCGCTGCATTTCCGTCGTGAGATTCAACGCTTGCGGGAAGAGTCTGACGGCTGGTTCTTTGATATCTGGCAGCCGGAGCAGGTCGATCAAGCCGAATGCTGGCCGATCCAGCCGGGCGAGGAGGATTGGCACGGTTTCACCCATGCCGATCGCGATCATATGTATCTCGATCCGATCAAAGTCACCATTCTGACGCCGGGCATGAGCGAGCTCGGTAACATGGCGGAAGAGGGCATTCCAGCCGCGCTGGTGGCGAAGTTCCTCGATCAGCGCGGCATCGTGGTGGAGAAAACCGGGCCATACAATCTGCTGTTCCTGTTCAGCATCGGCATCGATAAAACCAAAGCGATGAGCGTGCTGCGTGGGCTGACGGAGTTTAAGCGTGCATACGATCTCAACCTGCGGGTGAAAAATATGCTGCCGGATCTCTATGCTGAAGATCCCGACTTCTACCGCAACATGCGCATTCAAACGCTGGCGCAGGGTATTCATCAATTGATCCTGCAACATGATCTGCCGCGCCTGATGTTGAAAGCGTTCGACGTACTGCCGGAGATGAAGATGACGCCGCATCAGGCATTTCAGCGCCAGGTAAAAGGTCAGGTGGAAACGGTGGATATTCGCGAGCTGGTGGGGCGCATTTCCGCCAACATGATTCTGCCGTATCCGCCTGGCGTGCCGGTGGTGATGCCCGGCGAGATGATCACCGAAGAGAGCCGTTCAGTGCTCGATTTTCTGCTGATGCTCTGCACCATCGGCCGGCACTATCCCGGCTTCGAGACCGACATTCACGGTGCGACGTTGACGGACGATGGGCGTTATCTGGTGCGCGTATTGCGTGAAGATGACGAAGGCTAACTTAGGACAATCACCTCTTTTCATCGCCGCATTTGCCACGTAGGGTAAGCGGCTTGTGTGAAAACCGGAGTCGCTATGCTGCAAATTAAACAGATCCATCACATCGCCATTATTGCCACCGATTATCAGCGCAGTAAGGCGTTTTATTGTGATGTGCTGGGCTTTGAATTGTTGGGTGAATATTACCGCGCCGAGCGTGACTCGTGGAAAGGCGATCTTGGCCTGAATGGGGTTTATACCATTGAGCTGTTCTCTTTCCCCTCGCCGCCGCCACGCGTTAGTGGACCGGAAGCCTGCGGCCTGCGTCATCTGGCGTTTTGCGTTGAGGATGTTGAGCAGTCCATAGCGGCGCTGGCGGGGAAGGGCGTGACGTGCGAGCCGATACGTATTGATGCGTTAACCGGTAAAGCCTGCACCTTCTTTCCCGATCCGGATGGTTTGCCGCTGGAGCTGTATCAGGCGTAAACTAGCGTCCGCCGCGAGCCGCAATTCGGTGGCTCGCCCGGACGGAACGCGCTCATGTCTTTATCTCATCTTGCTTCGCTGCTGACACCCGACGCTGGCTATGTGCTGGCGTTCAGCGGCGGACTTGATTCCACCGTGCTACTGCATCAATTGGTCTGCTGGCAACGTCAGCAGCCAGCGCTACGCGTGCGCGCGTTACACGTCCATCATGGTCTCAGCCCGAATGCCGATAGCTGGGCGCTGCATTGCCAGCAAGTTTGCCAGCAGTGGCAGATTCCCTGTGAAGTGCTGCATGTGCAGGTTGATGGCCGCGCCAACGGCATTGAAGCGGCTGCCCGCGAAGCACGCTATCAGGCGCTGTTTCAGCATCTGCAACCCGGTGAACACTTACTTACCGCTCAGCACCTTGACGATCAGGCGGAAACGCTGCTGCTGGCGTTAAAACGCGGCAGCGGACCGGCGGGTTTGGCCGCGATGCCGCTGCAGCGCAGCGTGGGTGAACATTGGCATCTGCGTCCGTTGCTCGACGTTAGCCGTCAGCAGCTGGAAAACTATGCTGCCGAGCATCAACTGCGCTGGATTGAAGATGAAAGCAACGCCGATAGCCGCTATGACCGCAACTTCCTGCGTCAGCAGATTCTGCCGCAGCTGCAGGCGCGCTGGCCGCACTTCAGTGCCGCCAGTGCACGCTGTGCCGCGCTCTGTGGCGAGCAGGAGCAACTGCTCGACGAGTTGCTGGCGGAACAGCTGGCGCAGCTTAGCGATGCACAGGGCGCGCTGCACTTCCCGCCGTTAATGAACATGAGCGAAGCGCGGCGTCATGCGCTGTTACGCCGTTGGATTGCTCAACAGGGCGGCGCGATGCCTTCGCGCGAGGCATTAAAACGTATCACCGATGAAGTCATCAACAGCCGTGAAGACGCCAAACCTTGTTTGCGTTTCGGCGCTTTTGAGCTGCGCCGCTATCGCCAGCAACTCTATTGGTTACCGCCGCAGCCTTCACTTAGTCAGCACTTGCTAACCTGGCAAGACCGCACGCAGCCGCTTAATTTACCCGCTGGTTTAGGTTCGCTGCACGCGAATGCGTGGATTGCCGAGCTGCGCCAGCCTGCAGCGGATGAAGCGATCACGATCCGCTTCCAGGCGCAGGGTTATTATCATATACAGGGGCGCGCAGGTGGCCGCGAGATGAAGAAGCTGTGGCAAGAGCTGGGCGTTGCGCCCTGGCAGCGCGAACGTATTCCGTTGATTTATTTTAACCAGACGTTAATTAGCGCGCCGGGGCTGTTTATTACCCGCGAAGGCGCAGCCAGCAACGAGCAAGGCTGGCAGGCGATCTGGTCACCACAACAATAAAATGGAGAGCAATGATGAAACTTTGGATGGCCGCGGCGTTATTCGCTGCGGCGCTGCCGGCGTTGGCCGACGGCGATGTGAATGCGGGGGCGCAAAAAGCGGCAAGCTGTATGGCGTGTCACGGTGCGGAGGGCAAAAGCGCGGTGCCGCTCTATCCCAATCTGGCCGGGCAACATGCGCCTTATCTGCTGCATTCACTGCAAGCCTATAAAAAAGGCGAGCGGAGCGGCGGCCAGGCGGAAGTGATGAAAGCGTTTGTAGCGGGATTGAGCGATCAGGATATGGCAGATTTATCGGCGTATTACAGTTCGTTAAAACCTTAAGCGATGTGGGCGGGATGTGATTCCCGCCCGAGAGAGGTTTTACTCGTCTTCGCTGACGACGACGGTGCCCAGCTCCGGATGTGTGAAGCTGGCGATGTGGTCGAGCCGCACTTCGCGGGTCTCGCCTGAAAGATCGACGGCAAGGTACTCGACGTTTTTACGTGAGACCATGTCCACGGCTTTGGCCTTGAGCTGATCGCCGTTTTTTAACTCTAACGACAGCGTCCAGTGTTTTTGGCAGGCGAGTTCAAGGTTGTCGTAATCATCGCAGTTGATGGGTTTGTAGGCTTCATTCGTCAACATAGTCGCTCACCAATAAGTTTGCAGCGGCATACGCTGCTTGTTCCCTGAGAGAAGAGTTTAGCGCAGAATCAGCGGCAATATCGTTGAGAGCCTTCAACGCACAACCTATGGCGTCTGGCACATACCCAAGGTCGCCGCTACCAATTTCGGCATACTTCTGGCGAACTAACTCACAATACTTTTGCACATACACCTCCTCAGCAGAGTTGATACTCTGGATGATAGGCGACTATATCACAGGAATTTCATCGAAATCAGCCCGGTCGTCACGGGAATGATGCAAGCAAATGGGCAAAAGTGACATTTCGCGCTGGTCTTATGCATTCAGCGTGCGCACAAAAGGTTAAGTTGATGAACAGGTTATTACGCGACGCAACGTCGAGCCAAACGGTAGGTGACAGATGATTGTGCTGTCTCGATCGCTTTCACTTGCAGATAATGAAGTGGAACTCAGTGCCATCCGTGCGCAAGGTGCCGGTGGCCAGCATGTGAATAAAACGTCGACGGCGATTCACCTGCGATTTGATATTCATGCCTCATCGCTGCCGCCGTTTTATAAAGAGCGGCTGCTGGCGGCGAGCCATCATTTGATTACCGCGGAAGGCGTGGTGATCATCAAAGCACAGGAACATCGCAGCCAGGAAATGAATCGGGAAGCGGCCGTGCAGCGGCTGATAAATCTGATTCGGGAGTTAACCACGGTGGAAAAAGTGCGGCGTGCGACCAAACCGACGCACGGCTCTAAAGTGAGGCGGCTGGAAGGTAAAACGCGGCGCAGTAACGTGAAGGCGATGCGCGGAAAGGTGCAATAAAAAACGCCTCCGGCTGGAGGCGTTTTAGCGTTACTTGTTGAGTGCTTTCACCAGGAAGTCGACGATGTCATGTTGCTTAATCATCTGCTTCTCGCTGGCGGTACGCGCCTTGTACTCAATCTCTTCGTTATCGAGATTACGATCGCCAATTACGATGGTGTGCGGCACGCCAATCAGCTCCATATCCGCGAACATCACGCCTGGACGCTCTTTGCGGTCATCCAGAATCACGTCAATGCCTTTGGCACGCAGCGTGTTGTACAGCTCTTCAGCCAACTGCTGCACACGGAAAGATTTGTGCATATTCATTGGCAGAATGGCCACTTCAAACGGTGCCAATGCCGCAGGCCAGATGATGCCACGTTCGTCGTTGTTCTGCTCAATTGCCGCCGCCACAACGCGCGTAATACCGATGCCGTAACAGCCCATGGTCATCACCTGGTTACGACCATCTTCGCCCTGAACCGCTGCTTTCATCGCTTCGGAGTACTTGGTACCCAGCTGGAAGATGTGGCCCACTTCGATACCGCGTTTAATCAGCAGCGTACCTTTGCCGTCTGGGCTTGGATCGCCTTCCACCACGTTACGGATATCTTCCACGCGCGGTTCTGGCAGATCGCGGCCCCAGTTGATGCCGCTCAGGTGTTTGCCATCAATGTTGGCACCCGCGCAGAAGTCAGCTGTTTTTGCCACAGTACGATCGGCGATCACTGGCATGGTCAAACCGACCGGGCCGAGCGAGCCTGGACCGGCACCCAGCAGCGCGCGAATCTGTTCTTCGCTCGCCATCTCCAGCGGTTCAGCGACGATATCCAGCTTCTCCGCTTTAATTTCGTTCAGCTGATGATCGCCGCGCAGCAGCAGGGCAACCAGCGTGTGGCCGCTCTCTTCGGTGGCTTTGACGAACAGCGTCTTAACGGTTTTCTCAATCGGCAACTGATGTTGCTCAACCAGCTCGGCGATAGTTTTGGCGTTTGGCGTATCGAACTGCGTCATGGCTTCTGTGGCCTGCGGACGCTCGCCAGCCGGCGCTAAGGCTTCGGCTTTCTCAATGTTGGCCGCGTAATCAGATTCGCTGGAGAAGATCACGTCATCTTCACCGCTCAGCGCCAGCACCTGGAATTCATGTGATGCGCTGCCGCCGATAGAACCGGTGTCAGCTTGTACGGCGCGGAAATCCAGGCCCATACGGCTGAAGCTCTGGCTGTAGGCGCGGTACATCGCGTCGTAGGTTTCCTGCAGCGATTCCTGCGTGGTGTGGAACGAGTAAGCATCTTTCATGATGAACTCGCGTGAACGCATCACACCAAAACGCGGGCGCACTTCATCGCGGAATTTGGTCTGGATCTGATACAGATTGAGCGGCAGCTGTTTATAAGAGCTCAGCTCGTTGCGGATCAAATCGGTGACCACTTCTTCGTGGGTTGGACCCAGCACGAAGGGACGTTCGTGGCGATCTTTAATGCGCAGCAGTTCCGGGCCGTATTGCTCCCAACGGCCGCTCTCTTCCCACAGATCGGCAGGCTGAACCACCGGCATGGAGATCTCAATCGCACCGGCGTTGTTCATCTCTTCACGCACGATGTTTTCAACTTTTCGCAGCACGCGAATCCCGGTCGGCAACCAGGTGTAGAGACCGGAAGCCAGTTTGCGGATCATGCCGGCGCGCAGCATCAGCTGGTGGCTGATCACTTCTGCATCGGAAGGTGTCTCCTTCAGAGTGGAGAGCAGATATTGAGTAGTACGCATTGATTACGATTCCAGTTATACGGAAGGAAACTGACAAATTTTTCTGGCGGCTAGTGTACCAGCGAGATCAATCACTCAAAAGCGGGTTTTAACGGGGATCGAGGGCGATCACCTCGGTTCCTGCCTCATCAATGCGCCAGCGCACGTTAAAGTCGAGTAGCCAGGCGGCATATTCACGATCTTCCGTCTCACCTTTACGGTAAGCCGGGCGCGGATCCTGTGCCAGCACTTCGCTAATGAAACGCGCTAGCTGCGGATGGGTTTTCTGCTGTAGCTGAAGCTGGCTCTGCGCCAGCGGCGAAAAGCGCACCGGCATGGTGGCATCAGGCGCTGCCTGCGCAAACCCGGCGCGCGCATCAGGCAGCGCTTCAGCGAACGGCAGATAAGGTTTGATATCCACCACCGGCGTGCCATCGACTAAATCGAGGCTACCGAGCTGCAAGATCACCTGCTGCTTCTCGCAGCGAATGCCTTTTAACTCAACCAGCGACATACCGATAGGATTGGGGCGGAAGGTTGAACGGGTGGCGAACACGCCCATACGCGCATTGCCACCGAGGCGCGGTGGACGCACGGTCGGACGCCAGCCACCTTCCATCGTTTGGTGGAACACAAACAGCACCCACAAATGACTAAACGCTTCCAGCCCGCGTACCGCTTCCGGCTGATTGTAAGGTGGTAGCAGATGCAGCTCGCCGCCGCCATCCTGCACCAGACCGGGCTGGCGCGGAACGGCAAACTTCTCTTTCCACGGCGAACGAATTACGCCGATTTGCGCAAAGGCAAACTCACTCATTGATTTGATACTTTCAGTGCGGAGCCCTGGCAAATGGCCTGGCGATAGCATCCCGGCGTGCTGGTGACAATTTCGCACTTATGCAGCAGGACGGCGTTGGCTTTCATGCCGGCTGCGCGAATCTGCAGGCGCTTGCGCGCGGTGTTGATGTTAGGAGGCGAATCCTGGCTGCTGCTCTGGCAATCTTCAGCAGAGACTTCGCCCAAATCGCGGAACGGGTTGCTGACCAGATCGGTCGCATCGGTGTAGATCTTCACCGGCGCGGGACGTGGAGTCGGTTTACGTTGTGGTTCGCTGGATGCCTGTTGCGGACGAGAAGGAGCACTGCTTATCGGGTGATATTCACGCACACAACCGGTTAGCATCAATGCTAACAAGCAGAGCGGTAAAAAACGCATGGCAACATCCTCAAGTAATAAAAAAGTGGCGTTATTGAAACAAGGACGACAATAAATAACAAGTCAGGTGCAATTTATGGCAAAAGAAAGGGCGGCCGAAGCCGCCCTGCAAGGCATGAAAGGTGAATATTACCAGCCTTTCACTGCGCCGCCGTTGAAGATCTTGTTGGCCGCTTCAGACACTTCGTCTGATTGGTACGCCTGCACAAACTTCTTCACGTTCTCCGCGTCTTTGTTGTCTTCGCGGCTAACAATCAGGTTCACGTAAGGTGAATCTTTGTCTTCCACGAAGATGCCATCTTTCGCTGGCGTCAGACCAATCTGGCTGGCGTACGTGGTGTTGATCACCGCCAGTGCGATCTGCTGATCGTCAAGTGAACGTGGCAGCTGCGGCGCTTCCAGCTCAACGATCTTCAGCTTTTTCGGGTTCTCAGTGATATCCAGTGAGGTTGGCAGCAGGCCAACGCCATCTTTCAGTTTGATCAGGCCGACTTTCTGCAGCAGCAACAGTGAACGTCCCAGGTTGGTTGGATCGTTCGGGATAGCAACCTGTGAACCGTCCTGCAGTTCATCCAGTGATTTGATTTTCTTCGAGTAGCCGGCGATTGGGTAAACGAAGGTGTTCGCTACGATGGCCAGCTTGTAACCGCGATCTTTGATCTGCTGATCCAGATACGGCTTGTGCTGGAAGGCGTTAACGTCAATATCACCTTTGCTCAGCGCTTCGTTTGGCAGCACGTAATCGTTAAAGGTCACCAGCTCAACGTCGAGGCCATATTTTTCTTTCGCCACTTTCACTGCAGTTTCAGCAACCTGCTGTTCAGCGCCGACAATCACACCCACTTTAATGTGGTTTGGATCTTTTGCTTTCTGATCGCATCCTGCCAGCGCAATTGCGCCAATCAGAGCACCCACAGCGGCAATCTTTTTAAATGTAAAAGACATATCCTTTCCTTAATAGAGGACTATTGATGTTGCTTGCTTACTTATGGGACACAGCACGTACAATGCGGTCGCCACAGAATTGGATTAAATAGACCAGCACAACCAGCAAAACCAGCACGGTGTTCATTACGGTGGCGTTATAGCCAATGTAACCGTATTGATAGCCAATCTGGCCCAAACCGCCTGCGCCAACCGCTCCGCCCATTGCGGAGTAGCCAACCAGCGTAATCAGGGTAATTGTAGCGGCATTCACCAGACCTGGCAGCGCTTCCGGCAGCAGGACTTTACGCACGATCTGCAGCGGCGTGGCGCCCATGGCGCGAGACGCTTCGATCAATCCGGTTGGCAGTTCCAGCAGGGCGTTTTCCACCATACGTGCAATAAACGGCGCGGCGCCGACGGTTAGCGGCACAATCGCGGCTTGCAGGCCAATCGAGGTGCCGACTATGGCGCGGGTGAACGGAATCATCCATACCAGCAGGATAATGAACGGAATCGAACGGAAGATATTCACCAGCGCGGACAGCACGCGATAAAGCGCGTTGTTGGCCAGAATCTGGCCGGGACGCGTCACATACAGCAGCACGCCAATCGGAAGACCGAGGACAAAACCAAAGAAACCAGAGACGAAGGTCATCATCAGCGTTTCCCAGACGCCACGCGTCAGTAACCACATCATCGCTTCAGACATAACCCAACACCTCTACTTTCACATGATTTTCTTTCAGCCAGGCAATCGCGGCTTGTGTATCTGTTTCACTGCCATCCATCTCAGCCAGCATGATGCCGAACTTCACGCCGCCGGCGTAATCCATCTGCGCACTGATGATGTTGTTATTAACGTTAAAGCGTCGAGCCGATTCTGACAGTAGCGGAGCATCCACCGATTTGCCGGTGAACTCCAGACGCAGCAGCGGCACGCTATCAGCTGTTGGCTGTGGCGCCATGCGTTGCTGGTAGTCGTCGGGGATATCCAGATGCAGCGTCGATTGAATGAATTGTTGCGCCAGCGGCGTTTTCGGATGCGAAAACACTTCGCTCACGCTGTCTTTTTCAATTAACTCACCATTGCTGATCACCGCAACCTGATCGCAGATGCGTTTCACCACATCCATTTCATGGGTGATCAATAGAATGGTAATGCCCAGACGACGGTTAATATCCTTAAGCAGCTCCAGAATCGAACGCGTGGTTGCAGGATCCAGTGCGCTGGTGGCTTCATCACACAGCAGCACCTTAGGATTGCTCGCCAGTGCGCGGGCAATCGCAACACGCTGCTTTTGTCCGCCAGAGAGATTCGCTGGCCAGCTATCATGCTTGTCTGATAATCCCACCAGATCCAGCAATTCGCTAACGCGCTTCTTTATCTGTTCGCGCGAAAGATTGCCTAACTCTAATGGCAGCGCCACGTTACCGGAGACGGTGCGGGAGTTCATCAGATTAAAGTGCTGGAAAATCATGCCAATCTGGCGGCGTGCCAGCGTCAATTGGCCAGGAGAAAGGGTGGTTAATTCCTGGCCATCAACCAGCACGCGTCCGGAGGTTGGGCGCTCCAGCAGATTGACGCAGCGAATCAGGGTACTTTTACCGGCTCCAGAGGAACCGATGACGCCATAGATCTGTCCAGCAGGCACGTGCAGGCTGACGTTGGACAGCGCCTGAATGGTGCGTGAGCCTTGCTGGAACACTTTGGTGATATTTTCGAGTTTAATCATTAGTTTATTTATTATCGTGTTGCATAATCCGTGGTGTATCGGGCTTCACTCAGCAGGGCTGTGCGAAATTTGGATGGATGTTAAGGCATCCAGACGGCTAAATCAATGGAAGTCATTCAAACTGCCATTCTCTCGCTATACGCAATCATGCGATACTTAGCGACACATTTTCAGCAGGAGTTTCTACGTGGCGAACAAAGTCCCGGCTATTTTTCTTGATCGTGATGGCACATTGAATGTTGATCACGGCTATGTTCATGAAATCGATAATTTCGAATTCATTGATGGCACCATCGAAGCGCTACAGGCGTTAAAGAAGATGGGCTATGCGCTGGTACTGGTGACTAACCAGTCGGGCATTGCGCGTGGCATGTTTACCGAAGACCAGTTTATGCAACTCACAGAATGGATGGATTGGTCGCTGGCCGATCGTGATGTTGATTTGGATGGCATCTATTTCTGTCCGCATTTGCCAGATGCCACGGTAGAAGCGTATCGCCAGCAGTGTGATTGCCGTAAGCCGCAGCCGGGCATGTTGCTCTCCGCGCAGCAGCATCTGGATATCGATATGGCTTCTTCTTATATGGTAGGCGACAAATTAGAAGATATGCAGGCGGCGTTAGCAGCGGGGGTGGGTACCAAAGTGCTGGTGCGTAGTGGCAAGCCGGTAACGGCAGAAGGGGAAGCAGTGGCGGATTGGGTGATTAACAGTCTGGCAGAGCTGCCAGCACGCATCAAAAAGGCCTGAAAACGGGTCTTTTGCGCAAATTTCAAGCGAACAGCAAAAAACTTGAAATTTGCACTTGTCAGCTCCGAATAACTCCCTATAATGCGCCACCACTGAGACGGCAAAGCGGCAACGCAGACGGCTCGGCAGGGAGTGAAAAAATTCATCCCGCCGGATGAAAACGCTGAAAAAAGTGTTTGACTCCGAAGGAGAGTAGCGTAGTATACGCCACCTCGCGACAGGCGGTTCAGCCGCTGTTCGCAACGCTCTTTAACAATTTATCAGA